>Ga0308010_1000001_pt1 | contig 490251 bp, 469 predicted proteins | sample Neamet129_FD_202368 | JGI IMG/M metagenome (GOLD analysis project Ga0308010, IMG submission 202368) | Marine microbial communities from water near the shore, Antarctic Ocean - #129 | ecosystem: Environmental > Aquatic > Marine > Unclassified | place: Southern Ocean | collected 2014-07-24 | reverse complement strand
AAATTCGCAGCCATTAAACCGAACTTCATCCTGTGCACTCCCCATTGCCTCTGACTGATTGCTGATTTCAACATACATCATAGAACTCTCAGCTTCCGGAGGAAGTTTGGGCTCGCCTGACGATAACGGCACCTATCCCTATTGGGCTTTTAAGCCAGTGGGTTGAAACTTAAGCAGAAACCATAAGCGTCTGCAGCAAGAACAATAATTACTTGACCCTTTGTTATTTCGCTGCGGATAGCTACGTCTGGCTCATCATTAATGAGCTAGCCGTACTCGACTTTTGCCGTACCTACCATTTAGGACTTAGGCAATCTCTGACAGTCTTAAGCACCAACGTAAAAAATTTAGATCCATAGACGAAAACAACTTAGATGACACAGCATTAATTAGACTCCACAGTCATCAACTTCCAGAACCCATGGACGAACGGGTACCACGCAATGACAGACATTGCTGCTCAACGAGCTATCTGACTTCCTTTGGCAGGCCGACGGCTCGATCTTCGAACTTTCCATCAGGTCGAACAATCTGGACCCACAACTTGACTGGCTCAATCAGAGAGAGGGTGCGCTCCATCGGACTGCGACGCCGGCATCCAACTTCCGCCCGTCTCCGGACTCAAGAACCAAGGGCCGACCCGTCATCTCAGCACCACCAGAATCGTCTAGCACCTTAGATACCGCTAATGCGGCTTCAGTCGGACCAAACCCAGGAGCGTGGCAACTGAACAAGAAAAACCGACCCGGGATCACCGGGTTGACCATCTCCGTCTGGGTGTCCGAAAGCGCTCCAACCGATACCCCGAGCAGTTCTCCGCATAGCTCCATTAACTCTCCGAGATGTTGCCTGAACTTGAATGGTCGACCATTTGGCCCATGCCCGTATGTCGGTGGATCGGCAATCACGCCGTCGTAGTAGTTCCCACGTCGGCACTCACGCTCTATGAATTTCATGGCGTCCTCCACAAGCCAACGGATGGGCAGATCCGCTATTCCCGATGCCTCAGCATTTCGCTTTGCCCATGCCACAGTCGGTCCCGATGAATCGATATGGGTCACCTCAGCGCCCGCTATTGCAGCAGCGAGGCTCGCACCGCCTGTGTAGGCGAAGAGATTCAGCACACGAGGGCGGCCGGAAGGCAGGCTGTTGTGGCATTGGCTGACCTGATTCGCAATCCAGTCCCAGTTGCCTGCCTGTTCGGGAAACAACCCGACATTGCCTGACGCTCCTAGCTGCATCAGCAGGCGGCTGTCACCGTGGCAGACTGACCACGGCATCTCTCCCACACCAGCAAGCGAGGTACCAGACGCTCCCTCGCTCCATTGGCCCTTGCCGCTTTGATCAAGGTCAAAGCGGGCCGAGGCTTTCCCCCACAAGGCAGGGTCTGCGATTGCGATACCATCGGCAGCTGGACTGGGCCGATCTAACAGCTCTGTGCCAAAACGCTCGAGCTTTCTCCCGGCACCAAAGTCGACCAACTCATACTGGCTGGGTTCAAACACTGAATACACACTGTCCCTGGTCGAAATGACGATAGACCATGTCAAGAGCCATTATCGGACCGTAGCCGCGACGACGCTTGCCTTGCAAACAGCAGTTGACCAGTCCCCACCGACGTCGAGGCCGCTGAGGAACCATCGCGGATCCCTAGGGCAAGACCGTGTAGGTGACGAATATGCAGTCGCCCCATAATTCTAAGAGTTTCAGTCCGTTGGCTGGCTAGTAACGTTTAGTGCGCGTTCCTACTCTTGTACTTCATTCTCAGCTTGTGGGTGCCCGACATTGTGTCCTTGGCTCTGACCAGCACCGCAAAGCGCTGCAACTTCATGGGCGGCAGTAACTTTGCTGGCTCTTTATTCGATAACGAGAAGTTATTGCTAGAGACCCAAGTAGTGTTCAAGGGTTTGATGGAAGTGACGGATCCGGCTTTCTTGATATGCCGCCAAAGTAACCGATCCGCGTTTGTTAGCCTGCAGGCCTCGCTGAATCCGAATTAGGTTGTCTGTGTCTTGGTCAACGACCATTCCCGCGCCACCTAGAGCCGGGGCGTTACTCCATGAATCTTCCAGGGTGAGTTTCACTGTAGGAGGTGGAGGCGGAGGGTCTCCCTCATCTGGTTTAGCAAACAGCAACATTATTTCCATGATGCAGCTGTGTGGATCATTTCCGTTAGGTCGAAAGCGGTAACAAATCGGTACCCCTTGTCCTGCCCATGGAACAAGATTTGGAAATAAGAAGTACTCGATGGCATCAAGAGTTTCAGAGGTTGACAGGTCGCTCATGTCTGCTCGAGCTGATGCTCCCAGCTTTTCTCTGGCTCGCTCCGCTAAAAGATCGCGTACACGGTCTCCCTCTTGAGCAACGATGCGTTCTCCTCCGTGGAAGGGAACGTCGCGTTGCATCTTGCGGATGGTTTCCTCAGCGGGAACGTTACCCAAGTTGGGGCTAGGGATTCCTTCCAAAGTGATCATCCGGTTGACATGACGTGAACCGGGAAAGATATCGTATTGCGTATTGGCATCGGCAACATAAGCAGCTGTTTGAGGATGCGTTACTCCAATGTGGAAGCTCTCAATGAACGCTTCGAGTGCAAGTTTCCAATTGCAGGGCATCACTTTTTCAACGTGAGCGGCTTTCCAACGATCTTCAAGTGGGAAGTCTTTGAACTCTTGGTCGAGGACCTCGATATAACTATCGAATGGCTCGCAATCATCGTCAAAGTTGATGAAAACAAACCCGCCCCAAAAAGCTATTTGCGCCTCAGGAAGACAAAACTCTTGGGGGACAACATCCGGAAAATCCCAACTATTGGGAATGTGAACTAGCTGGCCCTCTAAATCCCATGTGAATCCATGGAAGGGACACCTAAATCTTTGAACATTGCCTCCTTCGCTACGCAGCTGCGTTCCACGATGAAGACAGGAATTGATATAGGCACGCACATCATGGACTTCTGGACCAGTTCTCACGACTATGACTGATTCGGTAGCTACCTCGTACACCACATGGTCACCTACGGTTTGCAGCTCTTCAAGGCGGCAAGCCATTTGCCAGACTTTACGCCATACATGCTCTACTTCGAGGTCGTGCCATTCTTGCGTCAGGTAGCGATCGACCGATATCTCATGATTGTCTACATAATCAGGTGGGTGTTCACGCAGCAGTACTTCGGGAGGAGCGATTGCATCCGCTCGCAATACCTCCTGAACTGTCTGCCCCGGAGCCCTCCGCCCTACGGTCTCGGTCATAGCTACAAGCTAGTATATTGCCTGTATCTTTGAGGACGAAAGTGCGAGATGCCCCTATTGGCGCCAATCGGAAAGCATCTCGCTCCTAGTGCATCACTTGCAGCTCGCTGACTCATAAACCCAAACTCGTCGCCCCATAACTGAGTTATTTACCCCTGAGTTTCTCCTCAATGTAATGTTTATTTCGGTCTCAAGTCTCTGCGTATTTAGCTCTTTGCCACATCGACAGTGAGGCCATCGGCGAGTGCGACCGCTTCGATCTCGAACATCAGCTCGGGATACGCTAGGGACCGAACCTCACAGATTGTGTCAGCGGGATACGGCTCGCTAAACACCTCCCGGCGCAATTCGACCACCTCGGGAAAATGAGACATATCGGTGACAAAGATGGTCACCTTGATCACCTGATCTAGACTCGAACCCGCTGCGTTGAGAACGCGCTCGAGATTTCGGACTGCCTGCCGGGCCTGAGCAGCGAAGTCTCCAATACCAACAACTTCACCGTGATCATTTACCGCAGCCTGTCCTGACACGAAGACGAGATCGCCAACCCGGAATCCCTGTGAGATATGAACTGCTGCGAACCGGTCGGGTTCGGTGCTAATGCGGTGCGCGTCGGTTGCCATCTCAGGATCCTATTCAGACGAGGTGGTGTTCATCTGATTCTTCTGAGCATTACTTGTGGAGTCCGTTGGGTCAAAGATTAATGACCCAACGAGAATCAAGATTTGAGAAGGCATAGGTGTACCACAGCCGGTTAGCTTCGTTGCTTCCCTCAACCTGAACTTTTGTTAGGAAACTCTCACGGAAGGCTTCTAATTATACGATTACGTAGCCGCCTAGTAGATGGCTACGACTTCAGCCCGACGATTAACGCAATAACAACTCAGCGCTACGAAACCAATAATACCTCTGGTTATTTTTGGGATTGATAGCTCCCATCGGGAATGTTCGTCGGGAGATTAAAACCCTGGTTGTTGAAGAGGTCGAACGCTAGAGCGTCGGTTTCCTCCATCTGAGCTTTTGTACATAAGTACCACTCGTCCTCGACGTCTTGACATTTGCTAGTCAGAGCATCTTCAAGGGCGCCAATGTTGGCCATCAGCAGCCAATAGAAATACTCGTGGACCTGACAACCGTAGCTGCAGGTTTCGTCATAATAGCGATACCAAGCCTTTCGGGGGTAACTGGCCGGGATTGTTTCGAATTGTCCCCCGCGCGCTAGGTCCATCGCCGCCGTCAGCTTGCTGGTTCCTGGGCTATCGCCGAAATATGTTGGGTAGGAGTTATACCAACCAACTGAAACCACATGCCAGACCTCTTCTAGGTTTGTGTCCCAAGTACCTTGTTTTTCTATTCCTCCAATAGCCCACTGGTCATACTCGTAGTACATGCTCGCTGCCATCGATAAGTTGTCTTCGCAGTAGGTTCCCCTTATGCCTTCGAAGAACGGGTCTCGGTCACTTTCATTCCAGACAGGAACAACATAATTATCATCAACGAGAAAGCTAAGAACTTTAGAGTCATCCGGGAACCCATCTTCGTCGTTATCGATGTACTGCGCTAGCACATTAGCGGTGTGTTCCACATATCCGAGCGGCGCTCCGGGAGTTCCGATCACATACATGCCGAAGACGTCGATAAATTTGTCAAATGATGAGTTAAGACATTGAAGCGTCGGGTGTTGTGCCATGACTATCAGAGTTGGACTCTCAACAATTTTTGAACTATCTAGTTCAAGTCTTGGCGAAATCGATTCGGCCATTTTCGTGCTCACCTTTGGCGGTTTCAAATCCGAAACACCAGAAGGCGAACTAGTTGAGCAGGCCGAGACAACGATCAAAAAAGCAAATGTAAAGATTGTTGAGCGCATCACACAAGTCTGTCGCCAAAGTTGGGAATAAATGTCAGCCGCAACCAGTATTTCGACAACATCGAGATTCTTCACTTGGCGCTGTGGTAACGCTTTTAACCTTTTTTGATCATGATTACCTTTCTTTGGCTATGTTTGTTCCACAGGTTAAAGACTGGGGGGTCACATGGCTGAGGTTCAAGGCACGCTGATGCTTGATGGCATCCACGTAGTCGATTTCAGTCAATACCTGGCTGGCGCAGGGGTCAGCCGCATGATGGCTGAGATGGGCGCCGACATAACCAAAATAGAGATCGGTCCTGTTGGTGATGGGGGCCGACTCCTCCCCGTCATGAAAGACGACAGGAGCGGCTTTTTCATTCAACACAACCGTGGTAAGAAAAGTGTTGCGCTGAATTGGGAACATAGCGAAGCTCTAGAAATAGCGAAAGCTCTAGTGGCAAAAGCCGACATCGTTCTGGAAAATTTTGGCACTGCCGATGTCTTGAAGCGTCGCGGTCTGGACTACGACTCAATCCGGGCAATAAACCCGAGCGTCATCTACCTCTCTGTTTCAGCTTTCGGCCGGACAGGACCCTGGGCAAACAAACCTGGTTTTGATTTCATGGCTCAGGCGGCGTCAGGCTTGATGCATATGACCGGGTCACCCACTGAACCTCCGGGTGTGGTGTGGAGCGCTATTTCCGATAACAATGCCGCTGTTCATGGTTTCGCTGGTCTGGGCTACGCCCTGTATCACCGTGAAAAAACAGGACAAGGACAATTCATAGATCTTGCCATGGTCGACTGCCTATTCCATCATCACGATATAGCGCTCGAGGCTTGGCATCTGAGCGAGGGAGATTTTGTACCCCAACGTATGGGGCAGCACCATGAACTAGTTTTCCCGGTCGGGGTATTCCAAGGACCCGAAAGTTGGATCGTGATCATCGCTCTTGATTTCCAGTGGGAAAATGTTTGCCAGGCGATGGAACGACTGGACTTAATTGACGATCCCCGATACGCCGACATGTCAGATAGGGCCAAACGTCGCGATGAGCTAATCCCGGTTATCGAAGAATGGATGTCGACGTTCAAAAGCGATGAGGCTTTGCTCGACCATCTTGAAGAACATCGAGTTCCTGCAAGCCCAATACTCAGTCCGTTAGATGCCATCGATCACCCACATTTCAAAGCCAGAGACATGGTCAGGTGGGTTGACGACCCGATTCTTGGTTCTGTACCTATTCCAGGTTTTCCTTGGAAGTTCAGTATTCAAAGTGAATTGCCTGAGCTAACGGCACCGTTGCTTGGAGAACACAATAGCCAAGTCTTAGAAACCAAACTCGGTTACGACGCCGAACAAATAAGAAAGCTCAAGCTATCTGGCGTTCTGATCGAAGGTCCAACATAACAAATTGGAATGCTGCCATCAGAATTCCTCACTTGGCGCCGTGCCCAAAGGAGGCTTTTGTATTAAAAGAGAACCGTTATCTGACCTACAGCGACAAGAGTTACTAACGCAAAGTTAGTGATTCGAAACAGGGTAAATGGAGCCTTCTCAGCATCTCTACCGATTTGAGTATCCGCTATTTCGCTGGGCATACTCGCTCGTAGTCCAATACCATTTTGCATGCCGAACTCAAATGACATGATTCCATACATTGCGGTTCCAACTACCATTGCGAATAAGGGAAACTGCAGCGGGTCAGTGTCAGCAAACGCAATAATCGCCATTAGAGCCGAACTAGCCAGCAGGTACGCTAATCCACTTATACGTATCGAAGCGTTATTCGATTCACTCATCGCTACCCAAGTACTAGTTTCCATAGTTTACTTCTCTTTTTTTATTGTTTCATCGACCGAAGCTCGGTCCCAAAAAAGAGTAGACGCCATTTACTGGATCAATGATCATCTTCTGAGAATTAACAAACTCCTCGGTCTCGGAGGTGTGAGTGCTCCACTGAATTTAAACTCAATAACCGCAAACATCGACTAGTCAGTTCCTACCTACGCCGATTCCCTTAATGAACTCATAGCAGCTTCAGCAAAGCTGTTTGCTAATCCAGAAGAGCAGGCCTAATAGTTAAAACGAATCCACAATTAGTAGGCCGCATATCTTTTTGCAAAGTTGATCAGAGGAAGCAGCTCAATCTCATAGACGCGGGACTGTGCATCTCCTAGAGCGCGATTTACCTCGTAGCAGATGACCTAAGGCAGTTTCTATCGCTATGCACTGTTTCATAACTCGTTGCATATCGAAATCATTTAGGTTTATAAGACAGGCACAACTGGAAGTAATCATGACAGCACACCAAGGGGCCGACACATGGAAAGTAAATCCTGGAAGTCGTATTTCGCAACCGGATAAATAATCGCAGCAAATATTTTATCAAGATAGCTGAGCTTCAACGTCAGCTAACATGCCATATGGCCAGCTTTCAAACAAACGACGCGGAAATCCATTACGACGAATACGGAACCGGATTTCCGGTCTTACTGATAGCTCCCGGAGGTATGAAATCAGAGGCATCTTTTTGGAACTCAACACCCTGGAATCCGATTTCACAACTCAGCGAAAAGTTTCGAGTCATTGCAATGGACCAGCGCAACGCTGGCCGCTCCACAGGGACCATTACCGCAGATGACGGCTGGCAAACCTATACGAATGACCAGCTCGCGCTATGCGATCATCTCGGCATCGACCGTTTTATCGTCGCAGGAATGTGCATCGGCGGTCCATATGTTATGGGACTAATTGAATCTGCGCCCGAACGGGTAGCAGCAGGAGTGCTCTTTCAGACCATCGGGTTAAGCGAAAACCGGCATGCTTTTTATGACATGTTCGATAGTTGGGCCGATGAACTACGTCCCATGCGCTCCGAAGTTACGGAAGACGCTTGGCATCAGTTCAAAATGAACATGTACGGTGGTGACAATTTCCTGTTTAACGTTGACGAGAATTTCGTGCGCTCAGTCCAGACGCCACTTCTATTACTTGAAGGCAACGATTTGTATCACCCATCTGTTTCATCTCTGGCTGTTAATGACTTAGCTCAGAACACTACCTTGATAAGGCAATGGCAACGTGGAACAGCTATGGAGGAAGCAGCGAAACAATTTGAAAACTTCTGCCAAAAATACTCAGTATAAATACTGTTCTCCCCTAAGCATAAAATCACCGAAACATCTGCCTTCAAGATTCGGCTTCCTAAACCAATTCTCAGAATCGCTCATTGAATCTGCAGCAGATGACAACGGTTGCAGGTTTTACAGCGGCATCATTCCAGGTCCATTTTCGTTCGTTTCCCCCAATAGTGAGGCAAGCGCAGATATCCGACTCGTGGTAGCTCGATAGCCAGTTCCAGACCCAGATGGGTTTTGAGCCGTTGGATGGATCGAATATGGCTTCGAGTTTCGTAAAACACCATCCAAAGAGAACCCTCTAAGTCATAGGTGAAATAACGCTTATCTGTGTCTGCGACGCGAGCTCCTCCTGGGAGCGTTGTGATTACGTATGCCAGAAATTCATAACCTCTGACGGTACGAGTCTCTGATCGCAGGAGTTCTATCGATTACTCAGCTACTAACTTTGTTAGCCAGCTGATACCTAAACGGAGATTAGCTAGGACGTCAGGTACCTCCCAGAACAAATCAGTATCAAGCACACGATCCCATTTGGTGTTCGTCTCAAATAATCGGCTCGGGAACATCCCCCATAGGCCACAAAAGATGACCAGCACGTTTTTTGGTGAAAACCAGAGCGTCCCAGGCGATGTGAGAAACTTGAGTTCTGAATGACCACCACATCCACTCTTTTTCAGGTGAAGTGTCATGGAAATCCAGTTGCTTTTCAGAAAGTCCTTCTAACTCTGCTTCTATCAGTCGACGATGTGCTGATACCAGGGCATACACCCTGATCCGGTGGAAATAGGCATCTCGAGAATGCAAGGATCGCTTAACGCATAAAAACATATTAGCCATTTGACATCTACCAACATGGGACATAAAAAAAGTCACCAGGTAAAAAAGTCAGGCGAAACAGCTTTCACCCATTCACGCACTCGGAGTTTTCGTCACTAGTCGAACCAAAGATCCTTACAGTTGCCGTTCCTATCTGACAGAATCGAAGAATGGCCGTAAAACTCGGATATTTGTTACCTACTCGCGAGAAGATAATGCAAGGGAGCCCGTCAGTTCGACCAATGATAGATGCAGCGAAACGGGCCGTGGACCTCGGATTCGATTCAATTTGGGCGGGCGACTCACTATTAGCGAGACCAAGACATGATCCGATTACCCTCCTCGCCGGCGTCGCTGGAGCGATACCCAAGATTGAGGTGGGTACCGCTGTGTTACTGCCGGCGCTTCGCAACCCAGTTGTGCTAGCCCAACAGCTTGCGACCGTCGACCAGATTTCCGAAGGTCGACTGATCGTCGGAGCGGGAATCGCTCCCGACACCCCAGCCGTGCGCCAAGAGTTCGCTGCCGCCGGAGTTCCGTTTGAACATCGAGTTGGGCGTTACATGGAAGGGATCCGGTTATGTCGCGCACTATGGAGTGGAGAGCCAGTTTCATGGGAAGGCCGTTGGTCAGTGAACGCAGGTGTTCTTGCTCCTGTCCCCTATCGCGAAGGTGGTCCGCCGATCTGGAGCGCTGCGACCGTCAGTGCTGGCATTGAACGAGCTGCCAAGCACCATGATGGCTGGTTCCCAATCGGTCCTGATGCAAAAACGTTCGCAACAAGAAACGAAGAGTTTCGAAAAGCTGCTACTGAGGCGGGCCGCAACCTGGAGAACCTCACCACCGCCATTTACCTCACGGTGTCAATCATGGACAATGCTGTCCAAGCCGAAGCCGCTATCGACACTTATCTTGAAGATTACTACAGCGCCCCAGCGCTCGCGATGCGGAAGTTCCAGGCTTGCAAGGGTGGAACCGCCAATCAGGTAATCGACTTTATTCGCTCTTTTGTAGAAGGTGGGGCCCAGCATATTGTGATCCGCTGCGTCGGCGACCACAATATGATTCAGCAGATTCTGTCCCAACGACGCGATGAAATCCATACTTGAGCTACTACTTAACGCTACCCCCCTGCGGGAGTGCCGCAGCGAGTTGGGCTGTCAACGAAAAGCGCAGCTTCCTACAGCTAGAAGAATTCGCGTTGAAAGTTTACTTGAGTCCCTCATCACTAAAACAGCGGGCTCACAACAAGCTCAGTGACTGCGCGCCGGCGTGACGGCAAACACCGTTTGACCGCTCTCGGCGTCTCGATCTGTGTTCGTTAACACGGTTTGACCGCTCTCACCGTCCTGGTCCTTGCCGGCAACAGTGAACAGCACCCCAAGCACCAGAATCACACCGAGGACCGCAGCCGCCAAATTGAGATCGAGATAGCTGCGATAAGACACAATCGCTCCAGCCGAAATACCGGCGACTGCCCCAAATCCCATCATGCACATGTCACCGGCGCCTTGGATGCTGGCACTCTGCTCGACCGGAAACGCTTCTGTTAGCAGTCCGCTCGCTGCGATAATGCCGAAACACCACGCGAGACCGATCACGGTCTGACCGCCCGTGATTCCTAGGAATCCTTCGGGTGGAGTAAATCCTGCCCACATCGCACCGGCTACGCAGAGCACCCCAGAAAGAACCAGCATTGGGTAGCGCCCGATCTGGTCGGCGAGCCGACCAACCAGAGGGCTCAATGCGTACATGCCCATGATGTGGCTAAACAGCATAATGCTGATCGCGCCCTTGCTTTGCCCTCCATCGTTCATGTGCAGCGGGGTCAGGGTCATAGTGCCAACCATCGTGGCCTGACTGACCATCATCGCTAGCACTGCCAGCCGAGCTTTGGAGTTCCCGAGGATCAACCCCAGCGCAACTTTGAACGGCAGCCTTGTGTCTTTTTCGCCACTACCAACCCCGCCGGCAAGCACTAAGGGATCAGGCCGCAATCGGATCTCTATAATCGCGGCTGCGACAAGGAATAGTAAGGCACCGGCGAGGAACGAACCAGCATAGTCAGGGAGACCGAAACTGCGTCCAACGGGATCGAACACTGAAAGAGAGACCAACGATCCGAAACCCGAACCGATCGATGTGGCTGCGACGACCAAGCCGATTGTCTGCGCTCGGCGCTCGGGCTTAGCGAGGTCCGCTGCGGCGTAGCGAGTCGCCATGTTGGTGGCGTTACCGATACCAACAAGAGCCACTCCGAAAGGCAGGAACAAAAACTGCCGAGTGATCGCCGCCAGAACACAAAGAAACGCACCGATCGACCCAAGAACATAACCCGTCCGCAGACCGGGACGTCGGCCGCCTCGAGCCATCATGCGCGCCAGCGGGAAAGACGCGCATGCGGCGCCGATCGACAGGGAAGCAGCGGCAAGGCCCGCCAAGGTCTTTGAACCAGTGATGTCATCTGCGAGTAAAGCCGTCACGGAGTAGCCGGCAACCAACCCGATTCCGCCGCACATCTGACTTGCGAGCAGCGTTCGGACGGTCCGGCGTTGCACTCGCTCAATATCTGGGTGGCTAGTCGAAAGTAGTTCGTCAGCCCCGAGGATCGGATCATCGACCTGTGTCACGCCGTAGCTCCCATCAGCTATTTCGCTGCTGACGCAGCAAACCGCGAAACTCTATCATACCGATTACACTTAAAAGCCGTGGATGCTTCCTGGGCTCGGACTTCCGACGGTCACTCGAATCGTTCCTCGCGAGCCGTGTTAGTACTCTTCGCCATTGTGGCGACAGCGATGGTCGTCGGCAGCGTGGCTCTTAGCTGGGTTGTTGGCCAGCCAGAGCCCGAACACCACGTGATCACTATCCCAGCAGGGACCGCTATACGCATCAGCTTGGGACGCGACGTCGACATCATCCCTGCAGACCTCGAATTCAGGCTTCGAGACCAGCTCACCGTGATCAACGAGGACTCAACAGCCCATCGGATCGGTCCCTTCATCATTCCCGCTGGTGATCGCCTCGACACAAAGTTTGCCGAGGCCGCCACCGTCGAGGGGTTCTGTTCGCTTCACTCGAGCGGTCGCATAACCATCAACGTTGGCGGGACCTGATGGGCAGTGTCCAAAAAGAGCTTGATGCAGGTCGCCCACTCACGGCAGAACATGATCACCTTTGCGTTGCGAGAAAACGTAATGAGCGAGCCAACAGTTAGAAAGCTACAAAATGTGAAAGATAGGAAGTTGGAACACCAGACCGACAACTAAGGAGTCATGATGGAAGTCACTAATGAAGTACTGCCAACTAGCGCAGAACGCATAGATGAGATGATGCTGCCTGGTCCTGAAGGGCCGATCTTTATGGTGAATCTATTAAAGTTTAAGGACCGGGCCCAGTACCAAGACGGCCGGCAAAGCGAACTCACCGGACGTGAGGCCTATCAGCTGTACGGGGAAGCTGTATCAAAGTTGATCGGCGAATACGGCGGGGAAATAGTTTTCTATGCCGATGTCACCTTCTTAGCCCTTGGGCAAGTAGAAGAACTATGGGACGAGATCGCTATAGCGAAATATCCCAATCGGGCGGCTCTGCTTGCTATGAGCACATCTCAGGAGTGGCGAGACGTAGCGGTGCATCGCACTGCGGGACTTGCCGGGCAACTCAACATAGAATCAGTTTCCCCACACTGATAGTTGGTCACGCGAGACCATGGTTTAGCAGCCTTTCCAGCAGCTATACCTTTAGTATTTTGGAAGAACAAATGCTTGAAGTTCTCCGCCCAGACAGGGTCGAGCTTTCAACGAATTTGTAGGTATCGATACAAACCTATAGGCGACAGAAATCAGCTACAGAACGTATTGGCCTCGCTACAGAGATATAAATTAAACAAATGTTCAGTAAGATTGGCTAATGACTCAAATGCTGAGTCACATAAAAGGGGTAAATATGGAACTCGGGGACGCTATCTATAGCGCAGTCACAACCAGGTATTTCAGCGACGAACCTGTCACAGATGAGCAGCTACATACGGCATTTAACTACGCACGCTTCGCTCCGCAAGGTGGTAACCGTCAGCCTGTCCGCTTCATCGTGGTGAAAGACCCAGAAAAACGAAAGCAATTAGCAGAGTGGTATCGAATTCCTTGGAAGGCTTACTTAGCCGATGCTCAAACTGGAGATATTAATATTGGGTCAGATAAGGCGGCTCGACTCCTCAAAAACGCAGATCATTTTGCCGACCACCTCGAAGAGATCCCTGCGATGGTTGTCGCATGCGCTCATCTCGAAGACACCCACCCAACCGACACCGAGCTGGGACGGCTATCGGTCGTAGGCGGAGCATCGATATACCCCGCCGTCCAGAACTTCATTCTGGGGTGTCGCGAAGCACAACTAGGAGCGTCTCTTACCACCTTGCTGTGCCTGTTCGAACCTCAGGTCAAAGAACTATTAGAAATGCCCGAAGACGCAGCAACTGTCGCCCACATCGCTGTTGGACATAGAACGAAAGAATTTCCGACAAAGCTTGATCGGATGGGACTTGAGGAGATTGTTTTCTCCGAAACCTGGGGCGCATCAACCTACGGCTGAACAAGTCCCGCCGCGTGTCATGCATGCTTTGGCACTTCAGCTAACCCATCAGATACAAGGCCTTTGTTGTAGACAGTGGGGTTTAGCTTCAAGTGAGCTATCGCCATTTCCTGGTCAGGGAGGGTCAGTCGCCCAAAGGAGGAAGCGTCAATCGGATCTTTCCGAGTGAGGCCTCCCACATGTTGTTGTTGAAGTCATCTACGGCCGAAGGTTCGACATACCAGGATATGCGCTCATCGATTCGGGACCATTCGGCTTCGGTGAGCGGGGCTTCGCTCACAGCGACAACAAGTAGCGAGATGTCCAGTTCGCTTTCGTAGGGGCGCTCGCCGAATACATCGATGATGTCTTCAATACTCACCATGGTTTGCTTTGTAGCGCTGAAGCAATTTCCGTCCCACCATTTGTAGCCATAGTCCTCACACGAGTTGATGTCGTTGACTTGAGAAACACCGCTAAAGACTGCGGTGTCTGGAACTTCGCTAGATGGCAACACGCCCATCATATAGAGCTCCAACGGTGAGAGGAATAAGTCAAGCTGCGCGTTGCCGACATCAGAGAAGTAGTCCGCTCGATAGGTCCCGTCCTCGAGGATGCTGAGTGATTCCAGATCAAACCCTCCCAGAATACCGTTGGCTGAAGACACCCCCCAGTGACCTCCCACGATGTTGCCATTGTGATTTTCGATTACTGGAAGAAGATTCCCCCCTCCCCAAAGGTGCAGGACCTCATGTGTCAAAGAGCCGTATGCCGTGTTGATCAGTTCAGAGTCAGGGCCTTGCCATAGTCCGTCCATCGCCGGAATGGTGACGATTCCTCTAAGGCGGCCAGCGGAACCATAACAACTTGCCGACGACCAAACTGGCGCCCCCAACCCGTCCACGTTGTTACTGACCTGGCGAGCAAATCCTGAGTATGAAGCGTCGGAGGCGTCCGCGTTTCCGACGAAAATAATCACGTCGTAGGCGTCGTCTATGGCCTCGTATATCGACTGGACAACATCCATAACGTATTGACGGTCATAAATTCCACTGAGGTTCTCGAGGTCGAACTCAGGGTTGAAAGCCGAGGCCCCGCCTTCGATAAGGAGTTGCATGTAGCGGCCAGTGGGATCAATAGAAACATCGAAGTCACGATCTAGCTCAGTGATTCCAACCCACTCCTGAAAATCAGAGTTACCCCCGAGCAGCAGTGTCTCCAGTTGTGGCATACCCACAAGCGGTCCGACATTGCAGGACTCACTCGATCTCGTACTGATTCGGCGGAGGCTAGTGAGCTGCGCTAAGTCCTGAAGCGATTTAAATGACTGTGGCAACACAAGGGACTCGAGTTTAGTCATCGAGTTCAGAAGTTCGGTGTCTTGGAACTCGAAGGCCATCTGCAGGTCGAGGTAGCGAAGCTCAGAGAGAGAGGTGAGGAACCTGAAGTCACGACCAAAATTTTGGTTTCCGAGGTCTAACCATTGAAGGCAAGTCAGATACTCAAGGCCGTCATACGAGACGAGACCCTCGGGTCTGACGTATTCGGGCGCTTCGTACAAATCACTCTCATAAAAGTATAATGCATCAGAGAATCTCAACTGGATGATCTCACCGAGATCAGCAGCGGTGACGTCCTCAATGTTTTTCTCTGTTACCAGTTCAAGGTTGAGGCGAGCCTCAGCAGAAAGCTGGCTGACGGAGAACTCAGACTGTTCGGCACACCCGACAACGCTCAGATCGGGCCGCCACGCGCCGCCCCAGTCATAATCTGAAGAGCCTACGGCACCGATGAGGTCAATCTCAGATGCCAGCATCAACTCAGCGGCCGTTGGGGTTGGGGTTGTGGTCGTCGTTGGTGCTTTGATTGTGGTCGTCGTTCGTGCTTTGATTGTGGTCGTCGTTCGTGCTTTGATTGTGGTCGAAGTTAGTGGCGCGGTAGTAGTTGTCTCCGCGTCAGGTTCCTCCTCAAGAGACTCGATACGATCCAGCGGTTCTCTAGGCATAGCGTCCTCAGCGGAGCTGTTGCTGCAACCAGCGACCAGACACAGTGCGATAGACGCAGCGAAAAAAGCTTTACTCCTCATGTCTTCAACTTTAACGGACGATCTAGGCAGGCCGTAAAAAGACAGAGGAGTGAATTGTAGTAAAAGTTTTACATTCAATAGATGGCCTAGACAGCAGCTCTTTGTATGCGACAGCACTCGCCTACTCAAGCCGAATATCCCAGCAGCGCAAACCCTCGAAGAACATTCAGGCTCCTCAAACGTTCGTCGGCTCCTATCGAAGCAGGGTGACCGGACACCATGTGATTCTAATTCGTATGGTCAAGAAGATTTCTATGCACAACAAATCAATTCGGCTCTCAACCTCGTTTTGCGGAACACTTCAATTCATGATTGATTTAGTCAACTTCTGAGAATCCAGGTTGTTCTTTGCCTGAACCGCCGGTTGAATGTGACTCAACATTAAGAGTGGTTCATTGAAAATGAACCCGGCAACCTGGGGGGACACCCAAGGTGCTATCCACTTTAATCGTGGGATGTGGCCTTAATCACAAGGCAACCAAGTGTCCGGAGTAAACACTCTGATACGCTGCTGAGCTCCCCATACGGGCTCTGGTACTGACGGGTGTCCTCCGGAAAGAAAAATATGACACTCACCACACCAAACGACACAGAGTCCAGTGTCCCAATTTTGCCACAAGGGCAAATTCTTGAGTTCCGACACAAGGGATGATGGAACCAGTCTCTTCTTCGCTCAACGAGCGCTTGGCACTCGGAAAAATAGTCCTCATCGATGGGGCTACCGGCACTGACATCGAGCGACGCGGCGTGCCCATGGTCGAAAACGCTTGGTGCGGCGTCAGCGCGCTCACTCATGGTGATGACGTTCGAGCTGTACACCGGGCTCACATCGATGCCGGCGCTGAGCTACTTATAGCCAACACTTATGCGTCCAGCCGTCATCTCTTGGCATGGGCTGGCCATGAGAATAGCTTCGAGGAAATCAACCGTAGGGCAGTCGAGCTAGCAATCCAGGCTCGAACCGAAGCAGGATGCCCCGACGTACTGGTGGCCGGATCCATGTCGACCACCCGCCAAGGCGGCCCCTACGCCGACGTTGACGTGGCCCGCTCCAACTTTGGCGAACAGGCGAAGATCCTGGCTGATGCTGGCGCTGACATAATCCTGCTCGAAATGATGCGCGATATAGAACAGACTGAGGTCTGTTTAGATGCCGCCTATGCGGCTGACCTGCCGGTCTGGTTGGGGATCTCATGTGTGCTCATAGATGACGAACCGTGGATGATCGACGGACTGATCCGGCTTGATGCTTTCATGCACCGATTTGCCGACGAGCCTGTCGAGGCGATCGCCGTCATGCACACCGAAACCAGGGACGTTGATGCCTGCCTCGACATCGTGCAGCAGAGTTGGCACGGCCCGATTGGTGTGTATGCGCAGAGCGGCAACTTCCAGCCACCGGTGTGGATATTCATTGACGTGATCTCTACTCAGGACTATGCCGATGCCTGTATGGGCTGGATAGACCGAGGTGTGCAGATCATTGGCGGTTGCTGTGGTATCGGCCATGAACATATTGCCTATCTGCGCCCTCGTATCGACGCGGCCAACGCCGCCCGCTAAACACTCGGTTTCAGACCAGAAGCAAGAAGCTCACCAGAAGCCTAGATCTCAAGATATCCCACAGCCAAGCTTGCTAAGCCCCTTCGGGCTGATCGAAACTGGTAACGAGGTCCGGTTTTCCCGGTCTCGGCCTGCTTAGCATAGTCGTTGTTGTCGGCGCCATGATCTGGGTCATTTATTGCATTTCAGGTCGTCGTAATAAGGATTAAGGAATTAGAACTCCCCCATTAGGCATGCCATAGACAAACTTTTACTGCCATAGTCACAAACGATGTTCCAGGTTTCTGGTACTCACAGTGTCTATGACACGATTTAAGACAAGTTTGAGGATCGTTCTTCTCTGCTTAGTTACAGTGGTATTTACTGTTTTGGCTACTAGCTGTAGCGATGATTCTGAAAGCAAAGAATTTTCTCCGCCACCAGGAACTGAAATTACCGATCACGCAAAACCTAAGAGAATCTGCACAGAGCTGTTCTACCAAATCGAGTATCTAAGAGGTTCTGCTGTGCTAACCGCCTCAGCAGAAGCAGCTGTGTACGACTTACAAAGAGATTTCATCCTCTTGGATTGCGCTGTCCTTGATATTGGTAATGTGTCGGAGTGAGGTCAAAGACAGCCGGTTCAATTACCTTAATGGAGCCTTTGGAACGCTTCGATGTGGGCGATACTTGACCCGCCCAGAGAAACACACAACACGAAATCTTCGAAAAAAACCAGAGAGATCAGTGCAGAAAGAAATACAAGAACAGAGTGCAAGAAAAGCGAAGAGTCGCCCTATTCAAAAAGGTGTGGACTCATCAACCGCCACCATATAACTGAATCACTTCAACAACGAACCTCCCTTCGGGGGCGGTCTTTTTTGCTTTCTGCTACGTTCGGTTCTGTTACAAATCAACACGTCTAGGTGTTGACTGGATGAGAACAGGGACAAAAGGGGAACTAATGACTTATTCGACGACAGCGCAGCTACGGGTATCAAACGTTGATGGCATCGCACATGACTTTGAGACATTTGCTCAAGCTGAGTTTCTGGCTGGAGGCGCTCTAAGCGCTTCTATGCGTCAAATTGTTATGGGCGGCGATTGGGCAGGCATGGTTGCAGTGATACTCCATTGGGAAACAATTGACGCAGCAATGACTGGCCATACAATTAATTCCAGTCCAAAAATCGCTGAATCGATGGCCAAGCACGGCGCTCAGATCATCGGACGTTCGCTAGGGACGATCCTGTGTGAAGTGGGGACACCTGAAGGACCATACGGTTCGATGATCACAATCTCCGGGCAAGAAGTACCTCCAGCAGAACTGCAAGAGGTTATGGACTACAACTGGTCGCTCATGAGCGGTAACGGTGTTAATGGCATCCGGCAATCCAAGATCATTGCGGGAGGCGATCGCACAGGTCTGTTTAGCGCTGGCACCTTCTGCGAGTCTCTCGACGGATTGATGGAAAACAGCGCAAAGATGTTTTCGGATCCAACGGTGCAAGCAAATATGGCTAAGCACAACAACCAACTCGTATCTCGCGTCATGTTCCGCACACTCGTCGCATAGCTAGAGAATCGGTCAATCAAGGGGCCTCCCTTCGGGGAGGTCCTTTTGTCATTTTAGGCTCCGAGCCCACTGAGTACTTTCGCATAGTCGAGCAGGACCAGGGCGCTTGCCTGGGTATCCGCTGGCCCCATGGAAACTTACCCTGCAAAAGGGTTACAGCTACCATCGTGGGCGCTACAGAGATCGCACCTCAATACAAACAAATAACAGAAGCAACCTGAAACAAATCGCTCTATCTCGTCAAAAAATTGGATCGGCCAAAGCTGGTGTCGACCAAACTGACAGTTGGTGAAGGCGCGCAACATTTAAGTTTTCTTTAAGAAATTGACGTCGTAACGGCTGGCTATCACCCAATACGTAGGTATAGATACAGACCTACACGTCTCGACGTAACAACTAATAGCTCTCAATGCTCCCAGCGACCACCAGCTTCGTGAAGAACTCTGCTCTGGACACTAGGCTCTGGACAAACGCCGGGAATCAGGTCTATTTACCCAGGTATTGCTAGGCGTTAGGATCACGCTTTGTCCCGTATTCACATGCTGCACAAGAGACGTTGAACGGACTACTTAATGGTTCCAGGGTTCTTCTCTTCTCGACCTCAAATTCACAACTATCATAGTGACATGGCGAAAAGTCCATTTTAGACCGGTCAGGAGACAGAAATGAAGTTCGGATTTAGTGCACCATTTCGTGGTCCGCTCTCAAACCCGCGGGACATTAAGACAATAGCTGAGGCTGCTGAACGTTTCGGCTACGACACGCTCACGGTCGCCGATCACATTGTGGTGCCTTCGACCATCGGCGCGAACTATCCCTACAGCGAGGACGGCGAATTCGCATGGACTGCTGACGGGAGCACGGACTGTATGGAGCAGTTCGCCCTTCTGGCATGGCTGAGCGCTGTGACCAGCACCGTGAGGTTGTTGACGTCAGTGATCGTCGTTCCGCACCGCAACCCCCTCTTCATGGCGAAGTCGTTAGCGACGACCGATCAGCTATCAGGGGGTCGCGTCACCGTCGGATGCGGCGCCGGGTGGATGCGCGAGGAATTCGAAGCACTGAATATCACTGACTTCGATGCCCGTGGCCGGGTCACCGACGAGTACATCCAAGTCATGAAGGAATTATGGACGAAGGACCGAGCCAGCTTCCACGGCGAGTTCATCGATTTCACCGACGCAGCTGCTGACCCAAAACCCGTACAGCAACCTCATCCGCCTATTTGGATCGGAGGGGAAAGCATGCCAGCAATCCGCCGTACCGCCGCCCTCGGCGACACTTGGTATCCGTTCGGCTCCAATCCCAAGTTCCGGATGGACACGATCGAAACATTCGTCACCCGCCGCGACAAGTTATTCGCAGAAGCAGAACGTCTCGACCGCGACCCTGCATCGATCGGGCTCGCGTACAACTGCGCGTTCCACAACGAGGACGCTCAGACCCACGTCGATGGTGGTCGACTCTTGTTCACGGGCTCCCCCGAAGAACGAGCTGAGGATATTGCTCAACTCGAGGCGGCTGGCGTATCCACCATGATCGTCAACGTAACTTCGAACAACCTCAGCCACATGCTAGAGCGGGTGGAGCGTTTCAGCAGCGACGTGATTGCGCTGCTCGTCTGATGAGCATTGGAGTCCCAGTGTCGACCTCAGATTTACAACTAACATAGACACAAGGCGAAAAGTCGAATGTCGACCGGGGGAAAGATGACAGAGATAGGCAAGGAACTGTTGGGTAAGGTGGCTTTGATCACTGGGGGTGCCCGGACGAAGGGACAAGGCGCAGCCGAAGGCCGATTATTCGCCTCGCGGGGCGCCACTGTCATTCTCGCTGATGTAATTGACGAGGAGGGCGAACGTACTGCGGGAGAGATTAAGAGAGCAGAGTACGCTCATCTCGATGTGGCATCCGAGCAGGAGTGGGATGACGTGGTGGCCGATGTGATGAGCCGGCACGGCCGACTCGACGTGCTTATCAACAATGCGGGAATCGCGCCGATGGGTCGATTAGTTAACGCAACCATCGATGACTGGAACTTGACGATTGCGGTCAACCAGACGGGTGTTTTTCTGGGCATGCGGGCTGCAGCTCGGGCCATGATTAAGGCTGACAATGGTGGAGCGATTGTCAACATAAGCTCGGTAGCGGGTATGGAGGGACTATTCGGGTCGACCGCCTATGGGGCATCTAAATGGGCCGTGCGGGGGATGACGAAAATAGCGGCCAAAGAGTTGGGCCGCCATGGGATCCGGGTGAATTCTGTCCACCCAGGCTTCATCGACACCGACATGTTGGCTCAAGGCAATTTCGATGACGAACAAAAAGCCAAGATGGCTCGGTCGGCACCGGTTGGGCGTATTGGGGTGCCCGAGGACATAGCGAACATGGTCCTCTACCTAGTCACCGATGCTGCCGGGTTCGTGACCGGCCAGGAGTTTGTGGTCGACGGCGGATGGCACGGCTGACAAAATCAACATCGCCGGATCACCCTGCGCGGTTGTTATCAGAAATGCCGAAGGGCCCATTCAGGTTTGTGAAATACGCAGGCGCTGCCGCAGCGGCTGGTGCCCCAGGAGTGCCCCTAGAGCATCACGCAATCAACAAACTCAACATGGCTACCGGGTGATGTGCCGAGGCTCCCCGCTGTTTAGTCAGACTATCTGTCACTGGGCCTCCCTTCGGGGAGGTCCTTTTTTCGTTTTCACGAAACCTAGCTTGAAGACGGAGGCGTGAAACCCTTCGGCCAGATTGTGAGGTCGTCGTACTTCGCTCCGGTGAGGTTCGCTTCGTCGAGCAACGCATCTTCGAGATTCGTCGCTTGGAGGTCCGCCATGTAGAGGTTCGCACCCCAGAGGTCCGCCTCACTGAGGTCCGCCCCATCGAGGTTTGCGTATTGGAGATTTGTTCCACGGAGGTCCGCCCCATGGAGTAGCGCCTCGTTGAGGTCCGCGCCTTGGAGGTCCGCTTCTCTGAGGTCCACCCCGTTGAGGTCCGCCCCACGGAAGTCCGCCCCACGGAGGTTAGCCCCTGTGAGGTTCACCCCTCGACAATTAAGCCCTATGAAAGAAGGGCCCTCTTTTAAAGCAGCAGATGTTCCAGCGCACGCACTCAGCGGATCGTTTCCTCCGCCGACGCAAGAGGTGAGACAACACAGTGCAATCGTTACGGCAGCGAAGATTCGGCTCATGGTTCACAGTCTAGCTATGCGACGTTTCTCTCCGAGTCCACTGAGCACTTTCGCATAGTCGAGCAGGACCAGAGCTTCTACATGAACATACGCTGGTATCAAACGAACCAGACCCGTCGATTTCAACGTGTGTGATTTTCGGTGTAGACGCCACCCCTAGATGGGGTGGGGTCGCTGGCGCGTTCACATGTATAGATGCATACCCACCGAATTTCGTCTCAACTTCGAATCGAAGTTCGACCTAAGAATTCCATCAGACGATCGACAGGGTCATTTGAGCCTTGAAGGGCATCGCCGTAACCGCCTGGTCGACGGAAAGCTTCAATGGACTCCAAGGCTTGAGCGTAGAGAGTATTTGCCTGGTCATCACTGATCCCATGGTCGACCGCTACAGAGTCGGCGAGATCCCACGAATGCGTCATAGGGTCAATCCACATCGCACCCAAAAAGTCATCGACCGTCATCTCACCAATAATGGTCGGCCCATGATGTTCGAGCACCCCTGGGGTCTCCAACGCCTCCCAAACACGATGTACGATCAGCCCAGTCGCTACGGCAGGGTCTTCTCCGGCAATTTCCTCGAAGCTGTTATCTGAAACCGTTCCTTCGATACCGCATGCAGCTTCGGTAAAGGTCATTACTTTCAACGTATGCCCAACTAGTTCGCGGGCGTTCCACTCGGTACAGCAGGTTGCATTACCCCACGCAGAGTTAGGAACGCGTCGTACCACTGCCTCGAACTGAAGCATGGATCGGACATACCGTCGAGAAAATTCTGTCATTGGTGCCCCCACCCTCATACCCGAATTAGAAAACTGTAGCACCAACCTTTGGTGAGTGCTTTAACGTCTCAGAGGTCAGTCTGCTATTCCAGTCACGCAAAATTCCCCACCCTCGGGGTCCGCAAGTACAGCAACTCGCCGACCTCCAACAGTTTCCGCTTCTATTCTTCGAGCATCTGTGAGCACTGTTGCACCCAAACTCACCAGTCGCTCAACCTCAGCATCAACATCATCGCTCGCTAGGTCCAGGTGTACCCGATGCTTGACTGTTTTCGCCTCAGGCACAGTTTGCAAGATCAGCACATAGATGATGCGATCAGATCGAGGCTTAAACAGACGAATGTATGGCTCTTCGACGAGTCGACGCTCATAACCCAGGACCTCCTGCCAAAAGTTCGCCATGCGCTCAACATCAACACAGTCGATAGTCATTGCCGTGCTACTAGTAAGGGCCATCTTGCCACTTTAACAAACCTGAGAGATCTGATAGATACAGGCCTACAGATTGACGCTTACGCCTTTGCCGAGTGCACCCCTGGGTGGGGTGGGGCTAATGCTTCCACGGCACCGAATCTTGCTATGACTGGGCCGAAATATTAGGCTCGCCTTGGTTTATAGCAATCCAGATGCGCTCCGGCGACAAGGGGGTGTCGATGTGTTCGACACCGAAGGCTTGCAAAGCATCTACAGCGGCGCTGACGATTACCGCCCCTGCTGGAGTGATGCCGGCTTCGCCCGCTCCTTTGATGCCCAGAGGGTTACTGGCGGCCACGCACTCCTCAATATGGCTCTCGAGTCTCGGCGTTTCCATCGTGCTGGGCATCCGGTAGTCAAGGAACGATCCCGTCAGGAGTTGGCCGGTGTCACGGTCGTACACGATCTCCTCAAAAAGTGCTTCCCCAATGCCCTGCGCGGCTCCGCCGTGCAGCTGACCCTCAACAATCATCGGGTTGATAACCCGTCCTACGTCATCGACGCTGAGGTAGCGCGTCACCTCTAAGGCGCCGGTCTCGGAGTCGATCTCCACCTCGCAGGCCGCTACGCCATTGGGGTGAGCATGCAGCCGGGTCGAGATCTCGGCGGTTGCGATGAGGGGCGCTTCAGACGCGGCTTCGAACAAGCCGACCGAACGCCCATCGGCGGTGACGTACCGAGCCTTCGCCAGGCTGATCTCAAGCACATCTACGCCGAGTCGCTCTGCCGCTCGGAGACGGAATTGCCTCAGAATGTCCTCGCACGCCTGCATCAAGATCGTTCCACCTAATCGCATGGACCGGTCGGCGTGTGAGCCCGAGCCACCGGCTATGCGGTCGGAATCACCGAACTCGATTGACACTGATTCCATGGGCACGTCCAGTGCTTCGGCCACCACCTGAGCGAAGCTGGTCTGGTGACCCTGCCCCGACGCCTGGGTACCAATCACTGCGCGGACCGTCCCGTCGACGTCGACTGTCACGTCGGTGCGTTCGTAGGGAGCGGCGCCGGGCGACTCGAGGTAGTTGGCCACACCGATACCCGCTAGCTTGCCGCGGCGTTCGGCGTCACGCCTACGGGCTGCGAAACCGTCCCAGTCGATAAGGCGGAGCGCCGTTTCGAAGTTGTCGCTGAACGCACCGTTGTCGTACGTGAGTCCGAGCCTCGTTCGGTAGGGCAGGTCGGCGGTGCCAATGAGGTTGCGCCGTCGGATCTCCGCTCGGTCAAGTCCGACGGCAGCGGCTGCAAGATCCATCAAACGCTCGACGATGTAAGTGACCTGTGGTCGCCCGGCACCTCGGTAGACCGACGTCGGGGTGGTGTTGGTGAGCGCGCCGCGCACTTTCACGTGCATCGCTGGGACGTCGTATGGGGGACCCGCCATACGCAGTAGGTTCGACAACACGGCGGACGACACCGGATGGGCTCCGACGTTGCCAACGTAGTCGAGTTGCAGGGCTATGATCTTTCCCTTATCGGTGAGCGCCAGCACGCCGTCGCAGCACGTGTCACGGCTGTGCACGTCGCTCACGAACTCCTCACTGCGGGTGCCCTCCCACTTGACGGGCCGCCCACATTTCCGACCGGCCCAGAGTAATAGCGGGTATTCGTTCGAGCACGGGATACGCAATCCGAAGCCTCCACCTACATCGAGCGTCACCACCCGAACTGCAGCGCTGTCGACACCGAGCGCGCTCGCCAACACGCTACGAAACCGATGCACCCCCTGGCTCGGCGCATACAACTCGTAGCGACCGGAGGTGGGATCGAAGCTGGCCACTGCGCTGCGCGGCTCGATCGGCGAGCCGTGCACACGATGATTGCGAGTCGAAAGTCGGACTACGTGCGCGGCCTCGTCGATCGCTGCCGCAACGAGGTCTGCATCGCCACGCTCAGCCTCGACGCACTGATTACCGGACTCCCACACATGCGGTGCCCCTTCGTCCAAAGCCAATCGGGCGTCGATCACTGCAGGGAGTGTTTCGTAGTCCACAACGACCATTTCGGCGGCGTCGACCGCAGCTGCTGCACTCTCGGCCACCACGACGGCAATGATTTCGCCCACATGCCGGACCCGGTCCACCACGATTGGCAGCGCTGCTGGCGGTGGGTACAACTCGTCAGCGGACAGGCTCGGCTGGGTCGGGTCGAGATGGTCGGGGAGGCTACTGGGCTGAAGCAGGGTTGTCAGCCCGTCGGATTCGTAGTCCTCGCCCGTGAGGACACACAGAACCCCCGCCGCTGCGACAGCTGCGCTCGCATCTAGCGAACGAATCTTGGCATGCGCCTCAGATGATCGAACGAAGACAACATGGGCCTGATCTGGGAGGTTGACCGTGGCAGTGAAACGCCCCGCGCCCGTTAAGAGTCGCTCATCCTCTACCCGCAGAACTCTCTTCCCGATCACGTTCTCACCCCTCGCTAGGACACTCGGGCGATCCTATGGTCTCCGGGCCGTCGGCCCAGTGATTTCAGGAGTTTTAGTGTTCTAGTGTTTTAGTGTTTTAGTGTTTTAGTAGTGTGGGAGATACAGGAATTGAACCTGTGACCCACTCCGCGGAAAGAGGTCTATCTACAATGGAAAACCGAGGTATAAGTACCGCTTAACTCTCGTAGAAATTCCTTAGAAGCCGGTATAGAGGAAGCGTTTGTACGCTGGACGGCCGGTAACTAGATTTTCCCTCAGTTGTAAGTCGGAGCGGATAGCTTGGCCTCTGTGAGGAGAACTCTTTTATCGATGGCCTTGTTGATGACGTCTGTGTTCGGTGTTGCTGGATGCGGTTCAGATGATGACGTGCAGGTTGAAAGCCGTGTAAAAAACGCTGCGCCAGAAGCTAGTGCTGTGTCTGATGCTCCTAGTGAAGCCGACTGCGAATTCCTCGACCGCGTCGAACTCGACCTCCTCGACCCCCTCTACAGCCTCGACCTCCGCGATCGCCTCGACGACCTCCGCCGCGACCTCCGCCTCGTCCTTCGCGACCGGTGTGATGCTGCGTCCAAGAATTGAACAGATTCGCCTGAAGGTGATGACGCCGACGGGGGTTGATTGTCCCAGGGCTGACTCAAACCGCTGTCTTGACCTGTGCTATACGGCGAAGCGGGTATCTTACTGGGCCGCTTGGCTTTCAAGTTCGTTATAGATTTCTTCAACGAACTCGGTGAGTTCTGGGCCTCTGGCCAACAAACCTCTGCCCGACTTTTCGTAGATCCTTCGCTGTCCTGGGTGTCGCAACGTAGCTCCACTAGCTGGGAAGACAAAGATTAACACACTCGCCACTAAGAATTAGTTGCAGCTACAGACCTACAGATTGATAGTCAGTCTGCTAACCCAGTAACCCAAAACTCCCCACCCTCGGGGTCCGCAAGTACAGCAACTCGCGGACGTCCAACAGTCTTCGCTTCTATCAGCTGAAAGCCGAATAAAAAAACTTTAGTAATGACTCAAGCGTTAACGTAAACGTCCCTCAGCTCGAACTAGACGGGAGCGACGACCTCAGCCGCCGCAAACCCCTCGGCCTCAACTTCGTGACAAACTCGAAAGAGCAAGCATGCGCTAGGAGCGGGAGAACGTCAGATGCAACTCTGAGCGAGACCCATCGGGTCAGCAGTTTTGGGTGTCAGCCGAGAACCCCGTCGAGGATGAGCTGCACGTAGTCCTCCTCGGAACGGCCGAGAAGCTCTCGGACGACATGTTCGTTGTGCTCGCCGAGGCCGGGAGATTGATTGAGTAGCAGCTCGGTACCTCGCCACTGCGCCGCCTCGCGATCAATCGGAATGTCGATGTCCGGCCGGGAGGGTTGCTGCACGATCTGGTAATGATTTCGCAGCTGCGGGTCCCGATCGTAGGTGTCAGCATCGCTCGATACGTCGGTCACATCATTCCGAGTTCGAGTCGGGCGACGTTGGATAGGCGGGAGGCGTCCCATGGAGGGTCGAACACGAGGATGACTTCGACTTGTTCAACGCCTGGCAGCTCCGCGACTGCGTTGTGGAGGTCTTGGCGCATGATGTCGCCCATGCCGCAGAAGGGAGCGGTGACCGACATGTCGATGTCGACTCGTTTGTTACCGCTGGGCAGGTCGGATGTTTCGACCTTGTAGACGAGGCCGAGCTCTACGATGTCGACGGGGATCTCGGGGTCGTACACGGTCGTGGCGGCTTTCCAGACTGCATCGAGACTGAATTCGCCGTCGGCATGTTCGGTTTTCACCGCGACCTCAACGAATCCGAAGTCGACGGAGTCTTCTGGGCTCAGCCGGACCATTTGTCCTTCGCTGGTGGTAACTGTGGCAGTGCCGCCCAGTGCCTGTGAGACCTTGATGCGGTCGCCTTCGAGGAGCACAATCGGCTCGCCGGCGGGGATGATGGTGGCTTTCACGTCACGTGGGAGCTTGAAGGCTCGCGATGGGCCGATGTTGACCTCGGCCTCATGCATCGTCGTGCCCGAGACGTTCGGTGATCCAGCTGCGAATCGTGTCGATGTGCAGGTCCTCCATCACCTGGTCGGCGAAACCGTTGATCAACAATCGGCTGGCTTCGTCTTTGGGGATGCCGCGAGAACGCATGTAGTACAAGGCTTCTTCGTCGAGCTGGCCAACAGTGGCGCCGTGTTGGCACGACACTTCATCGGCGAGGATCTCCAACCTTGGTGTGGTGTTGATCTCGGCCTGCTTCGAGAGCAGGAGATTGGCGTTGGACTGTTCGGAATCGGAGCCGTCTGCGCCAGGACGGACATCGACGCCGCCATTCCAAATCCCGGTGCTGGAGTCGTCGAGCACACCGCGGTAGGACTGGCGGCTTGTGCAGTTCTTCGCGCTGTGGACCACGGTGATCTGCTGGTCGAGGGTCTGGGTGCCGAAACCGAAGTAGAGCCCAGATAGGTCGGCGTGAGCCGCTTCGCCGTTGAGGTACACGTGGTATGCGACTCGGCTGTAATCGGATCCGAGGTTGAAGAGTTGGGAGCGAAGGGTGCTGCGCTCTGCCTGGGTCACGTCGACTCGTCCGAGGTGGATCTGGGCGGAAGGGAGATCTTGGAGGATGATGTGTTCGAGGCTGGCGTCAGGGGCGAGCGAGATCTCGGTGCGGACGTTGGAACCGCCAAAGGTGTCGCCGCTTCCAATGCGGGTCTCGACCACGGTGGCTGAGCTTCCTGCCGCCATCTCGATGGCAACGCGAGTCGCAGAAGCGTTGTGTGCGACACCTGGAACCACGACGTCGACAATGTGCAGAGTTTCATCGATGCGCGCGCCGATGTGTAGCAATGCGCCGCCAGCTCCGTGCGCCCGATTGATGATCGAGTAGGCGTCCTCTGGTCCATCATACTTGCGGTCGAGCATGCCAGCGGCGAGATCGGCTGGCGCATCGGCGAGGCTGACGACCTGGACCCCTGAAGGCAACTTGTCGAGCCTGGACAATGAGGCGTCGACCACGCCGTTGACGATGACGATCCGAGGACCTTTGATATGGGGAATCTGACTGTCGATGTCGCCGGGCACCGCGTCGGGTGCCGTGGCTGGCCCGAATGTCAGCTGGCCGAGCTTTTTGTGTGGTGCGTATCGCCACGCCTCATCGCGTTTGGTCGGCAAACTCAACGACGCCATCTGTTCGAGCGCCACGGAGCGGGACGCAAGGACGGCCTGGCTCACGCTGGTACTCCCGTCAGGGGGGCATCGTCGAGGTCGTGATTGACGAAGTCGGCGTAGCCGTGGTCTTCGAGGTGAAGAGCGAGCGTATGATCGCCCGATTTGACGATCTTGCCGTCGACCAGCACATGCACGAAGTCAGGTTTGATGTAGTCGAGGAGGCGTTGGTAGTGGGTGATCACGATCATCGACCGGTCGGGCCCACGCAGCGAGTTCACGCCTGAAGCAACGACGCGGAGGGCATCGATGTCGAGACCGGAATCGGTCTCGTCGAGCACAGCGAGTCGTGGCTGCATGATAGCCATCTGCAGGATCTCGTTGCGTTTCTTCTCTCCGCCACTGAACCCGGCGTTCACTGACCGGTAAAGGAAGTCGGATTTCATTTCGACGAGATCCATGGCCTCTTGGGCCTCCTTGAGAAAGTCGCTCGCCCCGATCTGCTCTTCGCCTCGGGTACGGCGAACCGAGTTGAGTGCGGTCCGCAGGAAGTACATGTTGTTCACGCCCGGGATCTCGACCGGATACTGGAATCCCATGAACACACCGGCAGCAGCGCGCGCTTCTGGGACCATCTCGAGCAGATCGGCACCATCGAGGGTGACAGTGCCACCAATCTCGTATCCGTCGCGACCAGCGAGGGCGTGAGCAAACGTGCTCTTACCAGACCCGTTCGGGCCCATGATGGCATGCACTTCGCCGGCACCGACATCGAGGTTGAGACCCTTGAGGATCTGGGTATCTCCAATCGAGGCCGTCAAATTCTCCACGTGCAGCATCAGCCGACACTTCCTTCCAAACTCACACTCAGCAAACGCTGAGCTTCAACAGCGAACTCCATCGGGAGCTCATCAAACACTTCGCGGCAGAAACCATTGACGATCATCGCCATGGCATCTTCTTCGTTCATGCCGCGCTGGCGGCAGTAATACAGCTGGTCCTCGCCAACAGTTGAGGTCGAGGCCTCATGCGCAACTTGGGCCGTTGGGTTCTTCACCTCGATGTACGGCACGGTGTGCGCCCCGCACTCCTTGCCGAGCAGCAGGGAATCGCACTGTGTGTAGTTGCGTGCGTTTTCGGCTGATCGCATCATCTTCACGAGGCCTCGGTAAGTGTTCTGGCCGTGGGCGGCCGAAATACCTTTCGAGATGATGCTGCTGGTGGTGTCGGCCCCGATGTGGATCATCTTGGTGCCGGTGTCGGCCTGCTGATGTTTCGACGTCAATGCCACCGAATAGAACTCGCCGACCGAACGATCACCCTGCAGGATCACACTCGGGTACTTCCACGTGATAGCAGAACCGGTCTCAACCTGGGTCCACGAAATCTTTGCGTCGGTGTGGGCCCGGCCTCGTTTGGTGACGAAGTTGTAGATGCCGCCGACCCCGTTCTCATCACCGGGATACCAGTTCTGCACAGTCGAGTACTTGATCTCGGATCGGTCTTTCGCCACGAGCTCAACGACCGCGGCGTGGAGCTGGTTTTCGTCGCGCTGGGGAGCAGTGCACCCTTCGAGGTAGGAGACATGGGAGTCGTCCTCGGCCACGATGAGCGTGCGTTCGAACTGACCAGTGTTCATCGAGTTGATGCGGAAGTACGTCGAGAGTTCCATGGGGCAGCGAACACCCTTGGGGATGTAGCAGAACGACCCGTCGGAGAACACCGCCGAGTTGAGCGCAGCAAAAAAGTTGTCTCGAACAGGCACGACCGACCCCAGATGCTCCTTGATGAGCTCCGGATGATCCTGCACCGCCTCGGAGAACGAACAGAAAATGACACCAGCCTCAGCCAGGGTTGCCTTGAACGTGGTCACCACCGAGACCGAATCGACAATGGCATCAACAGCGACGTTGCTGAGCATCTTCTGCTCATGCAGCGGGATGCCGAGCTTGTCGAACATCTCGCGGATGTCGGGATCGACATCGTCCATGCTGTCGAGGACCGGCTTCTGCTTCGGGGCTGCCCAATAGCTGATCGACTGATAGTCGATTGGAGTGATCTGAAGCTTGGTCCAGTCGGGCTCTTCCATCTTCTGCCACGCCGCGAACGCCTTCAGCCGCCACTCCAGCAGCCACTCAGGCTCGTCCTTCTTCGCCGAGATCAGACGCACGGTCTCCTCGGTCAGCCCTGGAGGTGCGACGTCGGTATCGAGATCGGTACTGAAGCCAAATTCGTAGTCGGCTTCGGCCAGTTTCGCTGCCGCCGGGTTGCTGAGAGCGATCGCCGGTTGGGCGTTTTTTTCGGTCGTTGTCATTGCGATGGTCTCCTTCACCTAATATCTGCTGGTCGGTCCATACAGGCAACTAGTTCTCTCACCTCTGGCCGCGGGACTAACCGTCGACCTCGATGATATGGCAAGGTCCGTCGACCTCGATGATATGGCAAGGTTAGCAGCGTTTCGCCCACCTAAAACAGCGTCTGGCAAAAGAACCATAGCTATACCTGAAGTATTATCTAACCTCCTAGCTCCCCTGATAACAGACCGGTCAAAGGATGAGTCATTATTCCTTACCAAAAATGGTGCGCTTATACGTCCATCCAACTTTCGGCAACGAGTCTGGAAGCCAGCAGTAGAGGCCGCAGAGCTGGGACAGGTACTTTTCATGCCCTCCGCCATACCAGTGTCGCTTGGGCTATCGAAAGCGGCGGACACATGCGGCTCATACAGCAACGGCTATGCCACTCCAACATTCAGACAACTATGGGAACCTACGCACATCTTGTCGATAATCTTGATGGGGACCTCGCCAAACAGCTAGGAAATAGCATCAAAATCCCTGATGTTCCCCAGCCGCTCCCCGAGCGATGTAAACACCATTCAACGACAGTCTCGTCTCCGGGCCGTTGGCCCAGTGATTTCAGGAGTTTTAGTGTTTTAGTAGTGTGGGCGATACAGGAATTGAACCTGTGGCCTCTTGCGTGTCATGCATGTCCTGGCAATTCGGCTAACCCATTGAATAGAAAGCTTTTCGTATAGACACTGGGTTTTAGCTTCAAGTGAGCTATGGCTATTTCGAGTGGTTCATAGGTGTCTCGCTCCCCACATGCTCCCCACATGCTCCCCCAAGAACCTGACTAACAACTTAGAATTGTGCTGAGCTACCAGGGGGTGCGCCGAGCGTCCCGCACCACTAAATAATGTTTATGGTCCTAAGTTGATATTTGGCAAGCGGGGTGAAACCTAGGGAGGAACTCGGAAGAGTTAACCCTGTTTATGTCGGATTCGTTGCCTTACTTCGGGCAAGTGACTCATAAATCTCCGATTGCTAGACGTTCGCGCACGTCAATGGCTCTTTCGCGAATTTGATCTATGTCGTTGAGGCGATCGAGGTTGCCATATTGAAGTGCTAGCCGATGGTTAGAACTTAACTGGTCCCTGTTGCGGTCCAAGAAGTCCCAGTAGAGAGTGGTGAAGGGGCATGCGTCTTCCCCAACGCGCTTCTTAGGATTGAAGCTGCAGGTTTGACAAGAATCGCTCATTCGATTGATGTAGGCCCCACCGCTCGCGTACGGCTTGGTAGACATCGAACCACCATCGGCGTACAACGCCATCCCAACTACGTTTGGGACCATTACCCACTGAGAGCTATCGACAAATGAGGCAGTCATCCACTCTGTCATCGCTTGTGGGTTTATCCCTGCCGTGAGGGCGAGATTTCCGAAGATCATGAGCCGTTCTATGTGATGTGTGTATCCGTAGTCTCGAAGGTGACCCACGGCTGAGCTGACACACCTCATGTTGGTCTCAGCGACCCCCAAAAACACCGGCGGAACCGCCTGATCCGCACCAAAGAAATTAGATTCTGCGTAGTCAGGCATCCAAAGCCAATACAAACCCCAAACGTACTCCCGCCAACCCAGTATCTGACGTATGAAGCCTTCCACGCTATTTAGCGGTGCAGCACCGTCGCTGTATGCTTTTTCTGCTGCTGCCAATACTTCGCGTGGGTGCAACAAACCTAAATTAAGAGATGAACTTAGGCAGGAGTGGGATAACTTCCATTCGCTTACCAACATGGCGTCTTCATAAATTCCAAATTGGGGCAGTCCGGTATCGATAAACTCTTGCAGCCTGACTAGTGCTTGTGCCCTCGTGACTGGCCATATTCCTTCTGGAGATTTACCCCACCCATCAGATAATCGACGGAGGACAACTTCATCGGTTGTATCTCGAGGAAACTTTGCCAGCGAGGGCCAGTCTCTCCCATCATTTGGGGGCGGTTCTCTGTTTTCGGAATCGAAGTTCCAATTTCCACCCTCTGGCCCTCCGTCGCTCATTAATATTCCGAGACGCTTACGCTGCCATCTATAAAAATCTTCGAGTCGCAGCTGTTTACGAGACTTTGACCATTCCGCAAACTCGAAATAGCTGCAGACAAACTGATTGTTAGGGATTATCCGAATTCCGTTTTTTTCAAGGAATTCTCGACATTTCCAACTTGACGGCTCCATCGCTGAGACTTCAGTTACCGCATTATCTTGACGGTGTTTTTCTAAGCCCTTTTGAAAAGACGTCGCCAGTTGGTAATCAACCTCAAACCCCTTTTCTCGGAGTTCTTCAGCGAAATGCATCATCGCTGAGATGACTACATGCTGTCGTTGGGCATGCCAATTCTTGGACTGTATCTTTTGCAGGCTCTCTACCATCAGAATCCGACAGTCATCTGGCATCTGGCCGTGAAGTGAGCTGATGTTAAGATTGAGTTGGTCTCCGAAAATCCAGATGGTCTTTTTAGCGTCGTTTCTCATGACCTCACCATGCGATCCGGAGGACCATCGTCAAAAACCACACAGGCGTTGCGAGTAGCGGCATAGTTTCTCATCCAACAACTACTGTATAGGCGTTAAGAGAACATCAAAGTTGAGTAAGGGACTCACCCAAATTCTCGGGGAAAGTTTATTAGGTATTCTTTACAGGAATGTTGATGTTATGGGAATATCAAACTTGTGAACTATTGGAGTTCAGATAAATACTTTAATCGGAGGCGGATATATGCAGTTCATGGTTGAGTACACAATCACCCCTGAGGCTAGAAATGAAGTTCAAGCTTTATTTAAGGCAACCGGAGCAATGCCTCCCGCAGGTGTCGAACTGTTGGGTCGTTGGCATGACGCTGCCTCTCTAAAGGGCTACATGCTTTGCGAAACAGTTGACCCAACGGGAATTGCAGTATGGCTCCAAGACTGGACTCATATGATGACTTTTGAAGCTAAGGCAGTCGTTAATGATGAGCAGATGGCAGGAGTCATAGGCTGAGACGGATAGAGATCAAAGAATCTGAATGGCTGGCCCTCTAGGGGGTCAGCCATTTTCCTAGCTAGCCGTTTCTTTTACACCCCACCGCCACACCAGTGTCGCTTGGGCTATCGAAAGCGGCGGACACATGCGACTAATACAGCAACGGCTAGGCCACTCCAATATCCAGACAACTATGGGAACCTACGCACATCTTGTCGATAATCTTGATGGGGACCTCGCCAAACAGCTAGGAAATAGCATCAAAATCCCTGATGTTCCCCGAGCGCTGTAAACACCATTCAACGACAGTCTCGTCTCCGGGCCGTTGGCCCAGTGATTTCAAGGCTTTTAGTAGTGTGGGCGATACAGGAATTGAACCTGTGACCTCTTGCGTGTCATGCATGTTCTGGCAATTCGGCTAACCCATTGAATAGAAAGCTTTTCGTATAGACACTGGGTTTTAGCTTCAAGTGAGCTAAAGCTATTTCGAGTGGTTTATAGGTGTCTCGCTCCCCACTCGCTCCCCAAGAACCTGGCCAATAACTTAGAATTGCGCTGAGCTACCAGGGTATGTGCCGAGCCTCCCCCACTACTAAATAATGTTTAACGTCGTAGGTTCGTGTTTGGTTCAGCTGCTCTGTTCTGCCACCGCTCTACCGCTCACACCACCCCTCGTAAGTCATCGGCGCCCCAAAATTGTAGTTGAAATACCCATCCTCACAAGAAACACCACTACCAGCACCTGGATTAGCAACTACTGACTCATCCGAAGCCAAAGCAACAGACCCTGAACACACTAAAACACCTACAGCGATAGCTGCGAATTTGAACTTAATCCTTTTCATAAGGAGAACCTTTTTCTTCAATTAGTCAAAAAAAGACAGTGACAACAACCGCCCAACGCACAACCCGTTGACCGGTGCTAACAACGTACGACGAAGAACACATGGATAAACACGAATGTGACGAAGAACACATGGACAAATACGAATGTAAAGAGTGCGGATCAGAAGACAATCCGCCTCACTTCGACGACAGCGAATTTGATGGGGATCTCGCCAAAGAGCTAGGAAATAGCATCAAAATTCCTGATGTTCCCCAGCCGCTCCCCGAGCGCTGTAAACACCATCCAACGACAGTCTCGTCTCCAGGCCGTTGGCCCAGTGATTTCAAGGCTTTTAGTAGTGTGGGCGATACAGGAATTGAACCTGTGACCTCTTGCGTGTCATGCAAGCGCGCTAACCAACTGCGCCAATCGCCCAATATGTCGTAACGTATCACGCTTGATGCCAAGCGCAACATTTTTCGTCAGAGGCGGGGACCGGATTTGAACCGGCGTTCACGGCTTTGCAGGCCGCTGCCTAACCACTCGACCACCCCGCCGAAGCAATAACTGATCGTAGCGAACAATCAGGTCTAAACCGCAGTTATCTAAACTCGCATTTGACGTTTACTAAAAAGACACCGAAGCTAGCTGAAGCATAGCGAGATCACAACGGAGAAATAATGTCCGAAGAGCCACTTCCTTCTAGCCCGTTAGAACAATTACGTACCATGGCCGCAGTCGAGGCGATGATGACAGATGACCTTCGACATATCGAGGTCTACACAATGGATGGCCTCTTGAGTTTGTTTTGGCATGGGCCTTCGACAGCCACAGACGTCGTTTTGTGCTGCGGAGGGGCAATGGGCGGAGTTTTAGGGCCGGCTGACGCTCTCTATCATGACCTTGGGGTTGAGCTAAGTAAACAAAATATTGGACTCATACGCGTTGGGTACCGCCAACCAAACGAAATCGACAGTTGTGTCCATGACCTTCTAGCCGCCGCTGATCTAGCCACACGAAGCGGAGCTCAACGCTTCATAACAATGGGGCACTCATTCGGTGGAGCCCCAGCTATGCAAAGCGCTGCCGTGCTAGCCGAACACTGCGCCGGGTTAGTCACTCTCGCGACCCAATCGGCTGGCTGCGAACCTGCAGAAGATTTGGCAACCAAAATTCCAGTACTGATGTTCCACGGAACAAACGACACAATTCTGCCTATCGCTGCCAGCGAAATGGTTCAAATGATCCTCGGAGGTGGCGAACTGGTGCGGCTACCCGATGTCGGCCACCTCTTAGCCGAAGCCGGTGAACAACTACGCAAACATTTACGCGAATGGATTCCAAGCAAGTTCGCAGATCACACAAAACAGTGAAGATTCCACTCCCTCTGGAACCCACTAACTTAACGCCCGAAACATTAACTTTCTTCGTTCAAGATGGCGGGTTTGCTCAAGGCAACGAAACAGCTGAAGTCAAGAAGCTAAGCATCGAAGCGTTAGCCCCCGGAACAGCCTTTCTTGGTTCATTAGCTCGATTAAATATCACTTGGACAAATCACGACTGTTGCCTACCGACCCGCCTAGTTGCTAAAACACCAACGACAGACCCAGGAGGATTATCGGTCGGCAAAATGTTGAACGTGTGGGAACGCGAAGCAATGTTCTATGCACGACTCGCTCATCAGATAGCCACTCCAGTTCCTGCTTGCCGAGCCAATTTCGTTGATGGTGATCAAGCTTTACTGATCCTTGATGACCTTTCGCCCTCAACTCCGGGTGATCAGGTTACTGGAGCTACGCTTGACCAAGCTCGCTCCGCTGTAATTGCCTTGGCTCAGCTACATGCACCTTTTTGGGGTAAAACGCGAACCCCGGAACTTATGTGGGTGCCAGGTATTGATAACCGCCAAACAGCGTTTGGTTTACAATCAGCTATTTCTGAGTCGCTTCCACGCTTCCTTAAACGATTCGGCGATGGGCTTCCTTCAAAAGGCATTGAGTGGCTCCAAAAGTTCGTGCCGTTGCTCGGGACTTGGCGAGATGACATCGTTAGTAAGCCTTTGGCTATCGCCCACGCAGATTACCGGGTTGAGAACATGCTCTTCGCCGCAGATAACACTGTTTCAGTTATAGATTGGCAGACGGCTATGTACACCGGTGGGCCGACTGACCTGTCTTATTTTGTTGCAACTAACCTTGAAGTTCAGCTACGCCGCGACTACGAAAACGAACTCATCCAACTTTATGTCGAGACCCTAAACCAGGCAGGCATCTCGGAAATTTCTTTCGCTGGAATCAAAAAAGACTACGAGCACGCCCATCTGTGGTGGATGAGCATGCTCGCCAATAATCTGTCTTCTATCGAAACACCCGATGCGAGAAGCGCAGCACTTTTTGATGCAATGCTCAGTCGTCTTTACTCTGCAGCTATCGACTCTGAATGTGGACGTTTCGTGACTTAGAACAAGCCGCTATTTCGTGGCTTCGCGTCGACCAAAGTTTTTGAAAGTGTCGCCAATTGATGTTGTCACAGAAGCGAGTTTGCCAGTTCCTTCGAGAAGGCGAGGCGCCTTGTCTTGCAGATCTGCAACTTCCCAACGGCCGTCTGTTGCAATAATTTTATCGTCGTCTAATGACCAACCACCGTAGAGGCCCACTTCATTGCCGCCCACGTGGAACACTCCCCCGGTAAATGGGCAACCTTCAGTTGCTAGGTAGGCAACAAGAGGACTTATGTTCGCAGGGTCATAAAGATCAAATTTTGATGGGTCGTCAGGGGCTTTAACCACATCTTCAAGGCCTGGTGTCTGAAGAGTTAGCCGAGTTCGAGCTATCGGAGCTAAACAATTTACTCGTACTCCGTAACGACGTAGCTCTCCAGCAGCGACAAGAGTCATCGAAGCGATACCAGCTTTCGCACCTGAGTAGTTGAATTGCCCCAGGTTTCCAAGCATCGCTCCCGACGCAGTATTGATAATCGCAGCATCCACTTCACGGCCAGCTTTAGCTTGTTCACGCCAATAGGCAGCAGCCCATCGGGTAGGACAGAAGTGCCCTTTCATATGAACATCGATTACTGCATCCCACTCGCCTTCAGTCATGTTCACCACAACTCGGTCACGCAGAATTCCAGCGTTATTGACAAGAACGTGAAGATCCCCGAACGCTTCAACCGCAGCATTAATCATCCGCTGCGAGCCTTCCCAGTCAGTAACTGAATCGTTGTTCGATACTGCTTCGCCGCCCATGTCTCTAATGTCTTGAGCAGTTTCTTCAGCGGGACCGGCATCAGCGCCGGTTCCATCGATGCTTCCACCTAAATCGTTGACTACTAGTTTGGCTCCTTCAGATGCCAACAGCAAAGCATGTTCACGACCGATGCCTCTACCTGCCCCTGTTACTAGTACTACTCGTCCGTCTAGTGCGCCCATTAGTTTTCTCCTGTGCTAGCTACTCGGTCAAGATTGACACATGCTATTTGCTTGCTCAACGTAGAACAGCAATTTTGATTAATTTGTCCAACGAGATGATTTAGACCCCAACCAGAGCCTCGCTGGGACTGGATGCAAATCGTAGGCTAATCCAAGTTTTTTTAGGGTACGAATAACCAAGTGCGTGAAGTCCAACTGTCGACGCCGGAAACCATGACGCGATGTTCCTGGAAAACTGTGATGGTTGTTGTGCCAACCTTCTCCGAGAGCTAAAAGTCCTATAACCCAATTGTTGCGGCTGTCATCTGTTGTTTGGTGCTCACGAGTGCCCCATTTATGGCATACGGAATTAACGGCGAATGTGACATGCCAGAGAACTACAGTGTTAATAACAAATGCCCAGATCACTAGTTGTGGGCCGTTTGTGCCGGTCCAGCTAAAAGCTCTACCAATAAATATCCCACCGAAGAACAATCCAAATGCCGTGGCAAGAATCGGCACCCACTGGAATTTGTCAAGCCATCTAAGTTCCGGGAATTTAGCTAAATCCTGAACCTGGTCAAGGTGGCACGGATCAGCTGATTCTCGTGTTAGCCAACCGTAGTGAGCGACTTTGAGACCTTCAACTTTCGGGGAATGCAGATCGCCTTCTTCGTCGGAAGTATGGTGATGTTTCCTGTGGTGGGCCACCCACCAAAGAGGGCCACCTTGCGCTGCGCTAGTACCTAACCAGGCACCAATGAATTGAACGGTCCTGCCAGTTTTGAAAGCGTGGTGGCTAAATTTGCGGTGATAGAAGCCGGTAATTCCAACGCCTCGCAACAAGTACACAACTACCGATACAGCTATTGCGAACCAACTGAAACCTACGACGAAAACGAAAAGACAAGCTAGGTGAACTGCGACAAACGGCAGCGAGAATTTAAGGAAACGACCTATTGTCTGCTTGTCTGAAGAGTCGACCTGAACTGTCTCTGACATGGGTCTCCTTAAGGGTTCTGTTACAAACAGCGTTCCGTTCTGACCCTACAGGCATTATCAGAAATTTCTTAGTGACTTTGCCAAGTTAATCAGTCGAAAATTTTATTACATAACCGTTATTCGGTCGTGGTTTGTGATGGAGCGGATGACCGGATTCGAACCGGCGACCTCAACCTTGGCAAGGTTGCGCTCTAGCCAACTGAGCTACATCCGCGGAGGGTTGCTACTGTACCAACTTAGGGTGCCTACACAACGCCATTTCTATTCGTCTGGTCTGTTTCTCGTTTCTTATTCTTCTGCTGGACGCAAGTCGATTGTCAAAGTCAAGACCCCATTATCCAATGTTGGCAAAGCATCTGCTATCAGCCCGTAATCCAGAAAGTCCAATTCCGCTTGCCGAATAAAATGTTTGCGCTCTTCACCGCCTATAGCGGGGAGGTTTCGTTTCCGAACTGCATCTGCGCGCTCTTTGAAACGGTCAATAAGATCCTGCGGTTTAAACACATCTGACCTAAGTTGTGGCTACTCCTTAACGAAAGTGGAAATATTATTAGAGTCTTCCTCTGATGGAACTAATGCACCTAGGTATCTTTGTTTCGCTGGCGGAGTCGTCCGGCGCCATTTCCACACAAACCCGAAACCGCTAGCAACTGTGCATATTGCTAAAGCTAAAACAAGCAACCACCATTTAAGAGCGCCTTGACTAGCCGCATTCTGAGTTTCCTCAGCGACTAGGGCAAGAGATTGGATGATTGGTCGCACATCACAAAGATTACCGCCTGATTATCACACCTGGTGCGCGGGACACCACCAGGTCGTCCTTCCACCAACATTTTCGCAAAGCAGAGGACTTCTTTCAATTGGGCAGACCCCATTTTTTTGTCTATTTTTTTGCAGGTCACCCAGATGTGAGCCACCTCGCTCTTCTAAGTTTTTGATCGTGTCTCTGATTACTTTCGCTAGCCCTTCAACTTCTTCCTTCGACAATAACGAGGCTTCTTTCTTCGGAGATATTCCCGACCTCCAAAGAACCTCATCACACAGCAGATTCCCTATCCCCGCAATTTTTGTTTGATTAAGCAGCTGGCTCTTTATGGTTGCTCTAGAACTACTGAGTGCCCTGACGAGATGAGCTGATTCAATTGTGTAAGCATCTGGTCCCAATTTTTTTTCATTCGGGTTGAGTTCGACGTTACCGAATCGGCGAGGGTCGCTGACCCCAAGCACCAAGCCATTGGCAAAATGTAAAACAAATCTTTCATATTTCGTGTCCAACAAATTAGTTGTATACAGCAAAGCTTCAATCGCAGGTACACCATTTGCCACTAGCCGCCCTGTCATACCAAAACGTATACCTAAGGTTGATCTATCAAAATCCAGCAGGAGAAGCTTTCCATGCCGTCGAACTTGTTGAACCTGCTTATGAACAATTTCATCTTTAAGATATTTTTCGGTACCTCCTCCACGCAAGTAGTTACCATCCAGGATCTCTACGCCTGTGACTTTCTGGCCTAAGGCGCGTTCTGCCATTTTTTTGTAAATCTCAACTTCTATAGCCTCTGGCACATCATGAAACTAGCTCACAGCTCTAGTATTCATTAAGTGAAGCAACGAAGCATTGGCGCATTAGAAGTATCAATAGTCGGTTTAGGGTGCAACAACTTCGGGGGTCGAGTTGACAAAGATGGAGTTTCGTCTCTGTTCACGGCTTGTCTTGACAATGGCATCAACTTTTTTGATACTGCCGATGTTTATGGCAATGGGGCCTCAGAAGAACTCCTGGGAGACGCCGTTAGAGCTAATCGCGATGAAGTGTTTATTGCCACAAAGTTTGGTCTTCGTGGCATGGACCCTGGAGTCACGGGTGGCAGTGCTGAATGGATTCGCTCTGCAGTCGATCTTAGTTTGCGTCGGCTAGGAACAGATTGGATTGATTTATATCAAATCCATACCCCCGATAGTGATGTTCATGAGAGTGAAACTCTTGGGGCCTTAAATGATCTTGTTGTAGCTGGAAAAATACGTGAAATAGGATGCTCAAACTATGATGCCGAGCTCCTTGATAATTCTTTAGATATTTCTGAGCGGGAATCGTTTGCTGCATACAGCACTATTCAGAATAGGTACTCGTTACTTCATCGAGAGCCAGAATCAGAAGTTTTAGAGGTTTGTGGAGACCGAAAAGTTGGCTTTCTTCCTTACTTTCCTCTCGAATCTGGTTTATTGACGGGCAAAGTTGGCGAGTCTGGACCTCTTCCTGGAACCCGGCTGGCTGAATGGCCGGCAGACCGATTAGATCTTTTTTTATCTGATTCTAAAATCGCCACTGTTAAACGGCTTGAAAATTGGGTCAATCTTAGAGGTCGGACCCTGCTGGAACTAGCTTTTTCATGGCTTCTGATGAACCCATCAGTGCCAAGCGTTATCGCTGGAGCGACCAGCGCTGAACAGCTTTTATCTAATGCTCGAGCCGCTGATTGGGTTCTTTCCGATATCGAGATGGCTGAAGTGAACGATATTTTGACAGACGTACCTTCTCACCGATCAGGTGAGTGAGTCTTTTTCTACCCTGTTTATGAATTCTTTCATCGGCTCGCCGGTTTGTTCTGGTTCTGTGAGAAACCCATCGTGGCCATTGTCACTGTCAATATCTACATGTTCAACATGCACTTGGTCTTTCAAAGCATCGACTATGCGCATCTGCTGATGTCTTGGGTATAGGAAATCTGTTCTAACACTCATTATGAGCGCAGGTGATTGAATTCTCGTGAGGGCTTTCTCGACGCCGCCTCTCCCTCTGCCAACATCATGTAGATCCATCATCTTATTAAGCAGCAGATATGTATTGGCGTCGAATCTCCAAGGCATTTTTAATGCTTGATAGTCAAGATAGCTTTCGATATCGAATCGGTGACCTAAGCGAAATGGTTCTAAGGATTCGTTGCTGAAACGGTCAAAACGACGATTGAACTCCTCATCGCTTCGGTAATGAATGAACGCTATTCGGCGAGCGTTCGCGAGGCCAGCTGTAGGGCCTTCTCCAGGCTCAGAGTCATAGTACTGTCCGAGTTGCCATCCGGGGTCATCTGTTATGGCGTGTCGCCCCGCTGAGCTCCAGGCTATTTGCTGCGCTGATGCAGCGGCTGTCGAAGCTATGACGACCAGGGAACGGACTGATGAAGGGAAGCTCGTTGTCCATTCCAACGCTTGCATTCCACCCATCGATCCGCCTACCACGCTGAGCCATTTCGAAATTCCTAGGCTTAAGCCAAGCGCCCGCTGAGAACGAACGACGTCGCGTACAGTTAGCGTCGGGAAATCAATGCCATATCGTTTTCCTGATATGGGATCGGTAGAAGATGGTCCTGAACTGCCTTGACAGCCGCCGAGCACATTTGCGCAAACAATAAAGTGCCTATCGGTATCTAATGGTTTTCCAGGTCCAATGAAATCATTCCACCATCCAGGAGTGGGTTGGCCTGGACCTTCTGTGCCATAAGCGTGAGCGTCTCCGGTGAGAGCGTGACATAGCAAGATAGCGTTCGATGCTGTGGCATCTAAGGTGCCCCAAGTTTCATAAGCCACAAGGGGTTGGTGGACAACGCCACCGCCTTCAAAAATGTATGGCCTGTCTGGTGAGAGCTCAAAAAACTTGCGGCCGCCTGCAGGGAGTCCTGTATGCCACGCGCCGGACGCGGGGGGAAGCTGTTTAGCTTTATCCTCGTTCGTCGATGCCATCTTCAGTACCTATTCTCCTGCTCTTTTTAAAAGGCTACAAGAGGAACAGTGGTCAAGGCCAAGCCAATTTCTAAGGAAGTCTATTTATCCACCATTGGAGAAGATCATCATCTTCGATTCCATAGGCACGATTGATAACCAGTCCGAAGTCTCTGAAGGTCTTTTTTGACCCTCCATCGATCTGAATCGAGTGCGCTAAATCAGCTGCTCTGTCCCATTCGGAACCGATTTCAGGAAGCGGAAACAAGTTCAACTGGCTCGCTCTCAAGCGCACAGTATTAGCTCCGAGGCCAGTACCTGCTGCCTCGCTCGCAGCCCAAGCGGCGCCTATAGGGGAACTCAGTGCTGCTGCTAAGTGCCAAACCTTATTAGGATCCTTTGGTTCAATAATTATCAGCGGAGTCGATGGTATCAGATCCCCAATTTCATCTACGACGCACTCAATTACCTTAGTTTGTGTTGCTACTAAAATTTTTGGGACTCGCCGTCGTTTCAACCATACAGAAAAATTATTTGGCGGATTGTTTTCTGTGACTACGACCGGCTCTAAATATTTTTTTTTGGCAAATCGAACTTCTTTTTTTCCGTGGTTGAAAGTCAACGGATCTACTAGTCCAACAGTCGCAAGTTTTCCTATTTTTTTTCTATCTGTTTGAAACCCGTCCTCTTCAACTCTTTCACTTAACCAGTAGTAGGCATCTCGAAAATCTGCAGTGACAGTAGCTTCGCTTTGTAACTCTTTTTCAATAAATGCATCTATTGCCGGAACGCCTAATGCGTTCGCCAAGATTGCTCCCCACGACCCATTATTGCCTCGTTTTACTTCGGTCGGAGACATTTCTGATTTTTGGAAGTAGATGTGCACTGACGCCTTTCGCTGCGCAGAGAGAATTGGCGCTAGCACATCAACTTTCGCCTCATTAAATACGTTGCGACCGCCAACCCATAGGCCACTCATAGGCATTACTTCATCAATGTGTTCTCTAATAGGTCGAGCTGAGGCTGCACCGAAAATTGAAGTTGGAATAATTAAACATACAGTTCCTTTTTGCGTCACGAAATTGAGGGAAGCAAGCAGAAACAGGGCGCTTTCGTCTACATACTGTGTTGCTAGTTTTCCATATATTTGTTTTAACTGTTCTGCCCGATTCTTGTGGCGAGTCGTACGCGACTTCAACTGTCCCAAAAATGGTGGGTTCCCGATGATAACGTCGAAACTTTTAACCCAATCAGCAGGGGGATTAATGAGCGGGTCCGCACATACGAGGCCATCGAAACTAACTACGGTAGTTCCTCTCAGCCACGACCAAAGCTGCATAGATAACTTTGCTACCTCTACGCTCACCGAATCGATATCTGCGCCTGCAGTTTGTTTCGCTATCGATTCAATACTTTGCCCTAAATGAAATCTTTTTTCTGCTGCCGCTATAAGGAAGACCCCTGCTCCCATCGCTGGATCACACACAGATTGATCCGCCTGCAGATCAATATGATTCACTAGTTTTTTGGCTACCGGATAGGGAGTGTAAACAGCTCCGTCGGCTACCGGATCTGCTAACTCTTTTTCTCGGCTACGACCCAAGCTCAGTATTGACTCAAGAATCAGTTCTGATTCTTGAGTTTTGTTTAAGAGGTCGGTAACAATTTTTTCTGCTTCCACCCGAACACTATTGGGCAGAGCAGGCCAGTTAACTTTCAGTTTTGGTTTTGTGCCCATGAAGCAAGCTCGTCAAGACGGTCATCGTTTGAGAAGACGTCGTGAAACGGAAGTTTTATACCTAGCCGACGTTGAAGCTGTCTTACTTGGAGTTCTTCATCCCACAAAAACATTGTGACTGCAGTTCCAGAATTTCCAGCTCGAGCTGTCCGCCCTGACCGGTGTAGATAAGTTTTATGGTCTTCAGGCGGATTGTAGTGAATTACTACATCGACATTATCTACATGAATGCCGCGTGCAGCTACATCAGTAGCAACAAGTGCTTTCAATTTCCCGGATGTGAAATCTTTCAGTGCTTTCTCTCGCTGATTCTGTCTGAGGTCCCCATGAATAGCGGCCACGTCTACGCCCTCTTCACGTAGTTCTTTTTCGAGCTGGTCAGCACCTCTTTTAGTTCGAGTGAAAAGCATCGTTTTTGTTGATTTCCCAACGATGCGAGCTGCTACCTGCACTCGATTCATTTTGTGCACGGTCATAAACAAGTGACCCATCTCATTTACTGTCACTTCTTGCTCATCAACAGCATGAAATACTGGGTCTTTGAGATGTCGTTTTACTACCGTGTCGACTGCGCCGTCAAGAGTCGCTGAGAAGAGCATTGTTTGATGATCTACTTTTATGTGGCGGAGAATCCATTCAACTTGAGGCAGAAAACCCATGTCCGCCATTCGATCTGCTTCATCGACAACCACTCTTTTGATACTTGAAACATCAATGGCTTTGCGGTCTATTAAATCGATTAACCGTCCTGGTGTTGCAATGATGATGTCTATTCCGGCCGCAATTGTTTCTATCTGCTTGTCGATATTTGTTCCGCCGTATACAGCTATCGGCCGAAGTTTTTGAGAGATAGCTAATGGCTCCACGACCCCAGTTATCTGATTCGCTAATTCACGAGTTGGGGTTAGCATCAATGTGCTTGGTTTTCCGTCAGCGCTACGTTCGGTGTGCGCAACGCTCGGCAGACTGAACGCCAAAGTTTTTCCCGAACCTGTTTTTGCTTTGCCGCAAACATCTCTGCCCGCCATAGCATCAGCAATCGCTAATTCTTGAATTGCAAACGGTGCCTCGATTCCCTGTTTAGCAAGGGTTTGACAAAGGTCATGTGGGACGCCTAAATCGGCGAAAGTAATAGTCAAGGGGGTCTCTTCCAGCTGCTTGGCTTAGGGAAACTAAACCAAATGTGGCCACCTACGGGCAGCCGGTCTACGCTTCGCTAGCCGGAGTAAGGGGCATAGGCGGAGCTTTGTATTGCTCACCCTACCGCAGAGGCACCTAATGAACCGTATTTAGGCGACGTTGTAACGAAGAACTCGACCTCCACCAACTCCTGTGTGGCGACCATTTTCGTAAACTGAGCGTCCATTTACCCATACTCTCTGTACCCCAACTGCTTCTTGCTGAGGCTCCTCATAGGTCGCCACATCAACTATCTGATTTGGGTTGAAGAGCACAAGATCGGCCCACCCTCCGACCACTACACGGCCGCGTTCTTTTAGACCATGCACATCGCACGACAGTGAGGTCATTCTCCTGACCGCTTCCTCTAAGTGCACAATTTTTTGTTCTCGTACGTATTTTCCAAGAACGCGCGGAAAAGTTCCATAGAGACGCGGGTGAGGCCTACCTTCAAGGTCTGGGAGACCATCTGATCCAATCATCACCAAAGAATGCTCAAGGTTTGTAATGACATCTGCTTCATCCATCACATGCTGAATGCATATCGTCTTAGAGCCTTCTGGTGCAGTCAAAATATGCACTACCGCATCTGCTGGAGATATTCCTAACTCATCAGCTATATCAACCAGCATCCTGCCTTCGTACTCTCGAAAAGCTGGACATGACGCTAGCTGTATTGCTTCTGCTAACTCTTTATCAGGATTCGCAAGATTGAAGTACTGGATCATAGGCCCGCTGCCGGCCGTGTAGGGATATACATCCAAGGTAACTCTCATACCAGCGGCAACTGCTGCATCAATCTTGCTAAGAGAAGCACCGACTTTCCCCCAATTAGCTTTACCGGCAGCTTTATGGTGACTAATTTGAACCGCTACCTGTGCCTCTTTGCCAATAAGTAGGGCTTCGTCGACTGCATCCAATAGGTGATCATTTTCATTACGCATATGTGTCGCATAGATACCCTCAAAAGGGTTAACTACTTTAGCCAGTTCGATTATTTCTTCAGTCTGAGACCAGCGCCCCGGCTTATACACAAGCCCCGTAGACAAACCGCATGCCCCTTGTTCCATGCCTTTTTTTACATGTTGACGCATACTCTCGAGTTGCTTATCGGTGGGCTGATCACGTAAATCTTTCATTTCCAGCGAACGAATTGTGTTATGGCCCATCAGCATCATTGAATTAATCGCCACGTTGCCAGCTTCTACGACTCGTCGATAACCCTCAAGGTCTTGCCACTGCGACTCAATATTGGAAAGGTCAAGCGTTTTTTCACCTATAACCGCAGGAACCGCAGAAAAGCCACAATTGCCAACTACTACGCTTGTACAACCCTGGGAAACTTTAAAAGCCATTCCTGGATGTTGGATTAAAGCCCCATCATCATGGGTGTGGACATCTACGAAACCAGGAGCTAATACAAGCCCAGAACCATCAACTTCCTCATTGCATTTCGAAGTGGCGGAACCTACTTCAACAATCCGTCCCTCGTCGACCACCACGTCCCCACCAAACATTTTGGATCCAGTGCCATCCACAATAGAAACGTTTCGAATCACAGTATCTGCCATCCCCAAATAGTAGAGCCTTCTAACGTTTCATTCTTGATTGCGCGACTACCGTTGCAACCGTGAGCGATGGTGAGCAATACGATGTCATTGTGGTCGGTGCAGGAGCTTCCGGCGCCCCACTAGCTTCGCGTGCGTCCGAGAACCCAAACCTACGAGTGCTGCTGCTAGAAGCCGGGCCTGACTATTCCTCTATCGAAACAACTCCAGATGACCTTCGAAACGGCCATCACAACAGTGAACATGACCACGATTGGGGGTTAGCTTATTCCCCAACCCAATCAAGACCTGGACAGCCGCTTCCGCGTGGGAAAGTTACCGGTGGTTCTAGCGCTGTGAACACTTGCATATTCCTAAGAGGTATTCCTGAGGACTATGACCATTGGGCTGAGTTAGGGAACTCGGAGTGGGCTTGGAAAGACGTCCTTCCAACCTTTCGCCGTCTCGAACGCGACCTCGACTACGGAGATCAAGATCACCATGGCGATGCTGGACCGATGACAGTCAGGAGATACCCTCACAATGAGCTGACCGACTTACACCAAGCTTTTTTGTCTACTGCCGAAGAGCTAAACTACCCCTTCGCTCCTGACCAAAATGATCCTGATGCTTGGGGCGCAGGCCCTCAGCCCATGAACAAATTAGGACAATTACGAGTTTCTACGGCTTCTGCCTATCTGGCTCCTATCCGATTGCGGCAGAACTTTGACATCATTTCCGAAGCATCAACTAGTCGAATTATTCTCAAGGGCAAAACAGCGACAGGAGTTGAAATAATCCAATCTGATGGAAGTACTAAAATTATTCGAGGACGACTCATCGTGCTTTGCGCTGGGGCGATTCACACTCCCGGGATACTTTTACGTTCAGGTATCGGTCCGATTGCTGATTTACATCGAATCAAAGTAGATCCAGTAGCCGACGTGCAAGGCGTCGGTAATCACCTAGCCGACCATCCAGCTTTGTTCGTGATGTGCCAGCCAAGCCACAACGAACTCGTACACCGGAATCAGCCAATAATCCAAACTATTCTTCGCTACACAAGTACAGAAAATATTTCCCGCCTTGATATGCAAATTGAGCAGCTAACTTACGTGGGTCGCGATGAAGATCCCTATTTTGGTATTGCCGCAGTCCTAGAGCAAGTAGATGGACGCGGTAAACTTGTATATCCTTCAGCTGACCCATTCGCGGTTCCAGAGATACACAATTATTTTTGTGAAAATACACGAGACGCAAACCGACTGGCTGATGGGTTACTCGAAGCAGTCCGGTTCGCCTCTAACGGTCCGCTAAGTGACTTAGTGCAAAAAATCGTATTCCCAGATTTGTCTCGTATTTCTGATCGGGATGACCTTCTCTCATTCATTCGCCGTTTTGCTTCCTCTGGATACCACCCATGCGGAACAGCACATATGGGTCCCGAGAGCGATGCAGGTGCCGTTGTCGATCAGTACGGCCGCTGCTTTGCTATTGACAGCCTCGCTATCGCCGACGCTTCGATCATGCCTACTGTTCCAAGAGCTAACACCAATCCAACTTCCATTATGATCGGTGAAAAAATCGGAGAATGGATCCGAACAGAACCAAGTCGATACGGATTATGAATCGTCTACCCAATATCGAAGATATCCGTCTAATCGCAACAGATTTTGATGGGACCTTAGCCAACTCAAATGGCAAGGTTTCAGAGCGCACGCGCTCAGCTCTCGCAGCTTTGAAAGAAACCAATATCGAATTTGTAGTGATTACTGGCCGACCACCCAGGTACTGCAATTCCATCGCCGAAGAAACTCAAATCCCGACCAGTCTAATCTGCGCAAATGGGGCCCTCTCCTACGACCCTCGTTTGGGCACAATCGAACAATTTGCAACCATCGATTTATTAGTTGCTGTTGATTTGATAAAGGAAACTCGACGACACAGTCCAAATGCTGCTTTTAGCGCAGAGATGGGCACCGAGTTCGTGGCAGAAGGTAAATGGCTGGAGCTAGCCGGAAGGCCTCTTGAGGAGAACATTAGCGATATAATTCCTTATTTAAATCAGCACATTCACAAGCTTCTGGTGAATATCCCTGATCAGTCTCCGGATTCAACTATTAGTTCGTTGTCCAAAATTTGGGGATCAAGAATCAACCCCACGCACGCTGGGCTTCCCTTCGTTGAGCTAATGCCGCCCGGAATTGATAAGGCTTTTGGACTGCAGCGTTTATGCAACGAAAAGGGAATTTCATCATCATCCGTTATCGCTTTTGGCGATATGCCTAATGATAACGCGATGCTCTCATGGGCTGGCTGGGGAATCGCTATGGCTAATGCTCACGCCGAAACACGACTAATGGCCAACGAAATAACAAAGTCCAATATTGATGATGGCGTTGCCGTTATCTTAGAAAAACTTTTTTCCTAAGATGTAGAGCTCTTTCAACGATGTGTAGCGTGAAGCCAGTGTGTTCGCTCCCTAACGTTCGTTTCGTCGTCCAAACTTAAGTTTCCGATGTAAGAAGATTTTGCAGCGCGTTGTAAACCTGTTCAATTTCTTGGCGCTCCACGAATTCATCTTTGGTGTGAGCAATCGAAGCGTCACCAGGACCAAAGTTCGATGCAGGAATCCCATGCTCAGCGAAACGCGCAACGTCTGTCCACCCTAGTTTTGCTTTCACCATAAGTTCATTATCATTAATTAAAGTATTGATAATTGGGTGTTTCAAATCCGGAGCTGCAGCTACCGAATGATCGGTAATCACAACTTCGTCATAATCTCCAACTTGTTCCAACAGATATTTTTCCGCTTCGTCGGGTGACCTGTCTGGAGCGTAACGCAAGTTAACGGTCAGAAGAGCTCTATCAGGCACCACGTTTCCCGCTACCCCACCTTCCACAAAAACTGATTGAATAGCTTCTCTATATTCACAGCCATCGATGACCGGACGACGCCCTTCGAAACGATCTAAACGACTCAGTACCTGCCCAAGCCTATGTATCGCATTGATACCTTTCCAAGGACGAGCGGTGTGTGCACGCTTGCCGTGGTAAGTAAACCGGGCTCTTAAAGTTCCTTGACATCCTGCTTCAATTTGGGCCGAGGTGGGCTCACCAAGCAATGCCGTATCGCCTTCTAAGAGATCTGGTCTCATCTCATACAATTGGTTGAGTCCGTTGTACTCAGCAGCTACTTCTTCTCCAGCATAAAATACATAAGTAACATCAATCTTCGGCTTTTCGATGCTCAACGCAGAAGCTAACTGAGCAGCTAAACCACCTTTCATGTCACAAGCGCCCAACCCATATAGGCGGTCACCTTCGATACGGGCTCCTTGGTTCCCATTTGCAGGAACAGTGTCTAGATGACCAGCGATTATAAGTCTGTGCTTACATCCAAGCTGAGTTCGAGCTACCAAGTTGTCGCCGATGCGCTCAGTATCTAAGTAGGAGGCGGCCCTTAAACGCTTTTCGAAATAGTCAGCCAGTGCGGTTTCATCATGGCTTTCTGATGGAATATCGACTAGCTCAGCTGCTAAATCAAATAGGTCAATCACGACCTTGAGTCTAGAGACCGCACGTGTCGGTCAACATCAAAGACCTAATCGGTGTTCAATTACATCGATCTGCGAATCTGGCTGAACCATAGCCAACCTGATATGACCCTTGCCCTGATCTCCATAGAATTCCCCAGGCGAGACTAGAACACCGGCTTCTCTGGCTAATCGTCGAGTGAAACTCCAAGCATCACCGTCAGGAGCAGCTACCCAAAGATAAAATCCGCCACGAGGCATTTGAACCTCTACGCCAAAGGATTCTAAAACCTGAGCCATCCGTTGAAGGCGAGAGTAATAGCGCTCGCGTTGCTCCTCAACATGGACCTGGTCACCAAGTGCTGCTACTGCTGCGGCCTGAGCCGGACCCGGCACCATAAACCCTGCATGCTTACGAACTTCTCTCAAGTAATGCACTATCTCAGCATCACCCGCATAGAAACCCACTCTCAGACCAGCGAGGTTTGATCTCTTCGAAAGTGAATGCACAGCGACCACTCCCTGAGTCCCATTAGTTAAAATAGTGCGAGGAGCGCCATCCCAAGTGAATTCGATATAGCACTCATCACTGAACACAGGAACGCCATTGGACCGTCCCCACTCTGCGATTGCCGGCAAATCATCAAGACCACCAGCAGGATTACCAGGAGTGTTCACCCATAGAAGCAACGCTCGATCTGCGTCTTCTTTAGATATCGCGTCGAGTCTTATCGACCAGTTTTCATCAACGGGAACAGGAACTGCTCGACATCCTGCAAATATTGCTCCCATGTCATAGCTCGGATAACTCACTGCCGGATAGAGGACAGTGTCTTTGTCAGGCCTACGAAGCCGCATCCAATGAGGCAGCCCAGCAACAAATTCCTTTGTACCAATCGCTGCCGCAACTTCGGTTTCTGGGTTGACTTCAGCTCCCGTGCGCTCAGCCAGCCAAGATGCAAAGGCAAACCGAAGTTCAGGACGTCCAATAGAAGGAGGATAACCTTTTTCTGATCCTGAATCAGCCAACGCTTGGACAACTGCAGGCGGGGTCGGGTCCATTGGCGTACCAATAGAAAAATCTATAAGACCACCTTCATGATGCTGACCTAAAGGCTTCAATTCATTAAGGCGATCATACGGATAAGGAGGTGGAACAAACCCATCAGGCTTATCTGGCATCAGCGTCTTTTCCCTTCGTCACTATCTCACTATTGCTCTGCATCCTAATTTTCAAAATGCAAACTTCTAAAACCCAAAATCAAACCTGCGTATCCAGCGATATAAATTCTTTGAGGAGATTCGTAGCAACTTCGTCTAGGCGTGCTCTTACCTTCGTTCCTGTGTCCTCATGAACTTCTATTAGCACTTCGCCTTCTCTGTGAACAGTCGCCAGAATATCTCCACGAGAATACGGAATATTCAACTCGACAATCTTAGTTAACCGGCGAAGCCGCCCTGCCATAACTTCCAACAATTCGTTAACGCCTTCTCCAGTATGAGCCGAAGCAGCAACTGCATTCTCATAACGCCTCAGAAGAGGACCTAAATCTCCGTCATCTATTTGATCTATTTTATTAAAGACAATCAGCTCAGGTACGTCTCCAGCGCCTATTTCAGCTAACACACTGCGAACAGCGCTCATATGCATTTCAGGATCATGACTAGATGCGTCCACAACATGCACCAATAAGTCAGCTTCTTTTACTTCTTCTAAAGTTGATTTAAAGGCTTCCACTAGACCTGTCGGAAGCTTTTGAATAAAGCCAACTGTATCGCTCAGAAGAACCGTCTCTCCGCCAGGAAGATAAAGCCGCCGGGTCGTTGCATCAAGAGTTGCGAACAATCGATTTTCAACTAATACATTTGCTCCCGTTAATCGATTCAACAGAGTGGATTTTCCAGCATTGGTATAACCCACTATCGCAGCAGTGTGGAAGCGAGAGCGACGCCGCGACTTTCTTTGATTGCTTCGAGTTTGACGCAAATTTGCCAAATCTTTTTCGAGTTTTGTTAGTCGCCTCTGTATCCGCCGCCGATCCACTTCAAGCTGAGTTTCTCCAGGGCCACGAGTTCCTATTCCTCCAGCTTGCTGGCTCATGTCATCTCCCCGTCCCCTCAGACGAGGCAACAGATAGCGAAGCTGAGCTAATTCAACTTGAGCTTTTCCCTCTAAGGTCGTCGCGTTCTGAGCAAAAATATCCAAAATAACTGCTGTCCTATCCAAAGCAGTTCGTTTAAATATTTTTTCAAGGTTGAACTGCTGAGCAGGACTCAATTCATCATCAAAAACGACCGTATCGACATCATGTTCAACCGAATGATCATGAATCTCTTCCGCCTTTCCCTTACCTATGAAAGTAGCGGGGTCAGGACTGATACGTTTCTGGACAACTCTTAGGACTGGGTCCGCTCCCGCAGTGTCAACTAGCTGGGCTAGTTCATCAAGATTCTGATCAACCTCTTCACTTGAGCTTCCTGGAAACTGAACACCAACGAGCACGATTTGTTCGCGAAAAGCACGATCAATAAGTCCACTAGCTTCACCACCGAACTCGCCAAAAGCCCCTCTATGAGTTTCTTGGGTTGCCTTTATTACCTTGCCGTTCTTATCATCGCCCATTAACGCACTTCGATTGTCGCAACGAAAATTGATGGGCCGATGAGTAAAGCTCTGTCACCAACGTGAACCTCAACTTCGCCTCCAGGCATGCGTACCCTAACCTGTTTATCAACAAGACCCCAGTCATAAGCGCGAGTAGCAGCAGCCACAGCACCTGTGCCACACGCCTGCGTTACTCCGACACCGCGCTCCCAAACAAGAAGATCAATAACATCCACACTTTTTTGCGCCTTGCAGATGAACTCAACGTTCATTCCCTCAGAGTAATGAGATTCATAAGCAGCCCCCACCGCTGCAACATCAACGCTCGAAAGATCAGATACACAAACGACGAGATGAGGGTTACCTACATCCGCAGTCGCAGCTAACAACCCAGAAAGTGAATCATCCAAAGCTTGAGCTATACCAGGTCCATCACCGACGGTCCCCATATCGACTTTTGCTTTAACCGCATCACCATCGTCATCTACTTCTACTTCGCGTAAACCCCCATCAGTTTCGATTTGAATTTTACCTCCGCCGAGAAGAAGCCTCCTTGAATGAGCGTGAGCTAAGCAACGAATGCCGTTTCCACTCATTTCAGGTCTCGATCCGTCAGCATTGAAAAGAACCATCTTTAAGTCGTTGCCGCCAGATCCAGGTAACCCAAACAGCAACCCATCAGCTCCTACTCCAGTTCGTCGATCGCATAGCTGTCGGGCGAGAGGCCCAGGGCTATCTGGTAAATCGTCAGCAAACGTCACTAAGAAATCATTTCCTAGCCCATGGTGTTTATATAGACGCATCAAAACCTCCGGACTCTATTCTCTCAGAACTCAGGTCATTACCCCGATTACGACGCTGATCCAAAAAAGAACCAACGTCTGAAAAATCAATCCACTGGATACGCGGATCGCGACGAAACCATCTCTGCTGACGCCTAGCGAAACGCTTTGTCCGCTGGATAGCTATAGCTAGCGCTTCTTCTAAAGATGTTTCTTTGCGAAGGTAAGCTAAAAGTTCTTTATACCCCAACGCCTGCCTTGCGGTTACAGACATTTCACCGTCAGATAACCGTTGGACTTCATCAAGAAAACCCATATCCATTTGCATCTCGTATCGTTCAACAATGCGCAAGTCCAGAAGGCTTCGATCGATTTCTATTCCGATCAACTCGTACGAAGCTTCTTTATATTTATCAAGACCCGGGCCGAAGGAAGAGAAAGGTTTACCAGAACCAAGTGTAACTTCAAGGGCTCTTGCTATTCGCCGACGATTTTTTGAATCCATTTTTGCGGCTGCTACTGGGTCTAACTCAACTAGCCGGCGATGAAGCAACTCAGTATCAATCTCCGTTTCTAACTGGGCCATAACTTCTGGAAACTGCGGCGGCGGAGTTAACCCGTCTATTGCCGCTCTGAGATACAAACCAGTACCACCGACTAACAATGGTTTTGCTTGTCGAGATTTAAGTTCTATTAGTAATTTTTTGTATTCCTTCTGGTATTCCACGAAGGTGAACGAATCTCCGGGCTGCACCATGTCAATTAAATGGTGCCTAACCTCCTGCTGCTCTGAAATCGTTGGTTTTGCAGTTCCTATATCCATCCCTCGGTACACCTGCATCGAATCCACTGACAACAACTCAATCGAATGGTCTATGCGTGCCAGCTCCATAGCAAGCGCAGATTTACCCGAAGCAGTCGGGCCCACTATTGCTATCGGCCTCTCTATAGAGAGATTGTGAACAGTCAGGATGACACCACCGGAATCCGGGTTCGATGTTTCGAGATAGCTGTTACTTCGATGAGTTCACCCTGCAGGCTGAATGTCTTCGCTGAAATAATTCTTACTAAAGCATAAGAACCTTGACGGATCGGACTCGGTGAAGGAAAATGCACTAGACGATTGTGGCGGGTTCTCCCAGTCAAAACATTGGGATCTTTCTTCGATGGGCCTTCGACCACAACCTCCTCGACCTGCCCAACTCTACTTTCGTTGCCCAGCCGACTGCTTCGCTCGATAACAGCTCGTAGGCGCTGCATTCTTTCTGCTGAAACAGAAGACGGCACGAATCGGTCACCGAACTCTGCAGCTTCTGTCCCGGGCCGTGGCGAATAAACGTAGGTAAACGCATAGTCAAATCCCACTTCGGCAGCGACTTCCAAAGTCGCTTCAAAATCACTTTCTGTTTCCCCCGGAAAACCAATGATGATGTCAGTACTAACTGCGAGTTCGGGGATAGCTGACCTAGCAGCCTCTACTTTTTCTAAGTAACGACTAGCGGTATACCCACGATGCATCGAAGAAAGAATTCGGTCACTACCAGACTGCAGGGGAAGATGTAAATGCTCGCATATCTCGTCTACGTCTGCCATCGCCCTAATAGTTTCAGGTCGAAGATCCTTAGGGTGGGGACTGGTATAGCGAACTCTTCGTATCCCTTCCACCGCGCTCACAGCGCGAAGAAGGTCCGTGAACAACGGGCGCGCCGTCTGTTTACTATTGATCCATTTTTCTCCAACTAATAGAGAGGCTTCGCCCGGTAAGTCTTTCTGTGCTCGCAGTGCTCGTGTTAGATCCCTGCCATAACTGTTGACGTTTTGGCCTAACAATGTAATTTCACTTAATCCGTCTTTTGCTAAGGACTCCACTTCCTTTACAAGCTCACCGAACGGACGAGATATCTCTCGGCCACGAACTGCCGGCACTATACAAAATGCGCAGCTGTTGTCGCATCCAATCTGAATGGTTACCCAGGCACAGTGTTTTGCGTCGCGTTTGACTGGCAGAGCGGATGGAAATGCCTCTGACTCTTCAAGTATTTCTGTTATCGGGCCCTTCGTTTTAGCTTCCTTCAAAAGCTCTGAAGTTCTACTGACGTTGTGAGTTCCTAACACAACGTCTACATGAGGTGCTCTTTCGCGAATCAAGTCACGATCTTTTTGAGCCAAACACCCGGCAACGGCGATTTGTAAGTCAGGCCGCTCCTCTTTAAGACGCTTAAGATTACCGAGTTGCCCATATAGCTTATTGTCTGCGTTCTCACGGATACAGCAGGTATTGAGAACTATGACATCAGCTTCTTCCATGGAATCGGTCTCTTGCATTCCGTCGGTCTCTAATAGACCAGAAATGCGTTCAGAGTCATGGACGTTCATTTGGCACCCATAGGTGCGCACCAGATATTTGCCGGTCACAACTCATATAGTATTGCGCCAGACCGCTTGTTATGGACTTGTTTGCCTAACATGACAAATGTGATGGAAAATTTTGAAGAATGGTCACTTAACGTGCCCCAAGGAAAGCTCGCAACTCCTGGCCATCCGCCGTTCGATCTCCTCGAGATTGAAAGATGGAATATCCTTCGGGATGAAGAAGGAGAATTAGACGTAGAGTGCTACTTACCACCCTCTGCACTAAACCCTCTCGGGCAACTTTTTGGCGGCTTCACCGCTGCATATGTAGATATTATTTCTCTGTATACAGCGAAAAGAGACTGCGGCGACCGACTGGGTTTCCAATCCACTATTAACATGAGAATCGACTATTTCGAGCCAATTCTCAACAAGACATTCACCGCACAAGGCAGAATAGTGAATCGTCGTGGCGATAACCGGCTGATTTCTACCCGCCTGCTTCAAGATGGCAACAGTTGTGTCTTTGCTCTAACAACGATGCGACATATGCGCACCTGAACCTTATTAGTCGCCACGTTCGAGCAGCACAACCGAACAGGCAGCTTCTTCAAGTCCTATGACTCCGCCGCCATTTTCTTGTAAGGCAACTCGGGCATTTTCTACCTGTCGCTGTCCAGCCTCACCCCGCAATTGCGTTGTCAGTTCATAGATCATCGAAAGGCCAGTAGCTCCGACTGGGTGGCCCTTACTTACCAACCCACCTGATGTGTTGATCGGCACTACCCCACCAGGACCTGTTGCGCCACTTGCAACAAACGCCCCACCTTCGCCCTCGGGACATAACCGCATCATTTCAGCCTGGTAGATCTCACAAAAACTAGTTGCATCATGAACTTCAGCGACGTCCACATCCTCTGGTTGCATCCCGGAAGCTTTGTAGGCTTTATCTACAGCGATTCGGGAAAGTCCGGGCTCGTTCACTGAACGATATTTTCCGCCACTCATAGAATTTGCTGCAATTCTTACTGATCGCGCTCGCACACTCTCTGGAAGGCCAGCAAAAACATCTCCAGAAACAACTAATGCCGATGCCGCTCCGTCGCCAATTGGTGCACACATAGAACGAGTCAGAGGATAAGAAATTTCTCGATCCTCCATCACAGCGTCTATCGAAGTTTCAAAACGGTACTGAGCGAGCGGATTAAGTGCTCCGTAGTTATGATTTTTAGCTGCCCCAGCCGCTATCTGACGTTGGGTCGTCCCGTACCGTTGCATATGCACGGCTGCTTGCATTGCATAGGTGTCCATGAACAAAGTTCTTCCTGGTCCGGTCTCAAAAGGCACTCCGGAACTTTCGCTTACCTGACGATAATGTTCTTCTAATCTAGGAAGGTCCTCTTGGTCTACGGCTCGAGCGAATAGGTCAAACATGCGCGCTTTAATTTCTGGGTCCTGATCAGCGCCCGGAAGATACGTTTTTTCAACGCCGACTGCAAGAACGATGTCAGACTCGCCTGACTTGATATCTTTGAAGGCCGAATGCAATGCCATCGAAGCCGTTGCGCAGGCACCTTCAACGTTCATCACCGGCACTCGTTCAGGGAAATACCCTTCATCGACTAACTCAATCATCCAAGCTTGCCCGCGTATCATATCTTGTCCAAAACCAGCACCTGCGAGACAATTACCGACGTAAGCGAAGTCAACGTCGGCTAAATCAACCAATCCATCCGCAGCAACTCCAAGAACTGTTTCGCGAGTCAGATCTTTGAAAGTCTTGTCAGGGTATTTTCCGAAAGCAGTCGAATGACTACCGACTATCCACACATCTCCGCCAGGATTTCCCATAAGTAAATCAGCTCCGCCAATAGTTATTTTTTATCTGCTCATCTGAGTGAAGCTACAGTCTGCTCAACGGCTAGTGAAAATAAAATTATCTGCCATATTGCTCCGAATATCGGACATATGGTCAAGATACTCCTTCATAGTCCCGTTGTAATTGCCATCTTGTCGCCTGTTATCGGCTCCCTCGAAATTGTAATAACCCGGAGTGCAATCTTTGTTCCGGCTTGTTGTACCTCGATGCTCAATAACTTGCTGAACCCACCATTCCTCTGCTGTTTCGTTGCAGTCAAGACTGTGAATCTCCGCTTTTCGGACGAAGTCAATGCATTCAGCTATATGTTCGCCCTGGCTGTTTAAAACATCAGTCAAGTTGAACGCAAAAAATGCCTGATAGCCACCCATGATAAATAGGTTTGGATAACCCTGCGAATGAATTCCTAGAAGAGTTCTAATTCCATTGGAGTACTTATCATTCAAATCTAAATCGTTATCGCCTTTAATTTCGTTATAGATACCCGTTTTTTGCACTTCAAAACCCGTGGCATAGATAAGCACATCAACCTCATATTGAGTGCCCTCAAATATTGGCCCCTTCTCATTAATCTCAGTGATACCTTCACCATGGGTATCTACTAAATGCACTGATGGCAGATTAAAGGTCGGCAAGTAATCGTTATGAAAACATGGACGTTTACACATCAGCATGTACCAAGGCTTTAGCGATTCAGCAGTTGCGGAGTCTTCAACTACTTCGTCAATACGGTTGTGAATCCTCATCATCGCATCAATGTTCGCATTTTCTTGTCGCCGCACTTTCTCTTCTTGCGGCATTGCAGCTCGACGAGCTTTCACGGCATCACTGACTTGCGGTCCTTCAATCGCTCGTCGACGACGATCTCCCTGCCAACCAGGTTCAAGAGTCGAAGCCCACTCAGGATCTGTTTCCCAGTCGTCACGAACATCGATTGATGACGGTGTTCGCTGAAAAACGAAAAGTTCTTTTGCTGCTGCTCCAAGATTTGGAATTGCTTGCACTGCAGTAGCACCAGTACCAATAATGCCCACTCGTTTGTCTTTAAGGTGCTCAAGTTCTGCACCTGTGAACTCATAATCCCATCGTGATGTGTGAAAAGAGTGCCCTTCGAATTTTTCTAGCCCCTGAATCCGGGCAAGCTTCGGCTTAGATAAAGTTCCGTTTGCGCATACAACGAAACGGGCTTTCATCAGATCTCCTTGATCTGTTCCTACATGCCACATTTCTTCGGTTTCGTCCCAGACTGTCGAAGTAACAGTCGTTCCGAACACCGCTAGGTCATACAAATCAAAACGTTCGGCAATAGATTTACAATAATTGAAAATTTCATTACCGCCGGCATAATGACGACTAGGTACATACCCAGTTTCATCTAGAAGGGGCAAATAGTCGTAGGCAACGACATCACATGCCACTCCCGGGTAACGATTCCAGTACCAAGTACCTCCAACATCGGCGCCTCGTTCAACAATACGTATGCTCTCTACGCCTTTTTCGCGAAGTCGTGCTGATGTCAAAAGAGCAGAGAAACCGCCACCGATAAACAACACTTCAACAACATCGTTGAGCTTCTCACGTGGCTCAACGTCGTTCGAATATGGGTCGACTGCGTATTTCGCCAAGTCACCAGTCAAGTCAGACGTGTAATAGTCTTCCCCAGGCGGCCTATAGCCCAGACGCAAATCTCGCTCTTCCGAAAATTTGTCCTTAATACCCTCGTAATACTCCTGTGGGGGACGCTCTCCGCTTTCACTGCTGTAGTCAAAATTAAAGACGTTTTGTGGCTTAGCTTGCTTGTCACCCATAGAAGCTGACCTCTTTCCGTAACACAATTTTCTTAATTAACGAGCAGTCAGAGACTAGATCAGGTTTTACACAAATGCCGTTAAATTCGCGATTCGTGTCAACGTTTTTAGGCCACCACGCAGAATTTATCACCCCTAGCCAGGGCGCTAATTTTAGAACTGTCCCAAAAGTAGCCCGAAGAAAATTCTTAGAGTTCAATGGGAACGAGCTCTAAGAGGGGCAGCTACAGCTTTAATTTGAGACTATTGACGAAAATTGTTTATTTGAGTTATTAATGGCTGGCGGTCAACATCTTGCCCCAAACCTTCAATAGTTCCTTGAACATCAGATGCAGATCTATTTTGACTGAGCTTTGCTTTTGCTTCGATGCGTTCAATCAGAACCTCAACCCCAACGATTCCCTTTAGCTGCTTCTCAATAAACTCTCTTGGCGCATCGCTTACTTGCCATGGAGCCTTCTGATCAGATTCATTTGAAATCGTGAGTTCAGTGACTAGGTCCTCTACCCATTCCGAATTGTCGATTAGAGCTACTGTCCCGTGAACATGGACTGTCAGGTAGTTCCAAGTCGGGACTACCTTTTGGTCAATTTGTTTCGATGGGTACCAATTTGGGCTGATATACCCGTCCACAAGATCAAAAATGACGATGCCTGGCACATTATCTTTGACTAACTCCACTAATGGATTTGCCTTCGATACGTGGCCACGTAATGACGCCGTGCCCATGGCGCCTCTCAGCAGTTTCCATGGGAGAAAGCTCGCCTCAAAACACGATCCAGATGCAACTACAATATTGCCCACTTGGCGCTGTTCAATAAAATCGAATGCTGCAGAAACTTTCTCTACATCGAAGTGCTTGGGAAGATACATAGTGGTTATCTTTTTAGCACTTCAACTTCGGACGTTACCAAACAAACAATAATCATACCGTTGAGCACAATTCTCTGGACGAGCTTATTAAGCCGAACTGGATGCACGTCGGACCGTAGCTAGGACCTAATACTAAATGTTGGAAATACCAACTGAAAGGCTACATTAGCGCCGACTAGTTTTAACTCTCAACAGCCGCAGCATTGTCAATAGCTTCATCTTCAACGACTTCTTCATCAGCTACATCAGATGCTACGAGCTGCGAACGGATACGCCCATCAATTTCAACCATCATTTCTGGGTGCTCCATCAAGAACGTCTTAGCGTTCTCACGACCTTGCCCTAGCTGTTCACCCTCATAGGTGTACCAAGCACCTGATTTTTTGACAATGCCTTCTTCTACACCGACATCAAGAATAGAGCCTTCACGACTGATGCCCTTCCCATACATAATGTCAAATTCTGCTTGTCGGAAGGGTGGCGCAACTTTATTTTTAACAACCTTTACTCTGGTTCTACTGCCAGTAATTTCACCATCAGATTTAATTGCTTCTATTCGACGAATATCAATTCGGACTGAGGAATAAAATTTTAGAGCGCGACCACCAGGAGTTGTCTCCGGGCTTCCGAACATAACCCCAATTTTTTCGCGCAACTGATTGATAAAGATGCAAATAGTATTTGTCTTGTTTAGGTTTGCTGTGATTTTTCGAAGTGCCTGAGACATCAAACGTGCTTGAAGACCAACGTGTGATTGCCCCATTTCTCCTTCAATCTCAGCGCGAGGAGTCAGGGCAGCTACGGAGTCAATGACCACGACATCAATCGCTCCTGATCGAATGAGCATGTCCGTGATCTCTAATGCTTGCTCACCTGTATCCGGTTGCGAAATAAGCAATTCGTCAACGTCAACACCAATGTTTCTTGCGTATTCAGGGTCCATGGCATGTTCCGCGTCGATGTAGGCACAGGTTCCACCTATTCGCTGTGCTTCAGCCACAACGTGCATAGCTAATGTAGATTTACCTGAGGCTTCGGGCCCAAAAATTTCGCAGACTCGTCCTTTAGGTAAGCCTCCGATACCTAGCGCTATGTCGATAGCAAGACTGCCAGTGGAAACCGCCTCGATTTTCATTTGTCCACGATCACCCATCTTCATAACTGATCCTGCACCAAACTGTCGTTCGATTTGAGATAGTGCCATGTCTAGAGCTTTTTCTCGTTCCACGATATGTCCTCCTAGGACTTGCCCTAAGGCTTTGCGTTGCCGGGCGTTAGCCCAATGTCGTTGGTGGAATCGTAAGACACGGGTGGGACACCCTTACCATGCGACAACTTAATCGTACCTACGAACACCTGTTCGGTCAAGCACCGAACAGGTGTTTGTTTGGAGATTTGACGACATCTGCTAGAAAGATGCGCGATGCTCTGATTATGAGCCCTAGCGATGAAGACAACACTTACCATCTTTTGCACATCACACGCGAACGCGGAGTGGCGTTCGCCACCATAGATGCGCCGCCCGTAAACGTCATGACCCCAAGCTTGTTCAAGGAACTAGCTAAATTTGGCACGAGCGTGGCAGATGATGCTTCAGTTCGCGCAGTCGTGTTACGCAGTGCGGATCCAGATTTTTTCATTGCGCACTTCGATGTTTCAGCAATTCTCCAATTTCCAGTCGAAGGAGAAGCAGTACGGCCAACAGAAATTGCTGGCTTTCACGCCATGTGCGAAACGTACAGATTGATGCCTAAGCCAACGATTGTCGAACTGGCTGGAAGGGTAGGAGGCGGTGGCAGTGAACTAGCTATGTCGTGCGACATGCGCTTTGGAGCAATAGGCAAGACAACCATTAACCAAATGGAAGTGCCTTTGGGGATCTTGCCGGGCGGCACCGGAACGCAGCGACTTCCCCGTCTAGTAGGAAGAAATCGCGCTATGGAGATCATCCTCGGAGGCGTCGACATCGACTCGCAAACCGCTGAATCTTGGGGATATTTAAATAGAGCGATCGCTCCGGAGGACCTAAGCCAATTCGTGAGCGACTTCGCCTACCGAATCGCAAGTTTTCCTCCAACTGCGGTTGCCCTCGCCAAAGAGTCAGTTAACAATGCTGACACGCTACCGCTGCGCGAAGGGATGCTGGAAGAGCAGTATCTCTTCCAGCAGCTTCTGAGAACTGAAGAAGCAAAACCAAGTATGGAAAGGTTTTTGGAACTCGGTGGGCAAACCCGCTCCGGAGAAAAAAGAATGGGCGATCTCGCAACTGAAATCTCTGGTACTTGAGGCAACGAGTTAGTTAAAAATAGGATTGCTCTAACGAAAAGACGGTGCCACTTTTTCGATAAACAAGTCCATCGAATGTTTTTTCTTAGACATTTCGCCGAACGTAAAATCTGGAACTATTAATTCGTTCACGCCATAGGACTCATACTCCGCAACCACTTCAATAACTTCTGATGGCGTTCCTACGATGGTCGCTCTTCCAAAATCGCGATCGCGCAGCTTAGCTAGAGACTTTTCGTCTTCTGAAATAAACATCAAAGCCACCGCAGACCGACTGATTTCTTTTGGGTCACGTCCAAGGTCAACGCAATGAGCATCTAGAACCCCACAGAGTTCTCGAATATCCTGGGGCATTCCCCAATAATTCCATTCATCTGCAAATCGAGCTGTGGTTTTTAACGTCCGCTTGCGACCGCCACCGCCTATCAACAGGGGCACTTTTTTTTGAATTGGCTTAGGGTCGAGCGGCGCATCAATAATTTGATAATGCTCTCCCTCAAAATTAGTACGGTGCTCAGTCAGCAAAGAAGTAATAATTTCTACCGACTCATCCAACATGTCCAAACGGCCTTTTAACGTAGAAAAATCAAAGTTATATTTTTCATGCTCATTCTCCTGCCAGCCAGCACCGATCCCCAAAACCACTCGACCGCCAGAAATATGGTCAATCGTCGTAGCTATTTTTGCGGTCAACGCCGGGTTTCTGTAGGTATTTCCTGCGACCAATGGCCCAATCCGCACACGCGGAACCAACGCTGCTACAGCAGCAAGGACCGACCAAGCTTCGTGGATTGGTTCGTCAACATTATCGGCGTTCGGCATGAAATGATCTGCGTACCAGATTCCATCCCATCCAGTCGCTTCAGCGTGCAAGCAACCCTCAATCGTGTCATCCCAAGATTGCCCATTACCAGTCCAGAAACTAAATCTCATAAAGAGGAGCCTGCCAGAAAGAAATCAAACTTGCTCATTTAATGAACTCGAAGCAAGTAATTTGCGCGTGTCGAATCTGCACAAAAATCCTTTGGTAACGTGCGAATTACCAACATAAATTTCTTCCTTGGAGCGCTCTCCTATCGCAACCTTGAGAGCCAAATTCAAATTCTTGTATTGTTAAACGACCGGAAAAATATTCTTCATGGGGCTTTTTGTTCCCATGATTCTGGAGCCAGCGACGCCTCCAGATCAGCTCCCGACACTAGGAATGCTCTAGTAAATAACGACGGAGCAGGTTGAGCATCGATATACAACTATTCTGGCGGATTCGTTCGATATCTCCAGGCAAGCGCACCTCTTCAACATGTTCGAATCCTTCTTTCGATATCGCCAACCATGCAGTTCCAAACGGAAACATTTGACTCGGAGTATTCGGATCTTCCACACCTGTCACGGCAATACCAACATCAGCAACCAACACATCTCGAGCTTTTTTGGCAAGTTGAAGAGCTTTTTGAGGACCCGGATAGCTGTCGGGCTCACCCTGGACCAGATAAGAAAGAATGCCAGGACCGAGTGCTACCACGCCGCCAACGAAAGCATGGCTAGACACCGCCGCCGCAGATAAACGGTTTGCAATATATCCGCCAGTAATTGTTTCGACAATGCCAAGAGTTAAGCCTGAAGCTTCAAGCAAATCCAACACTGTTGACTCCATGGTGGATTCATCTACGGCGAACACAAGCTCTCCCAAAATTTTTCTCAGTTGAAGCTCTTCTTCATCCAGCATCGCCTCAACTAACTCTCTATCACTCGCTTTTGCGGTAACTCGAACTTTTATTCCTTCGACTCCACTCGCCAAGAAAGCTAATGTAGGATTTCCAACATCATCGAGCTCTTCCATTCGGGGAGCCAACATTTCAGCTAAGCCAGATTCGCTTTGCCCCCAGGTGCGCAGCACTCTGCTGTCGATAACAGCTGTTTCACCTGATCTTTGCTGTAAATCGGGGATGATTGTCCCAAGAAACATCTCTTTCATCTCGTAGGGAACTCCTGGCACCGCATATAGCACTTTCTCTGTTTCGCCTTCCCGAGTGAATGGCACAACTAATCCAGGTGCAGTACCTGGTTGCTGAGATATAGCTGTAGCTCCAGCAGGGACCATCGCTTGGCGAAGATTGTTCGCTGGCATTTCTCTGCCGCGCGTTCTGAACATCTCTTCTATTCGAGCAGCGATTACCTCATCGAGAACCAGCTCGGCGCCCATGACTTTTGCGATAACTTCGCGTGTAATGTCATCTTGCGTTGGACCAAGCCCTCCGCACATTATGACGGCATCGCTGCGATCAAGAGCAAGATTCACTGCGTCTTCTATCCGATCCCAATTGTCACCAACTTTTGTTTGGTAGTGACTGTCGATTCCGGCTAAGGCCAAATGTTCACCCATCCAAGATGAATTGGTGTCAACTATCTGACCTAAAAGCAACTCTGTTCCAACTGCAATGATTTCACACTTCATAACAAGACTTTAATACGGCAAGTTGTAACGTTGTGGACTATTGCTATTGCGAGAAGTGGTCAAGCTAACAACATTAAGGCGAGGTAGCTGGCCCCAATTGCTCAACAGCTAACTTCCGAGCGCTAACCCAATACCCGATACCTGTTTGCAAAGTTAGCAATGTTGCTAGCCACAAAAGACCAGTTGCGACCCAATGCGCCGAGGACTCAATCGGAGGTATTACCGCAAACCCAATGGCCCACAGCTGAACGAAAGTTTTCCACTTGGCAAGACGAGTTGCCGGCACAGTTATACCTTTTCGTCCCGCTTTCGATCGGTATAGGCTCACTAATAATTCACGCAACATAATAATGCTCACCGGCAGCCAGTGAAACTGGTCGATGCTCACTAGCGCACACATTCCGCCTAAGACCAGAACTTTGTCAGCCAGTGGGTCAAGAAAAGCTCCCGATCTCGTTTCCCCGTGCTTTCGCGCCAGCCATCCATCTAAATAGTCTGTTATTCCTATAGCGAAACCAACAAGGAAAGTGAGCCACATCGGTTCTTTCGTGATAACTAGCAACACAAAAATTGGTGTCGCCAAAATCCGAGCAACGGTAACAAAATTTGCAGGAGTAGCCAGTGCCGTAGGCCCATAGGTTCGATTATTTTCGAGCCATTTCATTTTGGCTGGGCTTGTCCACTCAAAGACTCAACAGTTGCACCCAAATCAGGACCATCAGACCAAGTTAATTTGACCTCGTGGAACTCTCCAACGGCTAAGTCCTCCGAAACGTGTATTACGCCGTCAATTTCCGGCGCCTCACGATGGCTTCTACCGATACCCGGCGCATCAACTAGAATGCGCACTGTAGTGCCAACCATTTCATCATTATGCGCTGCGGTTATACCATCCTGAATTTCGCTTAATTCTGCGTGCCGTTCCAACATCAAGTTACGAGGCACTTCATTGTTTAAGTCAGCGGCGTAGGTTCCTTCTTCCTTAGAGTAGGTAAAAAAACCACACCAATCGAGTTGCGCATCCTCAAGCCATTGGACTAGCTGAGCCTGATCATCTTCAGTTTCTCCAGGATATCCAACTATGAAGTTAGACCGGAAAGCAGCATCTGGAGCTAGTTCACGTATTCGAGATATTCGTTCTAGAAAACGATCTCCGTCTCCCCAACGGCGCATACGCCTCAGGTGAGGCTTAGACACATGCTGCAACGACAAATCGAAATACGGCACATCGGTCGCTAAAATAGCTTCAATCAGATTCTCTGTCAGATCAGATGGGTACAGGTACAACAAACGCACGCGATCTACGACAGCAGCAACTTTGTCAACTAACGAAACAATGGAACCACGTTCACCGCGATCCTTGCCATAGCTCGCCAGGTCTTGAGCTACTAAAACAACTTCCCGTACGTCTAATTCCTCAACTTCTCGCAAGATTGAATCAGCTTCGCGACTGTTCTGAGGCCCTCTGAAAGAAGGAATGGCACAAAAACCACAGTTCCGGTCACAGCCTTCGGCAATTTTCACGTAAGCCCATGGAAGAGCCGATGGAGGCCGTCGAAGGTTTAATAAATCTAGTTTTGGTAATGGCGGTGCTGACTCAACTTGAAGACCTATTGGTTTCAAAGTCAAGTTAACTGGCACACCAAAACCTGCTACTTGGTCTACCTCCGGGAGCGCATCAGCCAATTCATCGCCATAACGCTCAGCCATACAACCGGTCACTACAAGTCGAGCATCAGGAGAACGTTCATCTTCTATTGCCAAAATAGTATTTATAGATTCTTCTCGCGCTTCCTCAATAAAGGCACACGTGTTGACCACGATGAGGTCAGCAGCATCAGCGCTGCTGACAGGCTCCATCCCGTCATCAAGAAGTGTCCCAACAATCTTGTCAGAATCAACCTGGTTTTTAGGACAACCCAAAGTATGAATGAAAAAGCGTTTCGCCGGTTCGGCCATGAAAAAACAAGGTTACGCCTCCCAGAGCACAAGTTGGCAACATCCGAATGAATCCATGTTCGATTAGCCTAAAGGTGTGCCGATAAACCAGTCTTCGACTAATAAGAAAACAGAAATTTTGGTAGAAGGCATGAGCTGCAGCGCCTGCGCAGCGCGAATCGAAAACGCTCTCAAAGAAATTTCAGGAGTTTTTGAAGCTCACGTCAATTTCGCAACCACTAAATCAACTATCAGTCACGGTCCTGAGACCACAAGAGATTTACTAATTAAAACAATTTCTGACTTGGGCTACACAACACCGGAACACATCGACGGAACCGAAATTCATTCCCGCCAAGAAAAGTTTTTGAAGATTCGGCTAATACCCGCGATTTCGGCAGCCGTTATCTCAATGATTTTGACCATGACTATTTCATCCGAACTGGGCGACATAGCAACAGCGACTCTTGCAACTATTTCTGTGTTCTGGTGCGGGTCAAAGTTTCATCGAGCCGCTCGCGTTCAACTACTTCAAGCATCATTAGGCATGGACTTTTTGGTTTCTTTGGGCACCCTTGCGTCATGGCTCTGGTCATCTATAGCGCTACTGACAGGCAGCGAAAACCATCTGTATTTTGATGCTGCTTCGGTTATCACAGCATTCGTTCTCCTAGGTAAATGGTGGGAGGCTCGAGCAACTCTGCATTCAGCAGCTGCTCTTCATAACTTAGCTACTTCTCGTAGCCAAATGATTCGACTTATCGATGGTTCAGATATCACTCTTGATTCTTTACAAATCGGAGCAGAATTTATCGTGCGACCGGGTGAGACGGTTGCGACCGACGGAATAGTCGTAACCGGTATTTCTGATGTAGATACAGCAATGCTTACCGGGGAGTCACAACCGCGCTCCATGGCTGCAGGTGATCCCATTTTAGGTGGGTCGATAAACGGAGATGGAACCCTAACTATTAGAGCTACAGCGATTGGAGCAGACACAGCCGCCGCAAAAATTGTCCGATTGGTTGAAGAGGCCCAAGGCAGCAAAGCTCCAGTTCAAAAAATGGCCGACCGAATAGCTCAATTTTTTATTCCATGCATCATAATATTAGCCATCGGGACCCTGATAGTTCGCCTTCTGATTGGCGACCAATCAGAAGAAGCCTTCACAGCAGCGGTAGCAATATTAATCGTCTCCTGCCCGTGTGCCCTCGGCTTAGCAACTCCGTTAGCCGTTTTAGTCGGCACTGGCAAAGCTGCGCAGCTCGGCATAATCATTCGAAGTGCCGCCGTATTAGAAGATACCCGCCGCATCAATCACGTCGTTCTGGACAAAACAGGAACGATTACCAACGGTGAGCTCTACGTCGCAGAAATTATCGCTCCGAATGATAACAAAGAGCTACTGATGAGTTTAGCAGCAGCCCTCGAATCTCGATCTGAACACCCCATCGCACGAGCAATAAGTAGTTCTGCATCTAACGCCCTTGAGATTAAGAACTTTAAAAATTTTCCAGGCCTTGGCATCGAAGGAGAAGTCGCAGGGGTTTACACAAGAGTAGGTAAGGCAAATTTCTTTGACGATATGTTGCCAGAACTTCGGGCCGAAGTTGAACATAATGCTTCTACCCATGTTCTGGTCGGTCGTGGCCAAACAGCCGAAGCCTTGATTCTGTTAAGCGACGAGGTTCGAGTAACAGCGAAAATAGCTATAACAAAACTAAAAGAAATGGGGATAAAGGTAACTCTTCTGTCTGGTGACAATAAGAATTCTTGTGACCGAGTTGCTAAAGAAACCAATATTTCTAGAGTAATTTCTGAGGTGCTACCAGACGCTAAACAAACTGAAATTTCTCGACTTCAAGCAACAGGCGACAGAGTCGCTATGGTCGGCGACGGCATAAATGATGCCCCAGCCTTAGCTAAAGCAGACCTCGGGATAGTGATGGGTTCTGGGTCAGATTTAGCACAAAACTCTGCTTCTCTCATTGTTGTAAATAATGACTTACTGAGCGTCGTGGATGGAATCGCACTTTCGCGTCAAACTATGAAAACCATTAGGGTCAATCTTTTTTGGGCATTTCTCTACAATGTTTTGGCAATTCCTTTAGCAATGTCAGGAGTGCTCCACCCGATGCATGCATCAGCCGCAATGGCTCTCTCTTCAATTTTCGTAGTGAGTAACAGCCTCAGGCTCCGACGGTATGTAGCCTCAACTTCTTAGAATCTTAACGTGCAAGCGAACAAGTCGAATTGATTTCAGGTGCAGTGGCTTACTACTAGCTCTCGACAACGTTAGAACTTAAACAAGACGAAATACCCAGTCAATACCCATAGGGCTACTTCTGAGTCGTAACCTCATTTGTGTGAACCGCATCACTCAGCAGATTCTCAGCGAAAGCGAAGTTCTTGAGAAACTTCGTTCCAAACGAACCGAGCTTGGTTATAGGGCCATGTTCAGTTCATACCTCGGCGGCGTCGTCACTGACCCAGCCTTAATGCAAATACCTATCGACGATCATTTAGTGCACCGTGGTCATGGCGTTTTCGACACTTGCACACTGGGAAATGGCTACCTATACCGACTAAGCATTCACTTGGATCGGCTTTTGCAAAGCGCAGAACTCGCACGGATAGACCACCCTTGGTCTAAAAATGAACTAGCCGAAATCATTACTGAAACAGCCTCTATTTCTGGCGTACAGAATGGTTCAGTGCGGTATTGGTTAAGCGTCGGACCAGGTGGATTCTCACCTAGTCCCGAAGAGTGCAAAGAGGCCTGCTTCTACTGTATTGTTTTCGACCCCGTTTCTCTAAGTGGGGCCTCTGATTCAAAGCTTAAAGGAATTCCAGAAGCGACAGTTCGAGGAGTTCCAATGAAGCCGCCTCTGCTCGCCAAAATTAAATCCAATAACTATTTACTCAATGTGCTCACCCATATGGAAGCAGTCGACCTCGGAGGAACCTTCGGAATTTTAGTAGATGATGGCGGTTACGTTGCAGAATCTTGTGTTCTCAACACGGCCTTTGTAGATAAACGTGGGGTATTACGAACGCCACCTTTTGAAGGCATTCTAACTGGTACAACTATTCAGCGTTGTATGGACTTAGCGCAAAAACAATTAATACCTGAAGGTCTCCTCACAGGTTTAGAACAAGCACCGGTAAAAGCTTCTGACGTGACCGGAGATCAAATTTCAGAAATGTTTGTGTGCGGGGGAGATACCCATATCTACCCAGTTACGTCATGGGATGGAATTCAAGTTGGGCAAGGAAAAGTTGGATCGGTGACACAGCGCCTAATCGAACTGGTTGAAGGAGAAGCTGACGGGTCTATTCAGGGTGACCCTGATGATTACACCAAAGTCTATTACAAAGCTTAATATGCGTAATTTGTGGCTAAGAACAACTTCAGCCCACAACGTCTCACCCGACATGCTCACGCATCCACCCCTCAAGATCTCAGCTGTTTCGGGTATCACCGGGCACATGGCAGTGACTTACCATCGATCTAAGATCAATACGTGACAGTTATCAGCGACCCTCGACCTCAGCCTAAAAAATTTCCAGCTGATATTCCGATCGTTCGCGTGCGTCAAGAAGAGCTACAAGATTTCACGAACGCTCTTCGGAATTCAACGGCTCGAGCTATCGACACAGAGACGGTCTATCACCCTGATGCTTTCACTGAAGGCCCTGGGCAGCTCCGAGTGATATCTGCTGCAACAAAATTTGCTGATGGGACTGAAACCGCCTGGGTAATTGACGCAAACGAAATTTCAGTTGAAAGTCTAGCTACCGCTCTCTCCGGCATAACAGCAGATGCATGGAATGCAAATTTTGATTCGCGTGTGATAGACCGAGACGTTTTTGCGCCAGCTAAACAATTAGGGCTTAGCGTCGAGCCCTTGCGTTGGTGGGATGCACAACTAGCAGACGCGTTGCTTTATCAGGGCCTAAGTGGCTTCAACTTCTACCATGGTCTTGCTTGGGCATCAGAATCGTACTTAGGGATTCACGCAGAAGGTAAAGGCACCACACAACTTTCTTACACCGCTGATTCAGCTCTGACAGAGCAACAAGTCATCTATGCTGCATCTGATGCTATTCAAACTATGTGGGTCGCTGAAAAGATCAGGAGCAGGATCAGCCATTCATCGCTAGATACTATTTGCGAGCTAGAGCAACGGGCTAGACCCTTCCTTGATCAAATGGAACGAGCGGGGTTACCTTTCAACTGGGAAACTTGGCAAGAAGAGCTAACCGCAATGGAGCTGGATCGAAAGAGCGTAGTCACCCAGCTCGCCCAGATGAGTGGAGGTGGCCAAGCCTCACTGTTTTCGGAATCGCTTGAACCTTCTTGGAATCCTTCTAGCGAAGCGCAGACAAAAGAAGCGCTTAACGTTTGGTCGACGCACTATGTACGACAGTGGGCTAACAAGCACATCGGCGAAGATCGTACTCTTCTCCCCAGCGATTCTCTCAATGCCTCAACTCTTGAACAAATTGGTGGTGAAATGTGCGAACTTCTACTCAGACATCGTGAGCTAAGCAAAATTTTGTCGACTTATGGCGACAATATTCAAACCCATCTCAGATCAGATGGACGTCTTCATCCTGAATATTTACAGGTAGTAGGAACCAACACAGGTCGGTTAGCAAGCAGAAACCCGAACGCTCAAAACTTGTCGCCCAAAATGAAGAGCCATATCCGACCCAAAGAACATGACCGCGTTTTCATACATGCTGACCTCTCTCAAGCCGAACTAAGGTTCGTAACCCAAGTAGCTTCAGATACTAATATGCGAGCAGCCTTTCAAAAAGGCGTCGATATTCATGAAGCTACCGCTGAGCGAATGTTTCAAGTTGATATGGCCGAGTTGGCCAATACTGATTCTCTAGCTCATGCTGAATTTCGAAACAAAGCTAAGAAAATCAACTTTGGAATCGTTTACGGACAACGCGGAGCCGGGCTAGCTCGAAGCCTTACCCAATCAGGCGTATCCACCTCCACGGAAGAAGGCACAAAACTGTTAGATGCCTACTTAGCTGCATATCCAGATATCGCGAGCTGGCTGAAGGTTCGTGACCAATTCATCGAACAGCTAGCTTCTTCAACAATTGAAATAGATTGGGAATTGACCTTCAAACTCCATTCCATGTTTGGTCCGATTCGGGCCGCACGAAGACAATTCCGAGATAGCTACCGGCGTTGGCCTTCCGCCGAAGAGCTACAAATCGAACTCAGAAATCAGTGGGAGCTGGATGAAGTAGCTTGGACCCTTTCATTCCATGCTCCGGTTGTCTTAAACCTGAAGGCAGAGCCATATCGATTTTCTTCTCATACTCTCGCCGGTCGCCGCCAACAATTCACTCTCCACACCGAAGGAGTAATAGAAAGATCAGCAACCCGGCTTATGCAATCTGACAAGAGTGGGCCGAAACAAGTAAAAGACAAAGTCTTATCTCAGTACCAAATGTCAAATGCCTCTGCAGGCTCTGAGCATTCCGAGATAGAAACAAAGAGACTCTTAGAAAATCGTGCTTTGAGACGTTCGCTAGTCGAAGAAGTTCGTGAGTCAATGGGCGCCGATGCATGGACACTCCTCCTCAACCAGGCATTCAGAGAAGGCATCCGACGATTAGCCAATGCCTACAGAAACGCTCCCATACAAGGCGGCGTAGCAGACATAATGCTTGATGCTTACGGGCAACTTTATGAGAAGCTACAAATATTCGATAGAGCGGTCGGCGTGCAAACGGTACATGACAGCGTAGTAATCGAATGTTCTCGGTCTGAGTCTGTTCAGATTGGACAACTCGTCAAATCAACTCTCGAAAAATCTATGGCTCGATGGTGTCCCGATGTCACTCCATTAGCCGACACTGATATACGCGTCAGTCTTTCTGAGAAAGACATTATCTCTGAGATTGTCTCTTAGTTTTTGGTTACTTTCTCTATTAACAAAATTTCAGACAAACTCATTCAAACCGGCCTATTCTCTCAGCATGACAATAGAAACTCATGATCGTCTTGAACTACACGAACTGCCCGGCCGGTATGGCGATGCCATCGATGACCGCAACTGGGATTCACTGAGAAACATATTCACTGAGGACGCTGTCTTTGACCTCACCGACCTTGGAGCTCCTCGGCTAGAAGGAATCGATCAAATCGTCAAATTCATGGATGAAGAAGCAGCTCATCCCAAGACACACATGATGACAAACATTTATGTAGACGAGAGAGGCGAGCAGATGCACATGTTCTTCAGGATCGTGGCTCTCCTCGGCAAAGGCTTTGTCGGTACCGCTTCTTATTACGATGAAGTCGTAAAGACACCATCCGGTTGGCGAGTCAAAAATCGAATTGTCACTATCAAACGTCGAGACAAACGCGCAGCAAAAGTTGATCTAACCTCTTAGCGGTACTACCAAATCAAATTCAGAAATTTGAGTTTGGCGCACCAATTTCATCTCTGAGATATACAAAATAGCTACAGATCAATTAATAGGTAAAAGCTTTACTGGGGTTTCACCCCGGCCAAGGTAACTCTTTCCATTCGTCGATGGTGGCCACCATGGTCAGGCACAGCATAGTGCTGGGTTATTCGGTTATCCCACTGGGCAACACTTCCTGGAGCCCAACGGAACCGGCACTGGAACTCAGGGACGTTTACTTGTTCATACAGTTGGTGACGCAACGGCCTACTCTCCGCAGCTGTCATACCGTCAATCGTTAGAGTAAAAACTCTGTTGATAAAAATACCCTTTGCCCCTGTCACTGGATGAGTTCGCACAACCGGATGTTTTTGATCCGGATACTTTTCATAGGCTTCATCTTTTTTGTCATCTGAAATCTTCGAACCGAATGCCTTCATATAGGAATGGATCGCAAACTGCCCCTCAATTTCACTTTTTATTTTATCTGAGAGCCGCTCGTACGCCATTTCCATATTTGCCCAACAGGTGTCTCCACCCCAAGGGGGCAATTGTCTGCCAGCAAGGATGGAACCAGTCGGAGGGCACTCGCGGAAAGTAACATCACTATGCCATTGCTCAGCTGCTTCGAATTTTTCTGGTGTTGACTGCAGAACTAAGATTTCTGGATAATCCGAGTCTTGATCACTAAACGGATGAACTTCCAATTGCCCAAAAGCTTTTCCGTAATTTACATGCTGTGTCTTCGTTAATTCTTGCTCCCTAAAAAACAGAACTTTGTGAGCCATCCAGGCATCATGCACTTCAGCAATGACCTCATCATCAAAGTCACGTAAATCGATACCTAAAACCTCAGCGCCAATAGAGCCCGTCACCGGCAGCACTTTGATCCGGTTGTAATCATTAACCGCAGCCGCTTGAACTCGCATCATCATCCTCTTTAGTTTGAGGTCACCACTCGCATCAGTGATTTAATCTTAAATCAGCATAATCCTTGAACCAAAACATTACCTAGCGCAGGCTAGTTAGGGCCTCAGGACGAAGTGTGATTAGACCCCGCCATCTCTTCTCGAGAAGTAAACCAATAAGTCATCACAGCTAAAAGAGTGACTATTCCCATGAGCACGATTGTGACACGCAATCCGACAACCTCCGCTAAGGCTCCCAACGGAGCCGCCGCAATTCCGAATCCTGCCCAAGAAAGCTGCATCATAGACTGGACACGCCCTTGGTGAACAGAATCTGTTTCTGACATGGAGATACTGCTGCTAAGCGTTTGGAAGCCTGTGGTGCAAGCGCCAAGTACCGCAACGACGATGAGCGCAACCCAGTAAGACGGACTCAAACCAAAAATTATGACTCCGATGCCGAATCCAATTCCACAAATTACCATGATCTGGCGAGCAACTAAACCCTCCGCTCGAGACGCCACTATCGCTGAAATAGCAACCGCTCCGATAGCCGAAGCAGTACTCATAAAGCCCACTTCACTATCACCAAGACCAAATATCCCTTCGACTAACGCTGGCATGAAGGCTGTGTAGTTAAAACCAAACATGATCGAGATAACGCTCGTCAGTACTAAACGTTTCAGATGAGGCCGTTCCCTAACGTATCTAACGCCATCAATAATTTCTCTTATCGGATTCCGTTTCTCTTTAGATATCGGTGGCGATGATGGCAGCCGCAACGCCAGGACTACGCTTCCCAACGAAAACAAAGCGGCAATAATATACGCTCCACCAATACCAAACAGTGCTACCCCAGCAAGAACACCAGCCAACGAAGGGGCAAAAATTCGAGTTGTGCTCATGGAAAGCGAGGTGAGACTGATTGCGTTTCCGAGATGTTCTCGACCCACAAGTTCAGCAGCAAACGAAATTCGAGCTGGACCGAATAATCCGAACATTGCTCCTTGCACTGCGCTTGAAACTAGCAGCATCCAAAATTTACCGTTACCAGAAATAACTGCTATTCCCATGAACAAGGCGCTCAAAGCTATAAATGCCTGAGCACCTGCTATCAAACTTTTTTTGTTAAATCGGTCTGCGGCAACTCCCCCAAGGGGCGTGAATATCAAAAGACCAAGACCAAACATTAAATAAACCGCACCCAAAGCTCCTTCACGTTCAGTTAAGTCCCAAGCAAGCAAGCCCCGCAGCAAAAATTGCATTTGGATGCCCATGAACGAGAAAACTCCGCTCCACCACAACATCCGAAAGGCAGGCACTCTTAGAGACGCAAACGTATCTCTATTCGCATCAGATCTAGATCTGGATTTTCGCATTAGACACGTCACAATACCTCCCAACTAGACCAACCGTGGTAGATCGGCCTACGATCTAGTAGCTGCACGCCTCTAGGATGTGTAGAAAATAGAACTGGCCAAAAAAGAGGAGTAAACCTATGAGAGAAGCTGTCATCGTAGACGCCGTCCGTACACCTGGAGGCAAACGAAACGGCAAGTTACAAGATTGGCATGCAGTCGATCTTGCCGCACATGTACTTAAAGCCATAGAAGAACGAAACGGGCTTAACCCCGAACTTGTCGATGACGTGATTATGGGTTGTGTAATGCAGGTAGGTGAACAATCCCTTAATATTGGACGAAATGCAGTCCTAGCGGCCGGATGGCCAGAGTCAGTTCCAGCCACTACTGTCGATCGTCAATGCGGATCAAGTCAACAGGCTTTGCATTTCGCTGCCCAAGGCGTTATCGCCGGAGCTTACGACATAGTTATCGCAGCAGGCGTTGAAGTGATGACTAGGACCCCAATGGGAGCAAGCGTTGTTAAGGGCATGGGGTTTCCCTTCAGCGACACTATGCAAAAGCGTTACGAAGAGACCGGGCTTCCACCTCAAGGAATAGGCGCGGAAATGATTGCCGATGAGTACGGATTAACTCGGGCAGACTTGGATGCATTTGGCGCTGAAAGCCAACGCCGAGCAGCTGTTGCCACTTCCGAAGGGCGTTTTGAAAACGAAATCATTCCTGTGCCTGTCGTAGTTGATGGGGAAACAATCATGATGGACAGGGATGAGGGAATCCGTGATGGCACAACACCCACGACTCTTGGTGCTCTAAAACCTGCATTTAAAGAAGACGGGAAAGTAACTGCCGGAAACTCCTCGCAAATAAGCGATGGTGCCTCTGCCGTTTTAGTTATGAGCGCAGAAAAAGCTGCAGAGCTTGGGCTAAAACCACGAGCTCGGTTCCACAGCTTCGCAGTAGCAGGAGCAGATCCAGTAACCATGCTTAAAGGTCCTATCCCAGCAACTGAAAAAATTCTTGAACGTTCGGGCCTCTCAATCGAAGACATAGACCTTTTCGAAGTTAATGAAGCTTTCGCGTCGGTAGTCCTTGCTTGGCAAAAAGAGCATGACACCGATCTCTCCAAAACTAACGTAAACGGCGGAGCAATCGCTCTTGGTCACCCACTCGGCTCTTCTGGAACCAAGCTTATGGCCACGCTTCTTAACGAGCTAGAACGAACCGGCGGTCGTTACGGATTGCAAACAATGTGCGAAGGCGGCGGAATGGCGAACGCAACAATTATCGAAAGGATCGAGTCCTAATGCCTCGCATGAACCTAGAAGGAAGCTCTTCAATAGTAACTGGCGGAGCATCGGGAATCGGAGAAGCTGCGGCTCGCCAACTAGCTGCCGCAGGCTCGAGAGTAGTTATCGCCGATTTACAAGAAGAGAAAGGACAACAAGTTGCATCAGAGCTTGGTGGCCTTTTCGTTAAATGCGATGTTTCCAACCCCGAAGATGCTATTTCTTCAGTCGCAGCTGCTGCAGAAATGGGTCCTCTTAGAGCACTAGTAAACTCAGCTGGTCTTGGTCGAGCATCAAGAACAATCGACCGAAACAACGTGCCTCACGATCTCGCCCAATTCGAATTTGTCATTAAAATAAATTTGATTGGATCGTTCAACATGCTTAGTCAAGCAGCAGCAGTGATGGCACAAACCGAGCCCCTCGATGCAGATGGAAGTCGCGGCGCCATAGTCAATATGGCTTCTGCAGCAGCATTCGATGGCCAAATAGGTCAAGCCGCTTACTCTGCCTCAAAGGGTGGCGTGGTCGGCATGACGTTACCTGTGGCTCGTGACTTGGCAGCGACCGGGATTCGTGTCAACACCATCGCTCCTGGTTTAATAGATACTCCCATTTATGGAGAAGGTGAACAAAGCGACCAGTTCAAAGCTCATCTAGGACAAAGCGTTCTATTTCCGAAGCGACTCGGTTACGGCGAAGAGTTGGCTTTCATGGTGATGGAGTGTCTAACTAATCCATACATGAATGGTGAAACCATTCGTTGTGATGGTGGAATAAGGATGCCTCCGCGCTAATAGCTAGTGCTTTGAGCTCAACATATGGTCAAAGCGAATTCAAAAACGATATGACACTTTCATTAAATGCCGTAGGTTGTTCCTGGTTCGCTAGGTGGCCTGCGGCATTTATCTCTTTTAAGACTGATCTACGTATTCCATTCGCCAAGGTTCTCGATGCTTCAGGTGGAGTGACTACGTCTTGAGCGCCATAGACCACAAGAGTCGGAGCCTCCACGTTTTTTAACACATCACTATGGTCAGTGTCTGCCATGGAGTCACAAGCCCAGGCATAACCTGGCATCCGAATCGAATCAGCAAATAACTGTTCAACCTGCTTCAAGACATCATTAGCCGTTCCTGGAGCAACCAATAAGTGAGAGCGCTCTTGTGCGAATACCGTTGCGCCCTTCTCCTCTAGAACTGAGGCCCTCCCTCGCATCAACTTTGCCTGAGAACTCGTAGTTCCTGACCCAACGCTTGAATCTGCCAGTATCAAGCCAGAAACCAGTTCCGGATGTCGCATCGCTAGACGAGTAGCGGTCACACCGCCCCATGAGACTCCGAGGACAACGGCTTTTGAGTAACCAAGCTCCTGTATTAATTCTGCGGCTGAATCTGCCCAACCTGACAAACCAGGCGCCTCTGGCGGATCTGGGGAATACCGATACCCCGGCGCATCCCACGCAACCAAGCGATATCCAGCTTCGTCGGCTAATGTCCGCTGGTTAAGAAACGCATCAGCACAAGACCCGATGCCATGTAGGCATAAAAGCAGAGGCTGATTTTCTGAACCGTGAGACCAATAAAAAAGTTTTTTAGCAGGAAGACCCACTGTCACACTTTCGCCTTAGGAGTTGACAATCCAGCAATTTCAGAACGTGTTTTGTAGATACAACCACCTAGGTCTGTGGCTCCCCCTGTGACGACATACAAGTCGCGCATATCAGACCCGCCAAAACATAAGCTTGTTACCATGGGGTCCGGAATACTAATAGAAATATCAGGGGTGCCATCAGGAAGATACCGTTGGACTCTTCCACCTTCCGCCAACGCCACCCAAACGCCACCCTGAATATCAATTGCTAAACCGTCTGGAACGGCGCCATGCTCTTCAACAAAAGATCGTTTATTCACCACTGAATCCCCTTCAACGTCTGACATCCAGACCCGTCCAGGGATACTGTCTGAGTGATAGAGAGTCATTCCATCTGGAGAAAAACCGATACCGTTCGTAAGTTGAACTCCGTCATAGATTTGCGTGGCGTCTCCATTTAATTCGAGTCTCCAAAGCTCACCTGCCTGCCGTTCTTTCGCTTTGCTGAAAGGATCAGAACGCAACGAGCCAACATAGATACGCCCTGCAGCATCGGTGTGGAGGTCATTGAACCCAGGAAACCCTGGATCAAATAATATTCGCGAATCTCCATCTTTAACTATTTGAATGTTCCGCCCACCAACGACAAGGCCTCCATTCTCATGAAATACCATTCCACCGACTCCGCGCCGTTTAGGAATGACCACCTCAATTTCACCTGAGGGCTTCCTCAGCCGGACTCCCCCATTTGGAACGTCAGAGAAATACAAATTATCATTTTCATCTACACGTGGGCCTTCTATCAAACCCCAACCAGATGAGAGTAACTCTAGATCTGTACTCAACGTTGCCCCTTTTCTATATCTCGACTGCATTCATATTAATGATCTAAAAAATCTAGCTAGCTCACGAGTAGCGTCTATTTCTTCTTCGAAGACGAACCACTGTTAGCGTTGTTCTCTCATTTATTTGCCACCAACGTAAAACCATCATAATTTTCGCTCGCTACCTTGTCGCAACGTCTCACGTAACCTGGAAAACCAAGTAATGGCATAAACACGCGCGTTTTCCCAGGAACATTCGCCCCCAGGTACCAGGAATTACATGATGGGAAAAGCGTTTTGTGAGCTATCGCATTGACATGCTCCACCCAATCAGTTTCTGCCGATACAGTCGCTTCAATTGTCTTATGAGCTGTTTCGTCCATCCAGGCGATGCAGTCGCTGATCCATTCAACATGTTGCTGGATCGACACAATCATATTCGTTAGAACTGATGGACTTCCTGGACCCGAAACCATGAACATATTTGGGAAACCGGGCACGCTAAGGCCAAGATAAGTTCTCGGGCCGGCAGACCACTTATCTCGTATGGATAAGTTTGAGCGGCCCCGAATATCAACTTTTAAGATCGACCCAGTCATCGCATCAAAACCAGTAGCAAAAATCAAGACATCAACTTCATAAGCGTTGTCAGCTGTTTTTAAACCTTCGCTGGTCACCCGTTCAATATTGTCTTCCGAAACGTCAACCAAATGAACATTGGGCCGGTTGAAGGTCTCGTAGTAACCGCTATCGATAACGAGCCTCTTGCAGCCAATGATATGTTCTGGGCTAAGTTTTCTAGCCATCTCAGGATCGGTTACGATATCTTCAATTTTGCTTCGGACGAACTCAGCTGCGTAAACATTGGCACTTTCATCAAGTATCAAGTCTGCGTACGATCTCATAAAAGAAGTCCCACCGCTTTCCCACCAGCTCTCAAAGCTGGTTGCACGGTCTTCCTCTGATGCTTCATGAACTGACTCTTTGCTTTGCGGTAAATTTGCACCCAATGCTGCAGGCATAGCAAAATTTTCGTCTCTAAATTCCTTGTACCTGTCCTTAGTCTCCCGCACCCTCACCGGATCCAGTTTTTCATTTCGCGCTGGCACGGTGTACTGGGCTGTTCGTTGAAAAACAGTTAGCTCAGCGCATTCTCGAGCGATAACTGGTATCGCTTGCACAGCAGATGAGCCAGTTCCAATGATTCCGACGCGTTTTCCAGCTAAATCAACGCCTTCTTTCGGCCATTGCCCTGTATGCACAACTTCACCACGGAAATCTTCTATGCCATCCATGTCTGGCGTGTTCGTAGAGGAAAGGCAGCCCGTAGCCATAACAAAGAATCTGGCAGTTACTGACTCGCCGCTGTCACTTTCAACCACCCACTTGTCTGTTGTCTCATTAAACACAGCAGATAACACGCGAGTGTTAAAGGAAATATCTTTTCTTAAGTCAAATCTATCAGCCACATGGTTTGCATATTTAAGAATTTCTGGTTGCCCTGAATACCGTTCTGTCCATTCCCATTCTTGTTGTAACGCTTCGTCAAAACTGTAACTGTATTCAAGACTTTCTACGTCGCAACGGGCACCCGGATAGCGGTTCCAATACCAGGTACCACCGACTCCTGAACCAGCCTCAATTACGCGCACCTCGTACCCCATTTTACGAAGACGGTGAAGCATGTACATTCCAGCAAACCCCGCGCCAACAACGACAACATCTTTTTCTTGCTCGTCATGTAAAACTTTTTGGGCCATGTTGATAAACCATAACCACCGATTCGCTCTTCAGTTCGTTTTTATCGAAGTTTCAAGGGAAAGCCAGCCCGTTCAAACAAGTCCTCAATCATCCGTAAAGTAAGGCCCCAAACGACTCTTTTAGAATCAATTTGAATACCGGGCCACAACTGATTACCCAACAGCGGGTATGCATATTGAATATGTCGAGATGGATCAAATAAATTTTCTACCGGAACCCACACGATGGCAGCTACTTCATGATTCAAGCTTGTAGTGAAATCTTGTTGGTCGTACCAGTACAGATACGGAGTCACTAATAATTTTTGAGAGCTACCTTTTGGGCCGCCTTCTTGGTCACTTAAACAACCTAAAGTCATTGTTTGATTTAAATCGAATCCTATTTCCTCCAATGTTTCTCGTCGTGCCGTATCTAATGAGTTTTTATCTTTTAATTCGGTTCTCCCACCAGGGAAGGCCATTTGACCTGACCATGGATCTCCTTCCTTAACGGCTCTCTCAATGAACAATACCTCGGGTCCCTTTTCACCTAAACGCAAAACAGCTGCTACCGCCGCAGTCGGTCCCAAATAGTTGTCTTCGCGTCGTTCATCAAGAAAAGTTTTCAACATTGAGGGATTGAAGACGCTTTGCACAAGTATTTAGGGTACGTGGGCATCTATGGTCAAGATATGTCTGGTTTAGAAAAAAACGAATTTGATTTATTTCTCACAAAAGTCATTCACTTTCGGGATGAGGCAATTACGCCTCGCGTTCTCGAATGGGAGAACAACAGAGTATTCCCCAGATCAGTTCTCACACAAGCAGCAACTGAACTCGGACTTCTTGGAATGGAGATAGAAATAAGCTCTGGTGGGCTTGGGCTCACATTCGAACAAAAATTATGTGTGCTTGACAAGATCTCAGAAACCTCTATGCCCTTCGCTTTCAGCCTGGTCAATACCCACAACGTGGCCGCGCGAATAGCCCGCCAAGGTTCAGACAAGCACAGAGAATTATTTCTCGATGACCTAATTACAGGTGCTCGATTTGGTTCGACTGCTCTCACAGAACCATCTGCGGGAAGCGATTTTGGTTCGATAAAAACGTTAGCTACGCGCACTAAGGGTGGCTGGCTTCTAAGTGGCGAGAAAGCTTGGATCACAAATGCAGCTGCATCAGATGTGATAATCATTTACGCCCAAACCGAAAAAGATGCTGGTGCCCGAGGAATAGCATCATTTTTGATTGATGGAACTCAGCAGGGCTTTAGCCGAACTGAGCCTTTCTCTTTGATCGGTGGCCATGCAATCGGAACTGGGGGATTTCGTTTAGATAACTATTTCTGTCCAGATGAGGATGTTTTAGCTCCGGCGGGAGAAGGATTTCTGGCAGCACTGTCGAGTATCAACGAAGCTCGAACCTACGTCGCCTCGATGTGCTGCTCAATGGTTAGGTTCGCGTTGCGGAAAGCGGTCATATATGCTTCCACACGCAAAACTTTCGGACATACTCTGCTCGAGCACCAAGGTATCGCTTGGTCTCTCGCTAATGTGGCTAACCAACTCGAGGCTGCATCGTTGCTCACGGAGAAAGCCGTTTCCACAATTTCTAGTGGTAAGTCTAAGGAAGCTATCCTTGCCGCTTCACATGCCAAGAAGTTCACATCCGAGATGATCGAGCCAGCCCTCATAGCTTGCATCCAATCGATGGGAGCAGAGGGACTGCGAGAGGAGCATCTGCTAGGCCACCATATGTCAGCGGCCCGGATAGCAAATTATGTGGATGGTTCAACTGAAATACAAACTGAACGAATCTCCAAATCTCTTCTCCAAACCTACGGAACTTAGATTTCGACGGAGCTAAGCAACAAAACGCAAACTATTCAAGAAGATGCGAAGCTTGCAAAAGAATCGCCAAATCATAGATTTCGTAACCAGAGGGCGCCCTAATTCATTTCGAAAATAATGCGCCTCAGACCGAGCTTCGATAATAATATGATTAGGCGCATCTGCCTTCTTTCCAAATAGTGCCCATAAGTCCAACTTTCTGCGAGGATGCACGAATGAGCGACCCCAAGCCGGCGACGGAACAATCAGCTTATTTAAACCAATTAGCTCGGGACAAGCTTTCTTTCGATGACACAGCGGACTTCGCTAGAGCTCATCAAGGGTTTATCACTTCGATATCTGATGGACGGATCGAATCAGATGATCGAGTTATTTGGGACACGTCGGCTTACGACTTCCTTAATGAAGACACCCATGTTCCAAACTCAGTACATCCAGGTTTATGGAGACAAGCGCAACTCAACACAATTCATGGTCTTTTTGAAGTCTGCGAAGGCGTCTGGCAAGTTCGAGGCTACGACATTTCAAACTTGACGCTGATAGCAGGTAAAACTGGGTGGATTCTAGTCGATGTGCTCACTACAGCGGCTACTGCTTCAGCTTGCCTGGCGCTCGCCAATCAAACCCTCGGACAACGACCAGTTGTCGCTGTTATATACACGCACTCTCACGCAGACCACTTTGGAGGGATCAAAGGCGTCACAACTGCTGAAGAAGTAGCGGCTGGAAAAGTAAGGATTATTGCCCCAGAAGGCTTCCTTACCGAAGTCGTTAACGAAAACGTGATAGCCGGCCCTGCGATGACGCGCAGAGCGCTCTATCAATTCGGGCTATTCTTACCTCCTGGTGAACGCGGACACATCGACAATGGTCTCGGTAAGGCAATACCTTTTTCTCCTTCGGGCCTAATAGCGCCAACCGAAACGATCGATTCAACCGGCACTGAGCTAACCGTCGATGGAGTTCGAATAGTTTTTCAAAACACTCCTGATGCCGAAGCCCCAGCCGAAATGAATTTTTGGTTTCCCGATATGCGGCTCTTATGCATGGCCGAAAACTGCACCCATAACATGCACAACCTCTACCCCATTAGAGGAGCACAGACCCGAGATGCCCTAGCTTGGTCGAAATACATTGATGAGGCACTCCATCTCTGGGGTGATAGCAGCGACATTTTGTTTGCTACACATCATTGGCCAAGATTCGGCAACCAAGACGTAAAAGAATTCCTTGTTTTACAACGCGATCTATACCGTTGGATCCATGACCAGACAATGCGGCTAGCTAACCTTGGCTCTACTCCAACCGAAATAGCAGAGCAACTGAGCCTTCCTAGTTGTTTCTCTACCGAGTCTCATGTGCAGGGCTACTACGGCACTCTGTCTCACAACGCTAAATCTGTGTACAACAAATACCTCGGATGGTACGACGGCAACCCAGCAAATTTAAATCCTCATCCTCCAGAAGAAAGCGGTAGCCGATACGTAGAGTTCATGGGAGGTCCCAAAAAGTTACTGGAACAAGCCCAATCATCATTTGCATCGGGTGACTATCGCTGGGTAGCTCAAGTAGTCAATCACTTGGTTTTTGCAGACCCAAATAATAGCGAAGCTCGAAGCCTTCAGGCGGATGCTCTCGAACAGCTGGGTTATCAATCAGAATCAGGGACATGGAGAAACGCATACCTATATGGTGCTCAGGAGCTAAGAAATGGTTCTCTGAAAAGCGGAAGTGCCGCAGGCCGTCAGCTAGCGCATGCGATGACCGCTGAACAATTATTTGACAGCCTGGGCGTTCGCCTCGATGGAGAACACTTAGATGGCCTAGATGAACGGATTAACTGGTACTTCACGGACCTGGATGAGAGTCATGTCCTCGGGCTCAAGAATTGCACAATTAATCATTCTTCACACACAACGGAGATTGAGGCAAGCGCGTCAATCAACATTAGTCGCGAGGTATTTGCCAACATTTTGGGAGGCATGACATCATTCGAGTCTGAAAGTTCTAGCGGAAATATAACAACCACTGGAAAAATTGAGGTCCTTCAACAACTATTCGACTCACTCACAACATTCGAACTTTTTGCAGTTATCGAGCCTTAATTCCACCTGATGCAGGCGTTGCTATAACCGTAGCGACCGCTCCGAGCACTACTAGGCCTCCAATTCCTTGGGTAATAGTAATAGCTTCATCGTGGATGGGCCAGGCTAAACCGATGGCTACAAGGTGCATAGTTAGCAGATACAAAGAAGATCGCGCAACCTCCATATGTCCATGCACCCATGTCATGAGGACATGACCGAAGACGCCAGTTATGAAGGCGACGATTGCCATCCATAGCCAATCGTTTCCACCGAACTCAGCCCAATCTTTCCTACCAGCTAACAAAATAACTGGGGGAACTGTCGCCAGAAAAGCCCAAATATTGATTCCTGCCATCCACTCAATCGGGTCAATATCAGAGGTGGAGTCCGATCTCGCTTTTCGTGTGAGCACGAAATAGGCGCTGAAGGTGACTAGCGAAAGAGAGCTAAAGATAACTCCCAGCCAAGAACTCCTGAGTTCGGAACCAGCTCCCAAAATTACTACTACCGAACCGGCGACACCAACCAAAGTAAAGATCAATTGACGTAGCGAAGCACGCTCCCCTAATAGAGGCACTGAAATCATTAGCAAAAGTGCCGGATTCATTGCGCCTATAACAGCTAGTACCGAAACCGTGGCCTCTTGCAACGTCGCCACTACGAAGATGAGATTAATCCCGAAACATATTCCTGGTAACGCCGTCTTTTTGATAACTAAAAGCCTCAGCGAAGACCCTCTTAGCCACAACAAAACTAATAGGAACGGAGCGGACAGCCCAAACCGAATGCACGTAACAACCAACGGCGGTGCAGTAATTAGTTTGGTAGTCGGTGGACCGACTCCCCATACGATCACTACTACACCCATAGCTACAATTGGAAGCCATTGAAAGTTTCGCTCAGGACGCGTTTGAGGGGGGTCTGCGGCTTTAACTTCGAAAACAGAGGGCCTAGAAAAATCTTCGTGGGTTAAGACCACTCAACTCCGAACGCATCATCAAACGCCAAGACTTCAGGCGACTGTCGAGTAATAGACCCATGGCCAGATCCAACTGGATAGCCAAGTGGCACAAGCGCCAGGGTTGCCCAATCATTTGGGATATCTAATGCTTTTTTTACCTTGTCTTCTTCAAGGCAATGCAAGGTAGTCAGCGTGCAACCGAGACCTTCTGTTCTCGCAGCAAGCATCGCGTTCTGCACAGCTGTATATACAGACCCTCCTCCGACCATGCTTATCCGATCCAATTTCGCGTCCGTGATGGCCATCTGCTTCGGGTCAGCAACAAACATCAGAATTGCAGGTGCTTCGTGCAAGTGGTCAGCCAGATAGTCTCCTGCGCTTCGCGCACGTTGACCCTTTTCACGTTCCGCTGTCGGAAGCGCATCAAGACGCGCATCATAGCCCTTCGCATACTTGTACCAAGCCGGACGATATATGTCTGCCAGAGCCTGTTTACGATCCGGGGATGACACTACGATAACCCGCCATGGCTGCATGTTTCCGCCTGTGGGAGCCCAACAAGCTGCTTGAAGAACTGTTTCCAGCACATCACGCGGAATTGGATCTGCTTTGAGTCGTCTCACCGCTCTCAAAGTGCTCATCATCTCATAGATATCGTTCATACAAATTTCCCCCAGTCGCTGAATGGCATTCTTTCGCTTCTTAGCGTGTTAACTTTTTTCGTTTCATCTCGTTTACCGATCGCCATGCCACAAAACAACATTTCGTTGTCAGGAGCTTGCACAAAGTTTTGCACTGCTTTCCAATGATTTGCCCATGCCTCTTGAGGACATGTATCTAAACCAGCTTCTACGGCAAGCAACATAAACGTTTGCAGAAACATTCCTAGGTCCGACCATTGGGCAGACCCCATTTTTCGATCGACGAAACAAAAGAACGCTGCGGGCGCACCAAAGAAATCAAAATTTCTCGCTAGATGGGCGTACCTCGCTGCCTTGTCTTCTCTTCCGACACCCATTTTTTCGTACATTGCTTCGCCTAAGGCATACCGATTGGTCCGATATGGCTCATGAAGTCCCTCTGGGTAGACCGGGTACTCCGACTCGCTAGCTTTTTGGTCTTCCATGAAAGTTCGGAAACGCTCCATCGACTGGCCATTAATTACGTAAATTCTCCAAGGCTGCACGTTTCCGCCTGATGGAGCTCGCGCCGAAACTTCAAGCAGCTGTTGAATCTCTTCATCACTGACTGGGTCTTGCAAAAAACCTCTTATAGTAGCTCGATGCTGAACTGCTTCACTGACTTTCACGATTACCTCTCAAGATCTTGTTCAAACCTTGATTGTGCCGGACTTTCACACCAGATGTCTTCTAAACCGGTGAAAGTCTCTAATGTTTAGAAACTTCTTCCTCGCGAAGAAACCCATTTAACGCAACAGAGACAGTACTTATCTCAATTTTGCGCATTTCGGACAAATTTTCTTCTGTAGATTACGAGCGTAGATTTAGTAACTGATTCTTCAATAGCTTTCACCATCTAAGTTTTCGTCGCTTTAAACCACTAAAAACTGACCCACATTGGAGTGCGAATGTCTGTTACCCCGAATTTCTCTATTGATTTATCCGGCCAAGTGGCATTAGTAACTGGCACTACTTCAGGTTTAGGGAAAAGATTTGCAACAGTATTAGCAGCTTGCGGAGCCAAAGTAGCTATCGCTGGCAGAAGAGCAGAACGGCTCGAAGAACTCGCTGCGGAGCTACGTCTAACGGGTGCTGAAGTCATGACCGTGCCGCTAGACGTCACCGACACCGATGCTCTTTTTGCCGCTGTTGCAGCGGTAGAAGAAGAACTCGGAACTATCCAAATTCTGGTCAACAATGCTGGGAAGCCAGACGCAAAATTAGCGTTGAAGATGGACCCAGCGTTTGTAGACGAGATGGTAGCAACAAACCTAACTTCGCTTTTCCACCTTGCAACCGAAGTTACGCGCCGGCTCATTGCAGCTGAACTTCCCGGAAGAATAGTTAACATAGCTTCGATGGCTGCGTTCAACGCTGGCATCGGGAGTTCTTGGTATGCCATCACTAAAAGTGCTGTCACGCGCATGACTGAAATGTTGGCTCTTGAATTCGCCCGAAATGATATCAACGTGAACTGCATAGCTCCGGGCGCTTTCGAGAGCGAAATGATGGATGGAATGCTGAGCCGCATGGGAGACATCACCAAGGGCTTTCCGCGTCATCGACTTGGGACTCCCTCTCAACTCGACAGCACTCTTCTATTCCTCGTCTCTCCTTCTTCAGATTTCGTAACCGGCACGACAATCAAAGTCCACGATGCTCAAGGCGCTGGTTAAGAATGAGCACTTCGATCGGTAGATTATAGAGACATGGCGGATCTTCAGGCAGCAGCCGAACAATGGCAAACTCAAGGTTGGGTTTTGGTCCACGATCTGGTCCCAGTTGATGATATTGACTTGGCTGTGAACGAACTGTGGGAGCTTTTCCCTACCCCAGATGAATACCACTCAGGTAGTTCCGCAGCCAGAACACGCTTTGAGACTCAGAGCACCGATGACCGTTATAAACCAACCGATAATCGGGCAGCTTTCGAAGAAGCACCGTTAGGCGAACTTAGTTTTCGCGCTCGTCAATTTTTAGGGCTAGTAATGTTTCCATACTCCTCGATGCTCCTTAACCGACTTCATATTCACCCCAACGTAGTTAGCTTCGCTCAGCTTGCGATGGAAGAAACAGATCTCCGGCTCTACCAGGCAAGAACATGGGGGAAATATACTGGCGTGACTGATTACGATCAACCGTTTCACCAAGATCGAAATCACAATATTGTTCCTGACCGACTAGAAAAAGGTTGGTGGAACATGGAAGGGTTTCTCTACCTAAGCGATGTCGAGGACGGCGTCGGAGCAACTGAAATTTTAGGTAATGGGTTAACTTTGCCTAAAGGAAAACCTATTTCCGCTTCTGGAAGGCGGGGCTCTTTTTTGGCCTATCGGCCTGACATCTGGCATCGCGGAGTCAACCTAACCAAACCAGGTGGGGCTCGATTCATCATGAGTACTTCCTTTAGAAATGCCGGACACGACTGGATCGGGTTTGATAGCTTCCAACAACACTCGAACCGAGGGCCTTGGTCTAAATTTGCTGCGAGCTGCTCACCAGAGGAGCTCGCCTTGTTCGGCGCACCGCTTCCAGGTCATCCTTATTGGACCCCGGAACTTGTTGATGCTTTTGAAGAGCGCTACAAGGGCATCGATGCATCGCCTTGGCGAAAAAGCCTCCCCATATGAGCCGTTTTGCGCTCGCCGCAGAAAAGCCTAATTCGTGAAGGCTGCAGAAGAAGGCAACCGCTATAAAGAGTTCATAGCGTTCACGGCGCTTCTTACAAGCGCCGTCGCTCTATCAATCGATATGCTCTTGCCAGCTTTTTCAGACTTACGTCTGGATTTTTCTCTAGCGGAAGACTCGAACCTGCCGGCGTTAACCATCACTTGCTTGTTCATAGGTATGGCAATCGGCACTCCGATCTACGGGCCGCTTGCCGACACTTTTGGTCGGATACGCATACTACAAATAGGAATTTTTCTTTTCGCCATCGGGGCAATCGGTTCAACATTTGCTCCAAATTTCAGTTTTTTGCTTATTTCGCGAGTGATCTGGGGATTCGGCTGCGCTGCTCCTAGAAGTCTTGCTCAAGCCATGGTTCGTGATCGGTTTGAAGGTGATGAGATGGCGCGAGTCATGGGCATCATCCAAACCGTGTTCTTTGCCGGACCTGTGCTCGCTCCGTTAATCGGCCATCTACTTCTCCAAATTGGCTCTTGGCGCCTCACAATGGCATTTGGCCTCGCTACAGCTATAGCCATGTGGATATGGTCATTTCGTATTCCGGAATCTCTAACCGAAAGCAAAAAAAGAGCCCTGACTTTCAAGAGTATAAGAACGGGAGTTAAGGCGGTCTGTCGTAACCGAACCACGGTTGGCTACAGCTTGACCTTAATGTTTGCCGCTGGAGCGTTCTACAGTTTCCTCAGCAGCTCAGAACTGATCGTGACTCAGGTTCTCAGCCGACCTGGCTGGTTTGTTCCTTATTTCAGCGTGACTATGGTGGTGATGGCTATTGTCGCTCTGCTGGGGAGTAAGTTAGTAGGACGAATAGGTGCTCGCTCCATGGCTCGGCGGGCACTTATTGCTCAGTTTGTTTTCAGCTCAATTTCTCTGATAGTTGCCTTATCGACTTCAGGAGTACCGCCCGCAATTCTGTGGATGTTCTTAACTTCAGCACAGATTGCTTCAATGGTTCTCATGATGCCCACTATGACCACCTTGAGCCTCGAGCCGATGGGTAACCTTGCAGGCACTGCTACTTCCATTATCGGTTTCGTGTCTCTTGCTGGTGGAGCGTTACTAGGAGCTAGTATCGACCGTCAGATCACAAGCACCGTGACTCCTTTAAGCGCTGGGTATTTCCTCTTTACTGGCATCGGACTTCTCGTCTTAGCGTTCGTGGTCCCAAAGGCTCCAAAGAAACTTCGTACTTAATGAATTACAGTTGGAACAAAACGCGGGCCTCTAATTTGCGTGCCACCCCATGAGACTTCTTTATTCTCCGCGACACTAAAGTTTGGAAATCTCTCTAACCATTCTTCGATTGCTACCACAAGCTCCATACGGGCCAAGTTGGAGCCCAGACAACGGTGGATCCCAATCCCAAAAGCAAAATGGCGATTTTCCTGACGGTCAATCACAACGTTGTCAGGATCATCAAACATTTCAGGATCGCGATTGCTAGCACCGAAGGGCAAAAAAACTTTATCTCCAGCTTTCACGGGGCACCCACCAATCTCGGTGTCTTCAGTGACAACACGAGCCATAGTCACCGGCGCGTAAGCGCGAAGAAACTCCTCAGTTGCAGTCGGTATCAACGAAGAGTCTGCAAGCAGGCGCTCACGATCATCGGAATATTTAGCTAGATGCAGCAAACTGGAACTGATAGAGCTCCATGTTGTATCCATCCCGGCTAATAGAAGTAGAAAACATGTTCCAATCACATGCTTGTCGGTCAAAAAATCACCATTTGGCAAGACCTCTGCATGAAGTTTGCTAATGAGATCCTCTTGTGGCTCCAAGCGCCTTGCTCGAGATAGGTCAGCAAAATAATCGAGAATGTTTTTAGTAGCTCGATTCCTACGATCCCACTCATCCGGGTGCGATTGCAGGATATCAACCGCCCATTCGGTGAACATCTGCGAATCTTCTTTCGGTAAACCCAACATTGACCCGATAACGCGCACAGGAATATGTCGCGCATATTCTTCCGCAACGTCCACAACTGAGGTTGGGTCTATCTGATCAAGTAATTCTCTGGCGATCTCACGAGTTCCATCGGCCATCTCGGCGACAGCTTTAGGGCTGAAAAAAGGTAGAAGCATACGTCTGACATCAGCATGGAACGGGGGATCCGAGGTAATTGGAGGTGCTACTAGTAGTGACGTTCCTTCTGGAGTCGAAGCAACTCCAACATCTCTCGAGGAAAAATTTTCGGTGTCATAAGCAACAGCTGCTATATCTTCATATCTAGTTGGAAGCCACCCACCGCCATCGGAAACCGATCGAGCTACTGGGCACTCTTGTCGGAGTTCTTTCCATATTTCTGGGGCACCCTGAACATAGGCCTGACCGAATAGATCTAAATCTTCAAGATTAATATTCCCAGTCATATAAACGTCCTTTATCTCACTGAACCTGTCCGTCGCGTATGCTTCGCCTATGTCATCAGCCCACAACGTATCAGAAACTCACCAAGGCAGACTAAGAGAGATAGCTCAAAACGTGTTCAGCTATGTTCAACCAGATGGAACATGGTTCATTAACAACATGGGTCTGATAGTCGGAGAAACTGAAGCTATCAGCATCGATACGACATCGACAGAACGCCGCAACCGCAGCTATATCGATGCCATTGAAGCCCTTACTTCCAACCCAGTTAAGCTGGTCGTGAATACTCACCATCATGCTGATCACACACACGGGAACTTCATGTTTCCAGATGCGACTATTGTCGCTCATTCTGAATGTCGCAGAGTTATGGTCGAAACTGGAATCCCAAATTATCGATCAGCTTTCCCCGACGTAGAGTGGGGCGAGCTTAAGTTCAGAGCTCCTGATATCACTATCTCCGGTCTCACTACTCTACATCTCGACGATTTAGCGATAGAGCTAGCCGGCCTCGGTTATGTGGCTCACACTGAAGGAGATCTACTAGTATGGATTCCTAGCAGGCGAGTACTCTTCACTGGGGATCTAATCTTTAACGGAGGTACTCCGTTTGCACTCTTTGGTTCAATCGAAGGAACCTTAAGGGCGTTGGACGTAATCGAAAATTATGAAGCTGAGGTCATCGTTCCGGGCCACGGACCTGCGTTTAAGAAACAACAAACTAGTGAAGTTCTCAATAGCCAACGAGACTACCTTCGATTTGTTCAAGCGACTGCGCTGCTAGGAGTACGTAAGAACCGAAGCCCGCTTGAGCAAGCAATGGCTACTGATCTAGGAATTTTCAGTTCGCTAACTGATTCAGAACGATTAGCTGGCAATCTCCATGTGGCTTACCGAGAGATTTCCGCTTCAGGTTACATCTGGCAAGGAACTGCGGAGGCCATTAAAGACATGATCGTCTACAACAAAGGGCAACTACCTCACTGCGTTGCTTAAAAGACTTTTTTCCGACTACTCATCGCTTGAATTGAGTTCTTCAAGCTCTTCTTTAGTCATGAGCACATCCCTAGCCCTAGAACCTATTGAAGGACCAACTACACCACGCTGTTCCAGCAAGTCCATTAAGCGACCGGCGCGCGCAAACCCTACTTTTAATTTTCGCTGAAGCATCGAAGTTGACCCAAGCTGATTCTCAACAACGATTGCCATCGCTTTCACCATGAGCTCGTCATCACTATCATCGCCAGAAGTTCCTCCTGGAATCATTTTCTTTTTTTCTTCTGAACCCTCAACTCCTTCGACATATGAGGTCCCACGTGATTGCCTACGCCAATGCGCCACTAACTGGTGAACTTCAGGTTCGCTAACCCAACAGCCCTGTATCCGCTGAGCTACTCCACTGCTAGCACCAACGAGAAGCATGTCGCCTTTACCAATTAAGCGCTCGGCACCTGCTTGGTCTAGGATCACGCGACTATCCGCAAGACTTGAAACAGCGAAAGCCATTCGACTAGGAATATTAGCTTTGATTACTCCGGTGATCACGTTTACTGATGGTCGTTGAGTGGCTATAACTAGGTGGATTCCCACCGCTCTAGCCATTTGGGCTAACCGAGTAATCGAGTCTTCTACATCTCTAGCAGCAACCATCATGAGGTCGTTGAGCTCATCTACGACAACGACGATGAATGGCATTCGTTCGAACTCGCGCTCTTCGTTTAGATCCGATGCAAGGCGCCCTTGGTCATAAGCATCGTTATAGCCAGTAATATCTCTGAACCCAATTTCTGAGAGCACGTCATATCGACGTTCCATCTCTTTAACGGCCCACGCTAGGGCATTGGCAGCTTTCTTAGGGCTAGTCACTACTTGGGTCAGCAAATGAGGAAGCCTGTCATACTGTCCTAGTTCCACTCTCTTCGGATCAATGAGAATCATCTTGACCTCATCAGGAGTGGACCTAACTAGCAATGAACTAATAATCGAATTGATACAAGAAGATTTTCCGGCTCCCGTAGCGCCGGCAATTAGAACATGCGGCATCTCAGCAAGGTTTGCCATCACAGCATTTCCGGAAATGTCTTGACCCAAAGCAACGTGAAGCGGATGTTTAACTTCAGCAGCTCTTCGACTTAGAAGTATGTCACCTAAAGCCACGAGTTGGCGCTCGGAATTCGGCACCTCAATGCCGATTGCTGATCGCCCTGGAATAGGAGCGAGAATTCGCACATCTGCCGAAGCCATCGCGTAGGCAATGTCCTTGTGAAGACTAGTCACTCTTGAAACTTTGACGCCTTTGCCCAATGACAGTTCGTACCTAGTAACCGTCGGACCTACTTCCATCCCTGTCACACGCGTTTCGACACCATGGCTTGCTAAAGCAGCCTCAAGATTTCGCGCTCCAGATTGCAATAATCGCTCATCTACTTCATGGTGGCTACTTTTCTCCAACAAACTGAGACTTGGAAGCTGCCACGTCTCACCATCATTGGCAGCTAAGTCGATTGTCATTTGCTCGGGAATTACTTCTACCTCTTCATCAGCAACTTGCTCAACATTAGCTTCAACAGATTCTCGTAAACCGGGTTCGCCGCTGTCTATGTCTTCTGAATCCCAATCTGACTGTTCATCTCGTTCAGGTAGCGAAACTGGTATTTCAATTTCTGGTTCCCGAAATGAATCTAAAGTTTTTTCGCTACTACCAGCACCGCTGTCGTTGCTACCGCTTCTCGCCTGCGTGACGACTTCTCCGTCAGACCCTAAGCGCTGCAGATTGACAGCAACTCTTCGAACGCTTCGAGATAGATACTTAAGTCCGGTGCCAATCCACGAAAATACCTGGCGCACTCTGATGTCGGCGATAACAAGCAATCCAAAGGCAGTAGCGAAAAGTAGAAGAGACCAAGCCCCAGCATCATCAATCAGGCCCCGTATTGGTTCTGCAGCGAGCGCACCAACTACTCCGCCACTTGCTCGTAAGTCATCAAGATTTGAACCCCAACCAGATGCATCACCAGCTAAGTGGACTAACCCCGATATTGACAAACTCGATAGCAGCGCCCCAAACCCTATTCGCCATGTCCTTTCTGCCTCTCTGTCTCTAAATATCTCATAAGCACACCAGAGAAGGGCTGCAGGCACCACAAATCGGAACACACCTACGAGAACGCTCATTGCGTCTTCTAACAGCCGGCCTACAACACCGGCTCTATCTCCGAATAACGCCAAGACGCATATGACAGTTAACGCCACCAGGCCCAATCCGGCTACATCGCTGCTTCTATCTTTGAGCCCAGCCCGCGCTACAGCCTTGAAGCTAAACCCCACACGACTTTTTTTGTTCTCTTCGGCTGGAGCTTTAGATGTTTTACCAGTCGATATAGGAGATTTAGTCGAAGTCTTTTTCGTACGAGAAGAGCGAGAACGAGCCACATCTTCGAGAGTACCGAACTCTGCGTTACATAACGTTGAGGCGAGGGGTGTATCTTCTTAGAATCCAGTTGCCGAAAACCTCTTGTTCTTCTCAGTCAATGATGAAAACAGTTGAGAGTATCGGAGGGCGTCGTCGAGTGTGATCGCCAACAAACCGACCAGTAGTTCTTCGTATCAGCCGTTCCAAATCTTTTAAGGCTACGCCACTATCAAGGGCTCGTTCTAGCGCCTTAGTCACCTCGACTTCTAAAGAAGCAAGAATGTCGACACTTTTAGTTTGATCGATCCACCCTTTAGTTGCAATCTCCGGTCGACTCACTAAAGTTCTTTTTTCTGAGACAACGACAGAAACGTGGACAAAACCACTTTGAGACAAGCTACGCCGCTGTTCTAATACATCATAATTAACATCATCTAGTAGTCCATCGATGAATCTATATGGCGCAGGAATACCACCGGTAACTGAAACTCCCGCTTCATCAATTGTTAGCTCAGCACCATCTGTCACTACTATGACTCGATCCTCCGACATCCCAGCCTCAATAGCTAAATCTGCATGTCGTTGAAGCATCCTAAATTCGCCTTCAATTGGGACAAACCATTCAGGTTTAACTATGGACTGCAAAACACTCAATTCTTCGCGTTTAGCGTGCCCCGATGTATGCACAAGCTCATGACCATCATGAACAACCTCACAACCCATTCGCGTTAGTCGGTCGATTATTCGATAAACCGCACGCTCGTTACCTGGTATTGGATGGGAAGACAATATCACAACGTCTTCGCTAGTCACTCTTAAATCTCTATGGTTATTGCTTGCCAAGAGCGATAACGCAGCGTTTGGCTCACCTTGCGACCCTGTGCATACAATACAAATTTCACCAGGCTCGAATTGGTCAATATCTTCGATCGAATACACGTCTTTGCTAGATAAATTTAAGATTCCTAGTTGCTGAGCTATCCGCACGTTGTTCACCATCGAGCGACCTAACGGGAAAATTTTTCGCCCTTCGCTAATGGCCACATCCACAATTTGTTGAACCCGGTGCAAATGACTTGCAAAACAGCCAATTATCATCCGTTTGCCGCTATAGGTAGGGAAAATTCTTTCAAATGTGCGCCCGATTGATGATTCTGATTCGCTGTAGCCGGGACTATCCGCATTCGTTGAATCGGCCATAAGGAGACGCACCCCTGGCCCACTGGCTAACTCTCTTAATCGATCTGTGTTTGTTAGACGATTATCAACCGGTGTCTCATCTAACTTGAAGTCTCCTGTGTGAACTATTACTCCCTGAGATGTATGCAGCAACACACAAAAGCTTTGAGGTACCGAATGAGTGATCGGGATCACTTCTATATCGAATGGTCCAATTTTTAATCGTTGATTATCAGCCAACACATGCAGAGATGTTCGATGCGATAATCGGTCCCACTCTATTTTGCTATTGGCAATCGCCATAGCCAAACTTGAGCCATATATGGGTGCCTCGAACTCACGCAAAAAGTGAGCGACCCCGCCGACATGGTCTTCATGAGCATGAGTGATCACAAGACCTAAGACATCATCCGCCCGCGATTTCAGCCAACTAGTGTCGGGCAGTATTACATCAACTCCAGGCATAGTCGCGTCAGGAAACATCAAACCAAAATCGATGAGCAGTAACTTTCCATCCACCTCTATACAGGTGCAGTTTCTCCCGACCTCGCCTAGACCACCCAAAAAACGTATAACTACAGGTGACGCCATATTATTTTTTAAGACGTGCGTATACTTCGCGTGCTCGATCTTCGAGCCCTTCAGGAGTTGGACCCATCGGCAGCCTTGGTTCACCCACTCGAAGCCCAATTGTCCTTAACATTGCTTTTGTCGGAACCGGGTTAGGAGCATCATCGCCAGACTCAAAGTCAAAACTTTCTAGCAACTTTGCATTTATTTTTTGGGCTAGCGCAGCGTCGCCTGCTTCCCAAGCATCAAACATTGCAACATGTTCACTGGCGCACCAATGAGCTGCAACACTAATCACTCCAACAGCACCCACTGCCAACAACGGGAGGGTTAGACCGTCGTCGCCGCTATAAACCTCAAAACCAGCTGGAGCATCACGTATTATTTTGGCTGTTTCGGCCGGATTCCCAGCTGCGTCTTTAACCGCAACAATGTTTGTCGTTTCAGTTGCCAGACGCAAAAGCACCTCTGAATCAATTTTGCGGCCTGAGCGAACAGGAATATCGTAGAGAACAACTGGCAGGCTAGTGTTTTCGGCAATTGCTCGGAAGTGCTCAAAAAGCCCTGCCTGAGATGGTCTATTGTAATACGGCGTCACAGCCAAGATCCCATCACATCCCATCTCTTCTGCTTTTATAGTTTGCTCAATGGAATGCGCTGTGTCGTTAGTCGTGGTTCCTGCTATTACCGGCACAGTGACTGCTTCTGAGACGGCTCTCCATAGTTCCCAGTCTTCGTTATCAGTAATCGTGGGGCCTTCACCAGTGGTGCCGGTTAGGACTAAACCTTCACTCCCTTGGGCTATTAACCATTTAGCTAGTTCCACTGATGCATCTATATCAAGGGAGCCATCTTCTCCGAATGGTGTCACCATTGCTGGGATTACCCTGCCAAATCTTGCGCTCATGTTGCTGAGGGTAGCTGCCAGGTGCTGCCCTCACTAGCGCGATTGATACCTAAGGTTGCTAAAAGGTCTTCGTGAAACTCGAACCAGAGAGTGCTGTAGCTGCCAATCAGAGGTTTCATCAGGTACTCCATCTCGCCATTTCTCAGTAGATCTAGGGCCTTAGTGAACCTATTCCCATAGTTTTGATACCGAGAAAACATACGTGCTAGTGGTTCCAAAATTTTCTGAAGATTCACGTCAAGATTATATAATCGCTCCAAAATTTCCTGATCGTATAGATGGTCATCATGCTTATTTACCCTCTGATGAACATTTGTCCCATCAACTACTTGCCAGTCTGCTAGCAACTGGAACATGCCTTGTTCAAGGCTACGAAACTCGTTGTAAGCTTGCTGAATTTTCTGTTTTTTAGATGGATCGTCAATCTCTTGCCAAAGCGCTTGCTCACCAAGTTCGCGACCTGATGGAGTCAACAAATATTTCATGACACCATCTACTGGCCGGTAAACGCACTTACCACTTTCAATCAGCTCGGCCAATGCCCATTCAGTCTCATCAACGTCAAGCGCATGAACGTCAGCTACTGCATCAACTTCTCCCAATCCTTTTAAGCGCAACGCTAATAACAGCATTAGTTCTGTCGAGGAATTTGCGGGTGTCATCATTACAGGGAAATTTCTATCCTAAGGCCGACTCAGCCTCTAACTCGCGAGTGATTGCGAAAGCATCTACTTCGTCTTCAGTATCTACCCAATTTTCATACTGAATGACACCTATTTCACCGAATTTTTCTCTCAACCAACCATCACCAGCATCTAATAAACCTAACTTTTTGCAATTGGGAACAATCTTGCTGAAAAGTAAGTGTTGGAATTCAAGTCGTTCAGGATTTTGAGAGACTATCGGAAGAACTTTGGATACATCTGCACCCATACGATCCCAAACTTCCTGTTGAAGGAAACGATCTCGCATCCTTAAGGCTGACTCGAAAGCAAACTCTTGACGCTCTTTCAATTCACTCTGGTTCATCCCTGCGTAAGCTTCTTTCAACGAGAGCACACCAAAAGCTACGTGTCTAGCCTCGTCGCTCATTACGTAGCGCAGAAGCTGCTTTAGAAGCGGTTCACGAGTCTGCTGGTAGAGAAAACCAAAAGCTGCTAACGCGAGGCCCTCAACCATTATTTGCATTCCGAGGTATGTCATGTCCCATCGAGAATCACGAACAATTTCATCAAGCAACATTCTTAAATGGATGTTGATTGGGTATGAATCTGACAGTTTCGTATCTAAATATTTTGAGAATACTTCTACATGCCTAGCTTCATCTACTACCTGCGTAGCCGCATAATATTTTGCGTCAATCCATGGCACAGTTTCTACTATTTTTGCAGTACATACTAATGCACCTTGTTCACCATGCATGAACTGGCTGAGAGCCCAATTCTGAGATTCCATGTTGAACTTAATCCAGTCTTTACGACCCCACTTTTCGACTCCAGTGCCGCTGAAATCGATAAACGCATCTAGGGCACCTACTTCATCATATTCTTCAGTAGCTAACTTTTCCTGATCGACATCTGTGTCCCAAGGAAGATCAGTTTCCCCATTCCATTGACCTTTTTTTGCTTTTTCGTAAAGCTTCTCGAGCTGAGGGCGTGCTCCCTTTTCGTAATCCCAAGTATAAATGCAGTCTGCATTATCTTCCACGTAATGAATAGTCTCTTCAACGTCGGTATTGGTCATACCTAGAATCGCGTCGAAGTCGTTAGGATCAGTACGGCCGATGATTTCTTCAACTGAACTCATATCGAGACTCCTCCGACCTTAGAAGAATGAACAACGTGATTTAGCGCCAAACTATAAGCGTTATCTTTACCGGTGGTCAATCGTTCATCCATAATTGTTACCCTTTAGTAACTTATTGAGTGTAAGCCTAATCTGTGCTACTGGTCAATCGTTCAGTTAATTAGGTTTTGTCCTAGCTCTAATAATCCGGTCAAATAATCGGCTAGGCAACACCGAATGCATAGCCCATGCAAAACGAGCGTCCTTGCCGACTAACAAATGTGCCGGCGGTTTAGACGAAACAGCGCATGAAATAATTTTCCGAGCGACAACTTCTGGCGAACACATCTGGTTCTTCTTTTTAGTCAGTTTTCTTCCTTGTTCGCCTATGACATCTCCGTACCTTCGCATTTCTTCAAAACTCATCGATGCGACCATCGAAGCTGCCATCTCATTAGCTTTCCCCCACAATGGGGTATCCACTGCTCCAGGTTCGATAACGCTGACCCTAGGCCCACCTGATCCTAGCTCTCGCCGAAAAGAGTCAGCCAGCCCTGACAATGCATGTTTGCTGGCAGCGTATGGACCCAACAATGGCATTCCTATCCGGGAGTTAATCGACCCAATTATGATAATCCGTGGATCACTCGCACGGCGCATCAACGGCATGCTTGCCCGCAGCAATCGGACCACACCAAAAACGTTAGTTTCGAATTGCTCCCGCCAATCCTCAATACTGGCAAACTCAATCGGGCCTGCCTTAACAATCCCCGCATTAGCTACCAACACATCCAAATCGCAAGATTCATGACTGTCCGAAATTTGTTTTATTGCTAACTCGACTTGTTCTTCACTCCTCACATCAAGCATTAAGGGTTCTATTCCTTTAAATTGCTTCAGCCGAGAATGGTCATCTTCGTTTCGAACTCCGGCCCAAACGCGCCAATTGCTTTCCGCAAATAAGTGAGCAGTCGCTTCGCCGATCCCAGAACTCGCACCGGTAATAAGAACTGATTTAGGCGGTCTTTGGAAATTCACCTAACCCTACTCCACCACTAAATCAGCGAACTTATCTCGAAGCGTTCGCTTCGAGAATTTCCCTGTAGATGTCTTTGGTACCTCATCAATGAATCGCGTTACGCTAGGAAGCCACCATTTAGCCATGCGCGGAGTTAAGAACTCAAGAAGCTCCTCATGAGTCATAACCTCATCTTTCTTCAAAACGACACAAGCCATGGGGCTTTCCATCCAGCGTTTCGAAGCGACTGCAATAACAGCAGCCTCGACTACTTTGGGGTGACTCATTATCTCGTTTTCAATGTCGACTGAACTAATCCACTCGCCACCAGACTTAATTAGATCTTTAGTTCGATCTACCAATCGGATATAGCCGCTCGCATCGCAGGTGGCCACGTCACCAGTTCTTAGCCAACCATCTGAGGTGAATGAATCAGTTGCATCGGGACGCTTGTAATAGCTCGCCGTTACGAATGGGCCCCGAACTTGTAACTCACCACTCGACTCCCCATCCCACTGCATCTCAGTTACCGAACCAGGATCGCAAATACGGAATTCAACCGATGGGACAATAGTTCCAACTGAAGAGCGAATGTCAGCCTTCGATTCTTCATCAAGGTCTATATCCGAAGACTTAACATGAGCTATCGCTGCTAACGGACTAGTTTCAGTCATTCCCCATGCTTGAAGTAACGGCAACCCGACCTTATTCCTAAAATCCTCCGACAATGACTTCGGTACAGCTGAGCCACCACACGCGATTGCTCTCAAGTCTGGGAGGTCTCTTCCAATTAGCTCAGGCAGCACGCCCATCCAAATAGTCGGGACACCTGCTGTGATTGTAACTTTTTCAGACTCCAGAAGCCGAGCGATTGGTTCAGCTTGAAGATTCGGACCAGGATTAACTAATGTTGCTCCTACTGCTACAGCTGCATGCTGAAGCCCCCAGGAATTAACGTGGAACATTGGAACGACTGGCAAGATAACATCAGATTCTCTTATCCCAAGAACATCCGCTGTCATCGTGCTCAAGGTATGAAGATATGTGGAACGGTGGCTATAAACAACTCCTTTGGGGTTACCAGTAGTTCCGCTCGTGTAACACATTGATGCCGCCTGACGCTCATCTAGAACGTTGAATTCAACGCTGTTGGCATCTGACAAAAGATCTTCATAATCCAGAATCTGAGAGCTCTCAGGAACGTCACCTGCCCCATCATCCATCACAATAAGATGGCGCACTGTATGTAGCTGATCCATTACAGGCAACAGCACCGCGAGCAATGACCGGTCAACAAAAATTACTTCGTCTTCAGCATGATTAATTATGTATACAAGTTGCTCAGGGAAGAGTCTGATATTCAACGTATGCAGAACACGGTTCGTGCAAGGTACAGCGAAATACAACTCGAGGTGCCTAGCAGTATTCCAAGCGAAAGTCCCCACCCTTCCAAACTCGGACACTCCAAGTTTATCCAAAACGCCACCAAGCCGACGGGTCCTGTCTGCCCAAGTTCCGTAAGTCGTTCTCACGACACCTGAAGATGTCGCAGTGACTAATTCCTTGTCAGCGAAAAGCCTCTCTGCACGTCGAAAAAAATAATCTAAGGTAAGCGGAGTGTCCATCATTGTCGATTCCATACTTTGATCGTAGAAGACGTGCCGCTCTAGACCTACTAACGCCTAACCTAAGAGTCCTTGACCGCCTTCGACCAACCAGCTCGCATGGACGATTCCGATATACGTCGAATCAAACTTTTGGCTGCTATTCCCCTGCTCTTTGCGGTTGCAGCTTATGTAGGACAAGTCTTAACAAGCACATTGATTTCCTCGTCACCGTTAACTCTTCTCGCCTTAAATGCGACTGACCCAATGCTTCTTTTAGTGGCTCACGAAAGCTCTTTCACAGGATTTTTAATCATCGGGACTATTCGACTATTCGCTCCCGACCTTTTCCTGCATCGGCTCGGGTGGGAATACGGTGTCGACGCAAAAAATTACCTATTAGGCGAACTAGGCGAAAAAAGTTTTTTCAATCGTAGCTTCCAATGGTTGGAACGAAACTTTCCTAAAGTCGGCTGGTTAATGCTCTTCTTATTACCTGGTTATCCAATGTGTCTGCTCGCTGGCATCGTTCGGATGAAGAGGCTTCCGTTTATCCTCGTAAATCTGTCGGGAACTTTTACCCGACTTGTTCTTTGCTATTCTGTGAGTTCTATCTTCGATGGCCCTGTCGGAAAAATCGTAAATTTCATTAACCGTTATTCACTACCTTTCACAGTTCTCATGGTCGTTCTCATTATGTTCCAAAGCGCCAAAAACCAACGAAGGAAGTTGCGGAACAAGGACACACCAGACTTGTAGATAGCTAGCGCTTACCTTTCAGAAGATCAGCGATATCATCCTGCGTTGGGAAACTTGGTTGAGCTCCAGCAACCGTCACAGAGTAAGCCCCAGCCGCTACAGCGATTGATGCTGCGATTACTGGATTTTTTGCATCGATTAACGAGACTGCAAATGCCCCTAGAAAAGCATCGCCAGCGCCAGTTGGATCCACAACGCCAACCGCAGGAGCTGCGATATAGGTTTTTTCGCCTCCAACCCACACTTCGCAACCATCTGAGCCAAGCGTCTTGACAACAACGTTGGTTTCAGTATCTCCGAGCTGTTCAGCCTCAAAGCTATTGACAACTAAAATATCAGCCAAAATAGCTAGCTCTTTCGCTGATTCAGTAAATGGTGCGGGGTTATATATTACTAAAGTTCCTGCTGAAGCCGCAATCAATGCTGCCTCCTTAGAGGCTTCCGCACTAACTTCTCCCTGTAAGAGCAAAACATCTGCTTCCACTATTTTGCTCTTAGCAGCACGCACATGCTTCGCATCCAAAAGAGCGTTTGCGCCAGAGACCAGAACTATCGAGACATCCTCCGGGTCCACTGTGATTAGAGCCAACCCCGTCGGCGCTTCTACTGTTTTCACGTAGCTGTGGTCTACTCCATCTAGCTCTAAGCCATCTAGCAAGAATTCAGCTCGAGCGTCGTTACCAACGCAACCGATCATTGTGACTGAGGCTCCCATCCGAGCTGCAGCAACTGCCTGGTTAGATCCTTTTCCTCCCCTGAACTCTTTCATATCCTGACAATGAAGAGTTTCATCTCTACCGGGTCTATGTGGAACAAAAACAGTTAAGTCATGATTTAGACTTCCGACTACTGCTATTCGAATAGCCATTACTAAATTCCCAAATAGCTATCGAGTCCAATAGTCACGCCGGGGAATTCTCCAATAACTTTGCAGGCATGAAGAATTCCTCCCATAAACGAAGAGCGATCCAAACTGTCATGTCGAATTGTTAAAGTTTCGCCTTCAGTTCCAAGGATCACCTCTTGGTGTGCCACCAGACCCCTCAACCTGACCGAGTGAACGCTAATTCCTCCTGGCCCTTTACCGCCACGGGCCCCGGCGACAATTTCGTTAAGAGTTGGATCTGTGCCCCACTCCTCAGAGACTGACGACATCCGCTCAAGCGTCTGCATAGCTGTACCGGACGGTGCATCAATTTTGTTGTCGTGATGAAGTTCAATAATTTCGGCAGTCGGAAAAAAAGGTGCGGAAATTTCAGCAAAGCGCATCATCAGAACTGCACCAATAGCAAAATTTGATGCAAACAGACAATTACTTTGCGAAAATAGGCTACCGAAAAGTTGATGATCATCATTGTTAAGGCCCGATGTGCCTACGACGGCATGAACTCCATTATTGGCACACCAAGCAACATTTTCTCTTGCCGCTTCAGCGACAGTGAAGTCGATCGCAACATCTACAGTTGAGGGATCTATCTCTTCTATAGTTTCCGCTGCCACAACTGAATTACCTGATTGTTTCTCATTATGGATATTTGGATCTACCGCAGCACAAAGTTCCAGACCATTATCTGCTCCAACCGCTGAGCAAATTGCCTGACCCATACGGCCAGCAGCACCAAATACAAGAACTCGCATGTGCATTTCCTTCCGAAGGAGACGTGAGAAAAGTAAACGCCCGTCCCCAGTTTGGAGGACGAGCGCTACTACTGTCGGTCAATTAAAATAAAATGATCTAAATTTAATGCATTCTTAGTTACGTCCCCTGCGACGCCGACGGCCACGACCATCATCGTCAAGCCGAGGTCCAAGGTCCCCAAATTCTGCTTTTGCGATGCTTTCGAAATGCTCTTCGAAGGAGACTAATTCTCTAGCTGGAGCTTCTTCAGAAGAAGGTGCATCTTTGGGAGGTGATACTTCCGCAGGTGTCTGCTCTTCAGCAACTTTTGCTTCAACTTCTGGCTCTGCTGCTTTTGGGGCTGCTGATTCTTCAGTTTTAGCTTCAGTGGCATCGTTTGAGATCATTGAAAGCGAAAGCTTTCCATTCGGATCGATATCATCTACCGCAACTCGAACGATATCTCCTACGTTCAGAACCTCTTCGACTTTATCTAACCTTCGGTTACCGCCGATTTTGCTAATGTGCAGCAAACCATCAGTACCAGGCAGGATGTTAACAAATGCGCCGAATTTAGTTATATTTACGACTCGGCCATCATATTCAGCCCCAACGTCTGCTGTAGGTGGATTAATAACTAAACGCACCTGACGCTCAGCTTCTATGACTTTGGAGCGGTCGCTCGAACCAATACTAACTAGTCCAACCATTCCGTTGTCATCTACTGATATATCAGCACCGGTTTCCTCTTGAATCGTATTGATTACTTTTCCACGAGGACCAATAACTTCGCCGATCTTGTCGATAGGAATTTCGAAACTAACAATTTTAGGAGCGTTTCCGCCTACATCTTCTCGAGGTTCAGCTATCGCAGAATTCATAACTTCAAGTATCTGCAGACGAGCCTGGCGAGCTTGAGATAACGCCTGCGTAAGAACTTCGGCAGGGATACCTTCAATCTTGGTGTCTAACTGAAGCGCTGTGATGGCATCTTCTGTTCCAGCAATCTTGAAGTCCATATCTCCAAATGCGTCTTCAGCACCCAGAATATCGGTCAAGGTCACATACTCGCCTTCGGCGTATACAAGACCCATTGCGATACCTGAAACGTGTGCACGAATTGGCACACCCGCATCCATTAAGGACAGAGAAGATGAGCAAACTGAACCCATCGAGGTTGATCCATTCGAAGAGAGAACATCAGAAACCAGCCGAAGAGTATAAGGAAAACTTTCCTTCGACGGTATGACTGGTAACAGCGCTCTTTCTGCAAGTGCGCCGTGACCGATTTCTCTTCGCTTCGGTCCACGCATAAATCCAGCTTCGCCCGTAGAGAAAGGTGGGAAGTTGTAATGGTGCATGTACCGTTTGCGGTCATTTGGATTCAACGTATCGATGAGCTGCTCCATGCGACTCATACCCAAAGTGGTCACATTAAGAACTTGAGTTTCACCTCGTTGGAACAGGCCGGAACCATGGGCCGTATCTCCGATGTAACCAACCTCAGCTGACAACGAACGAACTTCATCTCGAGCTCGCCCATCAATGCGGAATCCACCTTTAACGATCCGGCTTCTCACTATCTCTTTAGTAACTGATCGAACTGCTGCGCCAATTTGTTTTGCGGCATCAGACTGATCTGAAAACTCTGCTTCGATTTGAGCTCTGATTTCCAGCGTTGCAGCGCTTTGCGCAGCTTCACGTTCCGCTTTATCGGCTATCGACATAATTTCTGTCAAACGAGGCGCTGCTACCTCACGCACTCTAGAAATTATTTCATCGCTGTAATCAACGGTCGGAATCCAAGCAAGTTCATCTATTTCCCCACACTTAGCGCGCAATGATTTTTGAAGCTCAATAACATCATCGATCCACTGCTTGGAAGCTTCCAAGCCCTGTGAAAGAACCTCTTCGGTTACTTTCGGAGCTCCTTGGTCATAGAACTCAAAAGCTCGTTCCGTTCCGCCGGCTTCCACCATCATGATTGCAATCTCGCCGTTGTCTAGCTGACGACCTGCAACAACCATTTCGAAGGTTCCAGCTTCGCCCTCTTCATAGGTAGGGAATGGGACCCACGTGCCATCAATGGTGTAGGCAAGTCGAACTGCCGCCACTGGTGAGACAAATGGTATGCCACTGACCCAGAGAGCCGCTGAAGCGCCATTGAGTGCTATTACATCGTACTGATTCTGTCCATCGACCCCGAGGATCGTGCCTACTACATGAGTGTCGTGGCGGTACGAATCAGGGAAATTTGGTCGTAAGGGCCTATCAATAAGCCGACAAGCCAAAATAGCATCATCTGATGCACGGCCTTCTCGACGAAAAAAAGATCCTGGGATTCTACCCGCCGCATACATTCGTTCTTCAATATCGACAGTAAGCGGAAAGAAATCCGCACCATCACGCGGTTTCGCTGATGCTGTAGCGGTAACTAGGATCTGAGTATCTCCGATCCTTGCCGTAACAGCTCCATTTGCCAGACCAGCAAGTTTGCCGGTCTCAAATGATATGACTTTGTCGGTTCCTGATATAGGTCCCGATACAGAAATGGCATTAGCCATTGTTTCTTCTCCTTCGGCAGGGCCTTCCCGCCTATGATTTATATTCAGTTGATAGACGTTGATTACTCGAACAATCTTCCGAGTCATCAACGACTACCAACTGCGAGATAGCGACAGCTTTCGCGAAGCTATAGCCGTTCGCGCAGTAGGAATCACATAGTCGATGCAAATTTTAACGGCGCAAGCCGAGCTTCGCTATGAGGGCTCTATAACGCTCTATGTCATTTTTGATCAGATAGTCGAGTAGACGCCGACGACGTCCGACTAGCTTCAATAGACCACGGCGACTGTGGTGATCTTTTACGTGGAGCTTCAAATGACCGGTTAAATGGTTTATGCGGTCAGAAAGCAACGCAACCTGTACTTCAGGCGAACCTGTGTCGGTTTCGTGTTTCCCGTGTTCTGTCATCGTGGATGACTTATCTGCCATGAATTCCTTCAACGTCTTAGGATGCCACGGATAGTAGGGGTGGCAATCATCATCTGATGTGCGTAAAACACACCGTGAAATATTCTAGCAGTGAATATCTGAGAAACTAAAAATGTCCGGTTCTATTGTCATGAAGTTTTCACTCAGAAAGAATCTTGGACGCTTCCTCGACGTCTTTTTTTAACTGAATTTTTAGATCTTCAGGGCCACTGAAACGCTTTTCGCCTCTAAGCCGGCGTATAAATTTAACCTTCGCTGGCTCATCATAAAGATCACCTCGAAAACCAATTAAATGGGCTTCTATCAATGATCTCTCCGCAAACTCATAAAATGTAGGTCGTTTTCCTACATTCACGGCAGCGGGGTATTGGCTGCCGTCAGGACGCTGGTACCAAGCTGCATAGACGCCATCATGTGGTACCTGAAGATCTGGCGTGGTCGGCAAATTCGCTGTTGGGAATCCAATTGTTCTGCCACGTCGGTCACCAGAAGTAACTACACCTCTCACTTCGAATGGGCGTCCCAACAGGCGGTGAGCTTTCTCAACATCACCGTTGCTCAACGCTCCTCTAATCGACGTAGATGAAATCACTTCACCGTCTCCAGTTATTTGTTTCACCAGAGGAAGGCCAACGACTTCAAAATCATGATTTTGTCCAACCTCTCGAAGAGTTTGGACATCACCCTTACGACCTTTACCGAAGTGAAAGTCAGCACCGACCACTACGGCTCTTGCCTGCAAACAATTAACTAATACTTGCTTCGCAAAAGCTTCCGCAGGAACTTCAGACTGCTCTTTAGAAAATTCTACAACTACGGTGTAGTCCACTCCCGTTTCAGACAAAAGCTCAAGTTTATGTTCTAGATCGCACAGCAAAAGCGGCGCTGACTCCGGACGAACAATAGTTGCCGGGTGTCGGTCGAAAGTAACTACGGCCGTCGCGCAGCCTCTTTCGGCTGCCATCCTGTGCATTTCCGACACAACAGTTCGATGCCCACGGTGCACGCCATCGTATTCACCAACTGTAACTACACTGCCGTGAGTGAGTGCAGGAGACCATGCCATATCACGAATAATTTCCACGAGCTATAAAGCTACCCGGACATAGTTCTTACGGCGACCTCATCGGCAATGTATAAGATACAGAAACTGAATTTTTATACTGGGAGCACCACACCGACTTTAACAAATCCTTCGATTCGCTCGTGAACGGCGACCAATTCGCCATACCCGTCAAACAACGCCCAGGGGCCCTCACCAAGCATCATGTCGCTCGGAAGCCGAGCACCATTTCGTACTTTTGCTACATCAGAGTCATCTAAGTCCAGGCGAGCCATCGATCTAACCATCTCACCAACTGATTTAAGTTCAGCATCATCTACCTGCTCTGCTTCGGCGACAGAAAATGATCCACTAGCGGTACGCCGCAAGTTAGTGATATGCGCTCCTCCGCCCAGTGCCTTTCCTAGGTCGGCTCCAAGAGATCTGACATACGTCCCAGGGCCACAGACCACAAGGGCTTTCCATACCAATGGATTCTCGGTTGGAGTTAGGTCAAACCGATCGATTCTTACTTTTCTGGCTTCGCGTTCAATCTCAATTCCCTCACGAGCTAGTTCGTGCAGCCGTCGTCCATCGACTTTCAGCGCAGATACCATCGGCGGAATTTGTTCTATCTCGCCCAAAAATTTCGTTGATGCACTCAACAAATCTTGACTAGAGAAAGACATTTCGTGTCGGAGCACAACTTTGCCGTCGGCATCAAGGGTGTCAGTTTCAACACCAAACACAATCTCAGTTTCATAGGTCTTAGTGGAGGCAGTAGCGAAACGCATGAGTCGAGTTGCCTTCCCTACTCCAATAACCAAAACACCGGTTGCTGATGGGTCTAAAGTTCCAGCATGGCCGATTCTCCGCTCGCCAAACCTCTTCCTTAACTTTGAGACAACATCGTGAGAAGTAACCCCGGAAGACTTGTCTATGACCAGCATCCCGTGGACCGTAGATGGTTTTCTTCGGGCCAATTAATTACTTTCTTGCTCACTTGCCTTAATGTCGCCGAGAATTTTTTCTATTCTGCTTGCTCCACCAATTGAGGCATCTAATTGAAATTCAAATCTCGGCGTACGTCGCATTCTCGTACCTTCTCCGAATGCCTTTTGGAATCGATAACGATTTTCATCCAGTGCAAGCTGCGCAGTGGGCAGATCCTCTTCATCCAACACGTCAAAATAAACAACCGCTTTTGTCAACTCGTTGTCGACATCAGCTCCAGTAATAGCTACTGAAAAAAGACGTTCATCACCCAGTCGTTCTATTTCGGTAGCAACGATTTCTCGAATGAGCTCCTTAACACGATCAGTACGGGCATATTTAGGTCCGCCTCTTCTGACAGGTTTGTTACGACGTTGATTCACAAGCAGAATTCGTTCGAAAAGTCCTACAAACCCTAGGTTCGAGGAATCTCTTTCTCATCATAGGTCTCTATGATATCGCCCTCTTTCAGATCAGTAAAGTCTGAAAGGCCTATGCCGCATTCCATACCGGAAGTTACCGACGCTACCTGATCTTGGAAATGGCGAAGCGACTTAACTTGCCCCTTCCAAATTATCGTGCCTTGTCTCAAGAATCTGACCTTGGCTTTGTCTGCAATTGTGCCACTTTCAACGACACAACCAGCTATTGGGCCCACTCCCGAGATTCGGAATACCTGACGGACATGCGCTTCGCCTGTAACAATCTCTTCGAATTCTGGCGTCAACATTCCGAGCATTGCATTCTCAATGTCTTCAAGAAGCTTGTAAATGATTTCGTAGAGACGGATCTCTACGCCTTCAAACTCAGCTAGCTGTCTCGCCTTTCGGTCAGGCCTGACATTGAATCCGAGAATTGTTGCGTTCGAAGCCATGGCAAGTTGAATATCGTTTTCATTAACTCCACCTACTCCACGGCTTACGAAAGCCAGCTTCACTTCAGGTCTCTCCAACTTACGAAGGCTTTCTGTAACTGCTTCTAAAGAGCCATGCACATCAGCTTTTAGAACCAAGTTGAGAGTTGCTGCTTCACCAGCTTGAATCTGCTTAAAGATATCTTCAAGTTTGGCTCCGCCACCTGCGGCACTCACTCCCGCCATACTGGCTTGTCTCTGCCAATGTTCTCGGGTATCTGCCACTTTGCTTGCAGTTTTTTCATCGGGCGCAACTGTGAACATGTCACCTGCGCGCGGAACTTCAGATAATCCTAGAACTTCGACTGGAGTAGATGGGCCTGCTTGTTTCAATTGGTTACCAAGCGCATCTGTCATAGCTCGAACCCGACCCCATGCAGCTCCTGCCACTACAGGATCTCCAACAGACAAAGTTCCTTGTTGCACAAGTACCGTGGCAACTGGGCCACGTCCCTTATCAAGATTTGATTCAAGAACAGTGCCCAAGGCACGACCTTGTGATCCAGCAGTTAATTCTTCGAGTTCTGCGACAAGAACTACTTGGTCCAGAAGATCATCTATTCCTTCCTCAGTCATAGCCGACAAAGGAACTGTAATTACATCTCCACCGTATGATTCAGGAATTAGATTTCGCTCTGCGAGCTGAGCTAGAACACGATTTTGATCCGCTCCCTCACGGTCCATCTTATTGATAGCCACGATTATTGGAACTTCGGCGGCTCGCGCATGGTCGATCGCCTCAAGAGTTTGAGGCATCACTCCGTCATCAGCCGCCACTACGAGTATGACAATGTCAGTAGCCTTCGCTCCCCTGGCACGCATAGACGTGAAGGCCTCGTGACCTGGAGTGTCGATAAAGGTCAATGATTGACCATTTCGAGTGACCTGATACGCACCAATGTGTTGAGTAATACCGCCTGCTTCACCTGCGATAACATTTGCAGATCTAATCCGATCAAGTAACAAAGTTTTACCGTGATCAACGTGCCCCATTACTGTAATAACCGGAGGTCTCACCTCTTCGCTATCTTGATCAAAAGCTAAGTCTAAAGTTTTAAGAATTTCTTGCTCTTGTTCTGCTCCCGGATCAATTAGCCGAACTTCCGCTCCTAAATCAGTCGCGAAAAGTTCGATATTGTCATCGGTGAGAGACTGAGTCGCTGTGACCATCTCACCTTGCTGAAGCAAAAATTTTACGATGTCAGCGGCAGAACGATTTAGCCGGCTAGCTACCTCTTGCGCAGTCGAGCCACGCTCTATTCGTACTTCCCCTTCAGGCACCGGAGCATCAACAGGAGTGTAAGCAGCAGCTTGTTGAGGCTGCAGCTCTTCGACCTGCCGTCTACGGCGCTTCTGTTTACGTCCTCGACGCTGTTGTGGACCTCCGCGGCCACCTCCTGGGCGTCCTCCTGGACCACCACGATCATCTGGGCGTCCTCCTGGGCCACCAGGAGCAGCACCAGGTCGCGCCGGGCCACTAGGTGAAGAGCCAGGTCGCGCTGGACCGCCTCTAGGAGCACCGGTTCCACGCCCAGCAGGAGAACCTGCTGGTTTGCTTGCTGTTCGAGAGCGAGGAGGTCCTGGCGGTGGTGGAATAGCCTTACCTGTGACAGAACGAGGTTTTGTCGGAGGCGGCGGAATAGGTTTTCCATTAACTGACTTAGGAGGTGCAGGCATCCGAGGAGGTGACACCGGCTGAGTACCAATCTCGGGTGATGCTTCTGCAGGACTAGCCTTTGCAGCAGCTTCTTCCTCTGGCGGCGACGTTACGACTTCGGTTGCGTTCGGGATCACCGCTGCTACAGCAGGCACGGGAACATCTTCAGGCGGACGCGGCTTTACAGACTCTTGCCCACTGGAAGTTACGAGAGGTCTCGGTGGCGGCATATTGAGCGGTGGCGGAGGCAATGGTCTTGAAGGTGCTGCTTTTTTAGCCGCAAAATTTTCCTTCAAATCATCGTTAGCTGGTTCGTCATCCTTCGAAGAGGATGGACTTATCGTGCTAGCTGGCGCCAACTTCACATCTGATTTTGGTGATTCATCAGAGTCAGCAGTCGCCGAGTTCTCAAGAACTTCAGCATTCTTTGGTGGGGCAGCCTTCTTAGCTGGAGCCTTCTTCACTACCGCCTTTTTGACGGGAGCTCTCTTCTTCGCCGGCTTTGGTTGTTCAACTTCTTCTTGGGGTTGCTGTGGTCGAATTAGTCCTTCGCGATCCGCTTTTCGACGGACGCGGTCGGCTTGAGCCTCTTGGACACTGGAAGAATGGCTCTTTACGCCAATTCCAAGCGCGTCACATAGATCAAGGGTCTCTTTGTTAGATAGACCTAATTCTCTTGCAAGTTCGTAGACCCTGGGATTCTTGGGCAAGCGCGTTCCTCATTCTAGTGGGCAGGTTCATCGACCTAAGTAGTTCGTTGTTATCGACTATCTCTAGTCAATAGCAACGGCCACCGGCCGACAGATGGATGGACTGCCCAGTGCCACGTTACAGGCTTAGGCGGTCCACGCCGCTAACTATCTCCGGCCTCTTCTTCGACTTCTTCTGATTCAACTACTTCATTGGCATCAATATCAGCATCTAAACCAGCATTTTTTGCCTCTGGTTCATCAACGCTAATATCGATTTCTTCTTCTTGTTGCTGCGGCTCTTCTGCAGCCTCAGTCCATTCACCGGCAGTCATAGCTTCGCTGCCATCTGCTGGCACCCAAGTTTGTTCACCTGTTTCAGGATCAGTAACCCATTCGCCTTCAGCCCAATCTTCAGCTGCGTAAGCAGCTTCTTCATCAAGAATTTGGGTTTCGCTTTTAATGTCGATCCGCCAGCCAGTGAGACGAGCAGCCAGGCGAGCATTTTGCCCTTCACGGCCTATCGCCAGCGATAGCTGATGATCAGGCACTATGACCTCTGCCACTCCATCAACTTCATGGAATCGTACCTCTTTGACTTTGGCTGGTGAAAGTGCCTTCGCTACAAAATCATTCTGATCATCAGAAAATGGGACGATATCAATTTTTTCGCCACGGAGTTCGTTCACTACTTGTCGAACTCGGGCCCCACGGGCACCAACACAAGCTCCTACCGGATCAATATTAGAATCGTTAGACCAAACAGCAATTTTTGTTCTATGGCCAGGCTCTCGAGCACAGGCCTTCAGCTCTACTATCCCCTCGCTTATTTCTGGTACCTCAAGCTTAAATAATTCACGAATAAGTCCCGGGTGAGTTCGGGAAACAACTATCTGCGGACCTTTTGGTGTTTTTCGCACCTCGACTATATAGGCCTTCAGACGCGTGTTCGGCTCAGGTCGCTCATAGGGAACCTGCTCTGATTGAGGCAAAAGCGCTTCAACTCGACCTAGGTCTAACAGCGTGTATCGGGAATCATTTTGCTGAATTATGCCGGTAACAATGTCGCCTTCTCGTCCAGCATATTCCTCATATTTCATGTCCCTTTCGACTTCGCGAATGCGCTGCCCCAGGACTTGCCTAGCTGTCTGAGCTGCTATTCTGCCGAAATTTTCTGGAGTATCATCCCACTCTTGAAGAACCGTTCCTTCTTCATCAATTTCTTGAGCGATGACTTGAATATTGAAAGTCTCATCAATCACCACGTAAGCATCAGGCGAGGAATCAGGCATTTTTTTGTATGCCGACTCAAGACCATTTGCAACCGCTTCGAGGAGAATTTCTGTGCTCATACCTCGATCAGCAGCAAGTGCTTGCAGTGCTTCCATCATGTCTGGGGTAGTCATGTCTGACTTCCTCCCTCAATTTTAGCTGTAGTAGGCTTCGCACCTTTACCAGGTTTCGGTCCAGGACCCCAAGCAAAGATAGTGCGAGCCTTTTCAATTTCATCAAAACTAACTAGACAGACCCCACCTTCAGGGTCCTCGACAGTAATCATGTCGCTATCAACCAATTTCAACAACCCTGCTATCCGACGTCGACCATCTGGCCCTGGGAAAGTTCGTATATGCACTTGCTCCCCCACTGCTGAAGAGAAATGATCAATGTTTCTTAAACGTCGTTCAACTCCAGGACTCGACACTTCAAGTGTGTAACGCCCTGGGATCGGATCATTTTCATCAAGCATCGCAGAAACTGCCCTGCTCAGATTAGTTAGATCATCGATGCTTACGCCTTCAAGGCCCTGAACCAGAACCGACAAAGTCGAATCATTTCGTTGCACATCATACAATTCGTATCCTGCATCAGAGACGATAGGAGCAACAAGCTTCAGTATTTTGTCAGTTTCGCTCATAACTCCTCCTTCGTTAATTAATTAAGAAAATTAGTTTTGATCATATAACGACCACAGGCGTGGGCAGCGCCCACGCCCAGCTATAGCTGACCTGTGTTAGCTAAAGCGTATCAGCACCGCTAGCAGTCTCCGCATAGCTACCTCTTCATCTAGATCCCCTAATTAGCGCCGCCGGATCATCTCAACTGCCTGTTCAGTCGAATTCACATCTTCTCCTTGGCTTTCCATTAGTGCCGCTCTATCTGCTTCTGCTTCTGCTTCTGCTCCTAGATCAGCATCAGCGAGCGCTCCATCAATACCCGCCTCAGAGATTTTAATTGCCCATTCCACAAGCGAATCAACCATCTTGTCTTCAGGCACCACTTTTACAACTTTGCCTCGCACAAACAAGTGCCCTCTTTGTCTACCCGCAGCAATGCCTAGGTCTGCGCTTTTAGCCTCGCCAGGCCCGTTTACTACGCACCCCATGACTGCAACCTGTATGGGTATATCAAGGTTAGCCAGCGCTTCTTGAGCATTTGCAGCCACTTCGATAACGTCTACTTCAGCTCGACCACAAGATGGACACGCTATTAGGTCAAGACCCGTTCTTTCTCTTAACCCCAAGACCTCAAGAAGCTGTTTCCCTACTTTTACCTCTTCAACCGGGTCCGCTGTAAGGCTAAAGCGGATAGTGTCCCCAATTCCTTCATTCAAAAGCGTGGCAATTCCAGCAGTCCCCTTCAGAACTCCCCCGGGTAGAGGTCCAGCTTCAGTAACACCTAGGTGAAGCGGGAAATCGACCGTATCTGCAAGGAGCCGATAAGACTCCACCATCAAACGCACATCACTTGCTTTAACTGAAATTTTCACATTATCGAAATCGACAGCTTCAAAATGTCCTAGCTCACGTTTTGCTGATTCGACAAGCGCAACAGGCGTCATTCCATAACGTTCTTCGATGTCAGGATCCAAGGAACCACCATTCACACCGATTCGAATTGGAACACCCCTATCACGCGCTTCCATAGCAACTGTTCTGATGTGCTCAGGCTTTCGAATGTTGCCAGGGTTTAAGCGTAAACATGCTACTCCAGCGTCTAAAGCGGCAAGAGCTAGCTTGTATTGGAAATGGATATCGGCAACTATGGGAACCGGGGAACGTGGGATGATTTGAGCTAGCCCTTCTGCCGCATCTAAATCGTTACATGTGCACCGGACTATGTCAGCACCGGCCCCTGCGAGCGCATAAATTTGTTCAAGCGTTGCCTCTACATTTGCTGTTTTCGTTGTGGTCATTGACTGAACGCTTATCGGCGCACTGCCACCCACCGAAACAGACCCGACTTCTACTCGTCGCGTGACTCGCCGCTCATACAACATTTGTATCTGGCACCTTAGAACCTGAATTCATTTAACAACCACCTTTGACCAAATTAGAAATTAAGAGGATTTGCGATATCTAGATAGATGGCACCTATCCCAAAGAAAGCCAAAAATATTATGACGACGTACGTAATCGGCATTAAACGAGATATATCCACCATATAGCGCTTACCTGACCGACCTTCACGCACTCTTTCATACGATGCAACCAGTAGGTGCCCTCCATCAAGTGGCAATAGAGGCAACAAGTTAAAGACCCCGACGAACATGTTAAAGCTAATGAAAAGAAGTAACCGTTCCGAGTTGTTGAACCGTTCGCTAGCACCAATCTGAACAGCACCAATTAACGAAAGCGGTCGGGTCTCTAAGTTTTCGTTCGCTGTAGGATCATTGGGCGCTGAGAAGATCCGATCTAGTACATCATCGAAATTTGCTGCGATATGCCATACACCTTGCAAGGACTGCCAAGCCATCTCAGCCAACCGACTAACGGCTAAAAAAATAGACTTTAATGGACTAACTGTCTCATAAGAGGTAACGGCTCGCTGACTAATTCCAAGTCGCCCTTCTCCATTTTCTGTCGAGTCGAGTTCTACTAACAGCTCAATAACTTCACCATCTCGTTCAACTGCTGCAGGTAACAAGGCGCCAGGTTGGCTACGCACGGCCGTCACCAAGTCCTCCCACAAAACAGTTGATTGCGCACCTATAGCAAGGATTCTGTCGCCTGGTCTGATCCCTGCTTCTGCAGCCGAGGACAAGCCCACTCCCGGTGACTCTTCAACAACTAGCCCTACTTCCCACTTACCTTCTTCAACTTTGGGCTCACCAAAAACGCTCAGCAAGATGAACATCGCTACAAAGGCCATTGCAAAATGCATTAATGAGCCTGCTGATGCTACGAGTACTCTTTTCGGGTATGACTTCTGCCGGTAGGTTCGTGGCTCATCAACCGGGTCGACTTCGTCTAAATTAGTCATACCTATAATTTTCACGTATGCGCCTGCCAACACAGGCTTTACGCCAAATTCAGTTTCACCTCGTCGAAAGCTAAATAAGCGAGGGCCGAAGCCCAAAAAAAATTCAGTCGCCTTCATACCTGTTGCCCGAGCAGCTAGATAATGACCGCTTTCGTGCATAAAAACGATGAACGTAATTATCAGGACAACAACTACCATCGCCTTGGATACCAATGCCAGTAAAAAGAAAAGGCCCAAAACAACAAATACGGATAGGCGATTCCCTCCCATCTGTGGAGAGTTCGAATCAGACATTTTTTGTACTCTTATCAATCAAAAAAGTTTCGACACACTCGCGACCGCGTCGATCTGCACGAACAACAGCGTCAACGCAATCAGCTCGTTCACCATCGTATTTATCCAACGAAGCCGATATCGCTGTAGCAATTCCCCTCCATGAAATACCGCCTTGAAGAAACGCTGCAACTGCTGCTTCGTTAGCTCCATTAAGCCACGCCGGAGCAGTTTCACCTAACCGACCTGCATCAAATGCTAATCCCAGGCACGGAAAACTATCTAAATCCGGTGGTTCAAAATCCATCGAAATAGCAGCATCCCAATCAAGAGCGCCAAACTCAGTGTCAATGCGTTCTGGAAAAGCCAAGGCGTAGCCAATAGGTAACCTCATATCAGGTTTTGACAGCTGCGCAATGGTGGTTCCATCGACAAAACTCGCCATTGAATGCACGATCGACTGAGGATGCACAACAACTTTAATATCGTCGTAACCAACACCAAAAAGTTCGTGAGCTTCAATAACTTCCAAACCCTTATTCATAAGAGTCGAAGAATCAATCGTTATTTTAGGTCCCATCGACCACGTCGGATGGTTCAGCGCTTCGCTCACAGTAACTGATGCCAACTGTTTTTCACTCCATCCTCGAAATGGCCCACCACTAGCTGTCAGAACCAACTCCCGAAGATGACGGCTCGAGTTTCCTAATTCCAGATCAGCGCGAAGGCACTGATGCAGCGCGCAATGTTCACTATCGACTGGAATGAGTTCAGCGCCTGGGATAGCCCTCAACGGCTGAACCAGGGGACCAGCCGCAATTAGGCTTTCTTTATTTGCTAGCGCTAGTCTTTTCCCCGCCGAGAGCGATGATAATGTCACTCCTAGACCTGCAAATCCCACTACACCATTAACAATTACATCGGCACTCTTCGCTAACTCATCGAAACCGAGCGAACCAGTTAAGACTTCAGTACCTGAGGGAACTAATCTTCGTAATTCCTCAAACAAGTCTTCTCGCCCAATAGCTACTTGTTTGGGCCGAAACTCTCGAACCTGAGCTACCAACAATTCAAGCGAAGACCACGCAGCAAGCGATTCAATCTGGAACCTATCTTGTTGAGCGCGCACTACTTCAAGAGTCTGGGTACCAATTGAGCCCGTGGAGCCGAGCACGGCCACTGTAGTCACTATGTGATTATTCCATTTCAGTAAAGAACAAGTTCAGCAACGTAATAGCTAGTTGGCAGAACGAAAAGAAGAGCATCGAAACGATCAAAAATTCCCCCATGTCCAGGCAAAAGGCTACCCATGTCTTTAACCCCTAGATCACGTTTAACCATTGACTGTGCCAAATCTCCTAACGGAGCCATGACCGCTATCGAAATTCCTAAGAACAAAGGATCTAGCATCGACTCTGTCCAGGGAAAAACTCCTGGAAAGTTATTCAATACCAAAATACTTACAATGACCGCTAAGAGCATCCCACCTAATAGGCCTTCATACGTCTTATTTGGACTCAGATGAGGCGCTAGCTTACTTTGACCAGTCGTACTCCCGATTACATAACCGCCGATATCGTAAGCCGCTGTTCCTAATACGGCACCTATCAATACTGCATCTCCATGAGGGCGGCTCAAGATTAAGGCTGCAAATGAACCCAGTACGCCAACCCACATGATGCCTAAAATAGTCACGGCCAAGTTTGCAGTCGCATGCTCGCCCCCGAAGCCAAAAACGAACCAGCAAAGACCAACGACTATGACCAATCCTAGAACGACCGGGTAGGTCTCAGCTCCACGGGTATATGCGCCTATTGAAAGCCCGGCAACAGCTGTTAACCCAATTAAGGTTGCCGGACGATACCCAAGTGATCGGACCGATTTATAAAATTCAGCAGCAGCCAGAATGAGTGCACCAACTACAAACACCATTAGTGCTGCAGGACCAATTTTCAATAGTCCAAAAAACACTCCTGCTAAACCAGCTCCGACGGCAATAGCAACTGGGATATTTCTCCCGCTTCGGCCGCTAGATTCCGAACCCGCAACATTTTGGTTCAGGTCTCCATGTACTAATGTTCGCTCATCATTTCGAATACTTCGAGGCTGACCATAATCATCATTATTCTCCCTCCAATGAGGAGATGAATCTTCCGAATCTACCCATTCATCAATAAGGTCTGACTCTTTCTCGCCCACCTCATCATCGGGTAAATCGGTCTTAGGACCATCCGATTCGCTATCCACTATTCGCTCTTTCTTATTAGATCCAAATGTTGACACGAGCCGATTTCTTAGCGGTGCTTTAGGCGCTTGGTTATGGGTTTCTAAAGGTTGGCCCTCGGGATCGACCAGCTCTTGAGAGGTCTGAGGCTTGTCAGAATCCTTCACTGAAGATACTTCACTTTCAGTTTTTTCCTCATCGTCACGATCACTCCTAGCGGTCTCATGCTCGTCGCCACCATACGGGAGCGCCTCAATGTCCCCTCCGAAAATTTCGGCTGTCCGATTCTCGACAGAGCCAGCTTCATCATTCTCGATCAATAATTTCGATACTGCTAGATCCGACGCATCCGTTGTCCTTGCATCCAGGTTCTCAATTTCGCGAGCAACTAATATGCCGGTGTCTTCCAGAACCGCGTCACCAAACACATTTTCATTTTGGTCAGCAAAAAGAGTTTGATCAAAATATTCGTCACTAGGCGAATCAGTCTCACTAATCGTATCTAGTTTTCCTTCAAGTATTTTTTGATCTGGAATAGCAAGATCACCAAGCTCTATTAACGAAGTGTCCAAAAGGTCAACTAGCTCAGATTGTTCTTCTGAGTCTTGCCGAATCGGAGACATGGTTGGCAGCGTGTCCGACCTAGCGGCATCAAAGAAACTTGTATCTGAAGTATCAACTAAACGATCATCATCCGGAAGATCGGGGAATAGTCGGGAGCGCCCCAACGCTGAAGAGGCCTGCGATGTTTCCGACGGCGGCACTCGGTCTTCATCTCCGGGTAAATCGCCACTAGCAGGTTCAGCCCAGTGGGGCATCTGCGCGGAATCACTATCGAAAGACAACAACGGTGACTCGTCTACACCATCATCGAGGTCACGACTTTCAGAGTCAGCGTCACCGGTATCTTTATCCGACATACTGTCTCCTATCGTAAGCTCTAAACCTCAAGTAATTCCTGCTCTTTTGCTACTAGCGCACGATCAAGAGTTTCAATAGACGCTTGCGTAACTCGATCAAGTTCCTTAGAGAACCGATCTCGATCATCAGAGGAAATATCTTTATCTTTTTCCAATGAATCAAGATCTTGCCTTGCCGAGCGGCGCAGATTACGCACAGCGACACGCCCTTCTTCCGCCATCTGTTTTACTACTCGAACCAAATCGCGGCGACGGTCTTCTGTCAAAGGAGGAAATACCAAACGCAAAATTTCGCCGTCGTTACTGGGATTAATTCCCAAATCCGATTCCATGATCGCACGAGAGATCGCATCAATTGATCCACGGTCGAAGGGCTGAATCACCAAAATCCTGGCTTCTGGAACCGAGAATCCAGCCAATTGCTGCAACGGCACGTCTGCACCATAATAATTTACTTTTAATTTTTCTACCAATGCTGGCGTCGCTCTACCAGTTCTTATGGTTGAAAAATGCCCCTGGGCGTGCACAACTGCTCGCCCCATACGCTCATGGGCGTCACTACAAACTTCTTGCGCGAATTCACTCACCTGACCAGCGTACCTATCTCCGCGCCTTCCAAGATGGATCTGAAATTCCCGCGAACCATTAAGTCAAACACCACGATCGGTGTCTGGTTGTCCTTACATACTGAGATAGCGGCGCTATCCATTACTGCTAACTCTTTTGAAAGGACCTCTAGAAATGAAATATTGTTTAAAAGCGTTGCGTTTTTGTCAATTTTAGGGTCAGCCGTATAGACCCCATCAACACCTGAATGAGTGCCTTTCAACACAACATCAGCACCAATTTCTACTGCCCTAAGAGCGGCAGCAGTATCGGTAGTAAAGAACGGATTACCAGTTCCGGCCGCGAAAATTACTACTCGACCTTTTTCCAAATGTCGAACTGCCCGTCTGCGAATGTAAGGCTCAGCAATTTGAGCCATTCCGATCGCAGTCATCACACGAGTAGGCACATTCACTCGTTCCAAAGCATCTTGCAACGCAATTGCGTTTATTACGGTCGCCAACATCCCCATGTGATCTGATTGTGCTCTATCCATACCACCATCAGAACCGGCCATACCGCGCCAGATATTGCCACCACCAACAACGATCGCAATATCAATTTGTTCGTGAACCTCTGCGATCTCCTCGGCTAAGCCACGAAGGACAACAGCGCTAATGTTGTTTCCAGAAGGCTCTGCCAGGGCTTCACCTGAAAGTTTCAGCACTACGCGTTTCCAAGGGCTCTTACCATCCCAGCGCCGAACGTTTTCAGTCATATCAACTTCCGATTTCCACCTGGCTAAAGCGATTGATAGAGGCTCCTGCTAACAAGTCAACAATAGTTTTTTTCTCATCTTTTATGAACTTCTGATCGAGTAAAGCATTATCTCTGAAGAAACCGTTCATCCTGCCATCTACAATTTTTTCCAAAGCAGCTTCTGGTTTACCTTCGTTTCTGCTCATAACTTCAAGAGTTTCTCGTTCAGTAGCCAAGATCTCCGCTGGAATATCAGTTCGCCGGAGGTACGGTGGTCTGCTACTCGCAATATGCAATGCTATATCATGCGCTACTTGTTCATCCCCGTCTTGGATTTCAACTAAGACAGCGTTGACTCCACGACCATTTTGTTGGTGCACATAGGCATCAAGTGTGGCACCACTCGCAGCCTCGAAACGAACAATGCGGCCGATGTCAATGTTCTCTTTGAGTGACAACTTTAAATCGTCAAGATCTTTAGATTTTTCTTCCACAGCGCCCTCGCCTCGAGCGATCACGACAGAAAGCAAGCTTTCAACTAGCTCCGTAAAGTCTTCGGATTTAGCTACAAAGTCCGTCTCACATTTTAGTTCAACAATTGCGGCGACTCCACCTTCGACTCGAGCCCCAACAATGCCTTCGCTATTATCTCGGTCAGATCGAGAAGCGGATTTGGCGAGACCTTTTTCTCTCAACCATTGCGCTCCTAACTCTGCGTCGCCGCCATTTTCAACCAATGCCTTTTTAGCATCCATCATGCCAGCGCCAGTTAACTGACGAAGAGCTTGAACATCCTTAGCAGTGAATTCAGCCATTTCTAAAGGTGTACCTCTATCTAGGGAATATGTGAATATACGTTCTAATCATTCGGGTCTTACGCTAGCTAGTTCAACTCGCTGGTTGCTCGTCAGGATCAGCTGGAGGTGAGACAGCTTCAGCTTCAGCTTCAGCTACAGCTACAGCTTGATTGGCCGCTGATTGCGCAGCAACAACTTCAGTAGCTTTTGCTGCTTGCTCCGCTGCGATACGTGCCTCTCGAGCAGCGGCTTGAGCCATAGCTTCTTGCTCACTTTCGGCTTGTTGGTTTGCTACCCGAGCCTCTTGTTCCGGAGTGCGCTCTCCTGAGACGGGTACAACAATTCCCTTGCTTTGTGCTATGTATCTACCTTCGCGAACAGCATCCGATATAACTCTGGATAGGAGTTCAGTACTACGAATCGCATCATCGTTTCCAGGGATAACAAAGTCAATTTGATCTGGATCACTATTTGAGTCTGCTACTGCAACGACAGGAAGCTTCAGTCGGTTTGCCTCTGCAACCGCAATGTGCTCTTTCGGCGTGTCGAGAACAAAAATAGCGCTAGGAAGCTTTTCCATATGTCGTAGGCCATTTAGATTGAGCTGCAGCTTGTCGAGTTCACGTCTTAGAAGAAGTGCCTCTTTCTTTGGCATGCTCTCGAAATCTCCAGCTTCAAGCATTCGTTCATATTCAAGCATTTTCTCTACACGGCCGCGAATAGTCCGAAAGTTAGTGAGCATTCCACCTAACCAGCGTTGATTAACGAATGGCATACCACAAGCTCGAGCGAAGGTTTCGATTGGGTCTTGAGCTTGCTTTTTTGTTCCAACGAAAAGAATGGTGCCACCCTTGGCAACCGTATCCCGAACGTAGGTATAAGCCTGATCTATCAAAGTTATGGTTTGTTGCAGGTCAATAATGTAAATGCCATTTCGCTCGCCCCATAGGTAGCGACCCATCTTTGGGTTCCAGCGACGAGTTTGGTGGCCGAAATGAACTCCGGCTTTTAGCAGGTCAGTCATGGTTACAACAGCAGCCATTTTGTCTCCTCCCCACGGTTGATTTGCTGTATCGAGAATGACACTGCCTATTATTAGGCAGCGACCGTGAGGTCACTTCGACTGTTTAGTAGTAGATAAAAAGTGTTCGAACGCTTCATGAGTGTAGCCAGTGAACGCCCTAATCGACACAGAGAACTGGCTCCAAAAAATATTCAACCGTGTTCTCATGATTTAGATCGATGAGCCAACGGTTAAATTATGCGCGTGGATGCGACATTTGATGAACTTTTTTCAAGCGTTCTCGACTCACATGAGTGTAAAGCTGAGTCGTACTTAGATCTGAATGACCCAAGAGTTCCTGAACTACTCTCAAGTCCGCACCCCCATCTAATAGGTGCGTGGCATAGGTATGTCGAAGGGCGTGCGGGTGAGTTGGTTCAAGCGACCGGCGATCAATGACACGCCGCACATCTCGCGTTGTTAGACGATTACCGCGCCTGTTGACAAAAAGTGCCTCAGGGTCCACCGAGCCTTTGACAAGGTCGAGTTCAAATGCTTCCTTGCCTCCACCTAACCACACATCCATAAGACGTTGGGCTGGTTTACTGGTTGGGACGCGTCTCATCTTCGAACCTTTACCGACAACATCTATGTAGTCTGCGCCGCGTTGAACTTCACTTTCGCTAGTGCTACATAGCTCAGCTACCCGGAGCCCACTGCCATAAAGAAGTTCAACTAGGAGGCGATCACGCAGCTCAAGCGAGCTAGTCGGTTCTAGCTCATCAGATATTAGTGATTTCAGTTCTTTCTCTTTTAAAACTTCTGGCAATCGTCCGTAGCCCTTTGGAGCACTTAATCCTGCCGTTGGATCTAGCGCAATTATTCCTGATCGATGTAACCAGCCAAAATAGCGACGAAGCGACGAAGCCTTTCGAGATATTGAACGTCGTTCCAATCCACGCGTTCCCATAAATGCTATGTAACGGCGAACATGCACTCGTTGAATCTTCGCTGGCCTATTAATTTTCCCTCTTTCGGCCCAGGCAACGAATTGATCGATATCAAGCCGGTATGCCTTCAATGTTGACTCCGAGGCAGCTGTCAGGCTCAGAATAAAATCAGGTAGCTCCCAAAAATCTTTTGACACACTACCGAAGGTACAGATAAGAGCCGCCACTCTCCAGCTAGTTCTTTATTCAAGGCGCCTAATTGTGATCTCTAAAGGGCATACTTCCCCGATGGGCTACAACCCGTATAGAAAACAAAAAGCCAGTTTGGCCGACTATTCGATGATCGCCGCAGCGTGTGTCTCAGCCTCAGCGCTTATCATCTGGGGATTTTGGGGGTAAAGGATCAAAATGGTTTTTGAACTGGAACCTGAAGACGGACATGACGTTAGGCGCATTCAGCCCTATCAGGCTAACAAAACTTACCTCTGTCCTGGATGCAACCGAGAGATGCCTCCAGGTTTAGGTCACATGGTCGCTATTCCGTTAGACGCACCTGATTTAAGGCGGCATTGGCATTACGGATGCTGGCAAGCACGCCGAAGACGAAAACCGCTGTCTTAATTATTGTTACGAACTGAAGCTTGATTGAGTGTAATAACGATACTCAACTCTTTTAGCTAATGGCAATTGCGCTATTCAAGCCCTGACTAATACCGCTTCTCTTTGACACGAGCTTTTTTGCCAATGCGATCTCTTAAGTAATAGAGCTTGGCTCGGCGAACGTCACCAACTGCTATTCTTTCGATTTTGGCTAGGGTCGGAGCATGTAACGGAAAAGTTCGCTCAACTCCAACACCAAAGCTCAGTTTACGAACAGTGAAAGTTTCTCTAATACCTGAATTTTTTCGAGCTATTACATAGCCTTCAAAAATCTGGGTTCTTTCGCGACTACCTTCGACCACGCGTACATGGACTTTGACCGTATCTCCTGGCTTAAAGTCAGGGTGGTCGTCACGAAGTTGTAGTTTGTCAACAAAGTCGGTGCTGTGCATGGCGCACTTGCTCCTGAGATCTCAATGGTTTCGAAGTTCGAAACCCGGGGGGCGATAGACATAGAATGATCTATTGTCTTTTTTCACATCAAAGAACTCGTCTTTAAATGCGACTCCCAATACTACCTGAAGATCAGCAAGAAAAGAAGCGGGGGTCGATCTCAATTTCAAATTCGTTCATCCACTCAATTTCGAAGCTTTTCACACCTCGAATTTCAAGCAAGTCTGGTCTCTGGGCTGCCGTCAGTGCAATGGACACGGATTTACGCCATCGTCGGATTTTTTCATGATCTCCGCTTACGAGAATTTCTGGGACTTCTAGACCTTCAAAATTTGCAGGTCGAGTCCAATGTGGATATTCAAGTAACCCATCTGAGAACGTTTCATCTTTAGGAGAAGCATCATTATTCAAAACCCCGGGTATCAGACGGACAACGGCTTCAACTACGGCCATTGCAGCAAACTCTCCGCCAGCCAGGACCATATCTCCGATAGATATTTCATCATCTACTAAATGACTACGGATTCTTTCATCCACCCCTTCATAACGGCCACACAAGAGACTAAAACCATCGAGCTTCGACAGCTCATTAGCTTTCGCTTGGTTAAAGGCTTTGCCGCCTGGGCCCAAAAGAATTAACGGCCTTGGCGGTGAAACCTCTTTCACAGCAGCAAATACCGGTTCCGGTTTCAACACCATTCCTGGTCCGCCGCCAAAAGGACTGTCATCAACAGTTCGGTGTTTATCAGTCGTGGCCATGCGAAGGTCTTGGCTTCGCAGGTCCACGAGTCCAGACTTTCTTGCACGCCCTAAGATACTCAGATTGCCCATCTGGTCTATCTGGTCAGGAAAAATACTGAAAATATCAATTCGCATACTAATTCCCAAGATCAAAGAGACCAGTTGGTACATCTACCGAAATAATACTGTCTGCAAACTCAACGACGAATCTCAATGGTATTAGTGATCCACTATCCAACTCCAACAAATCTGATGCGGGATTAGAAAGCACTGCCACCACTGTGCCACGATCGGTGCCGTCCATTTCCCGAACTGAGGCACCCATAAGTTCATGTATCCAAAGCTCATCACTGTCTTGAATTGGAGGCGCCAGAAGCATCAATCCACGCAAGGCATCTGCAGCTTCTTTAGTAGCTACCCCTTCGAAGTGAACAATCCAATTATCCTGATGAGGGCTGGAAGAAACAACAATTAAATTTCTTTCAGCCGTCGACAAGGAACTACCCGGATCAAGTCGCTCGAAACGATTAGTTACTAACTTTACGAGAACATCGCCCATTAAGCCATGAGCTCGTTTAATTGATCCGATTTCTAACAGTTGGTCACTATTACCAGTCATCGACCTAACCAATTCTGTCAATCGCTGAAATCGACCTCAACTTCAACTCCGTCTTTGACGGCCGCAGCGCGGACCAAAGTACGTATTGAATTTGCGACTCGGCCGCGCTTTCCAATGACTCTACCTATGTCTTCAGAACTCACTTTTGCCATAAGACTAATTTTCGTATCAGATTCTTCAATTTCGAGTTCAACCTGGTCAGGATGTTCAACCAATTGAGCAATCAGATATAGGAGAACTTCTTCAGCGGTCGTGCCTTCTTGCTCGCTCACGATTCGTCCTTTGCGTCGCCTTCGGATGCTTCTTCGACTGCTTCAGCCTCGGCAGGAGTTTCCGGAGCAGCTTCTTCGACTTTTTCAGACTTAGCTTCTTCTTTAGCTGCTGCCGGCTTCACAGGTTCCGCTACTTCTTTTGGAGCTGGTGGCACAGGAGGCACAAATTCTTCACCTTTGAACTGTGCTATCGCGCCAGAAATCGTTAGAAGCTTTTGCACGGCCTCACTTGGTTGAGCACCCACACTCAGCCAATGAACAGCTCGATCGTTGTCGATTTGAACACCAGAAGGCTCTAAACGCGGTTGGTAGGTTCCAAGAATCTCTATGAAACGCCCATCTCTAGGAGATCGGCTATCTGCTGCAACTACTCGATAGGTAGGTTGCTTTTTTTTACCCATCCGCATCAGGCGAAGTCGTACGGCCATGGTTCTCCGGGTTTCTCTTTAATCATCAGGGGATTGGACAGTTACTCAACGGTACCTACTTACAAGAAGTTGGTGGAGCAACTCTAAGTGTTGGCCAATGGCCAGAAAGACAGCATATCGGCATCAACGCTCAACAAGAACTTTAAAAATTGAATGAATCCCAAATTAACTGTTCTTATTCAACCCAGGAAGAGTTAGGTCTAGCTTCCCAATATCGAATTTAGGTGATGCAACCGCTGGTTTAGCTTGAACTCTCCCACCACCAGGACCCTTTTTGCCCTTTTTGGATTTTTTATCTTTACGGTTTTTTGTAGCTTTCTTCGTCCCGAATCCAGCCATTCCTTTCATCATTTTACGCATTTCTTTAAATTGATTAAGTAAATTGCTCACTTGCGCAGTGCTCGTACCGCTACCTCTAGCTATGCGAGCCCGGCGAGAACTATCAATTAGCGCCGGTTCGACTCGCTCGCTTGGGGTCATCGCTAAGACTATGGCCTCAACTCGATTTACATCGCGTTCATCAATCTCAGCATTTTTCATCTCTTTTGGAATACCAGGCATCATCGCCATCAAACCCGAAAGATTTCCCATTTTTCTTACTTGTCTCAGTTGATCAACAAAATCATCCAAGGTAAAGGTTCCATCAAGAAGTCGTTGAGCAGCAACCTCCGCTTCTTCTTTTTCAAATACTTCTTCAGCCTTCTCAATTAAGGTAAGGATGTCTCCCATGCCGAGAATACGCTCAGCCATCCGTTCAGGATGAAACTGATCAAAATCTTCTAAGTTCTCACCTGTAGAAGCAAAAGCAATTGGCCTTCCTACAACTTCTTTTACTGAAAGAGCTGCACCTCCACGAGCATCGCCATCTAATTTTGTGAGGATTATGCCATCGAGCTCTAATGTGCCGTGAAAAATCTCCGCTGTGTTTACAGCGTCTTGTCCGGTCATCGCATCAATCACGAGGAACGTGTAATCAGGTTCAATCGCGTCAGATATGGATGCGATCTCGTCCATTAGCTCAGTGTCAACTGCCAGCCGGCCTGCTGTATCAACAATCAACACGTCGCGTCCGAGACTCTTAGCCTGCTCCAAACCACGCTGAACAACGTCTAGTGGCCCAGTCGAATCGCTATAGACAGGAACATCTATACGTTCAGCGAGCGTGCGGAGTTGCTCAACCGCCGCCGGGCGTTGAAGGTCTGCGCCTACTAGAAGGGGATTCCTACCCTGCGACTTAAACCAGCGAGCTAATTTAACTGATGAAGTAGTTTTTCCTGAACCTTGGAGCCCTGCCATTAAAATAACGGTCGGTGGAGATGCCGCAAAAGTTATTTTTAAGGTTTCTCCTCCAAGGATCGCTTTAAGCTCTTCATTAACAACTTTTATGACCTGTTGACCAGGAGTTAAACTCTGAGCAATATCAGCGCCTAGACATCTAATTTTGACTCGTTCGACAAAGTCTCGAACAACCGTAAAGTTAACATCAGCCTCAAGCAAGGCAAGGCGAATCTCTCGCATCGCATCTTCAACATCGCCCTGAGAAAGGCGACCTTTGCCTTTCAAACGCCCAAAAATGCCATCAAAACGATCAGAAAGAGACTCGAACATATGCTGTAAATCCTATAGGTCGCTCAGAGGTATAGTTTAGTTTCTCGGCTCGAACCCATTGGAACTTGACTAGTTGCTAAATAAAGTCTCGACAAATTCTTCAGATTCAAATGGAACCAAATCGTCAATGCCTTCGCCAAGTCCCACAAGTTTAACGGGAAGCCCCATTTCTTTTTCGATAGCAAAAACAATTCCACCTTTTGCTGAACCATCAAGTTTCGTCAGGACCACCCCAGTGACATCCACTGCTCGGGCAAATTCGCGTGCCTGAGTCAAGCCATTTTGTCCTGTAGTGGCATCGATTACTAAAAAAACTTCCGCTACCGAGCCAGGGTTTCGATCGGCTACGCGTCTAACTTTCGCTAATTCCTCCATCAAATTAACTTTATTTTGGAGGCGTCCAGCGGTGTCAGCCAACACAACATCGGCATCGCGCTTTTCTGCGCTTATTATGGCATCAAATATCACCGAGCTCGGGTCAGCTCCTTCCTGTCCTCTAACGAAATGCGCCCCACATCGGTCCGCCCATGTCTCCAGTTGTTCAGCTGCAGCAGCGCGAAAAGTGTCTCCGGCAGCCATAACAACAGAGTGACCTTGAACCGCTAGTGATTGGCCAAGTTTTCCGATAGTGGTAGTTTTACCCACTCCATTAACACCCACGAAAAGCCAAACCGGTATTCCTTCACAATTCAGTTCAAGCGTTCTATCGACGTCCAAATCACTCTTCATTTGAACTTTTAGAGCTTCAAGTAACTCCGGGCCTTTCGTGATTTGCTCATCTTCGGCTGTCTTTTTCAAACGGTCTAGGACACTTGAAGTGGCAGCCACCCCAACGTCAGCAACAATCAAAGCTTCTTCCAACTGCTCCCAAATCGACTCATTAACTTCGCTGTTACGAATTGAAGTTACGTAACCAGACATTGCGGATTTAGCTTTGGCGAGTCGGCTTCCAAACGATTTTTTGTTAACTGAATCTTCAACCTGCTGTTCAAACGCATCGTCGCTTGCCTGCGGCTCTTGATCTACCAGTTCCTCGAGCGAAACTACTATCTCACCTAGTTCAGGCTCTTGATCTACCAGTTCCTCGAGCGAAACTACTATCTCTCTTTCTTCAGATAGCGGGGACTCAGCGGACGGCTCAACGAGCCCTTGGTCCGGAACTAGATTCCGATTCGACCACCAACTATTGATACGAGGTAAGGCCGCAAGGAAAACAAAAACAAGAACAACTGAAAAAACGATAAAGATACCTGTAGTCACAATCTTGAGATACTACCTCTCAAGATGCCCGGAGCATTACGCTACTTTTTCGCTGAGCACTTTCGAAGTGCCGCCAGGAGCCATCGACACCCCATATAACACGTCGGCTGATTCCATCGTTCGCTTCTGATGTGAAACAATTACAAGCTGCGCTTCTTTTCTAAATTCCGCAATCAACCCTAGGAAACGATGCAGGTTTACATCATCTAATGCTGCTTCAACTTCATCCATAACATAGAACGGAGAAGGGCGGCTTCGGAAAATGGCGAACAGAAATGCCAGAGCGGTCAGCGACCTCTCCCCACCTGACAGCAATGAAAGTTTTCTTACATTTTTCCCCGATGGCTTAGCTTCCAACTCGATTCCCGTGCCCAAAAGATCACTGGGATTAGTCAGACGAAGTTTTCCTTGGCCTCCAGGAAAAAGAGTTGAGAACAATTGTTCAAAGTTTTCCGAAACATCGGCAAAAGCAGAACTGAAGACTCTCACTATCTCTTCATCGATTGCAGAGATAACCTTATTTAGCTCTCTTCGACCCTTTTTCACATCCTCTAACTGCTCAGCTACAAAATCATGCCGCTCGCTAAGCTCTTCAAATTCTTGAAGAGCTAGAGGATTAATAGGCCCCATCCGCCGCAAGTCGGCATCTAACTCACGCACTCGCGCAACAGCTGAAGTACCTTCAGGCAACGAAGGTAGCTCATGGGCAATAGCTACATCGGGCTCAACTTCTAGCTCGCTGCGAACTAGCTGAACAACATTCTCGAGTCTGAGGCGACGTTCTGCATCTGCAACATCGACACGGCCTAATAGCTCTCTAAGCTCCAACAATCTTTTCTCCGCAGCGGAACGCTCTCTCCTCGACGTTTCAAGTTCGCTGGTGACAAGCCGCACTTCCTGGGAAAGTTTCTGCCTCTTTTCCCTCAGGCGAGTAACTTCTTCTTCAAGCCTTGTGGCATGGCCAAGGAGTAAATCCCTAAGCACGCGTAGAGAAATAATAATTTGCTCTATACGAGTTCTTCGATCTGCAGCGTGCACTGACTCGCTCTCATGCTGAAGCAGCTGGACGGAAATTTCAGAACTTCGATTTTCTAAGCGTTCTTTTTGCTCTATGAAATTACTTGCGTTCACCGTTAGCTGCGATCTTATCGCAGCTAGTTCTCGGGCTCGGCCCTCCAAAACATCTCGGCGATTACCACTTTCAAGTATCGCATCTCTTTCAGCGCTTTCTGCCGCTTCAAGCGCAGGTAGAACATTCTCCAGCTCTGACAGACGTGGCTCATCGACAAGAAGTACTAGCTGTAGCTCGTCTAGTCGAACTCGCAAGGCTGAAATATCATTAGCCGATGCAGCGACCTCCTGCTGAGTCCTTCCAACCAGATCAGAGGCTTTTGTCAAAACGTCATCGTTCGCTTGAAGCTCAGCCGCAGCCTTCAGCAAATCACTTTTTGAAGATTCAAATGCCGAGAGAGCAGCCTGGCGTTTAGATTCCGCCGACTCGCGCCGATTACGGGCATTCTCACACGCCAGCGTCGCCTCTTCAAAGGCGACCAAAGTCACTGCACTTCCGGCTTGGCCCACACGCCACCCATCTGGCCCACAGCGATCACCCTGAAGAGTCACGAATGTGAGGTCAGGGTTTTCCAATGAACCATCAACGGCTTCTTTCCATCCTTGCTCGACACAAACAACAGAGTGAAGCAAATGGTCCAAAAGATCATTTAGCTTTCCATCCAGAGAACGAACATGCTGTCTTAACGGTGCCCCGACGATTTGGGCCATTCGCTTTATTTCTCTTGGAACGGCGGTTATGACAGCTCCCGGAATGCTCTTTTCTCTAAGGAGTTCTAACGCTGAGCGAGCGCTTTTAGGATCCTGAATCACAACCGAGGAAAGAGTCTCACCTAAACCAGCTTCTACTGCCAGCTCCCACCCAGGGTCTATCTCAATAAGCTCTGCCAGGAGACCTTGAACACCTTTTGCCCCTTGCAACTCATGGAGGCCGGAACTATTGCGTGCTTGACTCAAGGACAATTCAAGAATTTCCGTCCTAGCTTGCCAAGATCGTTGGTCTTCTATCGCTTCTCGGAGCTCAACTTCAACTGTATCTAAAGAGCTGGCGGCGACTTTTTCTTTTTCGTTAGCCCTATCTAAACTTGCCACCAGCGGAAGTTCGGCATCCGTTGCAATTTGAATATTTACTTGCAACTCTTCGAACCTCTTAGTTGCGATTTGTACCTGCTCCAACAGATTCTCGAGGCGAGTCCTGAGTCGGCTTTCTTCCGCCACTTCCCTACCAACTGTTGACCGTAATGCCACGAGCTCACCGCGTACTTCACCTGCACGATCGCTTGCGCCTAGCTGTATTCCACTGATCTCTTCTAAATCTGCAGCATCACGGTCCGCTTTGAGTAATGTTTCAGATTCCTCAACTTCCTCGAACTTCGGAGCTATCAGAGCTTCCCGCTCACTTACGTTTTCAAGCTCGATTAGTATTCGGCTTTGCTCAGCCTCAAGAGTCGCCAGCACGTCAGCCGCTAGCAATGCGCCCTTGTCCCGCTCAACCGCTCTTGTTCGTTCATTAACTAGAGCTAATAATCCCTTACATCTCTCTCTCAAAGATTCGGCGCGCGGAAGCAAATCCATTCCACCGTCACCTGAAGCTATTAACTTGGATTCCAATCGCAAAATCCGCTCATCTAGGTCTGCCAGATGCGACCGAAGCTGAATCTCTTCTCTAGATAGTTGCTCTCGTTCTGCACCAGAATTCGCTTGTGCTATTCGTAATGACGCTATTTCTCGACCTGCAAGATGTAACCGCAACGAATGAAGCTCGGAGACAACATCACCATGTCTCTTAGCCGCGTCAGCTTGCTTTTCTAATGGTCGAAGTTGCCTTCTTACTTCACGCTGCAAATCTTGCAATCGCGTTAGATTGGCCTCTGTGGATGACAACCGCCGTTCTGATCGCTCTTTCCTCCGGCGGTATTTCAAGATTCCAGCGGCTTCTTCAATGATTGTCCGTCTGTCTTCAGGACGAGCATTTAGAACCTGATCAATTTGACCCTGCGCGACAATTATGTGCTGTTGTCTACCGACTCCGGCATCACTTAGAAGTTCCTGAATATCAAGTAGCCGACATGGAACACCATTCATCGAGTACTCAGAGTCTCCGGCACGATAAAGAATGCGAGTTATAGTTAGCTCTGTAAATTCGACGGGTAAAAGGCCCACCGAATTATCAATGACTAAACTGACCTCGGCTCGCCCTAAAGCTTTCCTCTCAGAAGTACCCGCAAAAACAACATCATCCATTTTGCCTGAACGAACGGTACTTGGACCTTGAGCTCCCAACACCCAAGCTATCGCATCAACAACGTTTGACTTCCCACTACCATTTGGCCCAACTACGACGGTCACGCCGGGCTCAAAATTTAGAACCGTAGTATCAGCGAAGGACTTAAAACCCTTGATGGTGAGCGACTTTAAGAACACTAATCAGACCAGTCATTATTAGATTTGCAGCAAGGTAACTCTGGGCACATCATGCACCGAGAATCTGTAACTTTCGAGGACCTTCAGCGTAAATCTCGAAACTTGCCTATTATTTAAACTTGGTAGTCACAGTGATAATGGGGAATACCGCCGACTCGTGATTGCATAACGTCCCCTCGACCGTTCCGACTTCTTTCCCCAACCCGGCCATAAACCTCTATATATTCGTCGTATCCTCCGGACTCACCGAAAACATCGACCATATTTCCAATGCTCACACCGCGATGTTTGCAAGCATTATGAACTGTCTCAACGATTGCTCTATACAAGCGCCTGATCTCTTGAGTAATCAGCTTGCTTCCGATTCGATCATGGCGCAACAATGCCGCATGCAAAATTTCGTCGCTGTAGATAGGGCCCAAGCCGATTACGAAAGAGTCATCCATAAGGAGACCTTTTAGTTTCCGGTTCTGAGGAACTAATAATTGTCCAAAAGCAGTCCACGCCATCGGCTCCTCGATTGGGTCAAAGCCCAGCGGCAACATCTCCGGAAATGCCTCCCCAAGATTTTCAGTGGCAACTACCGCAACTCTCAAACCATCACCCGAATCAAGCAGACGAAGCTCTCCACCTTGAGTGAACCCGATCGTTAGCTGAGTTCGGTCATCCATTGCATCTGAATTGGCAGTTCTTTGCAGTGAACCTGTTGGCCCAATCTCAATTACAAAACTCTGCTCATCGCCGATGCCCATAACGAGGAGCATGCCTACCCGACGTACATCAACTATTTTCATGCCTGACAAGGAGTCGCTTAAAGCTTTCTTGGTCGCGCCTGGAACTACTTGTTTCACGGACCCAATAACTTCAACATTTTTTATTTTTTTGCCGCTTAGGTCTTTGTCTAAATCACGACGCGCGGTTTCAAGTTCGGGTAGTTCAGCCATCGTGGGCCTCAGTCCTTATTTCGGTAGTTTCGATCTCAACTAATTGTTCATCTAACAAAACCCAAGCTTCTCGCGCCGCTTCTTGTTGGGCTCTCTTCTTGGAAGGCCCAATGCCCACTCCCCACGTACGCTCGGCGAAAACAACTTCAGCCTTAAATATCTTTTCGTGATCTGGGCCGCTTTCAGCTATCTCATATCTTGGAGTGACCCCATGCTGGCGAACAGCTAACTCCTGCAAGCGAGTTTTGTAGTCTTCCACGCCTGGTTCCACAGCCATTTCTGAAATTCGTTGCTGAAAAGCTTGCGCCACTAAAAGCTCAGCTTCTTCCCAACCACCGTCCAGATATACAGCTCCAAGTATTGCTTCAAAAGTATCAGCCAAGATTGAAGTCTTTTCTCGTCCACCGGAATTATGCTCCCCATTTCCAAGAAGGACTGCGCCTCCCACGCCGTAATCTCTAGCCACCGTCGCTAGTGACTCAGCGTTTACTACCGCAGACCGAATTTGAGCAAGCCCACCTTCACTCAAGCGAGGGTAGGACTTGTAGATAAGAGCGGTAACACATAAGCCCAGTACAGCATCACCAAGAAATTCTAGACGCTCATTAGATTCACCGGCTTCAGTCTCAGCGCACCAACTGCGATGGGAAAGCGCTAACTGAAGCAGATTTGGATCCTTGAAGTGATATCCGATAATTTCGCTTAGGAGTTCATCGGAGGATCCGATGTCAATCTCCGAATCAATTTCAGCACAAGCCATGTTAGTTAACACGAGCCATTACGTAGTCGATAGCGTCTCTAACAGTTTTCAAGTCTTGCAAGTCATCGTCTTCAATTCGAAAACCGACACTGCGTTCAGACAACTCTTCTTCTAAACCTTCAACAAGTTCGATAAGCGCTAATGAATCTGCATCAAGATCATCAACAAACGAAGATGCCTCATGAATCGCAGATGGCTCCATCTCCAAAATATCGGCGAGTTGATCTCGAACGAGTTCAAAAACTTCGTTTCGATCAGGCGGGGATTGCTCGTTATTGGGCTCGGTGGACATAGCCCCTCCTACCGTGGTCGGACGACTTCATGGTAGCCTGCTTCATGATTTGAACAGTGACCTCATATAGTGATATTTGTTTATTATTTATTACTTTATGCAGTTTTTTGTATTGTTAGCTAGCAGTTACAGCCTTTGACAAGGCTCCGATCAAATCTCTATCAACCATATCTCTGGCTACTTTGATTGCATTCTCTATAGCTAGTGGACCCGCTGATCCATGACTTATGATCGCAATGCCATTGACTCCCAAGAGCATCGCTCCGCCCACAGCCTCAGGATTCAATTCGGATGCAATCGGCGATAACAACCCAAGAGCTTCCTTACCTACCTCACCGACACCATCAGCTAAGAGAATCGAAATAATTTGATCAACTAAAAATTTTATTGTGCCTTCTATAGTTTTTAGGGCAACATTTCCCGTGAAACCATCTGCGACCACGACGTCAACAGCCCCATCTAGTATGTCTCTTCCTTCAACATTTCCGATGAAGTCAATAGAATTATCATTTCTTAGCAAGACATGAGCAGCTTTAGTGATCTGGTTTCCTTTCTCTGCTTCTTCGCCGATTGACAACAAGCCAATCTTAGGCTTTTCAATGCCGTAGCGAATCCGCGCGAAAGCTGAGCCCATCTGAGCAAACTGAAGGAGCCAATCAGGCTGACAATCAGCCATAGCTCCAGAGTCAAGCAGTATTTTGGGGGCTCGGCCTGGCACAGGTAAAGCAGTAGCTATCGCAGGCCTAGAAACGCCCGGAATTCGTTTCATTCTCAACAATGCTGCGGCGGCAACTGCACCAGTATTGCCTGCACTGACCATTGCAGATGCTTGACCATCGCGCACCCGCTCTGCAGCTCTGACGATAGACGAGTCCTTCATCGTCCTGACCGCCCGACCGGGTTCATCAGCCATACCGATTACCTGAGAGGCTGCATGCAGTTTCAAGGAACCAATATTTTCTATAGCCGAAGCAAGACCAACCAGTTCAACAGCGATTCCCTGTGCTGATGCCGATAAGGCACCATCGACAATTGCTTTAGGGGCGTTATCACCACCCATTACGTCCACAACGATAGGCAACATTACTGACATCGGCCTAACAGAGAACTCAATCGATTTCTATTGCTTGTCGGCCGGCGTACCAACCGCAGTTTCCACACACGCGGTGCGGCAACTTCGCATCGCCACAACGGGAGCAATTACTCCGCGAAGCGGAACGAAGCTTCCAAGCAGAGGCTCGACGACTACGTGTCTTAGACTTTGAAGTCTTTTTCTTTGGAACGGCCATCATCGACCTCGAGAGATAGGCACTGTCACCTCGAAAGGTTCAAAGCGCTGGTTGGATATGACCAACGCAGCATCGGAGCCTCGAGTAAAGGCAACCAAACAACAAACGCCGGTAGAATTTGAGTCAAATACATTGACGCAAGTTCACAATGCTACCGGCCTCAACCTCTCACTGCGACTCTAAATCGGTGTCTTCGTCATCATCAAAGATCAGATCGCCCAGCGCAGCCCACCGAGGGTCCGAAACTGATTCCGTCTCAGCTCTTTCTTTTTCCAAAAATTTTAGGGCTATCCCGCTATCTATAAGCTCCTGCGGGTAATTCTCGCACGGTTCCTGGAAAGGGCAAGGCACTGCTGCGATCGGTAATTCCAGAAGAAGGGAGTCCCTGGCCATTGGAGTTAAGTCAGCAATTTCTTCACCCAAAAGATAACTTTCACCCTCTTTGGGCTTCAACTCAAATAATTCTTGAACGAAAGCTTCTGCTAAACCGTCGACTGGAAATAGGCAACGAGAACACTCTCCTACCCATGGAACCGAAAGCGTTCCTGAAACTAATACGCCTTCCCTGACTTGAGACAAAACTAATTCAGCCGCCACCACTGAATCTTTTGCGATCCTCACATCAGCTATCTCCGGGACTTTACCTTCATCCCAAACTTTTTCTACCGGCAGCTCTGCTGTCCAATTCCGCAATGGGTCACGCCGAGCCAACCGCTCAACCGGAACTTTAAGATGCTCATAAACTTGTTTATCTATCAATCATTGTCCTGATCAAAAAAGCCAGTATTACCATCGGCAGACTCTTCATCTTGAGTTGATTCATTCGCCTCCGATGGAACCGAAGGCTGCAATTTTAAGCGTGCCTGGGCGACCGTCTCTTGAACCCCTGACAACGCTTCTTCGAACTGCTCCAGACGCCGATCACAATAATCGTCGACTTCATGACTTCGACGGCGCGCCTGAGCTTGAGCCTGGTCTAACAGCTGTCGAGCTTTTCGTTCAGCTCCCCTAACCACCTCAGTTTTTTGAATCATCTGAGCAACTCTTGTGCGAGCCTCTTCTATAACCAAGCCCGCATCGACGCGTGCCTTCATAAGTAACTCTTCACGTTCTTTCAAAAGCCAACGTGCCTCACGAACTTCTACTGGAAGTTCATTCAAGGCTGCTTCCAAAAGCTCCAACACCTCATCACGGCTAATCATCACCGACGTTGACAATGGCATCGGACGAGCCGCATTAATTACATCAACGATACGTTTGACAATAGCTTCAGCTCCGGGGCTGCTTAAGGGTGCTGATTCTGTCATTTTGTAAACTTTTCTGCCAACCGCTTAGCAACAGGTTTAGGAACTAGGTGAGAGCAATCACCACCGAAACGAGTTATGTCACGGATGTACTTTGAAGCTATAAACGAGTTTTCTCCCCCTGATGGGATGAAAAGCGTGTCCACACCAGCAACTGACTGATTCATTTGAGCCATTTGAAGTTCCGCCTCAAAGTCAGTCACACCTCTTAGGCCCTTAACGATGAAATCGATCTCAAGCCTTTTAGCTAGATCTACTACTAACTCCCCAAACTCAATCACGGTGACATTTCCTAGATGCTCCGTAGATTCCACAACCATTGAAACCCTTTCAGCATCTGTGAAAAATGGGGTTGCTTTCTGCGGGTTACGCATAGCAGCTACAACCACATCATCAAATAAGCGCGAGGCAGTCGCACATATCTCGATATGGCCGTTGTGGACCGGATCGAATGATCCGGGATACAGGACCTTAACCACAAGCTGCTCCTTCGGTGACGATTAACTAAAAGGTACCGATCCAAGACGCTTTACTCCAGTAACTCCTTAGAGAACCTTAAAAATATTTTATTTTCTCATCACCTGGTCATAACAGGCTCTAGGACCGTGACCACAGTTTTACCGTAATAACGACTTTTCAATACCCTCCAGCTATCTTCCACAAGTATTTCTCGATCTGACTCAGCTACGACTAGCGAAGATTTAATTTGGGATAGAATCATCGACCAACTGTCAAACTCATATGGCGGGTCAGCAAAAATAATGTCCGGTGACACCGACAAAGAACTCAAATAAATCTGTGCATCCTGCTGGATAACTGTTCCGTCGAGTCCCAGACTCAACAAATTTTCTCTGATCAGAGAACATGCTCTGGCACTTTTATCAACAAAAATTGCCGATTTGGCTCCCCGAGAGAGCCCTTCAATACCTAACGCACCAGTTCCGGCGAAAAGATCCAAAACCTCAGCGTTCTCGGGGTAGCCGAGACTATAAAGAATATTAAAAACTGCTTCACGAGTGCGATCTGAGGTCGGCCTCACCATCCATCCAGTCGGTGACTCGAGATGGCGTCCCTTGTGGCTTCCGCCCACTACACGCATAACCTCGACCTTAACGGGCACAATGTAGGTATGGATGTTCCAGAGACCATCATTTGCGTCGACTGTGGCGGTGTCTGTCACCGAATCAGCTATGCCGACCCCGAAATCGGTTTCCAGCCTGGTGACGTGGTTGCATATCGTTGTTCCGATTGCCTCGACAGGTGGGATTTAGTTTTCGATGAAAGCTAACCTCGCCATAAGTTTTCCGCATCCGGCCCACGAGCTGAAATAAACCACTCAATTTCTTTCCCTAGCATGGGATTTGATGTGATTGTTCCATGTCCTTCGACAAGTGCCTCAGAACAACTCCTAGCGCGCTCAACCCAAAGTCGGTCTCGGACTAGGGACGCTAACTTTAAGTCACTTCTCCCCGACTGGCGTTGATCAAAAATTGTACCTTCGCCCCTCAACTCTAGATCAACTTCAGCTAATTCGAAGCCGTCAGTAGAGTTCTCGAGTGCTTGCAACCGATGCACCGCATCCTCAGTAATCGAGTCCTCAGTGACTAAATAACACCGAGATTTATAACTACTTCTGCCAACACGACCTCGCAGCTGGTGCAACTGAGCTATGCCAAAACGATCTGCCGATAACACAACCATCGCACTCGCATTAGGAATATTCACTCCTACTTCAATAACCGTTGTAGCCACCAAGACATCGAGCAAACCGACCCGGAACTGTTCCATCGCCCGTTCTTTATCTGGCGCTTTCAAGCGCCCGTGAAGCAGTCCGACTCTTAGGCCTGACAACTCTCCTCTAATCAATTCTGCATACGTAGCCTCGGCGGAACTAGCGACTATGTTTTCGCTCTCATCGATAAGAGGGCAAACGACAAAGGTCTGCCTACCTCCCTTCACTTCTTCCCGGACATAGCTCCAGGCTGACTTCACTGCTTCTGGGGTAGAAACCCATTTCGTCTCGATAGGTATTCGCCCAGGTGGAAGCTCATCTAGAACTGACACATCCAGATCACCGTAAACAGTCATGGCTGCCGTCCGAGGAATCGGCGTTGCTGTCATCACCAGCAAATGCGGCCAGCGACCATCTTCTCTACTGTGTTCTCGGAGTTTAGCTCTCTGCTCGACCCCAAATCGATGCTGTTCGTCTATGACAACAAAACTTAAAGATTTAAATGAGACGCCACTTTGAATTAAAGAGTGTGTTCCTACAGCAACATCGACACTGCCATCTTTCAGTTGTCTAATAATCCGTTTTTTTTCGGGTGCTGGAACACTATTACTTAGCAATTTGATGGATAACGGCCGCACACCTGTGAGTGTCTGGGAATCTGGAACCTCAAACCCTTCCGCCATTTCTCTCAGCCCCATATAGTGCTGCTCTGCTAAAATTTCTGTCGGGGCCATGAATGCCCCTTGATGACCATTCGCAACTGCGTTTATTAGACCCTGAAAAGCGACTAGAGTTTTTCCAGATCCAACATCTCCCTGCAACAGTCGATGCATCGGTCGAGCTTTTGAAATATCAGTATTAATCTCCATCACTGCACGTTTTTGAGCACCGGTAAGTTCAAATGGCAAGCTAGAAAAAAAAGCCGCACTCAGAGATTTATTAAGATCATGCTGGATGCCTCTAACGGCACCTTCTCTATGCAACTTGCTAAGTCGCAGGGTTAACTGAACCCGAAGAAGCTCATCAAACACAAGCCTGTTTCGGGCTTTTTGCACATCACTTAGTTCAGCTGGTTCATGGATCAGTCTCAAGGCATCATGTCGGGAAAGTAACCCATACTCTGAACGAACACTTTCCGGGACAGGGTCTTCGATACCGCGCTCTTCGCAGCGGCGCAAAGCTTCAGTAATCCACCGCGCCAACTCCCAGCTAACGAGACCTGCTTTTTCTGACTGTGGATAGACAGCCACGATCCGACCAGTCTTATCTCCAACAAAATCAATTAGAGGATTAGCCATTTGTTTAGCGCCACGATATTCATCAATCTTGCCGAACAAAGCGACCGTTAATCCTTCTAACAGCTGCTTTTTCCGCCAAGCTTGGTTAAAGAAGGTAGCCCGAACCGTGCCAGTCCCGTCCGAGATTATTGCCTCCACTAAGCTTTTACGGTTTCGAGTAGACCGACTAGTCACCTTGGTAATCTCACCGACAACCATTATTTGTTCGCCAATTACGCAATCTCCTATTGGCGCTTCTTTACTTCTGTCGATGTACCTGCGCGGATAATACGTAATCAAGTCAAAAACGGAATGAATATTTACCTCAGATAATGCTTGCCGGCGCTGGTCACCCACGCCGTTGAGACGATCCACCGGTATCTCATCAAGATCAGTGAGTGCTAGCGGGAGCGTCACTCGATACCAAAAAAGTAAGGGTAGTGATCTTGCTCTCCGTGATGAACCTCGGTTTCCACGTTTGGATAATGCTCAGCGAGCCAGACTTCAATCGTTCTTGTTTCAGCATCTCCTGCTTCTAGCCCTTCAATTATTGAAACAATCTCATGATTTTCAGTAATTAGCTCACTCAGTAAAGCGATTGACGCCGAAGTCAAATCTTTATTGATAGAACGCACTCCCTCTCTGTCGAGACCAATCCAATCATCTGTCTCGACTTCTCCTACCGAGGTGGATGTGCTCCTAACTGCTTTGGTCACTTCACCGACAACTAAAGTCGATGAGATGTCCGCCATCTGCTCGGCGTTTACCTCAGCATCTGCCTCCGGATCATAAGCTAGCAAAGATGCAAATCCCTCTGGAACAGAGGTAGTCGCTACCACAATCACTTTTTTTTCGGTTTGCGAGTCAACGGTTCCAGCTACTGCCAAAATATTTGAATTGTTCGGCAGAATAATTACCTGCTCAGCTGGAGCTCTTTCGACAGCATCTAACAGCTCTGCTGTGGACGGATTCATTGTTTGCCCACCGACAACTAGCACTTGGACTCCAAGGCTATGGAATATCCGTCCTATCCCAGGCGCTGGCGACACCGCTACGACCGCACAAGGAACTACCTGCGCTTTGGCGGAATCGGATGAAATTCCTTCTGCAGCAGCACTTCTTACCCACTGCTCTTCTATAACCTCTTCGGCTAAGTCACTGACGCGAATTTGACGAGGCCTACCTATCTCGATCGCCGCTTCAATGGCAGGCCCAATGTCATTGGTGTGGATGTGGCAATTCCAAAGCCCGTCTCCTCCGACAACCACAATCGAATCTCCTAAGCCGGCCCAAACATTTTTAAATTCACTTATTGCCGAGTCCGGCGCATCTAGAAGGTACATAACTTCGTATCGAAGCTCTCCAGCCAGATCAGCGCTCGAAGCGGGCTTGAACACATTTGGGATCTCAGGTTGTAAAACAGCTTCAGGCAAAGCTCTGCCATCTGCAACTTGAAGCATTCCATGAAGAAGATGCAAGAATCCTGCACCTCCGGCGTCTACTACTCCAGCTGTTGCGAGAATCTCAAGTTGTTCCGGAGTTCTAGCTAATGCAATTTCAGCTGCCGACAGTGCTCCTTCTAGAACACTCACTAGCCCACCTGGTGAGCTAGCTGCTCCCCTAGCAGCCTCGCGAACTACTGTCAGTATCGTTCCCTCGACTGGTTTCATCACAGCGCTATCAGCCGCTTCGCTCGCCACCTTCAACGCCGTTGCTACCGAAGAGCCATCAATAGTTTCAGCTTTTTCGAATGATTTCGCCAAACCTCGTAAAATTTGACTCAGAATAACACCGCTATTACCCCTAGCCCCCATTAACGAGCCGTGCGAAATAGCTCCGCAGACAGCGTTTTTGTCTATCGGGTCGACACCTTCCAACTCTTCCACAACAGATTTGACTGTCAGGAACATGTTTGTTCCAGTGTCGCCGTCGGGCACTGGAAACACATTTAAACGGTTAATCGCTTCGCAATGGTCATGTAGACCATCACGAAAAGAAGCAATTATTTTCAAAAGATCAGAAACCGAAAAAAACAGGGCTACAGCCACGGTTGCTGATCCTATCGGGGACTTCTTGCACGAACTAGTAATGAACCCGGTTTAGAAACGCGTCAATGGGTAAACTGCTTGATAAGTTGAGCCCACTTCATTAACGGCCTTTGGTCGTGATTGAAGGTCCGTGTGCTAAACAACCACTTGGTGCCCAACCGGAGGCGCGACGTGCAAGGCGTAATAAAATCCTATGATCCAAAATCCGCTACGGGAGTAGTGGTGGACGATGTTGGTCGCTCAGAATATGAGCTTGCCACAGATGCTCTTGTCGACTCCGTGTTTCGCATGGTTAGACAAGGACAGAGAGTGGTCTTTGACCTCAACGACAGTGGCTTAGCAACTCGACTCCGATTAGGTTCCGAGGTTGATCTCGGCACACCTAGCTGGATCTTGCCAAAAGAGGACCAATGATGATTACCTTGACGGGGCAATTTCCCCACCAATTCTGAAAGGCTATGGAGGTCAACATGCCTGGGACCACCACAAACCAGAGACTCCTTGATTGGGTCGCTGAATGGGCGAATGTACTTACTCCGTCCTCTATCCATTGGTGCGATGGAACGCAAGAAGAATATGCGTCTCTTTCAAAGTTAATGGTTGATCAGGGAACCCTTATTCCGCTCAACGAAGAATCTCGACCGAATAGCTTCCTAGCACGGTCAGACCCGGGTGACGTTGCGAGAGTAGAGGACCGAACTTTTATTTGCAGCGAGAACGAAGAAGACGCTGGAACTAACAACAACTGGCGCGAGCCTGCCACCATGAAATTGGAGATGAATCAACTTTTTGCTGGTTCAATGACTGGCAGAACAATGTATGTAGTCCCATTCTCAATGGGACCGCTTGGTTCTCCAATCGCTCATATCGGCGTTCAGCTAACCGACTCACCATATGTCGCTGCTTCGATGCGCATCATGACGCGAATGGGACAGCAAGCTTTAGATGTCCTTGGCAACAGCGACTGGGTGCCTTGTGTTCATTCTTTAGGCGCTCCCCTGGCGGATGGTCAAAAGGATGTTCCTTGGCCATGTGATGCCGATAATAAATTCATTGTTCATTTCCCTGAGACAAGAGAAATTTGGTCTTACGGGTCTGGGTACGGTGGAAATGCGCTGTTAGGCAAAAAATGTTTCGCTCTGAGGATCGCCTCAACTATGGCCCGAGATGAAGGGTGGCTAGCTGAACACATGCTCATTGTCGGTGTCACTCCTCCTAATGGTGAAACCAAATATGTTGCCGCTGCATTTCCATCTGCCTGCGGCAAGACAAATATGGCGATGATGATTCCATCTCTTCCTGGCTGGAAAATAGAAACCGTCGGAGATGATATTGCGTGGATGAAATTCGGCGAAGACGGTCGCCTATACGCAATCAACCCAGAAGCGGGATTTTTCGGAGTAGCGCCCGGAACAGGAGAGGACACAAATGCAAATGCGCTCGCAACTCTCTCCGGCAACTGTGTCTTCACTAACGTCGCACAAACCGAAGACAACGATATTTGGTGGGAAGGACTAACCGATGAGGCTCCAGCTCGTCTAACTGACTGGCGGGGAGACACCTGGACTCCGGAATCAGAGTCCCCAGCAGCTCACCCCAATGCCAGATTCACTGCACCTGCTAGCCAGTGTCCTTCATTGGATAGCGCTTGGGAAGATCCGAATGGCGTGCCTATATCTGCAATTCTCTTTGGTGGTCGCAGAGCTACTACCGTGCCTTTGGTTTCAGAGGCACGCGACTGGGAACATGGCGTATTCCTAGGCTCCGTTATGTCGTCTGAAAAGACTGCAGCAGCAGCTGGAGCCATTGGACAAGTACGCCGAGATCCTTTCGCTATGTTGCCTTTCTGTGGCTACAACTTCGGCGACTATTTCCAACACTGGTTGGATCTAGGTATGAAAGAGGATGCTAAACTTCCTAAACTTTTCTACGTGAATTGGTTCAGAAAAGACAGTAATGGAAAGTTTATTTGGCCAGGCTTTGGAGAGAACACCAGAGTTCTTAAGTGGGTTCTAGAACGAATTAGCGGCTCCGGTAAAGCAGTCGAGACACCTATTGGAATGGTTCCCACTCCTGATGCAATCGATATTAGCGGCCTAGATCTAAGCCAAGAGGATTTACAGACTCTCCTTTCAGTTGATACTGAAGAATGGCGCACTGAGCTGGCTTTAATTGAAGAGCATTACGCTTCGATCGGGGAACGCCTGCCTATTGAGCTGACTAATCAACTCAATGAGCTCACTTTGCGTCTTAACGCTTAGCCATTTCGCCTAAAAGGCTATGTTGTGATGAAAGCTGCACGAATCCCTAGGCCCATGATGAAGAGGCCTCCAAAACCGTATAGTAAATTAGCTTGCTGTCTCATTTGAGAACGATAACTATAAATTATTCCTACTGACATAGCGGCTAAGACACCATAAAGCACATGGAAAGACGGCGCCTCCACTCCAGAGGTCCGCATCTGTACCGCTCCCAGGACTATTTGGACAAAAACCCAGAACTGGGCCAAGATAGTGAACCGCCAAAGTGCTCGGTTGTCATAACGACTGTTTCTGTGAGCTAATAATGCCCATATGCCGGCCAACCCATTACTAACTATTAGCACCCAAGCACCTAAAATATGTGACTGTTCAAGCACGATTAGGGCATCTGGTTTACAAATAGATTCACGAACATGACCATGTTTTGTGCATCTTTGTGCCCATTAATAAGGTTTAGTTGGCCCGGTTGGCGAGACTCTTCCTCGGCAAGTCCAATAGCGTCCAAAGCTCTCAATAGCCCAACTGGCGCACCACGATCTACCAACGTGTTGATATCTTTATGCAAATCACGGCCACGCAAGCCGCGTTCTTGTATCAACATCTGCAAAAGCATCCGCAATAAAGCACATGATGAAGCTGGCGAGGCTTCGACAATCATCATAGCTTCTTCATACAGAGGAATCAGTTTGGGTGGCAAACCCTCGGGTAGTGGTTCTATATCCATAGTCGAACTTAAGCCACTGCTCCATCTTCACGAAGATTTTGGATACCTGAAGCATCAAATCCAAGACTTTCTAATATCAAGTTAGTGTCTTTGCCAGCATGAGCAGGAGGGCCCTGGATGGAAGGGGTTGTTCTGCTGAATCGCGGCGAAGGGTTCGGTTGCGTCACTCCCTCAATTTCAGTAAAGACATCCCGTTGAACATTGTGTGGATGTTTCGGGGCTTCTTCTAGGGTGAGCACAGGAGCAAAACACACATCAGTTCCTTCCATAATTGTGCACCACTCATCACGACTCTTTGATTTGAACACCTCAGTTATTCGTTCTTTAAGGTTCGGCCATGCCCCGCGCTCCATTTGTCTTTGAAACTCTTCATCCTCTGTTAGCCCGGTGAGACGCATTAGTTCAGAATAAAATTGCGGCTCAATAGAGCCAATCGAAATATATAAGCCATCTGAGCATTCATACACATCGTAAAAGTGACTGCCGGTATCAAGCAGATTAGTTCCTCGTTCGTCGTTCCAAACCCCCATAGCACGCATTGAGTGGAACATCGCCATCAAGGTTGCTGCGCCATCGACCATCGCCGCATCAACGACCTGGCCACTTCCGGACTTGCGAGACTCGATGATTCCACAGACCATGCCAAAGGCTAAAAGCATTCCACCACCGCCGAAATCTCCGACCAAGTTAAGGGGCGGCACAGGAGCTTCTCCTTTTCGACCAATCGGCTCCAGAGCACCAGCCAACGCAATGTAATTTATGTCGTGGCCCGCAGCCATCGAATAAGGACCTTCCTGCCCCCAACCAGTCATGCGGCCATACACCAACTTAGGGTTACGTTCTAAACATTCTTCTGGTCCTAGGCCAAGACGTTCCATAACTCCCGGTCGGAAGCCTTCAATCAGTCCGTCGGCGGTTTCAATGATCTTCATCACAACTTCCACTCCGCCAGGATTCTTCAGGTCGATGCCGATAGAAGATCGACCACGAGCCAGCACGTCTATCGGTGCACTCGCCGGGTTTTGCTCAGCAACATTTCCAGCACGGTCGATTCGTATTACTTCGGCTCCCATATCCGAGAGCATCATTCCACAGAATGGTCCAGGGCCTATTCCCTGTAGCTCCACGATCTTGACTCCTTCTAACGGCCCCATATTATCTCCTCAATCTGATTTAGCTAACTTACATAATCCTTGGCACAAGCAACCTGTTTATAAGTTTTGATCTGTATCTAAGAAACTAATACAAACTCTTTCTTAAACGCGTTTCCGATTCTTTGTCATAAATTTCATGGTCAAATGACGTTTCCTCAATTGTTTTAAAGATTTCTCCACTTGAAGGCAAACTTTTGCGGTCGGCTATTTCAGTTTCCCAAAGCTCTGCTCTGTAGATAGCTTTCGAACACTGAAAGTAGACAGACTCTACAGATACTTCAACGACAACGACTGGAAGCTTTTCGTTGACCTCAAAATGTTTTAGCAACATCGGATTATTCGTCACTTTAGCTCTGCCATTAACTCGCATGGTTTCGGTAACTCCCGGTATTAAGAACAAAAGAGCCACTCTTCCATCCTCAACAATGTTACTGAGACTATCTAGGCGATTATTTCCTGGTCGGTCAGCGAAACGAAGCGTTTTATCGCCAACAACCTCTACGACACTATTTTTTTCTCCACGCGGAGAACAATCTAAACCACCCTCACCAACGGTAGCTATAGCCATAAACGGCGATGCCTCTATGAGCTGTTTGTACTCAGCTGAAATATAGTCCAGCTCCTTAGTAAGAGCTCTGGCGCTCACATTCCCATAAAGTTCTGTCAACTCACCGATATCGGAAATTTCATATTCGTTCTTCATGTATTCCCCTCAACTAAATCTAGAAAATTCTTCAGGTAAGCATCCCACAGCTGTATCGGTAGATCATGTCCCATTTGTTCATACAAAACGAAGGTGGATTGAGGAATTGCTTCCACTGTCGCTTCGCCTCCATCCCAGTTTATTAACGGATCTTTACTCCCATGGATAACGAAAGTTGGCGCACTGATGGCTTTGAGCATTTCTGTACGATCGCCTGATGACGCAATCGCAGCCATCTGGAAGGCCATTCCGTCAGGGTAGTAGCAACGATCATATTCCTCCTCGATCATCATTCTTGCAGATATCGAATCGAATAAATCACCGGAGTAAAGCTGGCTTGCATTAACCAATTCATTTGTGATTTCTTTGCGAGTTTCTCCTACTGCATTTCTAGACAACGCCTCCAACGCAACACTTGTTGGTCGTCCAACAAATGGATTACCGGTAGTAGACATTACCGATGTCAATGTTTCAGTTCTATCCGGGTAAATCGCAGCAAATGTTTGAGCGATCATTCCACCCATAGATGCGCCCCAGATGTGGGCTCTCTCCGTAACCGTTTCGTCTAAGACAACCAAACAGTCACTCGCCATGTCGGTCAACTCGTATGCGCTATTAACAGCGGACTCATCTCCGCAAAGCAAACTCTCCATGGCTAACGCGAAAGCCGGAGGATTTCCTCGGGTTTTTGAAGACAAACCAACGTCTCGGTTATCCATCCTTATGCAACGAAATCCCGCTTGCGCGAACTTTCGCAGCCAATCAACTCGAAAGTTAATCATTTGGCTTCCAAGACCGTTAATAAAAAGAACTGTTCCCTTCGGTTCAAAGCCTCGATGATCAAAAACTTCGTAGTAAATTTCGGTCTCACCGTTTTGAGCGAAACCCTGTTCGGTGACCTTCACTTACTCACCACAAACAATTTCATCGATCTGCGTTCTTAAACGTTCGAGAGCATCTGACGTTCGACTTCCCCACCAAAAAAGATCTTGACCATCGATCAAATAAGCTGGAGCGAAATCAGAAAGCATATCTAGGTGCCTAGCTCCAAAGGGATAGGGCTCCGTCGGAGCAAGCACAAAATCGAGGGAGGCTGAACGAATCTCTAGATCTTCCACGACAGGGTATGAGACTCCTCGATCCGAGAACTCAACTTCTACCCCCAGGTAGCGAAGCACCGATGCTCCATAAGTCAATTGACCAATAGTCATCCACGGACGTTTCCAAATAGGCACAAATGCTCGGTAGCGGTTTGAAGCCGCAGAATCCGGTAGCGCTTCTGGAGTCTCGAATGACCAGTCAATTTGCAGCCTAAGAGCTAGCCTCCCTATCTCCGAACTAACGTCTGACAAAGATGCAACATGTACGGCTTCTACTTCGACACCAGCTTCAACTAAATTCAAATAATCCTCTTGTCGATTTTCCTCTCGATCCATGATGACTAAGTCTGGCTTCAACTTCACGATGGCGTCGATGTCTGGGTCTTTGGTTCCTCCTATGTGCATAAAAGTAGGCTGCTCACAGAAACGAGTGCATGCAATCGGGTCTAGACCCCAAGCTACAAGCGTTTCAGTAACGCTTGGGACAAGGCTCACTAGCCTTGGATTGCCATTCGCCGACATAGGTAGATGGTAACCAAACGCACACCACAATCCGATATCTTCTGGGAACAGATAACGTCCATTACGTGCTGAGTAGGCTGAATATAGAACAACTAGATGACCAGCAACGCGTAGCAGTAGAATCCGAAGCAGCACCTTTGTGCATTCTGGCCGGACCTGGCTCCGGGAAAACTAGAGTTTTAGCGCATAGAATCGCGCGTCGGGTGGAGGACGCGTCGGCTGACCCAAGACATGTGCTCGCTCTGACCTTCACTCGTCAAGCAGCTAACCAGTTGAAAGATCGTTTATCCAGAATGGGTATACGAGATTTAGGTTCCGTCGGTACCTTTCATGCCATCGCCCTGGCACAAGTTACTCAGTATCGAGCCGATGCTGGTCGACGAGCACCTGTTGTACTCGGCAACCGACGCTTAGTAATAACTGAACTCCTTGGGCCTAACGCAGCTATGCGCTCTGCGCAGGTAACCGCTGAGATCGACTGGGCTAAGGCTCAACGACTCGAACCTGATGAATATCGGCATGGAGCCGGCCGGAGAAGAATCGGCGATAGACATGCAAAATTAGTCGCAGATGTATTCACTCGATTTAACGAATACAAAAAACGAAGAGGCATATTGGACTTTGATGATCTGCTGGAAGAGTGCACTCGTTTGCTACTTTCAGAACCTTCATTTCGAAATGCGCAGCAGTGGATTTTTCGACATTTGTTCGTCGATGAATTCCAGGACTTAAACAGCTCCCAATTTGAACTTCTGCAAGCCTGGCTAGGAGACAGAAAAGACCTCTGTGTAGTTGGAGATGGTGATCAAGCTATTTACGGTTGGAATGGAGCCGATGCTCGATACCTAAACGATTTCCGCATTTTTTTTCCGGATGCAGAAGTTATTAAACTTGACAACAACTACAGAAGTAGCCCCGAAATAGTAAGGGCAGCAAACGCAGTAATTGGTAAAATTCAAATGGGAATCGAGCAGGAAAGCGCAGCAACAAAAATCACTTCTGCCGGGTACAAAAATGAAGAAGATGAAGCTCAAGGAATAGCGCATCATCTTCGCAGCGTCAGACAGCCGGAAACCCCCTGGTCCCGCTATGCAGTCCTAACTCGCACCAACGGTCAGTTGTTGACTATCGCTAAGCATCTCGAAACTTTAAAGATTCCTTACCGTTTGCGAGGATCCAATGAGCTTCTCAAACTTCCACAAGTCAATAACATCATCGATCAGCTGACTACATCTGGTGCATCTTTTTCGACCACGCTGTCAGACCTGTCAACTGATTTCACTTTTGGTCCAGAGGCTCAATTTCTAGAGCTTGCTCAGCAATACAAAGATGAGGACCAGTATCCGAATGGTTCTAGTTTTCGGCAGTGGCTCAAGACCCTTAGACCCACGGACTATAAAGACAGCAGCCAGGGGGTCGAACTATCAACTTTCCATGCAGCGAAGGGTCTCGAGTGGCCTCACGTAATAATTGCTGGAGTGGAAGAGGGACTAGTTCCCTTGAAGAATGACGACGAGGAAGAGAAAAGACTTTTCTATGTGGCCATATCACGAGCTGAGCGTCAACTTTTTTTAACATGGGCAGAAGAGCGAACCGTCTCAGGAAGAACTAAAAAACGGACTAAATCTCCTTGGCTATCTCTAATACAAACTGCAACAGCTCTGCCGTCCGTGCCATCGAAAGAACGAGTAAGCGACTATCTAAGCAAAGCACGCTCGGCGACCCGCATCGATCTTGACACCTCAAGCCAAGAGCGTCTAAAAGTGCTCAACGATTGGAGACTCAAGACTGCAAGACACAGGAAAATTGAACCTTCTTCCCTAATCCCTGACAATGTGCTGAGCGCTATCGCCAAAGCGAAACCTTCTTCACTTGAAGAACTTGCGATAGCCCTAGGTCAATCGCCTGAGCGAGTGAAAAAAATAGGGCCAGAGATTTTATCCGTAATTAACGGGCAGACCTAATCATCACGCACTTCTACTCTGTCATTTCAACGAGGAGCGAAGTGCTTCAAAATCAACAGAAATAAACAAGCCTTCGGCCTCAGCTATTTGTTCATCTCCGTTAAATGCTTTTGCTCGAGTGACTATTTTTCGCCCTTTAACACTTTCAACCCACGCCACAAAAGTTAAATCCGTATGCAGCGGGGTGGGTTTCTGATAGCGAACTACAAGTTTCGCGGTCATTCCAGGCTCAGAAAAATGAGCTTGCACCATACCCATTACCTCATCAAACGCAGATGCAACCCAACCGCCGTGCACATGACCAGGAGGTCCTTCGAAGGAAGCCCCGAAATTCACCCGGCCTACAACCTTTTCACCCTCAGCAGTTAAATTTAACGGCGCCGAAACCGGACTTAATCGCCCAGACAAAGGACTGTGGTCAAAAAAGATGAACCTATCTTCACGCAGTTCCTCAAACATGGAGGGAATATCATCCCGAACCTCTAGGTGGGTGCTCGCCTCAAGCAAATTTTCCGCCATTTCAGCAAGAGAATCACTCTGCTCAACGGTGGGAATTCCGTCATGTAAATTATGACTGAACTGTCGCAGCGCCGTAGCGATCCGTTCAATACTAGTTCGCAAAGGCGAATCCCAGTCCTTGTCCAGCCAGGCACTGAAACCACTCTCAGGTTCAGTAAAGTCATTTTTAGATTGCGACATCGACCATCACCGGGGCATGATCTGAGGGCTTCGTTCCTTTTCTAGCATTTCGGTCAACAAGGCAAAACTCAGCTTTGTCTGCCAGAACACTGGTCCCTAGCAAAAGATCAATGCGTAAACCTCTGCGTTTATGGAAACCACCATCGCGATAGTCCCACCAGCTATACAACTGATCATCATCGTAGAACTTCCGAAATAAGTCCGTGAGACCACATTTTTGTAGCTCCTGGAGTGCTTTTCTCTCGCTATCAGTCACATGAGTTCTGATCTCTGGGTTCTCTGGATCCCAAATGTCTCTATTATCAGGGCAAATATTAAAGTCACCGCCAACTAACGCAAGGTCTGAGGACTCGCAAGTTTGTTCCATATGAAGGCGAAGTCGTTCCATCCATCTAAGTTTGTACTTGTAGTGAGGGTCATCTACAGCCCTCCCATTCGGAACATAAACTGAGCTCACCCGAAGGCCACCACAGGTAGCCGAGACTAACCGTGCTTCAGGATCCGAATTCTCCTTATCATCAAAACCATAGCTAACGTCAGAAAGCCCTACTCGAGATAATATTGCAACACCGTTCCAACGGCCCTCGCCACAATGGGCGCTTTCATAACCTAAATTTTCAAAATGGGCATGCAAAAATTGTTCATCTGACATTTTGGTTTCCTGCATTAGCAGGATGTCCGGCTTGGCATATTCGATAAAATCATCTACTCGATCAACGCGAGCGTTAAGACTATTTACATTCCAGGTAACTATCCGCACCTATTAGAACCTAGCGGCCGCTAGCGTGCCGGGTTGTGACTGTTAGCGACTCATTAAAAACTTCTCGTAAAATTAAGGCAGTTCTATTTGACTTCGGCGGAGTAATCACGGAAAGCCCATTCGAAGCTTTCACCCGGTACGAAAAAGCCATGGGCGCGCCCGAGGGGATCATCCGCAAAATTAACTCTACTAACCCCAATGAAAACGCATGGGCTCAGATGGAGAGAAATGAAGTCAGCATCGATCAATTTTGTGAATTGTTTGAGCAAGAGGCGGTAGAAGCAGGATTTGAGCTATCAGGTCAGTCCGTTCTCCAGTGCTTAAGTGGTGATATTCGTCCTCAAATGGTGACTGCGTTAAAAGTCCTAAAAGACAATGTCCGCGTCGGGTGTATAACAAATAATATGAAATCCGGGCATGGGTCAGGAATGAGCAGAACAGAAGATCAAGCATCAGCAGTTGCAGAAGTAATGACATTGTTTGAGGTTGTTATTGAGTCCGCCAAAGTTGGCCTGCGAAAACCTGACCCAAGGATCTACCAACTTGCTTGCGAACGCATGGAGATAGATCCCATTGAGGCTGTCTACCTAGATGATCTCGGAATTAATTGTAAGCCGGCTGCCGCACTAGGCATGTCAGCTATAAAAGTAGTTGACCCTGATGTCGCCATTCAGGAGCTCGAACAACTCGTCGGATTCTCGCTAAGCTAATTTCTTTTTGTTTTAGCAGCAGCTAAGTTCCGGCGCTACCGTAGAACACTCGATCACAGACAACTCGGAGTATCTAAATGGCCAGCGACTACATCTTTACGATGCACAAGCTAAATCGTTTCTACCCACCTGATCGAGATATCTTGAAAGACGTCAGCTTGTCTTTTCTTCCTGGAGCCAAGATCGGAGTGCTAGGCCATAATGGGGCAGGGAAATCTTCCGTCCTGAGGATCATGGCAGGACTAGACGACGGCTTTACTGGAGAGGCCCGTCTCTCACCGAACTACACAGTTGGACTTTTGTCTCAGGAGCCACAGTTAGATCCCACCAAAGATGTTTTTGGAAATGTAATGGGAGGTGTTGCAGAGACTCAAGCGATACTGGAACGATACAACGAAGTTCTTGCCATGTGGGGCGATCCAGATGCTGACCTCGAACAAGTCGGCTCAATGCAGGCGGACCTCGAAGATAAAATCAATGCTACAGATGCTTGGAACCTTGAACGTCAAGTAGAAATTGCTATGGACGCTCTTCGCGTTCCTCTTGGGTCAACCGATGTCTCTGCTTTGTCTGGTGGGGAACGACGACGAGTAGCTTTGTGCCAACTGCTTCTTTCTCATCCTGATCTCTTACTTCTAGATGAGCCCACTAACCATCTAGATGCTGAATCTGTAGCTTGGCTCGAGAGATTTTTGCAGGACTACCGAGGGACCGTTGTTTCAGTCACTCACGATAGATATTTTCTTGACAACGTCGCTGGTTGGATCCTCGAGCTTGACCATGGCCACGCATACCCATATGAAGGAAATTACAGCGGGTGGCTGGAACAGAAACAGGCGAGGCTAGCCCATGAAGAAAGTCAATCCAGTGCTCGACAAAGAACCCTCGCCCAAGAACTCGAATGGGTAAAACTGGCGCCAAAAGCCCGACAAGCTAAAAGCAAAGCTCGTTTGACGGCATATGACCAACTGGTTGCTGAACATGAGTCAGTCGAAAAACAGTCCGGCGCTCTCGAGCTAACTATTCCCATGAGCCAAAGGCTTGGCGATCAAGTAATCGAGGTCAAAGGGGTATCAAAAGGTTTCGGCGATGACTTACTGATAGAAGACCTTTCCTTCATACTTCCTCCAGCTGGAATTGTCGGTGTGATCGGTGCAAATGGTGCCGGTAAAACAACTCTCTTCCGCATGATTACCGGTCAAGACACTCCTGACTCCGGCGAAATATTAACTGGGGCAACAGTCCAACTGGCGTATGTAGACCAATCAAGAGACTCCCTGGAAGATGGCCGCACTGTCTACGAAGAAATAACTGATGGTCTTGACATCGTTAAAGTTGGAAATCGAGAACTAAATGGACGCTCATATGTCGCTTCATTCAACTTCAAAGGAGCAGATCAACAAAAATCAGTTGGCGATCTTTCTGGCGGAGAAAGGAACCGAGTACACCTAGCGAAGGTCCTTAAAGAAGGCGGTAATGTTCTATTGCTAGATGAGCCTACTAATGATCTGGATGTTGATACGTTGCGGGCATTGGAAAGCGGCCTTCAAGCATTCCCTGGCTGCGCCGTAGTCATAAGTCATGATCGTTGGTTCTTAGATAGAGTAGCGACACATATTCTTGCCTTTGAGGGCGACAGCTACGTTCGATGGTTTGAAGGAAATTTCAGCGAGTACGAAGCTTTCAAAAAGCGCGAACTCGGGGATCAAATGACGCCTACTCGAATCAAGTACAAGCCTTTAAAAAGGTAAACCTCATTGACTTATTCGCGCGCATAGCGCGAATAAGTGAACCAAATCAACATATTGCTTGACACACATCGAATTCTTCGAGCGCAAATCCTAAGTTGTAAAATTATTTTCGCGCGGATAGAGGTTACTAATAAAATAATCTCGCCCTTCGCGCGAAATATTCGCGCGATTCGCGCGAATATCCACCACTTTCGCGCGATAAGTGATTAGTTTCCTTTTATTACTTTAAGTAGTTTAATTTTCTGGGAAGTCGACCATGGCAACAAAATCTTCAAGCAAACAAGCTTCTAACCAAACTTGGCAAAGTCGAGCTGTGATACGAACTGTTGACGCTGGTAACTCTGCATATTGCGCAGTGTGCGATGAACTAATCAAATTTCGTGCTCGAATTAGAGATGAACAAGTTATCTGCAACGTGTACAAAGATGACAAGTGGGACCGAGTTGAGCACTACCATCCAGAGTGCTACCAGGAAGCAGAACTTCCATATGGAGAAGCAGATGACCCTTACGACCGGGAAAAAATTAACGCCTCAGGACAGTCGAACTAGTAGCTACAAGATCTGACTTAAGAAGAGCTTGGTTCGATCTTCAGTAGGACTTACAAAGAAATGTTCCGGGGTCCCTACCTCAACAATCTCTCCTCCCTCCATAAAAATAATTCGGTCTGCTACCTCTCGAGCGAAACCCATCTCATGGGTAACCACTATCATCGTCATTCCTGACTCTGCCAGCTCCCGCATTACATCAAGAACTTCTTTAATCATCTCTGGGTCTAAAGCTGAGGTGGGCTCATCGAACAGCATCACTCTTGGCTCCATCGCTAGCGATCTGGCTATAGCTACTCGCTGTTGCTGACCACCCGAAAGCTGGCCTGGAAATTTATCAGCCTGCTCGGGTATTCCAACTCTTTCTAGTAGCGCCTTGGCCAAAGCTTCGGCCTCGACTCGCGGCTTTTTACGAACCCAAATCGGGGCCAGCGTCACATTATCTAACACCGTCAAATGCGGAAATAAGTTAAATTGCTGAAAGACCATGCCCACTTCTGAACGAATTTTTTCTATATTTCTTAAGTCGTTTGTTAACTCAACACCATCAACAATAATTGTGCCATTCTGATGAACTTCTAATCGGTTGATACAACGTATCCATGTGCTTTTACCCGACCCTGAAGGACCACAAACAACAGCTACCTCTCCTTCTTTTATTGTTGCGCTAACACCTTTGAGGGCTTGGAAGTCTCCGTACCACTTATCAACACCAACACAAACGATCATGTCTTTTCGTTTTGCAAGTTCCTCTGATACTGCTGTCGTCGCATCATTAACGCTCATACATGATTCTCCATCTCACAGATTTGACTTGACTGAACTGCAATGATCACCGCTCACCAACTCCTAAACGTCGCTCGAGCCGCTGGCTGTATTTCGACGTAGTAAATGCAAAAATAAAATAAATTGCAGAAACGACTAGAAGGCCTTCGCGCTTAACACCAAGAAAAGCGGTTTGTGATGGAATTGCCGAGTTCGCGACTCTCAAAAAGTCAAAGATACCAATAATAGCCAACAGCGAAGTTTCTTTATAAGTAGCGATTACTTGTCCAACTAATGGAGGTATCGAAACACGTAAAGCTTGCGGCAAAACAATAAACCCAGTGCGTTGAACAGATGTTAGGCCTAATGCATCAGCCGCCTCAAATTGGCCATTACGCACTGACTGAAGACCACCCCTCACATTCTCAGCAAGGTAAGCCGCCGAGAAAAGCGTGTAACCGGTAATTGCCGCTGCCAATTCAGCTAGCTCCATGCCTCGCGGTAAAAAAAGAGGAACCATGACTGAAAAAAAGATAAGAATTGTGATCAGAGGGACACCGCGAATAATTTCTATGTAGCCAGTAGAAAGCACCCGAAAAATCGGGAACTTGGATGTTCGACCTAACGCCAACAAAACGCCCAGCGGAAAGGAGAACATTATGGTCAAGGCGGCTACAAACAGAGTGATACTTAACCCACCAAGAAACTCAGAACTCGATATATCGACCGTTGAGGGCGAATTAATAGTAGTCGCCATGTAATGAACTAAAAGCATCGTCGTAAGCCAGTACGTCACTAGCTTTTTGCGCTTCGCTAGCTCACCGACAAAGTTTGGAGCTAGCAAAGCAGCTACCGCTAAAAGAAGGAAGCTTATCCGCGCCTTCTGCAACATCGGATACCAGCCAAAAGCAGCAGCAACCCAATTAAAACCCGCTATTCCGACTAGACAAACTGCAAATATTCGAGCAGTTTCCCCAGTTGAACGTGTCAACCACCAGAGAATAATGCTTCCTAAGAACCCGAAGAGAAGCCCCATAGGAAGATCAGTCGAAACCACATGAGCGTAATCAAAGTCTGGATCACGGAGAATTACCCAATACAACACGAATGGGCTAATCACCCACGAAACATTAACTAGAGTTTTTGCGATACCAGCCAAGTCGCTATTTCGCACGAACCTACCCAAAACCATTGTCGCTAAGAGAAGCAGATAGAGCCAGGTCCAAGGTATCGAGGTAGACAAAGCCACACGTTCCCCTGGCTCAGCAATAAACAATCCATCAGAATAGGCATAGTGCCCATAAGGCGCAACCCAAAGACTTACCACCAACACACCCAACGGAACTAACACTGTGGAAGTAGCAGATACCGTTTTAGTTCGTCCTGAGCGATCGAGCCGGTACCAGCCCGCTAAGCCCAAGCCACCGAAGCTAATACCTACTATCCACCATGTTGATCTACTCATCATGGCACTACCAAAAGACTCTCGAACCGGCTCAGAAAAACTATCTCGTAATACAATGCCGTTGCTATCAAGCAACACGCTGGGTTCTCGTAGCAAGATACACAAAATAATGAACCCACCGAGTGACATTCCCCATCGACACAGTCGCTGAACTCGTATCGTGCCCCAATTCGCCCAGAGCCCACTACTTAATCCGACTAACGTCACTAGCACCGCTACCGAAACCCAAATTCTTGCATACTGCGATTCAGGGTAAGCCAACGTCATGAGAGCTCGTAAGTTCGTTCTTACCGCATCCCATCGACGCTCCTCACTAAAAACAAAATTTAGGACACCACGAAGAACCAACACAGTAGCTATGCCACCCACAACAGTGAGTAAAGTGTTCGCAATATTCGCAAACAGGTTTTTTTTCAGCCATTCTGCTGGATTGGAAGATACTTCAACTGGCTTACCTGGCAGCTCTCCGATTGAATCCCCTGCATTTATATCAAATGCGTCACTGATTCCCGACCCCATAATCAGCGCTCCACAATTTTAGTTCGAACGTTGAAAAAGTTAACAACCACCGAAATAGTGAGAGAGCATGAGAGGTAGAACAACATCCAGATGGAGACCACCGGCAATGTTTTTCCCGTCTGGTTATAGACCGTCTGACCTACTTGCACTATGTCGCTGTATCCGACGGCGATAGCTAACGAAGTATTTTTGGCAAGATTTAAGTACTGGTTACCTAATGGCGGCAACATGTTGCGCGCAGCTTGAGGCAAGATCACTCGTCTAAGAACTGTCCACCTTCTAAGGCCTAACGCATTCGCTGCCTCGCTCTGACCGCGGGGAACAGCCAGCACTCCTCCTCGGACTATCTCAGCAATAAAAGCCGCAGTATAAAAAACAACACCAAAAAATACGGCAGCGAAACCAATTGACAAATTAAGCCCCGACGGCCCGTAATTAGGAAATTTTCCAACCTGAATCACATCTGGTAACGCAACATCAAGAGGTCGACCGCTTCTACCGTTACCAAATTTTTCACTAAGAACAGTAAAGAAATCGCTAACCGCATTAAGCAACCAACTAGAAAGCCCGGGCCACAAAATCAGAACCACAAACACCATGATCAACGCACCGGCTAGTGCAAAAATAATTCGAAAATAATCATCATCTGTAAGTTTTGCCAAGCCAGCAGGACTGCGACGAGCATCCAAAAATTTGATTACCCACCGCACTGCTAACGCCAAAGCAAGAACTGCCAACGCTACCTGCACTGCAGCCTGTGGAATCAGGGAAATCCCCTCAGAAATTTGCCGAAGCGGAGCATTAAGAAAGCCAAAAACTGGATGGACAAACCATCCAACCGCCGAGACTCCCAACAAAACAAGCAGAGCTGATCGTATAGGTCTCGTATCATCGCCTGTTAGATCTTGGATTCCAACGCGCTTCTTTCTCACATAATTAGCCAAAACTAGACCCACCATTACCACGATCGCCCACTGGTAAAAGCCGTCTGCTATGTGGAACCTTGGAACTGAAAGGCCCTTGTTAGAAAGGTGTAACCAGCCACTGATGGGACCCACGCTTTGAGTTACACGAGGTAAATTTGCAAATACGCTGCCATACAGCAAAATCTGCACCAAGAGCGGAACATTACGAATTAGTTCAACGTACGCACTTCCGATTTTATTCAACAGCCAATTGTTGGACAAGCGACACAGTCCAATAATGACACCAACAAAAGTCGCCAGCGCTATACCTGCTAACGCCATTCGTAGGGTGTTCACCATTCCGACCCACAACGCTCTGCCACCGGTATCAGGATCTCGATCAATTCCTTCCGACAAATCAATACCGGGATTTACAGATAAAAAATCGTAGTCAGTCGGAACATTTGAAGCTCTCAAATTGTCGCCCGCTTCAGATGCAAGAAAGAACATGCTTCCAATAACGACAGCGAGCACAAAAATTTGGACAACCCATTTAACAACCGTTACGTCTCGATAGAACGGCGGTCGGCTCTGCGTTAACGATGACCTAGCGGTATCGGCCAAGGCTGGCTCTCCTAAAATAATGTTCCTATAGCAATTTATACGCAAAAGGGCTGGGAACTAAAGTTCCCAGCCCTCACGCTAATGAAGTATCAAAGCAGCCTAAGAGCTACCCCAAACTCATTACTAAATTAACGAGCTGGCGGAGCGTAAACCAAACCGCCATTAGTCCATGACGCATTAGATGAACCCACACGACTAAGACCAACAGGTCCTAAGTTGCGAGTGTAAATTTCATCGTAGTTTCCTACCTGGGTAATAACTTGATAGAAAGCGTCGGCTGATAGTCCCATTGCAGTCTGCAATTCACCTTCACCACCCAACAAACGAATTGTTTCGGTGTCACCCATGAGCTTCATTTCAGATGCGTTAGCTGCCGTTACACCTTTTTCGTCGGCGATTACAGTCGCATACACCGCCCAATTAACTACATCAGCAAATGCTGAATCATTTTGTCCGTATGTTGGACCGAGTGGCTCTTTGGAAATAGGAGTAGCCGGGAAGATTACCCACTCTTGATCTGCGGGCTGTTGTTTCGCTTTCCGTCCAACCAACGCAGAACCATCAGTAGTAATGATGTCACAGGCACCAGCAATGAAGTTATTGGTCACCATGTCGAAATCTTCGTAGGTATTCAAAGTAATCGCTACGCCTGCTTCAGAAGCTGCGTCAGCTATATTTTTTTCAGTTGTAGTTCCTGCGCTTGTACAAACAACAGCGCCATCTATGTCAACAATCTGTGATGAACCATCAAAGCCATCACCAGCACGAGCTAGAAGCTGCTGACCGTCGTAGTAAGTTGTTGGACCGAAGTCCATACCCACATCAGAATCACGGCTTTGCGTCCACGTGGTGTTTCGCATCAATACATCAACGTCACCAGTTTGCACTGCGGTAAACCGCTCAGCAGCAGTGAGAGAAACAAAATTAACTTTTGTAGCATCTCCAAAAATTGCAGCGGCAACGACACGACAGAAGTCAGCGTCAAAGCCTTGCATACTTCCATCTGGCTGTAGCTCCGAGAAAGCAACCGCTGAACCTGACACACCACAATTTAATGTGTCTCGAGCGATTACCTCGTTCAGTAAATCGCCGCCACTCGCAGCAAGCGTTACTTCGGTATCAGTATCGCTATCGGTGCCGCTATCGGTTCCGGAAGTTCCAGCTGAAGTATCGCCAGAAGCAGTATCATCGCTGCTTGAATCGCCGCCACAAGCAGATGCGGCGAGCACAAGTGCAAATAGAGCAGCGACTATGCGCCACCTGAATTTAGTCTGCATACTTAGTCCTTTTTAGTCGTGAGAATGTATTTAATAAAATCGCCGCACCTATGTGCCGGATTACTGTCTCCGTAACGTATACGGTCCACATGTCGAATTCATTTGGAAACAAATCACTCGACCCAGTAATCCTAATCCGCTAAACGACCATTAAGTACAAAAATTACTCGAATTCAATAGGCCTGCAACAAGGACTTAACATGGCAAACCCTGAAGACCATATAGTTGCCGCCCGCATCGCAACAGAGGCGGGTAATCATCTCGTGGAACTACGTGAACGATTATTTGCTAGTGGGGCTGATACTTGGACCGTCAAAGACACAGGCGACATGGAAGCTCATAACTTCATTATTCAAGAATTAAAGAAGGTTTTTCCAGATGACGGCATCCTCTCTGAAGAGGGCGCTGACGATCTAACTCGGCTAGAAAAAGACCGCGTTTGGATTGTTGACCCTTTAGATGGGACACGGGAATACGGAGAGCCTGGCCGAAGCGACTGGGCAGTGCACATAGCCCTAGCTGAGAAAGGAGTCCCAACAGCCGGAGCTGTTGCTCTCCCAGCCATTGGCCAAACCCTCTCCACACACCCAGCACCTCCGATGCCCCCTCCAGTAGATGGACCTCCCCGATTGGTGGTGAGTAGATCTCGTGCTCCTGCTGCTGCAATGATCGTCGCCGAAGCTACCGGAGCTCAAATGCTTTCGTTGGGGTCCGCAGGAGCTAAAGCTATGGCTGTGGTTCTAGGACACGCCGATATCTATGCTCATTCAGGTGGGCAGTATGAATGGGATAACTGCGCTCCGGCTGCTGTCGCACTCGCCGCAGGCTTTCACGCTAGCCGTTGCGATGGGTCTCCTCTCGAATACAATTTTGAGGATCCATGGTCACCTGATCTCATTATCTGCAGACCTGAACTAGCAGATGAAGTTGTCGCAGCAATCCGCAAAGCTATAGAGGCATAGCCTCCAGGAAGACCTTCAGAAAGAAGAGCCACATGGAACTTAAAGCGACTAGATGGGAGGTAGAGGGCTCAATCGCAACTTTATTTCTTTCACGTCCTCATCGACGAAACGCATGGACCGGAAGAATGCATACTGAATTTCGTTTTCTTCTTGAGAAAGCTGAATTAGACCCAAACATTAGAGTCGTCATAATCACAGGAGATGGTCCTGATTTTTGTGTCGGAGCGGATAGCCAAGCGTTGGAAGGGCATGCAGCTAAAGGCGGCTACGACCCTGGAACCGACTCTTCTCTGCCCACTCCAGGATATGGAGTAGCAAAAGAATTCGATCAAAACTTTGCTTTCATGATGGCGTTAAACGTTACGACTGTTGCTGCTGTAAATGGTGCTGCTGCAGGAGTAGGGCTGGTTGCCGCTTGCTACTGTGATCTTAGATTTGCTGCTACCGATGCTAGAATCACGACTGCCCATGGACCTCTCGGCCTCCCGGCAGAGTACGGGCTCTCATGGCTTCTACCTCGAATGATTGGCCTTACTCGAGCGAATGATCTCTTATTGTCAAGTCGCAAATTTTTTGCTTCAGAGACAGAAGGCTGGGGTCTATTTAATCGGATAGTAGAAGGTTCAGAGCTAGATCAGACTGTTCGTGAATTTACGAATGAGATGGTGCGGCACGTCGCTCCGTCTTCACTTCGAATGACAAAACGTCAGATTTATTTAGATCAACACCGAGACGTAGGGTCCTCTGTAGCTGAATCAGACGCGCTCTTGGATGCAGCTATGACAGACCCAGATTATTTGGAAGGAGTTAAAGCCCTAATAGAAAAACGCGTTCCACAGTGGTAAACGATTTTCTTAGTTTTCCTATTGCCGCATGATCTCTTTCCCTAGCCTTCTCTTCGTCTTAAGAATCCGTTCTTCAACGTTTGCACGTTCTAAATCTAGTATCCAAAACCAAAACATGAGATTTCTGTTTTGACTAGCGCCGCTAAATAAATTACTTACGCAATGGGAGTCGGCTTGCTATCAGTGCCGACAAAAATGTTACCCCGGCTAGATACAGAAATACTGACCTGAAAGAAGCCGTAGTGGGATCGCTTCCCATAATCGTGACTACGAGCGCAACTCCGATAGCACCAGCAAGCTGTCGCGCTGTTTGCATAACAGCTCCAGCAACACTGAAGTTATTTGGACCAACTTCAGAAACACCCGCACCGACCAAGAGAGCCGGCCCAGCACCTATTCCAGCACCAAGTAAAATAAACCCTGGAAATAAATCAACGAAGTACGCTATTTCTGAAGATGCCCTCAGATATAGCCAACAAGCCCCGGTTACGAACAATAAAATGCCAGGAACTGCGACATTCCGATATCCGAATCGATCAGCAATACGACCTGAGAACATTGATGATGTAAATGCTGCAAACGCCAAAGCGCTAACACCCAAACCAGCTCTTGAAGTTGAGTACTCGGCTATCTCAACCAGGTACAGCACCATGGTCAGCATTGCTGAAAAAAACCCGAGGCTAAAAACAAACACGGCGATGGCTGCAACCTTGAAAGAAGAAACTTCCAACAGCTCCCTGGGCACGATAGGAGCAGGGTGATGACTAATTCGCCTAGCTACTACTGCTATTGCACCAATAGACAAAAGTAACAGTCCTAGAACCGCCGGAGAGCTCCACCCCCACTCTCTGCCTTGAACAATTGCCAAAGCAAGGCCACCTGCAGCCAGAGTCACCGATACCGAACCCACTAGATCAGGTCGGCTTGCCTCAGGATTACGCTCGCTTTCAGTAAGAGTCCGAGCACCCCACAATAAGGTAATCACGACTACCGGGATACTCGCTGAGAATGCCCAACGCCATGACCCGGCGTCTATCAAAAGACCGCCGATAATGGGTCCTACCGCTGAGGACAGACCGAGAGTAGAGCCCCATATAGTTACCGCTGTTCCTCTTCGCTCAACAGGCCAAGCTGCTACGGCAAGCCCTAAAGAAGCAGGCGCCACCATAGCTGCACTCAGACCGATCAACCCTCGGGCAGCAATCAACGTAAGAACTGTGGGTGCTACCACGGTCAGAACTGCGCTAACAATAAAAATACCGAATCCGATATTCAGCAATCGAAGTCTGCCAAATCGATCGGCGAGTCGGCCGCTGACAATAAGAAAACCGGCGTACACAACCATGTAAAAAGTTAGTGTCCACGAAAGGTCTGCAGTGCTGGCAGATGGGAAACTCGACTGCATGTCCGGGATAGCAACATTCGTAATCGACAAATCTAAGCCGATCGCAATGTTCGTGAGGGAAGTCACGCCCAATATTTTCCAGGCTCTCTTCGTAACTACAGTATTTGCTTCAGAACCACCCGAAGAAGCTTTCTTCATGATAGTTACTGTAGATGCGTCAGCTAGGTATTTCAACTCAAAACCGTTGGGCTGGGTGGGCGCTTCCCCCTAGTCACACCCACCCAACCAAATCTCGGCATTCGCTAACAGATCTTCCCGGACAACTGGCGTCAAGTCAGAACAGTTGAAGGTCACTATAGGTCGGTAGCTCCATCTGTGCACAAAACAAACTTTACTTAGAGCCTCGAGAAACCAAGTAGCGTCATGCCATGAGCGAAATTTCCGACGGTAAAGACGCCTTTGACTGGACTAAAACATTTGCCGAGCAAGTGCTAACTCCGGCACAGGCTGCTGCATCTGTTGAGAATGGCGACAGCCTGGCTTGTAGCCTTCCCGAACCCACTGGCTTCCTGTATGCGTTAGCAAAACGGACAGAGCTTAAAGACATAACCATCTTCATTCCTGCCCCGCGCAGAGGCGGAGTTGCCATTGCAAAACATCCTGGAATTGAACTGAGAACTCCATTCCTTACCCAAATAATGCGCGATGCAGGCGCACATGCCGAAGTAGTTCCGGTAAGACTTGAAGACTGGGGTTCATTCACAAAACGTAATGCTTCACGTATCTCTATTGTTCAGGTCGGCAAACCTCGACCCGATGGCAGCGTCGCTCCAGGCTCCGCAATCGCCGGCAATGACGCCCTTGTGCGAAAAAACCGGCAGAAAAACGATCTTGTTTTCGCTTTAGTAAATCCGGTAGTGCCAGATATTCCAGGAGACAGTTTCCACATTAGTGACTTCGATGGTTTGATCGAAATACCGCTTGAGGGATCTATTCCAGTGTTTGACGAGCGCACACCACCCAAGGATCTTGATCCTTATATCCAAGCACTCGACGAGCTCATCCCCGACGGTGCAACAGTGCAATCAGGGGTCGGTGGACTGACAGAAATCGCCCTATCTCGCCTTACGCATAAACAAAACCTAGGAATACATACGGAAGTGATGTGTCAAGGATTACTTGACCTAATGCGATCAGGTGCTGCCAACAACCGTTTAAAGACAGTGTTTCCAAACAAAACGGTATTCACTATCGCACTGCCCGAAACTTTTAGCTTCATAGATCAAAACCCCGATTGCCACATTGTGCCTGCAAGCATTGCCCTCAATCATCAAACTATTGCCAAAAATCGGGACATGAGATGCGTCAATGGAGCCCTCGAAATTGACTTATGGGGACAAGTGAACTCTGAAATGATCAACGGCACTCAACATAGCGGCGTTGGAGGAGCTCTCGATTTTTTGCGTGCTTGCCAACTGAGCGAAGATGCGATCTCGATTCATTTGCTTCCAGCGACCGCTGCCAAAGGCACTAAGTCTCGAATCGTTAACCAAATCAAAACAAATGCGGTCACAGCTACTAGATACGATGTCGACGTAGTCGTCACTGAGTTCGGGATTGCTCGCCTTAAAGATGCTTCGGTGCGACAAAAAGCAACACGCCTAATCCAGATCGCTCACCCGACACACCAAGCGGAACTAACCGAGCAAGCTCAACGAATGGGTATCATTTAATTTTGGCTCGCAACTCTTGAAAACACGGGAACATCTGTTTCGCTTAGCTCTGGCCGGAAACGATATCCGAGCTCATTAAATTCTTCAAGATCATGGATCTTATCTAAACGATTCATAACCAGCCATGAGGCCATTGCACCACGAGCTCGCTTTGCATAAAAGCTGATCACTTTCAACTTCCCATTTTTCTCATCCAAAAATTTGGGCGCGATGACTCTCGCCGTAAGTTTCTTTGGGTCGACAACCCCAAAGTATTCATTCGAAGCAAGATTCACGAGGACACGAGATCGGTGGTTCGAGAGCTCATCTTCGAGCAAATTAGTTATTTGATCTCCCCAGAATTGGTAAAGATTGTTTCCACGCGGCGTTCTCAGCTTCGTGCCCATCTCCAGCCGGTATGGCTGAATTAAATCCAAAGGTCTAAGTAGCCCATAAAGACCCGAAAGAATACGGATCTGCTTTTGGGCACGAGTGAAATCTCTCTCACTGTAGCGAGCCAAATCCATTCCTAAATAGACATCTCCGCTGAAAGCTAAAGCGGCTGGTCGACTATTCTGGACGTTAGCCTCTGGTTCCCAATTTTGGTATCGCTCCACGTTTAGAGCCGATAATTTTCCAGAAATCGACATTAGGTCCGCAATCGAGTCAGGAGAATGAGTCAAAAGAACTTCGATAAGTTCGCTCGATTCACTCATCATTCTTGGTCTCGAATGTTTACGAGTTCGCAACTCAGACTGAAAATCTAAAGATTTCGCAGGGGATAAGAGAACTAGCACTACAAACAACCTCCTCGATCTTTCAATTCTAAGTCTAATTAGTTCTAGCCCAACGAAACGCAAAGTTTGTATCAGCCGCTTACATAAACAATAAATGAAAGTTTTTAAACGCTACCAGAGATTGCCTGATGCACTATGAAGATATGGGAGCTACCGTTCTAAGTAATGTCTATAGATTCTGAATTAGAGGCGCTACGAGAGCAGACTATCGAAGAGAACGAAAAACTCCGACCTCTAATCGAGGATCGGAAATTTCACACAGGTACTGTCGCTGAAGCTCGTCAGCTAACCCTCGCCGAAACAAAACTTGAACATGCGGTGGACATCTCAATACCAAGCCCGAATGGGCCAATATTAGTTCACACTTTCTCGCCACCAACCCCGAAGGGTGTTTACATGCACATTCACGGAGGTGGCTGGGTAATTGGTTCAGCCTTCGCCCGTGATCCAAAATTATTTGAGATATCTCAGCAAACAAACTCTGTTGTTGTTTCTGTTGACTACCGACTAGCTCCAGAGAACCCTCACCCGAGCGGCGCCGATGACTGTGAAATAGCGGCTACTTGGCTCCTCGAAAACAGTGAAAAAAAATGGGGCACATCTCAAATCGTTATCGGCGGCGAATCAGCCGGCGCCCACCTCGCTGCAGTCACTGCTCTGAGACTTAGAAATAAGCATTCACTGTACAAAAAAATAGTTGGGCTTAACTTAGTTTATGGTGTCTTCGACCTCAGCATGACTCCGTCACAGAGGCTAGGCAATGACAAACTGGTTATTTCCACCGAGACTCTAGAATGGTTTTATAACCACTACTTACAGAGCAACGAATCACGAGTACTGCCCGATATATCTCCGCTCTACGCCGATTTGTCCGAATTGCCGCCTGCTCTATTAACCGTTGGTACACAGGACCCTCTGTTAGATGACAGTTTGTTCATGGCAATGAGACTGCGGGCTGCTGGCAGCGAAGCCACTCTAGATATTTACCCAGAAGCACTTCACGGTTTCACAGTTTTACCTGGAAGAGCGGCTACGGTCGCTAACGAAAGAGCTAATCAATTCATTTCCTCCTGCTGGAGCTAAAAACAAATGGCAACTAAAATTGAACATCACCTCAACCTCGGAGATTTTGCTTACGGGTCATGCGATCAGGTAAGTCCGATGGTTAGGAGGGTTATATGCAAGAATCCCTCACCGTTCACCTACAAGGGGACCGGAACTTACCTAATAGGCGAAGGTCAAGTCGCAATTGTCGATCCAGGACCTCCACTCGAATCGCATTTGGACAACATTTTCGATGCATTAAAACCTGGTGAAACAATTACGCATGCTTTTATTACTCACACACACAGCGACCACTCTCCGTTAACAGCGAGCCTCAAAGACCGGGTGGGTTCCATTTCTTATGGCTTCGGCCCTCACGGAGCCGTTAAAGAGGAAGACCCAAGCGACCGAGTTGATTTCTCCGGGTACATTTCCCAAGAGGAACAAAATCAATACAGAAAAGAATATGAAGATTTGCCTGATGAGCTGAAACGAGAAGGCGCAGACACAGACTTTGTTCCGGATGTTTTCCTCGGAGATGGAGACATTGTAGAAGGTAATGGCTGGAGTGTCAGGGCTATCCATACGCCTGGTCACACTTCTAACCACCTTTGTTATGAACTGGTAGAGGAGAACAGCCTTTTTTCTGGAGATCACGTTATGGGTTGGGCCACGAGCGTCGTTGGCCCGCCAGATGGCTCTATGCGCGATTACCTAAACTCTCTAAAAAAACTCGTACCAATGGGCCATGATCTTTATTGGCCTACACATGGGCCATCAGTTCCGAACCCATCAGAATACGTTAAATCCTTTATCTCGCACCGAGAAGAACGAGAAGAACAAATAGTCGAATACTTAAAGGCTGGACCCAGCCGGATAGCTGATTTCGTTCCCCAAATGTATGAGGGATACGATAAACGCCTCTGGTATCCAGCGGCCGGTTCAGTTCATGCCCATCTTCTACATCTCGTTGAAACTGGAAGAGTTAAGGTCTCTGACGAAGAAGGTCTTGCCAAGCTAACCGCTATCTACGATCTTTGCTAGATAAATTATTTCATTTAACTCATCCACTACAGTCACGTAATTAGTGAGTAGGTTCACCCAGCATGCGTCTTGTTATCGCTCGTTGCACCGTTAATTACTCAGGTCGCCTTGATGCACATTTACCCGAAGCGATTCGGCTCATCATGGTAAAAGCAGATGGTTGTGTCGCAATTCATGCTGATGGCGGCGCGTACAAACCCCTTAATTGGATGAATGCTCCAAACAGACTCAACGAAGAAGAAGATGGGGCTCTTTGGACAGTGACAAACGAAAAAGGTGAAAAGTTAATAATTACAATTCACGAGGTTATTTCAGAATCCAGCGCTGAAATGGGGACAGATCCAGGACTGCAAAAAGATGGAGTGGAGGCGCACTTGCAAGAGCTGTTAGCAGCCAATCCTGACCTTATTGCTGATGGCACGGTCCTAGTGCGCAGGGAATACCCAACCGACATTGGTCCTGTGGACTTACTATGCAGGGACGCATCAGGCTCCGCCATAGCTGTTGAGTTAAAAAGACGTGGCGAGATTGATGGCGTGGAGCAGCTAACGCGTTACCTTGAATTCCTAAATCGAGATGGAAACCTTCGTCCTGTTACTGGCGTTTTTGCAGCACAAGAAATCAAACCACAAGCACGCGTCTTAGCTCAAGACCGAGGAATTCGATGCTTACTTCTCGACTATGACGAGATGCGCGGCATAGAAAGTAACGAACTTAAGCTCTTCTAGAGCGCTGCCTGCTCAGCCGCCTAGCCAAAAGTACACAAACCATTATCAATGACGATCCGTTCTTCGGCCATTCCCTGTTGGGCGACTGTTCGGTAGATGGCCTGGTGACCATCTCTCCACATTTGGACAGTCAATTTTTCTCCCGGAAACACCGGGGAAGAGAAGCGAGAATCCATGCTTCGGAATTTGGTTGGATCACCATCACATAAACCGTGCAGTAGAGCTCTACCAGTGAAGCCGTAGCTACAAAGACCATGCAGAATAGGACGTGGGAAGCCAGCTAATTCAGTCGCAAACCATGGGTCGCTGTGTAGCGGATTGTAGTCCCCGGATAATCGATATGTTAGCGCTTGGTCTTCACGAGTTTGGTAAGAAATTTCAATATCAGGAGCGTCATCGGGTGCATGAACTGATGGAGCTGTATCTCCTTCAACGCCACCGAAACCACCGGACCCACGGATAACTAAAGACCCTCGAAGTTCAAACAAAGTTTCACCTGTTTGCTTCAGGGTGGCAGTCGCTTCGGTGTCTATGATCGCGTTTCTACCCTCGCCTTTATCCCATATTCCAGAGATTCGATCGACAATCTCTACCGTTCCTCCCACAGGAATCGGAGCGTGGAGCGTAATACCTTGCGATCCATGCAAAAGCTTTCCCCAATCCAGCTCACCAGCTTTCCCGATTGCACCGCCAGCGCCAAAACCGATCACAACCCCCTGCGTTGGGAAAGTTTTTTGTTCAATATTTTTAGAATTATTCGTGGTGAACTCTAGCTCTGACGCGAACGGGTCTTCGGCTCCAGCTCCTATTCCCACTGAATAAAGTAGCGAATCACGGTAATCCCATGAACGCTCCACCGATTCTCCGACAGCACCTACAGCATTTGGATTTATAGCCATTTAAATCTCCAATCTAATTTTCTCTTCAAACATTTACTATCAGCCCAGCAGCCCGCCATCATATGGCTGGCCATCCATACCACAGTTAAGTTGCGAATCTCTTACTAGTTGGCGAGCTATCTCAGCAATTTTATTAGGATCGTCAACGGCATCAACAGCTGGTCCTCGGTGCCACCCGTTGGCCACTGCAAGTAACTGCCCGGACGCTTCGAACACTCTTCCGGTTACATCAGCTGACTCAGCTGATTGAAGCCACGTCACAATCGGAGCAATATAACGCGGGTGCATTTGAGCCTTTGATTCTTCAGAGGCTGAGCCCATGCCAAGATCTTCAGTCATTCGCGTTAACGCTCCCGGGGCGACACAATTGACGCGAATTCCATATCGCTGCAATTCACGTGCCGCAATTACCGTAAACGATGCAATACCCGCCTTCGCAGCACCGTAATTGGTCTGTCCAGGATTTCCGTAAATACCTGAAACCGATGTCGTATTTACTATAGATGCATTGACCTCTTCGCCAGATTTAACTTTGTCGCGCCAATATGCTGCCGCCCATCTCGAAGGCGCAAAAGTTCCTTTCAAGTGAACTTGGATTACGGAGTCCCATTCCCCTTCAGTCATATTTACTAACATGCGGTCTCGCAAAATCCCGGCGTTATTTACTAAGCCAGTGAGATCTCCGAAGTGTTCCACAGCCATGTTGATCATGCGCTGCGCTCCTTCCCAATCAGAGACATCATCTCCGTTAGCAATAGCCTCTCCTCCCATAGCCTCGATTTCTTGAACAACTTCATCAGCTGGCCCAAGGCCGCTTCCGGTTCCATCTCGAGCACCCCCCAAATCATTCACCACAACTTTGGCGCCGTTCTCAGCAAGCATCAAACAATGTTCCCGGCCAATCCCTCGAGCCCCACCGGTCACGATCACTACCCTATTTTCGCATAGCTTACTCATAATCAATTTCTCCTCTTTAATGACCATTTCGTGAGAGCCGGTCCCTCTAATCCAACAAATTTTTCGGGGTGAACCATTTTCAAACATCACCCGATGAGACTCTTGCCTAGCACAACCTTTGAAAGCGTGACGGGACTTAGCTCTTTCTAAGCTTCAGAACCCTATTTGCATAAAGTTCACCTACCATTTCACCTAGTGCTAAAGACCGTTGCGGTAACTCGGAGAAAAGTCATGATTGGACTGCCTTTGGCGATCCTTCTGTTCCTGATGCTTCTCTTCGTTACCGACACTATTTTTCGTCAAAATAACACAACCCGTAACACAACCTTATACGGATCCAACATCGGCGGGCTAGACAAAGAACAGCTCCTACTCGAAGTTGGATTCTTGGCCGAAGAATTCGCTCAGACTTCAATAACCATCGAAACCCTCGAGGACAGGTTTACTTGGTCTGCGCAAGAACTAGGCATAAGAATAGATTCGGAAATAACGGTTACGGAGGCGTTAAAGGTAGGAAAAGGATTTTGGCTTTTTCGCCCACTGACCTGGTTTTCTAGTCTAGTAAAGGGCCCGGAAGCTCAACTTCAACTGGTGATCTCCGAACACACGCTTGAGTCCTCTCTCAGCAAGAGCGAAGCATTCTATGAAGCTCCTACTGAACCATCAACAAAAATTGCTGATAGCCAACTAGTCGTTGTCCGAGGGATACCCGGCAGAGACATTGACGTCGATGATGCAATGAGGAAAATCATTGGGGTCTTAAAGCTCGAAACAAGTCCGACCGTCAATATTGAGTTAAGAGATATCCAACCAACGATTTCGGATCAATCGGTTCAAGAAGCCGTGAATAACGCGAATAAGATTGTAAATAAAGAGCTGCGACTGCAAAGCAACAACTATGAAGCTGACCTAACCCCAGAGTTAATCGCCTCTTGGTTTACGCCTCAAATTTCCCTGAAACGTTTCAGCCTTGACTTAGATGAACAAAAGGTGTTTTCCGGCGTTAAGTCCATTATGCAAGCAGGCGATATCCCCGCAGGCGAACCTTTCTTAGAAGGCCAAGGCCAATACGTCAAAGTTAACTGGGAAAAAGGGTCTATCTGCTGCCAGCCGCAGGTCGGTTTACTCGTCATTGAGGCACTGACTACTAAATCTAATGAAGTTAGCTTGACCGAACTCCCAAGCCAGCCAGCCCCGACTCCACAAAAACAAATCAGAGCACTAGAAGCTCTAGGGATTGGTGAGCTCGTTTCCACATTTACTACTCGCCATAGTTGCTGCCAGGGGCGAGTCCACAACATCCAACGATTTGCAGATCATTTCCGTGGCACAATCATTGAGCCTAACGAAGTGCTCTCGCTTAACTCCCACGTCGGCCCTCGCACTGAAGAAAGTGGTTTCGTTCTTGGTGGAGCTATCCAAGACGGCATATTAGTAGAGACTATTGGCGGTGGGATCTCACAATTCACGACCACTATCTTCAATGCCGCGTTGCTAGCAGGACTCAAATTCGACTACTACCAGGCTCACTCTTTGTACTTCCCGCGATATCCCTACGGACGGGAAGCCACCATTTCCTATCCTTCTGTGGATCTAAAAATTAGAAACACAACACCATTTAGTATTCTCATCTGGCCGAGCTATACCTCTGAATCAATAACCGTAGACGTCTACTCAACCAAACACTTGGATGTTACTTTTGAAGCTCCAAGTGAAAAAAGAGTTGGGCTCATGTGCACTCGAGTCAAAACGAAACGAGTCACAACATCACTAAATGGGGACATCGAAGAAGATTTTTTTGGCGCTCTATACCATTACAAACAAGGCATAAACTGTGATGGGTCAAGCTCGGACCCAGACTCTGAGATACCAACAGAACCTTCAGCGTTAAATGGACCAAAATCGCAAGATTAGGACTAGCTAGCTAGCCGTCTCTCCGAGCACAACTAACTACAATGTTTCCGCCCACGTAGCTAGGACCATCGATAGCCTAAGAGATGTGCCTTCAGCCGATATCGTTATAGTTGGTGCCGGACCTGCTGGAACTTCTGCAGCTATTCACGCCGTAAAGAGCGGGCTTTCAGCAATAGTCATCGACAAAGCGCACTTTCCGCGCGATAAATGCTGCGGTGACGGTCTTACTGCTTTAGCCTTAAGGGAACTACAACTCCTTGGTTTTGAACCGCCAGCAGATGAGCAGTGGCAAACCATAAATGGTATTCAGATACGTTCCCCTAATGGTAGAGAAATCCGACTTCAGCTTCCTGAAGGTCGCGGAGATTACGCAGCGGTAGTCCCTCGCTCTATTCTAGATTCGCAATTGGTAGACCTAGCGTCATCAGCAGGAGCACAAATATCTCAGGGCACTGTCTTCAAAGGCATAACGGAAAAAAATGGCTACACAGAAGTTCTAATTGAAGGACAAGAAAGTATCAAGACTCGAAATCTTGTTGCCGCAGATGGGATGTGGTCGCCGGTGCGCAAATCTCTAGGAGCGGTTAAACAAAGCTACTTAGGCGATTGGCACGCTTTTCGGCAATATTTCACAGCCACAGGCGATCGCTCTAGAGACTTATGGGTATGGTTCGAACCCGACCTACTACCGGGTTACGCATGGTCATTTCCAATAGCCGATGGAAAAGTAAATGTTGGCTTCGGGGTAATGAGAAAAGAAAACCTAAAAGGTAGAGACCTTCAACAAATTTGGGCAAATCTTCTAGACAGACCCCACATTAGAGAGGTCCTAGGGTCAACGACTCCGGACGGCCCATACAAAGCATGGCCTATTCCCTCTCGTCTAACATCGATGTCTCTACACAAGGGGCCAGCGTTATTCGTCGGTGATGCTGCTGCTGCCGCAGACCCCATGACAGGTGAAGGCATCGGTCAAGCATTAGAAACAGGAAGACTCGCGGCCACAGCCATTGCAGAAGGCGGAACCCTGCAAGAAATCGCCAAACAATACGAGCGTTCAGTTCGACGGAGCATGCACTCCGATCACCGACTGGCCAAAGTACTCAACATGGCGTTAAGCCACGAACAGATTACTAATGCTTCGCTCAAAATAATTAATGCCAGCAACTGGAGCCGTCGCCATTTCGCTAGATGGATGTTCGAAGATTATCCACGAGCCGCAATGCTCACGCCACGAAGGTGGAATCGCGCGTCTTTCCCCCTCACAGGAGCCTGGAAGTAATTAAAGTCTTATTTTACTAAACGTTCAACGAGTTGCGTTATCTGCTCATTCCAGCCAAGATCTATGTGTGGCGATGGGGAATAACAGCAACAAACACTTAATTTTTTCTAAATCTGAATGGGCTGCTCTACGCAATGCCACACCGTTATCGCTTTCGGAGGACGAGCTCCAAGAACTAGCGGGACGAGTTGAAAAAATAACCTTGGAAGGTGTGCGAGACATCTATTTACCTTTGTCAAGGTTCCTGAATCTGAGGGTCGAAGCAACTTCGCAGATACAAGTTGCTACTGCAAACTTCTTTAACCGTGATACCAAAAAGCGACCCTTCCTAATCGGAGTAGCAGGCAGCGTCTCTGCAGGAAAAAGTACTACGGCCCGAATTCTGCAGGCGGTTCTTTCCGAGTGGCCTCAACATCCCAAGGTAGATCTAGTAACAACCGATGGATTCTTGCAACCTAATGCAGAGCTAGAAGAAAAAGGGTTGCTGGGCAGAAAAGGATTTCCCGAGTCATACAGACGTGGCGCCTTAGTCGAATTCCTTCAAAAAATTGTTAATGGTGTTCTAGAAGTAGAGGCACCAGTTTATTCTCACGTGACGTATGACATTACTGATGAGGTTCAACTCGTTCAACAGCCAGATATTTTGATAGTTGAAGGACTAAATGTTCTTCAAACTGGATCATCTTCTAATACGCCCTTTGTCTCAGACTATTTTGATTTTACGATATACGTCGACGCTGAAACCGAGGACCTTGAGAAATGGTATGTGGAGCGCTTCCAGCAACTCAGGGCAACAGCCTTTCGCGAGAACAGTGCCTATTTTGTCCAGTTCTCGCACTTGCCACCTGATGCCGCCGAAGCGGTCGCCAGAACAATTTGGCGTTCTATTAACCTGCCTAACTTACAAGAGAACATCATCCCCACTCGCGCTCGGGCTGATCTCATACTAAGAAAAGGACCTGATCACGATATAACTTCAGTTGAACTCCGCAGAAATTAGTAAAAGCTAGATAAATTCGCTAAGACCGAACTAGCCTTTGGCCACGTGAACGGATGTCTCTTCTGTCGAATCGCCTCCGGCCAATCAGAGTCAAACAAAATTTTCGAAAATGAAGACGTCTTCGGGTTTATGGATATTTTGCCCATGACGCCTGGTCACTGCTTAGTTATTCCTAAAACTCATATACAAGATATTTTTGAGCTCCCAGATGAGCTCACAGGCAAAATAATGCGAGCTTGCAGGGATGTTGCAAAACTAATCACAGCGAAACTTGAGCCGCTAGGCATAAATTTAGTTAACAACAACGGTGCCCATGCTGACCAAACTCAATTTCATTTACACGTCCATATCATTCCAAGATATGGACGAGATCGCCTCCTGCACCCTTGGGAACGAAGTTACGGTAATCCCCAAGAGATAAAAAAAGTTGCCGAAGTTATTCGCGGGGAACGAGACATCACAGAACTAGGGTCTAACGGCTAGCTTTCTGCGCTAAGCGGCAGTAAATCTTCTTCTGGCGTACTATCTTCGGCATTATGACTGACCGCTACGAAAATTTTTCGGCTCTTACTATCACTGGACCAGACGAAAACGGAATCCTCGATATTTGTATCGACACACCTGGCAAAATGAACGCCGTAGACGAGGGCAAGCACAAAGCTCTCGCGAACGTCTGGCGAGCGGTCGATGAAGATCCAGATACCAAAGTCGCAGTTGTTCATGGAGCAAACGGCACGTTCTCTGCCGGCGGTGACATGGCAATGATCGAAAAAATTATGGCTGACTTTGATTACCGAGCTGGATCTCTTCGAGAAGCAAAAGACATCGTATACAACATGATTAATTGCTCGAAAGTAATAATTTCTGCAATCGAAGGAACGGCGGTTGGCGCGGGGCTTGCTGTGGCATTCATGGCCGACATATCAGTAATTGGCAAAAATGCCAGAATCTTAGATGGGCATACAAAACTTGGTGTCGCAGCAGGAGACCATGCAGCTATTATTTGGCCCCTCCTTTGTGGCATGGCAAAAGCAAAGTACTACTTACTTACCTGCGATTCAATGACAGGTGAGCAGGCTGAAGCAATGGGGCTCGCAAGCGTTTGCGTTGAAGACGAAGATGTTCTCGCAGAGGCCTACAAAGTAGCAACCAAACTAGCAACTGGTAGTCAGTCAGCTATCCGGTGGACGAAATACAGTCTAAACAACTGGCTGCGAGCAGCAGGACCGATATTTGATACTTCAGTTGCTTTAGAAATGCTCGGGTTCACGGGACCTGATGTTCAAGAAGGGCACGCAGCTATCACTGAGAAAAGGCGACCAAACTTCGCGTAGCCAAACCTTGAAACATTTTATGTGCCCTCCATCAAAATTGTTTCCATCGCTGAAAGAGACTGCACCGGGTTTATGACTTTAAGAGTTTTCATTCCTAAACTCTTGGCAGCATCGATGTTGGCTGATACATCATCTAAGAACAGCACTCGTTCCGCAGGTAGCTGAAGCTCGTCTAGCATGTGAGTAAAAATACGTTCTTCAGGTTTACGCATTCCCACGAAAGCAGAATTAACAGAAATATCGAACAACCCGTTGACATCTAAATCACTTAGAACGTAGGGCCAAGCTTCAGCAATATTGTTACTCAACAACCCTGTAGTAAATCCACGATTTCGCAGGTCTCTTATGGAACTAACTACTTCTGGCACTACCAATAAGTGAGGAAAGAGAAAGTGCGGGCTTTCAGGATCCCAAATTGATTCTGCTCCTTCCAAATCATTGCGAGACCATGCTAAGTAGTCCTTTAGAGCTAACTCTCCACGTTCCAACTGTGCAAACCGAGAGTTGGGGTCTTTTGCATCATATTTCGTCTGTCGGCTCTTCAGAGCATTTTGGTTAACTCCCGATTCACCATAGAGTCGCGTCACTACTGGGCCCGGTGGGATAGTGATTACCCCACCCCAGTCAAAAATTATGGCGTCTATCAGGGAACTAGCAACAGAAATACTCAAAATCTCAAACTTCCATAGGACGAGCCGGGTCCAGCACCCACTCCGAAAGAGAACCATCGTAAACCGCAACATCATCATGGCCAAGTAATGCAGTGAGCACGAATGCGTCGCTAGTAGCAGCGATACCGCCACCGCAGTATGTAATTATTGGTTTCTTGCTTTCCGTAATAGAAGAAAAAATCTCTCGTAGCTCCGCAATCGAAAGAAACTTATGTGACTTCGAGTCAACTAGTTTCACTGCATAAACGTTTGATGCTCCTGGGATGTGTCCCCCTGTGCCATAACTTTGATCTGTGCCATCATGATTTTCTGGCGACAAAGCGTTGACGAGGCAAGCAGCACCAGACATCGAAGCTTCGACCTCTTTCGTTGAAACAATCATTTCTGGTCTGAGCACGCAATCAAATTTGCCCGGTTGATGCAGCTTCTCTTCCCCGTGACTTATTTTTCTACCTTCGTTACTCCAGGTCCTCCAGCCACCATCGAGAACAGCACATTGATCAAAACCAAAGCATTTAAGCATCCACCAGACACGAGTCGCCCACATAGTCATCCGGCGGTCATACAGAACCACACGCGAGTCATTAGATATACCTAACGCTTCCATCGCTTCACCGAATTGATTTTCGCTGGGCATAGTGAAACGAAGTGGACTAGTCGGATCACTTAGGTCATTAGTCAAATCCACATATTGCGAGTTAGGAATATGGTTTTGATGCCAATCGCTGAACATCGATTCAGCTACAAACCCTTGACCTCCTGGCTTTAGAGCCACCGTGCATTCCAAAATTTTAAGATCTGTGTCATCTATATTCTCTTCAAGCCAACTTGTGCTTACTAAAGACTCCATACAAAGCTCCAGACTTAGTCTTAATCGAAGAATAGAGCACTCGGTGTTGTAAGAGTTTCAACTCTCAACTTTTGCGCTAACGCAATGAATCCAATTCGGTGGCTGAGGGGGGTTATCCCCGATCAGAAGCGCAAACATCTCGACCCCCTGAACTCTTTCGTCAGGCCAAGGAGTCCCACCATCGGTGACAACAATTATAAGTTCAGGTCTTGGTATCAATTTTGTGGCGTTCTCGATTCCGACTCTAAGATCCGTTCCTCCTCCACCCTTTAGCAACAGATCATTTACGTTTCTTACTTTCTGAGCTTCTTCTGCCCCAGCATCACAACTTATGACCCGAATAGCGTCGTTTTGAATGCCAACAGCAACAAGAAGTCCCTTGATTTCCGTTACTGCTAAACCAAGCATTCGTTCTGTCATAGAGGCACTTGTATCTAGCACTAAGGCGATGCTCGGTATCCGCCTGCGCAAACTAGGTAAAACTACTTCTGGAGAAATAGATATCCGTCTCGATATGCGGCTATTCGAGTAGTCAACCGCACCCATGCTTTCGGACAAGCCACGCCGAAGCACCGCCCCTAACTCTTTCCTCCAATCAACTTTGTGGTCAAGAGTCATGGCTGCCCACCTCAGCAACCCTTCAGGTATCTCACCGACTTGACGGTGATGTTCAACAATGTCTGAAGCAACTTGACGTCTCAAAATTTCAGCTTCTCTCCCATTGACACCGTCATCTTTATTCGCGTCACTTGGAGGTTCCTGATTCCAGGGTCTTTCATGACCATGCGCGCCTGTTCCACAATCACGAAACTTTTGATTGCTCTCAGATCCGTGTTCGTAATACTCCTCAGCAAATTTGCCATCAGGACATTTCAAATCATTTGGAGTTACCGCACCCGGAGGGAGTGTCAACATGTCTCGCAGATCATCATTAATTTCTGCATCAGCAGCAGCTACCCAATGTGGAACATCATCTTCAGAGACCCCTATGTGTGCCGCACGCTGAGCATGGTCACGCAACAGATGCCCAGTTAAGTGCACCAATTGAAAACCCACTAGCTCTGTTGGAACTTCGGCTAGTGAATTTGGGTCGACATAAACTCGCCAATTCGCATCGACGGACATTTCGAGCCCGGGCTCTCCCGGCAAAATACGAAGAGCAAATAGTGCTGAAGCTAAATATGGATAATTATGAGCTGCCCAAAGTCTCGCCGCGGAAGTCAACCGAGTTTGGTCAGTTGTCATAACAACATGCCAGCATCACGCATCACCGGAACGAACGCGGCTGCTTCGGCCGGAGCACTCAACCCCTCTGGACGAATTTGAGCAAGGACACGGGCGGCCATCGCACCAATGTCTGGAGCGTCCTCAGTAGCGAGCGCGATTACCTTCCATGCCGCCACCCAACGATCAGTAGTTAAATTTGCAACCACTGCAGCAACCACTCCTGATAGCGCCGCATACAAACGATCTCCACGTTTTGGAAACACCACAGCAGCTGGATTAGCTAGAGCAGCCTCAGGGTCAGGTAAATCTAGTGACTCTAACCAGGCCAAAAATTCTAGCCCTGCCCCATTTCCGACCGCTCCGAGTACAAGACTTCGGATCACTGAAACATCGGCCTGAATCGCATTTGCCGCAGCCAAAAGCCGAATGGCCATTTCCCATGTTCGCGGACTTGGCCAGGCTCGCCCCGCACTAGAACGATCAGAAGGAGGCGCAGACACTAAAGAGGGGCGAGTACCCAAAAATCCACTTACCAAGCCTGCCGCTAATGGCACTTGCTTATCCCAGCTAACTGGCAACTTAGGAAGAACCGGTTTAGGGAAACCAGCAACCAATCCAGCTGCCACAGCTTGGGCGTTAACACTCCAATCTAAGTGGCAAAATCGGTTAGCTAACGGCGCTGAAAGATCCCATCCGTCAGCTGCCTGGTCTGGAGGATTAGCCGCCGCAACGATTGCTATGTTCGATGGCAGCGCTAAATCCCCAACCACTCTTTCTAAGACCACACGCAGTAACGCTGCTTGTACCGCAGGTGGTGCAGTAGATATTTCGTCAAGGAACAAGACACCACTACCCTGATCAGCTAAATTTTTCGCCCACTGCGGTGGAGCAAAACGAACTCCTCCATCGACAATTATTGGAAGGCCTGAAAAATCACTCGGTTCACGGATACTTGCTATTACGACTTCGCATGAAAGACCCGCAGATTCCGCTAACGCCATCACTGCAGAACTTTTACCAGTTCCAGGCGAGCCCCACAAGACTGCCGGAACTCCTGCGGCAATAGCTAGTGACAAGGCTTCAAGAGAAACGTTTGTTGGCGGTGTCATGGTGCCATTCTGCTTCATTAAGACAGAAATCCCCCTATCATTTCGTTCTATTGTTACTCCAATGGACCGATAACGTGCAGATAGAAGCACTAAGGCTATGCACATCAACTAATTAGACAGGAACACGATGGAAGATCATCTGACAGCCCACGAACACGCGAGCCAAATGATCGATGCTCCAACCGGGCCGCTAACGGGAATCCGAATACTTGACTGCACCCAGGCAATCGCTGGTCCCTGGTCAACAATGATGCTCGCAGATCTTGGAGCTGATGTAATAAAAATTGAGGCGCCTCGCGGAGACCTACAAAGGCCAATGGCTCCATATACGCGCGAGGACGAAGAACGTGCATACGGCGGTTCTTTCTCTGTATACAACCGCAACAAACGTGGAATAGTTCTTGATTTCACTTTGCCCTCTGACAAGGAAATTTTCTTTGAGCTAGTTGACTCTGCTGATGCAGTCGTAGAGAACATGCGTGCCGGAGTCATGGATGGTTTGGGCTTAGGTTGGGAAGTGCTTCATGCCAGAAATGCTCGTCTCGTATATGGAGCTATTCGCGGCTTTGGCGATCCACGCACCGGACAAAGCCCATATTCAGACTGGCCTGCTTATGATGTCATCGCTCAGTCTATGGGAGGCCTGGTAGCCCAGAACGGCAACGGCCCAGACAACCGCATACAGGTAGGACCGTTTGTAGGCGACATCTATCCAGGCACCGTTGGCGCAATGGGAGTTTTGGCAGCATTATTCCACGCGGAACGAACAGGTCAGGGGCAATTTGTCGACGTCGCAATGGTCGATTCAATTATGGCTCTCGCAGAAATGGGCGTAATGCGATACTCCTATTTAGGCCGACCTGACACGCCTCCAAGTGGCAACAGTAGCGACTTCGCAGTCCCATTTGATGTATTCGAAACCAAAGATGGATCAATAGCCATCGCCGCTCCTACAGATAAACATTGGAGAGAATTGGCAGTCGCCATGGGCCATCCGGAATGGCAACATGCCGAGGACAAAGCAACTATTCGCGCAAGAGTGCTAAATCGAGAGCCCATTGATGCAGCGTTAACCGAGTGGACAAAAAATCAAAGCACCAAAGAGATTATGGAACGTATAGGCGGCAAAGTTCCTTGTGGCCCAGTGAATTTACCTGGAGACCTATTTGGCGATGAGCACGTCAAGTCGCGAGGAATGCTAGTCGCAGTCGATCAACCCAGCGGTCGTCCAATAGTTCAAGTTGCATCTCCGATAAAAATGACAGAAACACCTACAGGAGTTCACCGGCGAGCACCGAAACTTGGTGAACACACCGATGAGGTGATCGCCGAACTCGGATCGCTTCAAAACCGTTTCAAGACCCCCTAACGAGCACTACTGGCAACAGGAATAAGCTGCATCAACTAAAGATTGACCTCGGCTATCTAAAAGGATACTTTTCCCTAATCGGTTCATGGCATATCCCATCGTTAGTCCAATATCTGGGTCTGCGAAGCCTATCGAACCACCCATTCCAACGTGCCCGAAGGCACGGTCACCAATAAGTACCGAATCATGGTCACCGGATTGGTTTCCAGTGTTGTCCATTCGCTTCATAAAGCCTTCCGAAAAGGCTGTCGGCAGCAACAACATGGCGTCAGACTCAGTCGCTACAGACACTCGCGACATTCGAGCGGCTTGAACAGAGCCTACAAATTCTCCAAGAGCCGGAGCGTTGTAAACACGCGCTAGACCTCTTGCATTTCCGATCCCGCCGCCTCCACCTAATTCCGCCTCCCAGCTATCGGGATCATTAGATTCAGCTCCACCCCGGTGATACCAAGCCTTAGCTTGCATAGATTCTTTATCAGCCAAAAACGCTTCAGTATAGGAACTAAACTTTTCGCCGCGCACTGGCTTGTAACGAATGAGGTTTGAGACACGGTGATGTTCATTTTTTGGTAGACCAATCCAAAAATCGGCATTTGCGGGCTCAGCTACTTCACTTCGGAAAAAAGACCCAAGTGACTGACCAGAGCTTCTTCGCACTAACTCTCCCACTGTCCACCCAAATGTTGCCATGTGGTAACCATTACGGCTACCAGGCTCCCACCAGGGTTCCTCAGCTGCCAGACGATCGCATACATAGTCCCAATCAAGGGCAGACTTTCCTGGCAGCGCCTCTCGAAATGCAGCCACACCAGCTGTGTGATTCAACATCATTCGGTTCGTAACTTTTTCTTTACCCCTAGTAGCAAACTCAGGCCATATCTCTGAGACCGGCGCGTCAAGATCTAGATGTCCACGATCAGCTAGTAAATGTGCTGCCAAAGCAACCCCACCCTTAGTCGCTGAATGAAAGACAACCATTGTGTCCTCTTGCCAAGGAGTACCATCGTCGTCGACGACTCCGGCCCAAAGATCTACTTTCGTTTCACCTTCGTGCATCACACAGACTGACGCGCCAACTTCATTTTGGTTCTCAAAATTATTGATGAACGCTCTCAGAACAGGTTCCCAACCGTCTTCTACTTGTCCATTGATTTGAATAGTCACGACTAAAGGTTCGCGCATATTTTTTCAAAAAGCTCGCCCAGCTAGACGGCTTTTCAAATACCTCGCTAAATTGTGGACCGAATGCAGTGAGTCGCTCATTCCTTCCTGAAAGAAAAAACTATGGCAGAGCTCGGATTCGATGGAAAAGTAGCAATTGTTACCGGCGCTGGGGGTGGCCTCGGACGTGAACATGCACTGCTGTTAGCAGATCGCGGAGCACGGTTAGTAGTTAATGACCTTGGAGGCGCTATCGACGGAACGGGTGGCGATGAAGGACCGGCTCAAAAAGTAGCTGATGAGATAAATGCCGCTGGCGGAATCGCTATTGCCGATGGGAATTCAGTTAGCAATCCTGCTGGCGGAGCGGCTATCGTCCAAACTGCAATGACTGAATTCGGTCGCATCGATATCGTTGTAAACAACGCCGGAATTCTAAGAGATAAAACTTTCCATAACCTAGAAGACGACGAACTGTCAGACGTAATCGACGTTCACCTCAAGGGCGCTTTCTATGTGACTCGGCCAGCATGGGTGCACATGCGAGAACAAGGCTACGGACGGGTCATTAACACAGCGTCTGCTTCAGGAATAATCGGCAACTTTGGACAAAGTAATTATGGTGCGGCAAAAATGGGGCTAGTTGGGTTCACGAACGTACTCGCCTTGGAGGGTGCTAAACACAACATCAAGGCGAACGCTATTGCCCCCATTGCCCGAACTCGAATGACTGAAGAGCTGCTGGGGCCCTTAGCAGACTCACTGCAACCCGGAGAGGTAGCTCCTCTGGTCGCTTTCCTTGCGCATGAAGATTGTCCAGTAAACGGCGAAACTTTTAGCGTTGGCGGTGGTCGGGTAGCTCGATTCTTTGTTGGCCTAACACAAGGCTGGTGCTCCCCTGGGCATTCTGTCGAAGACGTCAGAGATCAATGGGAAACTATTCAAGACCAAGATGGGTACATAGTGCCTAAGACAACCCTTGAAGAATTCCGTCTACTTGCAAAGATGCTCAAAGAAGCTCAATGAGCTTCTTCAGTTCTACCGCTCTCAACAAAGTAGACATCCCCCCAGCCCGATAGCGTGAACCACAATGATCAAGCGCAAAAAACGTGTTCCAGCGGCGCGTCCTAAATCAAGCAACAAAAATCCGATAGTAGCCGGTGACGTCACGCCTACTCGAGCTGTGCCCCAATCGATTATCAGACCCGACTATGCCGAAAGCGGCTACCCCATAGCCAAAGCCCCAAAGGATCTCCGTAAAGACGAAGAGACCCTGGAGCGTATGAGGTTAGCGGGCTCCGCTGCTCGAACAGTTCTGCGTGCCGTTGCGGCAGAAGTTCAACCTGGTGTCACAACAGATTATCTCGACCAAGTCTGCCATGACGCGTGCCTCAACTTAGGTGGCTACCCAAGCCCGCTAAACTACAACGGGTACCCAAAATCTCTATGTACTTCAGTAAACGAAGTAATCTGCCATGGAATTCCTGATAATCGACAGTTAGAAAATGGCGACATCATTAACTGCGACGTAACAATTTTTCTCAACGGGGTACATGGCGACCACAGCGAAACATTCATGGTCGGCGAAGTAGATGAGGCCTCAAAAAAACTCATTAAAGTAACGCGAGAGGCCATGTACCTAGGAATCGGTGCCGTCAAATCTGGTGGCCCAGTCAACGCCATTGGACGAGCAATCCAACAGCATGCCGAAGCAGCCGGGTATGGAGTCGTTAGAGAATTCATAGGGCATGGTGTGGGCGAAATCTTTCATCACCAACCAAACATTCCACATTACTACGAGCCATCTGCCACATTTGAGTTTCAAGCCGGTATGACATTCACGATAGAACCAATGATTACGCTGGGATCATACAAAGCACAAATGTGGGATGACGGTTGGACAGCTACGACAATTGATCTGAGCCGAACTGCTCAATTCGAACACACTATTCTTGTCCATGAGCACGGAGTGGAACTACTCACCGTAGATGAGGGAGAACCTCAACCATTCATGCCTGGAAATGACAAGACTATTTGGCCGATGCAGGTTGATCTTAAAGCTATAGGACATTAGAAATGCCGTGGATCACAACCATTTGGGCCAAAAATCAGCCTAAAGGCACATTCGCCAAGTCTCTAATATTTGCTTTTTTTGTTACTCTCGCTCTATCTGGATGCAACGATTCAGACTCAGTCACAGTGGTCCCAACGACTACACCGGTATTGACAACTTTACGTCCTGAGATGACTACTACGACCACAGAAAAAGTACGCCAACGAAAAGTGTACGTCGTTCAACCTGGCGACACTTTAAGTATCATCGCAAAGGGTTTTGAAGTTACCGTAGAAGAGTTAATGGCTGAGAACGGTAAAGAAACAACAATTCTCAGCATTGGTGAGCAGCTAGTAATCCCACCATCCGACAACGAAAACTTGGATTAAAATGAGGTCGGCAAGGCCCCGATTTATCACTTTGGTAGGCGCCTGCATGCTTACTTTAAGCTTAATACTGTCCAGTTGCACGTCTCAAAAAAACTCTAGTAATTCCGAATTAATCATAAACATTACCCGAACAAGCAGCACCTCTGTCACAACTATAATTCCTGTTAACCAGGTCAGATATACGGTCACAAATGGTGACACGCTTATAGCTATTGCTAACCAATTCGAAATCCATTTAAACCATTTAGTTAGAGCAAACAATATCGCAGATCCGACATTAATCTATGTCGGACAGGTACTGATAATTCCGCCTCCGCCGGACAAAAGTCTTGAACCGATGCTCACAGTCGCACCGCCCACTAATCCGTCCCTGCCTCCCATAGAGACAACTACGACATTGAGAAACAATTGATAGATTTAATACCTTTACCGAGTATTTCTCGACCGAGTAAGCAATTTCCAATACCCGAATTATCACAAGTACTATGAACTTTAATCAAATAGACGAACTGATAGACCAGTGGTGGGAACAGTGGCGCGGGCACCCTACGCTCGACAAAATTTTTTATGCATCCTCTAATCTTGGAGATTTCAGTCTCATTTGGCACATAGTCGGCGGTCTCGCCGCGCTACCACCGAGTAAGAAGGCCAACCAGGCACTCAGATTTAGCGCTCTCATGGGGGCTGAATCACTTATCGTCAATCAGCTAATAAAACGTCAATTCAATCGACCGCGACCAGGAAGCGCAGACGATAATGTTTCTAAACATCAGCTCAGAGAACCGATAACGTCGAGCTTTCCCTCCGGGCATGCTTCAGCAGCTTTTTGTGCTGCAACTGTGTTAGCGCGACGGACACGAATTGGCAACATTTGGTACGTAGCTGCCGCTTTCATTTCAATTTCGCGAGTACACGTTCGTCTACACCACGCCTCAGACCTAGTCGGCGGAGCCTTAATCGGCTCTGTCCTAGGAAAGCTGACTCACCGATTAATCGGTAAATAAGAGACGCAAAATAATTACGCCAAGCAGTCTTTAAGCCTGGGCTGAGACCTGCTCTTCTAACACAAACTCAAGGCCTGATATCTCGTCAGCTGATTTCGCAGCGCTTTTACTCAAAACGCTCCGAACATCTAACAAGAGATCGGTAACTTCATTTGAAGACACAAGTTCACGGTGAAGAAAATCGTTAAGCGCACCGTCAATGACTCCAAGGGCTTCTGAGATGATTGGTAGATCTTGCGTTTCGGTCACCTTCTGCTCCTTGTCTGCTGGAGGTCTTCCAGCACCCATGAACTTACCCTAGCGTCTAATGACAGGTAAATAGGGGGATATTTACGACACTTCGCCATCAGACCATTTCAGCGGCTACCGTCAGGCAGATGAGTAATGAGAAAACCCCCCTCGGAGTTACTTTCGGAAGCCTGGGAGTACTTGGCCCACTAGCAGCAACCGAAATAGCCCAAATAGCCCAATCACTCAATTACAAGTCTTTTTGGACGGTGGAAGCTACTGGCACAGATGCATTTACTCTCCTTGGATCTGTTGCTAACGCCGTTTCTCCCATTGACCTTGGCACCGGAATTATTCCTATACAAATTAGAACTCCGGCACTGACTGCAATGACTGCAGCCACTCTTCAGTCTCTTGCGCCAACTCAAAACATTTGGCTAGGGATAGGAACTTCAGCACCGGGAATTTTAAGCCAGCATGGATTAGAGATGACAGATCGCCCAATCGCCATGATGCGCGAATACGTAGCGTTACTTCGTGCGTGTCTCAGCGGCGAGTCAGTTACCTTCGAAGGCGATTTCTGGCAAGTCAAACGCTTTCGTCTTGGCCTCAAAAAAACTGAGCGAGAACCAAAAATTGTGCTTGCCGCTCTGAATCCCCAGATGCTCAAACTAGCTGGCGAGATAGCAGACGGGGTTCTCCTCAATTACATTCCGGCTTCATACATCTCTACTGCCATCCAAGAAGTTCGCTCCGGTGGGCCCGCCACAATTATGAGCTACGTCCACGCTGCCGTTGGGGATTTTGAGCAATCTGCAACTTCTGCTCGTAAAGACCTTTTCAACTATGCAATGGCTGACGGGTACGCACGGATGTTCCGATCCGCAGGCTTTGGAGCCGAAGTAGATGAGCTTCGCTTAAGGCAATCCGAGCGAAATCGCGATGGGGCCCTAGCCGCTATATCTGAAAAAATGATTCAATCTATTGACTTCATCGGTAGCCCCAAAGAAGTAACAAAATTTGTCAAAAGCTATATTGAGGCAGGCGTAGAGTACCCAATCCTGATGCCTCTTCCATGGGGGGAGAACCGCCATACCGTGGCCGTCCAGACAATGGAAGCAGCAGCTGACGCAACTCAGGCCTAAAGACTCTGCTGAAATTTCTCTAGGTATTCAAACCCACAGGACAGGTCAAACCTGTGCCTCCCATACCACAATATCCATTAGGCACCTTGTGTAAGTACTGCTGATGGTAATGCTCTGCATAGTAGAACTCTCCGAGGTCTTCAACCTCGGTTGTGATCGGCCCATAGCCAGCTGTATCTAAAACTCGCTGGAATCGGCGCAATGAGCTTCGTGCTTCCTCTTTTTGAGAATCATTTGTGGCATAGATACCCGATCTATATTGCGTCCCCAAATCATTTCCTTGTCGCATCCCCTGCGTAGGATCATGATTTTCCCAGAACAATCCCATCAAGCCACTAAAAGTCGTTTTTTCTGGATCAAAGGCCACAAGCACGACCTCATTGTGACCTGTCAGCCCCGAACAGACTTCTTCATAAGACGGGTTTTCAGTAAACCCTCCCACATACCCAACGGCGGTAGTCTTAACACCCTCTGCCTCCCAGAAAACTCGCTCAGCACCCCAGAAACAGCCCATTCCCACCACAAATATTTCGGTGCCGCTATCGAAAGGCGGAGTCATCGGGACTCCTAAAACCTCATGTGACTCAGGCACGGGCACCTGAGCCGAACGCCCAGGAAGTGCCGATTTTTCATCTGGCATTTCATTTTTTCTATTCCACATCACCATGCGTCTAACTCCCTATTATTGCTAACCGTACTAGGTCACTCAAACTTCTTCGTCCCAGATGACGTAACATCTTCAAATGTCAACTTCACTCATTCCACCTGAGTCACTCGCGCGTATCGGTGAAATTCTATACGGTCCTATCACCGTCACAATAAATGAACGAGAAGCCCAAAGATATGCGCTTGCTGTGGGAGACGAAAATCCCATTTACTTCGATGAGTCTGCTGCCAAAGCCGCTGGTTACAAAACCATGACGGTGCCTCCAACATTTGTTACCCACGCGATGGTAATCCCAAAGCCCCTTTCGACACTTCGCACAGATGGTCTATACAGAGACGGAACAGGGGTTCGTCTCGAGGTGGCTCGAATGATGTTCGGAGGTGAAGAATGGGACTTCCTTGAAGCTGTCTACATCGGAGACGAAATAACAGCTACAGCTCGACTAGCCGCACTTGATCAAAAAAGTGGCAGCAAAGGACCATTCGTTCGTCAAGTAAGAGAAACAACTTTCGTTAATCAAGAAATGACTACGGTCGCTCGTTCACGTCAGATCGGTATAGCTCGATGAAACAACAAACGATAGAAAGCATTTCAGTTGGAGATCAACTGCCAGTGCTCCACAAATCAGCCGATGAAGCCCAACTTTTTTTGTACAGTGCTGCCAGCTTCAACCCACATAGGATTCACTACGATCGTGCATACGCTGAGTTTGAAGGCCACACAGACATCATTGTTCATGGACCACTTCAGGGTTCCTGGCTCACCCAGTTTGTAACCGACTGGGCCGGGCCGAAATCTCGGCTTTTAAACATAACTTGGCAAAATCGCGCTAGCGCAATAGTCGGCGAAAATCTTGAGTTTCATGGTTCCGTAACCGAGATAAACGAGACCGAAAGAACCGCATTGCTTTCGCTTGAAGAAAGAAACGAAAATGGTGCGATCTTGATGCCCGCTACTGCTCTTATAAAGCTTCCGTCAGAAAAAAAACTCCAATGAAAATTGCTGTCGATTTTCCATCAGTTGCGTATCGAGAAGGCCATAAAAAAGTATTGGAATTAGCTGAAGCCATTGAGGCTATAGGCTACGACGAAATCGCAGCCTTCGACCATGTCGTAATGGGCTACCCGAGCGAAACTCGAACCACTATCTACCCCGCTGAGATGCCGGTTCTCGAAGCGTTTATGCTGCTGGCTAATCTTGCAGCTGTCACTACAACAATTTCACTATCAACTGAAGTCTTAGTGCTACCTCAGCGACAGCCAGTCTTAGTCGCTAAACAAATAAGCACCCTCGATACGCTTTCCAATGGACGAGTTCGTCTAGGTGTGGGCGTGGGCTGGCAGGACTCAGAGTATGACGCTCTAGAAGAAGACTTTCACACTCGCGGTAAAAGAATGGATGAGGCTATCGACCTGCTGCGTGCTTACTGGGCAGGCGGCCAAATCAGTTTTCAAGGGAATTTCTACAAATCAAATGACATGGGAATGGAGCCAGTTTCGCCTCAAGGAATTAACTTACCAATATGGATAGGTGGGGTCGGAAAAGCTGCTGTTCGCAGAACCGCACAGAAAGGAAATGGCTGGATGGCCTCCGGGGTCTCCGACGAACAAGCCCTCACAACTGTTGCGGACATTCGTGAACAAGCAGAACAATTTGGTCGGGACCCATCCGATATCGGCACACAGTTAATGCTGCAACCACCGCCTCGACGTAAAGAGGACAAGTTTTTTTATGCTGATTTAGATCAGGTCTCAGAGCGAGCAGCAATAGTCAACGCAATGAACTTTGATTGGATTTCTGTCAATGCGACAGCGGTGTTCCAATCAGGTTCGCGTTCAGTCGATGCAATGATCGAACAGCTAGGGGCTATATACGATCGGCTGAGCAACGAAATTCCTCTCGAATAAACGAAAATAACGTGTAGTTTATTTTCTGTATACCGCAATTCCTAGATCCACAATAACGATATCTACATAGACCAAACTGAGCATTCGCATATGAATCAAAGTTGATAAACCACTAAAGGATCAGAATCTAGTGAGTCGTCGAGAACTAGTTATTTCCAACTTAGATAAATGCTGGAGCTCGGCTATCGACTTTTTTGAGTCGTTGAATGACGATCATTGGAAGGTTCAATCTTTGTGCTCAGATTGGTCTATTAAAGATGTCGCCAGTCACCTTTTTTCAGTAGAACAAGCCCTTACAGACTGGATTCCTACTGGGCCAAAAATACCGCCTCCTTTCGAACTAGTTTCTGGCTATTTTGCAGCTGCATCACAAATGGACACGGCTAATTTAGTAAACGAGTTCCGCCATACTTTGAACCGACGGCGAGACAATCTAGCGAGTATGACAGATACAGAATTTTCAACACCGACAATGACGCCAGTTGGTCCCGGTACATACGATCGTTTTATGGCGGTTCGAGAGTTCGATTTTTGGATGCACATGAGAGACTGCACCGCTCCGCTCAACATCGTGACTGATAACAGTGGCCCAACCGCAGAAATGGCTCTAAACGAAGTTCGCCTTTCAATCGGATACATCGCTGGTAAAAAAATTGGATTAGAAAAAAATCAAACAATTCATTTTCATATCTACGGGGCTATCGAAAGTGATATTTTCGTGGCTTTCGAAGATAGAGCAGTCGAGGTACCTCATATAGAAAATCCAACCGTGGTACTTCATTGCGACTCTATGGCATTCATGAACCAGGCGTGTGGCAGGGTTGACCCTGAGATTCCCATTGAGCAGGGGTTAATTTACTGGGCAGGAGATGAAACACTCGGAAACCACTCCGCCCGTAATCTTAAATTCACCATGTAATTGTCGAATAACCCGCTTGTCATTCAGGACAAAATTAGGAATAGTTGGTGAAGCAATATTAGACGCTTAGCTTCCCTCTATTCACCAAAAGTTGAAAAGAGTGTCGGATTTTCCAAGTTGGCTAGTTGTTGGTTTCGGTGATTAATTTCTTCTAGATGCTCTGGATGGGATAAAATCCAGAACTGGTTATCAAGCATCGCATCAATTACTTTTTCTGCAACATCATCAGGGTTCATTCCGTCTTCGAGCATCGCTGCTATCACTGCGTTGCGTTTCCTGGCTTCTTCAGGTGCTCTTGTTTCAGCTACATCAACATTTTTTTTATTGCGCTTCAATTCATCTGGGCGATTCCGTTGTGCCGTCGCTATGTTAGTGCGAACAGTTCCTGGGCAAAGCACAGATACACCTACGTCAGAATCAGGGTCTCGTTCCATTTCATGGTGCAGCGTTTCCATTATCGCGACCACTCCAAACTTCGCAGCGTTATATGGAGCTAGGCCAGGAACAGCCATAAGTCCGGCAACCGAAGCCGTGCTCATGACGTGCGATTCTTCGGCTTTAATTAGGTGGGGCAAGAAATGATGTATTCCGTGGATCACACCCCAAAGCGATACGTCTATGACCCATTTCCAGTCAACTAGCTGCTGATTTTTGATGAAACCGCCGCCGCCAACTCCAGCATTATTACAGAGAATATGCACTTCACCGAAGTGCTCGAGAGTTAAAGAGCTAAGGCGAGCTACTGAGTCAGAATCAGTAACATCTGTTAGTACTCCGATTGCTTGCGCTCCAGTTGCACGGACATCACTAACAGCCGCCTCGAGCGCGTCTTCTTGGACATCAGCCAAAACTACTTTTGCGCGCTCGCGAGCGAAGCCCATTGCCAAAGCTTTACCTATCCCCGAACCCGCCCCGGTTACAACAGCCACACGATCTTCAACTTGTTTCATCGATAACCCTCCACTAATTCTCTCTATGCATCATCACTGATCGTTAAGAGACTCCAACCGGTCCATTACGTCTACATATTCGCTAATCATGTTTTCAACTACGCGCGTAGCAGAAATCGATTCATTCATTTGTCCGACTATCTGACCGACAAAATAATTAGATAGCTCTACGGCTCCAACGTTTTCTTCATTTAGAGCTGCTCTATCTATCCTACGACTAGCTTCGCCAATCAACATTGGCTGCAATGGCATAGGAAGCGTTCCTGGCGAGTCAGCACCTTCCCATTCGTCGGTCCAAGCTGAACGTAGCTGGCGAGCTGGTTTCCCAGTTCGCGACCTAGATCTAAGCGTGTCCGATGAAGTCGCCTCCAAAAATTTATTCTTTACTGCCGGAAGTGTTTCCGCTTCTAGAGTTGTCAACCATACCGACCCGCACCAAACTCCCTGAGCTCCTAAAGCGAGCGAAGCGGCCACTTGCCTTCCTGTTCCTATTCCACCTGCTGCCAGGACTGGAATTGGATGGACTGCATCGACTATTTCCGGCACTAGAACCATCGTGCCTATCTCTCCGGTGTGTCCGCCAGCCTCATGCCCTTGGGCAATTATAATGTCCACTCCTGCAGCCACATGCCTGACCGCATGAGACTTTTTGCCAGCCAAAGCTCCCACTAGGATTCCTTGCTCGTGAGCTCGAGCGATCATGTCTGGAGGAGGAGGTCCTAGCGCGTTTACAATTAACTTAATCGGATGCGAAAAGGCTACGTCCATTAAAGGTACTGCCTGAGAATAGGTCATTGGCGGTGCGCCATCGCCCCCCAGTACGTTCAAACCATCTGATTTCGGCATTTCCGGAACGCCATAACGATCCATCATATTTTCAAGGAAATCTCGGTGTCCTTGAGGGATCATAGCGCGGAGGTCAGCAGCCGATTTACCGCCTTCATCTGAACCCTCGTACTTAGCGGGAACAATAATATCTACACCGAAGGGTTTCCCGGCAACTTCATCAGTAATCCACTTCAGGTCTACATCTAGCTGTTCCGGGGTGTGTCCTGCGGCGCCTAGCACGCCAAAGCCACCAGCTTTCGTCACTGCCGCCACCACATCTCGGCAATGAGTAAAGGCAAGAATCGGAACATCCACACCAAGGATCTCGCAAATATTTGTCTTCATGATCACCAAACTAGACGGTGACTGCCACAATTACCTGTGCTTCGTGAAATCGTATGACGAAACGATCGAAGGCCAAGCTCAAGGCGGCTCCGCTATTTCTATTAGGAGCAACTCCACCGTTACATCAACGGACTATTCCGCCCTACGGTTAAGGATTTATCTATTATTTCCTCACGACAGTTGGAGCACCGAGTTTGGGCTGTAATGCTCTACCTATGAATTTCACTTCGATAGGTCACAGCTACATCGATAGCGAGTCAGGGACACCACTCGATGTCTGGTATCCCATATCGGGCAACGATGCATCTCGATCATGTCTCGCTGAGAAACTAGGAATTATTCGAAGCATCACAGTTGAATCTGAGCTTTCCGATTCAGACAGCCCACCTAAAGACTTCAATGAGGCCTACCTTCGCCTTCACCTATTGAGCAGACGAGAAATAAAGCCCCACGAAACCAACCTTGATGGTTTGTTTGGTCTTCTTACGAATTGCGCTTGGACGAACCTAGGACCAGTTCTGCCCGAAAAAGTCGACGCTCTTAGGTCCGCTGCGGCTAAAGAAAGCCAAAGCCTAAACGTTACCTCAGTGGACAAGTTCCCCAGGATGACCGATTACGTGATCCCATCAGGCGTTCGCATCGCAGATGCTGATCGCGTCCGGCTCGGCGCCCATCTGGCAGATGGAACAACTGTTATGCATGAGGGTTTTTGCAACTTCAACGCTGGAACCCTAGGTCCTGCGATGGTCGAAGGCAGAATTAGCGCAGGCGTGATCGTCGGAGCTCATAGCGATATCGGAGGCAGCGCTTCAATTATGGGCACTCTTTCAGGTGGTGGGAAAGAAATAATTTCAATCGGGGAACACTGCCTACTGGGCGCTAACTCAGGAATAGGCATCTCCCTCGGTGACTACTGCACAGTAGAAGCAGGCTGCTACGTAACGGCTGGAAGTCGCGTTACCCTTCCCAACGGAACGGCCGTTAAAGGAAGCGAATTATCAGGCAAATCGGGGATGCTATTCATACGAAACAGCCTAAGCGGAGCCATAGAAATGCGGATATTAGATCCTGACCGTTGGTCAGGAATTAATAAGGAGCTCCACACAAACTAAAGTTTTTAGAATTTTAGTTTTTCGGACCAGAGCGACGCACACAGTCCCTCGCCTAAGGTTGGTTACGAAGAAAGGATATTCTATGCCATACGTTCAGGATCGAATAATACACGACGCCGACGCCCACACTATGGAACCTCCTGAGTGGCTAAATGAATTCGCTCCTAAACCGGTTATCGAATATTTCACTGAACATTTTTCAAAAAGCAGCACTGAACTTTTCGCAGACATCGACCGCTGCCGAGATTTACAAGCAGACAAAGACTTTCGCGAAACTGCTGAACAAGAAATCATGAGCCGGAAAAATTTCCAGGCTAAAGGGGCATGGGATAGTTCCGACCGCAGCCAGGCCCTCGACTGTTTAGGTTTCTCGAGTCAACTAGTTTTTCCCACTATGCCGAACACCGTTTTAGAAGCAATGGAGCACGAAGCTTCAGCAGAACTTACATACGCAACCGCAGACGCTGCGAATCGAGCCCAAACTGCTTTTTGCCAAAATGATCCACGCCTTCTACCCGTTGCATACATTCCTCTTCAGGATTTAGAAATGGCCCCAGCCTGCGCTGAGCGAGCTTTAAATCTTGGAGCAGCCGCGCTCCTGATTCCAAACCGGATGCCCAAAAATCATGCCCACAGCCACATTAAATTTGACCGGGTCTGGGCACTAGCTCAAGAAGCCCAGGTCCCAGTAGTTATGCATGTGGCTGAGCCAAATTTAGTTATGCCCCCGCAGCATCGCAACAATGGGTTACCACCTGAACCTGATTTTCACGGAGGAGGAGAGAACTTTAGGTCAGTTTCATATATGGCTATTTCTTCAGCGCCAGCGCAGGCATTATCCATGTTTATATTTGATGGCGTTCTAGAACGTTTCCCCGACTTACGAATCGGCATAATCGAATTAGGAGCCGCATGGGTACCTTCGTTTATTCGTCAGCTTGATGCAGCTTTCCTAGCGTTCAAACGACATGAAAATCGACTTCAATCACTCAGCCTTCAGCCTTCTGAGTACGTGCAGCGGCAAGTTCGAGTTACACCCTTCCCAACCGAACCGACCGGATGGATTATCGAAAATTCTTCGCCAGAAATTTGTATGTTTAGCTCGGATTTTCCTCATGTAGAAGGTGGAAGAAACCCTCTTAAACATTTTGACCAGGAAGTCCAGCAAATGGATGATCTAACAAAAGACAAATTTTTTCGACTTAATTTTGAAGACCTAATGGGCTCAGCTTTCTAACCTCGCGTGAACATCGAAAGGACTCAATGGGTATTCGACTCGAAAAAAATTGGGAAATACTGAACAGTACTAATATCGAAGCTCTCCCAGGACAACTCGGGGTGTATCAAATAGCTGACAAAGACGGACAAATTATCTCTGTTGGCTATGCCGGAGCGAAAGAACCTTTCGGCATCAGGTCTGCCTTGGAGGGAGAGATACTCAGACATGGAAATGTAGCCACACAATTTCGTTACGAGTTCACTTCCAACTATCAAAGCAGGTGGGATGAACTGCTGATGCTCCACATCTATGACTATGGCGAACTCCCCGAACATCAACAAAATGAATCCAGTCGCGTTGGTCGACTCCATCCAAGCTAGCTAAGAGGAAACATGAATTTTGATCTCACCGATGAACAGCAAATGATCGTCGATACAACTCGCAAATTCGTCGAAAGCGAAATAGTTCCAGCTGAAGAACATCTCGACCCTGATGCTGGCTCACTGGAGCCGCACGACTTTGAGCGATTAGTTACCAAAACTAAAGAGATGGGCTTCTACGGATTAGATATTCCTGCAGAATATGGCGGCCCTGGCCTCGACACGACAACCAGAGCCCTGATGGCGATTGAAATGTCTCAGCATCGCGCTGGTTTGTATAACCCTTGTTACGGAGTTTTCGGCGGTGCCGGGTTGGCCCAACTTTATGAGGCAACTGATGCTCAAAAAGAACGTTGGTTGTATCCAACTCTAAGAGGTGAAAAAAAAGGGTGCTTCGCTCTCACTGAGCCTTCTGGGGGTTCAGATCCTGCGCGAGCTATACAAACTAAGGGATACAAGGACGGCACTGAGTGGGTCCTTAATGGCTCGAAACTTTATATTTCAGGCGCAGACAAGGCCGACTATGCTCTTCTTTTCGCGCGCACATCGGATGATCCTGGCCGAAACGGGGTCACCGCATTTATCGTAGACACCGATTCTCCTGGGTTCTTTGTAAGACGCGTAGTCCACACATTACGCGCAACGCACTACGCCACCGAACTCCAATTCGAGGATTTAAGAATCCCCGAGGACCAGATATTAGGGGAAGTGAATGGTGGATTTGCTATTGCTAATGACCGACTCAGCCGACAAAGAATTCCATATGCCGCGGGGTGTATAGGTCCCGCAATTAAAGCTCAAGCAATGTCCATTGAATGGGCCAAAAGTCGAGAAACTTTCGGTTCACTCCTGGCCGAAAAACAAGCTATTCAGTGGATGTTGGTTGATAACGAAATTGATATTCGCCACGCAAGATACTGTGTGCTTGAAGCAGCGCAAAAAGCCGACAAAGGGCTGCGTTTTCGAACAGAAGCAGCTATGGCTAAGTTGGTAGCGACCGAAGCAGCTGGAAGAGTTGTAGACCGTTGCATGCAAATCCATGGAGGAATTGGTGTAACAAAAGATCTCCCATTGGAACGCTGGTACCGAGAGCTCAGAATTCGTCGTGTTGGGGAGGGGCCTAGCGAGGTGCAGAAACTAATTATGGCTCGAGACATAATTGGCGGCAGCTTTAAGTGAGTGAGGTCGCGGGTCCACATAATGACACAGATCGGCCCTTGCCCTTGGATGGGGTAACAGTCCTTGATCTCGGACAGATATACCAAGGTCCATACGCAGGATTTCTTCTAGCAATGGCTGGCGCCCGTGTAATTAAAGTTGAGCAAACGCTCGGTGAACCGTTACGAGCCCGAGGAAATTCTCTTCCATTCGCGATGCTGAACTCTTCGAAAGAAACCGTAACACTCAATCTTAAGTCCCCAGAAGGGCATGAGATGTTTCTTGAGCTAGCAAAAAACGCAGACGTAGTACTAGTCAATTTCGCTCCGGGCGTGCCAGAAAAATTAAAAATCGACGCAGATTCTCTCTGGAAAATTAACCCAAAGCTTGTTTTTGCTCATGCTTCTGGATTTGGTTTGAGCGGACCCTCAGCTGACCAAACCGCAATGGATATAACGGTGCAAGCTCATATGGGCTCGATGAGCGTAACCGGACATCCCGGGGAGCCACCTGTTAAAGCCGGAGTGCCTTTTGTGGATTTTCTTGGCGGCTCTCATCTATACGGTGGCATTGTCACTGCATTATTTGAAGTCCAGCGAACTGGTCGCGGACGAATGGTCGAAACTTCGATGGCGGAAGCCGCTTACCACACCCTTTCCACCAACATGCTTTCCTGGCATCAAAGCGGATCGACGCAACGAACCGGAAACAAACATGCAGCACTCGGAATGGCTCCTTACGACGTTTATGAATGCCAGGACGGTCACATTGCGCTCATCGCAGTCACCAACCGTCACTGGCGATCTGTCTTAAGCGTTATTGGACGAGAAGATCTTATAGAAGACAGTCGCTATCGGGAAAATTCTGACCGTGCGCTGCACATGAGAGAAGTAGATGAACTAGTTGGAAGTTGGACCCAAAGCCGTTCGCGAGAAGAGGTCAATCAGCGATTAAGCGATGTCGGTGTTCCTGTCGCAATAGTACGCGAGGTCAACGAAGTTGTAACCGATAAACATCTCGCTGCACGGGGATTTATCGAGTGGTTCGAGCATGAAGAATTAGGTTCGATACCCCTTCCTCATTCGCCCATAAGATGGACCGGATCTCATCTTCGCCCCCTAGAGCTTTTTCACGATCTCGGAGCAGATAACAGCAAAATTTTTGGTGAGATGCTTGGACTCTCAGAAGAACAGTTACAGGACCTTAAAGAGCGCGGAATCATTTAGTAATTTAAAGGCTTGACTGTTCAACCAGCCATGGAAAAATCGAATCAACGCCTGTTTGCATCTCAGGGTGCCACTGCACTCCGACTACACGACCATTTTCGTGTTCCAAACTTTCAATTGTCCCGTCTGGTGACCAGCCCGTCGATTTCAGCCCGATTCCTAAGTTCTTGACTGCCTGATGGTGAAATGAATTAACCTCAATTGTCGACTCGTACACCCTAGAAAGAATACTTTTTGGTGCAAAACTAACAGTGTGACGACGCTCATTCCGGTCGCTGGAGCGCAGACAATGCTGGTCTCCTTTATCCCACGGTAAATTTGACTCCAAGCTCCCACCCAAGGCCACATTTAGCAACTGTACTCCTCGACAAATAGCCAACACTGGTTTCTCTTTTTCGAACGCCGCTTCTAATAGACCCATCTCAAAATTATCACGCTCTATAGAAACCCCCTCGCTATAACCCGAAGGACCGTTCCAAAGAACCGGGTCAACATCACCACCACCGGTCAGAATAAGCGCATCAAGACGATCAATATAGTTAGCTGGCATATCAAGCATTGGGATCATGACCGGAAGGCCACCAGCTAGCGCAACTTTACGCGCGTACTCTGCGAAAAAAAGATCCACAGGACTTTCAGCCAAATGTAAGTTTTGACCTGAAAATATATCGCCTTTCACGGAACGCCCCGTGATACCAATTAGAGGAGCCATCTGTTAGATCGTATGTGAAAGTAACAGAAGTAGGTTAATGCACTGCCAGTAAGCCACAATGAACCCTATGATCCGCTCACTACACCTTGCTTCACGATTTGAAGCAATCAGTTGGCTCTGTTTAATAGCTGCGACACTCGTTAAATACCTGTTCAGCTATGAGCTCGGTGTCAGCATCATAGGTCCCATCCACGGCGTGCTCTATTTGGTCTATATAACCGCAATCGCTCGGTGGTTCAAAGAACTCAATTGGAACGTCCGAAAAGCCATTCTCGCAGCAATTCTAGGGGTACTTCCCCTAGGTGGTTTCATCGTCGACAAATGGATTACGTCTAGCGAATAATGTCCTTGTCGACAGTTATGAACCAATAAAATTCGGCGGACGCTTTTCAACAAAAGCCGCTATGCCTTCTTTTCCGTCATGAGTTCCCATTGATTCCGCAATGGTTACTCCTTCAAGTTCTCCTGCCTGCTCTAGCGGTGTATCGAAACCCGAGTAAACAATTTTCTTTGCTTGGCCAAGCGCCCATGCTGGTCCATCTGCCAATGTCTGTGCTAACTCAGCAGTTGCCGCATCTACCTCGTTGTCAGGGACCACACGATTCACTAAACCCCATGCCTCAGCCTCTTGCGCTGACAAAACTCTATTGGTAAGAGTGAGGTCAAGCATTCGACGCAATCCGATGTGTCTCGCCATAAAATAAGTCGAAGTTCCATCGGGAGTTACCCCAGCTCGGGTATAGGCCATTGTGAATTTCGCTGACTCGCCACACACAACCAAATCGAAAGCGCTCACGATTGAAAGACCTGCTCCACCTGCAGCACCATTTACGCCAGCTACAAACGGCTTCGCTATGCGGTTCATTTTGTAAATGGCGCCATGGAAATCCGTCAACATTTCGCTCACTAGCTTGGGCAAAGTGTCTCCAGCAGAGTGGAATTCCTTAAGATCACCACCGGCGCAAAAAACCTTACCTTCAGAAGTTAACGAAACTGCCTTCACTGCATCATCCCATTCAATCTCAAGCATGACTTGGCGAAGGTCACGCGATAATGCAGGATTCAAAGCATTTGCTCGTTCTGGTTGGGTAAGACGTATATGAGCTACTCCGTCTCGCACTTCATAGGCTAAATTTTCAAAATTCATTAAGGACTCCAAATTTTTGGGCGGTAAATACTTTAATTTTAGCGAGATGCAGGAGACAGGTCACGAGCTGCTTGAAGGGGGTCTATTCCAGCGAAAGGCATGATTGAAATAGCAGACGTCGTCACACCGTTTTCGTGGTATCGATCAATATGCTCCCGGCAAGATTCAGGAGATCCATGCACAAATAACTCGTCTACGACGCTGTCAGGAATTGCTTCCAAAGCCGCCTTGCGGTCCCCGCTCTCCCAGGCGTTCCACATCCCATTTAGCTCATCCGATCGTCCCAACCATTTATGAAACTCGGCATATACGGGCACGTTCAGATACGCAGCGATTTGTCTTTTCGCAGCTGCTCTTACAGCATCTGTATCTTCACTCGGACAACAAAATATGCGAGCAACTATTTCCTTATCCGGGCCTCCTTCATCTACATACGGACGAACTTTCGCTACATCCTCGGCAGACAACCAATTGATGATGGCTCCATCACCTTCTCGCCCGGCCAACTTCAGCATGCCCGGCCGTAATGCTGCTATCAGAATCGGGGGTTGTTCCTGCGGTGGCCGGCGTAATGTGAAGCCTTTTATCTCAAACCCCTCATAGGCACCAGAAACTTTCTGCCCAGTTAACGCCGACCGCAAAAAACGAGCAGTATCTCGCGTTCGCTTATAAGGCTCCACGAAAGGAATACCATTCCAGTTTTCAACTATCACATTCGAAGACGATCCAATTCCCATAACGAAACGGCCTGGAGCAGCCTCACAAATCGATGCTATATTTTGTGCTAATAAAGCTGGACCACGCGTAAAAGCTGGGATAATGGCTATACCTAATCGCACTTCAGGCACCCACTGCGAGGCCAACACAAGCGGCGTGAAGCCATCGGTTCCATCGGCTTCTGAACTCCAGAAATCTGTATACCCAAGGTCTGCGAGCTCACGGTATATATCTGCCTGCTCATGGAGTGGCATGTCGAACGGAATACTCATACCGAACCGGTTTTTCATAGAAATCCCATAACTTCCATAATCAAATATTGACTGCTGCTTCTAACTTCCACGACATTATCTATCTCGCGAAGATTCTGCTTAGCTTCACGCGACACTTTCTGAAATTTTATAAAAATACCACTGTCCCACCCCCCTGTGCATAGTGGTCCTATGACTACACAGCTACAACTCGTTGAAACCGGGACTTACAACTGGAAAATTAATCGAGAGACTAAAGAACTCGGGCGACAAGGTATCGCAAACGCTAGAGCAGCGCTTCAGAACGCCCACCAACTGCGCTTCGAAGACTCACAAGCCGCATAACATCATTAAAGTCAATAAATTTTGACAAGTAGTTACACAATTACCTGAAAACACAAGCCACAAGAAACTAAGCTGTCTTTTCATGACAGACATAGTGATCGTCGAAGCAGTCCGTTCTCCAGTAGGCAGGCGCGGTGGCGAATTATCCACAATGCACCCCTCGGACCTTCTAAGCGAGGTGCAAACAGCACTAGTCAAACGAAGTGGCGTAGATCCCGCATCAGTTGGGCAAATAGTAGGCGGGTGTGTAAGCCAAGCAGGCGAGCAAACAGCCAATATCGCTCGAACAGCATGGCTCGGAGCTGGAATGCCTCTGAATGTTGCAGCTACAACAGTAGATGCCCAGTGCGGCTCAAGTCAGCAAGCCGTGACTCTTGCCTACGGGTTAGTTGCGTCAGGAGTCGTTGATAGTGCGATAGGTTGTGGCGTTGAATCCATGACACGCAACCCTATGGGCTCCTCCTATCACAAAGGCCAGAAAACAGCGACAGCAAAATACAAAGAAAACTATGAGTACACGAGTCAATTTCAAGGAGCAGAGCTACTAGCAAAAAAGTGGGGTATCTCTCGAGAAGAATGTGACGAGTTCGGGCTTCGAAGCCAAGAGAATGCTGCCCGAGCATGGGAAGAAGACAGGTTTTCAACTCAAATTGTTCAAATTCAAACCCCGGTCCTAGATGAAGATGGAAAACCTACAGGAGCAACAAAAACAGTTTCAAGAGATGGCGGACTTCGACCAACAACACTTGAAACTTTGTCTCAGTTAAGTCCTGTTCTAGAAGGCGGTGTCCACACTGCGGGAGCATCATCTCAAATAAGCGATGGATCAGGTGCAGTGCTTTTGATGACAGCAGAATCTGCCGCAGAACAAGGACTTAAACCACTTGCCAGAATCGTAGACACCTGCTTAGTTGGCAGTGACCCCGTCTTAATGCTCACAGGACCTATAGAAGCTACAAATCACCTTCTGAAGCGCAACTCTATGAGCATGAGCGATATAGACGTCGTCGAAATCAACGAAGCATTTGCGTCGGTCGTACTAGCTTGGGCAAAAGAACTGAAACCAAACATGGACTCAGTGAACCCAAATGGAGGAGCAATTGCCTTAGGTCATCCTCTCGGAGGCACGGGGTCTATTCTCATTACCAAAGCGATTCATGAACTTCACCGAGCAGATAAGCAATTCGGTTTAGTAACTATGTGCTGTGGTGGTGGTCTGGGAACAGGAACAATTATCGAACGTATCTAGAGAATTTAAAACTTTTCTAGATCAGTGCTCCTCTTGGCGACAGTGAGGACTTTGATCGTTAACGGGCACGTCAGTCTGTTCTTCATCACTTTAATCTAAATGTTTCAACAACTCGGCACTAACGTAGTGTCGTGGCCAAACAAAACTCCCTATTAAACAAACTAGGGCTCGAAGATGATGCCCGGCTTTTGATAATTACCAGTATCGGACTCGGATGTTCACACTCGATGAACCAAGGTGTCTATAAATCTTTACGTCAGGGACTCGCAACCTCGGCCACTCTTCTAATGCCCTGCCCTTGGGCTAGAGACGCTGCCGTTCAGTTCAACGATGATGACCTTGGCCTTTCGTTAACTCTCAACTCAGAATTTGACAATTACAGATGGGGACCAATTACCTACGCCCCATCATTACTTGATGGAGATGGTGGCTTCCCCAGAACTATTACAGACGTGTGGGACCATGCTGATCTCGAAGAAACACGCCGAGAGTGCAAAGCACAAATTGATAGAGCAATACTTTGGGGCTTTGACATAACTCATCTAGGAACTCACCTAGATGCGATGACGCTGAGACCAGAATTCTTTGACATTTACCTTGAACTCGCATGCGATTACAAACTTCCGATAAGGCTCCCATCAGCATCAGCTATCACAAAAATTGGGTTCCCAATTAAATCATTAGCAGAGGCTCAGGGCATATTATCCCCAGACAACGTTTTGCGGCTACCAGAAGCAACCGCAAAACGGGCCCAAAGCTTCGAGCAAATCCTCGAGAGCCTCCCTCCTGGCGTGACTGAGTTACAGCTGCAACCAGCAGAGGATTCTCAAGAGCTTCGAGCCATCACACCTAACTGGCCATTAAGGGTCGAAGATTTACAACTTGCCACAGACAATGAAGAAGTGAAAACTCGCATAGAAAAGTTAGGCGTAGAACTAATCGGCTATTCCGCTCTTAGAGACCTTCAAAGATCGACCTAAAAAATTATTTCTCCGGGCACCAGCATCAAATCTTGTGAAACAAAACGCTTTCTCCATACAGGCAAAAGTTTGAGCCAAAGCGCCATTTCGCCATCTACTTTTATTTCACCTTTCATGTACTCAACCGCCGGATCAATCTCTCCTTTATAAAGAGATACAGCAAGTTCGTAAGACATTTTGAGTTCAAGATTACGGCCCCTGACCGAACCCAGCTCGGCAGAAACTACTCGACCATCAATCATCACAACACTCACAACTAATTTGCCATCTGGACAACCATCTATTTTAATGCAGATAGTTCCAGCCGCATCATCAATTTTAGGGTGCTCTACCTGGCTCCATTTACTAAGAAAGTCTGCTGACAAGAACCTCATGGCCCCTCATCTCCAACGCTTACTATCTGGTCCCTGATCCCCGCAAAAAGGTCATCCTCTTCTGGCTCCGTCGAGATTCGAGAGCGCAGAATCATATAGTCCTCATATGGATGAATCGCGTCTTGTACATCGTCAGGCAGACCAAACCAGAACGGCGATTTGGGGTCGACTTGAGTCTCATGCGCTAACAAGGCCCGTCGGCGAACAGAATTATCTACTTTCACCATCGCAGTGATGCGATCATCGCGATCATTTCCTGATAGCCACTTCTCGTCGTAAGGTGACTCAAGCCCACGATCAAGAAAAGCCTGATGAGTAAGTAATATTCTTTTTTTAGACCAAACTGGAGCATATAGTTTCAGCGGTTCATATGGATCGCCTGCCTCTGGGTACCATTCGGGATCTCCTGCACGATCAAAAGCAGGCAGGCTGATAGCAGTGACCTGTAAATGGTCTGGGTGCGGGTATCGATTCTGGATTTCCGGATAAGTAACAATTACTTGAGGTCTAACACGCCTAATAATTGCTACTAGCCGCCCTACTGCAATATCTAAGTCAGCGTTCGCAAATGCATCCGGGTGAGAATTCGGTTCGGTTTCAGGCATCCCTGAGTCTCGGTACCCAAGCATTACAACCTCGTTATATCCAATAATCGATGCTGCTTTCTCAAGTTCTGCTCGCCGAACTTCTTCCAAATTATTTTTTACTTCATCTCGGTCCATCGCTGGATTAAGGATGTCGCCCGCTTCGCCTCCTGTACAACAAACCAAAGTCGACTGAATTCCTTGACTTCTGTATAGTTTGATAGTTCCGGGGCCCTTAGACGACTCATCGTCCGGATGGGCATGGATAGTAAGAATCGATAATGACATTAAGCTCAAGCTATCAAGATCACATGAAATAATCGGATCAACTAGCTGTTGGGGTGAGATCAACCATCCCGGTTTCATCATCGAACTGTAAGACATATCCACAAATTTCAGCGAAACGCTCGCGACCTTCTTCTGGACCTGACGCCAAGAGCTCATCACCAGAGCGCAGAACAATATTTTTTTGAGGGTTGTAAAGGTAACTACCAGCTCTTCTTATCGCCAACACGTGATATCCAGGATCTACAGACAAACCCAATGAACCTAAACTCATATTCTCTGCCGCAGACTCTGAGCCAATTGGTACTTGGACAACAACATCGCTCGTATCGCCTAACGCCAGCGCCAGCACAGGGTGGATATCTTCTTGATCCAATACGAGAGTTACCATCTGAAGCGCCTGGTCTCCTATATCTTCGGCAGCTTCAGCCAAGTGGAGCAGCCCACGAAGCTGCGATGGGTCTATGTCACTTGCTGCTGCTCTAAGTACCCAGGTCTGCAACGAAACTTTCATCCCATCAAGTCGTTCTTCAAGAGATCGAACCTCACGAGCAAGGGAAAGGTCACGAAGTACCAACGCAGAATAAGCAAGCCCTATCGAAGTCTCAGAAAGATTTTTCATTTCGACAAGAGTGTCCACTGCCCGATCTAAATCAGTTAGGCCCTGAGTTGGGTCGAACTGGGGCGGAACCCAAACCGAAGCAGAGGCTAATTCACGAAGCCGAACTATCCCAGCGGGCTCTCCGCGAACAAACAGCACATCACTGGGCTCTAAAACGCTTTCCCCACCTATGTCTGTTAACCATCGGCGCCCACGCTGAATCGCAACTACTCGCATACCCACCACAACAGGTAGCTCCAAGTCAGCAAGCGAGCGACTAACCAAATGACTGCCCTGCGCAACTACTAGACGGTGAGACACTTCAGCTGCCGCAGCCATATCCACTAATAATGCCTGAGGAATTCCGATGTTTCGTAAAACTATTTTTGAGATATCTACAGCAGCGTTAGCAATTTGTTCAATCGAAGAAACCACCAACAAGACAGAACTCATTCCATCTACTTCACGCGGGTGGCGAACCGCCAACATCGTGAGCGATCTCATCTCATGAACAAGATCAGACATTTCCTCTTCAAGATCTAATACAGCTTCGGCCATGCCTTCATCATCAAAATACAACGCGGCATAAGCTAAATCGACCATTAGCTCCGAAGCATCTTTAGCTTCCGCCAGCATGGCTTTAAGGTTCCTGGGTTTATCATCCATGAGCTTTCCCGAAGGCTAGGCAAAAAAACGGCCGAGAGTTGGCAAAAACAGTAGAACTTCTAAAATTTTCGCTACCTCGGATTAACAAAATATTCATCAAACACCGACCCAGGAGATAGCTAGAACTAATCCTGCAGCTCCTGCTAGGTCGACGGTACTTGTGACCAACGGGATCCCGTAGGTATCAGGGTCTACTCCAATACGAAGCGCCAACACAGTCCCGTAATAGGCGATCACCCCAGCTAAACCTGTAGCGATTAAACCTCCAATTAAGGAAATCAAGATTACCTTAATCATTCCAGGAGACGAAAACGAAAAAACATATCCTATTGACTGAGCTAATAAACCATTAAGAATAAAAATGGGAATTGCTAGGAAAAATCCAAACCTTAAGTCACGTCGGGCGCTTCTACCTGGAATAGTTGCAGGCTCTATGACTCCAAGGTGCAGCTTACTAGAGAGTCGGCCCGACAGAATTCCACCAATCGCTCCCGCCGCCGCCAGACAAGCAGGAACAAGCACCAACAAAGTTCGATATGAAGCAAAATCATTTATGCGGTGCTCGATTACAACTCCGGCGATGATTAGCACAACTCCAGTTCCCAGTAGAACCGGAACGGACTCTCTTATAATTTGTACTACTAAAGCTGGTGCTCCCCGCATTGCCCAAACTAAAGATGCCAAGCTAGCGATCACGAAAAATAGAGCAAAAGATACTGTTAGAGCTCCTGAAGCGACTAGTAAGCTCCCGACAAAGAGTGCAGGCAGAGTCACTAAATCCCCAACGGCAGAAACTAATGGAGCATTTACGTTGTCTAAATCCCAGCTGTGACTCGCTGAGGATGACGCTAAGAAAAGCGCCACTAACATCACGACCGCTGATGACAGCAAGGCCCCTATTCCTGAGACCACCACTAGGTCCGATATGCCAATAACTGAATCCAAACCGAACATAGGGGCTATCACTTTGGTGAGCAGCCCTAGAGCCACGGCCGTCACCAGCGATAAAATCGAAGCTGCTAAAATGTTCTGACCAACGATTGTGTCAAATCGCCTAGAAAGTCTAAAAGTTCCAGCGTGAATGCTAGTGGAGAAGCGACTACCCAAAGCACCGAATATGTTTCCGCGCATCCCAATAGCAGCAGGTACCAGAACTAAAAGCCCTGGTAATTTTTCAAGCGTTCCAGTGATTCCAGCTAATAGAGCGCCGGCCATTGTTGCCGTCAGACTACTAATAACTAATGCAAGGAGACTTTGACGAACTCCGATGGAGTCCGGCCCAAGAAACCCTCTCAGTAAATTATTCTTATTCGATTGTCGGCTGGTCCGAGAGCTACTGTTCACAGAGCTATCGCGAGAGCGATATCTGAGGATCAGTTTCCGGGCCATGTGCCAAGGGTGGCACTTATCGCGCCAACTCGCTATCTTTCGGGACAACGGATTTCAGTTACCTAAATATGTCGGCCTCGGTTAAATCGAGGTACCGGTTAAATCTTCTATCAATTGCAGCAGCAGAATGGGCCCAATATTTCCGCTTGTTCGTTTAGCCACGACACCATCAGCGTTTATGAACACAAAAAATGGCACCGAACTAGCTCCGTAAGCCTCAGCTACTGCAACACTCGAAGTGTCGGCTATCACAGGAAACGGCCAGTTATGGGAAGCAAGCCATTCTGAAGGCGGATAGTTCCCGCGACTCGAATCTTCAAATGTGGAAACGGCAATCAAGTCGACATTGTCTGGGAATTTGTTTGATGCCAACCATTCCGTCATCTCTGCCACCTCACGCTGACAGTGCGGGCACCAGTGAGCGAAAAAAGCAACGACTAAAGGCTTTCCAGAGGGAGCTACAGTGACCTCAGCACCACTTAACAAATCTAATCCAACCACCTTCGGCGCGCTCATGCCCACCGCCAAATCATTCAACGGGTCTTCATAAAGCGGAAGAGATTCGCCAATCACTTCAGTTACAAGCGGAGTAATTAAACTGGCTGCCTCTTCCAAATTATTTGTTTGAGCTAGCGAAGACTCTACGCCTTGGTTACCAGAACACGAAGCCATCAAAATACCTAGCAAAATTAATGAGTAGGTTCGCAAGTGCCGCATACTTTTTGAAACGTTAGCCGTTGTAAAGCTCCGAATAGCAAATGGCGTATCCACCTTAGAAAACCATCCTCTGTTCGCCGGGCTTAAACGCAACAACACGTTAATGATCTTAAGGTGCCACATAATGTCTCGATGCCACCGGTAGCCCTTTTCCTTCCACCAGCAACGCAATTTGCCTACTTGTAGCTAGAAGCCTTCCATCTGGCGACCAAATCTCACCAGTGTCATCTACAAACCCTTGGCTTCCGACCAGTTGTCTAAAGACCACAAAGCAATGATCTTCTGGAGATAGCCCTGTTTCTCTTGGATCAACCAAAAAGTGCACTGTTAGCTCAATCGTTGGAAGATGCACTGCTTCGTCCATATGCACCATTGCCGATGGAACCCAACTATCTGCCATCGCCAATATGACTGCCTCGTCATAGGGCTCAGGATCAGCTAATCGGGTCCATCCCCCCACCTCATATGCTCCATCAGTAATTGAGGTCTCAGGGTGTCCAGGAATCCCAATTGTCCAACGATCATCCCATCGATCACGAAAAGCAACATGTACATCAGACAACATTTTAAAGCCTTGCTCCAGAGGCATAGATGTCGGCATGGACATCTGCTGCCATGACTGATCGGGTGTCATAGAAACTCCGACAGCAACCAAAGCAGTAGCAATGCATCGATCTCCTTGAGTCAGCCTCACGGTGACAAAAGATAAATTCTTTCCATTTTTATCAACTGTCACCACAATTTCAGCTTCGCCTTCACCAGGAGCCGATAAGTAGTGCACTGTGATAGTTCGAGCAGTTCGATTTTCAGGTAATGCCGCCATTGCCGCTTTCAAAATAACTGCGGCAATTATCCCACCGTTAGGGCCAGCGATCACCCACCAAGACCGGTCAAACTCAACTCGATAGCGATTATCTCCTGTTTTAGTTAAGTTCGTTGCTTCAGAAAAGTTAGTTAACACAGGTGACAACATAGCGGGGTTCAATTAAATCTCGCCTCACTCACCTATGACAATTACGAATAAAAAGGCGCCTTCCAAAAGTACTAAAATGATTACCGAACCAGAAAATTTCATGAGGTGTTTTGATTCCAACCATGGCCTAGGTAAGAAGAGGTGACAGACTACAGAACGTGGAAACCAGAAAACTAGAATCAACAACCGGCTTTGTCCTTTATGACCTCCCCGATGCAGATAGTTATGTGGGGCCAGCGCGGCTGGGAGCCAAGCTTGTACCCGATAACGCTGTCATGCTCATACGAGCTTTGACTTATACCTTCGCCGTTCTCGAACAGAAACGAAGCGGCGCCACAATCGGTCTAAAAGTTGATCCTGACCAAACCGAAATAGCGGTAATGTCCGCAGCTAAAGAGCTATCTGAAGAATTGCAATCAAAAAAAATTACCTTTAACCCTGGATTACGATTACAAAGAGAGCAAATTCTTCCTCTCCTTGAGCACGACACAAGAAACAAAATCGGACTCGATGACCGCAACGGAATCAGCTTCGAAGATGAACTAACTGGACTCGGAGCTTGTGCCGCCGCTCAGGCAGTAGCTGGAGGAATTGAAGGGCAATCCTTCGCTATCGAAGGGTTCAACTCAATTGGTTTAGGAATCGCTCGAGAAGTTGTTTCTCGTGGTGGAATAATCAAACGAATTTCCACCGCTAAGGGCTGTGTCACAGGGCCCTTCGAACCAGATACTCTAGCCGATGCTTGGATGTCACATGGCCCTGGCTGCACGGAGCAACTCGGCGACATCGGCAAACCATGGGATATTTGGAAAGCTGACGTTGACGGAATTTTTGTAGGTTCAAAACCGGGGGCAATGGCTGCCCAAGGAGCTAACGGCTTAGAATCTAAGATCGTTGTGGCTACTTCTCCTGCAGCTATCTCTTCAAAAGCCTTAGCAATCCTCCGTCAAAATGACGCTCCTGCTATTGCTGATTTTATTGTGAATATCGGTCCTGTCCTATCTTGGTTCTCTCAAGCCGATACCACTCATGACCAACTTAGATCTCTAACAGAAACAACAATTAGTGCTCTAATAGCCGACACGATTAATCATGATGATGGTCCATTTCTGGGCGCCTGCTACAAAGCTGAATCATTTTTAAGAACCTGGCAAGACCCAATGCCATTCGGCCGGCCACTGGGATAGGGATCAGCAAAAGTCCCTGCTACGGATACCTTCAGCTAATTCAAGCATCTCAATTTTTTCAGCAACGATATTGATTACCCCTTCATGACGCTCAAGTCTGCCGCTAACGATAAGCGCTGATGCAGACCTCGCAACACTGCGAAATCTGAGCCAACAGCCTTTTGAAACAATGACATTAATCAACCCTGTTTCATCTTCAAGATTTATAAATAAAGTTCCACTCGCTGTAGATGGTCTCTGTCGATGAGTCACCACCCCAGCAACTTTTACTTTGCCCTGAGCGCATGTTTTCAAAGACTCCGAAGTTTCTATTTTTAGAGTATTTAAGTTATCTCGAATGAACTTGGTCGGGTGACCCTCAGGAGCTACGCCTGTCGCCCACAAGTCAGCAATCGAAACTTCGTACTCTGACATTCCAGGCAATGTTGGAGCAATCGCTCCAGTAACAATTCCTTGCAAATGGCTAGAGCTCGACTGTGCAACTGCTCCCGCAGTCCATAAAGCATCTCGCCTATTAAGCCCGAGAGAGGTAAAAGCCCCTGCGGTAGCTAATGCTTCAAGCTGCTTAAGATCCAACGAAACTCGGCGTGCAAGCTGCTCCATATTTTCGTAAGGGCCAGCTTCAGCAATTTTCAAGGCGAGAGAATTCCCGATTCCTCGAACTGAGGAAAGCCCAAGCCTAACTCCAAAACCAGAATGCGATTCGGGAGATAGCTCAAGAATCGCATCATCCATCGAGGCATTCACATCAGGAGTTTTGACTGCAACCCCGTGTCGACGGGCATCTTGCACTAACGAATGTGGAGAATAGAAACCCATCGGCTGAGAGTTGACGAGTGAAGCACAAAAGGCTGCAGGGTAGTGAAGCTTAATCCAGGAAGAGGAATAAACAAGGTTGGCAAATGAGACTGAATGACTTTCTGGGAATCCATAATTTGCGAAAGCAGACATTTTATTCCAGATTTGCTCTCCAATCTCATATGAAATTCCATGATCAAACATTCCTGCGAACAAGCGGTGCTGGATTTCTTTCATTTTTTCTTTGGACCGCTTAGACCCCATCGCCTGACGCAATTGATCTGCTTCAGATGCGCTAAACCCAGCAACATCGATAGCCATCTGCATTAGTTGCTCCTGGAATAGTGGGACGCCTAAGGTTTTTGACAATGATTTTTTGAGAAGTGGATGCAGATACGTTACTGCTTCAGTTCCATTGCGCCGCCGAATATAAGGGTGAACAGAACCACCTTGAATGGGCCCTGGTCTGATTAACGCTATTTCAACAACTAAGTCATAGAAACAACGAGGCTTCAAACGAGGCAATGTCGCCATTTGTGCGCGAGATTCAACTTGAAAAACTCCAATTGAATCTGCTTCGCATAACATTTGATACACCTCATCTTCTTGAGGAAGCGCAGATAAATCAAGATCAACTCCGTATGCATTAGCGATCAGGTCAACTGAGCGATGCAAAGCAGACAACATACCCAAACCAAGCAAATCAAACTTTACGAGTCCTACCGCAGCGCAGTCATCTTTATCCCATTGCAGCACCGAACGCTTGGCCATTCTTCCCCATTCAACTGGGCAGACTTCAACTATTGGGCGGTCGCATATAACCATTCCACCCGAATGGATTCCTAGGTGCCGAGGAGAATTCTCTATTTCAGAAGCTAACCGAAGAACATCGATGGGAATTTGATAATTGCTTTCATTCCCATCATTTTGTTGAGTCCTAATAGGCAAATTATTTTGATCGTCACTTGCCTCTAGAAAAGCAGTCTTTGAAGATAGTGGCTCGCGATTTTTTACGGCCAGATCCAAAGAACTATTCCGATCTAACGACTTTGCCCAAGCATCCTGTTGACCTGTGGAGTACCCGAGAGCTCTTGCCATATCTCGCACAGCAGAGCGCGGGCGATAGGTAATGACATTTGCCACTTGAGCGGTATGAGAACGCCCATACCGCTCAAAAATATATTGGATGACCTCTTCTCGCCGATCACTTTCAATATCAAGATCTATATCCGGTGGGTTATTTCGCTCAGCAGATAGAAACCTTTCAAATAGAAGTCCTAAAGACACCGAATCAACATTAGTAATTCTTAGTGCATAACAAACAGCTGAATTCGCAGCAGAACCTCTGCCTTGGCAATAAATATCCCGGGTCCGGCAAAATGAGACTATGTCCCAAACAACAAGAAAATACCCAGCGAACCCAAGCTGTTCTATAAGGCCTAGTTCATGATCAACTTGGGTCCAAGCACCGATAACTCGTTCATGTAAACGCCGCCCATAACACCTGATAGACCTCTCCTCAACTAGCTCTCTCAAATAGGTAATCTCGTCAAGCCCATTAGGACATGGGTACGGTGGCAAACTCGGCGCTACAAGTGATAGATCGAAAGAACAATCTTTACCTAAGGAATCAGCTACCTCGACAACACCTGGGTAACGAGAGAATCGCTGTGCCTGCTCATCACCTGAACGAAGATAAGCAGAACCTGCCGAAGGAAGCCACCCATTAATTTCTTCAAGCGACCTGCGGCTGCGAACAGCGGCCATAGCAGCGGCCAAGTAACGACGTTTAGGGGTCGCATAGTGAACTCCATTTGTGCAGAGCGACTTAACTTTACTGCTCGTCGCTAATTCATATAACGTCTCATTCCGTGAACTGTCACGAGGATCACCATGATCCCATAACTCGACAAAAACATTAGAGCGCCCAGCAGCATCTACTAAAAGATCTAGTTTTTTGCTGGCCTGGGTAAGCCCTCCAGATGCTAAAGCCGCTGGCACAATTCCTTTCCGCCCTCCAGTAAGGATTGCCCAATCATCTCTGTTGCTATCGAGAGCTGCTAAAAGTTCGTCGCTTGATAGCAATGGGGAACCTTTAGTCCCGTTCATCTGAGCTTTCGAAATCAATGTAGCTAGTGAGCTATAACCTTGAGGGCCACGAGAGAGAACTACGAGATGCTGTCCTGCTGGGTCAGCGACACCATTGCGAGAAGAGCTAAGTTTAGAACTTTCTGTAGATTGCCAGGAGTCAACGGTTAACTCCACACCAAAAACTGTCGGTAACTCAACTTTTTTTGCCGCTTCAGCAAATCGTACGACACCATAGAATCCGCCATGATCGGTAAGCGCCAAAGCGCTAAGCCCAATATCAGCAGCAACCGTCGCTAATTCTTCTGGACTGGAAGCGCCATCAAGAAAACTAAAATAAGAATGTGCATGTAGCTCTGCATAGGAAGTTTGATTTTCGCGTCCAGATATCAGCCTTTGAGAAGTGTTTTTGTTACTTAGGTTTTGTTCATAACTGTTAGGTTCTGAAGTAATGAAAGATTTACTTCCCTTATTGTCAGAAAGTTGTTGCTCAAGGTCACGCCAAGGCATAGAAGAAGAATTAAAGCCCATACCCTCCAGCATCGAACATATGTTCGGTTCTAGTCAAGTACAGACCACTACTTCCACTAGCGTGGCACCATGAACATTCCTCTAGATGGCATTGCTCTTGCTCAACTAGTAGCAAAAAAAGAAGCTTCTCCTATCGAACTCGTAGATGATGCTCTAAGTAGAATCAAACGCGTCAACGGCGATCTAAACGCAGTCATTCACCATCTTGATACCTCTGCTCGAGAACGCGCTACGGCAATGGCTAAAACTGAAGCTCCTGAATCAGCAACTCTTTGGGGCGTCCCATTCCTCACTAAAGATCTAACCTGCATGACTGCCGGGGATCCTTACCATGCAGGAAACGTTGCTTTACGTGATGCTAATTACCATGCCGACCATGACTCTTATCTAGCTATTATGTTTCGCGACCTTGGACTTGTGAATTTAGGGAGAACCAATACTCCTGAATTTGGTGGAACCGTAACCACTGAGCCAGTTGCATACGGAGCTAGCCACAACCCCTGGAACCTTAAACATTCCACAGGAGGGTCAAGTGGCGGTTCAGCAGCAGCTGTTGCTGCTGGAATTGTTCCTATCGCACACGCTAATGATGGCGGCGGGTCTATCCGGATTCCAGCGTCAGAATGTGGCTTGTTCGGACTTAAACCTAGTCGGGGCAGAGTCTCTTTTGGGCCCCTCTTTGGTGAACTTTGGGGAGGGGCCGCAATGGATGGTGTAGTTAGCCGCAGCGTCCGTGACTCAGCGCGTGTACTCGATGGCATCAGCCGTTCATGGCCCGGAGATCCTTACTCGGCACCAAAACCTAAAATTTCATTCGAAGATTCTCTTGCCAACAACCCACAAGGTCTCCGAATCGGGATATGCCCTCAATCAGATTGGGGGGCTGTTCATTCCGAGTGCACACAAAGTGTGGAATCAGCTGCCAAGCTTCTCGAAGGGCTAGGACATAAGGTAGAAATAGCATTCCCAAAAGATTTGTTCAATGACCAATTTTTCAAACATTTTAGAGTGGTGTTAGCTGTCGCAAATGCAGCAACAGCTAATGACCTAGGCAATGCGATAGGTCGGCCTTTAACAAAAAATGATATGGAGGCTGACACAGCAGCGCTTGTCTCAATCGGCCAATCCTTATCTGGAATGGAATATTTAAATTCAATAGAATGGTTTCATTCCTACACCAGACAGATGGTGAGCTGGTGGAGCGAATACGACGTTTTGATTACCCCCGTCCTAACAGAACCACCTCCTCTTATCGGAGAGCTTCGTCACCCTCGAACAGGCAGCCAGCGACTGGGAGAGCTTCTACATTACACAGCCCAATTCAACGTAACTGGCCAGCCTGCAATGTCAATGCCTCTACATGAAACACATGATGGGCTTCCAGTCGGAGTTCAATTTATAGGACCTCCACATGGCGAAGATTTGCTTTTGGCTCTAGCCGCGCAGATAGAAACAGCTACACCTTGGGCTCACCGGTTGCCTTCGATTTGGTCGCAATGAACGACATCCGACAACATGATGCGACAGCTCTACGAACAGAACTATTAGCTGGCACTATCTCACCGCCAGAAGCACTAGGCAGAACGATTGAACAATTCAACGCCTGGAACCCAACCATTAACGCAATTATTCACCCGCGGCTAGATCAAGCATTATACGAAGCTGCGCAGGTTGACTTAGACCAAGGAGCTCTTGCTGGCGTTCCAATCGCAGTCAAAGACCTCGGTTGTGAACAAGCAGGTGAACCATTCCATTGCGGCACATCCTTTCTCCGCAACTTAAACTGGAAAAGCACTTACAACAGCTACTTATGGTCGGCGTTGGCAGCAGCGGGAGCTATTTCTATTGGGAGAACAAACACTCCAGAGTTTGGCTCAACTATCACCACAGAGCCCACAGCGTATGGAGCAACACGAAATCCTCACGAGATTAGATATTCTGCCGGCGGTTCCAGCGGTGGCTCAGCAGCAGCTGTAGCCGCTGGAATAGTTCCAATCGCTCATGGAAATGATGGAGGGGGTTCGCTCCGAATTCCTGCTAGCGCATGTGGCTTAATTGGTTTGAAACCAAGCCGAGGCACAGTATCTGCAGGGCCAACGAAATCAGAGCACAGACACGGCCTAGGAATCGATGGTGTACTCACTAAGACAGTGCGAGATACCGCTCTAGCTTTAGACGTAATCTCAGGTTCGCGTTATGGAGATTATGTCACAACAGAATTACCTGTTGCTAGCTACAGTAAACTTTTAGCGACAGACCCAGGGCCGCAAAAAATTGCTATCGCAACTTTTTCCGCCCATCCTGCTTGCGTTGAGGCTGTGAACAAAACTGCTTCTCTTCTCGAAGGCCTTGGTCACCAAATAACAGCAGGCAAAAACCCACCAGAATGGTTTAGTAACGACGTAACAGATCAAATAATCGTCCTTAGGACTATTGGCATGGCCCAAGAGCTATACCAATGGGGCGAAGAAATTGGCAGACCTATCACACAAGAAGACATTGAACCTTCGAACTGGTGGTCATCTGAATTAGGGAAAACCCTTCCGGGTACTATGTACCTAGCAGCTCAGAACTGGCTACACCATTGGTCGCGTCGCACCTCATCTTTTTGGAACGACTTCGATTTACTCCTGACACCAGTCCTTGGAGGTTTGACTCCCACAATCGGTTTCCTTTCTGACCCAAAAACTGGCCAGCAGCAATTGAGAGAATTAATTGGGTTCGTCGACCAAGCCAACGTCACAGGCCAACCAGCAATTTCCGTCCCAGTCGGTGAACACGAAGGACTCCCTATCGGAGTTCAAGTCATTGCAGCGCGCGGCCGAGATACTCTGCTCCTACAAATAGCACAGCAGCTAGAGGACTCAGGGGCTTTCACCAAACTCTCTAACGAATTATGACAATTCAAAAATCTTTCAGCCCTTCAGCAGCGATCCAACAAACTATTGGCTCAGTTCCACGCTCTTTATCACCAGTATCAGACTTCAAAAACCGGGCTAAGCGCCGCCGGTCAACAGCGATTCGAATTTTGGTATTCGCCATCGGGATCTTCCTGGGTCTATCAGGCGCCTTTCTATTTTATCTAATTTGTATCCTGACCATCATTCATCATTTGCGTAATCGACAACGACAGTTTTTGATTGCAACTGAAAATGGGTTAATCCTCGGAGAGTTCAATACAAAAAAAGGTTACATAATCAAAAACTGGCCGCCAGACACAGAAGTGTCTCTTCATCTGACAGTAGGAGAGCCTGTCATCTCAGTTATTCTCCCTGGCTGGACCGGATTCACCCAAGGAACAGACTTAACGCTTATCGAAACAACAATAAGAGCTGGAGCAGGAGAGCCCCTACGAGTTCTCAAAAAAAGTTAGACCATAGCCAAAACTTCACGAACCAGAGCTTCATAATCATCTGCAACTAGAACTGCATGAAGCCCAAAAATTCGAGCTGCATCAACATTTCCAAGATGATCATCAAGAAACAAACAGGAATCAGCGGGTAACGACAATCTCTTACACGCTAGTTGAAAGATCGCAGGGTCAGGTTTTCGAATACCAACCTCACAAGAATCAACAATGTCTTCAAAATTTTCGATTGGAACAACCGAACGCCACTCACTCCATTCCGCAACATTATTAGTAAGAATCGACACACGTAAACCCTGGTCTCGGAGCCGGCGCACCAATCCCAATACGTCCTGATTCAGCTCGGCGCCTCTAAACGGATTGAAATCCGAGGCCTCCATTCGAAGCGCTCGATGATTTTTGGGTAAGTCAGGTGCCAAGGTTTTCTTCATATTTTCGATAAAGCTCGTTAACGGAACACGACCACACTCGACTTCATGCCATATCGGCGGTTCCTGACCCAATACTGGGACCCGACTGTATTCACCAAAAAGAGTAGCCAACGCAGATTCAGGCAAATCCCACTCTTTCGCCCAACGCATAGCAGTTACAAACGGCGACTCAACTAGAACGCCACCAACATCGAATATCACCGCTTCAATAGACATACATGAAAGATTAGCCACACCGCAGAAACTCCAGCTATCAGTGACTACTGTTATCCATGTGAGACTCCTAAGTTTTAGTATCGACAATAAATCAAAGTTCGGAATCGCCACAGCAAATGGTGTAATCGACCTAACAGCAGTAACTCCTTATCAACATCTAGGAGATCTGCTTATAGACATAGAAAGCCTGTCTAGCTTTAGTACTCGTGATCACGACTACACGTGGGAACAAATCAAATTTGATATTCCAATTATCGACAACCGAAGACTTCTCTGCGCTGGACTTAACTACCACAAAAAGTACCCTCTCGGAGGCGAAGTAAAGACGCCTAAACAACCTGTCTATTTCAATAAACCTCCTGGGACCTTGATCGCCCATCAAGATTTCCTTATTCGGCCTACGGTCTCTGAGCAACTGGACTATGAAGTTGAACTTGCGATAGTCATCGGAAAGCCGGGACGACACATTAGCGAATCTTCTGCACTTGAGCATGTAGCCGGATACACCATTCTGAATGATGGTTCAGTTCGTAACTGGCAACGCCACAGCGTTGCTGCAGGCAAAAATTTCTATCGATCTGGGTCATGTGGTCCATGGATCACCACAGCTGATGAGCTTTCGCCACCAGCAGATTTACGAGTAATCTCTCGAGTAAACGGTGAAGAGCGACAAAACGCGCAAGTCTCTGAAATGATCTTCAGCGTAGAAGAAATAATTTCATACCTGTCAATGGTTATGCCCCTAGAGCCGGGAGACATAATAGCTACAGGCTCGCCTGAAGGTACGGGTGGCTCAATGGAGCCACAGAGTTGGCTATCTGATGGCGATCAAGTCGAGTTCGAAATTCCGGGAATAGGAATTCTAAACAACACAGTGGCAAACGAAAGCTAACAATCTCTTCATAGGCGACATAAGTTAAGTCGAACTTGTCGCTACTGTTGTAGTCAATGTCACGATTTACAAAAGTGGTTTTCTGTGCGTAAAACTATTCAGCTGGTGTGGCTTTCGATAGCTGCACTCCTCTCAAGCTTCATGTGGCTTACGCCGGCCGTTAATGCCGCAACTTCTAAATCAAGCGCACAGTTACGTAAAGAAAAGGCTGCACTCAACACTGCGACAACCAAACTTCGTCAAGAGCGAGACGCTTTCCAAACACAAGTCTTAGAAAAAAACAAACTGATCAGCATCGCTACAGCAGGAGTCAGCGAAGTAGAAGACGCTCTGAACGATCTCGAAAAATTAGTCGAAGAGCAACGCGAAGATAGCGATGAAGCAGAATATTTTTTACTCGCTGCTGAGGCCGCAGTTGATGCGGCAAAGCTAAAAAACCAAAAACTAAAGGAAACTCATGAGGCCCTGAGCCTAAGGGTTCAAGATTTAGCTGTGCAAACTTACATAGGAAGAGATTCTACTGTTGAGGGATCATTCGGGCTTGCAACAACCGGCGATATCTACAAGGCAGCTCGGATACAAACTATTATCGGCGCAGCATTCGGTGATATCAAAAACACTGGTGACAAGGTAAGAGCTCTTCGTATCGATATGGACCAGGCCACAGTTGGTTTGCAAATCGCCAAAGATAAACAACAAGCCAAACAAGAAGAAGCAGATCAGCAACTCGATGAGCTATTCGAAGCCCTGTTGCTTCAAGATCAGATGGTCTCATCTGCAAAAAGTAAACTTGCCCAACGGCTCTCGGAAGGTGCTCTTGTAGATGATGCTGATACCCAATTAGCCGCAAAAATTAAAGACAGTGAGCGAAAAGTAGCTCAGGTGATACGCGCAGAAAAAGCAGCGCGAGCTAGAGAAGAGAGAATCATTAGAGAAGCAGAAGAAGCCGCAAGGCGAGCTGCGCTCGGAGTTGCTCCAATGCCAACTAGCAACAACATAAAACTTTCAGAGCTCACAACTGTCTGGGGCATTCGCGTACACGAATCTATAGCAGGTAATCTTCTCAAACTATTAAACCATGCCTCAAGAGATGGAATACGATTCGGCGGCGGAGGGTACAGAGGCGCCGCTAGCCAGATAGCGCTGCGTAAAGCTCACTGTGGAACAAGCCAATGGTCTATCTATAAGAAGCCTTCATATCAATGCCGGCCACCTACAGCAAGACCTGGGTCTTCTATGCACGAACGAGGACTCGCAATCGACTTCACTCAAAATGGCAGGGCTCTGTGGAGCAGCACTTCTGGCTATAAATGGTTACGAAGGAACGCTCGGCAGTATGGCTTCAAAAATTTACCGAGTGAGCCCTGGCATTGGTCAACATCTGGGCGCTAATTAGACACTGTAAAATAATTCAAGCTCTAAGAATAAGTAGCTTGCAGCCACCATCTACTTCGTTCAACTACGCATAAATGTGCCGAACCATCATCAAGCACAAATTGGAACCTCGCTTGACGATAATGCTTATCTAGATCCCACCAATGCTCTTCCACAGGCCATGGACCAGCCCAGTTAATAACAGAACGGGCCTTATCCCCCATTCCTACAAGAGTTGCTGGCTGGCCTGTAACATTCCCCCGCCCGCTGACTTGAACTGGTTTCCCTCCTACATCAAATACTTCCAAAGGCTTAGGGGTGGAGAATACCGCTGCAGGAGAAGGTGATGGAAGCCTTCCTGGCCATGGCCTACTTAACCCATTAAAGAACCCTTTACTTCGCTCTGATGAAAGCAGCGCTTCTTGAGTGAAAGAAACCCTTATTCCAAACTCGGTCAGTTGCCGCCCGCTACCTTCAGCCACAAGAGTGACCTCGTTTTGCCCAAGAATCTTCTGAACTTTTTCGAATGCCTGCGAAGCACGAAAATCTTCATCAGTTTGGCCTCCCCAAAATCTAAGCTGCTTCCCTGTATGTGGAACTACTTCTTCAGGAAGAATTCGCAATAAGATGATTCCTCCAGTGAGCGTAGAATCTGATTGAAGCCAATTCTGCAGTTGCCAGCGAACACGCTCGCCAACATTCGCAGCCATAAATTGGTGTTCATGCCGCCAATATCGAAAGCTTTTTTCGCCATGCTCGGTTTCAATTTCTATAGATACCTGCAAACAGGTAAGTCCCTCTCTAGAAAAGTCAGAACTTAGCTGATGTCCTAAAGACTTTGCGGCGCTCACAACATCTTCAACTTGCTCTAACGGTGGTTCAAATTCTATTTTTTTTTCTAAATCAGAGGAAACAGATCTGGTGGTTATAGGAAAATTTCCTAACCCATTGATAAAACGATGAATCAATTCTCCCGAAGTTCCGAAACGACCTAAAACATCTGAGGCTTGCAAAGCCCCAATATCGCCTAATGACTGAAGTCCTAAACGTAAAAATGTATTGATTAAACCAAAATCAAATGAGAAAGAGCCAACCCCGCTGAAGAGAACAGAAGTAGGAAGAGATCTAACGAATTTAAGGGTTTCGCCAACATCAATTATTTTAGATAATCGACTCTCAGTAAAATAAGAAGCAAGGCTTGCTCCAAACAAATCATCGGCTACTCCAATATGTGGACGCAATGCCTTAGACAATTTCAGGTCAACGAAAGTGTTTTTCAAAATGCTGATTACTTCTTCTACTAATCTCTCATCTCCCCCGAAATAGCCTGAAGGTCCACGAGTCATGAAACTGCAAAAACCTGGATCAAGAACTTCAATTCTTGGGGTTATATCCCCAAGGGCTACAACAATTTGATCAAACTTCTGAGCGCTTTGGACCATGTTGTTTTCAATGACACTCAAAGAAGGACATAAGGACTGGGCCTTACGCAAATTCAGACCAGGAGCTACACCAAAGCCTGTTGCTGTAGATGTGGCTTCAACCACCCGGCCATTACTTAAAGAGACAGCAGCTCTGTCAAGAGGAATCCCGGCAACAGCAATGCTCCAGCAGGGAATTTTCACAACAAGCATACGAGTTTCGCTCATAGCTAGCTTGCCTGTCGAATATCTATTGTCTCCTCCATGTCAGAGCCAGATACCACTGAGGGTCTTCCCTGAATTACTTTTTTTTCACGACTTATAGAGTGCGTGATTCTCTGAATTTCGCCTTGGGAGTTCGGAAGCCAAAAAGCAATTTTCTGAGATTTTGAGGCAGCACCACGTCCTGAAACAGAGACCTCCACACGACGAGAAGATAACCGCCCATGGCCTACGCCAAGGCCTAGCCACTTACTTGATTCTACTGATAAGGACAAATCAAGCCCGAAAGTCAACTGACTTGAATTTTTACCTGTTACAAAAATTACGGAACTTCCTTGAGCACGTATACGAGCAACAAATCGACGAGTCTGACTTGGTGCAATCTTAATTTCCTCTCCTAACAAAATTAGGTCAACCCCAGCAGCTAGGACAGCTATAGATTCCTCAATCTGGATCTTGGGCTGGTCTATAAATACCCACCGTTGGAGAGGAATGCCCATTTCGGAAACAGAAGAAAGTCCTAGCGAAGGAAGACCTACTACCCCTATCCAGCTTCCGCCTCTCGAAATTTCTGCTGTCAAAGCTACGGCTAAACTAAATGAAGCACCTCCAGAGACCGAAACAATAGAGCCTCTGCGAATGCCCTTTGAAGGAAACAATGAAGCTAGTTCCTTGTCGACGGGTAAAATTTTTTCGTTTGCTAGCGACGTTGGGGCAACAAAATCAGCAATCTCTTTAATAGCTTCTGAGACAGGTGCCCCCGAGTTTAATTCTGTAGAGTGATCGAACATACGTTCGATCACTCTACAGAGAGTTCGCACCAACCCCCAGGAAAACTCTCTTTACCTACAGCTATCCAAAAACCACTTGCTTAAATTATTCACCGTAATGAGTGAAGAGATTCGTAACGATTTCTACTATGCCTTCCGAATCATGCCCTTTCGTAATATCAACGGTGGCGACATTTCCGTAGACATGCAAAAAATCAACACCTCCGCGGTCAAAAAGACGACCCGCAAGAACATCAGCCGGGTCTTCAACATTTTTGACATCATCCACACTTCGATAATAACGATGTCCCATACCTGTCAAAGGTCGGTTGGTTTCATAGCGAACCGTCCCTGGACTAGTAGCAGAAATTTTTTCAGAAACGCGAACTGGTTGGCCCATAATTTACAAGCGTAGCCGTGAAACAGGCTAGTTTGAGAACTATCACATAACCCTCTGAATCATTGCAAAGAGTTTAATCATGTCTGAGACAACAGAAGAGCAGTTCACAAAAGACGCAACAAGCTTTCTAGAAGAATCTGGCTTACCCCAAAAAGCAGAACGCGACGCTTTCGTTTGGGGTAAAGGCCCTGACAATGCAGCAATGTTTGAAGAAGTCGACAAAGAACAAGAGCAAATAGACCTAGACAATGCGAAAGCATGGAGGGCAAAGAAATACCGTGCTGGGTTTGGATGGATATCTGGGCCAGAGTCATTAGGCGGCGGCGGACACCCTCGAAGATTTGAGCGTGTCTGGGCTCAACTAGAAGCTCAATACGATATTCCTGATAACGGCTTTTTTGGAATTGGCCTTGGGATGGTCGCTCCCACAATTCTTGCCCACGGTCAAACCGAAGTTTCATCAGAGTTATTACCAAAACTGTATGGAGCAGACTTAATAGCTTGCCAACTATTTTCAGAGCCTGGTGCTGGTTCCGACCTAGCTAGTTTGCAAATGCGTGCCGACAAAGATGGTGATGAATGGGTCCTCAACGGCCAAAAAGTTTGGACCTCGGGCGCTCATTACAGCGATGTCGGAGAAGTAATAGCTCGATCAGACTTTGATTTACCTAAGCATCAAGGTCTGACTGGTTTTGTAGTCGACATGCATGCAGAAGGCGTTGAGGTAAGGCCACTTCGCCAGATGACAGGTGGCACCAATTTTAATGAAGTTTATTTCACCGACGTGCGTATCCCTGATACTCATCGGCTTGGTGACATTAACAAAGGTTGGGGTGTCGCCCTCACTACCTTAATGAACGAGAGAGCCTCAATTGGATCTGGTAGCGGCGGCACTGGTGGTAGCTACACAAAACTAAGCGCTATGTTGCGTCACTACGGCAAAAACCAAGATGCGCTCGCTCGACAACAATTAATGAACATTTACACCTACGGTAAAGTACTTGCTTGGTCGAACACCCGCACGATGGATGCTCTAAAGGCCGGTAAAACTCCAGGTGCCGAAATGTCTTTATCCAAAATGGGCCTAACGAAACAGATGCAAGCAACATGTGACTTTGTAAGTGATGTGCTGGAAACAAAATTGATTGCCGACACAGGCGAGTGGGGCACATACTCGTGGGCTGGCTACGTCCTTGGACACCCAGCCATGAGAATTGCAGGCGGTTCCGATGAGGTTATGCGCAATATCGTTGGTGAGCGTGTGCTCGGGCTTCCAAAAGAACCCGGTATCGACACAACTAGCCCATTCAAAGAAATCAGAGTTGGAACTCAAAAGCCTTAGCTACGACAAACCAACTTTTAAAATAAACAGAAATTGAGTCAGATACATTCACATTTTTTTGGAACGATTAACTCCAGAAAAATTGATATTTGCATGCTGTTTCTGGCGCGTCCACAAGCATTGACCTGCTCATATTGAACGACAGCGGCCATCACTTTTTCGGAGGTTCAGAGCATCCAACCTAAATATCTAACTGCTTGTCAATTCACTATTGACATCAACTCCAAACGTCTACGCTCTTTCCCTAAAGACCTTGTTCAAAATTAGATTATTTATTTACTGAAATTTCCCAATCTAAAAAAATGTTCTTTATTCGAAAATCACGTTCTATTTTCTGATGACCAAACCATATTATTCATATAGGACCAGCTACGGCGGTGAATAGCACTTGGGCCATACCCCGCCAGTGCGACCAGGTGGCGAGGCGCTGGATAACCTTTATTTTTACAAAAATCGTATGGGGGATAATCATCACTAGCTGCAATCATGATGCGATCTCTCGTTACTTTAGCCATAACAGATGCAGCGGCGATAGACAAAGACCTTGCATCTCCCCCGACCAAGGTTGTACACGGAACCCAATCTACGTAGTTCCATTTACCATCTAAAAGAACTCGATCGGGCTTAATATCCAGTAGCTCAAATGCGCGTTTAGTAGCTAAAATTTGTGCCTTCGACATCCCTAACTCATCGCATTCACGCGCTGAGGCATGACCGACGGACCAGGTTAACGCCCATTTATCTATGCGTTCATATAATTTTTCACGTCGTTCAGAACTAAGCATTTTTGAGTCACGAATACCATTCAGACGGTGATCGGAAGGAACTACGACTGCCCCTACACTCAGAGGCCCCGCCCATGCTCCTTTCCCAACTTCGTCAACGCCAACGACTACTTTTTCACCGAGGTCCCAACATTTACGCTCCTCAACTAAAGTTGGCGCCGAAACTTTCTTAACCATTAGCCCAGGTTAAACTTTTAAGTTGCCACAACATGTTTTTTCTCTACTTAGGCACTAAGTAAAGCTGTCATTGACGGGATTCACAAGCGTAACTTGAGGAGCAGGATCCAGGTCATTTTTCATTTCAGTTGGATTATCGAAGGTCAACAAAGCTTCCCCACGAGGACCTGATCCTCGGAAAGTTGGATCAAGTCCAGGGCTCACTATCACCAAATCTTCTGAACCACCCTCGACCTCCCAAAGCAAAGCAGGTCGATCACCATGCCAGCGCACGGCCCAGGAAACTTTTCCGTTTCTAGTTGGCATACCATGTACTTCCACTCCATGGCCTATCCAGCTATCAGGCCAAACTGTTGCTAGACGCAGGAGTTTCTCCTCGCTATCAAAATCATCTACAAGCATTCTCCTCATGGTCCGAACTAGCCAAGCTGAAACTCGTAAATCATGACCCGTGCCAGCAGTTCCTGTTCTCAGCTTCGGGTGAGCAAAGGTTGGCCAAGACCATGTCGGGGAAGCGTAATCTAGAACTGTTTCCAGCTGACTTAATGCCAGTTCTGGAGCTCTGATCACATTAGAAAAAGCTGCCTTAGAAGTCCTCAGCAGGTCAATTCCTAGCGATCGATCATCCTCGATGACAGCACCTGGTTGTTTTATTTCATCATTTTGTTGAGGGTGTTTGTTTAATAACTTATTAATAATTTTATTTAACTCAAAGGCCGCTGAATCAGCTTTGAGGAGTAGGAGAAGGACTAAGGCTGCCTCTAAACCTCTAATTGTTTCTGCAGCATGAGGCTGGGCTATGAGCCATCGCGCCCCATCAGTGGCGAGATCCGAAAGTGCATACATAAGTGCTTCGTCCGCAGAGAGTGCGAAGGCTCGCTCCATCGCTATCAGCGTTCCGGCTGTAAAGTCTTTATTCCTTAGCCTCACCGAACCCAGTTGATTCTGATGCTGAGCACGACCAATTAGCACGTTTTGGACCATGGAGTCGTATCCAGCTTCAGCTATCGCTAACAACGTGTCGCAATCATCTTCGGCAGATATTTCAGGGCCAAATGGAGCTGGACTCAAATCATTGCCAATACCAGCCAGCAACAGACTTTGGCGACCAGCATCAAAAGCATCAGCAAAACGACCGGCCGGAATTACCGCTCGGCACGCGCTTACTGCGTGTTGGCCCCATCCACTCGCAACTTGTTGAGCTGATGGCAATCGATCGATTACCTTCTTATTGCCTTTTAGTTGTCGCGGCAGCACTCCTCTGAACGTAGCCCCGTGCACTAGCGGAAATACCGCTGCGGCATTTGCTTTACCCATTAGGCACGTCACTCCAGTAGAACCGGTTAGTTCATCTGACAATAACGCAGCGCAATCGGTGCCTTCTTTGCCTACGACTAGCTCGCCCGGGTTCCGACTGAAGCGAACCGCTGAGACACCATCAACTGTAACTACGTCTTCGTCTAGTTCGATCGACCTGACCATTCCTCCACCTTGAAGATCGTAAGGCCTTATAGCTAAAGCAAGTGCTACTGGTCCAGCAGTTTTATTTTCAATCTCAAAGACCACAGATTCGTCTTCTACCTTTGCCACATACACGCGATGGACTACATCGCCGCCTGCAACACGCAAAGTCGTCTCAATCACAGGTGACCCATCAACTAATCGCTGTCGCGTACCCGCTTGGCTTGACGGAAACACCCATTGGTCTGAGGCCCGAACCCACCAGTCCAAAGACCAAGAACCTGGCCGGGCAGCTATCAAACCTCGTCTATCAACAGCTACCCGATAGTCACTATCAAGATTACCAATCAGAGTCCATGATCTACCTACAGTGTTTTTGACACCGGAAGCACTTGGATAATACGCGCCTGACTCAGGATCTCGTTGTCGAGCTAACCACCACGGCTGAACCCAATCAGGTGGAGGAATATGAGCTTCAGTTATCTCTTGGACTCGGTTTCGTTGAGTTAAAAAACGCAAATTAGCTCATTCACAAAAATTGTTGAGGTGGGAGTTCATTTTAGTCACAAAAAATCTAGACCAGATGAAGTCACCGTAACACTATGAGTGGTTCCTTCCCGCAATAGACTGCTTAGGATGACTCAATCTGGCACGGTTTTAGATAACCCAACTGTTCCTGTTGTTCTAATCCCAATAAAAGATTTCCGGAGAGCGAAACGTCGCCTTGCTCCAGAACTCACACAGGACAAACGCGAAGCTCTAGCTAAAGAAATGGCATCGCAAGTCATAGAAGCAGCGAAGCCACTTGATATTTACATTGTCTGCAATGACCACGATGTCGCAAACTGGGCAGAATCAAATAACGTCAATGTATTATGGGTTAATCAAGAAGGCTTAAACCCTTCAATATCGGGCGCTGTGAAAGAACTCGATAACAATATCGGCCATGTTCTGATCGCTCATTCTGACTTACCTCTCGCAAAATCATTTGCTGGCATCGGCAGGCCCGACACAGTCACTATCGTGCCTGACCGTCATTTGCTTGGAACTAATGTTCTGTCCTTACCGCTTGGGAGCAACTTTAGTTTTAGATACGGTCAGAATTCGCTGTCAGCACACATTAATGAAACAAAGAAACACGGGTTCAATCTAGAGATCCTTCAAATTCCTGAACTCCAGTGGGATGTTGATACACCGGAGGACCTCTTGACCTTCCTTAAACCAAGGATGCTATGAATATCGACTTACCTACACCTGCTTCAGCACTTGTTGTAGTCGCCCATCCAGATGACGCTGAATTTCAATGCGGTGCCACTCTTGCAAAATGGGCCAATTCAGGCACTGAAGTTAACTATTTGATCTGCACCGACGGTTCTAAGGGCACCTGGAATCCGAACTGTGATCAAAACCAATTAATCCAGGATCGTGAGATAGAACAACGTAATGCAGCTCAATCGCTTGGGGCCACTGGACAAATAGTTTTTTTAGGACACACAGATGGGGAACTGTCGAGTGACCTAGAGACAAGGAGTCAGGTTGCATTCGTCATTCGCAACATTCAACCTGACGTAATTCTAGGTCACGACCCCTGGAAGCGCTACCGACTACACCCCGACCATCGCCACGCAGGTCTCTTGGCAGTCGAAGGAATTGTCGGTGCCCGCGACCCATTTTTTTTCCGAGAACACGGCCTCGCACCACATCGCCCGGATGCCCTTCTCTTGTTTGAAGCTGACGAGCCAGACCACGCAGAAAACGTACACGGATGGCACAAAGCTAAAGTAGACGCGCTTCTTCAACATAAGAGTCAGTTCGAGACGACACACAAGATCAATGGTGATGATGACGCTGCTGCGATAGCAAAATTTTCTGCTTCTGTCGCATCTGATTTGAAAAAAAATGGGTCTAAGTGTGACCTAGAAGCTGCGGAACTATTCAAATTAATTACAGCTCTATAAGTTATTTTTTGAATGCTCATTAGTTGAATAGCTCTGCAAAAAAATTTTAAGGACTGGGGCCTAAACCCCAATCCTTAAAACCATTAGAATTGTTAGCTACAAACTTCAGCCGTTCATTGTGTCTTTCAAAGCTTTCGCAGCTGAAAATTTAACACTTCGGCTTGCAGATATTTGGATCTGCTCTCCTGTTTGAGGGTTTCGTCCAGTTCGCGCTGCCCGTTCAGAAAGCGAGAATTTACCTATCCCTGGCCAGGCGACCGAATCTCCACCTTGAGCAGCATTGACTACCGCCCCAAAGAAAGCTTCAATGGCAGCTTCTGCTTCGGTCTTGCTGCAGCCGGCTGCGTCTGCTACCGCAGTAAGCACGTCTGACTTTGACATGTTGGCCATGCGAGTCTCCTCATAATTACGATCCGTGACTTACACGAATTCCATGAATGTAATTCGACTACTGAAACGCCCCCAGGTCAAGGATCTAAAGCATTTCTTTACGTTTTTTTTATTTCCTTCCACCTCGTCTTAAATCAGCCAACTAGCAGAGTTACTCTAAATCAACTGCGAACAGATTGAAAACAGATGCCAGAACCTGAACTAATGGTCATTGGCCTATCAGCATTTTTTGGGTCCACAATCGCTGCCATCGCTGGCCTAGGCGGGGGTATTCTTCTTCTCTCCGTGCTTTTACAGTTCCTTGACCCTATGGACGCTATCCCAGTGCACGCACTAATTCAGGTCGCATCTAACTCCTCTCGTGCAGTCATGCGCCGAAAAGACATTAAGTGGGACATAGTGTGGCGCTTCGCTTTGCTTTTGATACCGGCTGGTGTTTTGGGTTTACTTGCGGCTGATTTTTTTCCACGTTCTGGAGGAAGGGTGGCTATTGCGGTATTTGCTCTCCTAGTGGTCTGGAGGCCAACCATTCTAGAAAGCCTTAGCCGACTTCTCGGGCATGGGCTTAACGCGTTTATTCCTCTAGGGGCATGCGCTGGCTTTTTTAATATTCCGCTCGGTGTAACAGGGCCAGCGGTCGCTCCTATATTTCGGAGTCATCTCGTAGTCAAAGCAGCGACTATCGCTACTTTTGCTTGCGCCCAAGCACTGGGGCACTTAGTCAAAGTTGGTTTATTCGCAAATACAAGCTTTAGCTACAGGCCCTACGCATCGCTTATCTGCGTCGGCTTTGCTGCTGTCGTGTGCGGGAGCTGGGCAGGCACAAAAATTTCAGACAGAGTCAGCGAAGAAAAATTCGCAGTAATTTTCAAAATAACTCTTACAGCTATTGCTCTAAGAGTTATCTACATGACATTTTGAAAACCAAATCAACCTGTAATTCGCTTGACACTTTATTGCCGAAAAAGTGGAGAAAACTGAATTTGAGCACCAATCAAATCTGGCGGCATATCTTCGCTGCTATAGACACGGAGGTGAGTATATACATCAACTTCTATACCAGAACATGCTATCCACCTCGCAACAGCGTCGCCCCACCGTTCGTCTAATAACGCTTCACGTACTTCAGTTACCTCAGTCATATCAAAAGTTCCAGTTGGAGCTCGAGCGACTAACTCGGCTGCAAGAACCCGGTGAAGAACTTCGACATCTGTAGCAAGGAAAACTTCAGGAGGCTCGCTTCGAACTACTGCATAAGCAACCCCAAGCATCAGGCCAGTCCATTAACTATCTCAGTCGATTTCCAAAAACCAGGCAGCGGGACTGTCGCACCTCCGGCCGCATAACTACGCAGGCGTTCTTGAGCCTCATCATCAAACATCGGAATAGCATCAAAAATAGTAAACGGGCTAACTGCTCTCATAGCCTTATCTCCTTCACTTCCACTACGTGGAAGGTGCGAAGTTAAAATAAGTATTTTGGCTGCAGGATCATACGCCTTCAGAACAGATGCTCTTCCCAATGTTTTCCAAATAGTGTCTATCCGAAGCAAACCAGGCCGAACAGTAGTGAATGCTCCCGATACATCTATCCACCATTCACCGCCAGCTCCGTCCTCAACTTTAAAATTATATTGAACCCCGGCGCGAGGAACTTTTGCGTTTTTTTGCAACATAACAAAACCGCAATTTTCGATCACGCCCATTGCGATATCTTGGGCTTTCTTACCCTCGCGAGTGGCTTGCCGTTGAAAGCTATCAGCCGCTATTTCTTCATCTGTTACTGCGCTTAAGGCCTCAGCAATTTCTGGAAATGGTGGCTGTTCTCCGGCAGGCTGCCGGTGAGCCCAAGCTCTTGCTCTCGCTGTCGTTACCCGATTTCGCGCTACGCCAACATAATCCGAATCAAGATCGTATCCGATTCCTCGACGATCAGTAAGCACAGATGCCACCAATGTTGTGCCTGAACCCATAAAAGGATCAAGCACCACATCGCCTTCAAACGTATATAAATCAATTAGGCGTCTTGGCAGCTCAACTGGAAACGGCGCTGGGTGTTGTACCCGACGCGCACTTTCAGCGTGCATGTCCCAAACATCTAAAGTTGCTTCCATGAATTCATCGGTCGGCAGAGTACTCGAGTTCGGTAAGCCTAATTTTAATCTTTCTGCTGGAGACTTTGCCCGATCGAAGCGTCCCTTGCTGGCTACAATTATCCGTTCAGTAGTGTCTCTTAAGGATGGATTCGCAGCACTACGAAATGATCCCCAGGCGCATGAACCGCTGCTTCCCTTGCTTTTTTGCCAAATAATTTCTCCTCGAAGCAGCAAACCAAGATCTTCAAGAATTCGAATCACATCAGCCGATAAGCTCCGATACGGCTTTCTTCCTAGGTTCGCTACATTGACTGCGAAGCGTCCACCAGGCTCAAGGACCCGTACACATTCAGCAAACACAGATTCAAGCATCGAAAGGTACTCGAAATAGCTATTTGGAATTCGAGAATCACCAGTTGCGGCTATAGAGTCTTCATATTCTTTACCCACAAAATATGGTGGTGAAGTAACGACTAAAGCTACGCAAGAGTCTGGTAGTTGGTGCATATCTCGCGAGTCACCGACTAAACACCCATCGCCTAAATCTGGGGCTTGGTTTATTAAGTCATCGTCAGAAAGAATGGGTGGAGTGAACCTGGCGTAAAAAGCAGATGAATCATGTCCTTCTCTGCGAGAAACTCCAAAAGAGGAGGTTGCGGTTCTTTGGCGATCATCGCTCATTAAGATTCTTCCAAGCTAGCTGACACGTATGTCTTCCATGAAACGGTGGAGTTCTTAGAACTAAACCCATAGGAATACAGAAGCACCTCAGTGAGTGTAGAACGGTCATGGGACACCGGCGGTGTTAGTTATTAGTTAATGCCTCAATTGCTATATCTCTTAACCGGACTTTTTGTATTTTGGTTCCATTCGCACTTTCTGTGGTGGGAAATTCTTGCAACTGGATAATTAAGGCTGGAACTTTAAAACTCGCTAATCTATTACGGCACTCATTACGAAGTTTTTGCGCATCAATACTTTGTTCAGACACCACAAATGCGACAGCTTTTGGACCACCCGACAAATCTACCCCAACAACCTGGACTGCATCTACGCCTTCCTGACTCAGAAGACACTCTTCTATCTCCGCCGGGTTTACCAAAAATCCTCCAAGCCGTAAGACATCTCCTAGTCGCGCCAGATACTCAAAAGTAACTTCATCTTCCATCCTCGCAAGATCACCTGTCCTGAACCAATCATGATCAAAATGCTTAGATGTTAAAACGCTATCTATGCTCTCCCCTCCATCGGCAAGATAACCAGCGAAGAGCGAAGGGCCTCTCAGTTGCAGTTCTCCTTCTTCTCCGATTTCCAATACCTTGCTGGTGTCAGGATTGACTACTCTGGCTGATGCTTCAATAGAAACTAGGCTCCCTCCCGGAATAGACATTCTTTCTTTGGGTCGAAGACTCCGACGTGAATAAAGCGCGTGCACTTCGCTCATGCCATAAAGCCCAATGGCGTTAAGCCCAGCTTTGGCAGCATCTTCAGGAACGTTCTCCAACGCATTATTGAAACGAGCATAGCCAACCGGATCCAATGAACTTAAGTCGGTTCCTACCCGAATAATTCGATCGAGCATTTCATCAGAACCATGGAAAGTGTTCACTCCGTATTTCTCGATAGCGGTTCCAGTTAGATCAGCATCAAAAATTGGCATTGTTATCAAATCTGAGCCAGCTCCCATAGCCCCAAGAAGCATCGAATAACCAAATACCCCACACATTGGGACCGCTGCCATTGCGACATGCCCGAAAGTAGGGGCCAAATCTCGGGCATGATCAGCTGGTCCAGATTGGTTGTGAAGGACCAGCTTCGGCTGGCTGGTTGTACCCGAGGTACTAAAAACAATCCAAGGTAAATCTCGATCTGAACGGTCAATCAATGAACGCTCAGATTTAATTAAGTCACTCCACCTAATCGTCGGCCATGGCAGTTCGATATTGTCATCTAGGCTTATTACGCCCTCAAGGAGTAAGTCACTCTGCTTGATTTCAGCAAGAATTCCACTAAAATCTATTCCTAGGAAGCCTGGGTCGACAACTAAGAGTCGCGCCCCTGAGCGTCCAACTATGTCCGCCACCTCACTACTTCGATAACGGGTATTAATCGAGACAAGGACTAATCCTAAACGAGATGTTGCCCACATTAAAGCTATGTAAGGCACACCATTAGGTAACCAAATCGCGATACGATCACCGGGCTTAGCGCCCCACTCTTCAAAACCTTGGCAGAGTCGGTCAACAATTTCTTCTAAATCGGCAATACCCATTGCCACATCGCCATCTTGTTCACACACCACTATTTGCCCTAGATTTTGGAAAAGTTCAGGCAAGCTACTAAGTCTATAATTTGAATCCATCATCGATTCCAAGATACGGCCATCCTTGGCCTTTCAGCTAGACCTAGCTACTAGATTTAACAAGGTGCGAGTAGTTACTTGGAATCTTTGGTGGCGGTTTGGTCCATGGGAAGAGCGTCAACCAGCCATTTTGACAACATTGGAAAACATTGATGCGGACATTATTTGTTTGCAAGAAGTTTGGAGTGAAGAAAACGGAGTTGATCAAGCCGCAGAAATTGCCGCAAAACTAAACATGCATCATGTTCGAACTCCTGAACACTGGTACAAAGGACATTCTTTCGGAAATGCTATTCTCTCAAAATTTCCAATTCAAGAATCCTCTAGCCACCGACTTCCACCGCTTGATGGTCCAGGACGACGATACGCTCTGACCGCTAAAATACTACGAGAAGAGAAGTTGATACCAGTTGTCTGCACTCATCTTGATCACCGTTTCGATCTAAGCTCAGTGCGCCAAACTCAAGTAAAAGCAGTTCTAGAACTCGTCGATGAATTACGAGATCTAAATGGTTTTCCAGTTGTACTCGCCGGAGACTTTAACTCAATCCCAACTTCAGACGAGATAAGGCTTCTAACTGGAGAGTCCCCGCCCCCTATACCAGGGCTAGTTATGTCCGACGCGTGGCCACAATGTCAGGAAGGCCCTGGCTACACCTGGGATCGCAACAATCCTTACGTCATTAACCCAGCATGGCCACAAAGAAGACTTGACTACATTTTTATCTCTTGGCCACGACCCAAACCTTTAGGAAATCCTACTGCAACTTATTTGGCTGGCGATAAACCCATTAACGGAGTCATTGCCTCTGACCATTACGCAGTAGTATCCGATCTTCATTGGGAATAGCACACACTAGGTAAATCCAATACTTCTCATGTCTGTTAGGGACGTGTCCAATGTTCTCCATCATGAAAACGTATAACCTTCGCTGGAACTCCAACAACGACCGAAAAATCTGGCACCTCTCCTCGCACAACGGAATTCGCCCCGACAACACAGTGCCGGCCTATTCTTGCACCTGGCAATATAACCGCACCAGATCCAATCCAACTACCTGAACCGATAACGACTGGATCATCATTTGGTGATTGAATACCGATCGGTGAATTTAGCTCTTCATAGCCATGATTTTGATCAGTGATATACACATTCATGCCAGTGAACACATCATCACCAATATCGATGCGATAATGGCCCACTATTGCTGTCCCTCGACCAATTAAGCACCTATCTCCGATTATGACGACTGGGTCTGTAAGCATCTCTTGACCGGGCATCATTCCCGCCGAAAGCGTCACGTGTGAGGAAATTAAGGTGTTTTTCCCTATATGAATCCAACGCTCTCCATATTGATTCCCTGCAGGCCAACCAATGATGCTGCCATCACCAAACAAGCCATATTGCTTTGCCGGACCATCATAAGGTCCAATTGCCGCGGCTCTATTAAGAGTTCGAGACAATGCTCGAACAGCTGCGCCGACCATCGATCTGACTCTGGCACGTGTAGAGATCATCTGAAATTACCAATCTTCTTTGTTGACAAGTGCTCCGATTGGAACTGCCTGCAACTCCTCAGCTACCTAAATATTTAGAAAGAAGGCGATTAGCCGCCTCCACTGCCACGTTTCCATACCCTCCGTCATCAATTAGTCGAGCGCTAGAACCGAGCCTCAGCATTAAAGTCTCTAGAAACATTTTTCCTGTAACTGCGATAGAGATAATTAGCTCGTCATCATTCTCTATGACTGACTCAAGCGGGTAAGCCTCAAGGATCCAGGCATTATCAGCCGAAACCGCAATCTTCACAATCACCGAATCGGTTCCCGGAACAAACGCTTCGTGTCCAGGGTCAACACTTTCATGAGTCTCATCCGTCTCAATAACATTATCAATTCTGTCTACCCTGAAGGTCCGGTGACCTTTGGCTACTAGACAATAAGCCCGCAGATACCAACGGCCATCACGCGCAACAAGTTCAAATGGATCTACAACCCGTGTACTAATTTCATCACGATATTTACTGTAGTAATCAATCTGAAGTCTGTTCTTAGCTTCTGTAGCAATTTGAAGCTGCTCAAAAATATCAGGTGCATTTAAGTCGATGGCTAGTGAAGTCCTTTGACCAATCACCTTTTCTAGTTTTTCTATGGCACTGGCTAACGCACCGTCCGAGTCAGCACCTGGTATTCCTAGCGCAGCTTTTCCCGCGGCTAATAGGCCGAACCCCTCCTGTGGTGAGAATCGTCGGGCTCGAGTGAATAACGGTGCTTCGACTCCTACCCACCCATCCTCATCAACAATTATGCCTAACATGTTGTCGGGCCCGTATGGAGGAATTTCATAAAGCTGCACCGCCAGCAACTCAGCTGCGACTTGCTCCTCATTGAGGTTAAAACGTTCAGCTACCTCTTCAATAGAAGCGCCATTTCGTTCAACTATCCATGGCACCATGGCCAAGATCCTCGGTAAACGATCCTCAACGGTTTCGCGCTGCACTATTGGCCTTTAATTTCAGTTAACCATTGGATGGTGTCTTCGAGAATTTCTTTCGGTTCAACTACTACAGCGTGATCTCTAAGCCCAAGTAGCCAAGATCGAAAAGCCATCGGGTTGCGAACCGGGACCTCAAGAAGAATAGATCCATCTGGATTTGTTTTCACAATCCTGCCACGAGTCCTTGCGACACGTTTCGCCATAAACGCGTCAACTTTAACAGTTGCGAGAATTTCTGTTTCATCACCTATAAGTAATGGGTCAGACGACATTGCATTAGCAGCATCAAAATCAGCCGGGGCGAGGAAGCCACCCTTTTCTCCCAACTTAACCTCGCCTTGTATTCGAATGACTTTGAAATTTTTTCGCTCTGCTGAGTCCGAACCATGTAAGTACCAATTACCGCCTCTATGGAGAAGGCCGTAAGGTTCTACTTCTCGCGAAACACCTCGATAGTCAAAGTAGACCTTAGATCTGCTTCTTACTGCCTCATAAAGTTTTTCGATACCCGCGCTTGGAGCTAGTTGAGCAACTGCTGGAGAAGGAGGTAATGGCTCCCCATCAGCTATTTTGATGAGTGCTTGCTCATCCCATGCTGTATCAAGCTGCACCATTGATGCAGCCACTTCCAGGGCTAGCTGCTCTTTTACAGTAAGTCCTAGATCAGGAAGAAAATAATCTTCCTCCAAAATTGCATACAGCGTTGATCCAGCCTGTTCCCCAAGCCCTATCTCAGTTCTGATTTCTATGCCTGCACTTTCAAGCGTTTCACGGTCGCGCCGAAATTTTTTTCTTTCTGATTCATTACTTGGCCCGTATAGATCTGACCGCTCTAATATCTCGTCCCTGGTCATCGGGCGCGAAGAGCTCAGCAAGAACATTAATAGCTTCGTGACTCTTTCCATTCGATCCACAACACCTACAGCCTAGATTGTGTTTTACTCAAAAAGCAGGGCTTTGCTAAATTCAGTCCTAGCCTGACTACTGTGGCGAGTGACCGGTTAGGGCCAGAGCAGCGAGCTATCTCCCTTGATGCTATCGATGGCAATCACGTTGATCTGATTGTCATCGGAGGCGGCATCACAGGAGTGGGGTGTGCCCTTGATGCAGCCAGCCGAGGTTTAACTGTAGCTTTGTTCGAACAGCGAGATTTAGCTTCTGGTACCTCGAGTCGATCTTCAAAACTGATTCACGGCGGTGTCAGATATCTCGAGCAGCTCAACTTTAGGCTCGTTCTTGAAGCCTTACGAGAACGGAACTTACTAACTAAGGAACTCGCTCCACACCTCGTGAAATCAGTTTCTTTTCTATATCCACTTAAGCACCGATTTTGGGAACGCATCTACGTCGGGCTCGGGATTGGCCTTTATGACCTGTTCGCCGCTGGTACTCGCAATTCACTACCTCGCCACAGACACGTCGGGCCGAAAGCGGTTAAACGTTTATCTCCAGACATAAAGATGGCAAAGGGCTGCGGAGCAATTATCTATTCGGATGCCCTCACCGATGATTCTCGTTACACCATCGCTGTAGCTCGCACGGCCGCAGGGTATGGATCTCACATCCTGACTTCTACACAAGTAGTAGACTTCCTAAAAGACGGCGACAAAGTCGTTGGAGTACAAGCTGTTTGCACAGAAACTGGTCGCCATATAGAAGTACGATCTAGCTGTGTTATAAATGCTACAGGAGTCTGGACTGACGATGTCGAACAGTTAGCGCGTGACAAGACAGCTGAGATTAGCCCAAAAAAGGTTCGCTCATCCAAAGGTGTGCATCTCGTAGTTCCCAGAGATCGAATAAAGTCGTCAACTGGTCTAGTGTCTCGGACAGAGAAAAGTGTTTTGTTTATTATTCCATGGAGTGATCACTGGATTATCGGCACCACAGACACCGATTGGGCCCTAGACCGAGCCCATCCAGCCGCAACTAGCAACGATATTAGTTACCTGTTGCAGCGCGTCAATGAACTCTTAGAGAATGAGCTCGACGCAAGCGACATTCAGGGCGTATACGTTGGCCTCAGACCGCTGCTTACCGGAGAGTCTGAGGACACCGCAAAGCTGAGTCGCGAGCATCATGTGTCTCATCCCACACCAGGCGTTGTTTCGATAGCTGGCGGCAAATATACGACCTATCGTGTAATGGCAAGAGATGCAGTCAACGCCGCTGTCAACGAAGTTCCTCGCTGGGTTTCTCCGAGCAGGACAAAGGAGATACAACTTGTCGGAGCAGAGAATTTTCTTAAGTTAGAAGAGAAAATCATCGCCCTGTCAACAGTGAACGACATCGACGTACCCACTGCAAGGCACCTCCTCGATCGGCACGGAGATCGGATACACGAAGTATTCGACATCATTGCCGAATCACCCGATCTAAAAGAGCAGCTATCACCTGGTTACCCATATATACGTGCTGAAGTAGTTCACGCTGTCCGATTTGAATGCGCTCTCCACTTAGAGGATGTATTAACTCGAAGGACTCGTTTATCAATCGAGTCGTGGGATCGTGCATCTAATGCTGCTCCTGCTGCGGCTTCTTTGATGGGTGCAGAACTTGGCTGGGCTAGCGAACAGCGAGATTTAGAGATCCAGTTGTACAACGAAAGAGTTGTTGCCGAGCGCAAAAGTCAAACCTATTTTGATGATGAGTCAGCACAATCATCAAGACTTGCTGCTATGGACAGCCGACAAAGCGTTTAGTCGGTCACCTTACCGTCTACCAGCCGATGTTTTTGAACCTTGCCTAAAGCATTACGAGGAAGAGCATCTACTCCATATGTGACTCTAGGTCTCTTAAAGTCGGCCAGATAAGCACCAGCAAATAGTTTGAGTTCTTCATCATCAAATTGTCGGTCAGAAACAATATATGCCACTACTGTTTCTCCCCATTCGTCACTCATTTCACCAACAACAGCACATTCCATTACGTCTGGGTGCTGATTCAAAACATCTTCTACTTCTCTTGGGTATACGTTGTACCCACCAGAAATAATTAACTCTTTAGCACGCCCGACTATAGATAAGTACCCATCATCATCTAGTTGTCCAATGTCGCCCGTCTTAAACCAGCCATCATTAAACGCTTCGCTATTTGCATCCGGGTTTTCCCAATAGCCCTCGAAGACATTAAGACCTCTTACCTCTATTTCGGAAAGTTCTTTAGACAATCTCACTTCGAGTCCAGGTAGTGGAAATCCAACGGAGCCAGGGCGACGCTCTAGGTCATATGGGTTCGACACGAGCATGACAGTTTCTGTCATGCCATACCTCTCGAGAACCTTCTGGCCAGTTATTTCTTCAAACTTCACATGAAGGTCAGCTGGTAACGGAGCGGACCCTGAAACGCACAAACGTAGTCGTTTCAGTTCGTGAGCTCGAGGCGACTCGACAAGCCGACTGTACATAGTTGGGACACCAAAAAACATGGATGCCTCAAACTGTTCACTCGCTTCGATAACTTTTTCCGGGTCGAAATTTTTTTGAAGAATAATTTTGCAACCTACGGTTAATCCCCCATGGATACCTACCCCAAGTCCATGCATATGGAATAAAGGCAAAGCCAATATGAGGGTGTCATCCTTAACCCATCTCCAGGCTAATTCAAGGGCTCGAACCGAGCTCAGCAAATTAGCATGCGAAAGTAAAGCTCCCTTAGGCCTGCCAGTTGTCCCGGAGGTATATCCGATATACGCAGGTTGCTCAGAATTAACCTGGTCCAGCGGAATCATCGGGCCATCAGGCAGCGACATCTTCGAACTAGTTACGATTATCGCGGAATTAATAGTTTTAATCCAAGGTTCCCACGCAGAATTATCCACAATCGCAGCTGATGGTCGAGAGTCCTCGATTACATGTTTGATTTCTTCTTCTCTGTAGGCACCATTAGCAGGAACAACGACACAACCAAGCCGTAATATCGCGACGTGACATATAACGAAGTCAGTGGAGCTGTGTCCGCTCAACACAACTCTGTCGCCCGAAACAATTCCCGCTGCTGCAAGCTTTCTAGCTGCTAGTTCCGAGCGGCGCAACAGGTCACCACCGGTTAGCCAACCAGAAACCTCATCATAAAGAACATTTCGTTGAGGACTCTTTCTCCAGATGCTCGACCACACCGAAGGAAGAGTCTCGGTCAATTCAATTTTGAAATCTTTAGCGTTCATACCTATTGGTAGGTGGTTGTGCCATGTAGTCATCTATTCACTGAACCTTTAATAGCTAACCTGGCTGATAATATCCTTAGTGGAAAACCAACGCCTCGCAACGCTCTTAAAATTTTAAACATCAAGAGTTAATTATTTTTTCGTTTATTGATAACTCTTAGCCAAGCAGCGCCCTCGCAACGACAGTTCTCGACGTGCCCATCGGTTCTACAATTTTTACTGAAAAAATTCAAAGATAACAATACCATTCGCACCCCCAACGGGATTCGAACCCGTGCCGCCACCTTGAGAGGGTGGTGTCCTAGGCCGCTAGACGATGGGGGCCTGATCGACGATACGCAATCGCCGTGGACCGCCAAGCATAGCGACCACGTTGCTCAGGCAAACGTAGGTCCCGAACAGATATTTTTAGATATCTAGAAATACACCTGCATCCATGGATAATTCGGGCCGCAAAATAGTTGGGGGGTCATCAAACAAATGCTTGATGACCCCCGTATTCTAATATTTTTAACGTTAAACAAGATGTCTATATGACGCCCTTAGCGACAACCACCTTGATCTTTATCCCATCGACAGTTTGGTGAAAGCCCGTTCGCGTCCACAACATCACCGATCTGATTCCATGTCTGAGCTTCCGCATCAAAGAGGCTAAAGTCTGAGCCCTCAATGTAGAAACCATCTGCTGCTCCGTTGAGCACAGTTTTGATTCCATCAAGATGCATTGGACTATAGATGTCGATATTTCGCACAGCCAAGATGTAGTTACTGCGGCTCAAGCCACCAGGAAGCTCTGCAGCTACCATCAAAGCTTCAGTATGTGGATACCCATATACATAACCTGTTCCAAGCAACGAGATCGAAGGATCTAGGCCTGCATCCGACAGGTTTTTGTTGACGAACTTGATGAATGGCTCATCAACGTGTTTCGGGTCTGTGGTGTCTTTAAGACCACCACCGACGATCCACCAACCATCAGCTGCCATACCCGCTGGGGCCATATAAGCAGCTATACCTTTACAGACTGAAGGAGTGAAAGCTGCTTCAAGTCGGTCAAGTAAGCCTGATGATTCAACTTCTTGGATCGCCAACAGACATGGGTTACCTGCGGTCATCGAAATGAATACATCTGGGTCAAACGCCGCAATTGTTGTGACTTCATTCGTCAGAGTTGGTGCAGCTGGGTCATGCCGAACTGGCAGATATTCCGATACGACATCAGGATTGCCCTCTGCGTATGCTTCGAAGCCAAGCTCATATGCAAGACCAAAGTCGTTATCCATTACCAAGCCAGCCACAGTAACTGGAAGCATGTCAGCTAGGTTTTGCTTAATCCAAGTACCCCAAAGAATAGCTTCAGTGGAGTATGACATCTGGAGGCCAGTCGTCCATGGGTGCAGCTCAGGGTCGCCCCACGCCGGATGTCCAGTCATAATGAATGGATGAGGGACACACTCTTCATTAATTTTGTCGTATACAGCTAAGGAGTTAGGTGAACCTAAAGTGAGCAGTGCGAAAACATTTTCTGCTTCGATAAGTTCATCAATGAATTCAATTGTTTGGGCTGCTACGTAACCATCATCTTTAACAAGCAAAGTGACATCTTTTCCATCGATGCCTCCATTATTGTTAATCCACTGTAGGTAGTTGTTCCAGCCAACAGCAATGTTTCCGTACGCTGCAAGGTTTCCTGATTGCGCAGTGGTATGACCAATCTTAATTTCAGAGCTTGAAATGCCTCCGGTGTCAGACCAGTCCTCAGGACAGTCATTCAGATCGATTTCAAAGCCTTCAGGACCTCGTAGAACGTTGTCGCTACCGACGCCCCAATCACCGGCGTCAACTTTTGCAGTGATTTTATCAACCATTTGCTGGCGGTTGTAGGCGGCTTCTTCCCAAATCCCATCTAAAGTAGTGCGGTCAAAAGTAGGAGCATCTGCATCTACTACTTCTTCCTCAGCATCAGCAGCTGATTCAGCTGCATCTTGAGAAAGACCGCCACCTATAGACGTATCTTCTTCTTCTTCTTCTTCTTCACTCTCAGCCGCTTCAGTGTCGCTGCTGCTATCGCTACTACTATCGCTACTACTATCGCTATCGCTGCCACAAGCTGCGGCAACCATCGCAAAAGTAAATAGCAACGCCAGAAGGCGCATTAAACTATTCTTATTCACGTTTCCCCTTTTGAAGCATTTAGCACGAATCTAAACAATGTTAGACTTTTTTGATTGTTATGAAATCTACTTCAAACGGCTTACCTGGTGATCGATTATTTAGTTACAGAATCATGACAACTTAATGACCGACCAGTAAAGAACTGGATTGTAATTTTTCAAAATAATGGCGAGAAGTCGTTATTTAGTTATTCGTTGGCTACTTATTTTTTCTTCGAATACCAGCTAAGCCGCGAGGGAACACGAACGTCAAAGCGATTAGGCCAACTCCAAAAACAAAAGCTTGCTCATCAAGAAGTTCAAAAAATTCGCTGACGAAACCAAACCCGTTCATCTCAGAGAGCCGTTCACCTAGAGCTCCGAACCCAGTTCTAGCTATAACGCCAAGGACTGATCCCCAAATCGAACCTAAGCCACCTATGACCGCCGTTGCATATATCACCAGTGATTCCTGCACCGTATAATTATCTTGGGAAACGTAAGGAACCAAAACTACTTGTAAAGCTCCCGCCAAACCAGCGAGCCCAGCGCTGATAGCAAACGTAATGACTCGTGTACGAACTAAATTGATTCCATATATTGCTGCGGCAGTATCATTATCTCGTAGAGCCCTCATCGCTCTTCCGGCGCGACTATTAACCAAGTTCCACGTCAAGCCAAGAGCAACTAGAACTACCACGATACAAAAAACATACCGATAAACAGCTGAAGCCATTCTGCTATCTCCAAGCCACGGAGGAGCCTCAAACCGCGCCTCAATCGCCTTGCCGCTGACTCCCCCCGTAAACGCAGGAAACCGCTTACTTAGCGGCTGAAACACTATCGCCATACAAAGAGTTACAAGAGCTAAGTGAATCCCTTTAATGCGTAAGGCCGGGATGCCTACTAGCGCGCCTGCAACCGACGCTGTAACTATGCCCATAGCTATCGCTAGAAGCCACGGGAATGACATCCCGTCAACAAAGTAGCCGGTAGCAAAAGCTCCAATGCCAACGAAAACGCCATGCCCTAGACTAATCATTCCCCCGTACCCGGTGGCAATATTGACTCCTAGGACAGCCAACACAGCAATAATCACCTGCGTGTGTTGCCTGAGTTCCGTTGTGGTACTGACAAAGGGCAAACAAAACAACCAGGCCGCAATTAAAGCTACGGCGATGCCCTGCAGCGGCTTTATTCTGGTACGAATCCGCATCACACGCGCTCTATTCGTTTTGTACCGTACAAACCAGCTGGTCTAACGAGCAGAACCGCTGTCATTGCGATCAACACAGGCAGAACGCTTAATTCAAAACCGATGAAGGGTACGTACGCCGGTATCAAAGTCTGGCTCAGGCCAACTATTACTCCACCCACAAGCGCTCCTTTAGGAGAATCTAGTCCTCCCAATGTTGCAGCTGCGAAGGCATAAACAAGAACCCGCAACATCATATTTGGCTCCAGTAAAACAGAGTTTGCGGAAATACATGCTGCTAGAGCACCGAAACCCGCTGCCAAAGCCCAGCCGTACATGAGAACTCTTCCCACAGGAATACCCACAAGCTCTGAATTGGTTTGGCTTATAGAAACCGCTCTGAATGCAAGCCCAATCCGCGTTCTCTTTAACAACAAGATCAAGCAAACGAGGACTACGAACAACACAGACCATACGCCGATGGTCGAATACCTTAGACGTGCGCCAAGAATTTCGAAATTCTGCCCAGCTCCAGCAGGAAATAAGGCCGGGAAAACGCGTGGACCTGTACCCCACCATTGCGCCATCAGAGAATTTATAACCAGCAATAGTCCTATGCTGACGTTCACGAGAGATAGCTCTGGAGCGTTCCTAAGAGGTCTTATAAGCACTCTCTCGGTAGCGGCTCCTACTGCCATACCAGCTAAGACTGCGCCCATAACTGCGAGCGGCACAGACAAAGGTACACCGGGGATAAGTCCGGCCAATCCGCCACCTTTCAACCGAGGTTGAGGGCCAACTAAGAAAACAAAAGCAATGTAGCCACTAAACGTAGCCATCTCGCCTTGCGCGAAATTCAATAAACCGGTGGCTCTAAAAATAATTACAAGGGCTAACGCCAAAGAGGAATATATGGCGCTGTTAAACAACGCGTCGAAAATTCGTTGCAGAAGAAGTACGTAATCCATAGATGCTTTTCAGATAGTAGTACGATTCAGGAATCAAAGAGCGGGAGCAAGCATTTGCTTACTCCCGCTCTTATTTAATTTTTGTATATGTTGCTGAATTAGTTATGAGCTGTATTGAGTTATGAACAACACAAGCCCGTAGATCACCACGAAAAGGAACCCTAGTCCGCCGAGAAGTCTCGCCATACTAGCTTGTGCCTTTATCGATTCAGGTCGCTTACCAGCAAGAAGTGCCTTCAGCTCATTAGAGCCAACGAGCATAGCCACTGGCGCCGTAACAAGAATCGAGAATCTTAAGCCGAATGCGAGACAGCCGATTATTAGGTTGTTTACATTCATTAACAACCAGCCGATTGCGAGAAGGACGGGTCCTAATATCGCAAGTTTCATAGCTGATTGCGCTCTGTCAGATTCCATACCTGGATCGAAACTGTCTACATCTTGAGCAGGAGTTCCATCAGGTCGAAGTGGAACAACCTTTATCAACTTATTCTGAACTGTCTTTGCCAGAGACACAATTCCGCCTGGTGCAAAGAATGTGAACAGAATCAAGATCAAGCCGAAGATGGCCTTCGCCAGCGGTCCGTCACCGTTCAAAGTGTAAAGACCCAACGGAATCGAAATTCTCTTTGTTAAGTCATTAACCCAAACGACGAAGAGCCCACCAAGAAGTGATCCTTGGAGAGTTCCAACACCGCCAATCACAAGACCGATAATGAGGTCGACAGCTAGTAGGAACGTGAAGTCCTGCCCGGCAACGAACCCTTTATCAAGGCACCACATTAATCCAGCCAGCGAACCGAGACCCGCGCTAATCGCGAAGTTCACAGTTTTGACAATAGGCAGATTTACGCCGTAGACAGCTGCGCCAGCTTCGTTATCACGAATTGCTAGCACGGCACGTCCTGGGCGACTACGTATGTAGTTGGTTACTAACAGAAGAGTGATTCCAAGGATTAAGATAATGCACCAATAACGGTAGGCAGAGCCACCTCGGGCACCATCAACTCCAGGAAGCCATTCGAAGTAGCTCGGAGCAATTACCTCTTCTGAAACACCTTTTCCGTTAGGGCCGCCAGTTCTCTTAGCAATTCCTAATTCGTCGATGTTGACGAGTGTCGGGAAAACCGTCGCTTGCGCGACAGTTATTAATGCTAGATAGAGGCCCTTGACTCTCAAGGCCGGTAACCCAACCAGGATACCTAGAACGAAGCCAACCAGGACCACGACTGGCAGTGCCATCCAGAAGTCCCAGTTTTCATCTTGGACAAGAGAGGCAGTTACGAACGCCCCTACTCCCATGAAAGCGGAGTGACCAAGAGCCAACATTCCGTTGAAACCTACAACGAGGTTAACAGCTAGAATCGCGACGCTGAGTACCAGCGCACGGTTCATTTTCCCGATTTCGAATGGCTGTAAGACCACGGGAACTAACAGCACAAAGGATGCTAGGTATAGATACTGGACATATTGCCAGCGTTTATGTTCTGCGCCGCCTTTAGCAACGACAACAAGTGGTGAACTCATTTACAATCTCCTCCAGTTGTCTCAGACACGCTCTACGCGGCGGGATCCGAAGAGACCCGATGGGCGCCAGAGCAGGACAAATAGTATAATTACGAACGCCGCAGCAAGCTGCAGAATTGACATGTAAGCCTGACCCATAACAACTACTCCTAGCCACATGACTAGAACTGCCTGGATCAAACCGATTAGGATTCCGCCTATTACAGCGCCACCTAGGCTGTCGAGACCACCAAGGGCCGCTCCAGCGAGGGCGTAGATAAGGATAGTTGCCATCATGTTCGGGTTAACACCACCTAGTTGCGGTGCAACAAGAACTGCTCCGAGCGTTCCGAAAGCAGAAGCGAGAGCCCAACCAAATCCAAGAGTTCTACCTGTATGAACTCCGACTAGTCGAGCTGACTCCACGTTCGATGAAACCGCACGGAAAGCCAATCCCATTTTAGTCTTATTAAGAATAAGACCAAGCAGGAAGAGCGCCAAGGCTAATGTCAGCCAAATACCAATGGATTGGTACTTGAGACGACTACCGAGGACCATTACGAATCTATCGCCACCAAGACCAGGCACCCATGATGGGAACTTGCCAAACGGATTGGAGAGAATTCGCACCTGATAGTTCCAGATATCTCCCGCTAACGCGTTGAATATCAAGAACAGACCGAGCGTAATCAGCACCACCGGAAGGTGGTCAGCAGGATCAAAGGGTCGGGTGAGTGTTCTTTCGATAAGAGCACCGAGACCGGCGCTTAAAATCATGGCGATCAGAATTGATAGCCAGAGCCAAAGGCCCTGTTCCATGTGTAATACATAGACCATGAAAGCACCGATCATGGCCAACTCGCCTGTTGCGAAGTTGATCAGAGTCGTTGCTTTGAAAATAAGCACTAGTGAAAGTGCTGCGGTCCCATAAATTGCTCCGAGACTTAAGCCGTTAAAGACAAAGTCTGGGAGAATATCAAAATTCCAAGTCATATCTTCTGGTCCTCCTCAGGCGCCTAAGTACGCTTCCTGCACTGCAGGATCGCTCTTAAGTTTGTCGGCGGGTCCGGAAAGAGTTATCTCGCCGCTCTCAATGACATAACCAAAGTCAGCCATATCGAGAGCAAGATTGGCATTTTGTTCCACAACTAACATGGTCAAACCAGTCTCTTTATTTAAGTTAGTGAAGCGGGTAAATAGATCTTCAATAATGAGTGGAGCGAGTCCGAGCGAAGGCTCATCTAAGAGAAGCAGCTTCGGTCGAGACATTAAAGCACGAGCAACAGCAAGCATCTGTTGCTCGCCACCTGAAAGCGAGCCAGCTAGCTGCTCTTTCCTCTCAGCTAGCCTGGGGAAGATCTCGAACCAGCGGTCTATATCATCGTTAACTTCCTTGTCTTTACGCACATATGCGCCCACAAGAAGATTATCGTTGACAGAGAGCTCTGGGAAAGTACCCCGGCCTTGCGGCACGTGAGCTACGCCTCTTCGAACAATTTCTGCGGTGCCAAGACGACTAATGTCTTGTCCACCTAGTGTTACATCTCCAGAAGAGTTGCACATGTTGCAGATAGCTCGAAGCGTCGTAGTCTTGCCAGCTCCATTAGCGCCCAGTATTACGGACACCTTGCCTTGAGCCACTTCGAAATCTAGCCCTCGAAGAACCTCAACAGCACCGTACGAAGCATGAAGATTTTTTGCAATCAGTCCTACTTCATCAATTACATCATCGCTCATTATGAACTCCCCAAGTAAGCCTCGATGACTTCCGGGTCGTTACGCACGACATCCGGGTCACCGTCAGCAATTTTGCGGCCAAAGTTAAGCACGACCAGCTTTTCGCTGATCCCGAGAACCATTTTCATGTGATGCTCAACAAGCAACACACTCAAGTTATGGCGATCGCGCAGACCTTTAATATCTGCAGCTAGTGAGTCAACTTCAGCATGTGTCAAGCCAGACGCTGGCTCATCAAGCATGATGAGGCGAGGCTTAGCTATAAGCGCTCTGGCTAATTCGATCCTTTTCAAGGTACCGAACGGAAGCCCAGCAGCTGGATGAAACGCCACCTCTTCAAGGCCAATTTCTTCTAAAGCTGCCCATGCACGATTACGAAGATCTTTTTCTTCTCTTCTCATGCTTGGCAGTCTTAGAGCGGATGAAACAATACTAGATTTGGTGTTGGTGTGATCACCGACCATCACGTTTTCTAGAACAGTCATGCCTGGCCATAAAGCCAGGTTTTGGAAAGTTCGGTACACACCAACTTTACTGATCTGGTGAGCCGACATGGCCGTTAGATCTTTCCCATCAAAAGTGACTGAACCAGCTGTTGGGTCATAAATTCGGCTGACAACATTAAATAACGTTGTCTTACCTGCACCATTTGGACCTATCAGGCCAAGGATCTGGCCTTCTTCTAAAGTAAACGACAGGTCGTCGAGCGCACGAATTCCGCCGAATTGGACAGATATCTCTGAAACTTCAAGCAACGCCACGCGCCGCACCCCCTTTCAAATAACTACACAAAAGCACTTTGCCCAGCGTGTGGGAAAGTTAGCAGGCTCTCAGCTACACGCAAGTTTAGTGGGCAATTATAAATCTTTTTCTAATATCAGTACTCAAAATAACTTCAATATTTTGTTCGGGGAGGAGGACTCGAACCCCCAATGACTGGACCAGAACCAGTTGTGTTACCAATTACACCATCCCCGATCAAGATGGCATTACCTTCACTTACGTGAAGTATTGTACCTGACCTTTCGCTGACCACAAATCAGCAAAATTCCTCATAAGTATAAGGTTCTAGAGTCATTTATTTAACGCAATGTGCTTTAAAGCTTTATCTAAACGGGCTGTAACGACATCTCTTCCGAGTATCAACATCGATTCAAATAAAGGTGGCCCTACAGAACGTCCCGTTAATGCAGCCCTCACCGGTGCCTGAGCTTTCCCCAACTTAAGCTCATATTTCTCTCCAATATTCAAAAGAGCTTCATGAAGAGCCGAAACAACCCACTCAGTTTCTTTATATTCCGTTAACGCATCCTCAAGAATCGGGACCGATGTTGGGTTAGTCATAATTTTTTCCCAAGCGGCGATGTCGATTATTGGTTCTTCTAAAAAAAAGAAATCAAGTTGAGCAGGGGCCTGCTCTAAGAGCTTCGTCCGTTGTTGAATTAATGGAGTCATCACCACAAGATCTTCTACAGAGATGCCGTTACCCCAAGTCTCATTCTCAACCCACGGCTGCACAGCGGAGGCAAACTGTTCATTGGGCATCGCCCTGATGTAGTCACCGTTAACCGCTTCAAGCTTCTTAATGTCGAACATGGCTGCTGACGCATTCACATCGCTCAATTCGAACAAATCAACAATCTCTTCCATCGGACGGACTTCAACATCATCAGGTGGCCCCCACCCTAGTAAGGCTAAGTAGTTGGCCATAGCAGAACCCAAAACGCCTTGACCCTGGTAGCTCTCTAGAGCAACATCGTCGCGCCTTTTGGACAATTTTTTCCGCTGGCTATTAACGATTAACGGGAGATGAGCGAAAACTGGTAGCTCCACCGCTCCGAGTGCCTGCCTTAACAAAATAATCTTGGGCGTAGCGTTTAAAAGGTCTTCGCCGCGAACTACGTGCGTTATTTCCAGGTCTAGGTCATCAACAGCGTTAGCCGTAAAGAAAGTTGCCGTGCCATCGCTTCTACGTACTACAAAGTCTTCGATATGCTCATTCTCAAATTCGACTAATCCTCGCACCTCATCATGCCACTTTGTAACCCCTTGATCAGGCACTCTAAACCGCACTGCCCCATCAGCGACGTAAGCAACATCATCTGCCAACCATTTTTGGACTGCCGCTTCGTATAACGATGCTCGCTCACTTTGTCTAACAGTCTCCCCATCCCAGTCAATTCCTAACCATTCAAGCGACCGATAAATATTGTCAATTAATTCGGGGCGTGCGAGCTCAGCATTAGTGTCTTCTATCCGAAGAACCAACTCCCCGCCTGTGTGCCTGGCATAGAGCCAATTGAATAGGGCAGTCCGCGCCGAACCTAAGTGCATGTAACCGGTCGGAGCAGGAGCAAAACGAAGACGTGTGGAACTCACTTCTTCTAGGCTACGCCCACATTCGACAACTCAAACCACTTCGCTTCATACCTCTCTACCAAAACAATTTAGGAGCAGGGTCTGACTGTCAGCATCAAAGTCTGACTTGATCGGAGGGTCATACAGCTCTGGGAGTTTTGCAAGATCTTCCTGACGACCTCTACTCCAAGTTTGTATACCTGAAATAAGTTCTGAATCAATTACCGGGTCGACTCCAAGACCTACCGCTAAATCCCATGCATGTATCGCTAAGTCGCAAGTTCTCTGTGAAATGTATTCCTTGACTGTGATCTCACCATTCGAAGACCACACGAGGTCACCTAAATTAGCCTTCGAAAATGCCGTCTCTGCATCGCGCCATGATTCTTCCCAGACCATTTCGGGATCACCCGTAATTACATCTCCACTCAACCCACCAACTTGATCGGCTGGAGTCCCCGAGAGCAACAACGGCACCCACAGATTTTCCCTGACGTTGTGGTTAACGAGCTCATAAACATCCCACTCTTCGCATGGAGTTGATGCTTCCCAATACTCTGCCTGAATTTGCCTAACTCGAAAATCGAATTCAGCTATTGCTAATTTATGTAAACGAAGCCAATTGGGTTCAGCTAGCACTGGCCTGTGCCGCAGTTCGGATCATCTGGATCTACCCAAACACCAGCAGATCTGCCATGTTGGGCTAACAATCTTTCGGTTGGCGGGGTTGACAGGTCCACCGGTGAACCGTCGATGAAAGGCCAGACAGAAACTTCCGGCGCCGCAGCGACTATGCGATCTACTAACAGATCATCCAGACCTGCTCCGGCTTTAATAGCCTGTTGTAGGTCATATCCCAAGAGCGTCAACTCAACGATTCGACTCCATAGGAGTTCTCTTTTTTGTGGGCTAAAACCTGTTCCATGATCGAGTCCGGCGACCACCGCCAAAACCGTCCGAACACTTTCGACGACCACTTCCGTTGGATCCAGGCCTAAGACGACAGGCTTAGGCTTATTTTGACCTGTTAATTCTGCGGCTGTTTCCAGATTTCCTGTCGCCGCTCGACTCAATAAGTCTCCGACCGTAAAATTTTGCATCGGAAATGCTAGCGGCATAGGCAAGTGTCCCCAGGCTGGGAGTCTTAGCCTCGCAGCAAAGTCAGTACAAGCTCTCCTATGTAACCTCAGCAACTCTCGGTCCGGAGTGATATCAGTCATGACAGCTCAAGAAGAGACGTCCAGTCGGCTTCATGACGCCTTTCTATTTCCTCAGGCATAAGCCGGAGGGTTGTTTCCGGGACCAGCGCAACCAGATCTCTTAAATCCTGATAGCCGTGGCGCTGTCCGACTCCTTCAAAACATTTCAATCGGTAGTTTAAGAGATCCGGTGGAGGCGAGTCACCTAAAAAACCCCATAAACGATATCCGATGTCTAGATCATGAATCACTGGTGCTCGCCCATAAATTGAGGCTCGCTTCAAAGCAATCTGGATACAGCCTTTTTCGACATCACTAGAATGCTCACCTTCTTTGAGGAAAATTCTTTCTCTAACTAGTCGAGACAACCTCAAAACATAGCCTTGATCTGGCCCCTGATACCCCAATGCTTGCCCTTGAGGCTGGTTATCGACTAGATCCCCCGGGCGAACAGTGGCCCAGCGCCCAGGCACAGTATCCGGAGATCGATAAGATCTGATTACCGTATTAGGTATTTGCGGAACGTGTCGTGGGGCTGCCATCAGATTTAGTCTAGAGAATTTGTTGAGACAGAACGATGACGATAGAGCGCATATATCAAAGCATCCCTAAGTGCTAGCCATGATGCCTCAATGATATTTTCCGAAACACCTATTGTTGTCCAGGATATCTCTCCATCTGCTGAATCTATAAGAACACGTGTTATCGCACCAGTTCCTTTTTCCGTCTCCAGCACGCGCACCTTATAATCAGTCAAACGAACTTGGTCAAGCTCTGGATACACGTCGATGACCGCATTTCGAAAAGCTTTATCCAAAGCATTGACGGGCCCATCGCCCTCGCCCACAGTCAAAATTCTTTGATTATCTACAATGATTCTCAGTGTGGCTTCTGTATCGAACGTGCTATCTCGACCTCGCTCCACGACGACCCGAAACGACTCTACGTCAAAGTAATTAAATGTTTCTCCTGCAGCTCTCAACAAGAGAAGTTCAAGAGATGCATCAGCTACCTCAAAGTGATACCCCTGATGCTCTAACTCTTTGAGCTCATCGACCACACCAGCCAAGGCCCGAGCATCAATTTTTATGCCTAACTCTTCAGCTTTCAATTCCACAGATGCTTTACCGGAAAGATCGCCAAGCAGGAATCGCGTTGAATTTCCAACAGAGGCCGGGTCCACGTGTTCATAGCTATCGGGTCGTCTCGCAATTGCACTCGCATGTAATCCTGCTTTATGTGCAAAAGCAGACGTACCTACATAAGGCTGCTGATGCTGAGGCGGCATATTCATAAGCTCTGCGACATGGTGAGAAACTGACGTAAGTCGTTCGATTCCAGCCTGTGACAGCGTCTCGATACCCATTTTCAAACTTAAGTTTGGTATCACAACCGTGTTGTCACAATTACCAGTTCTTTCTCCGTAACCATTAATTGTGCCTTGGACGTGTGTCGCTCCCGACAAAACTCCAGCTATCGCATTAGCAACGGCACAACCGGTGTCATTTTGGGTATGCATACCGATTTGAACATCCCCAAAATGGCTCACCACTTCAGCAACAATTTTCTCAACCTCATGAGGTAATGAACCCCCGTTGGTATCGCATAGCACCAAGCAATCTGCTCCTTTTATTGCTGCAGCTTCTAGAACTTGCAACGCGAATTCAGGATTTCGCTTGTAACCATCAAAAAAATGTTCAGCGTCGAAAAAGACGCGTAAGCCCTCAGCCTTTAGGAACTCGACCGAGTCTCTTACCATCGCTATTCCCTCTTCTAAGGGTTGACGAAGGGCTTCGGTCACGTGGTAGTCCCAGGACTTTCCAACTATACAAACAGTCGAGGTACCAGCTGCTACCAGCGCAGACAGAGTTTGGTCTTCATCAACTCTTCCCTTTGGGCGCCTAGTAGAACCAAACGCCACTAATGTGGAATTTTTTAAAATTAATTCATCACTAGCTCGTCGAAAAAATTCCTCGTCTTTTGGATTAGAGCCCGGCCACCCTCCTTCGATCCAATCCACACCTAAAAAATCAAGTTGTCTGGCTACTTTCAACTTGTCATCCGGTGAAACAGAAATTCCTTCGAACTGCACACCATCTCTCAAAGTTGTGTCAAAAATTTCAACCTTCTTCGGCCATCTAGGATCACGGCGCCCTTGCCTGTCAAGGGGTGGCGCTGAACTATCTTCAGACATCTCGCAGCTCCTTAAAGATTCGCCATTATTGCAGATGCAATGGCCGAGGTATTACCGTCTCCGGCTACATCTTTGCAGGCTGATCTTACTCGATCAGCTATCTGATTTTCTCCCAAGAAGTCCAGCATCATAGCCCCTGAGAGAACAGCAGCAATTGGGTTAGCTAACCCTTTCCCAGCGATGTCAGGAGCAGATCCATGAACCGGCTCAAACAAAGATGGTGCTAAGCGTTCAGGGTTTAAGTTGGCAGACGAAGCCATACCTATACCACCTGAAATCGCCCCCCCAAGATCAGTCAAAATATCTCCAAAGAGGTTGTCTGTAACAACCACGTCATAGCGATATGGATCCTCTACAAAATAAATGCAAGCCGCATCAATGTGATTGTATGCCGTCGTAACGTCTGGGTACTCGATAGCAACCTCATTAAAGGCGCGTTCCCAAAGATCTCCCGAAAAGGTCAAGACATTTGTCTTATGAACTAACGTTAGATGCTTCCTCTCTCGACTCCTGGCTAATTCAAAACCGTACCGTATGCACCTCTCAACTCCTTTTCGAGTATTCACTGAGCCCTGAGTCGCTATCTCATCTGAGGTTCCTTTGCGGAGGAAGCCTCCCTCTCCCGCATAAGTTCCTTCAGTGTTCTCACGGATCACAATAAATTCGTGCCCGTTAGTTGTGACGAAGGGACGAAGGTTGATGTATAGATCAAGTTCAAATCTTGCTCGAAGCAACAGGCCTCGCTCAATAATTCCCGGAGGGACATCAGGGGTTCCTACCGCTCCGAGGAAGATGGCGTCATACGCTCTCAAATCGGACAATATTTGATCAGTTAGAACTGTTCCATCTTCCAAATAACGGAATCCTCCTAGCCGAAAATCAGTCGTCTCAAGTTCAGCCCCGGCAGCACGCAAAATATCGAGAGCGACTTCAATGACCTCAGGGCCGATTCCATCGCCACCTATTACTGCAACTTTATGCGACATTTACGACTCCTTTAGATTCTGGGACTGGAAGTTTGTTCAAAATTACTGTGTTGGGGAAATCTTCGGTGTGAACGACCATCGTAGCGCCACTATTTGAATGCACTAGCTAACCAAAGTAGCGGTTATCGTTATGGCTTCCATAAAACAGGTTTCTGTTTCGACCCTTCCTTGCTCAATTTTAACTTTACAAAGTAACGTCTAGGCCCGTCCTCAATGCCGACTCGCTATCCTCTTAGGATGGCTGAAATTCAACACCTCTCACCTCAGGCGCACAAGCGATTGAGCGACGAGCTGCATGATCTGACAACGCGTGGTCGGATAGACATAGCTAACCAGATAGAAGTAGCACGACTTTTAGGCGACCTGTCTGAAAACGGTGATTACCATGCCGCCAAAGAAGAACAAGGTAAAATGCACGGGCGGATCCTGCACCTTTCCTCCGTCCTCGAAAACTGTGAAATACTTGCCGAAACTTCCACAGCAGCTGTAGCACCGGGGACAATCGTAGGAGTACGTTTCGAAGGCGACCCAACCACCGAAAAGTATCTCTTTGGCTCTATTGAAGAGCGCACAGAAGGCATTGACATAGTGTCTGCCGGATCCCCGATGGGCAAAGCGCTAGAAGGTGCTGAAGTTGGCGATCATTGCAGCTATGAAGCTGGTGCCGGGCTACTAACCGTGGAGATAGTCAGCATTGAAAAATAAGATCAGTGACCGAGATGAGTAACAGTTCAGAAGTTAACAAGGACCGCACTCTCGCTCCAAGGGAGCCAGAGTCAGATGATGACAAACGTCAGCGGATCATACTTCCTCGAGGCCGTCTCTATGATCTAGCAGATAGGGGTAAAACTTTCGCCCGGGTAGTCGAAGCTCAACCGGGGTCCCCCACAGTGCTACTTTTACACGGCTGGACCGCCACAGCGGATCTGAACTGGTACAGCAGCTACGATGTTTTAGATGATCGATACGGTCTCGTAGCCTTAGACCACAGGGGTCACGGACGAGGCATCAGATCCAAAAAGAAATTTAGCCTTGAAGATTGCGCCGATGACGCCGTAGCTCTCCTAGACCAACTCGGCATAGACCAAGTAATAGTCTGTGGGTATTCCATGGGAGGCCCAATTGCTCAGCTCCTTTGGCGCCGACACCCTCAAAGAGTTTTAGGCCTTGTTTTGTGCGCAACAGCTGCAACATTCAGCTCTTCCAAAGCAGAACAAATAAGATTCGCAGCCATCGGGGCTCTGGCACATGCCATTCGCTTAGTCCCTGCAGCTCTTAGAAAAATAGCAGCTGAACAGATGCTGACAAGTAAATCCGGCAAAGACTTACGTCAATGGGCACGCGGCGAACTCCGACGACACGACCCCCTCAAACTAGTTCAAGCGGGTCGCTCTATCGGAACCTTCGATAGCCGTCACTGGGTTTCATCTATCGACGTACCGGTATCGCTAGTCGTTACTACTAGAGATGACGTAGTTAACATTGACCGACAGTTAGCACTTGCTAAAGCCATCCCAGGTTCAACCGTTCACTCTGTCGATGGCACTCACACAGCATGTGTTGGTCGTGCTAACCAGTTCCGTCAAGCTCTTCTCGCTGCCATAAAAGATGTAGACGAAAAGAATCAGTAAGCAAAACCGATTCAAACCGAGAAAGCCCACCAGGCAAGTAGTCTTGTCAATCAACCGCTAACTTGATTAAACCTATCTACAAAAAGGATTACCAATGTCTGGCAAGACGCTCAGCGACAAAGTCTGGGACAAACATGTTGTACGAACAGGCGACGGGCTACCAGATTTGTTGTACGTCGATCTACACCTCGTCCATGAGGTGACTTCTCCACAAGCATTTGAGGGATTGCGAATGAGCGGTCGTTCAGTTCGCCGCCCTGAGCTCACAGTTGCAACTGAAGACCATAATGTTCCTACTGAAAATATTCATCTTCCGATCGCCGACCCCATCAGCAAAAAGCAACTTGAGGTACTTCGTTCCAATTGTGATGAGTTCAAAATTAAGCTCTTCTCTATGGGAGATCCTGGTCAAGGAATTGTCCATGTCATTGGACCAGAACAAGGCCTAACTCTTCCTGGCATGACTGTTGTTTGCGGAGATAGCCATACCTCAACTCATGGCGCCTTTGGGGCAATCGCATTTGGCATCGGCACTTCAGAAGTAGAGCACGTCCTAGCGTCGCAAACGCTCCCCCAGACCAGACCTTTAACCATGGCAATCAATGTTGAGGGTGAGGCACCTAAAGGAGTCACAGCCAAAGACATTGTTTTAGCTATCATTGGTCGAATCGGAACCGGCGGCGGGATCGGCCACATAATTGAGTATCGCGGCTCAGCTATTCGAGCTCTGTCGATGGAGGGCCGAATGACCGTCTGCAATATGTCTATCGAAGCAGGCGCTAAGGCAGGTCTGATTGCCCCCGATGAGACAACATTTAATTACTTGAAAGATCGTGAAGGAGCGCCAAAAGGCCTCGATTGGGAAACAGCACTAACGGCCTGGAGAGAACTAAAAACCGACGATGTGGCAACTTTCGACAAAGTTGTCGACATTGATGCTGCAACTTTGACTCCCCATGTCACATGGGGAACCAACCCAGCGCACGTAATACCCATAGGCCAACCGATCCCTGGCCCAGATTCCTACGACGATCCTATAGAAGCAGGGACCACTCAAAGAGCCTTAGACTATATGGGCCTTCAAGCTGGCTCTTTCCTAAGAGACGTTGCGGTCGACACTATATTTATTGGGAGTTGTACTAACTCTCGGATCGAAGACCTACGCGAAGCTGCGGCCGTAGCCAAAGGACGAAAAGTAAAAGATGGCATGCGAACTCTGGTCGTTCCAGGATCCTTCGCAGTTAAAGCTCAAGCTGAGGCAGAAGGGCTTCACACCATCTTCATCGAAGCAGGCTTTGACTGGCGCGAGCCAGGATGCTCAATGTGCCTGGCGATGAACCCCGATAAATTAAGCCAAGGTGAGCGTTGCGCATCTACCTCAAACAGGAATTTCGAAGGCCGTCAAGGTAGGGGCGGCAGAACTCATTTAGTTTCCCCTGCGGTAGCGGCTGCAACAGCAATAGCAGGCACATTCGTCACCCCCGACGATCTGGACTGAGGAGTTTAATTATGCAAAAAGTTCGGATCCATGAAGGACGTGCAGTTCCTTTAGATAGAAGTGATGTCGACACCGACCAAATAATTCCTAGTGATTGGCTCAAACGGGTAGAGCGTACCGGTTTCGGAAAGGGACTTTTTTCAGAATGGCGCGATGATAGGAATTTCATTCTCAACGACGAGAAATATGCGGGAGCTTCAATTTTGGTAGCTGGTTCCAACTTTGGAACCGGTTCCTCGCGAGAGCATGCTGTATGGGCCTTAATGGACTATGGATTTATGGCAGTAATTTCTCCGCGATTTGGTGATATTTTTAGAAACAACTCAACGAAAAATGGTTTGATCCCCTGCCAGATAAGCGAAGACGGAGCCACTCAATTAAGAGCAGCCCTTCATCAAGATCCTGACATGGAAATAACTATTGACGTGGAAAAATTAAAAGTTTTTGCTCCTTCGATAGGGCTTGAAGAATCATTTCCAATGGATCCAGCGACCCAGGAGAGATTTTTGAAAGGCCTAGATGATATCGGCATAACAATGCGTAGCCAAACATCTATTGACGAGTACGAAACTCGTCGCGCTAGCTGGCTTCCCTCCACCAGCTAATAGTTAGAACGCGATACTCCAAGACAAATATCTAGCTATCCGAGAAACACAGAAGAGATGCTTTGCACACCGCTAAGTTTTTTCAGATCAGATAACAAAGAAGCCTGAGGCTCAGTATCGACTGCTAGCGCCATCAATGCGTTTTCACCGTCAACATCTCTGCCAAGGCCCATAAAAGAAATATTCACCTGAGCATTTCCAAAAACAGTTCCCACAGCACCAATAATCCCGGGACAATCATCGTTAGTAATAACAATCAAGTGCTTTGATAGTGGAACTTCTATCGAATGATCATCTATCTGCACAATCCGAGGCTCTTTCCCATTTCGGGTTAAAGTTCCTGCAACCGAGTGGCCACCACCTCTAACTTCTACTAAACCTCTGAACTGTCCAGCATCGTGAGAAACAAAGTCTCGTACAAGCACTCCTAACTCATCTGCAACAGTATTCGCATTAACAAATGTCACTGGCTTGGAAGCGAACTTTGGAAGCACTCCCCTCAACACTGATAGCAACAAAATTCGGCGATCATAATTCGCTAAGTCACCGGACACTCGAATTTCTAGATCATCCGGTGGAGCGTCTACTAGACAACTTAAGAATCTCCCCAATCGTTCGCCTATAGGGAGATAAGGACGCATTGCATCAGATGCCTGGTCAGCCGCAATGTTCACGGCAAAGGGAACAAATTCTCCCTCGAGAGCTAATACAACTTGCTCCGCAATAGTAAGCCCAGCTTTATGCTGCGCCTCGGCAGTGCTCGCTCCCAAGTGAGGAGTTACCACAACATTTGAACGCCCAAACAGTGGTGACACTGTTGTTGGTTCCTTATCAAAAACATCTAGAGCAGCACCAGCTATTACACCTTCGTCCAACAGGCGAGCTAGGTCATCTTCTACTATTATCCCACCTCGGGCAGTGTTAACGATCCGAGCTCCATGCTTACATAACGAAAGCCGCTCGTAGTTCAGAAGCCCAATAGTTTCAGTGTTCTTCGGCAAATGAATAGTCAAAAAATCAGAGCAAGCCAAAAGCTCATCCAACTCCAGCATCTCAACGTTCAATTCTCGCGCCGCTTCGGCAGTTACATACGGGTCATAAGCAACAAGTCGAACACCAAAATTCAATAAACGCTCTGCTACTAACCTACCTACACGTCCTAGACCTACAACTCCTATTGTCTTGTCTAACACTTCTACGCCAGACCATGAGCTTCGTTCCCAACGTCCCTCAGCTAGGGCAGCATGAGCTTGTGGAATGTTTCGTGCAAGCGCAAACATCAACGCAACTGCATGTTCAGCAGCTGAAACAACATTTGCTAGCGGAGCGTTACAAACCATAACTCCTTGAGAAGTAGCCGCTGCTACATCAATGTTGTCAAGACCGACTCCTGCTCTTCCCACAACCACTAGGTCAGAACCACTTTTTAGTAACTCTGAATGTACCGTTGTTGCTGAGCGAACAATAAGCGCCTGAGCGCCTGGTATCGCAGCCAATAACTGATCATCAGACAAATCCAGCTGAACATCTACCTCATGCCCAGCTTCACGAAGAACTGCTAATCCAGCTTCAGAAAGTTTTTCCGGAACTAATACTCGAGCCATATTCTTAGGCTACGAGTTTGGCTAGCCGAGAGACGCCATCGACGAGGTCTTCTAGACCTAACGCAAAAGAAAAACGAGCGTATCCTGGGGCACCGAATGCTTCACCTGGCACAAAAGCTACTTTTGCTTCTTGCAGAACAAATGACGCCAAATCCAATGTGGATGATATCTCTCGTCCCCCGATAGTCCGCCCAATCAAACCTTGCATCGAAGGAAAGGCATAAAAGGCGCCCTCAGGCTCAAGACATTCAACTCCAGGAATTTCATTCAACATTTTATGTATCATGATCCGCCTCTCATCAAATGCGGATCTCATCATTGCTACATCCTCAAGACTCCCAGAAACCGCAGCTAAGGCAGCTGCCTGAGCGACGTTGCATACGTTCGACGTAGCGTGGCTTTGCATGTTAGTCGCAGCTTTTATCACGTCCGTTGGGCCGGCCATCCAACCGACCCGCCACCCTGTCATCGCATAGGTTTTGGCTACACCATTCAGCACAATGCATCGATCGGCAATTTCAGGCACCAGCGCAGGAAGTGAATAATTTTTCCGGCTGCCATAAACAAGATGCTCATAAATTTCATCCGTTACTACCCAGACTTGATTATCTACTGCCCACTTACCAATCTCTTCAATCTCATCGCGGTCATAGACGGCGCCGGTTGGGTTAGAAGGAGAGACAAAGACCAATACCTTCGTTTGAGGTGTGCGAGCCTTTTCCAGTTGCTCAACAGTTACCCGAAACCCTTGATCAGCTCCAGCGAATACCTCGACAGGAATTCCTCCGAACATTCGTATGGCCTCAGGATAAGTAGTCCAATAAGGAGCTGGCAACAGAACCTCGTCTCCGGGATCAAGCAAAGTCATCATTGTGTTGAAGACAGCTTGTTTGCCGCCATTTGTGACTAGGAACTGGGACGGATCAAGGCTTAAACCTGAGTCTCTAGTAGTTTTTTTAGCAAGGGCCTCTTTTAGGACCACTAAACCACCAGCAGGGGAATATCTGTGGTTTTGAGTAACCCCGCAAGCAGCAACAGCTGCATCTACAATGTGTTTGGGTGTGGGGAAGTCAGGTTCACCGGCGCCAAAGCCAACCACGTTTTCACCTGCTGCTCGCATAGATTTAGCTTTAGCATCAACAGCTAAAGTTGCTGACTCCGCGATCTGACTTACAGCCGCTGAAATTCGATTAGTCACAGATAAGCTCCCGACAACTTTCGATCCAGATATTGGCAGGCAATGGATACTTCACAGAAATTGATTTCGTTACCAGATGCTCTTCGCCCAAAGGATGGAAGATTCGGATCTGGTCCCTCAAAAATTCGAAAAGATGCACTTGACTCCCTAGCTGCCACGGGATCACGTTTTTTAGGCACTAGCCACAGGAAATCTACAGTCAAAAATCAAGTACACCGACTCCAGAACGGTCTTTCCGACTTATTTCAGCTTCCTGATGACTGGGAAATTCTTCTCGGTAACGGTGGTACTACCTTATTTTGGGACGCAGCATCATTTGGTCTCATCGAAAATCGCAGCCAACACCTCACCTTCGGTGAATTCTCCTCAAAATTTGCAACTGTAGTATCACATGCTCCGCATCTCGCTACTCCCGAGATAATTGAAAGCGTCCCAGGCACGCATCCACTCTCGATACCCTCCAATGTTGATGCATATGCTTTGACACATAATGAAACCAGTACGGGAGTAATGGTAAACCCAAGGAGACCATCGAAGGACGGATTAGTGCTTGTCGACGCAACTTCCGCAGCAGGCGCCGCTAGCTGGGAGTCGGACGAAGTGGACTGCTATTATTTCGCACCTCAAAAAGCCTTAGCCTCCGATGGTGGGCTTTGGCTCGCTGCCTGCTCTCCGAAAGCTCTTGACCGAATTGAACGCCTCTGCGATGGCAACCGGTGGATGCCAGCCAGTTTAGATCTTGGTATTGCTCTCACGAACTCGCGACAGCACCAGACTTACAACACACCGGCTCTAACTACAATTTTTTTGGCTGCTGAAATGGTGGACTGGCTAAATCAATCAGGCGGAATGGCATGGTCAGAAGCCCGTTGTAAAGAAAGCAGTAACAGCATCTACGGCTGGGCCGAAGCTAGCGAGCACGCCGACCCATTTGTCACGATAAAGGACCAACGGTCATCAGTTGTTTGCACTATTGATTTGCAAGGCGTAGACGCCAACGAAGTATCGAATGCGCTAAGAGCTAATGGAATTGTTGACACCGAGTCCTACAGAAAACTTGGCCGAAACCAGTTGAGGCTTGCAACGTTTCCAGCGATCGAACCGACTGACGCCGTTTTGCTCTGCCAATCGATTGACTACATCATCGAGCGCTTACTGCCTTAAACATCAGATTGTTATTGGCTAGCACACCAGCGCTAGCCAATAACAACATTAGAAATTTGCTGGCATCACAAGCGATAACAACTTAATTTCAGCAAAAGTTTAGATTCTTAAAGATTAATTGCAGGTTAAAAACTATTCGCGCTTTGAGAACTCCGAACTACAAAGCATCTCATGCTTAAAAGAAGATAGGAGACCACAAATTCTAGCGCATTGAAACCTACTACTCGACGCTTCCACCAGATGCTTCAGTCACATCTTGTTTACCAGCTGTAATCCATGGCATCATGGCTCGTAATTGAGCACCCACTTCTTCTATAGGGTGTGCCTTTCCAGCATCGACAAGCCGCTTGTAGTTTGGAAGACCATTTCGGTTCTCAGCAATCCATTCTTTAGCGAACGTGCCATCTTGAATCTCTGTGAGGATTCGCTTCATTTCAGCGCGAGTCTCATCAGTAATGATTCGCGGCCCTCTGGTTAAATCTCCATATTCAGCGGTAGTAGAGATTGAGTAGCGCATCCCAGAGATACCGGCTTCATAAATGAAATCTACAATGAGCTTAACCTCATGGAGGGTCTCAAAATAAGCTGACTCTGGTTGATACCCAGCATCAACCAAAGTTTCATACCCAGCGCGAATAAGTTCAGTTAAGCCACCACACAGAACTACCTGCTCCCCGAAAAGATCAGTCTCAGTTTCTTCAGCAAACGTAGTATTTAGAACCCCACCTCTAGTTCCACCAATTCCTTTTGCGTAAGCTAAGGCGTCGGCCATAGCATTTCCGGATGCATCTTGATGGATAGCGACAAGTGCCGGCACACCACCACCTTCTGCATAAGTTCGCCGCACATTGTGTCCTGGACCCTTCGGGGCGATCATCCAGACATCAACATCGGATGGCGGTGCTATTTGATCGAAGTGAATATTGAATCCATGCGAAAATGCAATTGCATTTCCTGCAGAGAGATTAGGCGCAATGTGTGCTTCATAGACACTTGCCTGGTCCGTGTCTGGTAACGCCATCATCATTACGTCTGCTTCGCGAGCAGCATCATCCAAACTCAAAACCCTTAGGCCTTCAGCCTCAGCCTTAGCTTTCGAAGATGAACCATCACGCAGACCTACTACGACATTAACACCGCTGTCACGGAGGTTTAACGCATGCGCATGACCTTGCGACCCATAGCCCATAATAGCTATCGTCCGGCCTGCCAAACGTCCCAAATCTGCATCATCATCATAGTAAATAGTGGCTGCCATTTATTAACTCCTGGTTCGAAATTACGTAGAAATATTAGTTGGAAATGAATACAAATTTGCTAGGTGCCTAGTCGCCCAAGAGCGATTCGACCGGTTCTCTGGAGCTCATGAATTTCAAAAACGTTGAGAGCCAGCTCACATTTATCGAGCTCATCAGGATGGGCGTCGATGCTCACGATTAGTTCAGTAGCACTCTTATCTACAATAGTGCCTCCGAACTGATCTAGAACATCGCCGACACTTTGGCTATCAACAGCAGAAATCCGCGCCATCATCAATTCTCGTTCAACTGACTCATTCGGCTGCAACTCTTTTATCTCGAGGACATTAATTAACTTGTTTAATTGTTTAGCAATTTGAGCGACATCAGTATTGTCAACATCTACTACAACGGTGATTCTACTCAAAGCAGGATCATCAGTGGGTGCAACCGTTAGCGACAAAATATTAAAACCACGGCGACTAAACAGACCAGCGACTCGGGCCAAAACTCCGAACTTATTCTCAACAAGTACGGCCAAAATATGCAGATTAGGTTGAGTGCTCACGATGGTGCGGTTCCTTTCGCTTTTGCATCAGCATCACCTTCGGGGCCTAAGATGATGTCATCATTAGAACCGCCCGCAGGGACCATCGGATAAACCTTTTCGAAAGCATGTACTCGAAAATCGATTACGACCGGTCGATCATTTATAGAATTCGCTTTTTCTATCGCAGGCCTAACTTCTTCAGCAGACTCGACTCGAATACCTGCGCAACCCATCGACTCCGCCCACATCACATAGTTCGGATGATCAGCACTTAAGTAAACCTCGCTGTAACGTTCCTCATAAAAAAGTTCCTGCCACTGCCGGACCATACCGAGGTAAGCGTTGTTAAGAATTGCGATCTTTACCGGAATATTTTCAGCTGCTGCGGTGATCAGCTCCTGAGCAGTCATCTGGAAACACCCATCGCCATCCACTGCCCAAACCATTCTGTCTGGCTGTCCAACTTTGGCACCAATCGCTGCAGGAACAGCAAAACCCATTGTCCCTAAGCCTCCTGAATTCACCCAGGTATATGGGTAATCAAACTTCCAAAACTGGCTGGTCCACATCTGATGCTGACCAACACCCGCCACAACAATAGTGTCGTCAGGAGTGTGGTCTCGTAGTTGTTCGAGAACAAACTGTGGCTTCAACGGAAACCCAGAATCCGATTGATCATACTTGAGCGGGTTCTGTTCTTGCCAACCGCTAATTGTGGACTTCCACGGCGAACGATCTGGAGTTTCTTCATCTTGGCGATCAAATTCAGCTATGAAAGAGGCTAATGCTACTTTTGCGTCGCCTTGAATCGCTACATCAGGAATACGAACTTTTCCATGCTCTGCCGGATCAATGTCAACATGGATAATTTTTGCATCCGGCGCAAAATATTTCTTATTTCCGGTGACACGATCATCAAATCGAGCGCCCAAATTAATCAGTAAATCAGCCCTCTGAAACGCCATAACCGCCGTGTAATTACCATGCATTCCTGGCATGCCCAAGCATTGTATATGTCGGTCAGGGAACACTCCACGCGCCATCAAAGTAGTAGCTACATGAATTCCAGTTTTCTCGGCGAACTCGAGCAATAATTCAGAAGCTCGCGCCTTCAACAGCCCGCCACCAGCATATATAACTGGCCTTTCAGACTCTTTTATCAGCTTGATAGCTTCGGCAATTAGCTTCTCATCTACTTCTGTTATGGGCGAATAACCAGGTAGGTCAACATCATCAGGCCAATGCCATTCCATTGGCATGTTGCTGACATCTTTGGGCAGATCAATTAAGACTGGCCCAGGCCGGCCAGTCGTCGCTATATGAAAGGCCTCTTTGACGATCCGAGGAATGTCTGCGGGATCAGTTACCAAATAATTATGTTTAGTAACTGCCATGGTGATACCAGTCGTGTCGCACTCCTGGAAAGCATCAGAACCTATCGAAGCCAATGCCACTTGCCCTGTAATCGCAACCATTGGAATAGAATCCATGAACGCGTCGCACAGAGGAGTAACAATATTAGTTGCAGCGGGGCCACTTGTAACTATTACTACGCCAGGCTTCCCGGTTACTTGAGCGTAGCCTTGAGCCATGTGGCCGGCCCCCTGCTCATGGCGTACCAACACGTGTCGAATTTTAGAATCGAGAATAGGGTCGTAGACAGGTAAAATTGCCCCACCAGGAAGACCAAACATTACCTCGACATCGCACATCTCTAGGCTCTTGACGAGCGCTTGAGCGCCGGTGAGTTGCATCGCTCTTCTCCTGGGGGTGATCGTAACTAAGGGTATTCGGAAATTCTGTTCTCTATAGCTAATAAAAAAACTCCCATTGAGGGAGTTCCGGCGAAAACGTTAATCGTGCTCGCCTATGCGACCACAATTATGTGTATCTGCAGTTGTTGAAAAATCATAATATTCGTCAGCATCCCCTCTATTCTGGCCCGCCGCGCATCTCGTCGCAACCTGACAAGATGCCATCTATGAACTCAAGGCCATATCTTTGTATGTGAAGAGATAGGTTTTCCACTGTGCTAACCCGAAAATTCAACTATTCCATGGGCTTAGTTAGCCTGCTACTAGGGCTTTGCATCTGCATAATTATCGTTTTTCTAACTGTGAATTCTGATAGTAAATCGAAGGAAGATCAAATTCGCTGGTCCGACCGAGAAAAAAAAAGTATTGATGTTCAAGACAGCGAAGAATTTTTTTTATCTAATCAACCATGTCCAGCTGGCCTCCCAGAGCTATATCTAGAAAACACCGAGGGTCTCGACTTGGCTTTGGAACCAACAGTTGCGCTTCTCGAAGCAGTGGTAACAGTTTTTGTTGATGTAAATTCTGGTTTCATCGGGAACAGAGCCGGCAAAGTCTGGGCCTTCAGCCCATCCGGTCTATCAGCTAATCCTGTAATTGATCTCACTTCAGAGATCAGCACCGACATGGACCAAGGTTTGCTAGGAATGGCCCTATCACCGGATTCAAATTGGCTGTACCTAAACCACACCGACAAGTCAGGCACCAGCACAATTAGGGCTTATCGTGTCAGCGATGATTTCGACAAAGTAGGAGATGGAGTTAATATTCTCCTAGTCGAACAACCTTCAGCGATGCACAACGGAGGCGACCTAACATTCGGTCCGGATGGGTTTCTCTACGTTTCTTTCGGAGACGGGGGTGGTCAAGGAGACCCATACGGTCACGGGCAAAACAACAGCACTCCTCTTGGAGCGATATTGCGTTTGCAAGTCGACCCCACAAAGTGGCCTCCTCACCAACCCGCACCAGGCAATCCATTCTTCGATACTCCCGACACAGACCCGCGGATATGGGCTACTGGTGTCCGAAATCCTTTTCGCTTCTCATTTGACCGAGCAACTGGGAATTTATGGCTAACTGATCTTGGTCAACAATGTATTGAAGAAGTTAATGTCCTCAAGCCAGCAGAGGCTGGTGCTAATCTTGGCTGGAACAGCTTTGAAGGAACAAGAGTATTTAGCACTTCAATACCTGATAGCCATCGCCAACCAGATTTTGAGTACCGCCACTCTTCGGGACTCTGTGCCATTATGGGGGGCTTCGTATATCGCGGATCTAAAATCCCAAATCTCAATGGAAAATACGTGTTCAGCGATCTTTGCAGCGGATCGATAATGGCGCTTTCGCTTGATGGCGACCCTCGCGTCGTTTCTCTAGGCTTACAAGTTTCACAACCAGTTGGATTCGCTGAGAATTCAGACGGGGAGCTATATGTCATAGATATGGCATCTGGCTTACATCAGATAGTTTCACCAAAGTAACTTATGTTCCGTAAAACTACGTACGACAAAGCCATCATGTCACTGGCGTTGCCCGCGTTTGGCGCCCTAGTTGCAGAACCAATTTACATTTTGACCGACACGGCTTTTATGGGACACGTCGGGACTGATTCACTCGCTGCCCTTGCCATAGCATCAGCAGTGTTATTAACAGCTCATTCCGCCCTAATTTTTCTAGCTTATGGAACCACCGGAATCGTTGGTCGACTTCTTGGAGGCGGAAAACACAAAGAGGCAGCCGACCAGGGCATTCAAGCACTTTGGCTCGCAGTAATCCTGGGAATAATTACGTCAATCATACTTTTATTTTTTGGCCAAAGCCTTATCTCACTATTTAACCCAGAAGCCGCTGTTGAATCACTTGCATTAACTTACCTACGAATAAGCCTCATAGGATTCACTGGCCAGCTTGTTGTTCTTGCGGGAACTGGCTATCTCCGCGGTATAAAAAACACGAAAACCCCCTTGGCTATTGCCATCTGTGGAGCCTTGACTAACCTCGTACTTGAAATCATTTTCGTATTTTATTTTGATCTAGGAATCACTGGCTCGGCTCTATCCACAATCATCGCACAATGGTTATCTGCCATTCTTTATCTATCAGTCATTAGATCCAGCACAAAAGGACTGGGGCTCTCTTTTCGTCCTCATTTTCGAAGTCTGGCTATCTATGCACGTGTGGGATTCCAGCTATTTATTCGGACCGCTGCGCTACGCTCTTCGCTGCTCATCGCAGCAGCTCTCGCTTCCAGGCTTGGAACCGCCGAAGTTGCTTCTCACCAGATTGGAATGGAAATTTGGAGCCTATTTGCCTTGACTTTAGATGCCATAGCCATAGCCGGCCAGGCATTAGTAGCTAACGCTCTCGGCGCCGGGGACTTCAAAACAGCGAGAAGCGCAAGTAATCGAATGGTAGGCATAAACATCCAGGCAGGCCTTGTATTTGGAACTGCTCTCTTGGCCTTTAATAATCAGCTCCCATACTTATTTACACGCGATTTGGAAGTTATACAGCTCAGCTCCTTCATCTTAGTTTTTGTTGCCTTAGCTCAACCTCTAAACGGCTTGGTCTTCGCCTTAGATGGCATTTTTATGGGCGCTGGAGATTTCGCATTTTTAGCTAAAGCCATGGTCGGAGCATTTGCTATTTTTGTTGCTATAACAGCTGCTGTGACTAAATATGACCTAGGAATAGGTTGGCTATGGTCAGCTATAACGATACTTACGATTTTGCGAGCCATTCCACTTTGGATTCGTTTCAAAGGAAATACTTGGCTCAAATCTTCACTTTGATGTGCATGAGTTAGAGAACTGCTACAAACTAGTGGTGCTCTCCGCACGTACTATTCACATCAAGGATTTTTAATGGCGTCGATCGCCGCAATCAAAGACATTGGCATCAGAGCGCAACAGCGCCTCATTTCTGCTGATATAAAAACTTGTGACATCCTTCTCGGCTCTGGCGCAACAAGAAAAGGTCGCCAACTTATCGCTGAAACAGTCGGTGTGTCAGAGAAGCGAGTTCTCGAGTGGGTTAATCGCGCTGATTTAATGCGGATTCAGGGAGTCTCAACTCAATACTCGGACCTGCTTGAGGCTGTAGGCATCGATTCCCTCAAGAAACTCCGACGCTCGCGCTCATCACGCCTCCACCAAGACATGGTAAGCGCCAACGCTTCACGACGAAAACCTCTCGTAGGTCGGCTTCCTAACGAAAAAGAGGTTGGAAACTGGGTCGATCAAGCCAAAGATCTACAATCCATTGTCCGTTAGCTAGCTAGACGATCGTCGCTCCTGCAAGATTCGATTAATCTCCCCGCCATCTGCTTGCCCTTTTGTCTCTTTCATAACCGCTCCGACGAAGACACCTTGAACTTTTTCTTCACCTGAGCAAAACTTTGCCCACGCCCCAAGATTCTCACTTATCGCTCTATCTACGAGTATTTCGAGCGCTCCACTTTCCATGGCTTCAAACCCCCGATTTTTCGCCAGGAGAGTCGGGTCTTCCCCTGTTTCCACGGCTTCCGCCAAAATTTGCTTAGCTTGAGTTGGAGTTAACGAACCTTCCTCCTCCATCTGCAAAACCTTAGTGAATGACACATCTGAGATTTTCGAAGCGTTTTCCATAGCTAAGTTTTGAACCGCATGAGTTAAGGCTCTATTGGCATCACACCCTGAATTTACGGCAGATACAACTATTGAGCCAAGGCCGCGACTAACTATGGTGTTGGCCTGTTCTAAAGTCGCTCCAGCACAGGCCACTAATTCACTTCGAATCGCAGCCGGAAGTGTTGGCAAAGCTTTCCTGATTTCTTCTATCCAAGCCCGATCCGGATCCAATAGCACTAAATCTGGTTCAGGAAAGTATCTATAATCATTCGCCTCTTCTTTAGAGCGCAAGGTATGCGTCCGGCCCTCGGTAGACCAATGACGTGTTTCCTGCTTTGGCTTTTCTCCTGCTTCATATAAATCGATATGTCGCCGAGCTTCATACTCAATTGCCCGTTGCAACGATCGAAGCGAATTCAAATTCTTAATTTCGCAACGAGTTCTTAACTCAGAAGATCCAAACGGACGAACGCTAACGTTCGCATCAACTCGCATTGACCCTTCCTCTAAGCGCGCCTCAGAAGCTCCGGTTGCCAAAAGTATTCCCCTCAGTTCCTCCACATATGATCGAGCATCATCGGCGGATCGGATATCCGGACGAGAAACTATTTCAAGAAGAGGAACTCCAGCTCGGTTGTAGTCGATAAGGGCCTCACTAGCCCCATGGATACGACCATCTTCACCTCCCAGGTGAGTGGTCTTTCCGGCATCTTCCTCCAAATGGGCTCTTTCGATACCTATCCGAATTCCATTTAATAAGTCCAAATAACCTTCAGCGCATATCGGCTCGTCATACTGACTTACCTGATAATCTTTCGGCATATCTGGGTAAAAATAATTTTTTCTATGAAAAACTGACGGACGAATTTCACAGTTCAACGCTAACCCAGTACTAATCGCAAGTTCAACAGCTTTCCTGTTCAAAACTGGAAGTGAGCCCGGTAAGCCTAAACAAACCGGAGTTACATTTGTGTTCGGTTCATCGCCGAAACGGTTAGGGGCCGAAGAAAACAACTTAGTCGCTGTGGCTAATTCCACGTGAACTTCGAGTCCAACAACTGTCTCCCACTCAGTCATGAACTTCCTCCGCTGGCTCTGCAAGTTCCAGAACTGCTGCTGCTCGAAACATCAAAGCTTCTCCTAGGGCCGGCGCCATTAGCTGAACTCCTACTGGCATGTTGTGTAAGCCATTTCCAAAGGGAACTGACATCGACGCGTCGCCGACCAAGTTACTCGGAATCGTGCATACGTCACTGCGGTACATAGACATAGGATCCGATCGTTCACCAAATTTAAACGCTACTGATGGTGAAGTGGGAGAAAGCAACAGATCATGATCCGCATACACCAAGTCAAAGTCCCGCCTTATCAAGCTCCTTATTTTCTGAGCTTTACCGTAGTAGGCATCGTAATAACCTGCACTTAACGCAAAGGTACCGAGCATTATCCGAGCGATAACTTCATCTCCGAAACCATCGCGTCGACTCAATGCATTCATTTCTTGGACGTTAGAACCTTCACGTCTTAAGCCGTACCGAACTCCATCGTAGCGAGCTAAGTTACTAGAGGCTTCAGCAGGAGCAATCAGATAGTAGGCTGTAAGTCCATATTCAACAGCTGGCACAGAAACCTCATCGACAAATGCTCCAGCTGCAATCAGGGCTTCAGCCGCTTGATGTACTCGCAGTGTAACATCTTCATCGCTCCCATCTAATAGCTCTCTGACTATGCCAACGCGAAGCCCTTCCACCCCTCGGTCAAGCTCAGCTAACAGCTTCGGGCCTGGATGAGGGATACATGTACTGTCGGCAAGGTCTTGGCCGGCTAAAACTTCGAGCGCTACTGCAGCATCAGCAACATTATTTGCGAACGGACCTATTTGGTCAAAAGAAGACGCAAAAGCAATTAACCCAAATCGACTAACTAACCCATAAGTGGGCTTAACGCCTACAACCCCACACAAAGCTGCTGGCTGTCTAATAGATCCGCCCGTGTCTGATCCAAGCGCAAGTGGAGCAAAACCCGCTGCGACCGCAGCAGCTGATCCTCCGCTCGATCCTCCCGGAACCCTAGAAACATCAACTGGATTACGAGTTGGTCCGAAAGCGGAATTTTCTGTTGAACTTCCCATAGCAAACTCGTCGAGGTTTGTTTTCCCTATCATCACTGCCCCAGCGGCCGACATACGATCCACAACAGTTGCGTTGTAGGGGGGTTTCCAACCTTCAAGCATTCGCGAAGAACAGGTGGTTTCAACACCCCAGGTGCATAAATTATCCTTGTAAGCAATCGGTACACCCGCTAACGGGCCAGGCTCAAGTCCCCGGGAAATTTTTTCATCCACCTCTTGAGCTGAAACAAAGGCGTGGTCACGAGTCACCAAATTAAATGCATGAATTTCTTTTTCTGTTGCATCTATAACCGCAAGATAACTCTCCAAAACTTCAACAGCGCTTCTTCTACCAAGCCGCACATCTTCTGCGATTGAGAGTGCCGAGTCGCCTAGAGTCACGACGTTTCCCCCAAAATCGAAGGGACTCGAAATTGACCCAACTCTGCGTCCGGAGCCTGCTCCAACACTTCCGCCCTGTCTAGAGTCGTTCCAACGACATCATCTCGCATAACATTTGTGAGCAAACGCGGATGCGACATTGAGGAAATGCTTTCTAGATCCAGAGAGTCAAGCTCACTAGCGTGTTCAAGAATTTTGCCAAGGTGATCAGCGAAATGCCGCAGTTCACCTTCGTTAAGATCAATTCGCGCGAGATGCGCCACGTGCGCTACTTCGTCTTGGGATAATCGTTCTGTCAAAATTCCTCCGTAAGTATTTAAAACTTACCTACTCAAACTATTAACTACATATACGAATCATTAGCGCTTAGTGGCTCGTTCCACCAACTATCTGGTGTTGTTACCCAACTTTTTTCATCCAAAGGATGGATGCAATCAACAGGGCATGGATCAAGACACTTATCGCAACCAGAGCACAACTCAGGAATGATAACTACATCGATTCCGTGATTGAAAATAGCTCCAAAATTGGGCGGGCAAGCCCGCAGACATGCATCACAATTTATGCATATCGACATATCTATGTACAGCGGCGCGTTAGGCCAACTTTCGTTTCGTTGGCGTTTATCTATTCTCGCCAATCGAGAGGGGCTATTGCCGGATGCCATCGAAAAGAGTTTACGTCGTATGATTTCGTATTCCGGTTACTTACTGCAAGCATTATCTGATAATTCTCAGTGCAATATTTGTAACGATGCCTATTGACCAGCGGCAAACTTCAGGACAACTAGAGATCCCAGATCAACAATTACACCGATCGCTGGAGAGGTTTCCTCAACTAGCCCAAGGCCAGACTCAAATCTTTCGACAACTAACCCTGCCTCTTTGAGCATTTCGGCTGCTTCATCTGGCTCAACACCGACTACATCTGGCACTTCAACCGTTGGGGAAATTCCAGCAATTGTTAATTCAACTACGGAATTTCTGGCTACCGACAAACCACTCACCGGAGTTTGTCTGGTAACGAATTCGTTAGGGAATATTGAGTTAAAATCCTTTTTTTCGTTCACCACAAATGCCAGCTGCAAACCTGCCAGAATGTTTGTCGCAGCCTCAAGTGAGGTGTTAATGAGGTTCGGTACCATTCGCGGGACTGGCCCTGCAGAGACGACAAGAGATACACGGGTTCCAGGCTCATTAAGTAACCCGCCATGGGTTGATTTTTCCCCTATAAGAAGTTCAAGAACTTGCCCGTCAGCAACGTCCTCGCTGTAGCGAAGATCCACTTCATCAATTTCGAAACCTCTTGCCTCGAGCCTCATACGTGCCGGATTTAACAAGAGTCCCAATATGTGCGGAGTGAGGCGCAACAACGGACCGCTAGAGACCTCGACAGACAACAGTTTCCCTTCCGCTAATCCCTGGCCATCAGAGGGGTTTTGCACCAGCACTAAGCCCTCAGGCACCAGATCAGTACGCACTTGATCTTCGTCCAAAACCCACAAGTTTTTTTCGGCGATAGCGCGTACCTCGCCAATTGTGTGGCCTTTGTAATCGGCAATGGCATGGATTGAAGTTCCTGGGGGGTCAACGCTGCTAACGGCCAAAGCCCCTATGGCAATAACAAAAGCAAAAGCAAGAAACAATAGAAGCCATGAACGATTAAGAGAAGGCTCACTAAGAATCTCTTTCTCACCGTATTGATCCACAACCTGACAATAGCTCTGTGTCGGCTAGTTACAAGTTCGTTTAGCTTCTTAGTTCTGTCAGTGGGCTTTCGCTCCCATGTCGGGCATGCTGTGTGAGTGAACAGTGGAGATTCTCTATCGATCAACAAAAACTCCGGCACCGTAAATTGGTCGCTTAGACGTGGAGTAGCTACCGTTATAACCGTAGGTGCTGTCTTTGTCGTAATACTCATATTCTGGATCGTTACTGTAACTCGCGGAGCCCCTCGACCTGATCTGTATCCGAATGGCCTTCTTTCGGTTATTCCTGGAGAAGGAAGTAAAACCCCTTATCAAAGTCCTGTGGGTGTTTCTCTGAGCCCGGGCTGGCAACCTACGCTCACAATCGACGGAGTCGTAATTCCAGATTCAGAGCTAACTGACGGGACTAGGGAACTAGGTGAGTTTTTTTATTTCCCAGCGGAAGAAAAGACGCTCCCCGAATTACGAACTGGCAACGTCTGCGCTCGCGTGGTTGCTGTCCCAACAATAAACATAGAAGCCGACAACATTGACTTCGAATGGTGTTTTACGACCTTCTAAAGATTGTCTAGGCAAGATGGATCAGTCATCACTGGATCATAAAGCTAGGTTTCTAGTTGCCCGCTTTTAAGCAGCCGACGAAATGCATCTTCTCCGATTATGGGAATTGAGAGAGATTCTGCCTTCGCTAGTTTCGACTGACCAGCACCGTTTCCTGCCACCAAGACATACGTCTGAGCAGACACACTGCCCGGACTTTTACCTCCTCTTACAGCGATTGCTTTTTTTGCATCATCACGGCTTAAGAACCAGTCATCTAAATTTCCGGTTACAACAACTGACTTACCCTGCAACACCTGAAAAGCTTCTTCCTCACTAACCTTCTCTTCAAGCCGAACTCCTGCAACACGCAGCTTCTCAATAACTGTTCGTTGAATAGGATCACAGAAAAAGGACACAACGCTCTCAGCTATCTTTGGACCTAAACCATCTAACGTCTCTATAGTCTTAGCGTCCGCTTGCATGATCGCATCAATGTTTTCAAACTGACGGGCAAGCATTTCCGCAGTAGATGGTCCAAGGTGATCAATTCCAAGACCAATCAGAACACTAGCTAAGGGACGATCTTTCGCTGCGTCTATAGCCGTAAGTAGATTATCTACAGACGTTTGATTAGTTCCCCTTGAATTAAGTAATTGACTCTCTTCCAGACTGAACAAATCACCAACATCTTCAACAATATGCTCTTCTACTAAAAGCTTGACTGTCTGTTCGCCCAAGCCCTCTATATCCATCGCAGTTCTGCCCGCAAAATAACTGATTCCTTGTTGAATTCGAGCTGGACAAAACCGATTCTGGCAATACGTATTTGCATCTCCAGCTTGTCTAGTGAACTCATGCGCACAGGAAGCACACAGTTTAGGAAAATGCCAAGCGTCACTAGCTGTAGATCGCTGGCTCAAAACTGGGCCTAAGACTTCAGGGATGACATCGCCTGCTTTCCTTACAAAGACAACATCACCAGGTCGAACATTCTTATAAGCCACCTGATCTTCATTGTGTAAAGTAGCCATTGCCACAGTAGACCCGCCAACAAAGACTGGCTCTAAAACAGCAAACGGAGTAGCTCGACCAGTTCTTCCTACAGATACTTCGATTGACAGAAGTTTTGTCGTTCGCTCCTCAGGCGGAAACTTAAAAGCTATCGCCCAGCGTGGAGCCCGACTGGTAGAACCTAACTTTTCTCTATCTCTTAAACCATCCAGTTTTATAACGACTCCATCGATTTCATAGTCCGGTATGTGTCTCTTCGTAATCCATTTTTTACAAAATTCTTTGACTTCTTCGAACTGATCAAAAAACTCGATCTCAGGACTTACTGGTAATCCTAGAGAAGACAAAAACTCAAATGTTTGGGACGAATAGTCCATGGCCAGTCCGAGGCTTTTCTCCTCGAGCTGATAACTCCAAAACGATAAGCCACGTGAAGCCGTAACTTTTGAATTTTTTTGACGCAAACTACCTGAAGCAGTGTTTCGCGGATTTATGTATGCCGTTTCACCTTTCCTACTCTGCTCTTCATTCAGGGCCTTGAAACGCGAGATCGGGAGGTACACCTCCCCTCGTACTTCAAGAACATTTGGTGCATCTGGTCCTATCTCCTTGGGGATGTCTGAAATAGTTGAGACATTGGCCGTTACGTCCTCGCCAACTCTGCCATTGCCGCGTGTTGCAGCCTGAACCAACTTGCCCATTTCGTATCGTATGGATACCGCTAGTCCATCGAATTTGAGCTCACAAACAAATCGCGGTGAGGTAACGTCTCCGAGACTTTTGATGACACGTTCATGCCAAACATCTAGTTCATCGAAACTCATAGCGTTGTCCAGCGACATCATGGGCACTTGATGTTGCACTGGACTAAACAACACACTTGCCTTCGAGCCAATGTCCTTAGTCGGAGAATCCCCTATCTCATACTCTGGGTGACCCTGCTCAAGATTAACGAGTTCTCGGCTAATCAAGTCGTAGTCGGCATCAGCGATTATGGGTTCCTCTAACTCATAATATGCAACATTATGTGCGCGAATTTGAACTCGCAGCTCTTTGATACGAGATTCGATAACTTTCGCTGAAATAATATCAGGTGGGCTGTTGCTGTCTTCCATATCAAAACCGACAATACCTAAGAGTAGTTGCGATGAGGGACCGATTAAAGAAGAGAATTTAAATGCTCCTCCAGCTAGACCATTGAGAGATATTAAGCCACGCTTATAGAGATGTTACGCACCAGCAATGCTTTCACCTTCTTTCAGAATTGGAAAAAAGATCCTTCTTTATGGCTAGTCCGCATTAATTGGCTACTTCTCCCTTTATCTCTTGGCGATATGTTTGATGAATCTCTTGTCGATTCGTCAGGCAACACTCAAGCTTTATTTTCCGCTTACGGTTGGCTAATTTGGTTTTTCGTTCTTACTTGCACACTAATACGCAGAGCTTGGTCGCTCACTGCGCTCAGGATTGCTGCGCCTTTAACATTAGTCGCTACAACATTAATAGCGACCGCTTCGACTCTTAATTGGGTAGCTTTCGCTCATAGTTGTGTCATCATTATTCTCGTTTTTCTTCCAGAGGTAGGTAATTCCTTAGTAGACGGATTGAGCTATGGAAATGAGCGTCGCCTCTTACTTCGTTGCCCTTCTGCCCTCTACCTCGGGCCCTTACCTTTGACGTGGGTTATGACCGTTTCAGGCATCTTGCTAGGTCCAATCCTATTAGTTAATAGCCAGTGGCTCTACGGATCGCTTTCCATTATTTTAGGCATTCCGATAGCTGGAGCAGGCATTCGATCCATGCATCAGTTATCTAAAAGATGGATCATTTTCGTTCCGAACGGATTCGTACTTCATGACTTACTTTCCACACGAGAACCATTTCTTATTCGTCGAGCTGATATATCTAGCCTGGGCGCCATCGAGACCGGTGCCAGCTTAGAATCTGAAGGACTCTTGGATATTTCACAAAATGCACTCGGTGCCGTTCTTCAGGCCAGCATCGATGGAGAAGTTGAAGTAGTTCCACAATCTCGCCGAATCGCTGAAGTCAAAGCAGTCAAGCAAGTCTTATTCAGCCCTACCCGACCTGGGGCGGCCCTGAAAGAAGCAGCAAACCGTAACCTACCAAGGTTGTAACTACCCCTCCGGCAAAGCACCCTGTTTTGCAATGGCTCCGCCGATAACAAGATCGCCATGATAGAAGACAACGGCTTGACCCGCTGCAACTCGCTGTCTCTTCGAATCCCAGGTCAGCGTCCCGTTTGCATCAAGCCAGCCAGACGCAGGTTTCCCATGGGCGCTAGTCTGAGCAAGTACCTCTCCAGAGAAAGGTGCCTCAGCCCAACTAAAGTCCGTAAGTGTGACACTGCCTGATTTTAGTTCTGACGCATTCCCAACGCGAACTTTCCGAGATGGCACGTCAACAGCGACAGCATACGACCGGCCAGAATTTCCGCCAAGATCTAGACCTTTTCTCTGTCCTACAGTAACTAATTCGATTGCTTCGACTGAGCCGACAACTTTGCCATCAGCATCCACAAGGCTCCCAGGATGCAACTCCACTCGCTCTGCTAGAAATTTCTCTCTTCCGTTATCCGCAGTGATAAAACATACATCCTGACTATCGGGCTTATCTGCTGTTCGTAAACCTAACTCAGTCGCATATTTACGAACATCTTCTTTACTTAAGTCGCCGACCGGAAACCGCAAATAAGCTAGATCCTTGGATGACAACATGTAGAGGACATATGACTGGTCTTTCTCCATATCAGCCCCTCGCCTCAGTCTGGCACCTTCGTCTAGACCCGACAGACGAACATGGTGGCCCGTTGCTAACGCATCAAAACCCAAACGATGTGAACGTTCTACGAGAGCATCGAACTTAATATGTCGGTTACATTCGATACACGGATTCGGTGTCATTCCGGCAACATGCGAGTCAACGTACGGCTGAACCACATGCTTATCAAATTGGTCGCCATAGTTAAAGACAAAATGATCTATGTCCAGCTGCTGCGCTACTCGTCGCGCATCATCAACATCAGAAACTGAGCAGCAGCCCTTATCTTGCTCGCCACCCCATAATTTTAAAGTAACACCAGTTATTTCATGACCTTCATTTTTTAAAAGCGCTGCTGTCACAGAGCTGTCTACTCCACCAGACATCGCCACTAAAATTTTGCTCATAATGACACTCTGAGTTGCTCTACAGCCTTAGGAATTACCTTTAACGCCACATCAATCTCCCTAGACTCTGTGCACCATCCCATAGACAAACGGAGCGATCCCGCCGCCGCTGTTCTATCCATCCCCATGGCGGCTAATACGTGCGAAGGTTCCATGGCACCTGATGCGCAGGATGCAGCAGCTGACGCCATTACATTGTCACGCTCCAACAAGACTAACAACGCTTCACTCTCAATTCCTTCAAATACTAATTGTGTTATTCCTGCCGATCGCGACGACCTCGGCACTGTCTCAGCGCATCTGTCAATAGTAGCTAACAACCCATCGACTAGGCGATCTCTTTCTTTAGTCAATCTCGATATCTCCGAGTCTCGACTCGATGTTAGTTCCATAAGTGCCGCCCCAAAGGCAACTATTCCGGCAGTGTTGTGAGTCCCGCTTCTACGCTCAGCCTCTTGCCCACCTCCGAGCATTTGAGCCTGAATCGTCACTCCTTCTCTTAATGCCAGCACGCCAACACCTTTCGGAGCACCGAATTTATGTCCGCTAAGGGATAAAAGATCCGCTTTTGCTGCCGCCTTTTTAATATCCACCCAGTTGACCGCCTGGACGGCGTCAGTATGCAGCAAGGTCCCGGGTGATATATCTTCTATTACTTCCGCAACCTTATCCAAGTCACAGATAGCCCCGGACTCATTATTAACCATCATTACCGACACTAATGAGGTCGTAGATTTCAATAATTCCGACAGGTGATCGAGATCAACTTGTCCTTCATCCGTCACTCTGACTTTTTTTCCACCCAGAACTTCCACTGGGTGAAGAACAGCATGATGCTCAGTCTCAGGACACATTACGAAACCCGGACGATCGCTGAACCCTTTAATCCCTAAATTGTCTGACTCCGTCCCGCCGCTAGTGAATACAATTCCGTGGGGCGAGAACCCAATAGCTTCTGCTACTTGTTCACGCGAGTCATCTATCGCAGCTCTGGCTTTACGAGCCATTCGGTGTGCACCGGAAGGATTTCCATACTGATCTCTCAGGTATGGCATCATTAACTCGAGCACACTGGGTCGAATCGGCGTTGAGGCAGCACAATCTAAGTAAGTGGTTCTCATCCCAGCACTATCAGACATGGTTCTAGGTTAGGTTGATTCGTTGCGGCACTTACAATTTAATTTCTATTAAATCCGCTAAATAAAAATTCGACTTGCGCCATTGTGGGATCTAATTCTTGGGAACGAAACCCAAATGAATCGACAAAACAACATGAAGGATTTATCTCCTTTCTCAATCTTGCACCTAAGCTCGGCTGCGAGGTGGGAGTAACTCAATGGACATAAAAGTATCAATTGAGTTACCTAGCTCGGTAGAAAATATTTGGGAATACATCGCCGACATCCAATCGCATACCCAGTGGATGCAAGATGCTTTGTCTATAACCATTACATCCGATAGATATGAAGGTGTAGGAACTACTTTTGAATGCTTGACCGCTGTCGGACCATTTCGGCTTACCGACAAAATGGAGATAACGGACTGGCAGCCTCCTTATCTCATGGGCGTCAAACACAACGGTTTAGTTAGTGGCCGAGGCAAGTTCACACTTGACATCATCGAAACTGGGACTCTATTTACTTGGGAAGAAGACCTAGAATTATCTTGGAACTACGGCGGAAAATTCGGTGAATCACTCGCAGCTCCAATTCTCAAGGCCATTTGGAAAAAAAATCTCAGAGCACTCCGAGCTCAAATTTTAAATAGACAACTACCGGCTGAATCTCAAACTTCTGAAGACCTGAACCACGAGCGAAAGACCGGACTCACTTCCCAAACTCGTTCGACAGAAAATACGGCACCAGGAGGAAGTGCGATACGAGAAGCAGACGCAATAAAGATCGTAAGAGCATCAAAATATCCAGCACCCAACATTGTTGGTGAACCAGCAGACGGATCAATTATTCTAGAAAAGCTCGAGGGATCAACGATGCTCAAAGACTTAACATCTAGGCCATGGCGCATCCATCAACATGCTAGAACTTTGGCTCAGCTACACCGAAAGCTGGGCGATATTGAAGCTCCATCAAACTGGGCTCAGGTATGCCCTGGGAGTTCAGTCTTGCACCTAGACCTCCACCCAGGGAATGTTCTCATAACAACTGACGGGCCAGTAGTCGTTAGCTGGAACACAGTGGCTCGAGGATCAGCTTCATTCGATGCAGCGTTGACATATGTCATGCTTCGCACAGGCGAAACAGACTCTAAATTATTTGCTCATTTGGCAATCAACATTTTTCGTAAGACTTTTGCACAACTTTTTGCAAGGGCATTTGGAAAAGAACAGATAGAAAAATATCTACGAGAAGCTGCAGAACTTCGATTATTAAACAACAATCTGAGCGCCACCGAACGTGAACGAGTGTTTGCCCTCGCACGAGGTGAACTCGACTAAGTCTGGCTAATTTCAGACTCCTGCAGAAAGTCCATTAATCGTTCAACTGCTTCATATGGATCAATCTCTCGCGCCTCTAATTGCTCGTGCAGGGAGTCACTTACAGCACCTTCAGAGAGAGAAACAACCCTGGCTTCGATGCTTCGATGAAGGATTTCATTAAACTCAGTTCTAGCTCTCTGTGCCCGTCGGGCAACTAATTCACCGCTTTCCGTCAAGTGCCGCCGGTGATTTCCTATCTGTTCCCAGAGATCTACAGTTCCTTCTCCCGTTGTACCAACGGTCATCACAATTGGGGGTTCCCAGCTTCCTATTGAGGACAGCTCCAACATCTGCTGAATGTCTCGACGTGTGTCATCAGCTCCAGGCCGTTCAGACTTATTAATGACAAAAATATCTGCGATTTCCATCAAACCAGCTTTATTCGCTTGGATCGAATCTCCCCACCCAGGATTGACAACCACAATAGTAGTGTCAGCTGCACCTGCAATCTCTACCTCGACCTGGCCAACTCCTACAGTTTCGACAAAAATCCATGGCCACCCCAATGCGTCAAGAACCCTTACAGCTTGGGGTGTGGCTAGACTCAATCCACCTAAATGGCCTCTCGTCGCCATTGATCGAATGTATACGCCATCATCGAGGACATGATCCTGCATTCGCACCCGGTCCCCTAGGATTGCTCCTCCTGTAAACGGTGAGGACGGGTCTACCGCAAGCACAGCCATTCGTTCCCCAGTTGAACGCACAACAGATGTTAGGGCTGAGCCAAGAGTGGACTTACCGGACCCTGGTGCTCCTGTAATGCCAACCGTATGCGCTTGCCCAGCTCCTCTAAACGTCAATGACCCGACTAACCGGGCATCAGCGCCACCCTGTTCCACCAAAGACATCAAACGCGCCATCGCTAATCTGTGCCCATCGCGTGCCGCAGCTAGAATTGCTAATGGTTCTTTGGAAAGCGTGCTCATGATGCAATAGATACCAAGTAATCGAAAGTAGGCAAAACCATCTAGGCGCGTTCTACTTTTGCGCCCAATGAGGACAGCTTACCCGCGAGGTTTTCATATCCCCGATCGATGTGTTCCGCTTCGTAGACTTCGGTTACTCCGTCGGCTCCCATGCCTGCAACTATTAACGCTGCTCCTGCTCGAATATCATGGGCTCTAACCTTCGCACCTGAGAAACGCGACACACCCGTCACCACAGCATGCCTTCCTTCTGCTCTAATATCAGCACCCATCCGAACTAACTCATCGACATATCGAAACCTTCCTGCAAAAATATTTTCGGTGACCACGCTTACTCCTTCTGAAACCGCAAGAGCAACTACTAAAAATGGTTTGTAGTCGGTTGCTAACCCCGGATAGGGCAATGTCGATACATGAACACATTTAGTTTTAGTATTCCTCTCTACGACTAAGCCCGCCGGATCTAGCGTGATTTCCATCCCCATTTCTTCCATTTTTCTAATGAGCATCCGCATATGTTCTGGTCGCGCGTTACGCAAAAGGGCTCTACCTCCACATACCGCAATTGCTGACATAAAAGTTGCTGCCTCAACGCGATCTGGTATCACCGTAAATTCAACAGGCACCAATTGTTCCACGCCCTCTATGGTGATACGGGAAGTTCCAGCACCTGCGACTTTTGCTCCCATCAGGTTAAGCAAGTCAGATAGGTCAGAAATTTCTGGCTCTCGTGCGGCGTTGTCAATTACCGTGTTACCGGAAGATAAAGATGCCGCCATCATTAAATTTTCAGTAGCTCCAACAGATGGAAATTCTAGTAAAACTTCAGCGCCACAAAGCTTGCCTGCTTTGCCATAAATATTTCCGTGTTCGTATGAAAATTTTGCTCCAAGTCGCTCTAAACCGGTTAGGTGCATATCAATCGGTCGAGACCCAAAATCATCACCTCCGGGTATCGCTACTGTCGCTACACCAAACCTTGCTATTAAAGGCCCCAGGACTGAAATCGAAGCCCTCATTCGCGAAACCAGCTCATAAGGAGCCTCTGGATTTATTTGGGCTGGGACATCAATCTCCACCCGATTACCGAAGCGAGCTACCCCTACCCCCATGGCCATGAGCAACTCGCTCATGATCGCCACGTCTGTAATATCCGGGACATTATGCAGAACAGTTACTCCTTCGGCTAACAAAGCAGCTGCCATCAATTTAAGAGCACTGTTCTTAGCGCCCCCAATAGTCACTTCACCAGATAATGAGTCACTCTGATACACCACAAATTTGTTCACTACTCCAGTATGTTCAAGAAGATGACCAAGAGCACGTCATCTCTATGACTCAATTTTCAATTAGTCATAATTCCAACGCTGCGGAGGTAGCTCTACTAAGGGCTCCTCGTTGCGATATTATCGCTGAACAAGAACTTACTACGGGCTATTACACCCTTCTACATGGACCTTTCGATAGTTATTCCCGAAAAATAGACGTCTCGATTCTTCCTGAGAACCGGTTCATTGTCACCGAAACTTTCAATTACAAATTGGGGATTCCATATTTCGGATTTTTATTTTCATTGCCAGTTCGTCGGTATTTGCGCAACCGTCCCATCACAGACAAACAACCATTTTGGGCATCTCCACAACGTTTTGATGTTGCTATTACAACCACAATGGCAACCCTAGCTATCATCGTTATGTTCACAGGGTTTTTGTCGAATGCTCCAGCAGAAACACACACCTACGCTGCAGACGAGTTTGCAGTAGATCAAATGAGTCAAGGCGTTCTGGGCGCATTTATACGAATTGGAACGTTACTAGCTATCGCTGTTTCCGTCATTGCAGATCGCAAAGGGAGAAAACACGTATTAACTATTTCTATTGTGTTCGGCCTTCTGAGCTCTGTTGGCGCAGCTTTATCTCCAAATCTATTAACTTTTTCGATATGTCTAATCGTCATGAGGACTGCAAATGCTTCTCTAGGCGTTGCGATCATTGTTCTAGCAATGGAAGAATTACCTTCCGGTTGCAGAAGCTGGGGCTTGTCAGTTCTTGGAATGTCAGCCGCCGTAGGCGCAGGAATGGTCGTTTGGGTACAGCCTTTAGCCGGCATAGCAATCTGGGGATGGCGACTTATCTATCTCGTCCCACTTCTAATGACTCCGCTGATGATAAGAGCCGTTAAGCAGCTGCCCGAAAGCCATAGGTTTCTGGCTAACAAGAATCACCTGTCGCTACGTCCGTACACAAAACGAATAATGCTTCTCGGGTTAACATATTTTTTAATTGGGCTTTTTTTATCTCCTATTGATTGGTTCCGCAATGAATACCTGCGAGACCAGCACAACTTTAGTGCTGTGAAGATAACTATCTTTGTACTCGCCACAGCCACCCCAGGGGGTATCGGTCTATACATTGCGGGGCGGCTCGCTGATACGCGTGGGCGACGAGCCGTGATCACAGTCGCTTCAGTGCTAGGACTTGGTTGCACTGTTCTATTTTTCAATTTAAGCAACTTATTTTTGTGGCCTACGGCGCTCGTCGCAATAATGTTCGCCAGCGGCCTACTACCTGCGATGGGTGTTTACAAAGCAGAATTTTTTCCGACAGCAATACGAGCAAGAGCTGCAACCATCACCGGAGCTATCGGCGTTATCGGAGGTTCATGCGGAATTCTCTTGACCGGCTGGTTGAGAATTAAGTGGGGAGACTTCGGATCAGTTATCGCAATCTTATGGTTAGGGCCGCTAATCGCTACTTTCCTTATCTGGATGTTTTTTAAAGAAGGTTCTCGTAAAGAACTTGAAGAACTAAACCCAGAAGACCTATCACCATCAGCCTGATATTGATTTTAAATAAACGTTGTCATCCATTGACTTATCGCACCACTTATTTCTTTCAAATGGCGTTGAGAAGCTGGATTATGTCCTCCACCAGCGACGAACAAAGACGCAACCGGAGCATCAATTAGTTTGAGATTACTAGCGAATTCTTCGGGGCTTCCAAAAGGATCATTGTCAGATGAGATGAACAGACATGGAACCTTTATTTCCGGAAAATGCTCGGTCCTTAAGTTTTCGGGTTTACCTGGCGGGTGCAACGGATAGCTAAGCAACACGAGACCAGCAGCAACAGTTCCTTCCGATACAGCAACTGAGCAAACTCGTCCACCAAAACTTCTACCCCCGATGAGCACAGACTCTGGTGACTTAATTCTAAGTTCTTTACGGCTGGTGGTGATAATCTCACCCACTTCACCGATTAGCGACGACACTTTGGGTGGCCATTTTTTGCCAAGTTTTCGATATTCAAATTCTCGACGGATAATTGGAAAAGGACTCAAATTTTTCTCAATTTCGAGAAAGGTCTTATGTTCGGATGAACCTCCGGCCCCTGGTAACAGTATTAGAGCCTTGGGTTTCGCCATAATTAACTCTACCCAGAGAGTAGATTCTCTTTAAGGCAAGGGGACAATATGACAAACCACTTCGAGCTAGGTAATGGCACCGTAATAGTCGATGTCGATGATGGGATCGGCACAATAACCTTAAATAGACCAGAAGCACGCAATGCTTTGAGTTCGGAGCTCTTGGCTGCGCTACCTATTGCATTCGACTTCTTAGAAGCGGACGAAGCTACAGATATTTTAGTGCTCACCGGCACTGACCCGGCTTTCTGCGCAGGGTTAGATCTCAGAGAACTTGGTGACAGTAACGGAAACATCCGAACAGATGGGAATAATGCTTCGAAGGGGCCTTTCCCCGAAAGAACTAAACCGCTGATAGCGGCGGTCAATGGTGTCGCTGTAACTGGTGGATTCGAGTTAGCGCTCGCATGCGATTTCATTATCGCTTCAGAGCGTGCCAGTTTTGCTGACACGCATGCTCGGGTAGGCGTGATGCCAGGTTGGGGTCTCAGTGTTCTGCTACCGCAAGCGATTGGCATTAGACGCTCTCGCGAACTTAGTCTTACTGGAAACTATCTTGACGCTTCAAGGGCTTACGATTGGGGCTTGGTTAACCAGGTCGTGAAGCACCAAGATCTAATGGGAACCGTTAGAGGCTTAGCTCAAGATATTCGTACTAACGATCAGCTTGGGGTCAGGCAGCTCCTGAAGACCTATGACCTAACCTCGTCGACCAACGTTGAGACCGCTTGGGGAATTGAAAACGAAATGGGACAGGATTGGCTCAAACAGAGTGGTTTCACCGCCGAAAAAGTTGCTGAGCGCAGAGAAGCGATCCAAAACCGTGGCCGATCTCAAACTCTTTGATTAGCAAATTTTAACGCTCATCTAACTTCTTGACTATTTCATCTGCGATGCGAAGGCTTGCGGTTGCTGCAGGGCTTGGCGCATTTAAGACATGAATGCTTGCTCTAGTTTCTGTTATTAAGAAATCATCTACCAAAGCACCTTTGCTGTCCATGGCTTGGGCTCGCACTCCTGCTGGAGACTTTTCCAAGTCAGATGTCTTGATGTCGGGAACTAGACGCTGCAAAGCAGCAACAAAAGCTTTTTTACTAACCGACCTCCACACCTCACCTGCTCCTGTCTTCCAGTATTTGCGCGCTAATGCCCATAGGCCTCTATTGCTTATATGTTCTGCCACCTGGTTCCTGTTTACATCTCTCCATCTATACCCTTCACGAGCTAAAGCCAGCACAGCATTAGGACCTGCATGAACAGAGCCATCTATCATTTTCGTAAGATGCACACCTAGAAATGGGAAACTCGGATCAGGAACGGGGTAGATCAAACCATTCACTAGATGTTGACGATCTTTAATCAGCTCATAGTATTCTCCTCGGAATGGAACAATTTTGTTTCCGCCATCTGCATTCGCAAACTGAGCTACTTTATCAGACCGAAGACCTGCGCAATTTATAACTAACTTTGCAGTAAATTCTCTCATCGAGCTAACGACTCGGACCTCATTGGCTAGTTCATTGAGTCCTTCTACCGAGGTACCATAGAAAATTTCTCCGCCAGCAGCCAAGATATGCTTCGCGAGAACTTCACATACTTTGCTGTAGGAAACTATGCCCGTCTCCGGTACGTGAATCGCTTCAATACCATCGCAGTATGGCTCAATTTCCTGCAAAGCATCTCGCCCAATCAGGTCTGCTCTTACATTGTTACGTTCAGCACGCGCCGCCAATGTTCGGAGTCTTTCCAGCTCTACTTTCTGCGTAGCGACAATCACCTTCCCGCAGAGGTCATATTTAATTCCATTCGCTCGGCAAAATTCAACCATGTCGCTACGGCCGCTCACCGCCATATCGGCCTTCAAAGAACCAGGTGCGTAGTAAATGCCCGAATGTAATACTCCCGAGTTGCGACCAGTTTGGTGATGCGCAGGACCAGGTTCTCTCTCAAGTAAAGCTAATGACTTACCCGGATGCGAAAGAAGATATTTGTAACCCGTCGCAAGCCCCAGAATTCCGCCACCGATAATCATGACATCAAACCGCTGAGCATTCATCGTCTTACCTCGCCCCGTCCCAACAAAATATTTCTAGCTGTTTTTAGTTCTTGAATACGAGCGCCAGCACCCATTGCACTACCACCATGATCTGGGTGAACGCCCCTTAGGAGACGACGAAAATTCCGGCGAACAAGTCGGCCATCCGGGTTCCCAAGATTTTTTTCAAAACCGAGAAGCTCCAACGCCCAATTAAATGGATCTCCCTTTGCCCATTGCTCTACAGAATGCATCGACTCTTGTCCAGTCAAGAAATCAACTAAATCTGGACTATTCCCACCCCTCCAGCGCGTTGCAGACCGCAGTAACGTAAACAATGTACGCCGCTGAGGCATAGGTTCTTCGCCCGACCGATACAACGCAGCAAGTATCTGAGGTTCCGGAGAGGTAAGAGGAGCAAGGTCAAACTCTAAGCGATTAAGATCTCCACCAATAAGCCGGTGCGTAGACCTAGTGAGTCCAATCCGATCTTCTTGCAACCGGTGTCTTAACCGTGGTTGCGGAACGCTCACACCGCTCTCAAGCCGTTGAAATAGGTCATGCAACCCTGGTCGAAGCTCCTCTGCCAAAACTTCTGCATTTACGGCAACGATTCCAGCTAGGAGTAATCCACCTAAGCCAGGAGCAGAATCCATCGGCAAATTACCTTCTCCAACTGCAACTCGGCGCGTCGGAACTGCCGGACGAGAATGCCACACATCGAATTCAGCGAGAATCACAATAATTAAGCTAGCCGGAACCTTGCTCCTCAACTCGTACTCGGCCCCCTAAACCGGATAAGGTCACCTTTCATGGCCAATTCTAATTTAGGACTACCGGATCGAAATCTAGCTTTAGAACTAGTACGTACCACGGAAGCTGCCGCGCTCGCTGCAGCCAGGTGGATGGGTAGAGGTGACAAAGAGGGTGCTGATGGAGCAGCAGTGGATGCGATGCGGATCATCTTGGGCTCAGTTCCAATGAACGGTATCGTTGTCATAGGCGAGGGCGAAAAAGACGAAGCTCCGATGCTCTACAACGGTGAAATGATTGGCGACGGCTCCGGTCCAGAGACCGACATCGCTGTAGACCCGATTGATGGAACCACCTTAACTTCACTGGGAAGAGGAAACGCTATCTCAGTCATAGCGGTAGCTCCACGCGGCACTATGTTCGATCCCGGTCCGTGCGTTTACATGGAAAAAATAGCTGTAGGTCCAGAAGCGAGAGGCGTTATTGATATCAACAAATCACCTACGGCCAACTTAAAGGCAATAGCTGAAGCTACTGGTCGCGGAATTCGAGACCTCACCGCAGTAATTCTCGACAGGGACCGCCACGCAGATCTAATCGACGAAGTCCGACAATCAGGGGCCCGAATACGTCTCATTCCTGATGGTGACGTAGCAGGAGCTATAGCAACCGCTGCTAATGACGGCGCAGACGTGCTTTTCGGTATCGGTGGCACACCTGAGGGTGTAATTTCTGCTGCCGCTCTCAAATGTCTTGGTGGAGAGATGCAAGGGAAGCTCTGGCCACGAAACAATAGCGAGCGAAAAGCTGCTATCGATGCTGGCTATAATCTTGATCAAGTTCTGCATACTGAAGATTTAGTTCGTTCAGACGATGTATTTTTCGCTGCCACTGGGATTACAGACGGGGAGCTACTGAAAGGCGTTAGTTTCACTTCTAAAGGCGCAGTATCAGAATCTCTGGTCATGCGATCGAAAAGTGGAACGGTTCGTGAGATTCGAGCTACGCACAACATCGAGAAGCTGAGCACCTTTGCATCTGTAGACTTCACGTAAATCAATTGGAGATTCAATATTGATTTACGTCCCTTGGGACATATGCTCAAGAACTATGTCAGGTGACGAAATTCTTGAAGAAGGTCAGACTCAGCAACTTGATTTTAATAAACTCAAGTCAATCGGTGAAGCGGGACACAGAGTCATTCCTGTGGTTCTCCAAGAGATCGATACAAAAGAGGTCTTGTTTATCGGCTACGCGAATCAAGAGGCCTTCGAATTGTCTCTTGAACGCAAAAGTGCTGTTTTGTATTCAACTTCTAGGCATGAGATTTGGCACAAGGGCGCTACTTCCGGAGATACGCTCAGCCTCATAGAAATCCGTGTGAATTGTGAACAGAATTCTCTTTTGTATATGGTTCGCCGAGACGGGGCAGGCGCATGTCACACAAAGACAGAATCTGGCGTCGGTCGGAGCGGTTGTTACTATAGAAAAGTAGATAATTCAGAAACACTTAGTTTTCTTTGAGAAAATAAATATCACTGTTTGAATGAAATTTACAGTTAGCTATTTCTATTTATTTGAGCCAACCTGAAGCCTGGTCACGGCCCATTTTTTAGCTAATGCTGCGTTCTCATCATTACTATCAACCAACAAAGCAGAGTCTGCCTCATCAAGATCAGCTTTCGCAGCTTCCATATCGATGTCGGCACGTGCTAAGGCATCATCGCTCAAGATGGTCACAGCATTCCCGCTGACTTCAACAAAGCCGCCGTTTATGGCAAGAGCAACTACACCATCATCAGCCCACAATTGAGTCTCGCCTATTCCAAGCGCTCCGATAAACGCTGCGTGGTTGTCAAGGAAAGCTACGTCACCGTCTACTGTTCGTGTGACTACTTGTGAACATTCTCCAGAAAACAAAACTGACTCCGGTGAAACTAGCTCAACCTGCATGGTGTGCCTCTCCTATAAAAAGCATCAAGACTTTTCTAACTCACGAGCCTTTGCCATCACAGAATCAGCATTTCCCACGTTCAAGAAAGCTTGTTCTGGTAGATGGTCAAGATCGCCATTACATAGCATTTCAAATGACTCAATTGTTTCTGCAATCGGAACAAATATTCCAGGTAAACCTGTAAATACCTCTGCAACGAAGAAAGGTTGACTCAAGAAACGCTGAATTCTACGGGCACGATTAACAGTAATTCTGTCTTCTTCTGACAACTCGTCAAGCCCAAGGATGGCAATAATGTCTTGCAGCTCCTTATAGCGTTGAAGAATTTCTTGCACATTACGAGCAACACCATAATGGCGAGCACCAACTACTTCAGGCGTGAGAATAGAAGAAGTTGACGCTAACGGGTCAACAGCTGGGTAAATGCCCAAAGAAGCAATTTGACGACTTAGCTCGGTGGTTGCATCTAGATGCGTAAAGGTAGTGAACGGAGCCGGATCTGTGTAATCATCAGCAGGTACATATACCGCTTGCAATGACGTAATCGAATGGCCAGCAGTAGACGTTATTCGCTCCTGCAATTCGCCCATTTCATCAGCTAAAGTAGGCTGATATCCTACAGCGGATGGCATGCGTCCTAGAAGTGTCGACACTTCAGAACCAGCTTGCACGAACCTGAAAATATTATCAACGAAGAGTAATACTTCTTGTCCCTGAACATCACGGAAATACTCAGCCATCGTTAATGCTGACAGAGCGACACGTAGCCGAACTCCAGGTGGTTCATCCATCTGGCCGAATACGAGCGCAGTTTTTTCCAAAACCCCGGATTCTTCCATTTCAAGATATAGGTCAGTTCCTTCGCGAGTTCGTTCCCCAACTCCAGCAAATACTGACACGCCACCGTGCTGCGAGGCAACGCGGTTAATCATCTCTGTGATAAGCACCGTCTTACCAACGCCAGCGCCACCGAATAACCCAATCTTACCACCCTCAAGGTATGGCTCTAGCAGATCAATAACCTTAATGCCGGATTCAAACATCTTAGCTTTTGGCTCTAAAGTATCGAACGCTGGAGCGGGACGATGTATTTCCCAGCGCTCTGGAACTTCGCCGATGTCATCGGTGTCTAAAGGTTCACCGATGACATTGAAAATATGCCCCAGAACGTTATCACCGACAGGTACGGTAATTCCCCGACCAGTGTTACGTACGACAGTTCCGCGTCGCAATCCGTCGGTTGCTTTCATGCAAACGACACGAACTTTACCTTCGCCAAGCTGCTGAGCTACCTCGCCGCCAATGATGACAGCTGTACCTTCTAGGTCAACTTCCATTTCTACATATGTATTTATTTCCGGAAGAGCCCCTTTGGGGAACTCAACGTCGACAACCGGTCCAGTGATAGCAAGTACCTTGCCATCTTTAAGTTCGGTATTATCCTCGGTCATTGTCATTTAATGAGTCTCCTGATGGCTCAGGCGCCGTTAGCGATGGTGGATATACCCTCGAATGGAGACTCGAGGGTTTCGGAAATTAAATCATCAATAACGATAGAAGAACTGTCGCCCATAGCTTCAGCTCCACTAACGATTTCCATGATCTCTGTAGTAATCGAATCTTGTCGCGCACGGTTCATTATCCGCGTCAAATTCGTTTTTAGATCTTCTGCGTTATCTGTTGCCGCCTTCATGGCCCGCTGTCGAGCAGCGTGCTCTGACGCAGAACCCTCTAACAGGGCCGCATACAACCGAGCCTCGGCGTATCGCGGCAACAAACTATCAAGAATCTCGGCGGGCTCTGGCTCGAACTCATAGCCTCCACCGCTTTCATTAGTAGCGTCAGATCCCAGTTCATTAGCCTGTAATGGCATGAACTGGACAAGTTCAGCTTGTTGAGTGCCCATAGAAATAAATTTCGTATATGCCAGCCGCACTTCTTGGACTTCGCCGCTATCGAAGAGAGTAGAAACGAGTTGTGCCATCTCTTTAGCATCGGAGTAATTAGGTTTATCTGAGAAGCCAGCAAAAGAAGCATGGATATCAAAGCCACGAAACGAGAAATAACCAGTAGCTTTTTTACCCGCAAGAATTAGCTTGTAGCCAACGCCACGCTGCTTCTCTTGAGCAATCGAACGTTCAACCATACGGAGCACATTTCCGTTGTAGCCGCCGCACAGACCTCTATCTGCTGCAACAACTACATAAGCCACGTTTGAAACGGATTCGGCCTCTTTCAACAGTGGGTGATCTACCCCGGCACCGCCTCCAGCAAGGTTCGCAATTACTGCCGTTACTTTTTCTGAGTAGGGTTTAGCAGCTTTGACTCTTGCTTGAGCTTTCACGATTCTTGATGCTGCGATCAGCTCCATAGCACGCGTGATTTTCTTAGTCGCTTCAATAGAAGTTATTCTTCGCCGAAGGATACGCTCTTGACCACCTGCCATTACGAATCAGACCTCTACGTCGCCATCAGCCGTTAACTGGCTGCTCACGAACGAAGCTTTGAAAGCAACAACTGCTGCCTTCACCTGATCCTCAGGCATGGCGCCCGTTGATCGAATCTCTTCAACTAATCCAGAGTGACGGTTTCTCATCGTGTCAATCAGTTCAGTCTCGAAACGTTGTACATCCTCTACCGGCAGATCGTCAAGGTAGCCGTTAATACCTGCATAAAGCGCAACTACTTGGTCTTCCACTGCCATTGGGCTGTTAAGACCCTGCTTAAGCAACTCAACTAATCGGTAGCCACGTGTTAACTGGGCTGCAGACACCGCATCAAGTTCGGAACCGAACGTGGCAAATGCTTCCAGGTCACGGAATTGAGCTAAGTCAATTTTGAGGGTTCCAGCCACACTCTTCATGGCTTTTGTCTGAGCAGCGCTACCAACGCGAGACACCGATACTCCTACGTCAACCGCTGGTCGCACACCAGATTTAAACAAATCGTCTTGTAGATATATCTGTCCGTCTGTAATCGAAATAACGTTAGTTGGGATATACGCAGATACATCGCCAGCTTTGGTTTCGATTACCGGCAATGCAGTAAGAGAACCAGCACCATTCTCATCAGAGAGCTTGGCTGCACGCTCGAGAAGGCGACTGTGAAGATAAAAAACATCTCCAGGATATGCTTCTCTGCCTGGAGGGCGGCGCAGCAACAATGACAGTTGCCTGTAAGCCTCCGCCTGCTTGGAAAGATCATCATAAACAATGAGCGCGTGCTCACCGTTTTCCATCCAATGTTGACCCATAGCACAACCAGCGTAGGGTGCTAGGTACTTGAATGGAGCTGCGTCAGCGGCTGGTGCACAGACGACGACGGTGTAATCCATCGCTCCGGCTTCGGTAAGGGTTGAAACCACCTGTGCTACAGTCGAACTTTTTTGCCCGATCGCAACATAAATACACTTTACCCCAAGTCCAGCCTGGTTAAGAATTGTGTCAATCGCTACTGACGTTTTACCAGTTTTTCTGTCGCCAATAATCAATTCTCGTTGACCACGGCCTACAGGTATCATCGAATCGATTGCTTTGATCCCAGTTTGCAAGGGCTCATGCACTGGTTTGCGACCCATAATACCGGGAGCTTGGATTTCCATACGCCGCATCTCTGCGCCAACTATGGGTCCGTTACCATCAATTGGTTCACCAAGAGCATTAACAACGCGACCCAGAACTGCGTCACCCACTGGCACAGAAAGAATCCGTCCAGTGGCCTTCACATTTTGGCCTTCTTCAATTTTTTCGACGTTGCCTAAGACAACAGCACCAATTGAATCGGCGTCGAGGTTCAAAGCGAGACCAACGTCGCCACTTTCGAACTCTAAAATTTCATTAACCGACGCATTCGGCAATCCTGAAATACGGGCGATACCATCACCAATTTCAAGTATTTTGCCAACATTGCCAGATTCGATGTCGGGATTGAATCCCTCCATATTTTTCTGAATCGCTGCGGTAATATCGCCAACATCGAAGCTCAGATCAGTCACGACAAGCGCTCCTTCATTTTCTCGAGACGGGTACGCACCGAGCCATCAAATACTGTGTCTCCAACTTGGGCAATAATACCACCCATTATGTCGGGGTCTACCAATACGACGACGTCGATATTTTTTCCAGTTGCGCCGGAGAGCGCCGAACAAAGTCGTTCTCGTTGAGCATCATCTAACGGAATTACCGTGCGAACCTCAGCTACAGCCTGTCCGCGTGCTTCAGCGGCCTGGCGAACTAGCTCGTTTGCGATAGGGGCTAGATCACCGCCCCTATTAGCACCAATCAACATGCTCGTTAGATTAATCGTTATCGGCGAAGCTTTAGATCCAAGTAGATCTTCAAGAATGCCAATACGACGTGATGCAGGAATAGAGCGATCGCTTAGAGCCTTACGCAGATCATCGGACGACTCAACTGTTCGTCCAAGCTGGTACAACTCGTCAGCCACACGATTGAGTTCGCCTTCTGCTCCAGCCAATTTGGCTAGGCCAGCTGCGTACTCCTCAACTTTCTCGCTCATGACTTTCCTCGTTCTCTCCGAATGCTGCCAACCACGGGTGGAACCGTGTGGCGGCTTATATTTCCCTCAACAATTGCAAGGGCTGTACTACTTATTGGGCTCTCTATTTGCCCACTGATTCAATATATTCATCGACCAGTCTTGTGTAAGCGCTTTCGTCAAGACTTGACTGGACAACTTTTTCTGCTGCACCCACGGCGAGACTTGTAACCTGAGCGCGAACATCAGTTAATGCTCTAACCTTTGCGGCTTCAATATCGCTATCGGCTTGTGCCTTGCGTTCTGCTATCTCGGGCTCTATCGCCGCGAGGCGCTCTTGTCGCACTTGCTCAGCTTCTCCTCGTGCAGCTTCAATAATTCTCGATGCCTCAGCCTGAGCTTCCGCAATTTTTGAATCATATTCACCACGCAGGGTTTCTGCTTCGGTCCGAGCGGTGTCAGCCGCATCTAAGTCATTTTGAATTTTTTCTGTACGGGCTTCCATCGTTTTCTTGATGGCTGGATAAGCGTACTTAGCCATAACCGTAAACAGAATGAGGAACGATAGAGATCCCCAAATGACTTCATTCCATTCAGGAATGATCGGATTAGGCGGATCGCCGCCCTCAGATGCTGCAAGCATCATTGTTAATGAGTTCATATGTCCCCCTAAGCGAAGTTGAGAAGGATGAACACCACGAATCCGATAAGCGCAAGGGCCTCGGTAAAGGCTATGCCTAAGAACATGGTTGTTCTAACCATGCCCGCAGATTCGGGTTGTCGAGCCATGGCGGTAATCGCGTTTCCGACGACAAGGCCAATGCCTACACCGGGTCCAATAGCTGCAAGGCCATAACCTAAACCGGCACCTACAGCTTTGAGACCGACCAATATCTGGTCAGGCTTATCGGCTATAACGTCTGCTGCTGCGAGCAAATCAATCACTCGTCTCTCCTGTTTGTTTGAATCGGAACTAATGCTCTGGATGTAAGGCGCCGCCGATATACACGGCAGTCAAAATTGTGAAAATGAATGCTTGAAGAAAGGCAACAAGGACTTCAAACCCTGTTAAACCGATCAGCACAACGAACGGTGCCCAAACAATTGATATTAAAGGACTTGAGTCCCATAGAGCAGCACTTAGCACTGCAAAGGTCACAAGAAGTAGGTGTCCTGCCAACATGTTGGCGAACAATCGAACGGCGAGGGAAAATGGCCGGACAAAAAACGTTGAAACAAACTCTATAACTGCCACTAGCGGCAGCAATGCGCCGGGAACTCCGGGCGGGATAATAGTGTTTTTGAAATACTTGAAGAATCCTTGGCTTTTAATTCCAACGGCGTTGAACACAACCCATACGACCAAAGCCAGCATCGCAGGTGCTGCCATTCGTGCATTACCAGGAAGCTGGATAAATGGAATTACTTCCGTAATGTTAGAAAAGAATATAAAGAAGAAAAGGGACATCAGGAATGGCATGAACTTCATACCATCAGGCCCGATTGTTTGCATCACAACGTTTTCGCGAACAAAATCAACCGAAGACTCAGCGATCGTCTGTACTCCGGTTGGGACTAACTTGCTTTTCCTTATAGCCAAGGTGAAAAGAAGTATCGGAGCGATCATCGCCCAGAGGTAGATAATTCCAACCTTGTTGAGCTCAAAATACTTACTGCCCTCAAAAAGTATCCCAGGCCAGTTCAACAAATGTTCGATGTCTGGGAAGTAAAGCCCCATTGCCTGCAATTTCACTTCTTCTCCTGGCCTTTCATCCGCTTCGAAGCATCTGGGACTAGTCCCGGGTGCGCTAACGATAGAGAAACATAACGCGTCTCCCAGGTCAGTAACCCAAGATGCGAAACAATTATAGTAATTCCAAGAGGAACAGGTAAGAACATACTCAAATTTCGCACCGCTACAACAGCAATTGTAAGAATAATTAAACGAAATATAAAACCACCGAGAGCTGCAGCCATTAAAGCGGCCGGTGAGATTCGTCCAGCCCACGTCAAAAACGCAGCAGCCACAACAAAATTAGCGAGAATTAGAACTAGCCCGTACGTTGCTGAAGCTGCCCCATCGATGCCCCAAATTAGTCCCGCTAAAAGTATCCAAATCGGAGCAACCTTCAGTCCGCGCTTGACTAAATCGGCAACTATGAGGCGCTCAGGTTCAGAACCTGCAAGTTCAGTCAGATCTTTATTGCTAGCTACCACCTTGCCTCACCGCCTGATTCATCCTCATCCTCTCGTGTCTCAGTATTAAGAGTCACACCTGTTGGCAAAGCGTCATAAATCTCTTCCGGAGGTGTTAAATCAATTTTTGTAGAATCACGTTCGCTTTTCATGTCTGCTTCAATATTGGCCATACGTCCCGAGTACCGACACCACTCTGCGGTGATTTTTGTCAAGAAGGCAACTAGTCCAAGAGAAAAAGCAAGCCACGGTCCACTACCAAAAGCTTTATCTAGCAACCAACCGAGAGCCGCAAAAATACCCGGCGTTACGACTATTTCAACAGCCTTGGCAAAACCATCATCGTTCCCAATGCTTTGGGTTTGCTTTCGCAAAACTGGGTTTCGCATACCTTAGATAGTCTCCAAAATAGTCAACGCTGAATTAAGAACAACATCTGCAACTTATTAGCAACTAACTAGCCTTGCAAGTAAACCACCCTCTTCACCGGCCTAGAGCAATGCTAAATCCTAAGATTATGTCCCATCTGACAGGAGAGAGCAGGGTTGCGAGTCTAAGAACGATAATCAACATGCTAGGTAATTCCATAGCATTATGGATTCTGCACCGATAAGAATGCTTGTCCGGCGAAATGACTCACAACCACACCAGCAAGCCAAGATAGAGCACCGGCGAAATTAACTGTGACGCCAAATTGAAGACTCTGCCACACACGAATAGAGACAAATTTCCCTTCACGGCTTTGGTCTTCATTGATGAAGGGCATAACAAGTGCCGCTCGACGAAACTTAAAGCTATTCGAACCTTATTCTCGAATTCAGAAATCTGATTAGCTATGGGGCTCTATGCCGTGCCAATACCTTCCTCGGCTTTAAAACGAGGGCGCAACAAAAGAAACAACAGAAATGCGACGCCCAAAAGTCCAAAGGGCAAAAGAGCATCTCCGTTTCCTGTAAGAGTAGGTGCCAGAGCTACACAAGATAATAAGGCGGTCCAAGCCCAAAGTAAGGCAACCGTTCTTCTATGTCCGTGCCCCATTCGCAACAAACGATGATGCAGGTGATCTTTATCGGCCGTAGCGATCCCTTCTCGTCTATAAGCACGTCGGATCACGGCAAGTGCGACATCTACCAGTGGAACACCGAGAATTAAGAATGGGATCACAATCGGAGCAAAAAAGAAATAAACTTGCCCGCTGAATTGATCTGCAACGCGCCCACCGACTGTCATCGTGGCAGATGCCATGAGAAGGCCGAGTAACAGTGCGCCACCATCTCCCATGAATATTCTTGCGGGATGAAAGTTGTGCGGTAAAAATCCTAAGCAAATTCCCAAGGTCACCAAAGCGAGAAGCGGGCCAATATTCGATTCATCGATTAGTCCCGCTCGCTGCAACTCACCGCTATACACGTAAAAAGCGCCGGCCGCGATTGCTACTGTGCCTGCAGCTAAGCCATCTAAACCATCGATTAAGTTAACTGCGTTTGCGACTACGACGACTAAAAGAACAGTGACCAAAGTAGCCCAGTCTGCCGAGAGCACGACTAGCTGACCAAAAGGAATACGAAAGTAAAAAAGTGTGACACCAAGAATCGCTAACAAGCTGGCTGCGAGCACTTGGCCAGCTACTTTAGCTGGCGCAGACAGTTCCCGTAAATCATCTATAGCGCCGATTCCGAACATAACGCTCGCTGCAATGAGGATTGCTAACGCCTCTGAAGAACCGGCGAAAACCTCCCTAAAACCACTTAGCCGGCTAGCCGAAGCTAACGCTACTACCAAGCCTAAAAACATTGCCGCACCGCCACCAGTGGTGGTAGCGCTCTCGTGCACTCGCCTCTCGTTCGGCTCCACAACAGCACCAAACTTCGGACCTAAGCGCCGCACTACAAAAGTAAATAAATAAGTAACCACCGCAGCTATGAGGAGAATCCCAGCGTGCTCTAGCAACCGATTCACTAAGTCCTCCTGATCTTTAGCTTAGCTAGGGTGAGGCGATCCGCGCCCGACACAAGCGTTAAGGATTAACAAACTGCTCGAAACTCTGCCTATACAGCCTGAACCAAGTCTTAAACGGCTTGGCAAAAGTACTCGACGCTCTTATTCTGGGTAGGGCGGAAATAATGCACACAACTCGGCCACTTCACATCGAATATTTCCAATTTTTTCCTCATCTGATTTAGCGCGCAAAATGCGAGCGGTGAAGTCTGCAATCATCACCATTTCATCTGGGCCCATTCCTTGAGTAGTAACTGATGCAGTTCCCATACGGATGCCACTAGTTATAAAAGGAGACCTAGAATCATTTGGGATACTGTTTCGATTAAGTGTCACTCCTCCGATATCTAAATTCTCTTGCGCTGCTTTACCTGTAAGGTCGGCGTCAAAGGTCCGCAGATCAACCAGTAACAAGTGGTTATCAGTTCCACCTGACACAAGCCGAAATCCACGCTCGGTTAGCGCCGATGCTAATGCATTAGCATTCTCAACTATACGTTTTGTGTAGGTCTTAAATGCCGGGTCCAACGCCTCATGAAACCCGACAGCTTTAGCAGCGATCGCGTGCTCTAATGGGCCACCCTGAGTACCAGGAAAAACGGCAGAATCAATTTTTTTAGCTAATTCACTCGTTGAAAGGATGCAACCCCCGCGCGCACCGCGCAGTGTCTTATGAGTGGTGAACGTAACCACGTCAGCAGACGGAACAGGGTTGGGGTGTTGACCTCCAGCGATTAAGCCAGCTATATGAGCAGCGTCAAACATAAAGTACGCACCAATTTCATCACAAATGTCACGAAAAGGCTTAGGGTCTATTTTTCTAGAGTAAGCGGTAGCTCCTGCCACGATCAGCTTAGGTCGATGCTCTCGAGCAATTCTTTGCATCTCTTCATAATCTATTCTTTCATCGTCTTCATTTAAGCCATAGGAAATGAAGTTGTAAAATTTACCACTGAAGTTTACAGCTGAGCCATGAGTTAGATGCCCGCCGTGATCAAGGCTCATACCCAATACGGTGTCGCCGATCTCTAATAGAGCCAAGTAAACTGCTGCGTTCGCCGATGAGCCAGAGTGGGGCTGAACATTTGCATGCTCTGACCCGAACAAACTTTTTACCCTGTCAATGGCGAGTTGTTCTACTTTGTCAACATGAACATTACCGCCGTAATAACGACGGCTTGGGTAACCCTCACTATATTTGTTGGTGAATGGGCTCCCTGTGGCGGCCATAACAGCAGGCGACGCGAAGTTCTCAGAGGCAATTAGCTGCAGGCTAGATCCTTGTCGATGCCTTTCAGCTTGTATCAGCTCTTGGATTTCAACATCAGCTGAAGCGGTCCAAATCTCATTACTCGAAGACATCATTTAAAAATCTTTCATTAAAGATTTCGGGGAGACAGAGAGCATGCCTTAAATTGTGCACTGACTGACACTAATCAATGTTCCTAATCTAATAGATTGAGTTTTTTTACCCGATCTCCGTGACGGCCACCCAAGAATACCGCACTCAAATATGCATCAACAGCATCTAGCGCTGTTTGCTCTCCAACCAAACGCGCTCCCAAGCCGATGACATTTGCGTCATTATGTTCCCGAGCTAAACGAGCCGACGTACTGTCGTGAACAGTGGCAGCTCTGATACCAGGAATTTTCCCAGCAGCCATAACTATTCCTATTCCACTTCCGCACACGACTATGCCACTTGAGAATTCTCCATCGGCGACTGCTCTCCCAACGAGCGCCCCGTAATCCGGATAGTCAACTCGATCATCGCTAAAAGTTCCTAAATCTTTTACCTTATTACCCGCTTGTTGAAGATGAGCCAAGATGAGACATTTCAAATTATAACCAGCATGGTCTGATCCGATAGCGACACCAGTCAAGACAACTCCCTGCAACTTGTAAGCATTAATTTGGACACATCTTTGCACGGCGAGTTAGTGATCTCTAACTCATTTGTCAGTTGCTTCACATTTTCTGGTCAGAGATATCAATAGCCCCAAGCCTCAAGACCCTTGCTTCAGATTTTGTAACGTCTAAGACGGTTGAAGCTACATCTGTTTCAGAACTTCCCGGAACTACGTACCCCGGAGTTAGATGCAAGCTTGCGGCCGCCTTTTCTGCCGAATTTTCAGGGAGTAGGTCGTGCACATTGGCACTCGAACCAGTCACTGGGCCGACTTCGTCAATAAGAAGCCTCAACCAACCAAGATCTGGAACTCGAACTCCGAGGGTGTTTCCTTTATGGACTGGATCTGGGCCATCTAATCGAGTCGCGACTAGCGTCAGCGGTCCGGGCCAGTGCTCTCTAGCCAAGGCCGTCGCTTTATCTGAAAACTCGACTAATTGAAGAGCTTGTTCAATACCAGATACCAAGACCGGCATCGGCTGGTCTAATGGTCGGCCCTTCGCCACGTACGTAGTGATGACGGCATCAGAATTGGAATACGCGGCTAGGATTCCTGGCACAGTATCCGTTGTCGTTACCACAAATTTTCCGCTTTTTAGAGCGCTCATTGCGCCAGAGAAGTGTTCAGCCGATATGTCATTTGCAGGTCGATAACCACTAACCATGCGCTCGCGACCTGCTAAGTCAAGACCTATCGTTACTTTTTCGTAGCCGCGGCTAATTAACAACGACTTCAATTTGAAACATTGCGCTTCAGCACATTCGAGCAGAAGCATTCCATTCGGTTTAAGCCAAGAGCGTGCTTCAACAGCTATGTGAAGTAAGTGAGCAAAACCATTTGCCTCAGCAAATAGTGCCAACCCGGGCTCCCAGTCCTTCACCACTAAAGGAAGTTCATCACTCTCCGACACATAAGGTGGATTAGAAACTATTAGGTCTAGCTCTCCTCGGAGTGCATCAGGTAACGGATCAAACCAGCTTCCTTCGCAAAGGCTTACGTTTCTAGCAGCTCGCCCCAAACCAGCTAAATTAGAGCGAGTAAGAGAAAGGGCCTCAGCGGAAACATCTGTTGCGTGAACCTTAGTTTCAGGAACTTCTTTTGCGATCGAAAGAGCGATCGCTCCGGTACCTGTTCCGAGTTCGACTACTTTAAGGACTTCTCCATTAGAGCTAGTCAGTGACTTCAGATACTGGATTCCTTTCTCAACCACAGACTCAGTTTCAGGTCGAGGAATTAACGCCCGATGATCAACAGCAAGATCTAATTCACGAAAACCCCAATGGCCAACAACGTATTGCAAAGGCTCGCCTTTAATGCGTCGATCCGACATGGAATCAGCCGCTGCAACCATACGAACAGTTAATTTTTCATCTTGCTTCGTGAAAAAATCTGCGCCAGTCAAGCCAACAGCTTCTTCAACGATCCATCGAGCACTTATCTCAGCGTCTTCAATCTTCTGTTTTCTAAATTTATGAATTAACTCCTGAAAAAGTTGTCTTGCTGTAACTGCCTCAGAATCATCCAGACCCATATTAGTCACCAGGTTAAATCTGCTCAGATTTAAGTTGCTCTTGGCGCTCATTTAACATTAATGGGACAACAACGTCTTCGAGTTCGCCAGCTAACACGCGATCTAACTTATACAGAGTTAGTCCGATTCGGTGGTCAGTAACGCGGCTTTCCTTAAAGTTGTATGTCCTAATTTTGTCTGCTCTGCCACCACCTTTTACTTGATCGCGTTTTTGAGCTGCTTGAGAGGATGCATGTTCGTCTTGGCGCAACTTAAGAAGACGAGAGCGCAACACACGCAGCGCCTTGGCTTTATTCTGCAACTGACTTTTCTCATCTTGCATCGAAACCACTAGGCCACTGGGAACATGTGTAACTCTGACGGCAGAGTCTGTCGTATTCACGGACTGGCCACCGGGACCAGAGGACCGATAAATATCTATGCGTAAATCATTAGGATCAATCTCTACCTCTACCTCTTCAGCTTCCGGCATAACCGTTACTGTCGCTGATGAAGTATGAATTCTGCCCTGTGACTCCGTAGCGGGTATCCGCTGAACTCGGTGAGGCCCACCCTCGTGTTTTAGATGACTCCAAACTGCGTCACCTTTAACTAGAAAAGCAACATCGGTAAGCCCGCCCGTATCACTCGAATGACTCCCCAAAACCTCTAGTGCCCAACCTTTCGATGAAATGTAAGATCGATACATTTCATAAAGATCTCGGGCCCATATATTGGCCTCTTCGCCTCCTTCAGCACCTCGAATCTCAACTATGACGTTCTTAGCGTCATTCGGGTCTCGAGGCAATAATAGTAACTTAAAGCGCTCTTCTAAGATCTCCGCTTGCGCCAACGCAGCCGCTTCCATCTCACGCAACTCGCTTGCCTCATCATTCGAAACCTCTTCTAATAACTCTCGAGCTGTAGCTGCATCTTCAAGCGTCATGCGCCAATCGCGCCCTGCCTTTGCCATTTCAGAGAGTTGAGCGTGACGTCTACCCGCGTCGATAAAACGCTGCCGATCCGATGTAATAGCAACGTCTCCGAGTTGCGACTCAACATGGGCTAGTTCTTCTTCGATCTGCTTTAGACGCTCAAGCACTAGGTCAGGCTAGCGAGCTGGATGACTTCCAATCACGCCAATCGTCATCTATTGCAATTAATTCAGCAGGTACCACGAGTTTCTCGACCATTGCTTTGAGCAGTGGATGAGCATCTCTTCCTGGAACTACAAAAATTAATTGAGCTTGGGGATCAGTGTGTATTCGCGCCTGAGCGCCAAAAGCAATCAAGTTAAGGTCGATGCCTATTGTACAAACAACAAGTACTTGGTTTCCGTCGGCCATTCTCCCATAAGCAACCGCCGGTATCGTCTCTTTCAAGCTTCGTCGCGGAGTTGGCGGCGAAACTGACGCTAGGACAGTAGCCCCTATTTTTTCCGGACTACCTATGAGCTGAGATCTTAACCAACGCTCAGCATTAAGACGATTCAGTGGGTGCGGTTCCGCTCCCGCCCGACGATGAAACTGCACAGTCTCAGTTACCCGCTGAAGTGCTTCTCGACTCGGCATGCCACCGTGCAACAGAGCAAACGCTTCGCGATCGTGTGCGCCAACCCCAACTTCAATTCTTTGCTCTTCCCCATCACCTTCAATTCTGGCAATTTCTAATCCCCTGATTTCACCAGTTACGACTCCATGCTCATAAACCACATCTACATCCGCTGCTTCGAGAATAGCTATAAGCGCTGGATCTGAATCTTTAGGTTCTTCAAATGTTGGAGAAGCAGCAACAGCTCTCGTGGCTATTCGACCATTCAGCTCCCACACCAATAGGGAGGTACGAAATAGCTCAGCAGTGCTTGCCAAACTACTTGCTTCTTCTTTGGCAAAGATGTGTACGGCGTCAGCTTCTGCTCGCGTAGCAGCAGCCATGGCTACGCCAACCCCTCTGCTACATCTTTCTTCAGCTAAAATAACGGCAGTTACAGAGTCATCATGTCTTTTGATTCCGATGGCACCATCTTCAGTACCATTCAGATCCGATAGAGAAATGCCAAGATAAGTCTCTGCTAAAGATTTTAATTTCAGTGCATGTAGCTGACGACGGCGGTCAGAGTCGAGCGCCACCTGCTAAGCCTAAGATTCCGCCTGGGTGTCTGATGCTTCGTCTTTACGACGTCGGCCATATCGCCGCTCAAATCGCTCAACACGGCCAGCGGTATCGATAATCTTCATGGTGCCGGTATAGAAAGGGTGGCTTGCACTTGAAAGCTCGACAGTTACAGAAGGGTACTCAATCCCATCTTCCCATAGAACGGTGTCGTTGGTCTCTACAGTTGACTGCGTAATAAACGAAAACTCAGCGCCTGCGTCTCGAAATACAACTGGTCGGTAATTTGGGTGAATGTCGCTTTTCATAACTCGTCTATTCTGCCGTCTCTGAGGCTAAACCGCACATTGTTGAGGGCAGTTATTTGGAAATTTTTCTTACTCAAGAACATGAGGCCGTTCACTATCAACTTTTTGCTTTCTTATTTGAGCTAAAAAAGTCCTTGTTATTTTTTGATTTAGGTAAATCGGTAAGCAAGAACTCGAGCGCATTTTTCTTCGATGTCTCTGAACTCGCATCAATTTGGATCAGTAAATCAGCTAGATCTCGACCTTGCTGAGCTCTAGCCTCGCCAGCCAACTCATCAAGTTTTCGAGTTCGACATTTTGCCACATCAATCGAAGGATAAAGACGTCGGTCCGCAGACTTTCGGTCTAAAAAAATCTCAGTATTAGCAGTTCCTTGCAACGCCTCAAGTATTAACTCGTCAAGACGCCACCCCGTGTCGCTGGCAACGGTTGCGACAACTGTTAAAGATCCACCTTCGCTTAAAGCCCTCGCCGCTCCAAAAAAACGTTTCGGCGGGTACAGAGCAGCAGCGTCAACTCCTTCAACTAAAATTCTTCCATTCCCTGGGGCGGATAGGTTGTAAGCGCGAGCCAGTCTACTTAAACCATCTACGAGCAAGACTACGTCTGTGCCTGATTCAACCATTCTTTTCGCTCGTTCAAGAGTAAGTTCGGCAACCTGAACATGTTCTTCCGCCGGGCGATCAAACGCCGAGGCCATTACTTCAGCTTTCAAAAGGCTGGAAATTTCAGTTATTTCCTCAGGGCGCTCATCTATCAGCAGCACAACTAAACAAATTTCAGGATGGTTCGCCTCTATCGCAATCGCTAGTTCTTTAATTGTTGAGGTTTTACCGCAATCAGGTGGAGATATGACTAGTCCTCTTTGACCCTTCCCGATGGGAGCTACCAAGTCGATAAGACGAGCAGTAATATTTTTCGTACCCTTTACTTCAAGATTCAATAATTGAGAAGGATGAACAGCTGTTAACTCCTCGAATAACGGTCGATCAAAAATCTCTTCAGGTGCTGATCCATTAATCTGGTCTAACCGCAACAAGGCTGGATTTTTTTCATTCCGAGCAGCTGGCCGACTAACACCTTTAAGAATGTCTCCTTTACGCAGCCCGTGCATCCGAACTTGCTTCGCCGCTACATAAACATCATCGTTCGAAGGGAGGGCTCCACGAGTTCTCATAAACCCATAACCTTCATCGCGTAGATCAAGGATGCCTTCGCACTCGACCGGTTCGCCCTGCCATTGCTCATCTCGTTCGCGTTCTCGACCTCGACGCCGACGCCGACGATTACCTGCATCAGCGTGGCCTAACTCGCCGTTCTCGGTTTTGTTGTCTTCGCTTACAGCATCAGCATCAGCATCAGCTGATCTACTTTCATCTGTTTCGTCAGTTTGAGGTTTTTTTCGAGAACCTTTATCAGAACTTTTTGCGGAGTCCGTACCTGTCACTTCAGGGCTTGGGTTATCGCTAGCTCCCTCTTCAGCCGCAATACGCACTCTGCGCACTTTTGCCTGACTTGGGACATTAGAACGAGGTGGATCCGACTGCTTTGATGAAGCGCTCGGGGAAGCAGCATTGGTTTTAGCTTTCTCATTGGTGCTTAACAGGGCCTCAACAATTGCAGCCTTTCGAGCACGAGCTGGAATGTCAACGCTAGTTGCATTTGCAATCGCAACTAGTTCGTCTCGCGATTTCGACTCAAGTAGTTGTCTCTCAGGAGAGTCACTCATATCTACCTCGTAATATCGGGCGCAGTTCAGCAGCTTCATCTGACGCGAAAAATGTGCATAGCCCTCGCTTTTCACAACGAACGAAAGTCTGATGGAAAAGGTTGCCGGGTTCGTGGAAGCTCCACGGGCAACGGGCTGTCCATAGGGTATACGCCTTAGTACCTTCGTAACAATCTGTATCGAAAGGTTTACTTGGTTACTTCCCTAACGTGGTCCATAACTAGATTTAGATTATTGGGGAGAAAGTCGCAGGTCTCGCTCAAACTTGACAACGACGAGAGCTCTGGAGGTAAATCAAAGACACTTCCAGTAGCTTCAGTTACAGCATCCGGGAATTTCGCAGGATGGGCAGTCGACATAATAGCCATAGCCGCAGAGCTCGGTGGTTGTCTTTCAGCTACTGAGATGCCTACAGCAGTATGTGGATCTACCAGCACACCGGTTTTTTGATAAACCTGTCTTATTGTCGAAAGTACTTGTTCGTCTGATGCCTTGTCAGCTATGAACTTAGTTCGCAAAATCTTGAGGATTTCTGGATTCAGGACCCAGCTACCACTCCGTCGAAATTCCTTAATCTGCTCAGCTAGCTCAGGACCGTTTCGCTCACTTAGATCAAACAACAAGCGTTCGAAATTACTCGATACTTGAATGTCCATAGCGGGACTCAGCGATGGTCGCACCGGTTCCATGCTCATAGTCCCCGTTTGATAAGCGCGAGACAGAATATCATTGTGATTGCTAGCAACTATAAGTCGCTCGATAGGCACTCCCATCTGAGATGCCATATAACCAGCCATAACATTCCCGAAGTTCCCGGTCGGAACGCAAAAAGAAACTTTCTTATCAGGAGCGCCGAGTTTCAATGCGGTTGTGACGTAATAAACACTCTGGGCAGCGACTCGTGCCCAATTGATGCTATTCACAGCGGCAAGGGACATTTCTGATCGAAATTTTTCCTGCGCGAACATCGCCTTTACGAGATCTTGGCAATCATCAAAAGTGCCATCAATCGCAACGTTGTGAATATTCGAACTCTCGACCGTTGTCATCTGAAGCCGTTGAATCTCAGAAACGCGACCTTTCGGGTGCAGCATCACAAGCTCTATCCCCGCTCGGTCTTTACAAGCCTCGATAGCAGCGCTACCGGTGTCACCGGATGTGGCGCCGACGATTGTGATTTTCTTGTCACGTCGCTCTAACTCGTGTTCAAAAAGCTGGCCCAAAAGTTGCAGGGCTATATCTTTAAACGAAAACGTCGGTCCCCAGTGCAGTTCGACTAAGAAAGATTCACCAAGTTCGACTACTGGCGCAACCTCCTCATGTCGAAAGTTCGCGTATGCACGGTGAGTTAACTCACCAAGCGTCTCGAAACTTATAGAAGGATCGACCAGGGGGGCTAAAACCCTTTGGGCGACTTCGGCATAAGGAATATTAGCAAGAGATCTTAGCTCGGTTTTGGTAATTAATGGCCATTGCTTAGGGACGTATAGACCACCATCAGATGCTAAACCCTCTAAGAGAACATCACTAAACTGGAGAACCGGTGCGCCCCCTCGTGTACTTTCATACCTCATCGAAACCTCAGTCTCCTACGACACGAATCAGCGCACCAATATCACGCACTGCTTCAAGTTTTCGAAGCTCTGAAATTGTCTTCTGCATATCAGCTTCACGAGCCTTATGCGTTATAAAAACTAAGTGTGCAGTTGACTCTTTGCCCTCTTGATCCATCGAGCGAATAGAAACTCCATTTTCACCGAAAATGCCTGCTACTAAGGCAAGCACACCTGGAGCGTCATTCACATCTAGCTGCAAATAATAAGCGCTAATCATCTCTTCAATCGAGCTAATTGGCAACGAAGAAAGACGTCCAACGCTACTCACAGATCCTTGCTGGAGATTACGCGCAGTAGCTATTAGATCGCCGAGCATTGCGCTAGCGGTTGGTTTGCCACCAGCACCACGGCCATAAAGCATTACTTCATCAACCGCTTCACCTTCTACAAAAACAGCGTTAAAACTATCACGAACTGAAGCAAGCGGATGAGTATTCGGGATCATCGCTGGGTGCACTCGGATACCTATCTTCTCTCCGTCTCTTTCCACTACCGCTAGCAGCTTGATAACGTGCCCCATTTGTTTAGCCGCAGCTATATCATCGGCAGAAATATTACTAATTCCTTCTCGATACACATCGCTCACCGCTGCATTTACACCGAACGCCATCATCGCAATAATCGCAGCTTTTGCTCCCGCATCGTGGCCATCAACATCTGCGGTTGGGTCGGCTTCGGCAAACCCCAATGCCTGAGCCTCTGCTAGAACGTCAGAATAATTAGCACCATCTTCAGTCATTTTGGTCAAAATGAAATTAGTAGTGCCATTCACGATTCCCATCACCCGAGTTATTCGTTCTCCGATTAGCGACTCATTCAGCACCCGAATCAGTGGTACTGCCCCAGCCACCGCAGCTTCAAACATTAGATCCACGTTTCCTTCGGCAGCTGCATCAAACAGCTCTTTCCCGTATGTGGCAACCAATTCTTTGTTAGCTGTTATGACAGGTTTCCCGTTTCTCAACGCATCTAGAACTAGCTGTCGAGCCGGATTAAGTCCCCCTATTGTCTCAACAATTACATCTACCATTGGATCAGCAACCAACGCAGCTGCGTCAGAAGTAAGTATCTCGCTATCAATTTCAACCGGCCGGGCTAGCTTGCGGTTCTTAACAGCCACACCGATTATTTCTAAACTGATACCGGTTCGATTCGAAATTTGCTCTGCTTCTTTGCGGAGAATTGAGATGAAAGAGCTACCTACAGTTCCACAGCCTAGAACTCCGATTCGGACGGTGAAGTGGTCATTGCTCGACATGGGCTTTACGGTACCGGGCGCGATCGATTTAGTTCCAGTGAAATTGATTTCGACTTACAGAAGAGCATATTTCGCTATTCAATATCTAAACGAAGTAAGTCCTCTAGCATCTCTCCACGCACTACAAGTCGAGCTTCGCCGTTGCTAACAAAAACAACTGGCGGTCTTCCCATCCGGTTGTAGTTACTTCCCATCCCATGGCCATAGGCGCCAGTAACCGGAGTGGCTATTAGGTCTCCTACATTTAGCCCTTGAGGGAGTGACGCCTCGCGAATAATAATGTCGCCTGATTCACAATGACTTCCAACGATCCGCGCACGGTCTGGTCTAGGTTCTAGAACTCTTTGAGGAGCGAAGCTTGTGTACTCACTGCCGTAAAGAACAGGTCGAATGTTGTCTACGAATCCACCATCAACTGCAGCGTAGTTACGTATACCCGGAAGGGACTTAAAGGTTCCAATTGTATAAACTGTTATTGCTGCCTGTGCTGCAATCGCACGCCCAGGTTCAGCCAAGATTCGCACATCAGTTATTCCTAGACGTGCACAAGTATCTTTAGTTTGAGCACCCCACTCACTTATTGAAGCAGCAGTATCGTCTTCGACGTATGCCACTCCAAGACCGCCACCTATCGACAATTCAGGCAAATCCAATTCTTTGAAAAAATCAGAAACGACCACTAACGCTTTATCAAAACTCTCGATTCTGAATACTTGGCTACCGATGTGACTGTGGATTCCCAACAGATTGATTGCGTTAGACGCTTTAGCTCGGTCAACTGCAGCGCTCGCTGCGCCAGATTTGATTCCAAAACCAAATTTAGAATCTTCTTGTCCTGTCGATATGAATTCATGTGTCTCAGCTCTGATTCCGGGGGTTACTCGCAACAATACCGACACCACTTGACCGTCTTCGCTGTGGAGGTTTTCGAGCCGGTCAATCTCATCGGCTGAATCTACGACGATGCGACCAACACCATATTCACGAGCCATCTGAAGTTCTCTTACAGATTTATTGTTCCCATGAAACACGATGCGATTCCCCGGAACTCCGGCACGAATTGCTGTATACAGCTCTCCGGCGCTCGCTACATCTAGGCACATGCCTTCCTCGTTAACTAGCTTCGCCATTGCTATACAAAGAAAAGCTTTACCAGCGTATGCAACTTCGCTTCCAAAAGAAGCCACTGCCTCTCGGCACCTCGATCTGAGATGTTGCTCATCGTATACAAAAACCGGGGTGCCATACTCCGCCGCAATCTCAGCTATGTTGCATCCACCAATAGTCAACTCCCCATTTTCATCTACTTCACTTGAGTCCGGTAGCAGAGAAAAGGGAACTGGTGCAGTTGGCTCAATATTTACAGCTGCCGTAGCGTCAAATTCACTCATCGTTTCCCTTACATTTCCTCGGGCGCCGAAACACCGAGAAGGTCGAGGCCAATAGCTAACCCAATTCGTGCTGCTTCCACTAGCCAAAGACGAGCCTGTTGGATCTCAGTAGCCACATCAGAGCGTAATATAGGACAGTCGTGGTAGAAGCCATGGAACGAGGCAGCAAGCTCACGCACCCAGGTAGACACTTTGTGTGGTGACCTCTCTCGCAAAGCAAGATCTGAGACTTCAGGGAGTAGAGATAACACGCGAAGAAGTTCAAGCTCACGTTTCTCTACCAGAACCGACGTATCTACCAGACTTAAATCTTGTCGACCTACACCACGGTTAACGGCTTCTCTAGCAACTGCTGCGATACGAGCATGCGCGTATTGAACATAGAAAACGGGATTTTCGTTAGCTTTTTTAGATAAGGCATCTATATCTATTGTCTGTCGGGTATCAATCGATTGAAGTAGGTAAGCAAATCTCGCCATATCTGGCCCTACAGCTTCAACTAGCTCCCGAACTTCCACCATGGTCCCAGTTCGTTTAGACAGACGGACCTCTTCTCCATCTCGAACCAATGTTACGTTTTGACCAATAATGGCCTCATAAGATTCTTTAGGGTGCCCGAGCATCTGCATTGCTGCGCTCATGCGCGCTACATACCCATGATGATCAGCGCCGAGGATATCGATTACATGATCACCCCTCGAAAACTTCGAATGGTGATAAGCAATGTCCGGAAGGAAATATGTAGGTTCTCCATCGCTTTTAATCAACACACGGTCTTTTTCATCACCAAACTCAGAAGTCCGAAGCCAGGTTGCGCCTTCCCGTTCTTCAATCCACTTACTTTTTCGAAGCATCTCGATGATCTCATCCATTGCACCAGATTCGACTAACGACTGTTCACTTGCCCACATGTCAAAAAACACGTTCATAGACTCTAAGGAGCGGCTCACATCCGCCATCGCTCTTTGTTTTCCCCACATAACTGGATCAGCATCTTCAGGCATTTCATTTGCCCAGTCCGATACATACTCTCCTTGATATCCGTCTTCTGGAGGCGCTAAACCATCTCTTCTAGCAGCCAATGAGGCTCCGAAAAGTTCAGTCTGAACACCGCGATCATTAACGTAATATTCAGTGAAAGTCGCATAGCCGTGCCTCTTAAAAAGACGCGTTAACGCATCTCCATATGCTCCCCACCGCCCACCACCGGCATGTAATGGGCCAGTCGGGTTAGCAGAAACGAACTCCAGATTAACTGACTTTCCGATTCCTTCATCTGACCTTGCATAGCCCTCTTCGCCCAGAGAAATAACCAGACTCAGCACATCGTGAAGCCATGAATCTTTTAGCCGAAAATTAATAAAGCCAGGCCCAGCGATTTCAATAGCTTCAACATGACTAGGTAAATCTTCGTTCACTTCGTCAACAACACGCTGAGCTAATTCTCGAGGGTTAAGGCCTAGTTTTTTTGCGAATGCTAGAGCTACGTTAGAGGACCAGTCTCCATGCTCTAAGTTAGCTGGTCTCTCCAGATGGATTTCCGTGGCCGAAATATCTAGTCCCTGCCTAACGAGCGCAACATTGAGCGTCTCAGCTAACTGATCTCTATACACAGCCGACAACTTCCTCTAACACAAAACATCTTTATCAGATCAATCTAATCTTGATTCACAGAACCATCAGGCATCCAGACATCGACTGTACCTGAGCTTTTCGGCCTCTATGCACAGACTTTCTACAACTGACCAGATATCCCAACTCGCCTACACATTGCGGGCCTCCCCTTTCAATGCGCTACATTCTGGTATTAGCGTCATAAATTTTTCCCATGCCCTCGTAGCTCAGTGGATAGAGCAGTGGCTTCCGAAGCCATGTGTCGGCGGTTCAAGTCCGTCCGAGGGCGCAAAGTTATTAACGACATCTGATAGGTTGACTTAACTAACTAAAAATTTACGGGGAGCTCGGGTCATCCGGGCTGAGAGACCAGCTGCACGCGTTGGTGACCCACCGAACCTGATCTGGGTAATTCCAGCGGAGGGAAGTATGTTCCATCTACGTAAAGTCCTGGCTCCAGTTTTTATTTCATTGGGCTTGATAACCGCATGCGGATCAGACAAAGCTCTACCTAATGAGCAAGGGTCAAGTTCCACCGGGGAAGTTTCCGCAGAGACAACAGAACCGACAAAGACGATACGCCTAGTCACACATGGGTCATTCGCCGTTTCAGACGACATATTTGTTCAGTTCGAAGAGCAAACCGGTATTCGAGTTGAAGTACTCATGAGCGGCGACGCTGGGACCATGCTTGCCGAATCTATTCTCACCGCCGGCAACCCAATCGGAGATGTCATATTTGGCATTGACAACACGTTTATGCAGCGAGCTATAGAAGCAAACGTTTTAGAACAATATGAATCTCCACAGCTCGAGATAGTTCTAGATGAGTTTGAAATTGATGACCTTCACTACCTAACACCAATAGATTTCGGAGATGTTTGCGTAAATTATTGGATCGACAGTTTTCCTTCCAATCAACCCACAAAGCTTTCTGACTTGACGCAACCTCAATACGCCAATCAACTCGTCGTGCAAAATCCCGAAACGTCATCTCCTGGCTTAGCATTTTTACTTGCCACCATCGCTGGAACTCCAGACTGGGAACAGTATTGGAAAGACCTGAGGGACAATGGGGTTGCAATCACTAGCGGTTGGGAAGATGCCTACTACGGAGAATTTAAAGCTGGCGGCGGTGATCGTTCGATGGTCGTTTCTTATGCCTCTAGCCCGCCTGCAGAAGTTCTATATGCTGATCCACCGACAGACCAAGCACCAACAGCGGTACTTCTTGATTCCTGTTATCGCCAAATAGAATTTGCTGGAATATTGGCCGGGACTAAGCACCGAGAAGCGGCAGAATCTCTGATTGATTTCATGCTCAGTCCACGTTTCCAAAATGATGTTCCCCTTAACATGTTTGTTTTTCCGGTGATTGAAGGTGCTGTGCTGCCACAGGAATTCATCGATCATGCACAAGTTGCAGAGTCACCATTAGTAATTGACCCTGCTGAAATCGAATCCAACAGAGACACGTGGACAGATCGCTGGGTAGAAATCGTTCTCGGCTAGATTGAGGTTAGATTCATGACTCTCATGCAGAGCTCTTGATAATGATTAAAGCCTTACGGACAATCATCGCTGTAGTTCTATTTTTAGTTCCGATTATTTTTATTTCTTGCTTTTTTCTGTATCCGGTTGCAGCTATTCTGTGGAACGGATTGCAGTCCCAGGACCATCTCAACCAACTCACCGAGGTTCTACGAACACCAAGATCACAAAAAGCAATTTGGTTCACTTTTTGGCAAGCCACCATTTCTACAGTAATCACAATCTTGGTTGCGTTGCCTAGCGCAGCACTCATTTCGAAGATGAAAAAACGCTCCCGCAAGTGGGCCCGAGCCGCAATCACCGTTCCATTTGTTCTACCTACAATCGTCGTTGCTGGGGCATTTGAAGCTGTATTCAAACAGCTCGGTATTGATAGAGGGCCTCTCAGTCTTCACCACACATCTTGGGCAATTATTTTAGCTCACGTATTCTTCAACTACGCAGTTGTAGCTAGGACAGTCGGCTCGTTCTGGAGCGGCCTTGATTATCGGGTCGAGGAGCAAGCGCGCCTCCTCGGGGCAAATAAATGGCAAGCGTTTTGGCAGGTTACTTTTCCTGCTCTAAAACCAGCTATTTACGCTTCTGCTGTTATCACATACCTTTTTTCTTTCACGTCCTTCGGAATTATCCTCGTCCTCGGTGGACCTAGAAAGGCAACACTCGAAACTGAGATTTACCGATACGCAATAACAAGAAGCGACTTTCAATCAGCATCTTCTCTGGCGCTTGTGCAGCTAATAGCAGTTCTATTTCTAATAATTGTGAGCACAAGACTGGAGCGGGGGAAACCCGCACCCAAGTCAATTTCATATCGTTCCTCAGAACAATTTTCTCTCAAATTTCGTTTAACTAACTGGACTCTTGTGTCGATGTTTCTTGGCGGGCCGATACTCACACTTTTTTTACGATCTTTTTCAGTCGGTGATGGTTACGGAATCTCCCACTACCAGGCCCTCGCCTCTCGTGTCCCTCAACTCCCAGCAACGGCCCTCAGCGCAATTCTCAATTCACTTATTTTTGCCACAGTTGCGACTTGCATAGCTCTAGCTGTTGGGATTCTTGCTTCTCTGCAGATAGTGCACGGCAAACGTGGTCTACGCTCCCTTTTTGATCTTGGCCTGACACTTCCGCTTGGAACTTCTGCCGTTACCATTGGGTTTGGCATCTTAATTGCTCTTGATGAGCCACCTCTTGATCTCAGGACATCGTGGTGGATCGTGCCCATTGCACACGCTCTAATCGGAACCCCCTTTGTTATAAGAACTATGGTTCCTGCGCTTCGACACATAAATCCAAAAATTCGGGAAGTGGCAGCTACTTTAGGCGCCGCCCCACATCAAGTACGGCGTGCAATAGACCTACCGATAGCAATGCGCGGAGCCCTAGTCGGCGCAGCTTTTTCTTTTGCTGTGTCTATTGGAGAGTTCGGCGCAACAAGCTTTCTCCCAAGGAGGCCCGAAACTTTAACCGCTCCCATCGCCATGTTCCGACTGCTTTCAACTCCGGGAGACTTACTCCGAGGTCAAGCCATGGCTCTATCAGTTATTCTCGCGCTCATTGTCGCCACTACTGTTGTGGTAATCGAGTCGACCAAAGCTGGTTCAGAAGGGAGTTTCTAATGTGGCGGTTAGAACAACTTGCTGTTCAGTTCGATGGTAAACCGGCTATCGAGAACTTCTCAGCTCAGTTCGATAAAAATCAAATAACAGTTATCTTGGGTCCCAGCGGATCAGGAAAATCTACTTTACTCCGAGTTATAGCTGGTCTTCAGAAGCCTGATAGCGGCCAATTTTTTATTGATGACTTAGATGCAACTGAGCTTCCCTCACACCAAAGAGATATTGGCTTGATGTTTCAAGACCATACGCTTTTCCCACACCGTAATGTAAGCCAAAATGTCGAATTCGGATTACGTCTGAAAAAAATCCAAAAGCAAGAGCGGCGAAGGATTGTAGATGAAATGCTTGAGCTCGTAGGTCTGGAGGGCTTTAACGCTAGGGACGTCTCCAGCCTCTCTGGCGGAGAAGCCCAACGGGTGGCATTAGCTCGAGCTCTAGCACCCCGCCCTTCCTTATTGTTACTTGATGAGCCGCTAGGCGCTCTAGATAGACCATTAAGAGACCGACTAACTCATGAGTTACCTAAAGTACTTCGAACCACTAAAACTTCTGCTATTCACGTCACACACGATCATGACGAAGCTTTTGCTATAGCCGACAAACTTATAGTGATGGATAGTGCGAAGGCACTGCGGATAGGATCGCCAATGGACGTTTACAATGATCCGAGATCTGAAACTGTCGCAAAATTTTTGGGCCATAGCAACTTCGTTAAAATTGGCGACCAAAGAAAAGTAATTGCTCCCCAAGCTGCGAGTGTTGACCCAAACGGAAACGTGCCGGCAGTGGTAACCGACGTGCGCCTATCAACTGGATTACAAGAAACATTTTTCGCCACAAATCTTGGTCCACTCAAATTCCGACTGAACGAATCATTGTCAGTCGGCACATCAACGATCTTACGAATTGACCTGGATCAAGCAGCTACGATAACTAGTTCCTAAGCATGACTAAGTCAGTAAACATAAGGTCCGACTGGATCGTTTTATTGTAGACAGAAGCAATGTTTTAGCTATGTGCGAGTCGGAACAAAAATCTACATAGTCTCTATAAAAGTTAATTTTTTCTAAGTATGGTTGCACCTACAAAAACGGCCATGCCGGTGTTCAACCGACATAATGTTGTGCTACCTAGAAGGCACCCTAGAGCAGATTTTAGCCACACGAGCCTGTGTTCTAGAAGAGCGTTTCGAATTCGGGTCAGTTCGCGTGACACTTCCCTGTGGTCAAAGAGTACGCACAGTTTGGAGTCGTTCCGTTTAAGTCCAGAATCTCGACGATTCGCCAAGTCTGTTTATTTGCATCGAATTGACTAAAATCCGAACCCTCAATATAAAACGCGTCCGCAGCGCCGTTAAATTCAGTTTTTATTCCATCAAGAATCATCGGGTTCGCAACGTTCAGACTTCGAACGGTGAGGATAAAGTTGGTTCTCGTGAGTCCACCCGGAAGCTCAGAAGCTATCCGAAGGCTTTCTACCCACGGATAGGCGTAACCGTAGCCAATGCCTATCAATGAAATATTTGGATCCAGGCCGCGCTCTGTCATTTGCTTTCGAGCCCAATTAATAAATGGTTCTTTATGGAATTGTTGGTCTGTCATATCTTTCATACCACCGCCTACAACCCACCACCCATCTGCTGCCTCGCCAGCTGGCGCCATGTAGGCACCAATTACTTTGCATACCTGAGGAGTAAACGCAGCCTTTAACGTCTCTGTAATTCCTGTTGCGGCTGCTTCTTGAATTGCTAGCAAACAAGGATTGCCAGCTGTCATAGAAATCAACACGTCAGGCTTCGAAGCTTTTATAGTCGTCATTTCGTTAGCAACCGATGGGGCTGCTGGATCATGTCTCACCACTATGAATTCGCTAATAATTTCTGGGTTCTCATCGGCGAAAGCCTTGAAACCCAGTTCGTACGCTAAGCCAAAATCGTTATCCATTACCAACGCGGCCACTTTGACCGGCAAAAAATCTGCCAGATTCCTCTCAATCCAAGTACCCCAGAGCATCGCTTCTGTCGAATAGGAAAGGTAGATGCTACTTGTCCATGGGTGATTCTCCGGATCACCGAATGCCGGATGACCCGAAAGGTAGAACGGCTGAGGAATACACTCACTGTTAATTTTGTCGTATACAGCCAGGCCGTTAGGCGTCCCCAGGTTATTGATAGCAAAAACGTTGTCGGCTTCTATTAATTCCTCAACGTGCTCGATAGTTTGCGATGCTACGTATCCATCATCGTACGAAATCCATTTTATTTTTTTGTCATCGATTCCGCCCGTTTCATTAATAAAGTCAAAATATGCTGACATTCCGACAGTGATATTGCCATAAGCAGCTAGGTTCCCTGATTTGACAATAGTTTGGCCAAAAGATATCTCGTTTTCGGTAATGCCGGCCCCATTGTCCCAGTCTTCCGGGCAATTATTAAGATCCACTGAAAATCCACTTGGACCCCTCAAGACGTTGTCATCTCCCACTCCCCAGGACCCGGCAGTTATTTTTTCTGTCAAATTTTTAATGAGATCTCTTCGCTGGAGCTCTGCCTGTTCCCAGACAAATTCAACATTGTTGAGCGCAGGTCTTTCTCTAGATTCTGATGAAACACCATCTACCGGATAACGCTGGTCGTCTTCGGTGCAGCTACTGACAATTCCAGTTATCGCAAATATCATTACAAGAATCAAAAAGCTCACAGTTTTCCTATGGCGAGATGACTCAACCGTATTTAACTCATCAGAAAAAATTTTCACCGAATTCAACTCTCTCGCTGTCAGAGCTCAGACCGAACAATTAACGTTATGAGCAGGACAGAAGCTAGCAATTCTCGTTCTAATTCGTTAATGATATGTGACGTAAGTCACCTATCATTGTTTAGAAAACAAACTTAGATTGTTAAGGCCGCAACCATCTCACTAATATCACTAATATTTGCGACACAATCGTACAAATTGACTACGAGATACTGAGTCAATGACCATCTAACAATCCTCTTATTTTTTAGAAGACCATCCGGTAATTTCGGTTCTTTCAATAACTATTGCAGCACCCAATGGTCGCTTCTCGAGATATTGCGGATAACGCGCTTGCAAAAGCTCTAGTGCAGCCTCATACTCTGCACCGCTTTCGTATACACGAGCTCTGCCACGCATACGCACCCACCAGAGTTGCTCCCAGTCCTGGTCGTCATAGTGGTCAACCAAAAGCGTTACTTCTGGAAACTGTCGTATATTATCCAGACGCTTCAACTCAATAGTTGATTTTCTCTTATGGTCGATAGCAGTAACAATCAAACTTTCGTCATATGCGAAAGTAATTGGAACTAGGTCCACTCTTCCATCTGCACGAATCGTTGCCAATGTGGCTACTCGGGCATCAGAAACCAAATCTAAGAGCTCTTGTTCGTTCATGAATCCTCGGGAAATAAGAAGGGTTAGCAGTGTTATCAGAGCGACCAATGGCCACACGGGAAGCTTTGTTAGGCTATCTGTAGCCAACCGTTGGCCCAACTGCACGTAGATCGGCGTATTCTTTACATATGGCTGTTACCGAAACTCCTCCGGAAAATATAACCAAGGAACGTTGGACGTTCCAGTGGAAAGAGCTACATGATGAAGTCATTACATCAGGTCTCTGCACCGGCTGCGCCGGATGCGTGATTAGCTGCCCTCATGACGTAATAGGGTATAACCATGAACAGGGAGGATTTAAACCCTTCCACATTGAAGACGAACTAGGTCCAGAGGATTGCGGACACGGGCAAAAAGGCTGCACTAGTTGTACTCGTGCCTGTCCACGTTTTCGAACCTGGGAAGATGAGGCAGATGATTTTCTTTTCGACCGAAGCAGAGAAGAAAACGAACCCTCAGGAATTTATAAGGACATTATTCTCACAAGAGCGTCCGATGACTTCATCCACGAAGTCGGTCAAGATGGAGGCTTAGTCTCAGCAATTCTTATTTGGTCTCTCGAACATGGATACATTGACAGTGCCTTAACTTCATATGTAGGCGACGGAGAAGGCAGCCAGTGGACTGCGTCACCTGGAGTGGCCTACAACCGTGACGACGTGATTCGCGGTGCTGGCAGTCGTTACACATACTCAGCGAACACGCTTGCCTATGGTGAAGCTATTGAAGCTGGCTCCAAAAAAATTGCACTTGTAGGGATGAGTTGCCAAAGCTCTATTATCCCTGTAGCCAAATCACGCAAGATAGGCAAAGTAGGCAACCGCTTCGCGCTCAATATAGGGCTGCTCTGCTCCAAATCTTTCGACGAAGCGATTTTCGAAGAGCTATTTGAACAAAAATACGGTCTAGATAGACGAACAATCAAAAAAACAAACATTAAAGGTGTCTTCCAAATCTGGACGCACGACGGTGGCTATTACGAAATTAATTTAAAAGAGTGTCATGCTTGGACCAGAGAAGGCTGCAACCACTGTCCAGATTTCGCGGCCGAACACGCTGATATCTCCACCGGAGGAATTGGTAACTTCAGCAACTGGACGTTAACAATTGTCCGAACCCCTATCGGTCGAGAAATAATTATGAAAATGCTCGAGGATGGTTCCTTAATCGGCAGACCGGGAGATGACGATCCGGGAGCCATTGCGCTTATGCATAAACTCAGCGAAAAATCTCGTAAACGTTGGCCAGATTTTGCTTCGCCGAAACCTGCGCTACTCCCGATTCCAACGCGGAAATAAAAACTGGTTTAAGAACCTGATCTAAGTAAATCCAGCGCAAAAAATCTTTAGCCAGGTCAATTCAACCCTAAGCCGGCTAGCTCGCGCGCTGCAATGAAAACATCATCTAACATTTGCTCAGTTAATCGCCCCGTAAAAGTATTTTGCTGACTCGGGTGATACGAAGAAACTATGTAGCCACCGGCAAAACCTTTCCCAACCGGTGTGTTCTCCGGTATTGGGACAGTAACTCCATGACCAAATTTAGGTCGAGGTTTGATATTTATTAAATTACAAATCACTTGATACCCAAACTGCCCTAATGCCACCACAACTTTAACCTGTGGAAGTAACTCAAGTTCACGAACTATGAAGGGTTGGCATCTATCGCGTTCCAGAGGGGTTGGCTTATTCCCCGGAGGAGCACATCTCACCGCCGCAGTTACATAAGCACTATCAAGGCGAAGACCATCATCCAGCGACTCAGCTAACGGCTGATTGGCAAAACCTGTCCTGAACAGTGAACCGAACAAAAAATCTCCTGACCGATCACCTGTGAAAACACGCCCAGTTCGATTTGCCCCATGAGCCGCAGGCGCAAGTCCAACAACTAAAACTTTGGCCAACGGATCGCCAAACCCTGGAACACCAGCACCCCAATATTCATGTTGCTCATAAGCAGCTCTTTTCTCAAGCGCTACTTTTTCTCGCCATTCAACCAGCCTTGGACACAATCGGCAGCTTCCAATGTCCGATGAGAGCATCTCTAGAGAGTCCATACCTTAAAGAGTGGCACAGCGATGTGCTATTACCTCTTTCATCCAGCTACGGTCGTCTATGTGGCACCTTCAAAAAAACCAACTCTCGTTTTATTAGTTAGGCACGGTCGCACCCCAACGACCGGGATCGAGCTATACGGACGTAAACCCGGAGTTCACTTATCCGAAGAAGGAAAAAGTCAAGCGATAGAAGTGTCAGAACGGATTCGCAAGATTGGTACTACCAAAATCACCGCTGTTTACGCCAGCCCCTTGGAACGAACTAGAGAAACAGCTGCACCCATTGCTAAAGCGGTCGGGCAAAAGGTGAAGAAAGTCTCAGGTCTCCTAGAGCTGGACGTCGGCGAATGGACCGGTAAGAAGCTAAGCGAACTGAGAAAACTCAAAGCTTGGGACACAGTCCAAAAGTATCCAAGCGGTTTTCACTTTCCAGGCGGAGAGTCTTTTCTCGCAATGCAGACCCGGATGGCATCTACAATTGCCATGCTCGTGCAACGCCATTCTTCTCAAACAATTGTCGCCGTTAGCCACGCAGACCCTATTCGGGCACTTGTAGCTCACGCCATGGGGACACATCTTGATTTATTTCAGCGAATTGTAGTGTCTCCGTGCTCCGTCACTGCCATCCTGTACACGTCGTCTGGACCTGTTGTGTTAGCAGTAAATAATACTTCAAACCTGACCGATCTTAGCCCTGCATAATCGGCATCGCCGATCTACACAAATGAGACAAAATGAGCGATAGTTTTGAACTTCGAAACCCCGACAACTTTGTTGCCGGAGTAGTAGGCGAGCCCGGCGAGCGTATTTTCTTTCTCCAGGCCAGCGAAGAAAACCTCGTAGTAACAATGAAAGTTGAAAAAGGACAAGTTCAGTCTTTAGCAAGCTACTTAGCTGATGTTCTAGATGACCAAAGTGAAAAACCTGCAGCAAGTTCAATCTCAAATATGGTTGAGCCCCCAAACGCCATTTGGACTGTTGGTGCACTCGCAATTGCTGTCGAAGAAAACACTAAGGCATTAGTCGTAATTATTCAAGAGCTGGTTGACAACGAACAAGACAAGCCAGCAGAAACACATATTCACCTGACACCCAGTCAAGCCAAAGCATTTATAGATCACGCCTTATTCCTAATTGAATTTGGTCGCGACTTCGGCCGCCAGAATGGACACAAACCAATTGGTGAATGAAAAACAACCGGAAAATGAGCGAGATGATTCCGAGCCCTTGTTTGATTCTGCTGCTTACCTGAACATGGCTTCAAAGGTTTTGAGCGAAGGCAGTATTGACGTTTTAGGCCGAATGCCTTATAGCTCAAATGCAACTCTTTTAACCGATGTAACTCTTGGTGATCAAAAAATATCTGCTATCTACAAACCGGTGAAAGGCGAAAAGCCACTTTGGGACTTTCCGGCAGGGTTACACCGACGAGAGATCGCCGCGTTTATCCTTAGCAAAAATTTAGGATGGGGCATTATTCCCCCTACCGTTGAAAGAGACGGACCATTTGGCATCGGCTCACTCCAACTATTTATTGAAACTGACTATCAGGAACACCATTTTACACTGGTTGATGATTCCACTAACCATGATTATTTGAAGAAAATGTGCGTTTTCGATCTGATTGCAAATAACACGGATAGGAAATCAGGCCACTGTCTAATTTCGCACTGGGGGCAAATATATGGAATCGACCAGGGGCTCTGCTTTTCCGAAGACTTCAAGCTACGAACTGTTATTTGGGACTTTGCCGGAGAAGCGATTGCTGAAGATCTTCTGAACTCAATCCAACTAGCTATCGAAAGTTATTTTGACTTCTTAGATTCATGGTTAACAACTACTGAAATCAATGCCATGACGAAAAGATCTAGTTGGCTTTTATCAAACCCAGTTTTTCCTTCAGACGATGGCCATCGATGGCCTTGGCCATTGGTCTAAGACTAAAAGACTAAAAGACTAAAAGACTAAAAGACTAAAAGACTATGGAGTAGCTCCTACTGGTCTCTCTCCATAACTAAACTTTTAGTCTAGAAACCAAATTACCTTGCTTTTAAGTTCTCAATAAGCGCTGGCATCACCTTATGTACATCACCGACGATACCGAGGTCGGCAACGCTAAATATAGGTGCTTCAGGGTCTTTATTAATCGCTATGATTACTTTAGAGCCCTTCATTCCTACAAGATGTTGCGTCGCTCCAGAAATCCCACAAGCAAAATAGAGGCTAGGTTTCACTACTTTACCCGTCTGTCCGACCTGCTTGGAATAAGGGACCCAACCTGCATCAACAATGGCACGGGAAGCTCCTGACGCTGCGTTCAAAAGGCCAGCAAGCTCTTCAACTAACTCATACGCTTCTGGTTGCCCTAAACCACGACCGCCTGAAACTACAACCGCTGCACTATCTAGCTGTGGACCAGACCGTTCCTCTACAACTCGTCCGGTCACTATGGCAGTACCTGAATTTCCAGGGTCAGCAACTTCTAACATGTTCACTTCAGCAACGGGGCCGCCGATAGATTCAGCGTCAAAGGATTTAGGTCGGAAAAGCGCTAAGGATGGCCCATCATTTCGAAAGGCAGTAAAAATATTTTGTGTTCCACCGAAGACAGGCTCCTCTAAAACGAGCACTCCATCTTCAACCGCCGCACCGACGTTATTGGTAACTACAGGCTGATCTAGTCGCACCGACAATCGCGCCGCTGTATCTCGTCCATCTGGCGTTTGACCGAAGAAAATGGCATCTGGCACATTTGAAGCCACGAGACTAGCAAGTGACGCAGCAGCGTGAGCGCCCACTAACTTGCCTTCTGCTCCTCCCATTGCATGTACTTTTGAAACGCCATGGGCACCAAGGCTTTCTGCCATCGAGCTACCATCTTCCAGAACGAATGCTTCCACATTCTCTGTGAGGCCACGTGCTGCTCTTATCAGCTCGAGCGTCAGAGTCGTTGGCCCAGACTCGTCACCTTCAGCGAAAACCATAATTGTATTAAGTGACATAATTAAACTCCTCAGATGACCTTGAGCTCGCCGAGAAACTCAGCGATTCTTTGATGAGCATCACCATCATCTACGATGATCTCTCCTGATTCGCGTTCTTCGGCTTCTGTAACGCGAATTGTTTCCTGGCGGGCTCCAACTAGGCCCACGGTATTCAAGTCGATTCCTAAACCTTGAAGATCCAATGCCTCTACAGGCTTTTTCTTCGCAGCCATTATTCCTTTGAAAGAGGGGTAACGAGGCTCAACTACACCTGCAGTCACTGAAAGCAACACAGGCAGCTTGCATTCTACATCGTCATAGCCAGCCTCGGTTTGCCGCTGTACTTTGACCGTATCGCCATCAATGGATATTTGCTTTGCGAACGTAACGGAGGGTAGGTCCAAGACGCCAGCAACCATCTCCGGAACCGTGCCGGTATAACCATCAGATGATTCAACACCAGCGAGAATCAGATCTGGTGACAAACGCTTAATAGCGGCTGCCAACACTTTGGCTGTTCCCAGTGCATCAGTACCTGCGAGATTTTCATCGCTCACTAGGATCGCATCATCTGCTCCCATAGCAAGAGCAGTACGCAAACCACTCATCTCATTATTAGGTGCCATCGACACTAATGAAACTTCACCACCTCCAGCTGCTTCAACTAGCTGTAACGCCATCTCCACACCATAAGAATCAGATTCATCGAGAATGAGCTTGCCATCCCGTTTCAAAAGATTTGTGGTTGGATTCAATTCACCAGGCAAAGCTGGGTCGGGAATTTGTTTTACACATACAACGACCTTCATGTTTCAGAGTCTGCCGGCACACAGGCCAAGAACCAAATGATCTGCAATAAAAATAGGTTCTACCTATAGTGAAGCTAGATCAACTAAACAGTAGCGGGGTCGATTAGATAGATAGGAGAGATTTAATTTAATGAAAGTTCTTCTACTGGTTAATGGTTCTGCGTCTTCGGTTACGGCTCGAGCACGCGTTCTCATCCAAAGCATTATCGCCGAGAATCACGATGTTGAGTTGGCTTTGACGAGTCGGCGAGGGCACGCATCTCGACTGGCCCGAGGGGCCGCTTCGACGGGTACCAAAATAGTTTTTGTTCTTGGCGGCGATGGAACTCTCAATGAAGCAGCCAATGGATTAGCTGGCTCTGATTGCGCATTGGCTCCTCTTCCAGGAGGTTCTACAAATGTGTTCGCTAGAACTCTTGGCATTCCCGATGATCCCTTAGAAGCTGTGAGGTCACTCTTGTCAGCGATTGATGCCAATCAGATTCGATCTGTGGGGCTTGGTGAGGTGGACGGAAGATATTTTCTTTTTCATTGCGGAATGGGTTTCGACGCTGCTGTTGTTCAGCAGGTAGAGCGTAAAGCAGCGCTAAAACGCTATGCCGGTCACCCGCTCTTCATTTGGGCTGGATTTAATACTTGGCTAAACCACTACGATCATTCATCGCCCAGAATGAGCGTGGAACACGGCGACAAGCTCATAAACGATAGTTATTTTACAGTGGTATTGAACACCAACCCTTACACCTACCTTGGCCACCGACCATTGTCTCTCGCTCCTGCAGCAACTCTGGACAATGGTTTAAGTCTTGTTGTATTGCGGACGATGGCGTTTAAACCAGTCATGTCTATAGTCAAAGATCTTATTTCGGGAAAACAGCTACGAGAAGGCAATACCTTGCACTTAGCTGACAACCTGCCTGAAATCGAGATAGCCGGACACAAGCCTTTCCCATATCAACTCGATGGGGATTTTTTAGGAGAAGTCTCATCTTTGAAGTTCACTTGGGTGCCAGAAAAACTTCGGTTAGTTTGTCCACTTTTGCCATAACTATTCACTACCCGACGTCCGAGATCAGGGAAGTTAGTTATGACACAGTCGACGCCCATCGCAACTAGTTCACCGAGTCGCTCTTCGTCATCGACCGTCCAGACGCACACCGCCAAGCCTTCGCTTTGAGCCTCGTTGACACGGGACTGATCTACAAGCGAGTCAGCAGGATGCAAGGCGTTAAAGCCCATAGCTAACCCGTACTGGATTGCTTGCTCAAAATTCTGGTCAGAAAACAAATACCCAATCAGGATTTCTGCATCAAATTCACGAATTGCCTCAAGACAAGCTCTATTAAATGAAGAAACAAGAATTCTATTTTTAAGATTTGTGTGAGTCCGTACAACTTTCAAAAGCTCGGGAATTCCTCGCCCACCTTTTGTAAACCTTTGGTCATCAACATCATTTTTTATTTCAATATTTACAAAACTTTCTCCGCAAGCATCAAGAGCTGCAGGAAGCAGGATCACAGATCCAGGCAGCGCACTAGATGCCACTTGGGACACATCGCGTCCATCGCTTAGTTGTGGATCGTGATGAACTGCAAGAAAACAGTCTGAGGTTAAACGAACATCAAGCTCTACTCCATCAGCACCAAGTTCTATAGCTTTAAGAAATGCTTCTGCTGTATTTTCTGGAAATAAAGAGGAAGCCCCCCGATGTGCAAGGACCAAAGTCACTAGTTATAGACCCAACTTTCAGTATGTAATAAAAAATCTCTTGTCTCACCTTGAATGCAGATGTAGGATAACTAGTCGCTGAAAAAATATCTTTTTAGGGCGTGGATCTCAGAGAATGAGTCTGCGAGCTGTCCGTATCTAAACTTTCTCGCCACACCCCTAAACGCCAGATCTTAATAATGCGAAATTATCGCTTGTAATGAAATTAGCAAGCAGCACCCGGAGGAAAGCCCCATATGACCACCAGAGGAACAGTACTTCTTGAGAGCAGCCTATGGCAGAACCATGCCAAATGCCGAGACGTCGATCCTGCGGTTTTTTTCCCAATTGGTAGCACTGGTTCAGCGCTACGAAAAATAGCCGTCGCCAAAGCTGTATGCGAAAACTGCGCCTGTGTCGAGGTGTGTCTCGATTTTGCTTTAAAAACTAATCAAGACTCTGGGGTTTGGGGTGGTGCTTCCGAAGAAGAGCGACGCCAAATTCGTCGTGAACGAAATGCTTCCTTGAGGAATGCCGGATAACAGACAGGGAGCTTAGCTCCTGTTCAATTACTCAGCAGACGCGATCGGGACCTGCACTAAGGCTTCCGAACCCGATGAATTGATCCTGCGTCGCATTGTTATGCCTCCACCTAATTCAGAGCTAGCTAAAGCGCGGATAATCGAAGTTCCAAGCCCTCGCTGTTCTTCTATGTTGAAATTTGGCGGCAATCCAATCCCGTCATCTAATACTTTCATAACTAAAGTGTTAGCTTCAGGCCTCGACAAATGAACTTCGACTGTGCCTGCTAAGCCGTCAACCAAGGGCGAATCACTTGGGAACGCATGATCAACAGCATTTTGAAGTAACTCATTTAGAACCACGGCTAACTGGGTAACCACGACTGACGGGACTAACCCGACATCACCATGAACCGAGAACTCCACCGGCCTTTCTTTAGACGTAAAACTATCTTGCGCAGTTCGAGCTAACAATTGAGCTACTTCGAACAAGCTAACGTCATCAACTGAAACGTTCGCTAATGTCTCGTGAACCAACGCGATCGCCCGAATCCGTCGGACCGACTCTTCTATCGCAATTTTTGCCTCAAATGACTCGAGGCGTCTTCCTTGTAATCGCAATAACGAAGTGATCGTTTGAAGATTGTTTTTTACTCGGTGATGAATCTCACGAATAGTTGCATCTTTAGACAAAAGTAGACGATCTCTTCTTCTTAACTCCGTAACGTCTCTCAGTAAAATAATAGTTTCACGAGGTCCAGAATTATGAAAAATTGGAACAGCCATGGCCTGAACAATTACTTCAGATTGTTCTATCTCGTGCGCTACAGGAACAGTTGCGGTAATCAGATCACTAATGACTTCCTGACCAAGTTTTAGATGTTCTAACTTTCGCCCTGTCACATTTCCAACTACACCAATCCGATGAAGATTGCTGAGAGCATTCGGTGAGATGTACTCGATTCGTCCATCTTTATCCAGGACCAAAAGACCATCTCCGACTCTTGGCACCTCGTCTAGATTGACGTCTTCGTCGCGTAGTGGAAAAAGTCCTGCCGAGATCATTTCTGAAAACCGGTCGAATGTCTCTAGGTAGTTACGCTCAAGCTCGCCAAAATCTCGTTTCGTCAAAAAGTCTGGCGAGACTTCACGACTTAGCACCGCTATCACGTCAGGTCCAAATACAACTGGAATAGAAGTTACCCTCGCAAGTCGATTACTCGGCTTTATCGGAACTTCGCCTTCGACCGTATGTCCAAGTTCATAAGACTGAAATATTAGGGGGCGCTCGGCATTGTTCACTTTCATACCAACGTGGTCATCTTCATACAAAGTTTGACCAGTTGTCGGTCTGATTTGACTAACGACAGCGAACTTTTTACTTCCGACTTCTGCCGGCACAAATAGAAGCAAGTCGGAAAAAGATAAGTCTGCAAGCAGACCCAGCCAAGGAACAAGTCTTTTCAGATGAAGCAACTGCTCTGGAGTAAGTGCTGATCCAAGACGGTTCAACTCGGCGAGGGTAGGCATTAAACACCAAAATAGCTGCTAGCTAGCTGAGGTGCGGTTTTAACTGGACTATTCTGCAGAAAAACCGATACGCCTGTCTGAGGTACTACCCAACTCGACATAAGCAAGTTGGGCGGCAGGCACGCCTATTTGCCGTCCATCACGGTCGGTTAGCCACAAGGTTCCTGTTTTTGCAGTTATTGCCGCTTCTACGTCTGCTCTAACGCCGGCGGCGGTTTCATCAGCTACTTCAAGATTAAGCTCTCGTACTACGTTCATAATACCGATTCGGATATCCACGCAAATTTTCCTCTTCAAAATATTGTTGGGGAACCCCAGTTGGTTTCTCTGAAAGTTACTTTACGGGTAGACGCGACCAGGACCACTACGAACTACAAGAGAGCTGTGAACATCCAGGCTTAGTTCGCGCCCAATCAGGGCGCAATTCCGCATATTTTTGATTGTTTGCCTGGTCGTCATATGGATGCCTCATCACATCCAGTAGTTCATTTACTAGCTCGTTGTTGCCAACTTCAGCCTGCTCAATTGCTATTTGACTCAGATAGTTACGCAAAACAAACTTAGGGTTAACAGCGTTCATGCTTTCACGACGTTCAGCATCGTGAATATTTAGTAAACGTAACCGAGTGGCATAAGCATCGGCGAACGCTTGTATCTGGGCTTCTTTCTCTAGATCCAGATCTTCTGGTTTGTAGTGAGATTTTTTGAGTGGATTAATCCGGTCATATGCGCCAATCTCGGCGCTACTAGAAACTTCTGCTAATTGCCGCCAGAAGATGGTCATATCAGTCTCGGTCAGTTCCAACACTTTGAGCGCCAAATCAGCTATCTGTTTATTTGGTGCTTCCGAAAGATTTGGCAGACCAAGTTTAGCTGCCATCATCACAGCCCACTTTTTTTCATACAAAGTTTTGTATTTATCTATGGCAGCTTGCAACGGCTCAACCTCCCCTATCAGCGGGTACAAGGCATTCGCTAATTGAGCTAAATTCCAGTGAGCAACTTGCGACTGGTATCCATAGCGGTAACGCTTTTGAGCGGCATCAGTCGTGTTCGGGGTCCAATCTGGATCATAGTTGTCCAGCCAGCCGTAGGGCCCATAGTCAATAGTCAAACCAAGAATTGACATATTATCCGTATTCATTACTCCATGAACGAATCCAACTCTCATCCACTCAACAACCATTTCAGCGGTACGAGACACCACTTCATTCAAAAAGAGAACATACTTGTCAGGGTCAAGAACATCGATCTCTTGAAACTGGGTTTCTATAACAAAGTCAGCCAATTTTCTGAGGTTCTCAATGTCTTCCCGAGAAGAAAAAATTTCGAAGTTACCAAATCTGATAAACGAAGGAGCGACTCGGCAGACGATAGCTCCCGGCTCAGGCTTCACATTGCCGTTATAAAACATGTCTCTCATCACAGCATCTCCGGTTCCCACCAGGCTTAACGCTCTCGTAGTCGGAACTCCCAGATGGTGCATCGCCTCGCTGCAGAGAAACTCACGAACTGATGATCGCATTACAGCAAGACCATCAGCGGATCGAGAATACGGAGTAGGTCCGGCTCCCTTTAGCTGCAGCATCTGATGTTGACCATTTACATCAACTATCTCCCCTAGTGCGATAGCTCGACCATCACCTAGTTGCCCGGCCCAATGCCCGAATTGATGGCCGCCGTAGCACATCGCATGAGGGTCCATGCCTGGTAAATTCTTTGCGCCACTCAGAACTGCCGCAATATCACCATCACCATCTATCAGGGGATCTAGACCTAGCAAAGCCATCATCTCTTTACTATGAGCTACCAGCTTCGGGTCTTTAACTTTGGCAGGAGTTACTCGAGAATAGCAGGCGGCATAGACTTGCCGTTCTCGGTTCTCAGCCTCGCTATCGGCTGGCAAGAAGTTCGTGAAACGGTTCTCAAAGCGAATTTCTCGAATAGTTCCCAACTTAAACTCCTATAATTTTTTATCGATCAAGAAGCGGCACATCTGATTCACTAGCTAAGCGTTAGAGAAGTTTGAGTCCTTCATTATATCGTCTGGTTGGAAGATGTTCTTCTTCTAAAAGTCGAGCCATTTCAAAGAAAACCTTGGATGCTTCGTTTTCTGGATCTACTACAGTAATCGGGCGCCCGTTATCTCCACCTTCACGAAGAGCAGAGACTATAGGAATCTGCCCAAGAAGCGGGACATCTAGTTCACTAGCTAATTCCGTACCGCCTCCGCTGCCAAAAATTTCATACTTTTTACCATCATCGCCTGTGAACCAACTCATGTTTTCAATTACCGCTCTGACCTGTAAATTAACTTTTTCTGCCATATAGGCAGCCCGTTGCGCAACTTTTTGAGCTGCTGGCTGAGGCGTAGTCACCACAATTAATTCCGACTTTGGCAAAAATTGAGCCAACGACAGTGAAATATCGCCGGTTCCAGGCGGCAGGTCTACGAGCAAATAATCGGGATTATCCCAGTACACATCGGTTAAAAATTGTTCCAAGGCCTTGTGCAACATTGGTCCTCGCCAAATCACCGGTTGGTCCTCTCGAGCAAAAAACCCCATTGAGATACACCGAACGCCATTGGCTTCCACTGGCACAACCATTTGGTCGATAACAGCCGGAGGGCGATCCACCCCAAGCATTCGAGGAATAGAAAATCCCCAAACATCTGCATCTATAATTGCAGCGCGGCTTCCCCGTTTCGCTAAAGAGATAGCAAGATTTGTTGTGACACTAGATTTTCCGACGCCACCCTTACCACTCGCAATCAATAGCACCCGAGTTCGATTCCCAGGCTCAGCAAACGGAACGGCACGACCTTCAGCATGGCCATGGCTTTGCTGACTTCCTGCTGTAGCAGCGGGGTCACCAATTAGCTGTGCACGCAACGTTGCTTGTTCAGCTTCATCCATAATGGTGAATTCGACAGCTACGGAGTCGACTCCGTTCACCTGCCTACTAGCTTCTACTATTAGTTGCTCGAGCTCACGGCGAACCGGCCAATCTTCAGACGGAAGGGCCACCACGACTTGCGCTGCTGCCCCAGCAGCGCTGGCAGCCCGCAGCATGCCCATTTGAAGCAAGTCAGCTCTTAGCTCAGGGTCTATGACAGCTCCGACTACGGAAGCTAGCTGATCATCAATTTGCGACATAGGAAATGCTCCAAGCATTCGGCGGCGACATGCACAGTGCTGAACACCGCCATACCTTAGAATCTACTCTTACGGCCGTTAACCTACTCGTTCAATCTTTTTTCTCGTGACCAAGAAAATGTTTCCATAACGGCCCTGACGTTTTTTTCATCTAATTCAAGGATGTACCTACGATTAAAATATTTTCAATCTAGCTTCGCATACCCACTTCATTATTCATCTCTGTCACGAAAAGCCTCAATTGATCAGCCATAGCGGGAGGCGGGTCTAACGACAAAGCGGTCTCGTACATCAGCACCGCACGTTCTAAATCTTTTTCAAGGTAACGAGCTACGTATCCTCTAAAGACATAGGCATCAAATTTTTTAGGCTTATTTTCAATTGCCCTGTCAAGATTTCGAACACCTTCTGCTAGAAGCTCTGGGCTATCGATCCGAACTAGGATCCACCCTCTGAGTGTGAGAGCATCAAGATTATCGACATCGTTTTTTAATATTTGGTCTAACTGCCGTATGGCCTCCAAGATTTCCTGCGCCTCTTCATGCAACCTCGCTGAAAGAAGCAATGCTCCAAAAGAATCTGGGGTGTCCCGCAAAATTTCTTCGACAACCAGACGAGAACTATCAAATTCTCCTTGAAGAAAGAAATTTTCGGCCTCGGCCAGCAGGGCCCTCGGTGACTGCTCGATCTCCCCGGTAATTGTTTCACCAGGTTGCCGCAACCCAGAATATTGTGCGACAAGAATTCCTGCCAGAACGCCCAAAATCACGATCAGAGCCAGATACACGAACTTACTTTTTTGAGGAGAAGCTGTAGCCTCTAGACTTTCCGCTCCTTCTGCAATGCGCTTCGATACCGCAGCAACTCGTGCTATGTAGTCATTTCTAATAGTTAGATATTCATGCTCATCTAAATCCCCATTTCTGATTTCAACATCTAAATCATCTAAGGAATGAAGCAGGAAAGAGCGCTCCTCTTCCAGTCGAGCAAGTTGGTCTATACGCCGACCCGATGCTGTCATGGCTCGTCACGTAACTTTCTAACTAACTCTCGATCCTCATCGGTAACTAATTTTCCTCTACCCGAACGCCATTTTTTAAATGAACTACTTAAAACTCCGACAGCAAGAACAGCCACAAGAACTGGAATTATCCACACTAGCGAAGAGATACCAGTCCCGGGCGGCTTAGCGTTAACGTCTTGTCCATATTGACGAGCAAGATATGCGTGAATTTCTTCATCAGATCGATCTTCCTCAATCAACTCGTCTACTTGTCTCCTGATCGCCGCAGCAACTGGCGCATTGGACTCCAAAACATTTTGGCCATCACAAACTGGGCATAACGTATTCGCCTTTATCTCGTATGCACGTTCAGCTATCGTCGCTGGCACGTCGTCGTTCGTTATAGCCATAGCCAATGAGCCAACAAAAACTACCAATACGCTTAACCATCCATAGCGTTGCAATCTCGACATAATCAGTTTTTCGATTCTCTTCCCACGAGATCAATAACTTCATCGACCCCTTCGAGCGAAATTTCTCCTTGCCATTTAGCTACCACTGCACCTCCTGGACCTACCAAAAAAGATTCTGGTGGCCTGAGAACGCCAAACGCCACAGCCCATTGAGCATCATCATCGATGACTACAGGCCAATCACCGCCCAGCCTTTTAAAGAACTCTCGAGCATCCTTTTCAGTGTCGCCAAATGGCACGCTTATGACTACCGCATCATCGGCATGCTTCTTCGAAAACGCTTCTAGCTCAGGGTGTTCACGTTCGCACGGCACACACCAGGAAGCAAAAAAATTTACTAGTACCCACTTAGATTTATGATCGTCAATCGAGAAAACATCGCCATTGAAATCAACTCCTGAAATGTCAGGAACTAGCTGGCCAATTACATTACTCGAGCGAAGCGCGTCTCCCGATGAAGTACGAACAGCAAGTATTCCAAGTACTGAAACCATCACAAACGCTACGACCCATGCCACAACGCGAATAGATCCAATATTTTTAGTCATCAGAGTTTCGCCTCTTGTCCCTCTGAGGATGGAGAATCTTCTTTCGATATTTCGCGGCGATTTGGTATCAGCGCTAAGAGCGTCCCTAAACCAATTAGGGCACCCCCCATCCACATCCAAACTACGAGTGGCTTTATTAAGACGCGCAGCGTAATCCGATCCATACCTTCGTCAGGAATAGCAGCCAAGCTTAAGTACACGTCATCGACCCAACTCGTAGCTACTGAAGGAGTGGAGATGGGCCTTCCGAAAGTTGGGTAGCGGGTAATTGCTGGAGAGAAAGTTCCCCTTCCTTCTACCCTGATCTGGGCGCTAACTACGCGATTAGGACCATCAAAATAATCTTCAACACCCACAAAAGTAACTTCATGTCCTGCAACAGAAGCTGAATCTCCAGGCTGTAGAACAAACTCGCCTTCTTCACTAAATGCAGTACTAGCGATAAAGCCAAAAGCGATTAGAGCAATTCCAATGTGCGCTACCATTCCGCCACCGGTTCGCCCAATTATTCCTTTCCAACCGTGGCGTCGAGTCCCAATCAAAATTTGATGAGCCGCCGAACCAAGAGTTGAGCCACCCAGTCCCAAACCAAGCACCGGCCACACGCCATGTGCTCCTAGCGCTATTGATAATGCCATCGTCCCAGCGCCACAAGCCGCTGGGCCCAAAAGCTTTCCAGCAAGGGTCGTAACCGAAGTGGATCGCCAGCTGAGCATTGGAGAAACACTCATCAAAGCGAGCAGTGCCAAGCCGATCGGCATAAGCATCCGATCAAAGTATGGGCGCCCTACTGCTATTTGTTCATTGCTCACCGCTTCTACTAGAAGCGGAAAAATAGTTCCGAGCAGTACAACAAACGCGAATAATGCGAATAGGAAATTGTTAGCTAAAAACGTACCTTCGCGCGAGAAGGGTGAGTCAATGGAGCCCGGAGATCGAATTCGATCTCCCCTCCAGCCAACTAAGAAAACAGAACCCACTACTATTATGGCAAAAAAACCCAAAAACAGCGGGCCGATACTCGAGGCACTGAACTCATGGACGGAGTCAATTACGCCGGAACGAGTTAGAAAAGTACCAAAAATTGTCAATGCAAAAGTAGCTAGTAATAGCGATAGGTTCCAAACTCTGAGCATTCCACGGCGTTCTTGAACAATAACTGAATGCAAAAACGCAGTTCCTGTCAGCCATGGCAAAAATGACGCATTTTCAACCGGATCCCATGCCCAGTAACCACCCCAACCTAGAACTTCATAAGACCACCATGCTCCTAACAAAATTCCAATGCTAAGACATCCCCATGCGATCAGTGTCCACGTCCGCGTGGCCACTAGCCATCCCTCACCGAGACGGCCGGTAATTAAAGCACCAACAGCAAAAGCAAAAGGGACCGTGAAGCCCACGTAACCGAGATAAAGCATCACTGGGTGAATTGCCATAAGCGGATGGTTTCGCAGCAAAGGGTTCAAGCCCTCTCCATCGAGAGGAACCGAAGTTAAAGTGTCGAATGGGCTAGCGGGGCCTATTAGGAGGCTGAAGAAAAAAACGCAGACGGCGAGCATTGTTGCTAAAGACCACGCCACAAGTCTGTCATTAATCTTGGTTCTGAAGCACCAAGCAGCAGCACCCACATAGCCACAAAGTAGAAGCGCCCACAACAATAAGGAACCTTCGAGAGCGCCCCATAATGTAGCAATTTTGTAGATAGTCGGTGTCTCGATAGTTGAATTTCCAGCGACGTAAGCTAGTGAAAAATTATTTTGCAATAGTGCTAGCTCCATTGCTCCGACTGCGATAACACAGCCAGCTACCATCAGAACCACCCAAGCTAGCGACCTTTTAAAACCTGAAGATTTCCGCATCAGCAAAGCTAAAAGTATTTCTATCAATCCGCAAGAAGCGCCTATGAGGCCCAACGCAATTCCTAAAATACCGATGGATGCCGTCAATGTTTCTTAACTTTCTTCACGAAGATCCGACAGAAATTCACATGACATCGCAGCATCATCGGGAACTGATTGTTCAAGCCGTTCCTCGTTAACCGAAACATACTCATTCGTGTGTTTTACAAGCATCCGGTCACTCAAAAAATAATAGCTGTCTCGGCCATTAATATTTTCAACCGCTCCTTTGGTCCATCGACCTTCAAGTACAACCGGAATCCATGGAGAGCTAAACAGTTCAGGCGGGTCGGTGATATGTCGAACCTTAGCTACTTCACATTCGTGGACGATTTCGAAGACGGTCACTCCCTCATCATCTAAAACTGTTCCCGGTATTACCTTGCCTTGTAATCGAAATCTTCTCTCGCCAAGATCTACTCGTTCTATGATTGCTTCATCAACATTTCTAAAGAATAACGTGGCATTACGCAAACCTTGAATTGCCACGAACCCGCCAGCGACAACCAAAATTAATGCAGCGAAATAAACTTTTGTTCTACGACTCTTAAGCTGGTCGCGTCGAAATTTGTCTTGGTCGTCGATTTCATGACGTGGACTTAGATCCATCAGACTCGATCAGTCCCGTCCGTTGGTGAAGTTTGCGAACCTATACCAATTTCTTTGCCTATAAGGACCCCTCGACGTACGATCCATGCAGCATAAAATCCAACTGAAAAAATAGTAACGGAATAGCCAACAACAATGGTTCCTATATTAGTCACAGACTATTTTCCGATCTTCGTTCTCTTAATTGCTGCTGCAGCATCTCTTCATCACGCATCTCTTCTAATCTAATTACTCGATACCGATGAATCATCAACCAAGTCGCTACAAAAGTGAAGGTTAAAGCTGAGTACATCAACGTCCAGTACATGTCTCCGGTTATTTCAGGCCGACGACCGACACTGAGACTCGCTTTCTGGTGAAGCGTTCGCCACCAGTCAACAGAAAAATGGACAATCGGTACGTTCACAAACGAGACGAGAGCCATAATAGCAGCCCTCTTCGCACGGACTCCAGGGTCTGCCGGAAGTCGCCGAAGTGCTAGGTAACCCAGATAAGTCACAAACAGCAGCACCGTGGTAGTCAATCGAGCATCCCATTGCCAATAGCTTCCCCAAGTAACTTTTCCCCACAACATCCCAGAAAACAAGGTGATGCCCGTAAACACAACTCCAACCTCAGCAGCTGCGCCAGCTATGCGATCATAGTGACGTCCTCGGTCTGCTCGACGTTTGTAACGCAATATGAAAAGACCGCTCGTGCAAGCTGTAAGACCAAAAGAACCATAGGCAACCCATATAGATGGCACATGGATATAAAGCATTCGTACAGCGTCACCTTGTACTACATCCGCTGGAGACACGATGAGAGCCAGAAGCAACAGAACAAGGCTTGCACCTACCGAGACAGTAGCAAGCACTCTCGTAGCGGGTGTCGCAGTCATCGACATGCTTTTCTTTGATTTAGGAGTCTTCTGGTCACTAACTTCAGCCATAATTTAGCCATCCTCCAGCAAGGGTCCGAACGAAACAAGACCCAGAGATGTGTATACCGCCGTAATTACTAGTAGCAAGCCGGTCCAATTCCAACCTGGAGCTGAACTCAGCCCAAGCGCAACCTCATGAGCACGAGTGCCAGCGAGCAGAACCGGAGCAAGAACCGGAATTAATAACAACGGCAAAAGTGTGCTCCGAAGTCTAATACCTGAAGCGAGCGCCCCGAAAAGTGCGCCACAAACCGAGAACGCAAATGTTCCAAGAACTGTCGCCGCTAAAAAAAGTAACCAGTCGACAACCGTTACATCGAACAAAACAATTAGCCCAATTACCAGCGCGAATTCAAGTAAAAACAGCTGAACTATAAGACCAATAACTTTCCCCAAAAAAATTGATTGCGGAAGAAATCCAGAAAGTCGAAGCGCGTCAAGATTTCCATCTTCAGTTTCCACATCAAAAGTTCTTTGGACGAGCAGCAACCCGGTGAAAAGAACTGCGACCCAGAATAAACCAGCCGAACCTAATCTCAATAACTCCACATTTGCATCAAAAGCAAAGCCGAAAACTACAAGAATTAACAACCCTAAAGGAGAAACTTGTCCCAAAACTACGTGAGCTCTTCGTTCTATAATCAAGTCTTTTCGCGCTACCAGGAGAGCATCATGAAACATTAGTGCCTCCCACTGCCTGCCCGCCAAGGATAGAAATTGATCGCGTGGCTATTGTTTCTGCCCGATTAATTTCATGACTAGCAAATACAATCGTTGCTCCCGCTTTCGCTGCATCTTGAAGCAAAGAATCCAAAAGATCTCTACCCTCCGAGTCAAGACCGGCGTGAGGTTCATCCAATAGCCACAGTCTCGGCCTTCGCAAAGCTACTGCAGCTATTGCTACTCTTCTTTGTTGGCCGGCTGACAGACTCTCTGTCGGTAACTGCAACAATCTCTGCGGAATTTCCATTCGGTCACAGATTGAACGAATATCCCCATCATGCGCTCGAGCTGCGAGGGCACGAAAACGCAGTTGGTCTCTCACCCATAGATCCGAGTAGAGATGATTTTGATGAGCCACAAATCCGATATGTTTTCTTACTTCTTGATTACTAGCCAGCAGATCGTAGCCGAGAACTGAAGCTTTGCCTGAGGCTATAGAAAGCAACCCGCTGCATGCCCGAAGAAGGCTCGTCTTCCCCGCCCCATTCGGGCCTCGAAGCAGAACTATTTCACCTTGTTCGATACAGAGATCTAATCCTGCCAGAACTGGATACTGTCCCCTGAGCGCTATTACGCCAGAAAAGTCAACGACGGAAGGCATGGAACTCTAAGGCTACGCCTCACCTGTCGTTACAACGACACTTCGTCTATGGATTTAAAATTACTTTAATCCTTGAAACTCAGCCATACACAGATTGTCACGATGGGCTAATAACTGCGACCACATCACCTTCACTTATGCGGTCTTCTTCGGCAACGCGCAGCTCAGTTAAGGTTCCGCTAACGGACGCAACCACGGGAATTTCCATTTTCATTGACTCCAGAATCAGCAGCTCATCGCCCTCTGAAACAGTAGCCCCCACTTCGGCAACAACTTTCCAAACGGTAGCTGTCAGCTCTGCACGAACCTCCATCAGGTCGCTCCTTCTATATTGTTATTCATTCAGACAACGTTGAACCTAGCGCTCTGAACAACACCTCGCTGAAGATAGTAACGAATAGCACCCCTATTTTAGACTCAAACCCCACTACTCTCAGTACCGATGTATCTCGTACCAACCTTTTTTTTAATCGGCACAGCCACCGGTTTATTCGTTCGGGGTTCTTTTGACTATTTATTGGCTACTCGCATAACCCTGTGGCCTCTTGCAGCAGTTAGCGCTTTGTCCTTGGCGGCGGCAGGCTCCAACCTCGATATGCCCTACCCAACAGTCTTTGCCGCTTTCGCTCTTACTATGGTCAGTGCTAGTTGTGTCCTGAATCTTCATCTAACAGGCAGCTCTATTATCTTAGTTGGCAGTCTCCTAAACTTAATTCCATTAATTCTCTACGGGTATGTACCGGTTAGTCCAGAAGCTATTTTCAACGCCAATATCGTAAATCAAGATTCTTTAGATCTTGTCAGGCTTGGAGCGACCCGCAGTTTTGAAACTGGCAACGAAACTTTTAAATTTTTGGGAGCAATAGTTCCCATGCGCTCAGTTAACGAGGTCTTTTCATTTGGTGACTTAATCATCATGGCTGGATTACTCAATCTCGGTTTCAGACTATTTTTCCCACTTCGAGAGCAACCAGATATCGATGATGACTTCGGTATCCTTAACGGAAACGAACAATTAGATCCATTCCAGGGCTATCAATCAGGCTTCGAAAATACTTCTTGGACCGGTACCCAAGAAGCGGTTACTAGCCAAGACGCAGAAACCGCTGAAAGCGAAATCAACAATGGATGAAGATCCTATTCTTCGGACTAGAGCAAAGCTAGGACTTCTCGCCGAACGCGCCAAAAAACTCGGATACTTTCTTTTTCTCTCAGCGTTAGTTATTTTTGTTATTAGTTTCACAACCGAATTCAATGCTGCTTCAACCTCCACAATCGTCGCACTCCTCATAGGAGGGTCTGTAATTCTAGCGCCCTCAATTATTCTTGGTTACGCAGTAAAAGCAGCTGAACGCGAAGATCTTGGCCTCCCTCATGGCCACTAGCGAGTGACTACGGATTGGCCGAAAAGCCGAGAATCTGAGAAGATGATTAGTATCAAATTCCTTTTTTTATTCCTCAGACGTGGTGGCTCCGGTGAGTAATCGACTTCCCGCAGCAGAACGCAGAAAACAATTACTTGATGTCGCCATGACTGTTTTTGCTGATAGTGGCTATCACGGTGCTTCTATGAATGACGTAGCATCGACAGCTGGTGTTACCAAACCCGTTCTCTATCAACATTTTCATTCTAAACAAGACCTATATTCCGAACTAATTGATGATGTCGGTTCTCGTCTTTCCTCGATTGTTGTAGCCGCTGCTAAATCTGCCAGTGATCCTTTTACCCAAACGGTGGCTGCTTTGGCCGCTTACTTCAATTTCGTTGAGAAGAATCAAAGAGAGTTCAAACTACTATTTGGTCGAGGAGCGGCTCGCGAAGAAGACAGAGTCAATGGGCCTCAGCTAGTTGAAAAACGAATGGCGGAAGTCGCTGAAGCAATGCTCGACGGACTTAACCAGAATATAAGCGCTAGACAAACTGCCACCGTAGCTAAAGCTATAGTTGCGATGGCAGAAGGCGTTTGCAGACACTGGATAGCGCAGCACGACGATCGCATATCGGCCGATGAACTCGCTTTCGAAATCGGCTCTCTTATTATCCATGGCCTATCTGGCCTATCTCGTTAGGTAAATCATGGACACAGGGGCGCTCGACGGTATTCGAATAGTTGACCTAACTACAGTTTTAATGGGACCCCTAGCGACACGGATGCTAGGAGATCATGGTGCTGACGTAATCCGAGTTGAAAGTCCAAGCGGTGATTCCACTCGAAATGGACTACCAGCACGTAACCCTGGGATGTCCGGTTTCAGCCTGAACCTTCAACGCAACAAAAGATCCCTAAGTATTGACTTAAAGTCGGCTGATGGGCACGAAGTCATGATGAAGCTTATTTCTTCGGCTGATGTTCTCGTAACTAACATGCGATCGCAGGCGTTAGAACGTCTAGGTCTCGACGAAAAAGAGATCACTAAAAAATTTCCAGAGCTTATCTATTGCCGAGCCAACGGGTTTGGAAGTTCCGGCCCCTATAGAGATAAAGCAGCCTATGACGATGCCATTCAGGCTGCGTCCGGCCTTTCAGGCCTTATCGGTTCGGCGCAAGGTAAACCAGGCTACGTTCCTGCAGTGATCGCCGACAAAGTAACCGGCCTTCATATAGTTCAGGCAGTAATGGCAGCCTTACTTTTCAAGGCGCGCACTGGCAAGGGTCAACACATTGAAGTCCCGATGTTTGAAACTATGGTCACCTTTAATCTTGTGGAACATTTTCGCGGTCCAGTTTTCGAACCGTCCGAAGGCCCATTTGGCTATGAAAGACTGCTCTCTAAATCTAGAAATCCAGTTGAAACATCTGATGGATTCATGTGCATTCTTCCGTACACAGACCAAAATTATAGAGATTTTTTTACTCACATTGACTCTCCAGATCTTGCAGAAGATCAACGTTTCAGCGATCACAACAGTCGGATCGAACATACCGATGAGCTATATCAGCTGATCGCTGATGCAGCTGCCGATCACACAACTCAAGAATGGTTAGATTTTTGTGACGAACGATCTATCCCAGCAGCAGCTGTTCTTGACCTCGAAAATGTTCATCTTGACCCGCATATATCCGAAGTCAATCTGATGAATCTTGTCGAGCATCCCAGCGAGGGTATGTACAAATACGTTAGAGACCCAGTCGAATACTCAAAATCTCCAACACAACTTCGCTTTCACGCCCCTCGTCTAGGCGAACACACAAAAGAACTCTTAGCTGAACTTGGATACGAGAAGGAACACATCAAAGAACTAATCACTAATGGTGCCGTTGTTAGTGAATAAAATCTCCAGCCGGGCGTAGGTCACCCTGCTGTTGGGTCAACCAAAATTTTCACAGCTTGGGTTCGGCGCTCAGCTAAATCATCAATAGTCTGGCCGAGCTCATCAAGATTTATAATTTTGTTTCTCAGCGGCGCTACCGATATACGCTGATCAAGAATCATTGCCGCTGTCGCTTTCATTTCTTCTAGCGTGAATACCATTGAGGTATAAAGAGTTATCTCTTTGCTGATCCAACGAATTGGACTTATCGTCGCATTTTGGCTGGTTACTCCGACCAGACAAACAGCCCCTCCTCGACGAACCATGTCTACCGACTGTTGCATAGTCTGTGGAATACCCGCACAATCGAAGGCCAAATCAGCTTTGAGTCCCCCATTCACTTCACTCAGCACCTGACTCAGTTCTTCACCAGGGGCAACAGCCCGATCAAGCCCAAGAGTTAGACCGAGTTCTCGCCGACTCTCATCAGGATCCACAGCTATCACTAACCCTGCACCAGCCGCTCTAGCGCATTGAGCTGTTAACAGCCCTATCGCTCCTGCACCGACTACACATACAACATCGCCTATACGAATGTTGCTACGCCTCACAGCATGAAAAGCTACTGCAGCCGGTTCGATGAGGGCAGCGTCTTCAACATCGATACCGTCAGGTATTTTAATGACGCGCTCGGCAGTTAATTTCAAGAAAGGCGCAAAACCACCCGAGGTTGGCCCCGAAGATCCTGCATATTCAGACCAACTTTTTTTACAGTATTGGCTCATGCCTGAACGGCATTCCTGGCAACGTCCGCAGCCCGGGGCCAATGCTCCCGTCACACGGTCGCCTTCGCTCACATTTTGCACTTCGCTACCTGCAGCGGAGACAATTCCTACCCACTCATGGCCGCACGTCCCCGGTGCATACTTCCAACCTTCTACATACGCGTGAATGTCACTGCCGCAGATACCGCATAGTTCAATGGCAACTACCACTTCGGCAGCGCCAGGCACAGGGTCTTCTCGCTGAACTAACTCAAACTGATTTTTCCCGGTGATCAGGCCTGCTCTCATTACTTGTACTCCTGTACTTAGCTATGTGTGTAACTCGGCTCTCTCAAATTCTTTCACGTAGAACTTAGCTATGTGTAACCTTTCAGGAATCTCGCTTATCAAAAAGGAGGGCTGCGCCTACGACGCAACCCTCCCTTGAATAAGTTATAAAACTGAATACATTTATTCTTTGTTTACTAGGCTCGTCCTCCTATACCCTTTCCAAGCGCCGAGATCGCAGCGTCTTTTATAGGAATAAAAGCCAATATCACTATGGCAGTAGCCAAATCCATGCCGAATCTCTGCAGAGACAGCAATTCAGTGTTTACGCCGTAGCCGAGCAGTCCGCCGCCATCATTAACTTGAGAGATCATGACGAACAGATAAGCCCATACGAGGTTGAGGTTTGTTCCCAGAACAGGAATTGATTTCAACATCGCGTTTACGTTCACGGTTTCGAGAACGCTATCGACCACTGCCATAACACCTTGGAAAAGAATTCCCATGATGATAAGAGTCAAAATTGTCGACATCATAAGTAAGTACCCCCTTGGTACGATAGTAAACCAACAAACAACTTAACGAATGTTTAGTTACTTACTGAAGAGTACCCAACGATTAACCATTAATCGAGCATTTGAGTCGCTAATAGCTATCACTCGACTCTGATTCCAGATATCGCACGGGCAATAACTAGCTGCTGGATTTGTTCGGTACCTTCGAAAATATCAAAAATTTTGGCGTCTCGGTGCCAACGTTCAACCGGATAATCTCGAACGTACCCGTACCCTCCCAGAATTTGAATGGCGCGTTCAGTAGACCAGACAGCTACGCGCCCAGCTTTAAGCTTGGCCATTGAACCTTCGGCATTTTTGTATTTCCGGTGTTTCCCGAGCCAGGCAGCCCTATGTACTAACGCTCTTGCCGCCTCAATTTCCATCGCCATGTCTGCAAGCATGAAAGAAATGGACTGATTCTCAATAATCGCCCGACCAAATTGATGCCGCTCTTTTGCATACTCCAACGCATACTCGTAAGCAGCTCGAGCGACTCCGACTGCCTGGGCGCCTACAGCAGGTCTAGTGGACTCGAAAGTTTGCATGGCAGCCTGAGCGTTTCCAGACTTGCCCTCACGAACCCGAGCTAAACGTTCATCTAATTTTTCTTTGCCTCCGAGTAAACAATTACCGGGAATACGACAATCATCTAAAACAACTTCTGCTGTGTGGCTGGCTCTTATGCCATGTTTTTTGAACTTCTGACCTTGACTGAGTCCCTTAGTACCTGGAGGGATAACAAAACTAGCATGACCACGACTTCGGTATTCTGGCTCCACGACTGCGACGATCACATGCACGTCGGCGATACCGCCATTAGTTATCCATGTTTTTGTTCCGTTGAGCACCCATTCATCCGTCGATTCTTCATAGACCGCACGAGTTCGCATTCCTGCAACGTCCGACCCAGCATCTGGTTCGGAGGAGGCGAAAGCCCCAAGCATCAGGTTTCCAGGTGAGCCATAGCACTGAGGAACCCACTCCATAACTTGCTCACGGGTACCAGAAGCAGCGATGCCTGCTGCAGCCAAGCCACTTCCCATTATCGACAATCCAATACCCGCGTCTCCCCAAAACAATTCTTCAAGAGCGACTGGCATTGTCAAACCCGTCGGGTCATTCATCATGGCCTCGGCCATAAACTCCCAGCCATATAAACCGATACGCGCCGCTTCTTCAATAACGGGCCAAGGAGTTTCCTCTCGCTCGTCCCAGTCACTCGCAACGGGGCGAATAACGTCTTCGGCGAAAGTATGCACCCAATCTTTAATCTGGATTTGGTCTTCGTTTAGCTCAGGGTTGAAATCCATACCAGTAAGTTACCTACTGGTAACAAACTATGCCAACTTAACGCTCACTCAATTTACGGCTACTACTAACATCGGCTCGGGCTCATGAATCACAAGCGAACTACCACCCCGCCGTTTAGCCAGAATAACCTCGCGCCCAGCAGAACCTATGAGATCATCAGGTTCATCCACTGGATGCGCAGAATAAGCCGCACCCACTCTTAGATTAATCGAAATTAAATGCCCAGCAACTGCTATCGGATCTCCAAATTTATCAAGGATTCGTTCACCTACGATGACAGCGCCATCTACGTCACGAACACCTGGTAGCAGCACGGCGAAGGCATCCTTATCGCAGCCAAGAACCGAGTCCTCGGTCCGAATACAAGATGAAATTCTTCGGGCGATTACTTCACGTACAAGCGTTAGTTTAACTGTCTTGGGAAGTTCTTTCTCAAATTCAAGATCGATATACAGAACAGCTAAACCTCCAGTTGGAGGAAGGCGGCGTTCGCCTTTGCGTTTCTTTAGCTTTATCGCAGCACCTGCTCTGGTCGGTGCCCAATCGGAATATTCATTTCCTTCTGAAAGAAGAACGCGCGCCCCAACTGCCACTAACAATAAGAGTGCTACTTCATGAGCTAAACCGGCAGAATCTAAATTCAACTCCACGTAACGGATCGAAAACCAAATTTCGCTTATTACATGCAGTAACGCTATCGCAATAGAAATTAGTGCTGCGCGAAGCACTGAGAACCTCGCAACAGCTTCAAAAATAGGAAATAATAATAGCATCCAGAGCCCACTTGAGGGATCTAGTCCAACACACCAAATCGCAACAAAAATAATTGCTGTGTCTGCAGCTGTTTCTAGAACAATTCTGAACTTTATCGAAGATAACGGAACTTGCGGGTTCCGACTTGGATCAATCAAATTAACAAAAAGCAACATCCCACCGAGCATGATCCCTAGTGGTAATGGCGGGGCTAAAGGCCCAGGGATACTAGTTGTTCCCTGAGACCATAATAACGCTGGAAGCAAGACAACAATGAGGTATCGAGTTCGTCTCAAACATGCAGACCGAACGCGCAGACCGTGCGACGCAAATTTATTCCGATCTTCAAGAACTCGTTCGAGACTTCCTGCGTCAGCAATCTTTAAATCTGTTGAATCTGAGATGTCAACCGAGAGTACGCAAAGCAGCCCTCTGTCCTTGGCATTTCATTGAGGTTTCTTAAATTTCGTTAAGAAAAATAATTTCCTCAAAACGTTAATCAGATACCCGGTGACAAGTTGTTTCCTCCCGATACCGTAATCAGCATGGCGCAGGTTCCTGAAAAACCGACGATCGATGGACTTGAGTCCAAATGGATGCAGACTTGGGAACAAGAAGGCGTCTATAAATTCCAGCGAACCAAAACGCGAGATCAAGTTTTTAGCATAGACACCCCACCGCCGACGGTCAGCGGGTCCCTTCACGTCGGTCATGTCTTCTCATACACACACACCGACACGATTGCTCGCTATAAGCGAATGGCCGGGCTAGAAGTGTTCTATCCAATGGGGTGGGATGACAACGGACTTCCAACTGAAAGAAGGGTGCAGAACTATTTTGGAGTTCGATGCGATCCAACGCTTCCCTACGACGAAAATTTTGAAATTCCATCTGACGGCGGTGATGAGAAAGCAATAAAAAAGCGCAGAGAAATAAGCATTAGCCGCCGCAATTTTGTAGAGCTCTGCCACGTTTTGACTGAAGAGGACGAAAAAATTTTCGAGGGTCTATGGCGACAACTTGGGCTGAGCGTTGATTGGTCACTAACTTACGCAACAATTGATGAACGCTGCCAGAAAGTGGCTCAGCGAGCATTTTTAAAGAATCTAGAGCGAGGCGAGGCCTACCAATCAGAGGCCCCATCCCTTTGGGATGTCACATTTCGGACAGCAGTTGCCCAGGCAGAGTTGGAAGATCGTGAGCAAACCAGTGCGTACCACAAACTGGCTTTTTTGGACGCTAATGGTGTTCAAATTCTTATTGACACAACGCGCCCAGAACTGCTGCCTGCATGCGTGGCTCTTGTAGCCCATCCCGATGACAGCAGATATCAACCACTATTTGGCACAACCGTTACAACTCCTATATTCGGAGTCGAAATACCAGTGTGTAGCCATGAGCTCGCAGACCCAGAAAAAGGAACTGGTATAGCGATGGTCTGTACCTTCGGTGATACCACCGACGTCACATGGTGGAGAGAGTTGAATCTTCCTGTTCGAGCAGTTATCAACAGAAATGGAAGAATAATTGAAACTCCTCCTGAAGGCATTAAGACGTCTTACGGTTTATCGTCTTATGCCCGTTTAGCTGGAAAAACTATTTTCTCCGCTAAGAAAGAAATCGTAGAGATTCTGAAAGAAAGCGGCGATCTTATTGGAGAACCGCGACCGATAAGTCATTCGGTGAAGTTTTTTGAGAAGGGCGACAAACCCCTTGAAATCGTTACTAGTCGTCAGTGGTATATCAAAAATGGTGGACGGGATAGAACGCTGAACTCACAACTCATTGAACGCGGTAACCAAATGAATTGGTATCCGAGCTACATGAAAGCACGGTACTCGAATTGGGTGGATGGACTTAACGGAGACTGGCTGATCAGCCGGCAACGTTTTTTCGGTATCCCTATTCCACTCTGGTATCCGCTTGATGGAGATGGTTCACCGATTTGGAACGAACCAATAGTTCCAACTGAACAAGATTTACCTATAGATCCTTCGTCCGAAACACCCAAGGGCTATGAACCAACGCAGCGAGACCAACCAGGTGGATTCGCCGGTGAACCAGACATCATGGATACATGGGCAACCTCTTCTCTTACTCCGCAAATAGTTTGCGGCTGGGGCGATGACGATGATCTTTTCGCTAGAACTTTCCCAATGGACTTGCGACCTCAAGGCCATGACATTATTAGAACATGGCTCTTCTCGACAACGGTTCGTTCTCATTTAGAGTCGGATATTGCTCCTTGGAAAAATTGTGCACTATCGGGGTGGATCCTGGACCCTGACAGAAAAAAAATGTCAAAATCTAAGGGAAACGTGGTGACTCCGGCGGGTCTTCTAGATGAGTATGGCTCTGATGCAGTTAGATATTGGGCTGCAAATGGACGGCCAGGAGCAGACACCGCTTTCGATGAAGGGCAGATGAAAATTGGTAGACGCCTCACAATCAAAATTCTCAACGCCTCAAAATTTGCCCTCAATTTGGCTGGAAATTTTGAACACGACCATCAAACAATTAGCAATCCGCTAGACCGCTCTCTGCTCGATCGTCTTGCCACTCTGGTTGAGTCTGCGACAGAAGCATTTGAAGAATTTGATTATGCAAGAGCTTTGGAACGAACTGAACAATTTTTTTGGTCATTCACCGATGACTATGTCGAGCTAGTAAAGGCAAGGGCCTACGGAAGTACCGATGATGAGGACACGAGGTCAGCCCACGCTACCTTGTCAATTGCAGTTGATACCTTGCTTAGACTTTTTGCCCCATTCGTACCATTCGTTACCGAAGAGGTTTGGTCCTGGTGGAAATCTGGATCAATACACCAGGCAAAGTGGCCAGAATCAGCTCCTATCAGAGAACTCGCAGATGGAATTGATCCGGCGGTATTTGATTTAACTGCCGAAGCTCTTTCTGAAATCCGCCGAGCTAAAACCGAAGCAAAAAGAAGTTTAAAAACAGTAGCGGAAAAAGTAACGATTAGAGACACTATCGAGCGACTGGCACTTCTAAAAAGTGTAACTGGCGATCTGTCAGCCGCCGGAAACATTAATGAACTCGAGTTCGAGCCCCATAATCAAAAAGAAATTACCATCACATTAGTTCCCGAAGAGTAACGGAACCTGGCGTAACAGCGGAGTTACCATGCGAAGTCGAAAACCGGTAGTTTTTTTATGGCTGCTTTTCTTCTGTGCATCAAATTATTTTATTCTCTCAGACATTAAGTCTCTGAATGCGTTACCGCGACAACCGGGCATCTATCTTCCTCAAGATTCGTCGCAAGCAGGCGAAGTTCATGTGTTCGGAAACGCCAGCAACTTCGAATGCAAAAAACCTAACCGGCAAACTGAAGCGCTACCACTAAGTGACGTAGAAGAAAATTGCGAAGCAGGGTCATTCCAAAATCATGCAAATACCAACATCGTTTCTATGGCTGAAGCACCTTCTGGCAATGGCTACTGGGCTCTTTCAGACACAGGTATCGTTAGTGCTTCGGGCAATGTTGACCATTTAGGAGATCTTGCTGCATTAAGAACGGTCGACGCCCTCGGCTCTGCTACCGACATAGCTGCTTCACCAAATGGAAAGGGCTATTGGATAACAACTTCAACAGGAGTTGTCTATGCCTTCGGTTCAACCAGGTGGCATGGAGCCACTGGCCATATAGACCTACCTACTCCTATCGTAGATTTAGAACCTAGCCCAACTGGAAATGGATATTGGTTAACATCAGCAGGGGGAGATATTTTTGCTTTCGGAGATGCCAAACTTTACGGCTCTGCAAAAGGAAACAATCTCTATCGACCTGCAGTAGATCTAATTAGCACTCCATCCGGGGACGGCTACTGGCTAGTCGGTTCCGATGGTTCTGTTAACGGCTTTGGAAGTGCTAAATTTCGTGGGTCATTAGGACATAACAAATTATCGAGCGCACAAATAATCGGCGGTCAAGGTACATCTGATGGAAATGGCTATTGGCTAATAGGACACCGAGGGAGCATTTTCGCATTCGGAAGTGCCTATTATTCGGGTTCGATTAATGCTTCGGCTACCGCCCCTATAGGAGCTTTCGCATTCGATCGCGTCAACAATGGCTACTGGCTTGTGACCAAAAATTCACCAGCTGTTCCCAGCAATTCAGGCATCGGTAAACGAGCAATTTTCTCAAACAAGTTGCACCGCGTATGGTTAGTAAACGACGACGAAACGGTGCATAAAAGTTATCTTGTTAGCGGAAGAGCAGATATACCAAAGCCAGGTGACTATAGCGTTTTTTCAAAATCTCGGCGCACTATTGCTGGCCATGATGATATTTCAATGGAATATATGGTTCGTTTCACCTGGGGAAATACTCAGGCAATTGGTTTCCACAATATTCCAAATGGTGGCGATGGAGAACCACTTCAGACTGAAGCTCAGCTAGGCACCTACAGGTCGGAGGGCTGCATTAGGTTGCGAAATGACCAGGCCAAAGAGTTTTACGAATGGATGCCCGTAGGGACGCGCGTCATCGTCACAAATTAAAATATCTAACCCTGGTTCCTAATCATCAGTTCCAGCCTTTGAGATTCCGTGTCTATCTTCGTAACTAACTCGTTTCGGTTCATCAGTGTTTTGCTCGCTCACATCTGATTCATTTTTAAGCCATACCGTTCGTTGAGGGAACGGAATCTCAATGCCTTCCCGATCAAAAGCCTCTTTTAGTCGTTTCCTTAGAAGCCTTCCGGTCCCCCATTGTTCTGAAGGTTCGGTCTTCACTGACAGCCGAATGGTCACAGCATCAGCACCGAAATTTTGAACACCTGCTACGACAGGCTCTTCGATAATCGTTGCCTCTTGACGTTGCTCTTGCCACAACCCGTCAGCTACCTCTTTTATCGTTTCCATAGCTAGGTCTAGGTCCGTGTCGTATGCAACATCAATATCTAAAATCGCACGCGCCCAAACTTGCGACATATTGCCCACTCTTCGAATTTCACCATTAGGGATGTGCCACAAAGTCCCACTCACATCTCTAAGTCTCGTTGTTCTTAAACCAATCGACTCAACAGTGCCAGTCGCCTCGCCTGCATTGATCACATCACCCACTCCGTACTGATCTTCTATCAACATGAAGATACCGCTGAGAAGATCACGCACTAAAGACTGAGCACCAAACCCTATGGCCACACCCAAAATTCCGGCCCCCGCTATAAGTGGACCCAAGTTGATATCGAATTCACCGAGCAACATCATTAGCATGACTGCACCAATACCCGCAGATGCAACACTCTTAAAAAGTACACCTAATGTTTTAGCCCGTTGGCGAGCCCGCTCAGAACGTTCATGCAAGGCAGATAGCTTCCTCGCAAGTATGTCTCGGCGCATTGCAGTACCAGTTGACTCCACTTCCTCAACGGCGCCCCGCTCATCAACCTTACGTTCCTGCATCAATCGTTCGATCAATCCATCAATTCCGCGATGAACAATTCTTCGTACAACCAACGCTATGACAACAATCAAAACAATTTTGACCGGCTTATCTACAACGAAGCCTGCCAAGGCAGCAAGATCCGAGCTATCGGTTAGTTCAAAAATTTTCTGACATAACCAATCAGTATCAATCCCGCAAGCATCTTGAAGTTCAGTCTGCCCATTTGTGGTGTTTAAGTCAGTCACATCTATCATCTTAGGATTTAGTTAGGGCATCCAGAGGACAACCTGACGACAAACAGCAATCACCTAACTACAATCCATATCGTGAGCACACATTCTGATGCAGCTATTTACGAAATTTCTTCTGGAATTGCGACAATCATTTTAAACAGACCCGAAAATAAGAACGCTCTAAGTGTTGAGATGGTGAATGCCATCGGCGATTGCTTCGATAAAGCTCAGAACGACCCATCGATACGAGTTGTTTTGTTTACGAATAATGGTAATACTTTTTGCGCTGGAGCCGATCTCAAAGCGGCTGCTCCAGGAGTGGTTCAACCCGAGGCGCGACATACGTTTACAAAAATTCTCGATGACATAATGGAATCGCCGAAACCGGTAATCGGCTCAATAGCTGGTCATTGCACTGGTGGAGGCGTCGGCTTAGCAGCAGCTTTTGATATTTCTGTTGCGGCTGATGACATAATTTTTGGCTTCACGGAAGTCAGAATTGGAGTCGCACCAGCAGTTATCTCCGTTGTCTGCCTTCCAAAACTGAGCCGCGCGAATGCCAGCGAATTGTTCTTAAGCGGAGAAAAGATTCCAGCCGAAAGAGCGGCATACATCGGTTTGATTAATCAAGCTGTTCCTCGTTCTGAACTTGATCTTGCCGTATCCGAAACCATCAGGAAAGTTGTGAAAGGCGGACCAAATGCACTTGCTGCGTCGAAACAACTAGTTTCGAAAGTACCGCAAATGCAGCGCAGTGAAGCCTGGGAATGGACTTCGCATCTAAGTCAATCTCTGTTCAAGTCAGAGGAGGCTCAAGAAGGAATTGGTGCTTTCAAAGAACGCAGAGACCCAAACTGGGTGCCAAAATAGTCTCAAATTGATTAGCTGATAACTTCACCTTGAGCTCTAAGATCTGCATGACTCCAATAGCTGGTCCTTAGAATCTCCCTCTTTGACAACATCTCCCGTGTGGATCGAGAATTGTTTAAGAACATCTACTTTGTTTAGTTTGAATAGCCGCCAGCTTTCCTGCGATTACTAAGTTCCGCGACTGTAACTAGTTGTTTCAGCTAAATGTCGACTTAGTGAGCTATTAGAAATTACGTTTTGATTGATCAGTGATTGCATTTGATTCAGAGCACCGCAATAAAGACCGCCATCGAGTCCATCTCTCAGCTTTTGCACGTTGCTTATTTATCCCCGCTTATCGAACCACCAACGGTCCGAGAAGTAGGTGTACCATTTCTTGCTGTGGCAGGACAGATACATATTGAACGTAACGGCTATGTCGGCACAATTATTCTTGATCATCCTGAACGCCACAATGCGATAAGCGCAGACATGTGGATTGCTCTTAGAAATGCCGCTATTGACCTCGGCGATGATGAAATGATTAGGGTTGTCGTTATCAAAGGTTCTGGAGAAAAAGCATTCGCAGCCGGAGCTGATATCAGCCAATTCAGTGAGAAACGACAGAACAGCGAATCTAACGATGGCTATGACGACGCTACCTCAGAGGCTTACGCAGCACTTAGTAATTTGCGTAAACCACTGATAGCGATGATCCATGGATATTGCATCGGTGGAGGGTTAGCAGTAGCTCTATCTGCTGATATCAGGGTTGCATCTGACGATGCGCTTTTCACAATTCCGGCAGCACGCTTAGGGCTGGGTTATGCGACTGCCGGTTTAGGCAAATTAGTACAACTGGTAGGTCCATCTGCTGCCAAACGCATTATGTTTCTGGCTGACCGATTCGGGGCAGATGAAGCTTTGTCCATGGGTTTAATTAACCAAGTTGTGCCCAAAGCCTCGTTAGAGGAGCATGTAGCGGTCTGGACAGATCTCATTTCTTCGAATGCGCCTCTAACTATTGCTGCTGCAAAAGCTTCGATTAATGAGTGGCTGAAAGATGAAACAGCTAGAGATTTTAAGGCTGTAGATAAAATGGTTCAAGCTTGCTTTGACAGCGCTGATTATCAAGAGGGCGTCGCAGCATTTATGGAAAAGCGGAAACCTAGATTTAATGGCCGATAGGACGACGACGCGCTGGGGCTAAGATCGGGCATCGCGACGATGACGTTTACTTCTTTCATAAAGCTCGATTTGAGTTCGCAACTCTTCTAAATCATGCGATAAATCCTGATACGAGCTTATCCTAGGTTCACTTATGAGCCCGCTCGACAATGCTTCCAAGACTGCGCATCCAGGCTCTTCATTATGAGAACAATCAGAGAAACGGCAAAGGTCGACAAACTCAGATATCTCAGGAAACACAAGGTTTAAGCCACTACCATCCCATAGCTGAAGTTCTCTTAACCCTGGAGTATCTATAACAACACCTCCCCCGTGCAAGACGAACAATTGACGTCGTACTGTTGTATGCCTGCCAGTCCCGTCAGCTCGGACTTCACCAGTTCTCACTATGTCTTCGCCGAGCAAACGATTAACTAGGGTTGATTTACCCACTCCGGAAGATCCGGTCAAAGCAACCGTAAGGCCGTCTCCAGTAATTTCTTCTATGCCGAGTCCTTCTGACCCATGAATACCGCAGGTTTCGAGCACCTCTAATTTTGGATACTGAGCTCGAAAGTAGTTGGCGCGTTCAACTGTCCCATTTAAATCTGATTTATTTACGATAACAACTGGCACAACTCCGCTACTAAATGCGGTCACTAAATATCGTTCTAACCGACGTTCGTCGAGTGGCTGATCAGCAGAAGTGACGATGCCGAGGACGTCTACATTAGTAGCAACGACTTGTGGTATCGGCTCTTGCTTTGGAGCTCGTCGAATGATGACGGAGTGGCGTTGTAAAACTTCTGTTATTAACACACGTCGATCATGCTGAGCATCCTTAGTGTGAATTACCCAATCACCAACTGCTGGATAGTCCAGTTGGTTTGTTGCCGACTCTCTGAGCCGAGTATCAAGAGCGGCTTCTCGTTGTCCAGTTTCGCCCATAATTTCGTATGCGCCCCGATGTTCAACAGACACACGACTAATAGAATAATCACTATCTATTTTTGGGAATTTTTTTTGAGAAAAATTCCATCCCAGCTGAGTGGCTGACCACACTGGTAAAGAATCATCCATCGTTAAGCCAAACCTCTGAGTAACGTCCTACACCTGCTATCTGCCCCAAGACAGAAGTGCCTTCAGGAAGTGTCCAGGTACCTAATCCCTCGACAGAAGAGTCTCCAATCAAAGCTGAAGACAAGTAGTCCACGTAAATCATTGGAATTTTTGCATTAAGCAAAAGCATCAAATTTTCGAGGATCAACGATCGATCCTGAAATTTTCCTGTGGCGTTCAACTCCTCCACCAGCGACAGTAAGTCATCACCTTCCATATTCGCGACGTTTAATGGTGAAGTCTTAACCAGACCAAGGAAAGCTTCTATCTGGGCACCTGGATCAGACTCTCCACCTACTCTCCAGCAGCTTGCTTCAAAATCTCCCTTAAACGAAGGTTGATCAGTAACTGACCCAAGAACCCTTTTTATTAACGCGTTGCGACCCACTTGTTCCAGTGTGACGTCTACCAAACCTGTTGCTTCCCATTGACTCTTTAACGATCGTGTCATATTAGCAAGCTGTAGATCGTCAGTACAAAGTAGCGTGACTGCAATTTTTTCGCCGGTCATTCGTTTATCGGAACGCTTAGGGTCCTGAACGTACGTAAGTAAATACTCTTTAGCTTCGCTCATATTAGCTTTAGGCCACGCGCGTGTCACCGCCTCTGAATACCATCTGCTGTCGGGACTCACCCATTGAGCTGCTAATGACGCATCGGGGCTATTGGACGCTAGTCGGCCAAGTTCTTCTTGGTCTGAAGAAAGCAGTAAGCCCTTTCTGACACGCAGATCATTCGTGGGGCTCTCTAAAGTGTTAAATAAGATTACTCCAACATTATCTTCTCGTCGCGATATTACAGTCAATTCAGATTCTCGTCCTTGGCTGATCGCTAACGAAGACCTTGTCTGAAGGATTTGGCCTTCTCCTTTAATTAAAAAGTTTAACCGGAGACGTTCATCGGCGATCTGACGAAAAGTTATTTCCTCCAGATACGGCAGCTGAACTCCGTTTTCATCCTTACGCCAGTAACGAGAATTGGACCTTAAGACAATTCGTTCTCCCGGACTCCAACCTTCAAAAATAAATGGACCTGTTCCTACCGGATTAAACGCGAATTGTTCTTCGCTCAAAGAGTCTTTTTCTAATAAAAATACTCGCCCGATTGGCCCTGCTAACACATTTAAGAGCATCGGGTTAGATTCACTAAGCTCAAACAAGAGTGTCGAGTCATTAACTACGTTGACGCTAGTAATTCTCGCATCGCGGAGAAGCCCGCTTGTAACTTTTCCACTCTTTACATAATCGTCATACCCTTTCTTATAGATCGATGCCTCCAAAAGGGTGCCGTCACTAAACAAAAGCCCGGAGCGCAGCTCCACCGTCCATTCCGTGTAATCGTTATTGTGATTAATTTTTTTTGCTAGGAACGGGACTACAGAACCATCTGGCAGAACTACGGTCAATGTTTCTAAGACTTGGTTCAAAACATTTCTGCAAGCCCAAGCACAAATATTTTCCCATGGGGACCATCCATTAATTGGAGAGAGATCATCTTGAAGCAAGACAGTGATTGCTCCACCGGATTGAGGACTCAATTCTTTCTGCTGAGAAATTTCAGTAGTCATGTCCTCAGGGACATCAAGAGTTCCTGAGGTCAGTTGCTCATCATCATCTAAAACTATTTCCTGAATAGCTGTAGCTTCTGAATCAGAGAATTCAGCTTTCGACATACACCCGCTTGCTACAAGCAACAAGACACAACCCAGTCTCACTATCCAGCCCTTGAGACAATACTTTTTTAAGTCGTGTGACTTAGGGTTGCTTCCATCACAGTCCCTCATCAGTGCTTCAATCGCCAGTCTTCAGGCCACAAATTTTCACCAAAATGCCATTCATCTGTTCGGTAGGTAATTCCCGTGGCTGATCCAACTAACTTCTCATCAACATGAAGTTCAAGACGATAATTAGCAAATCTTCTTGTGCGACTAGTTTCACTTGCTGTCGCTACAACTTCTTCGCCTTGAGACACTCCTCTGTGGTACCCGATATCAATTTGCACCGCTAACGCTTTCCTACCGTAACCATTTGAAGCAAACGACATGGCAATATCCCCCAAACTAAATAAGATTCCGCCGTGGCCGCCGCCAAGAAAATTTGTTTGTCTTTCAGTGATAAGTGCGCTCACAGTTGCAAAGCCTGGACCCCACGCAATGACTTCCGCGTCGAGACTCGCCGCAAACGGGTCAGACCGAAACATTTCATCTAACTTTAGCCGACCGTCATTTGGTAACTCTGCATCTGATTTTGCCACGTGGGTCAGAGTACCTCGATAAATTCTTTATAGGCATTCGCAAGTACTGCCAAGGACGCCAACTGCTACCAAAAAAACAAACATTTGGCTGACTTGTGCAACTGCACCCAAAGAGTCACCAGAAATGCCACCTATCGATCGATATGACCAAACTCGAATAATCAAAGCCGGCGGGAGGCAGCATAAAATCAATATCAATCCCGGTAACCCTAGTAACCCATAAGTTAAACCGCTTCCGGCCATTATCCCTATCGAAGCGCGCCAAAAGCTAAGATCTGAAACATACGAAAGTCCTAGGCTAGATACTTGCGCAGGCCGAGAAATCAGCATCACGAATACAGCAGATGAGCGCCCTAAGGCGTTTGCCGCGATGGCTACTTTGAATCCATCGAAAGGTGACAAATTCGCGAGAGAAGCTATTTCTAGTAGAAGAACCAATACCAACGCACTAGTTCCGTAGGTGCCTAACCGGCTGTCTTTCAAAATCTCAAGACGGCGTTCTACAGTAGCCGCTCCTGGAAAAGCGTCCGCAACATCAGCTAAGCCATCTAGATGGAATGCACCAGTAACGATGACACCTAGTGCGATAGATGCCGTTGCGGCTACGCTTCCAGGGATAATCTGACTAAGCAACCAATACGAAGTTCCTACAAGCAGTCCAACTAGCGCACCGACAACGGGGAACCATGGGACCGAACGACTTAACTCAGGCATTTCCTTTTTACCGAAAGTAATTGGGATACGGGTGAGGAAAATTACAGCTGCTCTCAAATTTCTCACGTCTTACCCTCAAAAAATTCATCAAACGTAGGTACTTCCGAAACAAGGGCGCAAGCCATTCGCACCAAGGGAACAGCTGCTGCCGCTCCAGATCCTTCACCTAAACGCAGATCGAGTTCAAGTATCGGCTCTAATCCAAATTCTCTCAAGAGTGTTCCATGCCCTGGCTCCGGCGAACGATGTCCTGCCCAACAATGATCAAGAGCTTCTGAATCATATTTCCAGATTGGGGCCAAAGCAGAAGCGACAACGTACCCATCCAAGAGCACCGGGATACGCCGATGTCGTGCTGCAACCACAGCGCCACCTATAGCGACCATCTCTTTTCCTCCTAGCCGACGCAGCATATCTAACGACTGGTTTTGGCCGTCAGCTTTTCGAACTCGAGCCAGGCCTTCCGCTACTGCCGCTTGTTTTCGTCTAAATCCTTCCTCGTCAACACCAGTCCCGTGACCTACCCACTGCGTCGCTCCATCGCCAAAAGTCGCCGCAGCCACAGCCGCTGCAGCAGACGTGTTGCCGATGCCCATTTCTCCCACAACCAACAGGTCAGTGTCTATCGCATCCACTGCTTCTACTCCTTGGAAAAATGCAGTCTCAAATTCTTCACTCGACATTGAATCTTCATATCGAAAATCTTTAGTCGGGGTTTTAACTCCCACATCTATTACGTCAACTTCGGCGTTAACTAGTCTCCCAATAGCATTAATCGATGAGACACCGTTTTGAAATGCTTTCACCATTGCCTCGGTGACTTCACTTGGGTAATTACTCACTCCAGCATCTGCTATTCCGTGATTTGAAGCGAAAATAAGAATCTTAGGATTAAGCACTTTAGGGCTAAGAGTTTGCTGCCAGCTAGCAATAAAAATTGCTATCTCATCTAGTCGTGCTAACGCTCCTGCTGGTCTCAAAATTTGATTTGAACGATCCCTGACAGCAGCAGCGATTTCTCGATCGAGTTTGGGGAGGTTACTCAGATAGCGTTCAATTTGGAGTGTCACAGAACCCTTTCTGGATGTTGCAGTGGCAGTAAAAGACCTGCAACAGTAAGAAAAGCTTGATCTGAGTTACCAGCGAAAGACTGGTTCACTGAGCCAAGAACATCACGATAAGTACGAGACAGTTCGTTACCTGGGACTATGCCCAGCCCTACTTCATTCGAAACAACGATGGTCGGAGCATTTCGATTACGTATTGACGCAAGGGCTTCAGCTGATTTTCTAAGAATTGCAGACGAGGAAAATTCTGCTGACAACAAATTAGATACCCATAAAGTTAAACAGTCAATTATTACTACATGGTTTTTGTCCACATTTAATAATGCGTTGTTTATTTCAATCGGCGCCTCTTTGGTTGACCAATGAGCGGGACGATCATTCTGGTGTTGGGTTATTCGTGTCGCCATGTCTTCGTCAAGGGCCTCGGCAGTTGCAATGAAACAAACTGAAGACTCAGAACTGTTTGCTATTTCCTGAGCGAGCCGACTTTTCCCCGACCGAGCTCCCCCTGTCAAGAACGTGAATCCCGCCGGACAGTTACGAGACAAGCGCTTGCGGGTCAATAGTCAATACCTTTTTTTGCCATTATTCCATTATCAAAAGCATGTTTAATTTTTCGCATTTCAGTGACTGTATCCGCTAAGTCAATTAGTGCTTCAGGGGCATCCCGACCGGTTATGACAACATTTGTTGCAACTGGTCGCGCCTTTATTACTGATACAACTTCATCTAGCTCAATCCATCCCCAATTAATTGGATACGTAATCTCGTCTAGAACAACTAAACGATATTTGTCCTCTCGAATTACTTTCTTTACTTGTGCCCATGCTGACACGGCAACTGCTTGATCTTCGCTTATATCTTTTGAATCCCAGGTAAACCCATCTCCGATTGCCCACCAGTCGACTCCCAAGACATCTCTACAAATTTTTTCTTCTCCGACTTCCCATTTCCCCGACTTCAAAAATTGGATTACCCCTACCGGCCATTCTCGCGCTACTGCACGAACAACTACCCCAAATGCTGAAGAAGACTTGCCCTTACCATCGCCAGTGTTGACTATGACCAGTGACTTGCTAGCCACGCGATTCTTAATTTCAGGTCCTTCTTCAGGTGGGACACTTGTCATCTTGACTCCTTAGATCGCGGCACCACTACCTGCGTTCCATCTACTTCAATAACTTGGATACGAGCAGAATATGTTTCAGCGAGTAGGTCAACTTTAATGACATCTGCCGCATTTCCTTCTGCCACTACTCTTCCGTGGTCAAACAACATGAGACGGTCGCTGTATTGACCAGCCAATGTAAGGTCATGCATTGTAGAAATAATTGTCATTTGCCGTTCGTTGCGGAGTTCTTCTAACAGGTCTAAGGCTTGCTGCTGATGTCCCAAATCAAGCGCTGCTGTTGGTTCATCTAAAAGTATGACTGGTGTCGTTTGAGCCAAAGCGCGCGCTAGTTGACACCTTTGCAACTCCCCACCGCTAAGCGATCCTAAGGGTCGGCTACTTAACTCTTCAAGGTCTAGACGGCTAAGAATTTCGCCAACTAAATTTAGGTCGACTGGCCCCTCTACTCCAAGTGCTGAGATATGTGGTGTCCTACCTAACAAAACGTAATCTCCCACCAACATATCTAACGGCACTATCGGATGTTGAGGGACATAAGAAACTAATTGAGCTCGACTTCGAGCAGTAATTTTTGATAGAGCCTGACCGCTGATACTGACTGAACCTTCACAATTTTGCAAGCCCGCTACCGCAGCTAGAAAGGTTGATTTTCCTGATCCGTTTGGACCAACAATTGTTAACCATTCACCACTTTGGACTGACAAGGTTATTTGTTTTATTACTCGAGTCTTGCCTAGAGACACTGAGATATTTTTTGCTTCCAGTAATGCCATCAGATTGACCTACGGCTAGATCGAAGAACAAAAATAAAAAATGGGGCACCGCAAAAAGACGTTATGACTCCGATCGGTATCTCCGATGGTGATACCACTGTTCGACCAAGCAGATCTACTGCGATCATGAAAGATGCTCCGAAAAGCATCGATAATGGAAGCACGATCCGATTACTCGAACCAAAAAGTAACCGAATTGTATGAGGGACTATTATTCCAACAAATGAAATTAGGCCGCTCACAGCTACTGCCGCCGCAGTTGCTAACGAAGCAGCCACTACCATTATTTTTCTTGTTCTATCTGGTCGAATACCTAATGAGGCGGCTTCAGCGTCTCCTAGCCGCATGACATCTAGAATTCGACGATTTAGAAGAATCACGCAAGATGTTCCTAGCGCATAGGGAAGCAATAGCCACACTTCGCCCCATGATGCAGTGTTTAGACGCCCAAGAATCCATGTATAGACTTGGCGAATCGTATCTGCGTTCTGTTGAAGAATGAAAGTTTGGATTGCTGTGAGAAAACTCGCAACTGCAACACCTGCTAATAGAAGCGAGGCAGGAGATCTGCTGCTATCTCCTGTCAGCCCCATGAAGTAGGTAATTGCAACGGCTAGAAGTGCTCCGCAAAAGGCTAGGAGCGGAACGGCGTCACCTGCACCACTTCCATCTCCCCATCGGTTGACCAACGCAAGGGTCGCTCCTAATCCAGCGCCAGCGGCCGCACCCAAAAGGTAGGGATCGGCTAGCGGATTCCGAAAAACGGCTTGGTAGGTCGCGCCGCTCAGAGCTAACGTCGCACCGACAAGTCCTCCTAGGATCACTCGAGGAAGCCGCACTTCCCAGACAATATTTGAATGAATTTCACTGAGATTACTGTTCGCTTCTAAAAGTGGCAACCTATCTATGATCTCGAAAATAATTGAATTAACCGAAATGTTAGCTGGTCCAAGAGATAGAGAAATAGCTGCGACAGCCAAGACAGATACGACGCCGCCGAGAAGCCATGTCAGGCGTAGGCGTTCATAATTGGCTAATGCAGTATGTGATTTCTCGGGTTGCATTTTGTTATCCAGCGGGGACCAAAGCGACAGCATCAGACAAGGACTGCAAGAACTGAACTAGACGTGGACCCCATCTGCTAGCTATATCGGCATCCATTTCTATTACGGTTCCATTACGTACTGCTTTAAGGACATCCCACCCCGGGCGTTCACCAATTATTTCAACACTTTGTCCGCAACAACTAGCATCAACAAAAAATATTAGATCTGGGTCAGATTCAAGAATAAATTCCTGAGTTAACTGCGGGTATCCGTATGCAGACCCATCCGCGTCGGCAGGGTCGGCAATATTACTAAGTCCGACCATTTCATAAATCTGCCCAATAAATGTGCCACTTGTAATTGAATAGAGAGTGTCATCGAGCTCATGGAAATATGTAAGAGGTTTCTCAGGAGTCACGATATTATCGATAATCAATGAAATCTCTGCGCGCATCGAAGCAACAAGCACACCTGCACCATCCACGTTCGCTGTAGCCACACCTAGCTCCGCAATTTGTTCATAAACACCGCCAAGGTTGGTCACCGCCGGTAAAACCAAGACCTCAATTCCTAAACTTTCCAATTCCTCTTGGACGCCAGCGTCACTCAGGACCACTAAATCAGGCTCAAACTCAGCAATCGCCTCGATGTTTGGAGACCAAGCGGATAAGTCTTCTATTACAGGCGCTTCCTTTGGGTAGTAGCTGTAATTATCTACAGCTACTACCTGTGATCCTGCTCCTATTGCAAACAGCATTTCTGTAGCAGTAGGTGATAACGAGACAATAGATTGAGGGCCTTCCGGAACTTCTTCATCTGCTTCAAGGGTCACTAGCTTGTTGTCATCTGAAGGTTCTTCAATGACAGGAGCTTGAGTGTCCGCAGTCGCCTCATCTGCTGTAATGCTTTCCTGACCGCCACATGAAGAAAACATCAGAATTGATACTATTGCGAAGACCGCTACTCTGACTAATTGTTTCATTTAAGATCTCCTGTTAGCCGAGATTAAGGGCGGCAGAAAACCTGCCGCACAACATTTCCTCCTCGGGAATCGTCGTGCGAGGGCTAAGAATAGGCGACCGGACTTTTTCCCAAAGGGACATCACCGTTGCGGGACAGTGCCGGAATCTCACCGGACTTCGCTATTTATAGACACCGAACGAACATGAGCCTATCTTGCCTGACACAATCAGTAGTGTGATTGAGTTAATAACTAGTCCAAATTATTTCGGGAGCATCTAGAGATGGCATTGCGAGGAACTTCAGTTCGTAGACGTGAAGATGAGCCACTACTTCGAGGTTTAGGCAACTATGTAGCGGGCATTCATTTACAAAACGCCGCTCAAGTTTATTATCTAGTCTCCACAATCGCCCACGCTGAAATTCTTTCCATAGAAATTGCTGACGCTTTGCAAGCGCCAGGGGTCATAGATGTAGTACTTAACAAAGACCTTGATATTGGGCCTTATCCTTCAGGTAATCCTATTTTTGATGATGCAATGATTCGTCCGCTTCTAGCTGATCACAGAGTTCGTTACGTCGGAGAACCAATAGCGGCAGTAGTTGCGGAAACCATCGCCCAAGCCATGGACGCCGCAGAACTTATAGAAATAGATTTTCGATCAATGCCGGTCATAATCGACCCAGAAAAAGCGCTTAGCTCATCTACTTTACTCTTCGATGGAACAAACGAAGGCAATATTGTGTGCCGGATGCAAGCCGAAGGACTCGAAGCAGATTTTAGTTCTTGTGAAGTTATAAGTGAGGTTCGAACAGTCAACAACCGTCTTGCTCCAGCCCCAATCGAAACTCGAGTAGCAGCAGCTGAATGGCATGCTGACGGGCGCCTATACTGCTACAACTCAGGGCAAGGACCTCATCCAGTACGTTCAGCCATTGCGAAGATTCTCAACCTACAAGAAGAACAAGTAAGAGTAATTTCACGAGATGTTGGTGGAAGCTTTGGAGCTAAAGCACGTCCATTCCCTGAAGAAGTTCTTTTAGGTTGGCTTGCAAGACGGATTGGCCGACCTGTGAAATGGGTTCCGCCTCGTAGTGATGACATGGTCGGTTTAGGTCATGGACGAGGCCAAATTCAATATTGCAAAATCGGTGGCAGCCGTGACGGAAATATCACTACATATCAGCTGCATATCGTTCAAGAGTCAGGTGCCTATCCGGCTGGCGGTGCCGGTCTTCCTAGCAACGCTCGCGCTATGTTGACTGGTTGTTATGAGATACCAAGCGTCGGTTTTAGCTCAGTTTCAGTGGTAACAAACACAACCCCAACCGGAGCCTATCGAGGGGCAGGAAGACCAGAAGCTGCCGCTGCAATCGAAAGGGCTGTCGATGCTTTCGCCCGCGACATCAATATGGACCCTGCTGAAGTTCGCAGGAAAAATTTTTTACAACCTCACGAATTCCCGCTTGTCACACCAACAGGAAGTCCCTACGACAGCGGTGAATACGAAGCAACTCTAGATGCAGCTTTGGAAGCAAGCGAATACGAAAAGCTGCGTATAGAGCAGCAACGTCGGATCCAATCTGGAACTGAACCTTATCTCGGAATTGGTTTAGCCTCCTATGTCGAGCGAACTGCAGGAGCTGGGCGAGCAGAATACGGAGCCTTAGAACTTTTACCCGGAGGCCAATTACTTGCACGCACCGGATCGTCTCCATATGGGCAAGGACATCACACGTCTTGGGCAATGCTTATTTCTGACCAGACTGGTGTCCCGATGAACGAGATAAAGGTAGTTCACGGTGATACGGATGAAGTACCACAAGGGGCTATTACAGGTGGGTCCCGATCCGTTCAGTTAGCCGGCGCTGCTATATGGGAAGCCTCATCCGGTCTAGTAGAGCAAGCGAAAAAAATTGCCGCCGAGCTTCTAGAAGCATCGACAGAAGATATCACTCTCGATACTTCTTCAGGACGTTTTCATGTGGTGGGAACCCCCGCTGTTGACGTCGGATGGGCGGCTGTATCAGATTATTTAGAAAGCGCAACCGCCGGCCCGAGACTTCTTCATTCAGAAGAAATTTTTGAATCCGAAGGACCGACTTTCCCATTCGGTACCCACATAGCTGTCGTGGAGATTGATAGAGAAACCGGATTCACCAAGCTGATCAGAATGTTTGCATGTGATGACGCTGGCATAATCTTGAATCCGTTACTTGCAGATGGCCAAGTGCATGGAGGCCTGGCACAAGGAGCTGCACAGGCCCTTATGGAAGAGTTTAGATATGACCCAGATGGCAATCCGCTGACAACGAACTTTGGTGATTACCCAGTTATCTCGGCAACAGAGTTACCATTTTTTGACCGGATAGTTCTTGAAACCCCAACTCATATAAATCCTCTCGGAGCGAAAGGTATCGGCGAATCAGGCACAGTCGGATCCACACCAGCTATCCAAAACGCAGTGATTGACGCCCTATCCCATCTCGGAATACGACACATAGACATGCCATGCACACCCGAAAAAGTCTGGACACTGATTAACCAGCACCATTAAAATTTACCATTTAGCATTTGGATCTAAGCTAAGGACTTCGACCATCTCGGCATGCAGCGATTCAAAGTCTGATGACCTCATACCTTCACGCCCCGGAGCATCCTGAAATTGATCCCAGTTAATTTCGCAGTTAAACAAATCTAAAAAGGTTTCTACGTTTTTGATCCAAGAATTTTTTTGATCAATTAATGGCGATGACAATAACCCGCTCTCTACGAGCTGAAGTTCATTTAAGTTGACTCTGAAAAGCTCTTGTCCCATTGGAGCTAATCTTTGGAAACTAGGAAGCAAACGTTTTCTACCTTCAGCAGTTGCTAACAATCTTTCTGCAAGAGATAGAGCGTGCTGTAAATGAAAGCGTTCTTCCGCAATAGCCCGTGTCGCTATAGCAGCTATACCTTTCCAACTTCCCTTAGATAAAGCACGCCAGCGAACCTCTTCAGCTAAGTCATAGAGCACATGTCTTACTAGGGCTTCTGGCCACTGATGACACCTTAACTCAGCTATATGCGCAGATCGGTACTCTCGCGGATCCCTCCCGTAAGCAATTTCATCTACAGATTCTTCTAGCTCAAGAAACTCATACAACATTCGAGCATGGCCCAGCTCATCTTGGGCAATTGATGAAAAAGCGAGATCTTCTTCTAGGAATGGGCCAACAGCGATCCACCAAGAATGGTTTTGCCCGACACACAATTCATCATCAGCGAAGCCAAGCAGATATTCATTAGCGGCACCATCTAGCGTATGCATCATTCGCCGAGTTCTTTCTTCAGCCTTTGATTCGTCCGGAGTTCAGAAACTCGCTGACCATCATTGTGTTTATGAGATCTATCAGCAAGAGCCAAATCTGATTGGTTACCTTCAAGAATATGGTCGCGACTAACTACCCAAATTTGCTCACCTTCACTTCTTCGCCCATAAGAGTCTCTAGCAAAAAGCAAAGCCATATGATCATCCGGCGCATCAAGTGATCCCGCGTGTCCGAACGGTTCTTTACCAGCTTTTTTTAGAAACACCTCATAAGTTTTCATCTATCTAGAGTCCTTCTATCGACTTATTTGAACTGATCCCGCTGCCTAAGAGAGCAGCAATTTCTGCCGAAACATCTCCAATGTCCAATGGGCCGTTATCTCGGAACCAGCGAGTCGTTCCGTTTAGAAGCGAAAGAATTAAATTTGCAGCAAGATGGACGTCCATCGACTTCCGATAGAAGCCAGCGTCCTGGCCGTCAGAAATAACTTTGTGAAACGTTTGTTGATAGTGATCAAACAGTTTCACTGCCATTTCTCGTTCATTTGGTGGAAGAAATCGAGTTTCGTTCAAAAAAGTTTGCGCCTGATATTGGTCATTCACAAGAATATTGAGATGGCCCCGTACAAGCTGAAACATACGGGCCGGCGCCGGTTCTACTGACGCCGAAACTTCATCAGCAAGCTTCTGGAACGTGGCAGCAGATTGACGTACAACGTCAACAAGTAGTTCATTTTTTGAACCGATATGCGAATACAAAGACGACCCTAAAAGGCCGAGTTCGCCACCCAGATCTCTCATTGAGGTGCCATGAAAGCCTTTTTTAGCGAAAAGTCGACTAGCTGTTTCAATTACATCTGCTCGCGAATTACGCTTCATCGTCTTATAACTTCAATCGGGTTTCGGCACTCAGCGCACCAGGACACAGACCGACACGGAGTACTGCCCACATCACTTCGATTCTCTAGTTCACTATTCTCACACATCGGACACTTGGAGCTACCGTCAACGTTTCGAATCACTACAAAAAACTCACGAGCCAAAATACGTCGTGCGTCTTCAGTAATTCGATCTGGTGTCCAGACCGGGTCCGAACAAAATTTAACGGAAACAGAGGTGGCACCAACATCTTTGGCTGCAGCTAACACATCTGTTCTTATAATTTCTAACGCCGGGCACCCTGATCGAGTTGGAACTAGGTCAATACAGATACTTTCGCCACTGCTAAAAACTCTTTCCAATATGCCCAACTGCTCAATCGTGACTTCTGGATACTCTGGATCCGTGACCTTAGCCACGGCGTCGCGAACAGCCTTCAACATTTGAGCACTCCTCATTTGCTAATTACCACTTCGTCTAATGCATCTCGGACCCATGATGCGTCTTCCCACGCAGCCTTGGCATCACTCAAACGACGTTTGCTATCAGGGCCTCCATTTCGCATTGTTGCTTTGAGAGGCTCCCAATCAATATCGCTTGTGCACCATCGACCTGTTTCACTATCTTGATACAAACCAGAATCCGGAACTTGAAATCCTGCATTAAGAAGTTGCGGAACAAATTTCTGAATATAACGATCACGTAAAACTTCGTTACGCTCAGATTTAATGTTCCACCGCAAAAGCGGGTCATCTAAGCGAGAGTCTGGCCCAAAAAGTTGAATGGCTGGAAGCCACCACCGGTTAATTGAGTCCTGCATCATCGTCCTCTGGAGGTCTGTACCAGACGCCATTGTCAAAAGTAGTTCTTCACCATTCCTCATGTGAAAACCTTCTTCGGCAATGACGCGACGAAGAATTCGTTTGTATGGCCCGTAAGAACAATTTTTAAAAACTGCTTGCTGGCTAGCGAGGGCAGCTGCGTCCACTAAGTATGCAACGGCTACTTGATCTCCCCAGCTATGGACTCGGTAATGAAAAACATTGTGAAAATTCGTAGTCCCAGCGAGAAGATCTTCCATCATCTCATCTCGGGTTTTAACTCCAAGATCTGCAGCGATCATGTACAAGAGGTGGGCATGACCGATCTCGTCTTGTGTCTTCGCTAGAGCAGTCAATTTACGATGAAGACCGGGAGCCTTAGGAATCCAATCTCTTTCAGTTAACCCTCCCATGTACTCGCTATTTGCATGCAGCTCTATGAACTTAAAAACAGCGAGCCTATAGACATCTGGCATCTCGTCAGATGGCTCAACTATCCCACCATCTATGACAAAGGCCTCAAAGTCCTCCAATGACTCCCATGTCTTCATAGCTAGTTACTTCCAATCAACAAGTTGCCAACGAACGTTCGTTGGTAACTGTACCAGTTCCTTAAGTAATCTCAAGACCCGACCCCTTAGCCCATTCAGCTATCAGTTCTACGTAATTGGAAGTACCTCTCTTGTAAGCAGCTATATCAGGTGGCATTCGAGCTAACCCTCTGAGTAATGATCTCAAAGCAACTGGTTCATCGAGCAACTCGCGCAGTGGTTGCTGCAGTATCCGGATAGTGAAGAGCACGGAATCTGATACAGGAAATTTTCTAAGCGTTTGATATTCAACTCTCAGAAAAACTTTATCTCCTACATTATCAATAGTTATTTCTGTCTGAGCTTCTTGAATGCGAGTGTAGGGTTCGAGTCGAAGAGAAGAGCTATCGCTAAGCGTTCTATTAGATCTCCAAACGGGGGCTTCAGATCGAAGCCTGTCGAAAAAAACATTCATCGATTTAGATAAGTCTTTCGAATATCGCGGCACAGGTTCATGAATTTCATCGAGGCTTTTACCAAACTTAGATTGCACATCCCAGCTAGTTGGAAAAGCCACAGCGCATGCAACCATCACCCAAAAACCATTTTTGCGAGTCATTACACACAAGTCTTCTTGGACAATAAGTCGTGCGGCTTCAATTATGTCTGTACCTGCAGAAACAAACGTTTCCGCTTCACTAAGCGAGCAATGAGCACGAATAGCCGCATAAATTTCTGCGCACGCTCCCTCAGATCCCTCTTCGCAATAGATAATCTCATCTCGACGCTTTGCCAACTGAAGTCTTAGTTCAGCTAGGTCAACTTCGAAGCGGGTGTCTTTGATTAGCCATTTATCAAGTTCGAGCGGACGCACACCCATTCTCCAATGAAATGGATCTGGCTCATCACGGATAAAGTCAGCAGCTAACATCTCCGGCAGTTCAGCACTCACCGGTAGACCAAAGTTGAACCGCCCGGCTTAACAACCGAAAAATTTTATTTTTGCAACCATCTAATACTTCCCATATTTCCTCTAGCGATATTTCACCCTCTCCATGTCCAGCCGCCAAGTTCGAGACCACTGCAACCGATGAATAGGGAATATTTAGTTCTCGTGCGAGCGCAACCTCTGGGTAGCCAGTCATTCCGACAACCTCGGCTCCCATATTTGAAAACATTCTGATTTCTGCCGGTGTCTCAAAGCGCGGTCCATTGGTACAAACATAAGTTGCACCGTTTCGCACGGTAATTGCCTCTAGATCAGCAGCTTTTGAGAGAAGAGAACGCAATGACTGGTCATACGCTGTGGTCATATCGGTGTGGCGGACTTCTCCAGGTTGATCAAAAAATGTGCTTAACCTCCCTTGGGTAAATTCTAAAAAATCACTCACTAAGAATAGTGAGCCGGGACCTTCATCTGGGAGTAATGAGGCAACCACGTTTACTGCAAAAATTGCTTCTACGCCTAGCTGCTCAAGCGCCTTAATATTCGCTCGATAGTTAATTGAACTCGGAGGGATTGAATGGTCGCCACCATGGCGCGCCACAAAAGCTATCTGCTGGCCATTCCATAGCCCTAAACTTACCGATGCTTCACCGTAGGGAGTTTTCACCTGCCGATCAGATCGATTCATTAGATCGGGAAGTGCATAAAATCCTGTTCCGGCAATAATTCCGATCATGATCTATCGTCGCATGGAATTCGCTTCAAGGCGACGCTTACGTTCCAGATTCTTGAGCGAGCCGCAGCCCTCTAGCTTTACATTCCGTTCGAGCAAGGTTTTCATCTACCGTTAAGCACTGGTGTCCGCTGACTACTTTTTCTCCCTTTACCCATACGTCACTCACTAAACGGCGGCCAGCAGCAAAAGCAATATTTGAGATTAGCTCTGATTCTTTCGTGGCTGGAATAAAAGCCGAGTCGTCAAGATCAAGCCGGATCATGTCGGCCCAATTACCCACTTCGAGTGAGCCAACATCTGTTAGACCTAATGCCTTGGCCCCATCTCGGGTAGCCATACAGATTGCATCTTTGGCATCAAGAGTTGTCGCGTCAAGAGAGCTCACGCGCGAAAGCAATGGCGCAATTTTTATTTCTTGCCACAGATCGAGACTGTCATTAGAGGCTGGGCCATCGGTTCCTAAAGCCACAGTTATACCCAATTCACGCATTGTCTTGATATCAGCTACACCCGAACCCAGTTTCATATTACTTAAAGGGCAGTGGGCAACAGCAACGCCATAGTCGGCATAGGACGCCATATCATCTCTAGTTAGCCACACGCTATGAGCCGCAAGAACTTTGCCCCCAAAAACTGTGGACTCGCCAAGAATTCTCACCGTCGATAAACCACCGTGTAAGCGTTCTAATTCCGAACCCTCGTTCGCTGTTTCAGCTATATGAATATGTAACAAAGCATCGAGGTCACGAGCCGCTGTAGCTACTTCAGCACATATAGCTAGCCCTAGGTCATAGGCAGAATGAGGGCCAAACCCTACGGTCACACCTTTTTTCGGATTGTTATACAATCGGTGGAAATCGGCTACCTCATCTATTCTCAGGAGCGCAGATTGATTCGAGTCTGCATGCAGAGCTGAAAGAATTCCAGGTGTCATAACTATTCGAATGCCGGCGTTAGTAGCGGCTTCGACTAATTGCTCTTCGTGGATATACATCTCGCATGTCGTTGTAATCCCCGAGCTCAGCATTTCCGCAGACCCGAGCGTCATGCCCCAGTAGGCATCCGATGGGGTCATGAGCCCTTCACGTGGCCACATAACCTCGGTTAGCCAACGCATCAAAGGTAACCCATCGCCACCACCTCGAAGCAGCGTCATTGGAGTGTGTGCATGCGCATTGATTAAACCAGGCATAACTAAACCATTAATTCGGATTTCTTTTTTTAAGGTTGCTGGAGCTTCTTTCTCTTTACCGACCCATGTGATTTGGCCATCTTTAACATCAATAGCGGCATCACGAATAACAGTGAAATTCTCATCGCATGTAACTAATACTTCTACGAAATACCGAATTCCTGCCATCTCTTTACTTTCTCACGGCTTTCCCTAGAATCAAATTAATTGTTTCACCTAACGCTAAATCGTTACTACCGTCGCCGGCTGATCGCCAAGCTACATGCCCATCTGGTCTCAGAACTATGCAGCCGCCGAGAGGCATACCAATTGCCTTTGACACGTTTTTTTCAAGCACTATAAACTCAATTTGTTTTCCAGATTCTATTTCCCAACGGCTTTCATCCTCATCTACAAGTGCAACTAGGTTGCTATTCGCTAAGTCCAACGTACTTTTGCTTTGCTCCAGGTCAAGCCAATGGTGTGGAATACGATGTCCTGGACGACTAGTAGCTACATAGTCGGCGACATAATCATCTACCAGCGGAGGGTCAGTTAGATCAGAGATAACAGCCTTCGATTCATAACAATATCCAAGTTCCATTCCAGCAAAATTGCCGTACCTTTTTGAATCACTGATTGCCTCATCAGCACTCTCTCCTTTTAAGGCAAGAGAAGTTATTCGGCCTACCATTTTACTATTCGCGAGGCTTTGTTTCGCATTGAACTCCGCTACTGGCTTGCGCTCCTGCTCATAGGTATCCAGTAGTGATTCACTCGCACTCCCCTTTAACACAAGACTTAATTTCCACGCCAGATTGTGGGCATCTTGAATACCGGTATTCGCTCCAAAACCTCCAGTAGGAGGCAGCTGATGAGCAGAATCACCGACTAGAAAACATCTTCGCTCACTGTATTTATCAGCAACTGTGGCGTTCATGGTCCAACTACCAATAGAGAGAATTTCAATTTCGAGTTCGCTGTTTTGTGTCGCCTTACGAACCCAGTCCATACAAGTAGCTACGTCATACTCCTCGAGACCATTTCCTGGGCCTAAGTGTGTTATCTGACAAAGCCAGCGCTTTTGGCCGTCTAACGGCTGGAAAACCCCGCGTGGTTCGCTGGTAAAAAAAAGCACCGCAGGCCTTTTGCCTACCAGGTCTGAAAGGTCTGCACTAAAGTACACGTTCACAAAATTTGCTATTCCACTTGGGCCATCCATTGGGATTTCAAGCGTATTTCTGACAAAACTGTTAGCACCATCTGCTGCCACTAAATACCTAGCGGTAATAACCTCGATCTGATCAGCTACTTCAATCTCTACTTCAACAGATCTATCGTGAAACCGCATGCTCTTAAGTTCTCTTCCGAATTTCAGAGACTCCGGGGCCAGCGACTCAGCTCTTCTTCGCCAAATTGGTTCATAAACATCTTGGCTAGAGAGGTGCGGAATCGCTGGGCTGATACTTTCACCCAAACCAACAAACCCATTTGTCTTCATGCGCCCTATCTCAGGTTTAACTAAATCCTTGCAATAAGCAATCGAACTTGACCAGGCTTCTGGTAGGGCGACTTCCGCCATTTCTTTATCGATACCCCATTCGCGAACAATCTCCATAGTACGAGTATTCAGATTTCGCGCCTTTGGGTGATACGTAGTGCTGGGGTGCCTTTCGATAAGCACATGGTCGACATCAAGCAAGGACAGCATAATCGACATGCTTAAACCAACCGGCCCTCCGCCTACTATCAAAACCTCGGTATCGGCTTTAGTCATATCTAGAAACTAGGCCAATGACAAGACCGAAACTTAAGATATTGGCAGAGTTGGTGGATAAAGGTTGTCTAAAAGTGTCAAACTCTGTTTCACATGTCCTTGTTTCTTCAACGCACCTTTGATTCATTAGCTAATGGGTCTGCATACGCAGCACTAGCTGTGGCTATCTCCATGGTTTTTCGCTCTTCAGGAGTATTGAACCTTGCTCAAGGTCAGCTCGCTATGTTTTCTACTTATATTGCACTTGTCCTCGCCACAGGCCCTAGCCCGTTCGTTAAATTCACTTCCGGAACGGACATCTTAGGAGCCCCTCTTCCGCTTTGGGCAGCAATCGCAGGCGCAGTTTTAATCTCAATGCTGCTTGGGGCACTCCTCGAAAAAGTGGTTATCCGCCCGCTCGGGGATGACCCAATACCAGCTATCGGAGCAAGCCTGGGCATATATCTTCTAATAGATGCTTTCGTTCGTAAACATTGGGGCGGCTACACAATGTTTCTCGGCTCTCCTTTCCCAGACACGGTTGATGATCGTTTCGATATTGGAGGAGCGCGACTTTGGCATGACACCTTAGGCATAACTATTACGATGCTGCTCGCTTTGCTCATATTGGCTGTTCTGCAGAAGCGCACAAAAGTTGGGCTCGCATTTAGAGCAGTGACTTCCAACAGGCAAAGTTCTTTACTGGTTGGGGTAAAAGTGAGCAGAGTTCTCATGCTCGGTTGGGCGCTTGCAGCTGGTCTTGGTGCATTAGCTGGTGGCCTTATAGCTGGGCAAATAAATGTGCGCCCAGACATGATGGGGCGGCTGCTTATCTTTGGTTTGGCTGCTGCGACGCTCGGAGGCTTACGAAGCCCAATATTGGCTTTCGTCGGCGGCTATATCTTCGCTTTTCTCGAAACAATGTTGGGGGGTTACGTCGGCTTCATCGATAGTCAAGTAACTCTAGTTTGGGCTCTTCTAGTGCTAATTATCATTCTTTCAGTTCGACCTTCAGGGCTCCTGGCTAAGCAACCTTCTTGGGGTAAAAAATGAAGGGATCCATAACATCTCGGATCGTTTTAGTTCTGGGACTGGCAATCTTCGCAACTTTTATCGGATGGGTAGCATTCACCGCAACCTCTAAAACAGTGACGAATGCTACAAACGCTGCAGCCATGACCTTAGCGTTTGCTGGACTAGCCATCTTGACTCATTATTTAGGGCTGCTTTCCTTGGGGCAAGGGGCCTTTATCGGAGTTGGTGCATACTGCGCTCTTCACGCTGTCAACGATTTCGGTGTCCCAGTTGTGTGGATGCCGCTTGCTGGACTTATCGGCGGAGCTATCGCCGGTGCTGTTGTAGCGGTTCCTTCGCTTCGCCTTCCAAAGGCTTATCTAGCTCTTCTGACTTTGTCTCTTGCTGTTGCATTCCCAATTGTTCTTAAACAGATTGATGGTAATTTGCCAGTTACTCTGGACGGGAAATTCAATACTCCCGGTTGGACTGGTATTGCTGCTAACGACGAGCACATTTGGGAATTTGCTATCGTCTTAAGCTATTCAACAATTGCCCTCTTTTTAGTCCAAGGAATCCTTCGCGGGCCTATAGGTAGAGCATTTCTTGCGAGCCGAGACGAACCGGAGGCAGCGGCGGCTTTTGGAATACCGGTATACAGACTCCGACTCTACGGGGTAGCACTCAGCGGCGGCTTAGCGGGCCTTGCAGGTGGACTTCTGTTAGTGCCGGTTAATTTCAATGACTACACCCATTTCCCTGAAGAACTCTCTATAAAAATGTTTGCCTTGGCAATAGCTCTCGGCGGTGCGAGTGTCATCGCTGCAGTACCAGGTTCTATTATTTTAATCTTTTTACCGATTTGGCTCGTGGACCACAACTGGGTAGTTGAAAGAGGCTGGATCGGCTTCATCAAGTCGGAAGGCTTTATCTACGCCGCCTTGTTACTAGGAACTGCCTACTTGACTAAAGGTAAAGGGTTCATGACCATTATCGAAAAAAGGCAGAGTTCTCGTCAGAACCGACCAGATGCTGACCCTAATACACAGTCAAACATTGTCCAGACGCTCGAAAGAGTGGATCAGCGGCTTTCAGCATTAGAAGGCTGGCTGGAAGGCGAAGCGCCGGACATGCCGTCTCCCCAAGACGAAATAGACTGACCAAGCTTTTGTGCTCTTTCTTCTGCCCAAATAGGAGACGGAAGTTCCTCACCGGCTTCAATCTGATCGTACATATGGGTCGGGGTCAGCCCATATGTCACAGGTATTTGAATTAAAGGCCATACTCGTTCTGATTTGTTCGATACTTTCTCTATCCGTCACTGGAGGATCAACTATCTACGCAGTCGCAGAAACCGACCTCATAGACCAGATCGATGCACCCCCCAAACCACTGACCTGGGGATACCCCCGGAAACCGCCTCTCAACTGCTGTTCTAGTTGATCTCCGGTTCGCGCTAGTTCGCGACGTCTCGCGACCTGCTCCTCGGCATCTCAAGTTGAAGTATGGACCGGCGCTTACTTCACCCGCCTGCAGTAGATGCCGTCAGCGGAGGAGGCGCCGCCCGTCACCAGTCTCCCGGTAGACGATTTCCTCCTGCTGGGGTCCATCCGGGAGGTCAACACGGGTCACGATGGGTACCCAACCGTGTTCACGCCCAACCGGGGGCTCGACAATGAGACCGTGATCGACTTCGGCGAGATGGAGGACCGGCACGCTCGTGGGCCGTTCGAGGAACTGGCGGGTTCCGCCCCAGTCCCGATGCATCGACTCGACAACGGACTGCACCTCAGTAAGCACTGCGTCGGAATAGCGATCTGGGTATTCGTTACTCAGGCTCACGAAGGCGGGCTGGTCCCGGAATCTGAACCACCGGTAGGTGATCCGGCTGCCGTCGTCAAGCACCGTCAAGTGGTCAGTGTCATCACAGACCGCAAGGTCCTCGCACGTCCAGCACGAGAAGTCGTAACCGCGTGGAGGGGCCTCGTGCGGGGCCTCGGAGACCAGATACTGTTGGGTTTTGTAGGCGAGAGGTAAGAGCTCGGCAGGGACTGCGGAAGCATCCACGGCTATCGCCAACCCGTTCACGACTTCGTAGTACGGGCCCCATGACCGTTCGTTCGCCGGCGCATCACCCCAGTCCACGTAAACGTCGGTCTCGCCATTTCGCTGGAGGGGAAGCATGGGAACCCTGAGGAGGAGGTTTGCCTCAGACTCATCGTGTGGACCAGCCGGCTCGAGATCATCAATCCGAATGCCCCGCCACGGACCATCGTCCCACCTCTCCACCTGCATTGGGATGCCCAGGCCATCGAAGCGGGTGTCCGCGGCGCCCAGATTGGCGCCGGGCTGGAACACGTTCAGGAAGTGGTTGTAGAGATCGACATCGAAGGTCTGAACGTTCAGGGCATAGCCCTCGAGGGCCGACGCGTTCGGAACCTCGGGCGGGAAGATCTTCAGGAACACCCGGCCGTCCTGACCGACCGCCTTGAACGCTGGGACCAACGGCATCTCAATGCCGGTCGGTAGATACCCCCTGGCTGGTGAATAGCCGAGCGTGTCCTCGGGCCGCACCCAGTGCGGGGATCCGTACTCCTTGTCGCGTGCGTCGCCACCGTACCACTCCTCGCCGGCAATCGCCTCGTGCAGGTCAACCGGAGTGATTCCGCCATCCACATAGGCCAAGAGCGCATCGGCCACCGGCGATCCGGGCTCCCACCCGTAAACGTCATCAAGGATGTCCATGGAGTTCCATCGGTCCAACCGGCGTGACCAGTGCTCGGGGGCGTAAGCGATCAGCGGGCCGCTGTGGTTGGCCGCATCGATAAAGAAGGTCCAGGTCATGAGGCCACCGTCGAGATCATCGGGCTGGTCGTCGAAACGTTCGCTGGCTCCGAAGATAGGCATCGCAACCCACGACGTTCCGAAGAAGATCCCTCCCTCCTCATCGAAGGTGTCTTGATCCTCGTCGAAGGCAATAAGATTCGGCGGCACGATCATGCGATTGGACAGCGAAACCCGGCCGAGCTGGCTGCAATCGATCCGGCGTTCGTAGAACCCCCAGCCCCCGCCCGTGTCACTGTCCGGCGAGTAGAGGTGCGTGGCAGCTGACGCCATGTACTTCGGGAACCGACTCCGCCCCATCTTGTCGTGGATGAACAGACCGCCCTCGATCGAGTTGAAGGCACCGTTCGGGTGGGCACCCAGAGAGCCGATCCACTGCCCCCAGACCCCGAACTGGCCCGTCGTCGGGACCCGCTCCAGGAACTCGAAAATTCGCAGGTACTGCGACACCCCATAGACCTGTTCGGACGATTCCGGCAGTCGGATGATCTCCGCTTGGAAACCGAGTTCGAGCATAAGGTCCGCTCGGCAGACCTCCTCTTCGGTCTGATCCTCCTGCTCACAGTGCCGCGAGAGATAGGTGCCGGGAAACCAATCCTTGCCAGGTACGGGATCCAGCCCGGAGCTGCTCGCCGTCAATTCCTCGGGCTCCCATTCGTCTCCAAGCGAAGGCTTCGATTCTGGTTCGAACTTGAGCACAGGTAAGAGGGTCGTGGCCGCTGAAACAGCTGTTGTCGTCACCGGAGAAGCTACGTCCGAGCTACCTCCACAGGCGGTCACAAACAAAACAACCAGAACTAACGGGAGAATTTTCTGCACGAATCACAATCCCACAAGAACTGATCCACGAAACACACGGAAACTCTTCTTGGACAACCTGCTGCGATCAGGATGCGTGTGTAACAGATCAGACAACGCGAAGACAAAACTCGGCGGCCCGGCCCCAAAGGACCGGCCCTGACCTGCAAACTGTGTGTCGGGCTGGGGAGATTTGAACTCCCGACCTTCGGTCCCCCAGACCGATTGGATGGCCACAGGAGCCATCGCATTCAAAAGAGCTGTCTTGTGACTACACCCTCTTGGCCCTCCAAAGAGTTCCCGAACTTTTTTTGTAAAGCCTAGAGCGATTGGCAAACCTACTAATTTTTTAGAATGGTCAACTATTTTTATGCAGCCCTCATGAGGGTGGGTTTCCATTAGGACTATGGCATTAGTAATTATTAAATCGGGAACGGAAACCGATACATCAATGACCATGTGATGTATCTCAAGGGGCTCCGAATCATTTTCGAAATAAACTCCAGGCGGTTTCTCATCCATAACCCTTCCGCGAAGTAGTTCTCCTGGTCTGGTGGAATAAGCGCTAACTTCATAACTGCGGGGATGAAGTTCAACTCCTTCAGGCTCCGTTAGATGCATAAACTTTTACCCCAAGAACCAGTCAGCTGGCGTCACATCACTTTGAGAATACAAACGGCTCTGGAATCGTTGCATTCCAACAATCCATCGGTCAGTATCTGCTGCTTTTCTCTCTCTGTATGTCTGAACCTCTGGGTGCGGGAGTACAAGAAACCGCTCTTCTTTCATACATTGGATAACAGTTTCGGCTAACTCTTCAGGTTGAAGAACACCATCGCCTGCAGCCGCTCCAGGAGTTCCATTCCCCTGGTCTAATTTATCTGGACTATTTTTTAAGATATTTGTCTCGACAGCTTGCGGACATAACATTGAAACTTTTATGCCCCTCTCACCGTAAGTAATCGCAAGAAACTCACCTAATGAGACTGCTGCTGCTTTGGTAATCGCGTATTGCATTGAACCCAGCTGAGTAAGCAGACCTGCCGCTGAGGCTGTATTCAACAGGTACCCTCCTCCGTTAGCAGCCATCACGGGAACTGCTGATCGAGCCGCATAGATGTGAGCCATCACGTGGACTTCCCACATTCTTTGTATCTCTTGGTTTTCAACTTCTAAGCCGCCCTGTGTTACGTAACCGGCATTTGAAACAAAAATATCAAGACAACCATTCTCTTCGACCGTTTCCGAAACTAGTTTTGCGATCGCTTTTTCATCAGTGACATCGAGAGCTACGGCTCGTGCGCCTACTGAAGCAGCAACTTTTTGAGCTCCATCGCCATCTCGATCTACAACGACGATAGCTCTAGCCCCTTCATCGTGGAATCGTTCAACTATTGCTTTCCCGATTCCGCTACCTGCACCCGTAACTATCGCTACCTTGTCCTTAATATCCATACATTGCAGAGTAACCATAGGATTGATCTCGTGCCTAAATCATTCCTTATTCAGTCGCATCAAACTATCCTTTTGTCCATAGATGGGGAGTAACTTTGACCACACCACTTGAAGGCGTCACAATTATTGAGATAGACAACTGGATGGCCTCCCCGAGCGCCGGGGCGATTTTAGCTGATCTTGGCGCCAACCTTATTAAAGTTGAACCCCTTCAAGGAGACCCGATGCGAGGCATGGGTCGGCCAGCCAAATTATCTGGCAACATGAAAGAATACGACTTTCAATTCGATGTCTCCAACCGAGGCAAACGGTCTATCGCAGTTGATCTTGATTCTGATTTAGGAATTCAAGTTGTTCATGAACTTATTGCTGACGCGGATGTATTCATGTGTAATCTCCTCGCTCACCGGCAAGAACGATTCAAACTAGACCCTGCAACAATAACAACATTGAATTCAACCATAGTTCACGCAACGCTTACGGGCTATGGCACGACTGGCCCTGAAGCATGGCGGCCAGGTTATGACGTCACCGCTTTTTTTGGCAGATCTGGAATTTATGATGCTATGCGAGAAGGTGAGGATGGTCCGGTGCCTATGGCCCGTCCAGCTCAAGGTGATCACACGACCGGGTTAGCTTTCGTTGGAGGAATTCTCGCAGCCTTACGTCTTGCCGAAAAAACAAACACAGCACAAGTGATTGAAACTTCCCTCTACGAAACCGCTATCTGGACACAGGCAACCGATTACGCAATTACCGCTATGGATAAGGCTCCGCTCCGACCTCGAGCTCGTGAAAATATGATTATTCCGACTGCTAATCGTTATCCATGCGGGGATGGTAAATGGATTGTTCTCAATATGCCCGAAGAAAAAGCTTGGACCAAATGGTGTCAAATTATTGGTCGGGAAGATTTTCTCGATGACCAGAGACTTCAAGATGTCAAGGGACGCTTTCACAACATGCCAGAACTGGTGAAAGCAATTGACGAAGCTCTGTCACAGCGAACAAGAGATGAATGGGGAGCAATATTTGATGCAGAAGGAATCATTTGGGGGCCGGTTTTAGCCCTACATGAGGTGGCTCAAGACCCACAAGCTGAAGCACTTGGAATTTTTCCAAAAATAAGCAACCCGGAGTTGGGAGACTACAGAACCGTTGCTGCACCGATTCGATTTAAGACTGCCGATGTTGGACCTAAAGGACCAGCGCCTGCCTTAGGTCAACACACTCGAGAAATACTCAGCGAAATTGGGATGACAGAAATACAAATTCAAAACCTTCTAGAAAGCGGTTTCATAAGCGAAGGTTCCCGAGGTAGCTGAAGTTCGTATTCAAAACGTAATATCTTCTGGTGCTTCAATTTGGCTTTGCATAACCCAACCAAGTAAGCCCTTTTTATCGTAAATATTTGAATAGCAACAAGCGATTCCTTGGTATGTTTTTTCAACATGTGACTCAAAAAAAACCCACTCGTCTTCAGGCTTCCTTATCATTTGCAACGTAACGTCAGTGTTTATGTATGTGCCTCCGCTGTAAGAATTTTCCCAACCAACAGCTGCACCTAAATCTGCAAGAGTCGAGATACGTTGGAAAGGGCTTGTCTCTTGGCCATTTATTAGCGCGCAGTCTAGGCGGATCCAGATTCGCCCTGGGCCTGGTTCTTCAGTCGACCCTTCGATCACTCTCATATCGATAGCATCGGCGTTAAAACCAGGTCGGGGGTACTCCATGTCAGGATGAGATCCAGGGTCAGCGCGAATTGCTGGTATATCTGGCACTCGGTTTTCGGTTGCAGAACTTATTCCAGATGGAGCTAACCACTGCGAAGATGCTCGGCCAACTAATTTATCGTTTTCACGAATCTGGCCATCAACAACTGCTGTCTTCCTCCCATTTTTTAGTACCTGAGAAGTCACTTCTAAGTTAGTTACTCCTATCCCTGAGAGAATTTCGACAGTCAAACGAGTGCATATTAAATCGGTTCTATTCAGTGCAGTTTCAACCGCCCAACCTAACAAGCCGCAAATAGGTCCACCATGCATAACACCGTGGCTCCAAGGACCTCGAGTCAGCTCTGTTGCTACTACTCCTGAAGCCTTTTCTACAAAAAGAGCCGGTGGCATGTTTTTCGGCTTCTGGTAGGTCGTTTCCAAATTAATTTTATCTATCACGGCTCGTACCCTAGGCGACGCTCATCTCAGTTACTGGGTGTTAACACCTACTGGAGTAGTATCTCTAATTAAAATATTTTCTTGCACCTATTGGCATCAGCGACGTTCTCGTTCTCAAGACCAACGGGTAGGTAGCCCTAGCAATAGTTAGTCAGCTCTCAAATTATTAACAGCTAACTAAGCAATAATTGTAATTCATGTTGACTACAACCAAATTTGCAAAATAACTAAAATCCAACTTGGGAATAATTTTTTGATCATTCTTTTTTCGAAAGCAAAATGCACATTTCCAGTTTCACTTGATTGATCCATAACTACGTATAAACGACCAGCGACTGAACAGAACCACCTCATATACAGTCACCCTCATCTATCTCAAGTTATGGTTATCAGGTGAAACATTTTCGTTTTGGCATTCAACTTCCATCAGCTGCTACCGGAGCTGAGTATCGTTCTAAAGCTAAAGAAATAGAAGCGATCGGCTACAGCACTGTATTCTGTCCAGACCACTTCGATGAGCAGTGGTCACCAACAGTTGCACTTACTATTGCTGCTGAGGCTACCGAAACCCTTAACGTTGGTTCTCTTGTATATGACGTTGATTACCGGCATCCGTTAGTTCTCGCAAAAGAACTCGCAACTCTAGATCTTGCTTCTGAAGGAAGGGTCGAATTCGGGATTGGTGCCGGTTGGATGGAGGCCGACTACTTAACTGCCGGAATAGCTTATGACCGACCAGGCATTCGAATAAGTCGGATGATTGAAGCAATCGAAATAATTCAGATGCTTTGGTCTGGGGACGTTTTTACATTCACTGGCGACCACTATCAAATAAAAGAGGCCACGGGTTTTCCACTGCCATTCAACAAAAAAGGGCCCCCATTAATAATCGGTGGTGGGGGTAAAAAAGTATTAACAGAAGCGGCTCGAAGAGCAGACATTGTCGGTCTGAATGCCTCTCTGCACAGCGGAGAAATCGGCGCTAACACAGCTCAGTCGGCATTAGCCGAAAGATTTATCGAACGCCGAACTTGGGTGGAGGAAGCGGCAGGAGATCGGTTCGCAGACCTAGAGCTCCAACTCAACACCTTTATGGTAAGCGTTACTCAAACAAGCAAAGAAGCTGATGAGCTCTTTGAAAATTTAGCTCCTGTTTTTGGAGTTACTCCGGAGCAAGCACGCGAGATTCCGCTGGTTCTCGCTGGAACCGTGAACGACATCTGTGAGCAACTTCAACATCGTAGAGAAGTTTATGGTGTTAGTTACATTGTTTTTCCTTCAACTGAAATCTATAACCTCGCTCCAGTCGTAGAGCGCCTTGTGGGTACATGAGCGGCTCAGCTAACAAGGCAGCTACAAGCGGGGGCAAGAATTTGAGCCTGCTTTGACCACAGTTAGACATCAGGTTCGTTCTAACCGGTCACCCTCAAGCTAATCTTTCAAATGTGATTACAGTCCAAGTTGTTTCCTTCGGCAAAAATGCTTCAGAGCAACTAGCAAAATGTATCGCTGAAGCTAAACAACTTGACCCACTTACTTCAGTCACTGTTTTAGTTCCAAGTAACTACGCGTCAGTTTCCATACGCCGCCAGCTTGCCGCTGGCCAACACGGTCCGACATACAAGCTTGGTGCCGGTGTTATTGCTGTAGATTTTTTAACACCATTTCATTTAGCCGAGAGATTAGCCTCTGCAGCTCTCACCTCTAGCGGACGTAAGCCCGTGAGTAATGCAATAGTTGCTGCCTCTGTGCGCAACGCTCTAGCTAATCAGCCCGGAATGTTCGCTGGCGTCACACAACACAGTGCAACAGAACGCGCTTTGGTAAATGTTCATCGAGAGTTGCGAGATCTTGACTCCGATCAACTTGACAAGTTAGCCGCCTCAAACATTCGAACTTTCGAAATAGTAAAATTACATAGACTAATTACTGCTTCTCTTTGCCAAGAATGGTACGACGAGTTTGATTTGCTTACCACTGCTAGCCACTTGGTAAATAACGACGAGGCTGATCTTGATGGAGAGATAATAGTTTTTCTGCCACAAGAACTCGGCGCCTTAGCTGCAGGTTTAGTTAAGTCTCTTGGCTCACGTTCTAAAGTGTCTGTACTCATTGGAATGACTGGGGTTCACAACGCCGACAGAGACGCGCGACGAACTTGCGCTCTGCTCGAAGTTAAACTCCCCAACACTTCTACAACTCCTCCTTTTGCTCAACACATTATCTCTACGACTGATCCGGATGATGAGACCCGATTTGCAGCCCGAACCGTCCTTGCTCAATTAGATCAAGGAATATCTCCTGACCGAATAGCAGTGGTTTACCCGCACGAAGAGCCTTACCGCCGGCTACTCCATGAACGCTTCGATCTGACGGGGATTCGGTGGAATGGCTCCAGTTCGCGACGGTTAAGCGAATCCGTGATTGGAAAATTTACCCTTGGTCTTCTTTCTATTTCAGATCAACAGTTTCGACGAGATGATGTTCTCGATCTCCTTTCAAGCGCTCCAATTCGCCTAAATCCAGACTCGTCGGAACTCATTCCGGATGTCGCTTGGGCACGCAGGGCAAGAGCAGCAGGCGTAGTTGCGGGCATCCATAATTGGACCACTGCTTTGGCTAGCCATCGCGACGAAGCCCTCAAACGATCAGAACGCCTCAGAAATAGAGACCCTGAAAATCCAAAAGTGGAAGAGAACCTGACTGCGGGTAACGAAGCTAATGCCTTGCACCAATTCATTCTGGAACTCTCAGATCAAGCTAACTTTGAGAAATTAGTCCCAGGTTGGCGCTCGGCGTGTATCTGGCTTCAACAACTTTTGGACCGTTATATAGGTCCGTACGACATCATCCGGCTACCAGAACCTGAGCTCCGTTCTGCTGAATTAATAAATGGCATTCTATCTCGGCTACGCGATTTAGAAAATATCGAAACATCAGTCACTCGAGATGTTTTTCGGAGGACTTTAGAGCTCGAATTAGATCAGACGACTACTCGTGTAGGGACAATGGGTGATGGCGTCTTCGTCGGCAAAATTAACCAAACTCTAGGCTTCGATTTTGATTATGTTCACGTGCTCGGAATGGCTGAAGGCGTATTCCCAACAAATCAAGGCACCGAAGGTTTGCTCGCAGACCAGCAAAGACAGTTATTGGGCGAGGCTCTTCCGATGCGAAGCCAAGACTTACATAAAGATCATCGAAACTTTCTTTCATGCTTAGCAACGGCTCCATACCGCAGCCTCTCTTTCCCTAGAGGTGATCTTCGTCGCAATGGAGAACGGCACCCATCGAGATGGGTTATTGATTCAGCTCTTAAGCTCGGCAACTCAAATCTGGACCTAGCGTTTACAGAAGATTCAGAAGACTGGGCAGAGTTCATACCGTCCTTTATATCTGGCATACAAAATTCAAAATTTCCAGCCACGGCAAATGAGCACAATCTCGCAGAGCTTCTGTCTTTAAAACAAGAAACCGGTGATGTAGCTGATCACAATCTCGAGCTTCTTAGCCCTTTTGAAAAAGGTCGACAGTTGATGATGGCTCGCGAATCTTCTCAGTTCACTCGATTTGACGGCAATCTTTCTGGTGTAATCACTCCGGAAGGGGTTCGTGTCGACATAATCTCTGCAACTCGTCTCGAGGCTTGGGCAAAATGTCCTCATAGTTACTTTTTGCGCCACATTCTCGGAGTAACAGAAACCACTCACCCAGAAACAGAACTACGCATTACGGCATTAGATCGTGGGTCTCTAGTTCATGAGGCCGCAGATTTATTTTTGCAAGAACTCATCAATCAGGACTCACCGAGCCTCACTCACCATAATTTTTCAGATTCAGAGTTTAAACGGATGCGTCAAATCGGCAGTCAAGTGGCTCAGGATCTAGAAGATAAAGGCCTTACTGGCAGACCAGTTTTTTGGCCACGCGATAGAGAAGCCATACTTAGCGACCTCCGAAAGCTTCTAAAAAATGATACAAAAAGACAACATATAGGAACCATCATTGCATCAGAATTCAGGTTCGGAGAAGGCCATCCAATCCATCGGCTTCTGCCTTCAGGTAAAAAAGTGTCGTTTCGTGGAAGCGCCGACCGGGTCGAACAAAAACCAGACGGGAATCTAATCGTCATTGACTACAAAACTGGGAAACCAAAGGATTTCAGGGGTCTAAGCGAACAAGACCCAACTCAGAGAGGAACTAAACTTCAATTACCTATCTATGGATTAGCAGCGCGTGAGATGTTCCCTAACCCACAGACCACGACACACGTCAGCTACTGGTTTACTAGCGAGGCAAAAGGCGAGTGGGAAGAAATTGGATATGAAATAACCGATACAGTTCTCGAAAAATTTGATGCAGTAATCGAAAGCATTGTGATCGGCATAGAGTCAGGCGTTTTCCCCGCTCGACCGGCCAACGTAGCTTCATACGGCGAATTCATAGACTGCGCTTACTGCGATCCTGATGGTTACGGAACTGGCGACCTTCAAAAACAATGGGAAGTCAAATCTTCAGCAATCGAGCTAGCTGACTATCTTCAGCTAGCTGAAGGAAGCGATGACTGACAGCACCACTCTTTTTGATAAGGACCAAAGAAATCAGATAGTTAGTTCTCTTGATGAGACTCTCTTCGTTGAGGCGGGAGCCGGCTCAGGAAAGACTCATTCATTAGTCGAAAGAATTATCTCGTTAGTTTCATCGCCAAGTAACATCCCACTCCGAAACATTGCAGCTATAACTTTCACGGAGAAAGCAGCAGCAGAACTTAAGCATCGAATTCGCATCCAACTCGAAAAACTTCGATCCAATGCTGACGATGAAAACTTTGAACTTTTTGAAAACGCACTCAATGACTTAGATGGAGCTGCTATCTCAACAGTTCATGGGTTTGCTCGTCGAATTCTTGCCGAGTTCCCGATCGAAGCAAACTTGCCACCGCGCTTCGAAACAGTTGATGAGATCAATAGTCAAGTCGCATTTCAATATCGCATGGAAGGACTTCTAGATGACTTATTCGCGGACGAAGACTGGGCTGAAACGCTTCTGTTTGCGGACGCTATCGAGTTCAAGCCCGTACAGCATTTGACTGACATAGCAAAGGCTCTGGATTCCAACTGGGACCTACTTACTCCGTTTTGTTGTCCGGACTTACCCGCCGATGATTTTTCTGATCTCATAACTCGAGGCCATGCCCTGATAAATCAAATCGATGGCTGCTTTGGCGATACATCTAAAGACTCAATGGTTAAGTTACTAACCAAAGTTAGCCAGGTTGTTCATTCTTTAGAAAATGCCTTCGATGTCATCAGTCAGCTAGAAATTTTACATCAGGCAGTAGCCGGCACTCCCCTTTTGAGCAAAAATGCAAATACGAAAGGAGCGAAGAAGAATTGGCATGATATCTACTCTGTTCGAAGCGAATACGCTGAGTTTCGCATTCTTCTAAAGCAACGACACCAGCAATTCGTCGATGCCATTTTAAACCGATTTTTGTCCCATCTCATAGACTTTACTCTTCGCTCAGCTATAGACCGGCGAACTAATGGTTGTCTCGAATTTCATGATCTGCTCGTGTTAGCTCGAAATACTCTTCGTGACCCGCTGCATGGATCTGCCGTTCGTTCTGTCTTACATTCAAAATATCAGCGTCTCCTTCTCGATGAGTTCCAAGATACCGATCCCATTCAAATAGAGTTAGCAGTTCTTATAGCTTCTTCACCTAGCAGCGAATCATCACGCTCTTGGCAGAGTCTTTCTGTGGAACCTGGCAGACTATTTTTTGTCGGTGATCCGAAACAATCTATCTACCGATTTCGTCGAGCAGATATCGGTCTTTTCCTTGAAGCGCGTAACAAATTCACAACTGAGGTGACAGAACTATCTACAAACTTTCGTAGCGTCACACCAATCATTGAGTGGATTAACGCAGTATTCAATAACTTGATCGAATACGAGGCTGGTTCTCAGCCAGAATACAAAAGCCTTGTACCTTTGAGAGATCCGGCGCCATATGGGCCAGGTATCGGCTTGATCGGACAATCGGCTCATGTCAGAAAAGATAAGATCGATACCATTCGAGCTGCAGAAGCTTCAGACATTAGCGCCACGATTCTTGCCGCAAAGCAAGAACGCTGGTCAGTTCAAAGAAATAATGAATGGGCTCCAGCGAACTTCAATGATATAGCAGTACTTGTTCCACGCAGAAGTTCTCTACCTTCGCTAGAGAAGGCATTTACAAAGTACGGTATTCCATACCAACTAGAGTCCGCGAATCTTGTTTGGCGAAGTCGAGAAATTCGGGACCTAATCATGTGTTTGCGAGCAATCAATGACCCCACAGATTTTCTCGCTACCATCAGCGCCTTACGTTCACCTATTTATGGTTGCGGAGACGATGATCTTTACCAATACCGAGTCGATGGGCATGGAAGCTGGAATTTCGCTGAACTCCCAGAAACCCAAACCGATGACGCCTCAAACATAGCGTTAAAGGGGCTTAGACATTTAGCTTCTCTCTATTCTCTTCGAACTTTACTATCCCCTTCAGAGCTAATCGAGAAATTAATCAGTGACCAGCAACTCTATGAGCAGTCAGTGATTAGTCAAAGGCCTCGAGACAGTTTACGTCGACTCCGTTACGTTGTCGACCAAGCCAGAGCCTGGAGTGATGCAACAGGTGGCACTCTTCATAGATTTTTACGTTGGGCAAGTTCACAAGCAGACAAAAACAGTCGAGCAGTGGAAAGTGTGCTCCCTGAATCTGATAATGACTCAGTAAGAATAATGACTATCCATGCTGCCAAAGGCCTCGAATTTCCTATAACAATTGTGGCAGGCCTAGCAGGAGAGAGCAACAAGTCCCGGGGTTTGCAGGTCGGATTTACCCCAGAAGCATCTGTCCCAATGATTCGCTGCAAGGCCGGAGTTGAATCATCAGGATTTTCTAACTGGCTCGAGGAAAAAAAGTCTCTTGAGCAAGCTGAGAGAATTCGGCTTCTATACGTAGCTTGCACTCGAGCATCTGATCATCTAATAGTCTCACTTCATAGGAGCGAGCGAAGTGACAAAAAAATACTTCGCTCCGAAATGAACGCCGCAGAATTAATTTATGATGGCTGCGTCGACCACACAGAAATAGCTTTTACTGTTCCTTCTCTGCCATCACAACCAGTCATTAAAGAGCACGAGGACATTCAGACGAACCGCCCTAGTCGTAAAGAATGGGACGCACGCCGAACAATAGCCCTCAGCCGGCCAAACCAGCTACGTTCGATTAGCCCTACGGGTATAACTCGACTATCTAGGAAAAATGCAGTTACTCAAAACCAAAACGAAGAAGGTCTTAATAAACACGGTCAAGATTTATCGGAAACACCGTGGAGAAAGGGCAGATATGGCAGCGCCTTAGGTCGAGCTGTACATGGAGTGCTTCAAACCATAGATCTGTCTAAGGGAACAAACATTGCAGCACTATCAGCATCTCAAGCTGCTGCAGAATCGATAAGTCACCAATCTCAGCTGGTACAGGCTTTCGTCACTTCCGCTCTGGAAACAGAAGTAATCAAGTCTGCTGCTATGCAACGCCACTGGCGAGAGCTTTATGTCGCTGCCCCAATTAATGGACTTGTTCTTGAGGGTTACATCGATCTGATGTACGAAGAACATGACAATAACGAGCTAATTCTCATCGACTACAAAACAGATCAAATCACCGATTTGACCGTTGAAGATAAGGTTTTGCAATACCGCCTTCAAGGCGCCGCTTACGCTTTTGCGGTGGAGGCAACAACCGGGCAGCACGTCAAAGAAATGAAACTTGTGTTTCTTTCTTCCGACGGAGGGCCAGCTAGAGTCGAACGACTGGATGACCTACACCTAGCAATAGCAGATGTTCAGCTTCTTACAAAGCGCGTGGAGGGGCATTAAAACCGCCCATTAAATCTCCGATATGGGAAGCAAGGGAAATCGTCAGGCGATCATGACCATATGCCCCAACTACTTGACATCCGATTGGCACGCCCGACGCACCAATTCCTATCGGTGGAACCGTAGATGGTAGGTAAGCCATGCCTACCATCGTCGTCCATTTAGCTACATCTCGATAGGGTCTGTCCTCGCCGTTACACAAGAGTGTCCGCTTCGACCAATCGCCAGTCTGTTGATGATGGAATGGTGGCACAAAAGATACAGGAAGAATTATGGCATCGTACGAAGAAAAAAATTGTTCCCAGGCTTTTCGAATTTCTTCCCGTCGAACATGATGATCTAACCATATGCGATGCCCAGGGCCATTACTTTGAGTGCTTTGAGAAGTGGCTCGTTGCACTAACCACAGACCCAACATTGCTGCTTCTTCAGGATCTATAGCTGGCCGAGCTTCACGGTCTACATGGAATCCATCGGCTTCTAAGGCCGAAACAGCTATATCGACAGCCTCAAGAACCTCTGCGTCAACCGGACAAAAATCATCATCAAGCCACGCAGCGATTTTCAATTTTCGTATGTCGGTCGGGGGGTCGGTTAGCTGAACTACCCAGGGTTTCTTACTACGAACCATAATGCTTAGTAGAAGGTCCAGATCGGAAGCGCTCCGCGCTATTGGTCCAAACACATTTATATCTGCTTCGTTTAAACCACCATTTTCGTAATCTAAGTACCCGGTTGTTGGTATTAAGCCAAAACTCGGCTTATGACCCCAGACTCCATTAAAAGCAGCTGGGAAACGAATCGAACCACCTATATCGGTGCCTATTTCAAATGAAGTGAAGCCCATGGCGACTGCAGCTGCCGCACCTCCAGATGAACCTCCTGGAACCCGTTCTAGATCCCAGGGATTATTTGTAGTACCAAATATTTCGTTGTAGGCCTGAATATCACCAGACCACCTGGGCAAATTTGTTTTACCCATAACAATAGCGCCAGCATCCCGCACAGCTTTGACAACTGCGGCATCGTCATTAGGCACATTATCTGAAAGCTCTACGGCTCCACCGGTTGATCGAAGCCCCTCGGTCGCTAACGCATCTTTCACAGTTATCGGAATACCATGAAGCGGTCCTAAGGTTTCTCCTCGGCTTGTCTTCTCGTCTGCTAGCTCAGATTCGCTCAAAGCCCGTTCGAAATCACGAGTAACAACTGCATTAATTTCATGGTCGAGTCTCTCAATACGGTCTATGTAGTGAGCTGTTAGCTCCTGACTCGTAACCTCGCGTTTTCGAATCAACTCAATTTGTTCTGTCGTAGACAACAGCCCAAGATCAGTCATACCCATCTCCTTCTTCAAATTTCTGAATTACTTTCCCGACAGGAATAACGTTTCGCTACCACCCGTATTAACGATTACTCCAACTTTTTTACCAACCCAATCTAGTCTGCCCCATTTAGCAGCTCCCCCACTCAATTCAATTAGTCCTAGTTCAGAGTCTCCCATATCTAACAAAGTACGTTCACCTCGAACAACCAGTTTTATTAAGGTGTCTCCATCTATGAGAGCATCTAAGTTTCGTTGGTCTTCATTTAGCGAACCGAAAATATCAGCACGATCGAAAATTTGACCATCTCGAACTATCTGATTTTCTGTTTCGACTTCAATTTTGTCTGCAATTATCCCTATATTCAACAACACTTCACTAGAGATTTTCTGCCGTGCCCAATCTTCTCCATTCGTTGAACGCGACAAAGCTACATACATTTTTTCTGACTCTCTGAGCGCAGCTTCATCTATTTCAACACCAAGCGCCTTGAGTGAATAAACTACTTTGCCTTCAATCGGGTCAGTCGCATATAGGTACTCTCCGTCTATGCGTGCCTCTACCGCATCTAAACCTTGGCTCCTAAGTAGACACAAGGGGTCCGTCAGAACTCTTTCCGTAGTTGAAATCGTCATCTCGTTTTCAGTGACTCGCAAAGCTGCTGTCTCAATTTGCCTGACACTACCAGTGGCCAAATAAAGTGGATCTTTGTACTCACGAGATGGATGTCGATACTTATCTTTTATTACCAGAACTCGGTCGCATAAGTTAGACCCAGACCATCCTAAAACGGAAGACCAATTTCCGGTTGTGTCTAGCTGCACTCCTACTGCTTCAATACCAGCGGGGAACTTTAGTTTCACCCAGTCAGAGTCTTGCAAAATAAACCAAAGATCATTCGAGTGAGCGGCTACGTTATTTCCGCTGAATGAGTACTTCGTCTTAGAACCAGGGATCGGAGCCGTTACTTGCATCCAGCTCATCAGCTGGTTTGACTCTTCTTCAGCTAAAGACTGATCATCAGGTGGGCTCTGATCAAGATTTTTTGGTGACACAATATTTGGTACTTCATCTTGCAGCTCGGAAGTGTCTGCAGCAGAAAGCTCTTTTTCGTCTATCTCCGAAGCATCTGTTTCGCCGATTAAGTTATTTTCGGACGAGGTTTCAAAACTTTCAGATCCATTCGAGGAAGATAGAAAGGCGTATGTTCCACTTACGATAATTACAACACCCGCAAAACTGATAATCCCTTTCGTAAACAGCTTTTTCAACCGAATTCTTTTCGTAGCCTTTTTTCGGATTTCCTCGAGCACCCCTGTACTTAACTCGACCTGCTCACCGGTATCTTGAAGATGACGTCGAATATCATCATCGAAGCCCATGATTCGCTCCTTCGCTTACGTTCTTGTCGGCACTCTGACTATCCAGACGGACTTCTAACTGCTTTAAGGCTCGATTCAAACGACTTTTTACTGTGCCTGGGCGAACTCCTAGCGCATCTGCAGTTTCGTCTATAGACCAATCCATAAAAAACCTCGCAACTACAACTGCTCGACTCTGAGGCGAGAGAGTGTCCAAGGCACGTTCCAAATCAACATCGAGAACCTTGTCAACAAAAAATGAGTCAAAATTCAGGAGAGGTCTTTTTTCTATTTCTCTAAGTCTTCTACGCAACCAAGATCGAGCCCAATTCATAGCTACCCTGTAAACCCAGCCTTGCGGATTCGAATATTCACGAATTTGATCCCACCGTTGACACGCGCGAACGAAAGCTTCATCAGTTGCCTCTGTTCCTAGATCAGTATCTCTTAAGGTAAGGCTGATTGCCGTAGCTAGTCGATCTCTATGTTGAGCATAAAAGGTGTCGAAATCAAGTGGTTTTTGCGCGAGCTTGTCAAATGTTGCAGGCACATTTTTCAGCGTTTTCGAATGGGTAGGACCTTTCCCCACCATGACCTCTTTAAATTCTTTTCCTACAAGCTACCGCCACATGTTCTTACTAACGCATTCTCTGCTACATAGAATTTTCTGTTATTACTCGGTCGTAACGCTGCTTCGAACCTTCGATATCAACGACCTTCAGGTCGATAAAGTTTAATTGGCCCTTCCCCAGTCATCAATTCGCTTTGCCGACTCCAAGGGCGGCCTGCATTAGCACCACCATCAACAACTAGTTCTGCTCCGGTAATAAATGTTGAGTCATCGGAGGCTAAAAAGAGCGCTGCCTGAGCTATATCGTCCGGAACTCCAACACGACCAATTGGTTGATGTCGTCCGAATCGAGACTTAAATTTTTCTCGGCGATCTTCGCTAATTGGTCCATGGGCAAGAGGTGTAGCTACTACACCGGGACATATTGAATTAACTCGGATCCCGTCTTGCCCAAGTTCCAACGCAACTGACTTGGTCAAATGAATAACTGCAGCTTTGGTAGCTGTATATAGATGAGGAGATTCTCCGGCTTGCAATCCAGCTACTGACGCTGTCGAAATAATCGAACCAGATTTTTGGCTCTTCATAACTGGTGCACAATGTTTCATCCCAAAAAAAACACCTTTAAATAAAACATCGACGGTGATGTCAAAGTCGCTTTCGCTAATAGTTTCGATGGGACCGCGAGCGCCACCAAAACCTGCATTATTAAACATGATGTCGAGGCGTCCCCATAAGTCAACCGCCTCAGACACTGCATTCGATACATCCTCTTCGCGCGATACATCTACTCGCAAAAAAGAACCCTTTGTTCCAAGCTCATCCGCTACTGCTTGCCCGTTCGATTCATTCATATCAGTTACGAGCACTTGAGCGCCTTCTTTGGCAAACAAACGGGCGGTCTCGGCTCCCATCCCACTTCCAGCACCAGTTATAACTGCTACTCGATTATCTAAACGTCCCATCTATTTCTCCTCCATTACATAATTTTCTGACAACAAAACACCCGAACTGGATAGCGCTCTGATTTCTTGTTCTCCTGCCCCTAACCATTCAGCAAGAACCGCATGATTATGTTCACCTCGGTATGGTGCGACGGCATCATTTTCCAAACCGGATTCACTTCGTGAAAACTTATATGGGGTTTGAGAAACTTTTCTTTTTCCACCATCTCTTGCATCAATTTCTATCGAGTTAGCCCGATGAACAGACGTAGGTGAGTCATAGGCTTCATTCGTTGTGTTGATATGTCCCCATGCCAAGTTGCATTTATCTAACGCAGCCAACATCTCTTCACGACTTGTAAATGAACAAAGGAACTCTTGGATAATAGTCGTGCGAGCTAATCGTTTAGCTTGTACTTCAGTATCTGGAGGAGAAGGATCTTCTAGTCCATGAACCTCGCTGAGACGCTTCCACACCCACCGAAAATCGCCTGCGGTAAGAATCGGACCACCCACAGCTTCCCATACTAGCCCGCCCGCCGCTGCATAATTTCCACCGTCTAAACCCACATGACTAGCGTCATCAGTCGCTAGAAACGCGTCTAACATACACATGTCAATGTGCTGACCCTGTCCGCTCGCTTCGGCCACGCGCAAAGCTGCTAGTAGCCCGATTGTTCCATGAAGGGAGGCATTCGTGTCAGCTGCGGAGAGATTTAAGTCAATAATCGGCTGGTCATTCCATGCTGACACCCGCTGAAGCCAGCCTGACTCGCCATGCAATATCGGCGCATACGCTGCTCTACCAGATTCTGGCCCTTCTTGTCCGAAACCTGATATTGACAGCATTACTAGCTTCGGATTCAATTTCTCTAAAGCTTCGTAATCGAGACCGTACTTTTTCATTACCCCAGGGCGAAAGTTTTCGACTAAGACATCAGCGCTTTTAGCTAGCTCCTTAACTAGTTCAGCCCCACCTTCTAATCGGAGGTCGATGCAGACATTACGTTTCCCAATATTTTGTTGCGTATAATAGCCTGCCAATCCAGCTCGAACAGTGCCCCAGCTGCGCGTCACATCACCCTCCGGAGGTTCTAGTTTCACTACTTCCGCCCCTAAATCACTGAGAATTCTCCCAGCGAAAGGTCCCGCCAATACCCGACTCATGTCTAGAACTTTGATTCCTTCAAGCGGTCGCATTCGTTTCTCCTTTGTGGCACACAAACCGAAGTCTCGCGCGCATCCAGAACTGGCGCATCCCAAACTTTGCATTAAGGCGCACCTTTAACCTCAGATTCCCCTAACGTACCTATCAATCATGGTGATGAACGTAATAGGAACTGAACTCGAAGTGTGCGGAAGTGACCCAGTCACTGGTTTCTACCGAGATAATTGTTGCAATACGGGCGCAGGAGATTTAGGTGTCCACACCGTCTGTGCAATAATGACTGACGACTTTTTGAATTTTTCAAAAGCAGCAGGCAATGATTTGAGCACCTCACGACCTGAATTCGGGTTTAAAGGCCTCAGCGATGGAGATAACTGGTGCCTTTGTGCACCTCGTTGGCAAGAAGCTTTTGAAGCCGGGCAAGCTCCCCCAGTTCGGCTCCGGGCGACTCACCTCCTAACTCTAGAATGGGTCTCGTTGAGCGATCTAAAGGCCAACGCAATAGACCTGTAGAACACTACTGAGAATCAAAAGAAGGCCAAGGCTGGCAACTGAGATTCACGGAAGGGCACGTCGGCGGTGATTACAATTAAATCAACTGTATTCTCTGCAAAAGACACCCAATAATTTCCAGAACCACTCAGACACACTACGACTATCGATGCATGGGTGACTTTTGGTATCTGATAGTGCTCAGTATCAGATTGGCCGATCGCCTTCAATAGTCACTCGGTGCATTTCTCGGCGTCTACCGTCATAGTCGTTCAAGGCATAATGCTGAACAATTCTGTTATCCCATAAAGTTACGGTACCAGGCTCCCACCTCACCCGACACGTGAATCTTGGCTCTTCACAGTGACTCCAAAGAAAAGACAAAAGAGCGTTACTCTCGCTAGAACGAAGCCCTTCCAGCCGCTCAGTAAATGGTCGGTTTATGTACAGTGCACGCAAGCCACTCTCTGGATGAGTTCGGACAACTGGGTGCGACACTTGAGCATGAGCTTTTTCTGATATCCCAAGTGCCATAGACTTTCGAGCTTCTGAACGCTTTTCAGAATCACCATTTAGTCCGTACTGGCTCGCTGCAGAATGAAGACCTTTAAGTTGGCCAACAAACTCCTTCATATAGTCAGAAAGGCTCTCGTATGCTGCGTGCTGATTAGCAAAAAGAGTGTCTCCTCCAAATTCTGGAGTCTCTATTGCATATAGCAATGACCCCAAGGGAGGGCAAGAAAGAAATGACATATCTGTATGCCAGCCACCGCCGAAATTTATTTTTTCATTCGCTTCTTTAATAATGGGCGCTACTTCAGGATGTTCATCTAAGCCCTTTATGTAAGGGTGGGTTTCTAATGGTCCAAAATATTTTGCAAAGTTTTTTATTTCAATCGGGTTCAATGTTTGTTCACGAAATACCAAAACATGGTACTTCAAAAAAGCTGCCTTAATTTGGTCGATACTGTTAGCGCACTTCGCTAAATTTATATCGGAAATTTCAGCTCCTAAAGCACCGGATATGGGCCGGACTATTAGTTCTTGATGATTATCTGGCGTGGACCTCAACGGTCTAAGACTTTCCATCAAGGGCACGCAGACGTTCCCCCACAAGTCCAATAGCCTCAGTCGCTTTTTCTGTACTTACGGCACAAGGAGTTAAATTAAAATGACGACATCCTGCCTCTAGGTAAGGGGTGAGAAATTCGACGACATCATCAACTGTTCCGTGAGGCGTATATTTAGAAAATTTCTCAAATGGAACTTGATAAAAATTTTCCATTTCAGGGCCCACATATCCCGCTGCTTCATCTTTGTTGTCCCCAATTCCTACCCAGAGCTGGATACCATGATCGGGAGTAATAGTTCGTTTAGCTTCCTCCGCAGCCTCGTCAAAAATGTTCAAAGCCTTCCTGTAACGTTCTGGCGAACACCAAATCCCTAGCCATCCATCAGCAAATTTTCCTGCCCTGCGAAGCGCAGCGTCTGCTCTTCCCCCGACGTACACAGGTATTGCAGGCTTCGGCACCGGAACAATTCGGGCCTTATCAATTTGAAAGAATTTGCCGCTATAGCTTAACGTTTCACCTCGCAAGAGACCTTGGACAATCTCAAGCGATTCATCAGTGCGCTGTCCACGAGTTCGAGGGTCAACTCCACAAACTTCTACTTCGTGCCTATCATCTCCTCCGACACCAATTCCAAACGATATGCGTCCGGGAGCCATCTCCGCCAAATTTGCGAGTTGCCTGGCTACCGGAACCGGATGTCGAAGAGGCAGTAAATATACCCCTAGATAGATCCCAATTTCTGGATGTAAATTCGCTAGCGCCGCAGCACTAACCATCCCATCATGTCCATGACCAAACCTGAAACTTACGTGGTCTGCAAAAAAAACATGATCAATACCAAAATCCACTACACGTTGCAGAGCTTTTTTTCGTTCTTCCCAAGGTCGACTCCAAAGGTCAAGTGCTGGTGTCACTCCAACTCGAATATCAGGTTTCATGATTGAGGCCCCATGATTAAGCAAGTGCCCTGAGCAGCGGCAACGAGACGTTCTTTATTTGTTACATCGATTCGCACGACCGCCGTAGTTTTGCTCATAGCGATCACCTCGGCGCTAGCTGTACATACGCCTTCGCTAACGGGGCGAAGAAGATTAATTTTAAATTCTGTCGTAGCTGCCCAGGATCCTTTTGGCATAGCGGGATAAAGAACTACACCTAGGACATGATCGCAGAAAGCTGATATGCAGCCACCGTGTATATTGCCAATCATTGTGACCATGTCGGGTAACACTTTGAAGGAAGCAACTAATTGACCCGGTTCAAAGGAGTCGATTGTGATTCCGAGGAATCCATCGATACCTTTCTTGGGCACAAAGCCTGCAAATTTTGTCGCAGTTTGTTCGTCCCAAAATTTTAATTTTACAGGCATACAGAAACCTTAGATCCTTAATCAGCTGGGTGTGAAGCAGAGTTAGACGTCTGGCTTATCCACATAGCTAGATCTAGGAGAAACTCTCGTGCCTTAGTTCCGTCTTGCTGACCAAAACCATGCTGTGTGCCACCATAGAGTCTCCGACTGACGAACCCATTCGCATTCGCGTACGCGTCACACAAATCATTGACTATTGCTGATGGGACATTTCGATCATGTTCAGCTTCCGCAAAAAAAATAGGCGGAAGATTCGTGTAGGACCCCTTATTTATTAATCGCGGAATGCTTGCTTCTTTCATAGTTTCTTTATCGACAAAATATGCTTCCGTATTGCTGGTTAGCCGATTGCCGTGCTCTGTTCTGAGATTTTCTGCGTATAAGAATCTTTTCAATGGGTCTACCGGAGCCCAAAATACCCCGACGCCAATAACTGAGGCATCTACTGCGTTTATATCTTCAATACTGTTGAACCCATTTAATTTAATAGTTGGGTCAACTGACTGTGTTGGGTTTAATGCTGCCATGAGTGCTATATGGCCACCACTTGAGCTACCTATGCTCACTATTTGTGTCTGTTTGATCTTCAATTCTGAAGCGTGCATGCGCACCCAACGCACTCCATCACAAACATCTCTTACCGCCGTCGGATGATGATATTTTGGTCCACATCGGAAATCTAGGGAAATTACTGTGGCGCCCATCGAACATAAAACTTGGTTATAAAAATCACCAGAGGTTCTATCCAAAGCAGACCACGCCCCTCCGTGAACGTCAACTATGCCTACCCCTTGCAAAGGTCCGCCGTTTAACGATCGCCAAATGCGTGCGTATAATTCCCCATTGTTGTGTTTCAGGTACGCAACATCCTCATAACTAACATTTGTGTGGTCTTCTAGATTTTCCGTTATTTTCACGTGCTCCACCGGATTGGTAAGTGTTTCAATCCATTTTGAAAATTAGAAACAAGGTGTTCTGGTTCACCAGCTATCTCCAAATTCGGCAACTTGGTAATAATTTCGTAGAACAAGGCCCTCATCTGCACGCGAGCAAGACGCGACCCAAGACAAAAATGAGGGCCGGCACCAAAGGTTAAATGGTCATTCGGACTTCTTAAAATATCGAATCGGTCAGGATTTTCAAATACCTTCGGATCTCGATTGGCCGCAGCGTGATAGACCACTATTTTTTCGCCAGCTGCAACTGACCTGCCGCCAAGCTCAAGATTACAAGTAGCAGTTCTGCGAAAGTGAACAACCGGCGGGGCGTATCGCAGCATCTCTTCAATCGCGCCATCTAGCAATGATGGATCATTGACAAGTTGCGTTAGCTGTTCGGGGTTTGTTAATAGCGCTAGCAGTCCACCAGGGATCCCATTTCTTAAAGTCTCATTACCCGCTACTGCGAACAAGAAGAACATCGTTTCAAATTCTTCGACCGTGATTGGACCTTGGTCATCATCCGCGTTCAACAAAATTGACACAATATCTTCGCCAGGGTTTGATCGTCGATAGTTTGCTAAATCACTTGCATACGCATACATGTCAGCTAATCCTTCCCGAGATCTCGGATCAGGGAGGCGGCCAGATTCATCTGCCTTGATACCAGCACGAATTTTTAATGCTCGCTTCGCCATCTCAGTTCCCTTTTCTGGGTCAAAGGAATCTGACGCGGCATATTCGGCATCTTGGTATCCAATTACCCGGTTACTCCAGTCATAGAGGAGCATCCGATCTTCTTCCGGAATACCCATTATGGAGGCAAGCGTAAGTAATGGTAGGTCGGTCGCAATTTCTGTCACGAAGTCTGCTCGTGCATTATTTTGAACGTTAGCTACTATCGAAAACGCGGACGATTTAATATTTTCTTCTAGACGTGCGACAGCTCGAGGGGTAAAAGATTTCACTAGTAATCTTCGTAACCGAGAGTGTTCAGGCGGGTCTTGATTAAGCATCATACGCTGAACAAATGACAGCATCGAGGCCGATGACGGGTCTCTTATCTGCGTTCCGCCTTGGTAGGAAGAGAAATTATTCGGGTCACGCAGTACCTTGTTTACTAAATCATGAGTTAGAACCGCCCAAAACCCTGGTCCTTCTTCCCAACCAAGTAAAGCTGGCTCCTGGACCCAATGAATCGCAGATTTTTGCCGCATTTCAGCTATCAAATCGTATGGAACTCCAGTTTTATAAGTTCGAGGGTCAAATAATGTATCAGTGTCCACAACAGAAATTTCTATCACTATTTAGCGGTCGCGCGTTCCCGCACTATAATCCTGGCACCCTATGAGTATGGCCGATCACACATCCGAGAGCTCTTTATCTAGCTCACCTCAAGGCCTCCTTCGCCTGACGAAGGACTTCATCAAAAATGTTTCTGCGCACCATACCCTGTTAGCTGCTGCCGGAGTTGCTTATTATTTTGCCTTAGCGCTCGTACCAGCTGTCGTATCGATAGTTTCTATTTATGGCCTCATAGCTGAACCAGATGAAGTAGCAGTTCAACTCGAACCCTTAACCAACGCTTTGCCCCAAGAAGCAGCAAATCTAGTGGTAACTCAGCTCAGAGGCGTGACCGCTATAGGAAACGGTGAGGTTGGGTTGAGCTTAGCTATTGGCTTGTTCGGGCTTCTCTGGCTGGTTTCTAATGCTTTTAATTCTTCTGTCATGGCTATTCGAATTGCTCATGCTCGCCGAAGTCCCCACAATTGGCTCCAAGGAAGAATTTTTGCTCTGAAGCTAAGCGCCATGGGCTTAGTCGTGACAACAGTTTTGATTTGGATAGTTGTTGCTCTACCGCGAACAATAGAGACAGCTTGGTTCGCTAACGATCCAAAAAGTTGGATCAATTGGGCCAGGTGGCCAGTGGTCTTGTTATTTACTTCGCTCTCTTTGGCCTGGGTGTACAGAATGGTAATTGGGCCGTCTTCACGAACCCGAGCGCGCGTAGTAGCAGTTGGTATCGGTGGCTTGATATGGGTTGGAGGAACTTTTGGGATGGCTTCAGTTGCTTCCAACGCGGATCAGTTGCAAGCAACTTTTGGCTCCCTAGGAGCAGTTGCCGTACTCCTAGTTTGGTTATATATTTCGGCATGCGCAATGCTTCTAGCAGCTGAAGCCGAGTCAGTTCTCGCTGAGGCTTGGGTCCGCAGACCTAACGGGCGGATCCGGGGGGGTAGCAAAAATGAAGAAGACCACTCCTAATGCTGACAACACTGCGAGAACAATAAAACCTAACCGGTAGCTGCCAGTTACATCTGCTAAAACTCCGGCAATAATTGGGCCCAACACAGTTCCAAGCATGACGATTACCGAGCTCAAACCCATGATCGCACCAAATGAAGACGATCCAAAATAATCAGCTCGTAGGGCCTGCATCAATGGGCCGCGAGCGCCCCAAGCTAGGCCATGAAGAATAACGAACAAGCTAATCGTCAAAGCCTGAGTCGCATATGCCAAGATGAGTATGCCGCCTGCGTGTCCAATCATGGCGAAAGAAGCAATTACTCTTTTATTGACTCGGTCGCCGAGAAAACCTCCTATGGCCATTCCCACCATTTGCATCAAAGGCAACGCAGCCCCAACAAAGCTAGCTTGCTGCAACGAATAGCCACGCTCTGATGTGAGATAAAGTGCCAAGTGGGCCATTACCGCACCCACTACGAAAAGAGCACTCATATGTCCAAGTGAGATCATCCAGAAAGCCCTCGTGCGGACGGCCTCGCGCGCTGTGAAGTGAATCGAGGCGAGACCTTCAGCAGTTGGCTCTGATTCCACTTCTTCCGGCTCTAAACCATCTAGTTGTTGGCCATAGTCCTCGGGAGACCCATCTAAAAATTTCGCAAAATAGAAAATAGAAACACTAGCTAGCACTCCAGAAAATGCTGCTGTTGGTCTCCAACCATAAGAGTTAATAGACCAAACCACTAGTGGGACCGCTAAGCCACCCATAGCGAAACCCATGCTGCCAGTAGCGAGGGCCCGAGCTCTACGCCGCTCGAACCACCGAACGATTGACACAGTAACTGTCAAAAACCCACTAAGTCCGGCTCCAACTGCTACTAAAAAAAATGAAGCAAAAAACTCCCATAATGAATTAATTTGGCTAAACCAAAGAAACCCAACTAATAACAATATTGCGCCTGCTCTGGCAATTCGCTTCGGTCCCACCCGATCCAAAAGCCAGCCCTGAAGAGGGCCAAGTAATGCAGACTCAAATCGATTAACTGAAAAAGCAGCCGAAAGAACAGACTTGCTCCACCCAAACTGTTTTTCGAGTATCACCATGTAGCTACCCATTGATTGCATTATGAGGGCGCTCTGCATGCCTTGAATCAAAACTCCAGCGCCAACGACTTTCCAGCCTCTGAACTTCGGTCGAGATTTTCGCACTAAGCCATCCTGCCGTAGCTGAGTCCTGTCTGCTCTCCAGAAATCATTAAACTAATGATTATTACTTTAATTTCAGAACAGCGGCGTGAGTTCTGACCTGAACTCCCTTCATCAGAAATATCCGCTGATAGTTAATTTCATTCACTCACTGTAAACCTGCTCTACATTTCATATGAATTAAAGAAACTCGGACAGATATGCATCTACGCGCGACCGAACGCAAATTCTTTCTGTAATCTCGTTGAGGTGAATGAAAAGAACCCAACTCTTGTTCTTCTGCATGGGATGGGGGCTACCGCACAAATCTGGGAACCGCTAATCGCAGCCTCCGATTGGCCAGGGCGTGTAATCGCACCTGATTTTCGTGGTCATGGTGCAGCTGAATGGCGCAACCGGTACACACTTGGCTCACTAGCATCGGATGTTATTGATCTATTAGATCATAATGAGCGTTACATCGTTCTGGGCCATTCAATGGGCGGCGGTGTCGGGCTAGCTCTAGGATCTGGTTTTTTTGGCAATCCACCACTTGGACTTGCAGTTCTTGGTTTAAAAATTCTTTGGTCAGAGGAAGATCTCAATCGCATTCCAAAAATGGCATCTAAGCCACCAAGAATTTTTGAAACTCGTAGTGAGGCAATTGATTGGTTTCTTAAATTATCTGGTCTCATAGGAATCGTTGAGCCCACTTCTTCGCTTGTAGACCGTGGCATTAGGCAAATCGAAGAAGGTTGGATGGTGTCACAAGACCCATCTTCGTTCCTGGCAGCGCCACGCTACTTTCTGGAAAGCCTGGGATCCATCACAAAAATGGGAATACCAATGACTATGGCTCTCGGGAGTGCAGATCCCGTAGCCACGGTCGAGGATCACAAGCTATTGCCTATCGAACCACCTGTGGTTTTTGAAGGGCTCGGGCATAACCCGATGGTCGAAGATCCGCATCTAGTGTGGAACTGGTTCCTAAAATTTGCCTCTAATTTGAGCTAGTTTTTTATAAGGTAACGCTATGGCAACAAAACCGAGCGTAACTATCATTAAGGCAGTGTGAACTGCCTTAAACCCAAGCGAATACTGGGAATCTATTAGGATGAGTCCACCTCTTACAGGCCAGTAGACAAGTGACCAGACGCAGAGCGTAATCAGCCAACTTTGGTTTTCTTTTTTTCGTAGAGACGAGCGAACGGTTAATAGCGCTAGGAGCAAAAAAATTAATGCCACCAAAACTCGGATCGCAACGGCGATATAAGTCAAATCACTATTTTGAAGAATATTTTTTATCCGAGATGTCCATAACAGTAACGTCCAGATAGTTAACGGAAGCCACTTGCCTAGACTGACTTTCATTCTTCGATCGGAGGTTCACCGGTAATTCGAATGAGTTCTCCGCCGTCAATTGTAAGTGTATTTCCTGTCATCCAGCTGGCTCCGGCCGCCAGATAAAGTGCGGCTTCTCCTATGTCTTCAGGTTCGCCGAGACGGCCGAGAGGAAGCATGTCAGCTATCTGTTTCCCGCGTGGACCATCCCACAAAACTTTTGCGAAGTCTGTTTTGATCAGACCAGGCGCGATGCAATTTACTCGCACTTTCGGACCCATTTCTGCAGCTAGTTGCCTGGTCATATGCATGAGCGCATCTTTAAACATGCAGTAGACCCCAAGAGCTTCACTGGTGGCGAAGCCACCAACCGACGCGATATTAATTATAGATCCACCATTTTCTTGCATCCACTTAGTCCATGCTGTCTGAGTCCATTGCAGAGGAGCCCTAAGATTGACTTCGTAGGTCTTATCGAGCCGCGGTACATCACAGTCAATCATTGGTCCGGCCCAAGGATTGGTTGCTGCGTTATTAACCAAAATATCCACAGACCCGAATCGTTCAAGAGTCGCGTCCACAACGCGTTCTGCTTCTTCGAGGATTCCAATGTGAGAGGTAATGAAATCAGACTCGCCTCCTATTTCAGCTATTGCTGCTTCACATTTCTCAGCTTTTCTACTGGTAATCATGACCTGCGCTCCAGCTCCGGCTAGTGCTTTAGCTATACCTTTGCCGATGCCTGCCGACCCACCTGTGATGAGCGCTGTTTTCCCTTTAAGGTCAAATGTCATAATAACGAACTCCTTTTACGATTATTTTTTGCCAATTTCATTCCATGGTCCACTATCAGCTCGCGGTTCCCTCGGTAGCCCTAACACGCGATCTCCTACAATGTTTCGTTGCACTTCTGAAGTTCCTGCATAGATGGTTCCAGGGCGCGCGCCGAGCATTGTTTGAACCCAACTCTTTGAGGAGAATTGTGATCCAATTGCGTCGGTGCCTATTCCATTCACGGCACCGTGTCCTGACGGCGCCATCGCATCTGCCCCCAGAATATGCATAGTTTTTTCAGTGAACCAATTGTGATACTCGCTCCATATCAATTTATGAAGCGATGATTCTGGACCGGGGGGATTTCCAGCTAAGGCTCCCGTTACCGCCCGTTGTCCCATCCAGCGCATAATTTCAACCTTGCTGTGAGCGCGCGCCAAATCTTGCCGCACATTAGGGTCTGCAGCAACACCCCTTTGTTGAGCTATCAGAGATACCCGATCAAGTTCTTCTCGAAATCGTATAGCGTCTGTCGTAGCTCCATGTCCTCTTTCGAAGCTAAGTAAAACGTTTGCGACACGCCAACCATCGTGTATGTCACCAACAACATTTTCTTTAGGTGCTTTTGCATCGCTAAAAAATACTTCATTAAAGTCATGCCGCTTATTAATATTTATGATTGGGCGTACCTCGACGCCTTCTTGTTGCATTGGAACAAGAAGGAAACTAATTCCTTTATGTTTTGGTGATTCAGGGTCAGTTCGGCACAAAACGAAGATCCAATTTGCGGTGTGGCCGCTAGAGGTCCAAATTTTTTGTCCATTGATACGCCATTCATCTCCATCCAAAGCGGCTTTGGTACCCAAGTTAGCTAAATCGGAACCGCTATCAGGCTCGCTGTATCCTTGACACCATCTATCGACGCCACTGATAATGCGAGGCAAAAAATGTCGTTTTTGTTCCTCTGACCCACATTGAATAATTGCGTTGCCAACCATATTTATTGAGAATGCATCATTGTCATTGCCCTCAGGAACGCCCGCCTTTACAAACTCCTCAGCTATGACAATTCTTTCAACTTCGCTTAGGCCAGCTCCTCCGTATTCTGTTGGCCATGAGACAGCCAGAAGCCTGTTCTCAGCTAGAAGTGAGCGCCATTCATCTACAAAAGTTTCCCGAGCATCTCCGCTCAAAGCTCCGATGCCTTTCCAATCGGTAGGAAGATGTTCTGCAACAAAAGCTTGTATTTTCTGTCGGTAAGTATCAGCCTCATGGCTATATGTCGGGTCCACAGTTTCCCCTACGTCTTTAAATCGCTACTACAGCAAGAACGAATATTTAATATGCTTTGAAACTCGCACAATTCAGACACAGCGTCAATTCATTACGGTCGGTAACTAAATTTTGATGGACCAGTTTCAAGGGTCCGTTGAGCTAACTCAGCCCATTCGCATAACAGGCCACGCGTATCTCGGGGATCAATAATTTCCTCGATTTCAAAAAATTCAGCAGATCTCAGAGGAGATCGTAGCTTGTTTAACCGCTCTCGGATCTCTTCAATTAGTTCCTCAGGGTTATCGCTGTCTGCTAGATCTTGTTTGTAGGCAACTTCGATGCCTCCTTCGATAGGGAGCGAGCCCCAATCGCCAGATGGCCACGAGTATCGGAAACTATGAGCACCTGGTTTATTGTTAGCAGCGCCAGCTACACCAAATGCTTTTCGCAGAACAACACACGCAAACGGAGTTGTTAACTGGCCAATTGCTGCAAGCGCTTGTGATCCATAACGAATCGTTGCATTTTCTTCAGATTCTTTACCAATAAGAAACCCTGGACAATCTTCAAGATGAATCACGGGTAGGTGGAACGTGGATGCCATGTCTAATAGTCGTATTAGCTTACGGCAGCCGTCAGCCGTCCACCCACCACCATATTGGAACGGGTCTTCAGCGAATACTGCGACGGGAAATCCGTTAAGCCTAGCCATGCCCGTGATTATTGATTTACCCCAATTCTTACCAATTTCGAAAAAAGACTCACCGTCAAAAATTGATTCAACAATTTTTCTCATTTGATATACCCTGCGTGGCTCACGAGGCACTGCGGTGATTAACCACTCATCTCTTCTGGAAGGGTCATCATTGATTTCACTTCGGGGAGGTAGTTCATCGATGCTTGATGGGAGATACGAAAGAAACTTTTTGGCTAGCTGGAAAGCCTCTAATTCTGTCTCAGCTACGTCATCAATTGCACCATTGGAGGTATGGATGTTCGCGTGACCCAGCTCCTCTTTACCGTGATTGCCAAGCTGAGCTTGCTCAACTAATGCAGGGCCAGCGATCATCATCTGTGCTGTCTCTCGGACTATTACAGAGTAGTGGGAAGTTGCTACGCGAGCGGCACCTATTCCAGCGACTGAACCTAGGGCTAAGGAGACCGAAGGAGAAACGGCAAGGTGATTGACTATTGTTTCCCAGCCTCGAAGTTCCGGGATATAAGTTCGACCAGCCGTCTCGATTGTTTTTACCGAGCCACCTCCACCCATTCCATCAACTAGTCGAATATGTGGGAGTTTGAGTTCTAAGGCCATGCCTTCTGCTCGGTTTCGCTTTTCTGGGAATGTAGCGTCCGCAGAGCCGCCTCGGACAGTGAAATCATCTCCAGAAATTATGACTGGGCGGCCGTCGATGCGAGCTAAACCAAAAATAAAATTAGACGGGGTTAATGACAGAAGGTTTCCATCATCGTCATATTGAGCAACGCCGGCGATCTTGCCTATTTCGTGAAAAGAAGACGGATCAGCTACCGCACTAATTCTTTCTCTAATGGTGAGTTTTCCATAAAAGTGTTGGCGTTCAACTTTCTCTACTCCACCGAGTTGATCAGCAAATGCCTCTCGTTTGTGTAATTCTTCTATTTCGGGTTCCCAGCTCATTTTCGCTCCCTGCTCTGCGACTCCTTGAGCCTAGATCTCTTTGTTGTCCGTCGGCTCAGTATCTTTAGTTATGTGACACAAGTATTCGAGAATCTATTAAAATTTGAGCGACTTTCAGCTGACACCTATCTTGCTCCCTCAGCTCCCGAAGGTGGCCAAAGAACATTTGGTGGCCAATTTTTGTGTCACAGCTTGCGAGCTGCACAATTAACGGTTGAACCTCCTAAATTTGTGCATTCCTCACACTCATATTTCCTTAGACCCGGGGACGTCAACAAAGAAACGACTCTTAAGGTAGAACGAATAAAAGACGGACGGTCTTTTAGCAGTCGACAAGTAGTTGCTAGTCAAGCAAACGTAGAAGTATTTCGTACGATTTTGTCTTTCCATATTCCAGAAAATGGCTTTACTTGGCAACCTGAGTTGTTAGCAGATCTTCCTGGGCCTGATGATGACTTAATTACCTATTACGACTATTGGGAATCGCAACTTGGGTTAATCGCCGGTGAATGGCATGGCCGCAAACGACCCATAGAAATTCGTTACATAAATCCTCCGACGCTTCCAGAGGATATTCCTATAACCGAACCTCAGCTCATGTGGATGCGCATGAGCGAACCCATGGGCGAAAATCAACAGATTCATGAATGTGCTCTGGCTTACATGGCTGATGCGACCCTTATAGATCACGTGACGCTGCCTCATGGAAAACGTTGGCAAGATGAGCGTTTGACCGGTACTAGTCTCGATCATGCAATGTGGTTTCACCAAGTTCCAAAAGCCGACACATGGCTTCTATACAAACAATCTGTTGAATCCACAAGCGGTGCTCGCGGTCTTGCCACTGGCAAATTTTTTGATCAGGAAGGATTGCTTATCGCTTCGTGTATCCAGGAAGGGTTAATGAGATGGGATTTTGGATGAGCGCAGCTTGTATCCGATATATCGTTAGAGCATGGAACTTCGTTTAGATGGTCGTAGCGCATTAATTACCGGGGGTAGTAAAGGGCTTGGCCGAGCTATGGCCGAGACATTTGCTTCTGCAGGAGCGAATGTCTCCGTAATAGCTAGAGATAAATTTGCCCTAGACCAGACGCTTTCCGCTCTACGGACTGCTAATCCGTCAGGGAACCATGTCGCTATCTCCGCTGATGTAAGCCAAGCAAACGCTATAGCTGAGGCGTACGAAGAATCAAAACAGACATTTGGAGTTGTGGATATTTTAGTGAACAACGCTGGGACTTCTAATGCCAAACCTTTTTTAGATGTGACCGAAGATGACTGGATGTCAGACTTTGACTTAAAATTTTTTTCCGCAGCCCGACTATGCCGACTATGTATTCCTGATATGCAGGAGCGTCAGTGGGGCCGAATCATAAACACATTGAATTCTGCAGCTAAAGCACCTGGTGCCAAAACTTGCCCTACCTCTGTCGCTAGGGCAGCAGGCATGGCTCTGACTAAGGCCCTCGCAACAGAATTTGCGTCTGATGGAGTGTTGATTAATGCCCTAAACACTGGGCTGATTGTGAGTGAACAGTGGCGCACACGTTGGAGCAATCTTCAAGGCGATGAATCTTTCGAACAATTCGTTAAACAAATGGGAAGTGGAATTCCAGCTGGTCGGATGGGAGACCCGCAAGAATTCGCCAACCTTGCATTATTTTTAGCAAGCGATGCGGCATCTTATATAACTGGCACAAGCATAAATATAGACGGCGGTCTTACCCCAGTTGTCTAATTAGGTATGCCTATTAGTCACGTCTGAAATGTTCTGAAATGGGAAAAATAATTTGGTTATCCGCGGACTCTTCTATGGCTTTGCTACGTTCACTTTCGTTCATTGGTGAAAAGTTTTCTGCTGCCTTCAACACAGCTGGTAACAACATCAAATCCCCGACTGAAGCTATTGCAGCGACTCCTGGAGTGGAGAGAGCGAAACGAACACCTCGCTCTATAAGACTCTCCTCTGTTTCAGGCTTGTACCAACAACGATGCGATGAAATGTTCTCTCCCCATGGCTCTCGCGCGATCGATTTAATTATCTGGACACCAACATCATTTTTTTCGCAATAGCTAAGCAGTTTTTCAGCGTCTTCGCGGTACTCCTGATCCGACCATAATCTCGGATAAATCGGGAACATGACTGTGTCTAGGTCATACCTCTTGAGGGCCTCAAGATGAGCTTTTGGAGCACCTATGTTATGACCAGTGATTCCTGCATAGTGAGTGATTCCCTCTTCTTTTATTTTCATAATTGTCTCTAGCGCATCTGCTCTATTGTCAAGATCCTTGAGATCCGTTACACCATGAGCTTGATAGAGATTCAGATAGTCACAACCCAACCGAGTTAAAGATCTTTCTAAATCAGCCCTAACAGCATCGGCTGTTAACTCCGCGGTTTTACATCCAACAAACAAATTTTTTCTAACTGATGGTATGTAACGGCCCACCGTTTCTTCTGCATCACCATAGCGCGGAGCAATATCAAGATGGTTCACGCCCATCTCAAGGGCTCCATAAAAAGCAGCCTCGGCCTCGCTAGTTGAGCAAGCGGCAAATGCCGCTCCTCCTAGAATCGCTAGCGAACTTTCATGGCCCGTTCGACCTAAACGCCGCTTTTCCATATTTACAAAACCTTTCCCTAACCCGACAATAACTTTAGCGCCAGATTCAAATCATCTGGTGGTCTAGTAGGCCGTCCAGCCGAGTCACATATCCCTAAGGTAATAGTTGATTCCACTAAAAGTTTTTGATCTGACTCGCGAACCAAACGATGCAACCAGATTGAACTGGCACGTCGCATTTCTTTAACCTCGGTATAGACCTTCAAGGAATCACGCGCCGTTGCAGCTACACGAAATTTAACTTCTAGATTAGTAACGACGATTTGAATTCCGCGATCACTCAAGTCCGGCAAAGACATCCCAATATCCGATAGAGCTACACATCGAGCAGCTTCAAAATAAGCTACGTAAGCCGCATGGTTTACATGATTATATGGATCGAGTTCTCCGAAACGAGGAACGATTGATGTCGAATGAATGGGCATGAGGCGACATTAGAACCAAGAGATACAAAATAGTTGGTATAAACGAAAGCTATTAATGATTATGTAACTTTGTGTACCTGATTAACAGTTTCATTATCGCCCTTAATTTTCGAATTCTTTTTGAAGCTCAAGCGGTGGTTTAGCCATCAAGATCAAAGGGATACTTACAACTACCAAAATGGCAACAATCCACCAACCCATGCTGTATGAGCCATCGTTGAGGTCAACGGTTAAGCCGAGCATCGTGGCACCGAGAAAGCCTCCCGTCGTAGAAACGAATCTGCCCGCGCCCATAATTCGACCGAATGCTTGCATTCCAAAATAATCTACGTACATAGCAGGGCGAACGGGAATCGACGCGCCGAATCCTATTCCACCGAATACTGCACCAACATAGGCATGCCAAGGGTCAACTGCTAGAGCTAAAATAACTACTCCGGCAACAAACGGAATTGTTGTGAAAGCCGACACCACATTCATGGCACACCGGTCCGCAAAGTGTCCAGCAGCGAGCCTGCCGATAAGGGATGATCCGGTCGAAATTGTTAATGATAAACCTGCCATGATTGGTGCCGCACCCAAATCTCGGTCTATGAAGGCGACAAGATGCGTTAGATAGGCTAGACGGCCGAAATCTATGAATAAGTTCCAACAAACTAGGTACTTGAATGAGCTTGATCTGATTGCTCGCCGATAAGGAATATTCCATTCTCGCTTATCTGTTTTTCGTTTAGTGTCGCATACTGATATGCCATCTAAGGGCTGATGGTGACCTTCAGGCCGTGAGCGAATCCGCCTTGATAGTGGAAAGCCGAATAGAAGAATTACAAGCGCCAAACCTCGCAATGTGTTTCTCCAACCGACTGCTTCTACTCCTAATGCCATTAAGAATGAAAAAATGCCGCCTAACGCGCCTCCCAATGTCATCAGAGACATAGCTCTAGCTCGACGTGCACGAAACCAACTCGCTGTTGCAAAGTGGCCGACTTGTCCACCGGCTGCCGTGGTACCTAGAGCTAGTAAGGTCACTGCTGTAAAAAAAACCCAATGGGAGCGAGCATACGAAAGTAGCAAGACACCGATTGCTGATGTTCCTATCCCTAATCGGACCACCGGAAGAACACCGTACCGGTCGAGAGCAGCGCCAACGAAAGGAGCGGCTACACCTCCAACTTCTGACCTAAGAGAGAAGCCAATAGAAACAACTAGTGTGCTCCAGCCCAGTTCATTTCGTAACGGTTCAAAAATTACGCCTAGACCGTATACAACAGAACTAACTGCAAAAAAAACTACCGCCGCAGAGGCTAAGACAGTTTTCCAGCCTTCATAAAGCTTTCCGTCGGGAGCTAGAAAAAACTCGATAACTCGCAGATGGCGAAGCGACTTAGGGTTTCTTAGTTTCCTCATTCTTTAAAGCTTTGCGATTCGATAATTTTAGTCACTCTGTGAATTGCTCGATTGACCCGGCCGTCAGATCAAGCAAGGTTGAACTCGAGATGGCGAAAACACTTGATGGTGTTCCGGCAGCTCCGTAAACGGTTTCGTTGCCTAGCAGTAGTGGGTCGAATAAACATTTAAGCTTTTTGTGGTGCCCGATCGGAGGCACTCCACCGATGGCGTAACCGGTTGCTTCCCTTACTTGAGTTGGTGAAGCTCGCTTTACTGGTTCTCCCATTACCTTGCTTAACTTACTTTCGTTAACTTTATTAGAACCTGCCGTAAGCACTAACAAAAATTCTTCACCACAAACGAAAACTAAAGACTTCACTATTTGTTCGAGTTGACAGCCCAAAACAGAAGCCGCTTCAATAGCAGTTCTCGTATCTTTGGCTAAATTTTGGATAACCGGTTCTAGACCTGCCGCTCTAACAGCTTGAACGAACCGAATATTTGCGCCCATTCTTTGTGCCATGCGCTCTATTCGGCCCAAGCTTTCACTTTTTCAATTACTTCAAGCGGGTTCTCTGTGCCGGCCGGAATATTAATATCTAAGTAGGTGACGCCAACATCTTTGTAAACCTGAATTCTTTCACGCACATGTCCTTCATCACCAGTAAGGCTTGCTCTATCCACGTATTCATCTGGAACCGCAGCAAAAGCTTCCTCACGCTTACCGCTTAAGAATAAGTCCTGGATTGATGCTGCTTCCTCTTCATATCCGTAGCGCTTGAAAAGATCATTGTAGAAATTTTTGTCTCGAGCACCCATACCCCCAACATAAAATCCAACGTTGTCTCTCACTGCTTTTCGAGCTGCGTCTACGCTGGGTCCTTTACCGAGCGAAACAGTACCACCGGCAATAATTTTAAGGTCACCCAAGTCACTGGCTCTCTTCGCTTTTCCTGCATGTAATGATTCACCCCATACCTCATGAAATTTTTCAGGGAGGAAATGTATTGGTTGCCATACGTTCGCAAGTTCAGCAGTCATTTCTACGTTTTTCGGGCCAATAGCCGCTACTGCGATAGGTATATCTTGTCTTAGTGGCTTACACATAAGCCTAAGCGCTTTACCTAAGCCTGTTCCTTCACCTTCTGCTAGAGGAAGGTTGAAGGCACGACCTTCATGCTCTACTTTTTCTCCTGACCAAACTTTTCGGCAAATATTAATTACGTCCCGGGTTAGCCCAAGGGGTTTGTTATAAGGAACACCATGCCAACCTTCGATCACTTGTGGCCCGGAGGTACCTAAACCAAGAACAAAACGACCTTCAGATAATGTGTCAATCGTAATGGCTGTCTGCGCTATCAAAGATGGAGTTCGCGAATAGACAGGCAAAATTCCTGTCATCAGTTCCATAGATTTTGTTTTACCTGCGATAAAAGCCAGAGTCGATACTAAGTCGTATCCATAAATTTCTCCGCCCCACACCAAATCCACCCCAGCACTCTCAAGATCTTGAACTGTCTTTGCCAAACTCTGGGGATTTAGACTTGCCCCTGCACCAATTGCCATAGAAATTTTCATTTAGGCTTCTTCCAATCGAGACGTTCACTATTTGCTCACTAGAATTATAGATACAGAACAGAGATTTCATGCTGGAGGTAGAAAATGACCGAAGTTGGTTTAGCAGATGAGATGATATCGACATTAAGAACTTGGGTTGATAGCGAAGTCATACCAAATGCATCCGAGTTTGAACTACCCGATATCTACCCAACCGAGATGGTCTCACAAATGGCTGATTTTGGTCTTTTCGGGGCCACAATTCCCGAGGAATATGGTGGGCTTGAGCTAGATAATACAACCTACGTTCGCGTGATAGTCGAGTTATCTAGAGGCTGGATGTCGCTTGCGGGCGTAATCAATAGTCACTTAATCTGCGCGAAATTGATTGCACAATTCGGCACCGATATTCAGAAACAGCGATGGCTACCAGCAATGGCAACTGGTGATTTGCGCGGTTGCTTCTCATTGTCTGAACCAGATAGTGGGTCTGATGCAGCTGCTCTGCGTTGTCAGGCGAAACCTGATGGCGATGAGTGGATTATCAACGGCACAAAAATGTGGGTAACTAATGGGGAAAGAGCGGGAGTAGTTGCATTACTCGCACGGGTTCCAGCAGATGATGAGGGCGCTGGCGGAATTACTTGTTTCATTGTTGAAAAAACACCGGGTGAGAAAAGCGGTGGCATATCTATTAGCAAAAAAATTAAGAAGTTAGGTTATCGAGGGCTTGAAACTGTAGAGATGTCTTATGTAGATCACAGAATTTCTGCAACCGAGTTGCTTGGTGGACAAAATGGTATTGGAAATGGCCTTAGATGGGCTCTTTCTGCTCTCGAGTTAGGACGAATTAATGTTGCTGCACGCGGAGTAGGTGTTGCGCAAGCCGCCTACGATGCTGCGCTCTCTTATGCGAAAGAGCGCGAAGCTTTTGGGCGACCAATTTCCCAACACCAAGCTATAGCTTTCAGGCTTGCTGAGATGGCTACTAAATTGGAGGCAGCTAAATTACTCACCTTTGAGGCTGCGCGAAAAGCTGATGCCGGTGAACGAGTTGACCTCGCTGCAGGCATGGCCAAACTGTTTGCTTCTGAGACAGCGAGTGAGCTTGCGTTAGACGCGATGCGAATCCATGGCGGCAATGGTTTCACAAGTGAGTACCCGGTGGAACGATATTATCGTGACGCTCCATTAATGATTATTGGCGAGGGTACTAGTGAGATTCAAAAACTTGTTATTAGTAGAGCCTTACTGGCCGAATAGTCATCTCTGAAAATATTTTAGACCAATCATTAGGGAGCCTGCTATGAATAAAATCACGGCGCTCGTCGCAGTCGATTACACCAGCCCCAACGCAAAGCAGGGTTTTGTTCGCTCTTTGCGTGAAACCGGCTTTGGCGTCTTAAAAAACCATCCGCTGCATCAGAGTCAGGTCCAAGGCATCTATGAACAGTGGCGTACTTTTTTTAGTGAAGAGCGCAAGAATGATTTCAAGGTTCCAGACAATGGCTCCGGCGGTTTCTATCCGCAGTCCATGTCCGAGACAGCCAAAGGCAACACGATCAAGGACCTTAAAGAGTTCTTTCACTTTTACTCCGGTGATGTCTGCCCCGACGACCTGCGGCCCGATATCCAGGCGTATTACGAGAGTGCTATGACACTCACGGCGGAGTTGTTGCAGTGGATTGAAGACGAGTCACCACCAGAAATCTCTGTGCTCTATAGCCAGCGACTGTCAGACATGATCGAGGGCAGCCGAAAGCACGTACTGCGCATTTTGCATTACCCACCATTGACTGGTGAGGAAGAGCCCGCAGCGATCCGAGCTGCGGGGCATGAAGACATCAACCTGATTACCATCTTGCCCGCATCCAACGAACCGGGCTTACAGGTTTTGGCAAAAGATGGGTCGTGGTTGGAGGTTCCCTGTGATTTCGGCAACCTGATCGTCAACATCGGCGACATGTTGCAGGAAGCCTCGGGGGGCTACTTCCCCTCCACCACCCACCGCGTCGTGAACCCGGAAGGCGCCGACAAGACCATTGGTCGAATCAGCCTGCCGCTGTTCTGCCATCCCAACCCAGACGTTATTTTGTCTGACCGCTATACAGCAGATTCCTACCTTCAGGAACGTCTACGCGAGCTACGCGGCGAAGGCACCTAAACCAACCTCAACAAAGTATTTAAGACGAATCGTTAGAGAGATTGCTATGAAAGAAGCCATGGAATCAGAAGCCAAGTGGGACAATCACGGTAAAAGCACCGGCAATAAAATCCTCGTAAAATATCACCTAAGAGGAGATGGCGAAACAGATGTCCTAACGTTCCTGCATCGAGGCAAATACGGTGAAGCCCGAGTAACCAAAAAAGTACAAGCCAGATACGACACCGACCAGCAAGTCGAAATGACTACCTTTCAAAAAAGGTCTGCAGTTTCAGGGCATCCGGAAGCCGAATTCGTGATCCAGATGCGCGAAGGTTTAAGAGAACTTCATAGCCTGCTCAACACCCAAGAAATGACCCCAGAGAACTGGACGCAAAACTTCCACGAAGGATCTGTTTACTCGTTTTCATACAAACGGACCTAGAACTAACAGTTGGCTGTTATTAGGCAGCACATCAAGCTTTGGCTACCCACCCAAGCAGAACTGGTTTAGCTCCGACAACGGTGATCCGAATATAAATGTTATGAGGTATTGCCTATCTAGGGAATAGCGGGACTCAACAATTAAAAGAGGAACCGCCGGATCGTGATCCAGCGATTCCTCTGTATAGTTTTTTGACATTTTTGTATCTAGAAAGATGAAACTTTTTCACCACCGAAAACGATGAAGCTCACGGCACCAGCACCAATCTCACCTGGCTCGCCACGATGACGGAGTTTAGTCAACGTCGTTATTATCGTTAGACGACGTTTTAAGGTCGATGTCCGGGAGGATTGTCTGAGGCCTGAAGACCACTCGTGTCCGGAACTCGTTTGCGGCGACAGGTTGAAGCTGCTCGACGAGGTAGGACACATTGTCAGACAGACCAAGAAAATGCTTTTCGAAAGCGTCTCGGCCGACCTTGCAGGTTACCTCTAGTTGGTTGTCCAATGCATCAACCTCAATAGAGCAGCGTCCTTCGATACTCAAAAGGTAATTATCGGTAATCCCATTGAACATGACAATCCGCCTACTGATCTCGAACTCTTCTGCCGCAGTCGATAAATTCCTGGACACCACGTCGGCCTGGCTAGTACAGCCAGCGACTAAGACCATTGCAAGACCCATCAGCAGCGCTACATATCGCTTCATGGTTATTTCTCTTTCTGTTGTTGGATTACCTACGGTCATTGAGTTGCGAATAGTGAAGTCCCGCCACGCCTACCGAGGTTCGCTCATTATGGGTCCAGTCTGGCATGCCGAATAGTCTTTAACTGGGTCACACACCAAAGTAATACCGGTAAATACAGTGGCAGACACAGCAATAGATTTAAGTCAGCTTGGAAGAGGTACCCAAAAAAACAATAAATGTTATAAGACACTGGCTATGTGGGTGCAATGTGCGGTCCCAACAATTGAAAGAGGAACCGCCAGATCGTGATCCAGCGGTTCCTCTTTGTATCTTTATAACATTTTTGCATCTAGTTATCTGATGCGATTATGCCTTACCTTTAGCGACAACCGCCATTGGCTTTGTCCCAGGCGCAGTTAGGAGTTCCACCGTTGGCATCAACAATGTCTCCTACCATTACCCATGTTTGGTTTTCACTATCAAAGTTGCTGTACTCAGAACCTTCAATGAAGTAAGCGTCTGAGTTACCGTTTAGTTCGGTAACTAGTCCGTCTAGAAGACCTGGGTGATAGATCTTGAAGTTACGGAGCGCAAGCATCAGGTTAGTTCTGCTCATTCCACCAGGAAGCGCATCAGCAATTCGGAAGGCTTCAGTGAAGGCGTAGCCTCGGAAGATACCTTCGCCTGTTAGTGAAATACCGGCATCTTCACCAGCATCAGTGATCAGGTCACGTGCAAATTTAATGAAAGGTTCTTTCATCTTTACACTGTCAGTGGTGTCTTTTCCTCCGCCACCAACAATCCAGTAACCATTAGCTGCATCACCGGCAGGGGCCATGTATGCGGCAATACCTTTACATACTGAAGGCGTGAACGCAGCAGACAGTCGGTCATATAGACCCGATGCTTCTACTTCTTGGATTGCCAACAAGCATGGGTTACCAGCTGTCATCGAAATGAACACATCTGGATCAAACGCAGAGATAGTAGTTACCTCATTGGTAAGAGTAGGAGCTGCAGGGTCATGACGAACCGGCAGGTACTCAGACACAACGTCTGGGTTATTTTCTACGTATGCCTCAAAGCCCATTTCGTAGGCAAGACCGAAGTCGTTGTCCATTACTAGACCAGCAACTTTTACTGGAAGTTCGTCAGCAAGGTTGGTTTTAATCCAGGTGCCCCAAAGCACAGCTTCGGTTGAGTATGACATCTGGTAGCTAGTGGTCCATGGGTGCTTAACTGGATCGCCCCAGGCAGGGTGTCCTGAAAGGTAGAAAGGATGCGGTATGCATTCTTCGTTAACCTTGTCATAGACAGCCAAACCATTTGGTGAACCCAAGCCTTGCAGCAAGTGGATGTTTTCTGATTCGATGAGTTCGTCTACATACTCAATTGTTTGAGCAGCTACATAACCATCATCTTTAATAATGAATTCGATGTCACGTCCACTTAAGACGTCAAGCGAATCGATGTAATCGAACCAGATTTCCATACCAAGACTTAGGTTTCCATAAGCGGCAAGGTTTCCTGATTGCACTGTGGTCTGTCCGAAACGAAGTTGTGTATCAGTTAGACCAGTTGTGTTGCTCCAGTCAGCAGGGCAATCGTTGAGATCAACCTCCATGCCTGATGGTCCGATCAAATGGTTATCGGAGTTAATGCCCCATTCGCCGGCGTCCATCTTCGCAGTGATCATTGCGATGATCTCGTTACGGCTGCAGTCAGCTTCAGCGAAGATGCCTTCAACGGTCGAACGGTCTACAGGACAATCGCTAGCAACTTCTTCTTCGGCGTCGTCGTCACTTTCACCAGAAACTGCTTTTTCAATTGCGTCCTGGCTAAGTGTTCCGCCGGTATCTTCTTCTTCTTCTGCTTCTTCTTCTTCGGCTTCAGCCGCTTCAGATGAGCTGCTACTTGCATCACTCGAGTCGCTATCGCTATCGCTACCACCGCATGCAGCAGCGATCATCGAAAACGCGAACAGAAGAGCAAGCAAACGCAAAATATTGCGTCGAATTCCCATAGATTTCCCCTTATTGGTACAGCATGGTAAATGCCCGTCAATACGCCTTACGCATATTTGATAAGCGAACGTTAACTAAAAGAATAAAGATGGACCAACTGAACGTCAATTAACTTGTTCTTGTAACAAAAATGTCATTAACTAAGAACCTTTAGATTTAACTAAAAGCTCGCTAAATTACCTCACGCAGAGGCTGAATGATCAAAAAGTAAAAGGGCCGCCAGATAAAGTATCTGGCGGCCCTTGACTTATACCTAAGCCTAAACAGCTATGGTATTTATCTTTTAATTAATGAACTAGCGACAACCGCCATTGGCTTTGTCCCAAGCGCAGTTAGGGGTTCCGCCGTTGGCATCAACAACGTCACCGATCTGATTCCAAGTTTGTCCTTCTGCATCGAATTTACTGAAGTCGGAACCTTCAATGTAATAAGCATCTGCGTTTCCACTGAGTTCAGTCTTTATGCCGTCCATGGTGCAAGGCTGGTAGATCTTGAAGTTACGCAGCGCAAGCATCAGGTTAGTTCTGCTCATTCCACCAGGAAGCGCATCAGCAATTCGGAAGGCTTCAGTGAACTCAAGTCCACGGCAAGCGCCATCACCAGTGAGTGAAATATTAGGATCTTCACCGGCATCAGACATCAGTTGACGAAGGAACTTAATAAATGGTTCTTCCATGTTCTTTGTGTCTGTGGTGTCTTTAAGACCGCCACCGACAACCCACCAGTTATCAGCTGCATCACCGGCAGGAGCCAAGTATGCGGCAATACCTTTACATACTGAAGGCGTGAACGCAGCCTCTATCCGGTCACGGAGACCAGAAGATTCTACTTCTTGGATTGCCAACAAGCATGGGTTACCAGCTGTCATCGAAATGAACACATCTGGATCAAACGCAGAGATAGTAGTTACCTCATTGGTAAGAGTAGGAGCTGCAGGGTCATGACGAACCGGCAGGTACTCAGACACAACGTCTGGGTTATTTTCTGCGTATGCCTCAAAGCCCATTTCGTAGGCAAGACCGAAGTCGTTGTCCATTACTAGACCAGCAACAGTTACCGGAAGTATGTCGGCAAGGTTGGTTTTAATCCAGGTGCCCCAAAGCATAGCTTCGGTTGAGTATGACATCTGGCGACTAGTGGTCCATGGGTGATTAACTGGATCGCCCCAGGCAGGGTGTCCTGAAAGGTAGAAAGGATGCGGAATGCATTCTTCGTTAACCTTGTCATAGACAGCCAAACCATTTGGTGAACCCAAGCCTTGCAGCAAGAATACGTTTTCTGATTCGATGAGTTCGTCTACATACTCAATTGTTTGAGCAGCTACATAACCATCATCTTTAATAATGAATTCGATGTCACGTCCACTCAGAACATCCAAGGAATTCACATAATCAAAGTAAACTTGCATACCAACACTTAGGTTTCCATAAGCGGCAAGGTTTCCTGATTGCACTGTGGTCTGTCCGAAACGAAGTTCATCGTCAGTTAAACCAGTTGTGTCGCTCCAGTCAGCAGGGCAATCGTTGAGATCAACCTGCATGCCTGATGGTCCGATCAAATGGTTATCGGAGTTAACTCCCCATTCGCCGGCTTCCATCTTCTCAGTGATCATTGCGATGATCTCGTCACGGCCACAGTCAGCTTCAGCGAAGATGCCTTCAAGGGTCGAACGGTCTACAGGACAATCGCTAACTTCTTCTTCGGCGTCGTCACCTTCACCAGAAACTGCTTTTTCAATTGCGTCCTGGCTAAGTGTTCCGCCGGTATCTTCCTCTTCTTCTTCGGCTTCAGCCGCTTCAGATGAGCTGCTACTTGCATCACTCGAGCTGCTATCGCTATCGCTATCGCTACCGCATGCAGCAGCGACCATCGAAAACGCGAACAGAAGAGCAAGGAAACGCAAAAATGCGTTACTTGATTTCATTATTCCCCTTTTGAATTTAAATGTCTTAAACACGGACAGTGTCGACAATTGAGAAATTACTAGAAAAAGAAACATTCAGTAATCAAATTTACTAATCGTAAAGAAAGTGACATGTAAGCGTTAAGTAAACTCAGAAAAAGCGTCCAAAAAAAACCGGACGATTCGCTTTCTCAGTTTTGTAACTATTGTTTTCATTATCGAAAATTATTTATTTTACGTGCTAACAAGCACCAAAAATAGAAGAGACCGCCGAACCTAAGCTCGGCGGTCTCCATATATATGATCTTTAAAAATTACTTGATCAAATACTTATCAGCGACATCCGCCGTTGTCTTTGTCCCATGCGCAGTTAGGTGATCCACCGTTGGCATCTACAAGATCACCAACAATGTTCCATGCCTGAGCTTCCGCGTCGAACAAACTAAAGTCTGAACCTTCAACGAAGTAAGCATCTACGGCACCGTTGGCACCGAAACTAATTCCATCAAGAAGGAATGGGTGGTCACCCGAGAAAGAACGAAGTGACAAAATGTAGTTGGTTCGTGTCAGTCCACCAGGTAGCTCTTGAGCGATCTGGAGTACTTCCATGTTTGGCCAACCATATTCAGCAAAGCCCGTTCCATAAAGACTTACGCTCTTGTCAAGACCAGCTGCAGTCAAAGTTTCGTTGACGAACTTGATGTAAGGCTCATCAATATGGTTTGCGTCAGTTGTGTCTTTCCAGCCACCACCAGCAATCCACCAGCCGTCTGCTGCCATGCCGGCAGGAGCCATATAAGCAGCTATACCTTTACATACTGAAGGCGTGAAGGCTGCTTCTAATGTTTCCAGCATCCCAGCTGCTTCAACTTCTTGGATCGCAAGCAAGCAAGGGTTGCCAGCGGTCATCGAAATGAACACGTCAGGCTTAGCTGCAGCAATTGTCGTTACCTCATTGGTAAGGGTTGGTGCAGCTGGATCATGACGTACCGGAACGAATTTCGCAACAACGTCAGGATTGGCTTCTGTGTAAGCTTCGAAGCCAAGCTCGTAGGCAAGACCGAAGTCGTTATCCATTACTAGACCAGCAACCGTTACCGGAAGACTGTCAGCAAGGTTATTTTTAATCCAGGTACCCCAGAGAATCGCTTCGGTGGAGTATGACATCTGTAAACCACTAGTCCATGGGTGATTAACTGGATCGCCCCAAGCTGGATGTCCGGTCATTACGAATGGCTGTGGTACACATTCTTCGTTGAGCTTGTCATAAACAGCCATTGTATTTGGGGAACCCAAAGTGTTAATGGCGAATACGTTTTCTGATTCAATAAGCTCATCGATGAATTCAATGGTTTGGGCAGCTACATAGCCGTCATCTTTCATAACGAGGATTACATCACGATCACCGAAGGTGCCTTGATCGTTCAAGTAGTTCGCATATGCTTCCCAGCCATAACCTAAGTTGCCGTAAGCAGCAAGGTTTCCTGATTGCGCGGTAGTGTGTCCGATTCTGATTTCAGTATCGGTAATACCATTTGCGTTATCCCAGTCTGATGGGCAGGTGTTCATATCGATTTCGAAGCCTGCAGGGCCACGAAGGATATTGTCGTCGCCTACGCCATATTCACCGGCTTCAATTTTTGCTGTTAGATCAGCAGCAATGGTTGCTCGGTTCGCAGCCCAATATTCCATGAGCCCTTCAATGGTCTCGGTATCAAAATCAGCTTTGTCAACAGCAAGGACTGTTTCATTTGCTTCAGCGTTTTCAACAGCATCTTGTGAGAGGCCGCCACCGATTGAACTATCATCTTCTTCTGACTCGCTCTCAGCGGCCTCAGTTTCTGAGTCACTTGAGCTTGAGCTACTGCTCGAATCGTCATCACTGCCGCAGGCCGAAGCGACCATTGCGAACGCGAAGAACAAGGCAAGCAAACGCAAAACTGCGCTTTTAGACTTCATTTATTCCCCTTCAGGGTATGTTTTTTTTGATACACGGACATGTGTAGCGACTCGCAACCTAGTGCCCAATTAGCCAGTTAAGAGATCCTTTTTGGGATCGTAAAGAAAGTGCAATATATGGACTTTTTTAGTTAAATTCCTGAACCATTCGATAACAGAAAAATCTGCTTAGCGTTTGTCCTTAGGAACCTTTCCAACTGCATATTCAGCAGCACAGATCCCGTTCCTACATCTTTTTTTAATGCTCATATTAGGAAAATGGTGGACCAAAATAGATACTCAAATTACGAGAGGTCACAACTGCTATTTATTCAACCGCCGGTTACTAAAAGACTCATGAATTAGTAGAGAGATACTGAAGTAATTAATTAAGTTCAGATCTTATGTCGGCACTGTCGTATTCACCGGTTTAGATTTAATTGTATGGAATTTGGTGTTCATCTACCGCATTTAGGTCATAGCACAGGACGCGAACCTCTAATCGAGTTCGCTCAAGAAGCAGAGCGACTAGGAGTCCATTCAGGTTGGGTAAGCGATCACGTTTGCCTACCGGCGGAATTCAACTCAAAGTACCCTTATAGCGATGACGGTTCTTTCCCTGGGACAGAGTTAGCGTGGCTCGATGCAATCGGTACGTTACTTTTCATTGCCGGTTGCACTGAAAATATTCGCCTCGGTTTTACGGTTCTTATTTTGCCCTATCGACCTCCAGTTGCGACAGCGAAGCAGTTAGCAACGCTGGATATCCTTTCGAATGGTCGTCTTGTTCTCGGTGTAGGAGTTGGATGGAATCGTGAAGAAGCAGAAGTTCTGGGTATGCCTTGGGATAACCGTGGTGCACGATCTGATGAGCAACTCCAAATTTTCAATGCGTTATTCACTGAAGAAGAACCTTCTTTCGAGGGAACGTACTACTCATTTCCAAAGGTCGACTTTGAACCAAAGCCAATTCAGAAACCGGTACCAATTTGGGTCGGCGGCCACAGCAAAGCAGCATTTCGCCGAACGGCACGATACGGCCACGCGTTCCACGCTGCTTTCCAATCGTTGGACGTAGTTGCCGATGAATGGAACGAAGTTAAAAAAGAATGTGAGTCAATCGGGCGCGATCCAAATGAGCTCGAGCTCTCGTTACGAGTATTTTTGGACCCTAATGAGAAAATGGAACCATACAAAAGTGTCGGCGGTAGCGAATCACAGATGATTGAAACGATAGGCCAGATACAAGAAATTGGAGCAAGCCATATCCTTCTCGATCCGGTAGCTAGCGGCGGTATACAAGGGCGACTAGAAGCGCTGCAAAACTTTATGACTAATGTTGCACCTCAAGTTCAGTGATTTTTTGAAATGAATACCCACATCAATCCTGGATCTCCAACCCAACGTGTTGATAAATGGTTATGGTGCACACGCATTTTTCGAACCCGAACTAACGCTAAGAATGCGTGCCTTTCCGGTGCAATCAGAATTAACAGCGAGGTTGCGAAACCCTCTTCTCCCGTACACATTAGTGATGAGGTATCGGTACGTCTCCATGGGCAAGAGCGAAAACTTGATGTCCTTCTACTCCTCGAAAAAAGAGTTGGAGCGCCAATTGCAAGCGCTGCCTATGTTGATAAAACTCCTCAAGTCATAGCATCAGCAAAGCAAATTTCTAGTGCTAGAGATGGTGAGCGTGACCAGGGGTCAGGTCGCCCAACTAAAAAAGATCGAAGACGAATAGAGCAGTTTCGTCGCCCAAATTGACCAGTTAACAGGTACCTTGCGTGTAGTGAGTGTTCCCTTAGCCGTGGCCTTAGCCCATGCAAGAATGGCCATGCAGAGTTTATCTCTAGACGACGTTGTTATACCGGACTCCGCTAGCAGCTCATACGCTGTCCAAGATCAGCTGATTTCACTTTTAGCCTCTCCGCAGATTGGTTGGAAAGTAGGAGCTACTGGGCCAACATCGCAACAAAAACTAGGTGTTAAAACCCCACTCGCTGGCCCCGTCTTTGCAACGACACTTTTCAGTTCTGGTGCCACTGTTCAGCTAACGGGCTTCCACCATCAACCAGGCATAGAGTCTGAGATAGCTTTTAAAATTTCTACTACGTTACGGCCAGGTGGTAAGCCACTGAACGCTATATCAGTTCGTGAAATAGTCTCAGCCGCATATCCTGCTATAGAACTCGTATGTACCCGTTTCGAAACTAATTTCGCTGTTCCGCCTGCTCTTCTAGTTGCTGATGGAGTAGCCCACGCTGGTCTGATTCTCGGGGATGAAGTTCCCACAAATAAACTTGGTGATCTAAGCCGGCTAGCTATTTCTACCTTGATTGACGGCACGGAAGTTAGCTCCGGCACCGGAGCAGAAGTTCTTGGTGATCCCTTTGAGTCACTCGCATGGCTTTGCAACCATCTATCTGGTCGCGGTATCGAACTACCCCAAGGTTCAATCGTTACTACTGGCGCATGCACTGGCATTAACGAAAGTCAAGCAAACGAACTGGTGGCTACAGATGCGGGTCCGTTGGGCAGCGTAAGCATCCATCTCAGTGAATAATGCCTCCGAAAAATCAGCTTTTCGTGGTTGGTGGATCCTCGCTCTTAGCACTGTTGCCATAGCACTTACAGGGCCAGGTCAAACTATTGGTGTTTCCTCTTTCATAGATGAAATAACAACTGATTTAAGACTTACCGATACAACAGTCTCTACTGCCTACCTTGTAGGGACCATCACCGGATCATTGGCAATGCCAGCCATCGGCCGTTGGATTGATCGTCGAGGCGTTAAGTTCACGATGATTATTATTGCCACTTTGTTTTCTGCTGCTGTAGTTCACATGGGTTTAGTCCAAAATCTTACTGGCTTAATTTTTGGATTCATAGGCATTCGTATGCTCGGCCAAGGAGCACTTAGTCTGGTTAGCCAAACAAGTATCGCTCTATGGTTTGACCAGCGCCGTGGTCTGGCTTTTGGTATATCAATGACTATTTCAGCCGGGATGATGGCCACCGCACCCATACTTTTAACTGCATTGATTGAGGCGGTCGGCTGGCGTTGGGCCTGGGCGATCGCCGGTTCCGTAGTCTTTATTTTGATTGTGCCAGCAACAGCAATTTTTATGGCCGACCGTCCAGAAAGCCTCGGTCAGCATCCAGATGGTCGAGCAACTTCTAATACTGATTCGAGGTTTAAAAAGCCGCAGTACACAGTTGTTGAAGCTCTGCATACCTCAGCTTTTTGGGTTCTAACCCTTGTAATGGTTGTCTCATCTCTCCTGATAACTGGATTAACATTTCATCATTTCGCTTTGATGACCTCTTCAGGACTTACTACATCTCAGGCCGCAGCAATTTTTATTCCTCAAATTGTAGGCACCATCGGGGCGGGATTTATTTGGGCATCGTTATCCGATAAATTATCGGCACGATTTCTATTAATTACCTGTCAGCTTTCCCTAGCCGCTGCCCACATCTCATATATCTGGGTTAGCCCAGGATTTACAGCAGCTTTGTATTCTCTTCTTCTAGGGGTTAATGGTGGCTCAATTCGAGCACTAACATCAGTTCTCTACCCTAAATGGTTTGGTACCGCCAACATTGGAGCAATTAGAGGCGTGGCTACAGCATTTGGTGTGGGGGCTTCAGCTATGGGGCCACTCGTGATAGCCGTCGGGTTCAATCTGACAGCCTCCTACAGCCAACTCAACGCGCTATTGTCAATAGTTCCAGTATGCGCCATGGTTGCTGCCGCGTTTATTGTTGCGCCTAACTCACGAGCAGAACGTATCTCCAGCGGTCCTCACCGATAGGGTTCTCAGACGTGCTAACCGCCACTGGTCTGACAAAAAAATATGAACCTAGGACACTGTTTCGCGACGTCAGCATTCAGCTGTCAAATGGACGCCGAATCGCTCTAGTCGGCGGGAACGGTGTAGGAAAAACAACGCTGATTGAAATCTTAATTGGAAGTAGAGAACCTGATAGCGGTCAGGTGCACCGACCAAAAGAAATGACAATTGGGTACTTACCTCAAGAACTGGACGATGAGCTTAACGGGACAATTCTTGCAGTCACGCTTGAAGGAGCCAAGCAAATAAATGAAGCTGCCAACAAACTCAGCAAATTGGAACTTCAGCTAGGTTCACCGGATGCATCAGACCATGAGCAAATTCTTGCTGAGTACGGTGAAGTTCAATCTCGCTTTCAGCAATTAGGTGGTTACTCAATAGAAGCCGAAGCCCATCGCGTTCTTGCCGGCTTAGGTTTTAGCGGCGATAGCACAGACCGCCAGGTCCGAGAACTATCGGGCGGTTGGCGCATGAGAGTATCACTCGCTCGTCTTTTATTATCGCGCCCGGATATTCTGATTCTTGACGAACCTACAAACCATCTTGACGTCGACTCCGTGGCATGGTTAGAAGATCAACTTTCTGATTGGCATGGTTCACTACTATTTGTTAGTCATGACCGAGACTTCATAGACAACGTAGCTAATCGAGTTATCGAAATCGATAGCGACGGCAGTCATGAATACGTCGGTGGATTCGCTGAGTTTGTAATCGCTCGAGAAGAACGTCTAGCGCAGATAGAAGCCGCAGCTGCGCAGCAATCTCGTCGACTAGCGCACACAGAAAAGTTTATTGAGCGCTTTCGATACAAAGCAACCAAGGCAAGACAAGTTCAGAGTCGAGTAAAAGCTCTTGAAAAAATTGATCGGATTAAGGTCCCCGAAAAAAAAGAGCTCCGAGCACGTTTTGAGTTTCCTGCGCCTCAGCGGTCCTCGCGAATCGTGGCAGAGATAACAGATGCATCGGTCGGTTACGGCGGAAAAGCTGTACTCGACAATCTTAATTTCGTCATTGAAAGAGGCAACAAAATTGCTCTCGTGGGCCCAAACGGTGCTGGAAAAACAACACTATTAAAACTACTGACCGGCGAACTCTCTGCATCTAACGGAAAAGTCGAATTAGGCAACAACGTTGACTACGCAACTTTTTCTCAGCACCTCACTGAAGTGATGGACTTAGATAATACAGTTCTCGGTGAATTCAAGTCATCAATTGGTGATCCAGGCACTCGCAACCTTCGCACCATTCTTGGCGGATTCGGTTTTCGTGGAGAAATGGTTGATCGCAGAATCGCAGATCTTTCTGGTGGTGAAAGAACCAGACTCGCCCTCGCAGAAGTGATGGCTAACCCTGTAAATCTTTTAATCTTAGACGAACCGACAAATCATCTTGATTTACCTAGCTGCGATCTCCTAGAAGATGCTCTTTCTGTTTATCCCGGGACTGTTCTACTCGTTACCCACGACCGTCACCTCATTAGAAATGTGGCGGACGCGCTTATTGTTGTTCGTAATGGCCAGGCAACTTGGCATCAAGGCGTTGAAGAAGATCTACTTCGTCCAGGAAATTCATCGAATACACCCTCAAGGTCCAACAGTAGTAATTCGCGCAAAACAAAAGCCGCTCCCGTTAAACAAGAACGTCGATCTGCTGCAGAACACAGAAATGAGCGTCACCAAGCAACGAGGGACCTGAAAAAACAACTCAATCGAGTTGAAATGAATTGGGAAAAAGTGGAGAAAAGAGTAACTGAAATTCAAACACAACTTGCAGATCCAAAGACCTACGAGGATGCGGAAGTTCTCCGGACTCTGACAAGAGAACATGAAGAGACAAGCAAGCAAGCTGCAAAACTTATGGAAAATTATGAACATTTGACAAGTAAGATTGCCACAATCGAGGAGCAATAAAGCTTTACGCCCTTAGCAACCTTGCTCAGACGGGTTTACCGCTACACACTCGACTGAAACAGATTCACCGAAAACAACTAAATTTGCTGACCCGTTACCAGGTTTACCCATCGGCGCTCCGGGATACCAGGCCTTCACTCCGCCGTGACTAGCATCAGTCAGCACATGCCAATGACCTAACGCCACATAATCTGCGTCAGTATCTAAAATCTCTTGATATGTGATCGGCGAAGATCGATGTGCATCATCACTAGTCAAGTTCAAATGTCCGTGCCCTGCTACCACGTACCAACCACTGGTCGGTCTTTTCGGAGAGTTGCTTAATGGTCTATAACCGGGCTCATGTTCAGCCATCGCTCGTCCCCAAATCGTCAAATCCCCGCCTAGCAATTCAAGCTGAGATCCTTCTATGTTTTGCAACAAGAGAACTCCGGAGCGAGAGACTTCTTCATGGCAACGCTCCCACAGTGAAGCCTGGTCGTGCACATCATGATTACCCGGAATAATTACAACAGGTATTTCAGTTTTAGTTAAAATTTCTAAGGTTTCTAAAACAACTTGGCTCTCAAGCCGACCATGATCGAATAAGTCACCTGCGACCATTATCACATCAACGTTATGAGTTACCGCTGTCATCGCTAGGGCATGTGCGACGCATTGGCAAACGGCTCGGTGTTCGAGACCTGGGCCTTTTACATATCCGATATGGACATCAGAAGTGTGCAGCATTCGCACTGCGTTCGTACTGGTTATATTGTGAGTGCCCATGACTCGAAATATTGCCACCAACCGGAGCGTTGAGCGAGACGAATTGCTTAATTTTATTCGACCGCGCCACAGAGGCATCCTCTCTACTCAAAAACGAGACAAAAAACCTCAGATGTCATTAGTCACTATGGGGGTTAGCGCCAGCGGCAAAATTCTAATTGCCAGCTACCCAGAACGAGTGAAAGTCAGTAACGCTAGGCGTAACCCAGAGGCTTCCATATGTGTGATGGGAGAAGAATTCAACTCTGAATGGGTTCAAGTTGATGGACATATTGAAGTTCTCGATCTGCCTGCGGCCCTTGATGGACTTTGCGAATACTTTCAAGTTATTAGTGGCGACCACTCCGACTGGGAAGAATACAGATCAGCAATGGTTAAACAAGGCAAAGTGTTACTTGAGTTATCTGTCGAACGTTGGAGTCCAATATCGCAAGGTGGTTTCCCGGCCCGACTCGTTGAGTAAACGCTTCTATTTCCGTTCAGTTAGCTGCAAGCAACCACTTGTTTACTTGCACCAGCTAAGTTAATTGCGTGAAGATTTTAGTGACGAATGACGATGGAATCGACTCTGAAGGTCTGCACGTCCTAGCGCATCACATGAGCGGGTTCGGTGAAGTAATCGTGGTCGCTCCCGACAGTGAATACTCCGGGGCAGGAGCTGCACTAGGACCGATACATCTAACCACCCCTGAAGTGAGACGTCGCAAAATCGAAGGTCTTAACGAAGTTTGGACGGTCGCTGGTCCTCCAGCTTTGTGCGCAATGTTTGCCCGATTAGGCACTTTCGGTGAAATAGACTTCATCGTTTCTGGAATCAACCCCGGCGCTAATGTCGGCCGCTCGGTCTACCACTCGGGAACAGTTGGCGCCACCTTAACAGGCAGAAATGCAGGTATCCCAGGGTTGGCGGTTAGTCAAAGTGTTCGAGGACTCGGAGCTGGAGATCAATCCTGGGCAGACGCGATTGTTGGCCAAAAATGGCATTCTGCTGCACAGGTTGCAGGTCATGTTTTTGAAGCTATGACTTCTGACATTCATCTAGATACGCCTGTAGTGAATTTGAACGTACCGAATCTAGAAATTTCGGAAATGAAAGGATGGAAATTTACTGAACTTGGAGAAGAGCCACCTAGAGGTATCAGCAGCATTGAGCTTCAAAAAGTTCCAACAGATCCTGATCTATACACGGTTGACATGACTTGGGCAGATGCGCCTCTCAAAGAGTTTCCAACAATGTCTGACACGGGAGCCATTCTTCATGATTTTATTTCGGTTTCATACCTTTCTCGGATCACAGCCATAGCTTCGCCAGACTCCTCGTCTATGCCACATGCGTTAAATAGTCTTTTCCAAGATTAGCAGCGAGATTTAATCCAATCAGTAAGTAGATCAGCCACAGAGTCTCTAGTTTTCTTGCCATCCAAAAGGTAATGGTCAGTATGGAAAGTGACTGCGGTCAGGTCCTCTGATGCTAAGTCTTCGATAATGGCGGCTGTATCGCTGGGGTACACGCCCGTATCTCGATCTGCATCAATCACCAGCGCTGGAACTTTAATCCGTTCTAAATGTCTCTCTGCGCTACATTGAGAATCTCTTAGACTCCACATTGAAAGCCAGGTTCGACAGGTGCTCACCGTGCCCACCCCATAAACACCGTAGTTAGCTTTTCTCGGATCCCCTAAGTAACAACTTGGCGTTTCTCTCTCGCTTGGGTCTATGTTTCCATCGATCATTCTAAGGTCTGCCCATAGACGACTTGTCGTAAAAAGTCGATCGTGGGCTCTTTGTCCTGACAGTCGATCAATCTCATCTCTACACCATTGGCTTATACGTTCATTGCGTGCCCTTTGTCCTTTGCGATACGAAGTGATGAAAGAGGGCGTGAATGGGATCTCTCTAGATTCCGAATAAGGATCTAAACTTACATCGAGACTCAACGGATCATTTTCATCTAAGATAGATGGATCCATCCAATTAGTTAGAACGTTTGGTCGCCCAGGGTGGGCGGTTAACGATACATAAAGGTCAGCTGGCAACAAGTTGTAAGCGGACTCAACGATGTTCTTCCTGCCATACTCAGGCTTTAAATTTGGCTCTACTGCCTGCGACTGATACGCAGCCATCAAGGACCCACCACCAGAGTTTCCCAACAACACTATTTTTTCTACTTTTTTAACCTCTCGTAGCCAACGGATCCCAACACCAATTTCAGCAACCGCATGATCAAGCAAGAAGTAAGGCTCAGCTCCTCGAAATCGGGTGTTCCATCCAAGGAACCCAAGTCCTCTCGCTGCACAGTATTCAGCTAGATAATGCTCACTAAAGTCAATATTATAATGAGTAGCGATAACAGCGACCTTGGGTTGCAGTTCACTGGGCTGATAATAGATGCCCTGACATGGGTGCCCTCCGGCGCCCGAGCGACCAATTATTGGTGACTCTAATCCGATAAATTCGCGGGCAACAGTCAACGTTCTATTCTTTCTGTCCAATCGGGCTGCTCAACAACCGTCGAGCGGTTTTCTCATCTCGAGTGATTCCTGGAGTGTCTCGACAGAGCTCAACGAGCACTCCGTTCGGATCTAAGTAATATAACGAGGCACACCAGCCATGATCTATATCCATGGTTGGTGAAATTCCCTCTATTTCCATTCGTGCTCGAGTTCGGTCTTGTTGATCTTTCGAGGCCCTGAAGGCTACATGATTGACCCAAACCGGTAATCCGACTGTGCTGCTGACATCTGAAGCCCAGTGGCTTTGCTCGCCAATATTTTCGAAGGCAAAAAAAGCAATGCATTCCTCGTTACCGGAGTCAAAGAAAACATGTTTCATCCAAGAATCACCATTATCTACAACTTCAGTGTGGATTAAAGGAAACCCAAAAAGATCCTCATAAAAGTGGCGAGTAGCTTCGAGATCTTTTGTTGCGTATGCAACGTGGTGAAAACTCATTTCTATTTCCCTCTAGTCAGATAGCCGGAACCTCATCGTCTTTTACTACTTTGTGTCGGCGAACAACAGAACTTGCAGTTATAACTGCTAACGCTAACCCAACAAACATTGCCCAATGAGCAAGATCACGAAAACTTCGCTGTTCAACTGTCAAACCTGAAGAAATACCAGCGATCGCTCCAGTGGCAGTCATGAGAACATCAGCGCTTGCCTGAGTCGCAACCCGAATATCAGGTTCAAATGCACTAACTATTAAAGATCCTGCGGCGACAATACAGAAATTCCACCCTACCCCAACTAAGAAGAGTCCAACAATGTGGCCCATCGCGTCAGGTGCACTGGTGTGGCTGGCTACTTCCGCACCCAGAGCCAACATCAAGGCCCCAAGTCCAATCATTACTTCGCAGCCAAAGCGGTCTGTTAATTTGCCCACCAGAGGAGAGAAAGCGTACATACCAACAATATGTAGAGAAATCATTAGCCCGATGAACGTAGTAGATTGCCCCCCATCTTTCATATGAAGCGGGGTGACAGTCATAACACCGACCATCACTGCTTGAGAAAGCATCATGCCCAACAACCCGAGCCGAGCTGTCGGATGGGAAACAAGTTTTTTAAGCGCCGAGAAACTAGGGGGCTTAATATCGCTTACCCCTCCAAATTTAGCTGCAATATGCAGTGGATCTGGCTTTAATGATTTGAAAATTATGGATGCTGCTACGGAAAACAAGACAGTCGAGAAAATGTAAGGCAAAGCAAATCGAGCCGTCGAATTTTCCGAACCGAGTGAAGTTAAACCAAGCCCTATTGTCGGACCGAGTACCGAGCCAACCGTATTCGCCCACATCACAAGGCTCATACTCTCAGCCCGGTCTTGATCACTTGCCAAATCGGCGCCGGTATAACGAGCAGCCAAGTTAGATGCTTGCCCAGACCCAATCAGGATCATTCCTAATACTAATAATATGTACGTGCCGGTTAAAGCTGCTACCGAAGCTAAGCATCCTCCCAGGACTCCCGAGAGGTATCCGATTCCGAGGCCCACCCGGCGGCCTTTTCGCGCCATGATGACTCCCAAAGGAAGACCCAATAGCGTTCCCCCAAGGCTCAAACACATCGCCGCCAATGCGCCCTTGGTCTCGCTACCGGTTATCTCATTACCAAGCAAGGCGGCTGCTGCATAACCCGATGTCATTGCCAGTCCACCCGGAATAACGCCTAGCTGTAAGACACGTACTACGCGTTTTTGAAGCCGTCGACGCTCAGTTTCTAAATCGCTCAAGTATTGCCTTCAATCGCAACTGATGCCGCCCAACGATAATCAGGCTTTCCTGCGGGGCTACGCAAAACCTCACTTACAAACTTAACAACTTTAGGTAACTTGTAACGAGCAATGTGATTTTCGCAGTGTTGTATCAAAGCTTCACTATCTATGCTTTCATTCTCTACAAGCTGCACAATCGCTACTACTTCGCTACCCCACCGTTCGCTTGGTCTACCGCAAACAACTGCGTCATATACTGCTTCATGAACTTTGATAGCATTTTCTACTTCCTCAGCAAAAATTTTCTCTCCGCCCGAGTTAATAGTTACTGAATCACGCCCGAGGACCTCAATCCGACCATCGGCTAGTAATCGTGCTCTATCCCCTGGCACTGACATTCTCACTTGTTCTATCACTGGAAAGGTTTTTGATGTCTTAACCGCATCACCGAAATATCCCAATGGGACTCTCCCGGACATAGCGAACCAACCAATTTCGTTACTTCCTGGAGTCAATTTTTGATCCATGTCAGCACTAATAACTGTTGATCCTGGCGCTGGTTCAAAATCGCCGGTACTAACTTTTTGACCTTTCCCGCTTACGTTGCTTCCTTGGACGCCAGTTTCGCTCGAACCTATAGAATCTCGAATCGTCACTCCCTCAAAAGTAGTTTTCAACTGTGCCTTTAATCCAGCATTTAGAACTGCGCCGCCGCTAATGATTGATCGTAAATTTGTTGGGATGGGCGCGCCGGTCGCGACGGCATCTAGTAACGGCCGAGCGAATGCGTCACCAACAATTTGCAGAAACTCGACTGCATCACGGTGACAAGCTTCCAAAACACTCGCTGCATCGTAGCGGTCAGTCACATCAGGAAGCACCACGGTGTGCCCCATTGACAAGGCTTGTAAGGCAATCCACTGGGCCGCTCCATGCATAAACGGTGCACTTGTCATCCATCGCAGTGTCCCTCGCGAAGCTGCCTCAGCTATTTCCTCATATGACTCATACTCCCTACCTTCTTTTCGATTAGAACCCCCAAGAGCTCCAACAAAAAAATCAGCGTTCCTCCATAGGACCCCTTTGGGCATTCCCGTAGTGCCACCTGTGTACAGAACATAAAGGTCATCGGGTGAACAATCAGTGAGCTGGCGCGGCTCGCTAGAAGATAGAAACGTTTCGTAATCTATCGCCCCTGGAATAAGCCCATTTCCGGAATCATCTGGGATTTGTATTATTAACTCAATATTAGAAAGTCCAGGAAGAACCTCTAGCAAATTAGGCGCATACATCGAATGAACTATGATCACGCGTGCTTGGCTATCCTCAAATAAATATTTGAGCTCTTCAGATACGTACCGGTGGTTGACATTGAAGGTAGCTGCACGAGCTGACCAGGCACCCAACATCGCTTCTAAATATTCTGGACCGTTATTCAAGTACAAAGCAATATGATCTTGGCCACTCTCATGGCCTTGCAAATTTGACCGCTCAACTCGACAGCCATATCCTGCTGCTTCGAAAGCTCCACCTAAACGGCGGAATCGTTCTACCAAGGTCGGAAATTTTGTTTCGTTTCCTCGATGCATCAGAGCAACACGGTCAGGTTGCTTTTCAGCAATAGTTGCAATTATTCGAGCTAAGTTAAATTCCACTGGGCAAACAGTAACGAATTGTGCAGCTCTTTGCCTCGTCAAACCTAATCTGTTTTCGTAAATAAGATTTAAGATTAAACTCGATTCCTATTAGGCTTAGCTAGAGCTAAGAAATAGTAAATAATGCAACCTAAATTTTCATTATTTAAATTAAGCGAAACATCTAAAGTTTCTCATAATCAGTACCGCTTCGAGCTCATTACCTATCGACGATCCAATAAATTCCCGTCAATTAGCTTAAATTTAACTGGCTAACACAACTTTGCTCTGTGATTGGTGCCCGGTGAAACGTTACTCAATTTTCGCCACCCTTAAAAGAATGAATTTCCGCTACTTGTCTTGGCATCAAAGCGTTTAGCCGGCCAAACTATAATTGTGCAACCTTTTTTGACTCTTGCGTCAAGTTCCCCTCGCCGCAAAGCTCTACTTCAATCTCTCGGAATTAAATTCTGTGCAATCAATCCCAACATTGATGAATCAGTTTCCCAATTTGAGTCAGCAGTTGCTTATGTGAAACGAATATCTGCGGAGAAAGCAGCAACCCAGACTGCAAAGAACATGGATGTGATTTTGGCGGCGGATACATGTGTTTCCCTCGACGGAGATATTCTTGGAAAACCATCTAACGAGAAAGATGCTTGTGAGATGTTAACGCGCCTATCAGGGAAAGTTCATGAGGTTCACACCGGCGTTACTATCAAGTCGGAAACTAGAGTTGAGACTTTGCTGGTTACTACTGCCGTGGAATTTGTTGAGTTAGACCAGGCAACAATTGCTTGGTATTTATCAACAGCTGAATTTCAAGGAAAAGCAGGTGGATATGCGATCCAAGGCCTTGGCGGCACCCTAGTCCGCTCTATTAACGGCAGTTATACTAACGTCGTGGGGCTTCCTCTTACTGAAACTGTCGAAACTCTTTCCAATTTTGGAGTACTTCTTCCTGGCAGAGAGACGCCATGACGGGTCCCTATCGAAGCCCTCTTAACGAGGGGGTTTCTGTTGCAGCCGAAAACGAAATCAAGCCTGTAGATCTGGGCCCTATCCGTTTAGACACACCCGTTGTCCTTGCTCCCATGGCTGGTGTTACTGATTGGCCTTTCCGTTCTCTTTGCTTGGATTGGGGTGCAGGTCTATATGTCAATCAGATGATCACAGCCCGTGCCCTCGTGGAAGAAAATGCGCTGACTTGGAGACTTGCTGAATTTGGGGCAAATGAGCCCATTAAATCTATTCAGCTATACGGAACTGATCCCGAGTATGTCGCCCTCTCAGTACGATTACTCCGAGAACGTCTCGATATTGATCATTTAGATATGAACTTTGGATGCCCTGCTCCTAAAGTAACTCGCAATGGCGGTGGGGCAGCAATCCCTGCCAAACGAAGGCTCTTATACAGCATTGTGAAAGCAGCTGTCGACGCAGCTGAGGATGTCCCTGTCACGATCAAGTTTCGCAAAGGTATCGATGATAATCATCTTACTTTTCTCGATAGTGGAAAAATAGCTGAAGATGCGGGATGCGTCGGCGTTACCCTTCACGCACGAACTGCTTACGATCTTTATTCTGACCATGCCGACTGGGATGCTATTCGGCTTTTGGTTGAGCACATCGATATTCCAGTTTTCGGAAATGGTGATATTTGGGAACCTTGGGATGCATTACGAATGCTTAGACATACGGGTGCTGCAGGGATTGAGATTGGTCGAGGTTGTTTAGGCCGCCCTTGGCTTTTCAACGACTTAGTGTCTGTGCTAAGCGGACGCGAGCCGTCTTATACCAGACCTACATTAGGTCTCGTAGCCAAGACCATGCTGACGCATCTAGATAAGCTCATAAACTTTTATTTTGAAGATCCTGAGGAAAGCATTGTTCGCAGATTTCGAAAACATGCCGGCTGGTACGTTGCTGGATATCCAGTTGGTAGAGAAACTAGGCGTCTCCTCCACGCCGTTTCTTCCAAAGATGAACTGCAAGCGGTTACCAATAAGTTTGACTTTGATCAAGTACTCCCCTCAGAAGGAGTTCGTGTTAAACGAAGCCACACCGGAGGACCTCGTAAAGTCTCTTTGCCAGATGGTTGGCTTCAAGACCCTGACGCTGAGGTAAAGCTAAGCCCTGACGCTGAGGTAAATGTGAGCGGGGGTTAACTTGTCACCACTCACTCACCTTTCTAGTAAATCTGACTGGCGAATATTTTTACGTTCTATGCAATACTCACGATCAGAAAATTCAGAAAATACCATAGTTCAACACCTTAAAAAATTTCTGGAAACAACACCCGGAACTTTCCTTTTTTATAGAGCATTCGGAATTGAGATTCCTTTGGACCCTCTCGCCGATGCATTAGGTTGGAGCAACTTCGCTGTTACTCGAACCCCAGAAGTTGGTTCCCTAACAGTGCACCCCGCTACCAATATGACTGAAGTTCATCGATTTGGATTCTTACAACCAAAAGAGAACGCAGAAAAAGTTGAACTAGACAAAATCACTGTCAGTCTGGTCCCTGGTATTGCATTCGATAACTTTGGGAATCGACTCGGTCATGGTTCAGGATATTATGATCGGCTACTCCCAAAGCTAAACCCCAGCTGTCTCGTTATCGGCGTAACCACCGAAGACCATACTTTCGAACAACTGCCTTCTGAATCTCACGACATTCCGATGACTCATCTAGTTACAGAATTAGGGATCCGTCAAGTTAACAATTATTGAAGGTCTTTAAGATCGCAGCTGTCTCCAGCGAGATACTGCTGACGTTAATTCCGCACCATCTACACCATAGATAGCTCCTGAAACATGAATATCCCTGCCCTCAATTTCGAGAACTTTAGCTCGCGCTACCACTTCGAGAGACATAGGTACAGGTCGCCTGTATGTGAGATGCATTTCTGCCGTAACGCATGCCGCATCAGAGCTCGAGCTTTGGATAGACGTCTGAGCCGCCACACCCATTACTTCGTCTAAGATTGTTGCTTGGATACCGCCATGCACCACGGTCTCGAGGCCGCAATGATGAAACGCTACGCTGTGCTTAGTTTCGATCGTCCCGTCTAAGTATTGAGAAAACTTTAATCGAAGTCCTTGCTGGTTTTGAGCTCCGCATCCAAAGCAGACACTAAATGCTTGGCGATCTCCTTCATATGGGAGTGGGACCTCATTTATTTCATCAACATTCACGTTATAGATAATACGCTTTTGAAATCTTTTTGCCTGGTTTGTTTAGATTTAGAATTTTCAACAAGGGCTGTGATTTGGAAAGGCTTTAAACAGGATTATGGTCGTGACAATACGCTACGTAGCTTTTCTATTTCTGACCATCGGTAGCAATCGAGAAGGTGATCATTGACAATACCATCTGCCTGCATCAAAGAATAACAGGTGGTCGGTCCAACGAATTTCCAACCTAATTTCTTTAAAGCTCTGCTCATTTCAGTAGATTCCGCACTAACTGATCTACTTAGTTGAGTACCGTTAACAACATTTGTCTTCGCATTGTCTGGTTCAAAACTCCATAAAAAAGAAGACAAACTGCCATATCTTTCAATTACCCGCAGAGCTCCCTGAGCGTTGACGATCGTTGCTTCTATCTTGCCACGATGTCGAACAATTCCAGCGTCTTCCATCAGACGTACTACATCCGTATCGGTAAATCCGGCTACTTTTTCGATATCAAAGTTCAAAAAAGCTGTTCGAAAATTTTCTCTCTTTCTGAGAATTGTTAGCCATGATAAGCCTGCCTGGAAACCTTCTAAACAGACCTTCTCGTAAAGTCGAAAGTCGTTGAACTCTGGAACACCCCACTCTTGGTCATGGTAATCGGCATAATCTGAATGGCCTTCTCCCCATGGGCAGACCTTCGTTCCATCATCTCTGTTTAGGACATCTAACGGCTCCATGAGCTAATACTCTCACCGTCAGGCTTTTTTTGGGTAGTTACCAGTAGAAATATGACTTACGCTTCCAGAAGATCAGCTATATTTTTAATTTAGTTCTCCCACCTTCAGCCATCTGATTATGCAAATCTGTAATTTTTGTACTTGCAGTCGTTGTAAATAAGTTTGGAATTACTGCGTGCACAGCGCACGCACCAGCAGCGAGAAACAGTTGCGCACTGTATAGCGTAGCGACGCGAAAATGCTGGCGATAAGACTCACCGATCGACGCTGGGTGCTCCGTGAAATAATTTCGGATCTTCATAATTTCGAAATTAGAGGATATGGTACGAAGTTGTTTTGTTTTTTTTATTGACTTAACCCTATTTTGAGCAATATTTTACTATTATTTACAAATTTCTTAATATAATATTTTATTGTGGACCTTATTGATCGGGAAATCCTGCATATCCTACAAACAGATGTCTCTATCTCAGCACGCGAACTTGGGGAACAGGTTGGGCTAACAGCGACACCCTGCTGGAGAAGAGTTCAAAATTTAATCAAAGAAGGAGTGATCATTAACCGAGTTGCATTACTCGATCCTGAGTTACTTAATCTTGGAATCAATGCTCTAGTTCAAATTAGGACTAATGATCACTCAGCCTTATGGTTGCAAGACTTTCAAACGGCGATCGGAGAATTTCCTGAGATCATCGAAGCGATTCGTACCTCCGGCGAAATCGACTACATGCTTCGAGTCATAGTTCCCGATATTCGGACCTACGACAGTTTCTACAAGCGGCTTATAAATCGCGTTTCGTTATACGACGTCAGGACTATTTTTGAAATGGAGAGTCTAAAGAAAACGACTGCCTTGCCTCTCGATTACGCCCGGTTTGAAAATATCTAACTGATCAAAACTACTTCTGCGAAAACAGCCGCTGCGAGTTCAGCTCGCTCTCGCAACCCAGCGTTGTCAGCGCTTGCGATTGGATGTTCTATGACGGCGAATCGATGGTCTGGTACGCCTTGAACTCGCGCCATCAACTCAGCTGCGTCTGCGAAGGCATCAGTCATAATGCTCATAGCCGGCACTCCATAACGCTCGGCTACAACAGCGTCATGCAAACTGCATGACGAACAGCTGCCTCAATCCCCCACCCCGCTTAGCACAGCATCCCAGCCAACTATTTCTGCCATAAGCTCATCTTCAGCGGGAGCACTGTAGTTGCTCTTAATCCTTTGTACTACCTTTTGAACGCCATATTTATTTTCTAAAATTTGAGATAAATATTCAAAAAATGGCGCAGTATTTTCTTTACCATTCGAAATAATACCAACTGTTTTTCCGCGTAGTTCAAGCAGTCGATCTGCTGGCTTCTGATTTATTTTTGTTTCTTCATAGCTTGGGTTTAGAAGCTCCATCCTTACGACACCTCACAATCGACACATGCACCAACAGCAGCGGTCGATGCGCGACTTTTAGACCCTAACCAAGGGGGTATGATCGCAGCAAAACCGCCAGCTGGGCCACCGGCTGCAACGATCATTAGGTCATCTGGCTCGTTTAACGCAGGGTACTCACGGTCAGCGCGATCTTTCACAACCGAGCCTTTCCCCACGTTTGCCCACTCTCCACGAAGCACTCGGGCACGTTCAAAAACACATTCTTTAATATCGCTCTTTGTCCATTTTGAAGTTTCGAAATGTGACCTGAGTTGCGGCGGAATTATCAGCACATAATTACCTGGCCAAATCGAGTAATTTAATTGGTTCGACCTAATCTCTGCGGAAAAGGTCTCGCAGAGTTCTCTTGGATCTGTAGTCCATTCATTCATCACCTGCCGAGGGGCCATAGCTGCCATCGCTGTAACGGCAGATACATTTGAGTCGCCCAGCCGTTCAGAGGCTAATGACTCCCAATAAGAATTCTCTTCGTCTTCAGCTAAGCAATAACTAAATTTACCCGGATGGCCAAGGGTTGAACGATCAATTTCTCCGGGTCGAACATTTAGGAGATTTATTAAAGCTAACCGGATGCTTCGGCCAACCGTTGCAGATGCTCGATCGCTGTTACCCAAAACATTAAACTCCGTTGTCATTCCAAGCTCACGGCGGATTGGCCCATTAACAATCAGTAATACTGCTGACCCGCCGGTCGATGCCGTTGCCCCGTGAAGTAGGAAATCTTTATGCAACATCGCTGTCATTGCTGTGACAACTAATGGGAAATGCATCGGCAAACAGCCGGCCATGACTGAGTTAATCGCCAATTTTTCTGCAGTTATAGCTCTCTCTCGCACTGGTTCAATACCGACTATATGTTCAGAAGATAACATTGCCCAGTTAAGACAATCTTCAACCAGCGCTTTAGTTGGAGGAATAACCGGAAGCCCATCAGTCCAACCGTTAGCGTGATAGATCTCTTGAGCAGCACAAAAATCGCTTACATTGAGGCGAGATGAAACTATTTCCATTGAATGATTTTATCCCCTATTAGCCTTTTGCAACTTCATTTTCTTGTGACACATGCCGCAACCGCTAGTTCGAACTAACTAACTATGTAGCAGCCGATACAAGCTCGTCTCCGCCAATAGGGAGAGTGGAAACATCGATATCGTAAAGCTCGGCAACGTTGTTACACAAAATATCTATACGTTGCTCAGCTGAAAGGTCAGCTGCATGTTTGTCCAGAAGATCTTGGCTCCAGGGCCAGGTGCTATCGCTATGTGGAAAATCATTCGCCCATAGAAGTCTTTTGTGATTGACATCGTTAACCATTTTAAAGGCAACCCAATCATCCTGAAATGTGGTGTAGATATGCTCGCTAAAATACTCACTGGGTAATTTAGACAGCTCTTGTCCCGGCGGCAGCCAAAATCGATGCCTGTTATATGCATGGTCCATTCTGTACATGTAGTGAGGGACCCATCCTGCATCTGCTTCCACACAGACAACTTTAAGACCAGGGTTTCGTTCAAAAACTCCACCGAAAACAAGGGTTCCCATGATGTCTTGATTAGCCCGGATAATAGTCATAAAGGAATTAGCCTTTGGGCCTCTAGGTTTACCTGACTCTCGAGTTGTAAGGATGTGCCAAGAAACAGGCATTTTCAAATCAGTCGCTGCTTGCCAAAAGGGGTCCCATTGAGGGTCATCATAATCAAACTCAGTGCAAGGATTACCTGGCATCATCACACCGCGCAACCCTGCATTTTTCATTCTTTCAAGATCTGAAATACCTTCGGCTACTGAACGAAGTGGCGTTTGTCCTATACCCAATAATCGGTTTGTATCAACCGAGCAGTAATCGCTAATCCAACGATTGTATGCATCCATTGTTGCTTGTTTGTAATCCTCATCAGGATGGTTGCACAGAACCATTCCGACTGATGGGTAAATAACTTCTGCAGATACTCCGTCTTTATTTTGATCAGCAATTCTGTAGTCGGAATCCCAACTACTTCTAGGAAGCTCGTGCCATTTCGCTTTTGGGTTCAGATCCTCAGGAGCTTGACCTGCAGCTGCTATCAAACCCATGTTGATTGATCGTTTCATTCCATCAATAACGTACAAGTCGCCTTTATCTTCGGTCTCGACAACATGGGGAGCTACATCACGCCATTTCGGATCGATGTAATCCGTATAGGTATTGGGGGCTTCAGCTATGTGCGAATCTGCTGAGATAATTGGATGGTCAACCTGCATGGAACACTCCTATTGCCTTTCACCCATCGTAGTAAGATCCATCGATCTTCGCCTTCAGAACTGAATACTTGTTCAGTTGCTGATAACAAGAGAAGATGGATGAACCAGGTGAGCAGCCTCACCGCTCAGAAAAATTAGTGGTTCTTTGTTGCGCAACTTTTCTTGTCATGGCCGGTCAAGGCGTAGTCGGACCAGTCCTACCTATCTATGCAGCCAACTTTGGTGCTAGCGCAACAGTCGTCGGGCTAACTCTTACTATCTTTGCGTTTGCTCGGCTTATCTTAAACATTCCTGCCGGGTTGCTTGCTGATCGTTTCGGTCGGAAGATGCTACTCGTCGGTGGCCCAGCGATCACTGCAATCGGGATGTTTGGGTCCGGTTGGGCAGACAGCATTTTATCTTTGCTCGCATGGCGTTTTGTTGCGGGTGCGGGCTCAGCTTTCTACATGAGCGGAGCGCTAATTTACTTAATCGATATCGCACCGCCAGACAAAAGAGCTCGGTACATAGCGACTAACCAATGGGCACTCAGCGTCGGGATCGCATTGGGTCCAGGTATCGGCGGAATAGTTGCTGAACGGTATGGTCTCGCCTCACCGTTTTATTTAGTTGGAGCTATGTCGATTCTGACTTCTATTTACGCCATATGGAGGTTACCTGAAACACGAAAAACAGCAGCGCCCAAAGATCTGACCCGATTAAGCCTTAAGGACGGAGAGATACAGAAAATAGTTTTCAGTAGACAATTTGTAGCTATCGCCTTAGTCACCAGCACAATATTTATGACCCGTGCTGGCACACGTGCAACCTTGGTTCCCTTATACGCAAATAATTCTTTCGGTTGGGGCCCCGGGGAGATAGGCATCGTTTTCACCATTACCGGAATGATGACGCTAATAACGCTTTGGCCCGCTACTTGGGCAGTTGAGAATATCGGCAAACGTCAAGTAATTCTGTTCTCCGGATTAGCTGCTGGGCTAGGAGCTTTCTTAATCGCAATCGGATCTTCACCGACCTGGTTCGTTGTTGGCAACATAATTATGACCTTAGGAACTGGAACCGCAGGGCCTGCTCCAGCTGCTTATATAGCGGAACTTTTCCCTGAACATTTAAGGGGTTTAGGAATTGGTATTTACCGATCTGCAGGAGATCTTGGATTTGTGTTGGCGCCTCCTGGGCTAGGCTTAATAAGCGAGATGGCATCAATGTCTGTTGCTTTATATGTGGCTAGTTTTCTGGTTATATTAGCTGGAGTTTGGTTTGTAATTGTAGATCGCACATCGACCCTGAAAGACTCTTAGTTATGAAACACTCTGCCGGTATAATCGGACTAGGAACGGTTGGATCAAGGTTTGTCGAGCAGTTCAACTTGCATGAAAGTTTTGATTTGGTAGCAGCGTGGGATCCTGACTCAGCAGCCTGCAAAGCCAATGAAAAAGAAGTTCGCATTACAGAAAGCGCCTCTGCAGTCATCGAAGCAGCTGATGTGGTTTATATAGCGGTACCTCCACTTTTCCATGACGAGTACGTACGAAAGTGCGTTGCGGCAAATTCAGCTATTTTCTGCGAAAAGCCACTCGGTATTGATATTACTCAAAGTCGTGAATTGGTGGCGTTAGTGAATAAAGCCGGAACTCCGGCCGGGGTTAATTTTGTATTTAGCGCTGCGCCATCAGCTACAAAAATGTCTGAAATAGTAGGTCAACCTGAATTTGGGAAAATAATACGATGTGACTTAGATTTACATTTTCGAGAGTGGCCTAGACCCTGGCATATAAATGCTCAGTGGCTTCGCGATCGCGATCAAGGTGGTTGGGTTCGTGAAGTCGTATCTCATTTTCTCTTCATTATCAATCGATCTCTTGGTGCCACTTCAGTGAATGACGTTTTAATCTCGTATCCCGATGGACCTGAAGGCAAGTTGGCTGAGACAGATCTTCTAGCGTCGCTAGATTCAGGAGGGAAACCTTTAGCTATAAAGGGGACTAGCGGAGGCGCGGGTCCAGATATCGTCAATTTAACGATAAGAGGAACTAACAGCGCTGTTCGGATTTGGGATTGGTACCGGCTGCAAGTATGCGAAGACGGTGACTGGAGAGATTTACTAGGAACCGACCGAGCCAAGCTAGGCATGAACGCATATGTAGAGCAACTCGACCAACTTGCACTCATGGTCGAGGGCGAAACTAGTCTGATTGCTTCTTTTGATGAAGCTCTGGCCGTTCAAGAAATAGTTGAAGAAATTCTTTCTAGCTAATAGTTCGCAAAGAACTCCGGTTCAATAAATTTTTGAGTCACCGTCGCCTTCACCACCACTCCTTGCAGCTTTTAAATCATTTCGGCTTCCTTTTCCTAATGCCACCATGTCACCAGAAATAGTTTGCATAGAGAATCCTTTTTCTCTGCGATTAGCTGCTAATCCTGACGTCGAATGAATCCCTGCTACCTTGCCATGAGCAGCGCAGCGTTCAGCAATATGCTCTAGAACTTCCTTATATCCTGCATTGTCATCGCTATATGCGTTACTAAAACCATAACTAATTGATAGGTCCGCCGGCCCGACGTATATCGCATCAACACCCTCAACTTCGAGAATATCATCGATGGATTCTACAGCTTGTCGCGTTTCTATCATCGGGATACATGCTGTTTGGCTATTAGCAACTTCGAAGTAATTTTCTCCACGGTCAGCTGCTCGCGCCCCAATCAATATCGGTCCGTAGCTTCGTGCCCCAAGCGGCGGGTACTTAACGGCGTTAACAGCTGATTTAGCTTCGTCCACAGAATTCACCATAGGAATAATAATTCCTCGAGCACCTGCATCAAGCATTCGGCCGATTATTCCCGGCTCGTTCCACGGAACTCGACATATAGGTGTTCCCTGACCACCCAATTCGATTGCTTGGATCATTGTCGTAGCTATCTGGTAGTCCGCAACTCCGTGCTGCATGTCCACGCAAACGTAATCAAATCCTATCCTGGACAATGCTTCGGCTGAATGCGAGTTAGGAATAGAAAGCCAAGTCCCGAGGGTTTCTATACTCTCACTCCACTTGTTCATAAGTTCGTTAGACATAAGGATTCACTTTCGTTTGGTACACACTCTCAACTTAGAACATCAAAAAGAAACATGTTTTTCTGTTTGAGCACCATCGGGCCAACTTTCGCTACATACGCCAGCCAAGCTGGGTCGGCGAACAACGCAGTTCTTTTTTCTGTTCGCTCTTCAAAACCCTCATATTTCCACATGTGAATTATTTGGTTCAATTCACCAACTTCAGTGACGTAGTAACCAACGGGCTCGCCAAGGTGACCACTTTGAATCGCATAACCTTCATTGCGATAAAGCTCTCCGTACTGGCCAGCAGAGCCAACCTTTAAATCATAAGTTCGCATTTCAACAAAACTCATACAACTTCCTATCTGTTAAAAAATTCGGCGTCGATCTTGAATAACCGGGAAACTCGTTCGTGTCTCAGTCACAAAACTACTCTCAATATCTGCGACAAGTATGTCTGGGCCTACCGAGCAGGAAGCTATCGCTTCACTCCAAGGGTCACCAACTATGCAATTAAGACCAACTCACTCTGCACCACTAACTGAGATTTTGCTTCAACGTCGCACTCCATTTCTGGCGTTATTAACTGAAAGTTAGGCTTAGGGTCTTTCCAGACAAGGTCATGTTGTATGCATGCAAGTCTCATCGCAAACCATGCATGCGGTCAACAGCCTCGCTTAGAACGTCCATGCTTTTACAAAAAGTAAAACGTACTAATGATCTTCCTTCGCTTTTGTTGTCATAGAACACAACATTTGGGACAGCCACCACTCCAACTTTTTCTGGTAATTTCCAACAAAAATCAAGACCATCGTCATAACCGACTGATCTGACATCGGTTGTAACGAAATACGTACCTTGTGAATCAAAAACTTCTAGACCGGCTGCTTTAAGTCCTTCGGATAAAAAATCTCTTTTCTTTCGCATATCATTAGCCAACTCTTGAAAGTAACTATCGTCAAGACCAAGGCCTACCGCTATGGCGTATTGAAATGGGCCGCCGCTGACGTAAGTTAAAAACTGTTTAGCAGTTCTAACCGCAGTCAATAACTCCGGCGGCGCAACAGCCCATCCTATTTTCCATCCTGTAAATGAAAACGTTTTCCCTCCGGAAGAAATAGTTATTGTTCTTTCACGCATTCCAGGCAATGACGCCATGGCAATGTGTTCTCCGTCGAACACTAGATGCTCGTACACCTCATCAGTCACAACTATTAAGTCATGTTCCACTGCCACACGAGCAATGAACTCTAGTTCCTCTCGAATAAAAACTTTTCCGGTTGGATTGTGTGGAGTGTTAAGCAAAATCATTCTAGTTTTTGGCGTAATCGCAGCCAAAAACTCTTGCTGATCAAAACCATAATTCGGAGGGCGAAGCGTCACCACTTTTTTAACCGCTCCGGCCATTGCAATATTGGCACCGTAGATGTCATACCAGGGCTCAAAAGTAACTACCTCATCACCAGTTTCACACAAAGCTAAAACTGATGCAGCCAGAGCTTCACTTGCCCCAGCTGTAACTAGAATTTCTGTGTCAGGATTAAATTTCAAACTATAGAAACGATCCTGATGTTCGGCGATTGCTTTGCGTAGCTCAGGAACACCAAGACCAGGCGGATATTGATTACCTCGACCATCGCGTATAGCTGCTACCGCCGCTTCAGCAACTTCTGTAGGACCATCCGTATCTGGAAATCCTTGCCCTAAATTCACTGATTGTGTTTGTTCTGCTAGAGCAGACATTTCCGCAAAAATTGTTGCGCCGAAGCCTTGCAATCGTGAATTTAGAAAATTTTGTCGTTGGCTCACGAAACACACATTAGGGCGCTTTTACCCAACAAAGCGGCTTAAATGTTGGAATGGCTGTTCCTTCCATAAATCAAAATATCCCTCAACGATATGACGCTGCCGATGCAGACCTCGCTTCCATCGATGGAGTCCTATCAACTACACGCTCCGTAAGACTCCGACTTGATTTCGATCGGCATGTTGACAACGAAACGATTCTTGACTGTATTGATCTAGCAGAGCAAGGGCCAGGTGGCGGGAATCAGTCAAGTAGACGTTGGCTAGTAATCCGTGACCCCAAGGTCAAAACCAAACTGGCTGAGCTCTACTATGAAAGTGCTGGCCATTGGATGGTTTCGGCAAGAGATAAACTTGCCGGAACAGATCATCGAAATCGATCTATCATGAACTCGGCGGCACACTTGGCAGAAAACATACCCAACGTTCCAGCTCTTATTATTCCCTGCATTTGGGGGCGTCATGATGACAGCAAGAAACCGGGATTGTTTGATTCGGTACTTCAATCAGCTTGGAGTTTCTGTTTAGCAGCTCGAGCAAGGGGACTTGCTACGGCTTGGACAACAGCAATTTTGAGTGCGGAAGATGAGATCCGAGAGATTCTAGATATTCCGATTGGAGTAACTCCAGTAGCAATGCTGCCATTGGCCTATAGCAAAGGAACAGCTTTCAACTCCGTTCCAAAACGCCGAGCAGCAGAGGTGACTTACTATGATTCTTGGGGTCGCACGTGGGAAAAGCGAGATGATAAATCGCCACGAAAAGTCAGCGAAGGTCCCGGAGCCATTTGTGAAATCGAAATAGATGCGCCACCTGAAATTGTTTGGAAATTCATTTCCGACATTAACGTCAGTGCAGAGTATTCCGAAGAGTTCCAAGGCGCAGAATGGGCATCGGGGTACACCAAACCGGAGCTAGGAGCCAAATTCATAGGTACCAATAAACACAAACAGATCGGCGAGTGGCAAACCACTTCTACGATTACCGAATTAGAAGATAATGTGCTCTTTGGCTGGGCAGTTGGCGACAACGAAGAAACAGCCGGTGCACGTTGGCGGTGGGAAATAGACGAGCTTCATGGAAAACGAAGCCGCCTCCGTCATACTCTGCGGCTTGGCCCTGGTGCTTCGGGACTTACCCCTGCTATCGAGTCAATGCCTGACAAAGAAGAACTTATTATAAGTCGCCGACAAGAAGAGCATTTATCTAATATGCGAAAGTGCCTATCAGCCATCAAGGTCCTTGCAGAGAGTTAATGGCATCGAGGTTGCGAGAAGCTAATGGTCGCTGGGCACCCAGCCCGACAGGACACCTGCATCTTGGGAACCTTCGGACTGCCCTCCTGGCCTGGCTATTCGCAAGATCACAAAACGGTAATTTTTTTTGGCGCTTTGAAGATCTCGGCGATGCTTCGAAACCAACTTTTTGCAATAGTCAACTCACTGACGTAGCTCTGATCGGTATTGACTGGGACAATGAACCGATTAAGCAAAGTGACCGTCTCGACTACTATTTAGATTCGTTAAATGACTTAAAACAACGAGGCCTAACTTATCGATGCTGGTGCAGTAGACGCGAAATCCGCGATGCTCTAGAAGCACCGCATGGTCTTTTACCTGAAGATGCTTATCCAGGAACATGCCGTCGTCTCAGTCAAAAAAAAATTAAAGAATACGTCAATTCTGGTAAGCCGCCGTCGGTTCGATTAGCTAGCAACCATGAACAGGTAGATTTTTTAGATAGGCAAACAGGCCGTTATGTCGGCACTGTAGATGACTTTGTTTTACAGCGCAGCGATGGCATGCCTGCATACAACTTGACTGTGATCGTCGACGATCATCTTCAAAACATTCAGGAAGTAGTACGTGGAAATGACCTATTGTCTTCTACTCCACGCCAAATATTTCTCTGCTCGCTTCTTGGTCTGAATCAGCCACGATACGCGCACGTTCCTTTAGTACTAGGACCATCTTCGAAACGATTAACTAAACGAGATGGAGCGATAACGTTATCAGAACAAATGAATCTCGGTCTGAAACCTCTAGATATCACGAACATGCTTTTAGAAAGCCTAAATCTTCCAACTATCGGCCAGATAAATGAGCTCTACGATATTCCAAAAGAGTTTCGCTCCCAAGACTTACCAAAGGATCCATGGATCCTGGACATCGGCTAGCGCCAGGGCTCAACAATAACTTTGGCATGTAATTCTGGATCAGCTAAGTCATCGAAGGCTTGAGCGATTCCATTAAGTCCTACTTTGCCAGTAATCAGGTTTCCCACGTTTAACTCGCCTTCGGCTATGGCCCGTAACGTATCTCGAAACTCGTTGGCCGAATAACCTAAAACAAACTGCAAATTGAGCTCTTTCCCAATTGCTATCATCGGGTGGAAGCTGTCTTGTTGCATGCAGACTCCGACAACCACAACACTTGTGCCTCTCATAGCGCCAGTCATTACTTCTTCTATGACACCCGGCAGACCCACACATTCGAAGATGATTCCTCCCGCCTTTGAACGTAAGCCATCATGAGAAGAAGATTTATCGATGGTCTTCTTGGCTGAAGTAGAAATCGCTCGCCATGAATCATACGGAGATAGATCAGCCGGATTTATGACCTCGTCTGCGCCGAGCATTTCAGCTAGTTGGCGACGTTTCGGCGAAAAATCACTTGCTACTATTGGACCACAGCCTTTTTGCTTCAGAGCAGCAATTACTGCAAGACCAACAGGTCCACAGCCAATGACGAGACAGCTACCGCCAAGCGAGCCCGCAGCCTTTTCAACTGCATGACGGCCAACAGCCATCGGTTCGGTCAATGCAGCTAGTTCAGCAGAAAGCCCATTAGGAATTTGAAGTAATAGAGACGAAGTAAGTAACATATTTTCGGCGTAGCCACCAGGAATATCGTTGGAGAAACCGATGGCTTTCGCCCCGCCACCGCTCATAAGTGCTGGATACGAACAAACTAAATCTCCAGTTTTTAAATGAGTGGGTGCTCCTGGCCCGAGCTCTAAAATCTCTGCGCTGAATTCATGCCCCAAAACAACATCTCGTGAAGTGTCATAAACTAAAGGACCACCAGACTCTCTCTGTGCTTCTACCATTGCTTCTCCGTGGTGCACTGCATGAAGATCACTTCCACAAATGCCACATGCCAAAGTTTTCACAAGAGCCTCGCCTTGACCCGGAGACAGATCAGCCACCTCCGTTACAATAATTTTCTTATTCCGCATTACTGCTGCCCGCATCATCGCCACCCTTCGATATGTAAATTTTTTAACATTAACAAGTCGGCCAATAACTAAGCGGTCGATCTTCGGGCTTAGGAACTGGTCTATTGGCGAGCATCTCCAAGTCATTAGCTAACACAATTCGAGTAGTTCCTGGATCAATCATTTCATCAATTCTCATTGTCCCAGCAGCTTCGTAGGGGTCTGTTGACTCGCCAACTTCGTTAACTAAGCGAACTCGTTCAGCTTCACGTTCATCTGGATCAATAATCTTCGACAACTTTGACCCAAACGCAACATTTACTCCGACCTCCGGATCCATAAAGCCAATTTCTGCGCCAGGCCAGGAATAAACACCATGCGCTGGCATTTGAGAACCATTCATTGCTTGCCATGCCAATCCAAAAGCTTTACGAATACATACCGTCAGAGTCGGCGTTGAAGCATTTTGTAGAGCGTGCATCATTCGCATACCCCAGTGAAGCATTAACTCATGCTCTACTCGTTCCCCAACCATAAACCCGGGAACATCAACTAAAAAAACCATCGGAATGTTATACGAATCACAGACTGTTGCTAGTCGAATTATTTTGTGACACGCCTGAGGATCTAAGGTCCCGGCCTGAAACATAGGATTATTAGCTATAACACCAACCGAAAAACCGTTTATTCGAGCCAACCCACACACAACGTTTCGCGCATACAAAGGCTGAATTTCTAGCAAGGAGTCCGGATCGACAATTTGTTCTACGAGCAAGCGCATGTCATATCCGCGCGTTCTCTTTTCAGGAACCAGATCAGCTATTTTTGCATCAAATTCAAGATTTCCTTTTGGTTCATTTCGCGGAGCGACTTCCCAAGCATTACCTGGTAGATACGAAAGCCATTTACGAATCGCTGCGTACCCATCTTCATCATTATCAACGCCAAGATCAATCTGGCCGGTCTTTCGAGCATGCACATCCACTCCACCGACATCTTCAAACGAAATAATTTCACCAGTCGCTACTTCGAAAACTTTCGGCGAAGTAACAGCGAGACAGGAACCCCTAACCATAACCACATAGTCAGATAAGGCAGAAAGGAACGAAGAGCCACCAAACGATTGGCCCGTAATCATTGTGGCCATGGGCACCCGGTGGCGTCGCTTCGCCAATTCGAAAAGGCCACCAGGCTCACTTATTCCTTCCGAACCCATAATGTCGGGGATACGAGCTCCCCCGGTTTCGCCAAAATGAACGATCGGTATCCCCATTGCGAGTGACCGCTCATAAAGACGGTGTTCTTTTCGTGTTCCAACAATTGATGACGAAGCTCTGAGAACACTTATGTCATCGCCGAAGACAGTAACTGGTCTATTCTCGACGTTGCCGTGACCACCAATCTTTCCATCGCCAGGCGTATGGTCTCGGTCTTCAACTCGAAGAGAACGGCTGAATGTTCCTATTTCGCGAAAAGTCCCAGTATCAAGAAATCCTTCTATGTGTTGGCGCACAGTCCGATCGCCCTCTTCGTGCATACGAGCAATTTTTTCTGCCCCACCCATATCTCGCCTAATTTTTTCAGCACGAGCATGTAAGTCAGAAGTGCGTTCAGGATCGGTCATCAATTCCCCGCTTTACTTGATATCGAAACGTTAGCTTGTGTGCATAACAAAAATCTTTTGGAACAACTTTTAATTAGCTGGGGACTATTACTCCATGTACTGGTGCGGCGACCTTATCTATGCCTGCCATTCGACTCAAAAGCCCACCCGCTTCTTCTAGCGGCACTTCTTCACGGCTCAGCACATCAAATGGAAAACGTTTAGTTGCAAGAATATCTAAGGCTTGGCGGTAAACCGGAGCGTCAACTCCTAACGCCCCCTTTATCGTCAGCTCTTTCCATACGATCGCGTCAGTGTGAAGATCGGGCACTCCGCGCGCCCCTTTCATACCTGCAACCACGATCGTCGCGTTAACCGCCGCTAGCTGAACAGCTTGAGCGAATGCGCTCGGCGAATTAGCAGTCACATCCACAACCACATCTGCTAGACGACCCTCAGTAGCCTCTCGCAACTTTCGAGATGGACTCTCCTCCGATACATCTACGACTAAGTCTGCACCTAACTCCATGGCCATTTGAAGACGGTCGTGATCATTCGCTCCGTGTCCTGTAACCATTATGAAACCTGCCCCTGCTTCGCGCGCTGCGAACGCAGCACACAATCCCCTAATACCGGGACCGAGAATTGCTACAACATCACCATTTTTTGTTTGAGGAATCTCCACACCCCATTTAATTCCGGCGCCAAGTGGATTAAATAGTGTGGCGTCAACCGCACTTAAACCAGATGGCACCGGTAAGACCAGAGAATCAGGTGACAGGTAATGATGGGTCGCGTAACCTCCATACAGCGCAGGAATTCGATCTGTCGGAATCATTCCATATAGATCAGTTTGTCCGTGAACTCCACATCGACGGTAGATACCTTGAGCACATGCGTCGCATCTTCGACAGGATTGCCAACATTCTAGAGCGACGCGATCTCCTTTGCTCACCCCCCAACGCTCTGCTGCCTTCTCACCAATTTGTTCAATAACTCCCACTGACTCATGTCCGGGAATCATCGGATATGTAGCTTTTATGTGACCAGTGAAGAGTTCGTGATCAGTGCCACAAAGACCACACGCTTCCACGCGCATCAGAGCGTCATCTTCTTGAATTTCGGGAATAGAAAATTCTGCGATTCGTATATCTTCAATGCCATACAGAACTGCGGCTTTAGCTTTCCTCATAACTGAGACATTAGTTCTTTCCATCTGTCTTCACTATTAAAGGCTCACGACAAGAGGTTAAAAGCTTCAAGCTGCACAACTTGTTCTGCGTGCCGTTCTAACATCGCTAAAAACATCTGATCTCCTCTTTGAGTACGTTCTACGAGCATCGCTGCGACAATAGCCATCAGATACCCACCAAAAGATTGCCTCCTGTATCCATTCCAACATTCTGAAAAGGTGTAGGTGTACGGACCTAGATAGCTTTTCAAAACGTCGTAGTATTCCTGTACGAGGATTTTTTCATGTTTACTACGGAGCGCTGGAAGTAAACCGCTTCCCAGAAAATATGAGATATCGCTTATGCCTAGTCCGAAACTAACTGTTTGCCAATCAACTACTACTAGAGCGCGTTCTGCTTCCATATCAAACATCAAATTATCTAAACGGAAATCACCGTGTGTTAGGCAAGTCGGATCTGGCGCTGCGTGCAGCCACTGGTGGAGCAGAGGAAGAAAGTTATTTCCGACTTCAATAGCTAATTTCGACAAGTCACTTTTGTAACGACTAAGAAAAGAAGAAAACAATTGGTGAGCTAGATCAACAAAATCGTCGATATCTGAACTTTTGCGCTTTGTTAGCCAATTTTTTGAGCTTAGGGAATCACTGCCCCAGGTTGATCCGTGCAAACTAGCTGCTTCTCTGACTGCTATTTGTGCTTGTTCAAAAGTACTGCCGACTAACTGATCGCCTTGCTCCCGCGGAGCAAGATCTTCCATTACAAGAACCATGTCTGCTGTACCGGGAATAATTTCTGCTCTGTAGATCTTTGGTAACGCCACATCTACTAGATGAGCGACTTCGCTATAAAAGCGAACCTCCTTTTCATAGGCACCAGTTTGGATGCCAGTTGTTCGCGTTTTTTTGTCATTAGACGCAAACTTCATAATTACCGTTGTTGGAACAGATCCACTCTTCCAATCTAATTCGACACGAATGTTGGTTCCCATCTGCCCGGTTCCTACTGGATTACAACGAAACCCAACTATCTGATCGGATGACTCATCAAACATAGAGTTCAGCCATTCAATCGAAATGTCTTCTAATTTGAATACTGATATTGCACTCATTTCTGAAAATCTGTATCCGTAAATATTGATACGAAAACAGCCGCTAATTGTCGCTTGTCTAACCATCTACCTATCTGCATCGACACCCCACGACACGACGGACTGAATAACCTAACCTTATCTAAAGAGACGGTCAGAAAAGGTGAAGTTATCCATACGCTCATGTCCATGGTTAGAATTCTTACTTGTCTAATTAGCGTGTTCCTATTTGCGACTGCCTGTTCTCCTGGCACATCAACTGTTGATTCATCCGTATCTTCGACTGAGACGACGCTTGATATCAAAGACTCTTCAGAATCTCAGGAAAACAGTTCAAATCTTTCTGAATCAGTTTTTGATTACGCTTCGTCTACAGCGGACAACAGTCGACCAGTAATAAGCGTCACCGAAAGCAAGTCAACACCTTCAAAGCTCCTATTTTCTGATATTAAGTCCGGTGATGGGCCTCAGGTAGAAGCAGGGGACTTAATAGAAGTCCAGTATGTCGGGGCGCTTCTCGATAGCGGTTTAGAGTTCGATACCTCGTGGGACAGAGGCCAAAGTTTTTTTGTCTTAATCGGTGTTGGTGCGGTAATACAAGGATGGGACCAAGGAATCGTTGGGATGCAAGCAGGGAGTCGCCGTCTACTAATTATCCCGCCTGAGTTGGCTTACGGAGAACAGGGAGCAGGCGAAGATATCGGACCAGACTCATCATTGGCGTTTGTCGTTGACCTATTGCAGATTGTTAATATCTCGCCGCCAGAAATTACAGTAGTCGACCCTCTAGATAATGACTCATTGCTCATGGTTGATGAAACCGTAGGAACAAGCGATAGAGCCGTTGAACCTGGCGACACGATTACGGTTCATTATCTCGGCACACTCGAAGATGGAACCATTTTTGATGCGTCTTGGAGACGTGGACAACCATTCACAACGCAGATTGGTGTAGGTCGCGTTATCCCCGGGTGGGATCAAGGGATGATTGGTATGAAAGAAGGCGGGAGAAGATTACTTCACATACCCAGCGATCTTGCTTATGGAAAAAATGGTTCAGGATCAACAATCGGTCCTGATACTCCGCTCGTGTTTATTGTGGACCTACTCAGAATTCATAGCTGATCTCTCTAAGCATTCGACGCTGCAAGACCTATTGGCGGAGAGTCCCATTCCTTAAGAACTGGCAATACTTCTTTAGCGAAAAGGTCCCGATTGCGTCGAGCCTCGCTATAGGACATTCCGGCAAAACTTAAGTTCGGGAAGAACGCTGCGATACCGATTTTATCTCTGATGAACTGGATTTTTTCCAACACTTGATCTGGCGTTCCAAAAGGCATTAAACGAGCAAAGTCTTCCGCAGCTCCGCTACCACCATGACGGTCTATGTATTTACTTATTCCTTCATAGAATTCATAGCCCTTGACACCCTTATGAGGACGCTTAGAACCGAACTCATAGTGCTTCATTACTGTCCCGTAATAGTTACACATGTGTTCCAAAGCTTTTTCTTCAGCACGCCCAGCATTTGAATCTACGAAACAGAAACCTCCTGATAGCGGAGGTGGTGGAGCAAAATCATGGTGGAGTTTCCATTCCTGGTTGTATGCGGCAAAGTCTTCTTCTACTACATCCCATGGTTTCTGCGGGATGACGAGCAGCCCTATGCCAAGTTGCGCCATCAGCGGCATCCCTTCGGGAGAAACTGCAGCTGCATATGTTCTGCCCTTGAACGAATGTTGAGGTGCTGGCCTGAGGTCACGCCGAGGTTGCTGAACAAACACTCCATCATGTTCCATATATCCGTTTTCGAGACCATCGATAATCATCCGGGCATATTCGAGAAACCTTTCTCGGCTTGTGTCCATCGGAATTCTAAAACCTTCATATTCGACTCGCGCTATTCCACGCCCAACACCGAGAATTAGACGACCACCGGATAAATTATCTAGCAAGGTGATTTGTTCTGCAACACGAACTGGGTCATGCCATGGCAACACGACCACTCCGGTGCCCACCATAAGATTGGTTCTAGAGGCAACCCACGTTAAGAGCTGCAACGGGTCAGGGCACATTGTGTAATCCGTAAAGTGATGTTCAACTGTCCACACAGAGTCAAAACCTAGATCTTCTGCTTCTTCAACCATTCGCATTTCTTGATCCCAGACTTCTTTGTCTGTGAGTGCATTTTCAGGATTTTGGAACGCTACCGAGTATCCAACGTGCATTTGTGTCTCCCCCAGTAATCAATAAAGCTACTTATCCTTAAAAGTTAGTCCAAACACCTACTATTTGACTTCTCAGTTCTTGGAAATTTTAAACCAGCGGTGTAAACATCTCGTGTGTCTATACACATTCTCCCTGAAGATGACAGCCGGCGTTTATCAGTGCAAGCGTGGGTTCGAGAACATCCAACTCCAACGGCCGTGGAATTAGCAAATGCCGGATTTGTTTGTCCTCATTGGCCAGAACCTTATGGTCTTAACGCAGACCCGCTTTTTCAACTAACTATCGACGAAGAGTTACGTGCTGCTGGAATACGCCGTCCGGTTAACACAGTAGGAACGGGTATCGCTGGTCCAACGATTCTGCACGCCGGTACCGCAGCTCAAATTGAAACTTTTATACCAAAGATTCTGACCGCTGAAGAAATATGGTGCCAACTCTTTTCAGAGCCAAATGCGGGATCTGACTTAGCGTCTATATCCACAACGGCTACCAAAGATGGCAATGACTACATCGTCAATGGCCAAAAAGTGTGGACTTCGTTCGGACACATCGCTAAATTTGGAGTACTTCTGGCGCGCACTGATGCTCATACGAAAGCACGACAGAGCGGAATTTCATACTTCATTTGTCCCATGGATTTACCAGGTATCGAAATACGACCCTTGACAGAAATGACCGGGCAACACAGTTTTAATGAAGTTTTTTTTAACGACGTTCGATTGCCTGCGCACCATCTAATCGGCGAAGAAAATGATGGTTGGAACCTAGCCAAAATCACCTTAGCTAATGAACGCGTTGCTCTTAGCCGCGAAGGAGCTCTATGGGGTCGAGGCCCCACGGCACGAAACCTGATTGATATTGTGAAAGCTTCTAAAGTAACAATTTCTGCCACACTAAAAAAACGAACAATAGATTTACACATCGAATCAGAAATCCTCAGAATTTTAAGGCTTCGGATACTTGATGCGAAGCTTCGAGGTGTGCAACCCGGGCCTGAAGCAAGCGTCACTAAAGCTATTGGAGATGACCATGGTCAGCGGGTAATGAACCTTGCCAAAGACCTTTCTGGAGCCAATGGTATGCTCACCGATGTCGGGCCTCTAGGGACCAATGTGAAACTATGGCATTATGGTTTTCTCTATTCAAGAGCATTAACAATCGGGGGCGGTACTTCTCAGATACAGCGCACAATTATCGCAGAACGAGCCTTGGGTCTACCTGCTGAGCCAAAGCTGCTATAAATATTTTTTCTTGAATGCTATGGTCGAATACATGGACAGTATTGCAGCAGCAAGAAGTATGCGAGGCTCTCTCGGAATGTTGGCGATGTCATGGCTTATGGCACCGTCAACTATGGAAAAGGCTAAAGCAGCAGGAATGGGTGATGGCATGGGCGCCTACGCCGTTGGGCGCCTCGGCGTGCTCGGGAATTGCCCAGTAGACAATGTTGTCGCTGCAGCATTTTTTTGGGATCCTTCACGTATGAGGTCAATGGTTGCTGAAGGTAGGTCAGCCTTTGACCCAATCGAGGGTGGGAAAGTATGGGCAAAAATTTGTCAAGAGTACGGAACTGAAGCCTTGGCTGAGATGCCTGACGTTGAGCGTCTTGGGGAACTGTTGGAACGAATCGTTGATAATGCTCATCCGCAAGGAGTTCCTACTTTTGTTGGCTGGCGGGACCAAGAGCTTCCATCAGTGCCAGGTCCAGCCAGAACGTTTCAATTAGCTCAATGCATGAGAGAACTCCGTTTCGGGCGCCATGCCGTAGCAGTTCAGTCAATGGAGATGGGGCCGTTGGAAGCCATTCTCAGTGGTCCAACAGGTGAATGGAACGCTGAGTTCTTTGGATGGGAAAAGCCTTACCCAGATGTTTCCCATCTTAGTGATTCACGAAACGAAATCGAAAGCTTGACAGACCGTCTTCACTCAGCTGACTTTGAGTGCCTGACCGATGAAGAACGAGACGAAGTTAGAAATTTATCGAAGGCAGCTCGCGCCCATGCTAGCCACCTTGAACAAACACCAAATAGTTAACGATCTAGAAGATTTTGCATTCTAAGTATCCGTTACAAATCGTAATTTATGATTAGGTTTTGATGCTCTCCTAGCTCAGGGCTGCGGTACGCAGACCATGGCGTCTCACTAAATCGATATGGAGCACCGGGATAAAGATAACTTTCTCCTCGGTTCTCATGAGGAATTTTAGTCGGGAATTGACGCTCAATGAAATGAGGATCTTTCAGCATCTCATCCGGTGAATAAACAATTCCACATGCAATACCTCGTTGCTGTAAACCTGTGAACAATTCATAGGCATCAAGACGCGAACCTAAAAATGTGATCGCGTCCCTCCCAGCTTGAAAAACTTCGCCGGCTAACGGGTCTTCATCTAATTCAAATAGTCCTATTTTTTCGAATTGGTCGCCAAGCTTCAGAATTTCGTATGGAGCACACTCTTCGACCAGATCCAATTCCTCTATCCAGCTTCGCAACGCAACAAATTCGGTCTTAGTGCGAGGAGGAACACCCGTATTAAACCATAAGCCATCCTTGCATTGAATCTGTGTCCACTCGGTAGGGCTATGATGAGCGTGTCGACCAGTCTGACGCTGGACTTCGCGACTACTGTTTAACCACCATAAAGTAGCCATTTCTGTTGTTGTGTTTGCTACGCCCAACATAGAAACGTCTATTAACTGGCCTTTTCCGGATGTTTCTCTCCAAAGAAGAGCTACTAAAGTTCCAGCAACCGCATATTGACATGCCCCGTGAAATGCTTGGTTTCCACCTCCCCTGATCGGCGGTAATTCTTGATCGTCATAGCCACAGGACCAAACAGGCCCGCCCTCTGCCATGATTGTTAGATCAGTAGCTGCAGGGTCTAAACCATTTCTTCCGTGATGAGTAACTGAAACCCAAATCAAATCACTTCGTTTATTCGAAAAGTCATCCCAGTCGATACCAAGATCAGATAGTGATCCTAAAGGCTCAGCTTCAATCACAACATCCGCAGAATTAATTAAGCTTCTAAGATCACTCACTCCAGTGGATGTTCCCAAATCAACCACTACCGATCTTTTGGAAGTGTTGTAATGCCACCAGTGCAATGAATCTTCCATCTCACCAGAGTCATCTGCAAATGGTTCATACCTTCGCGTAGGTGATCCCCCCGGTGGCTCAACTACAATAACGTCCGCACCCATATCGCCGAGAAGTTTTCCCGCAAGTGCGCATCGTTCGGATGTGAGTTCGACAACTCGGATTCCTGTTAGAGCACCCATTAAATAACTCCTGACTCAGCAAGGTCATCTAGCTCACTGTTACTAATGCCAAGCAGGTCTCCAAGCACATAAGAATTATGTTCTCCAAGACATGGCGCCCCACGACTTAAATGCCAATTTGTTTCTGATAGCTCCAGAGGTAAGCCTTCGACTTTGCTGACTCCAACCTTAGAATGTTCAACTTCGACCCAAAGCTTTTCAGTTCGCTGATCAGCTTCAATTCGTTCTATCGGTTTCAGAACAGCTCCGCAGGGTATTCCTGTGGAGCGAAGCATTTCACTGACTTCAAATTTCGTAAATTCTTGGACCCAGCTAGCTATTAGTTTTTCTAATTCACTTTCGCTTGCGAGTCGCCCAACTAGCCTTTTCCAACGTTCATCGTGCGCCCAAGGTTGATCAACTACTTCTGCGAATATCTCCCAGTCAGTGTCATCTCGAATCGCTATCGAAACCCATTCGTTGTTTCCTTTAGCTCGCCAAATCCCATGCGGGGCCATAGCAGGAGACTGCGATCTATTACTGTTTGGCATCCCACTGCGCCTTATCGGCCGTTCGTTAACAGTGGCGTCAAGACTTGCAGCTCCGTGTAAAGTACCCGCGCTCTCAATGCACGCAATGTCCACCCATTGTCCTTCGCCCGTTTTTTGACGATGGAAGAGCGCCATTAAGGTCGCTATGGCCATGTAGTAAGCGCCGGTATGGTCCATAAAGGAATAGCCCCATCCAGCAGGGGGTTCGTCTGGTAAACCTGAAGAAAACGTTAGACCTGAAACCGCTTGAGCTATCGGCCCCCAAGATTTGAAAGATTTATATGGACCGGTGGCACCAAAACCACTATTCGATACATACACAATATTTTCGCGAATTGACCTTAGCGACTCGTACCCAAAACCGAGACGATCTAATACTCCTGCTGCGAAGTTTTCAGTAACAGCATCACTTATTGAAACAAGGTCTTTCAGAATCTCGCGAGCTCGTGGCTCACGCAAATTAAGGGTTATACCAAGCTTACCAGCGTTGTGATTGTTGAATGCCCCCCCTGCTTCTAGACCTCGATTCGAACCAACGAAAGGCGGGACGCCTCTGAGAATATCCCATTTACCTTTATTGCTCGGATCTTCGATTCTGATTACCTCCGCCCCAAAAGCCGCCAATATTTTTGTGGCGCCTGCTCCAGCAAGCTGACCGGTGAAATCACAGATTCGGATACCTGCTAACGGCCCATCATTTTCTGAATTCCATACTGGTGATTGCATAGACACTCCCCCATTCACAGCGACTAGTTGTTAGCAGCTATCACGATCCGTTACCCATTCCCGTTGAGCAGTGGTTTCCGGGACTCTTAAACCCCTAGCTTTCTCAATGTGACGCAAAGCATCATTACTCTTAACTCCAAGGTGGGTCAAAATCGCTGACACAACCATTGATGAACGGCCAATGCCTCCACGGCAATGGACAACTAAAGAGCCTCCTGTCTCGAGATATCTAGCCATATCTAGAACAACCGAATCTATTTCAGAACCATTTTCAGGAACCCCAAAGTCTGCAATAGGAATCTGCGCAAACTTTATTCCAGCAGCTTCCAAAATTAGTTCCTCATTGGTAAGCCCAATTTGTAGAGCTTCGTCTGCTTCCAAAAGAGAAAGAACAAACTCAACTTTTTCTTCTTGCATATCAGCAATTTCTTGAATCATATTGTCCGCATCCGGTGCCGCTGCAGTGGCGATTCTTCCTACCGGCGATTGAACCCAATAAAAGCGCATTAGGTGGACTTAGTAGCGAGCGCCCGAGCTTCTCGCTGGCAGTCTTCGAGAGCTTTTCTTAACTCAGCAGTCCAATTAGTCATGTCAGATCTTTTTGCGGGACCGCCTTCTGTGTTACTAGGAGGATCGAGCGCCTCACCCACAAAAGCAAAAACTGGAATTCTTCTCGGGAATTTAGCGCCCGAAGGCATAGCTTCATAAGTCCCAACTATCCCTACCGGTACTACAGGAGCACCAGTTTTGGCTGACAGCCAAGCTGTGCCATCAAAAATTTCACCAATCTCATCGCCATCTTGTCGTGTCCCTTCTGGAAAAATTAACATGGCGTCACCTTCATCAAGCATTGACTTGGCAACCCTCATTGCATCGAGGTCTGCTTCGCCTCGCCGCACCGGGAAGCAACCCAACGATCGCATTGACCAGCCAGCGACCCGAGAACGAAATAAAGATTCCTTAGCTAAATATCTGACGCGACGATGACTGCTACTTCCAATTAAAGGTCCATCAAGATTTGATCGATGAACTGGAGCGATAATTACGTTTCCATCAACTCGTAGCCGTTCCAAGCCAACAACGTTTAATTTCAGCCAGCGAAAAATAAAAATTCTTATAGTTCCCCTAACTAATCTAAAAAATGCTTCGCCGGCCACGCCGCTGGGAGAAAAGAATTTTGACATCAAATTAGAAACTAGCGGTTACTAGATAAGAAATACCGGACGGGCTCCGGAAACCTCTTCTCTTTAGTAGCCGCAGTTATAAACGGGGTGAGCCACACATACGCCAAACTCGAGCCGAGCAGACTATTGTCACAATTAGCTCTAGCATTCGAGAGGTAAATAGATGCCAATTCCATCGGACATGGTCGGAGACAGTATTGGTCCTCTCGTTCACCATATAGATGAGCGATGGATAATGGCTTACGCAGCTTCGCTGGGTGATACTGAAGATTGCTACTTCAACACGCGTAGCCAAAATCATATAGTTGCTCACCCAATGTTCGCTGTGTGCCCGGAGTGGCCAGTCATAGTCGCTGGAAGGGAATTAGCGGAGAAGTGGGGAATCACGAGAGACGAAACTAGACAAAGTGTTCATGCCTCGCATGATCTTATTATTCACCGCTTAGTGAAACCTGGCGACGTGTTGAGTACCTCCTTGACATACACCGGGCTTGAACAAAAAAAACCTGGTGCCTACTCCACAATGCGAATTGACACGATTGATGGTGATGGCTGTCCGGTGGCTACTACTTACCAGGGGGGAATATATTTGGGTGTAAGCGTTTCTGGATTGGAGACGCCTGATCCTGAGACACCCGCAGAACCAATACTCGGACCTATGCCTAAAACTTCAATTCATGAGGTGTCTATTCCGATAGCCCATGGAGCTGCACATACCTACACCGAGTCGGCGAGAATATGGAATCCGATTCATACCGACTCCAAAGTCGCACATAGCGCTGGTTTACCGGGAATAATTTTACATGGCACAGCAACCTTAGCCCTCGGAGTTAGCGCCGTTATTAAGCACGTGGCTCACGGCGAACCGGAACGAGTGCGAAGGATTCGAGGAAGGATGGCTTCAATGGTGCTCATGCCTTCAACTATCAGTGTACAAATCCTTGATTCAACCCCAATAGCCGACAACACACAAATGGCAGTGCGTTTTCAAGTACTAACTGAAGATGGACAGATCGCTATTAGCGCCGGACTCGTCATAATTGACAACGTCAACGTTTAAGAATTTTGTATGGCGCCAGTTAGGAAACCTTGAATTAAATATGCTCAGCGAAAAGGGACAAAGTTCGTTCTAACGCAAGTTGGGCAGAGTTTTGTTCATAGCTTCCTCTTGCATCACAATTAAATCCATGGTCAGCGCCCTCGTACACATGCACATCAATGTGTTCCCATCGCTCCTCAATAATTTTCACTCGTTCAAGAGGAATCCCATGGTCTTTTTCCCCGAAATGAAGCACTAAAGGAACAACCGGACGTTCTTCTAGATACGGCAAAATCTGACCGCCGTAGTAGCCCGCAGCAGCAGAAATCTTTTTACCTAACCGAGCCGAAGCTACATAACATATTGAACCACCCCAACAGTAACCAACGATGCCAACCCGACCGGCCTCTGAAACAAAATCTACAGCGGCTTCGATATCGTTTAGAACCTCGTCCATCGTCACGTCATCAAACGCTATCGCTCGGCCTATCTCAATTCCCTCGGCATCATAGCCAAGCTCAACACCTTTTTGAGCCCGGTCAAATAACGCCGGCGCTATGGATAAATAACCTTGGGATGCGTAGCCATCGGCAACACTTCTGATGTGATCATTAACCCCAAATATCTCTTGGACTACTACCACAGCGCCTTTGGGCGCTACTTCCGGTCGCGCTACATAGGCACTAAAAACATTGCCATCAGCCGCGTTTAACTCAATTGTTGACCCCATAACGCTCCCTATAAATATTAGAACCGGCTACTCAAAATCAGGTTCTCACTTAATTCCTAAAAACCGTCTTGCGTTTGTGTAAACAATATCTTCTCGAAGATTTTCTCTATCGATTCGCTTCAATGTATCGTCTAGCTCCTGCAAAGCTCCGGGATACGTGCAGTCATAATGCGGGTAATCTGAGCCCCAAACAACGGTGTGCTGCAAACCCATGTCGGCAAGCTGAGCGAAGGCCTCACCTTCGCCAGCTTCCATTGTCACGAAACACTGTTCACTGAAAATTTCTGTTGGTTCTCGAGTCAGCCTTGGCACAAGGTGTCCCATAGATTCTTTGTGTTCATCTAATCGTTCCAACCAATAAGGTAACCACCCGAGTCCAGATTCAAAAAACCCAACCCTTAGTTTTGGGTGGTCATCCAGAATCCCACTCGCAATAATCTCCATAACAGAGGCCATCTGCTCGAAAGGATGGCAAACCATATGGACATAAAATTGATTTTCGTATCTTGAACGAGCAAAGCTCGGCATTTTAGAACCGAAACTGCCGTGAATTGCTACCGTCAAATCATGGTCTTCCGCAGCAGACCATACTCGGTCCATTTCTTCTGAGTACAACTCGAGCCCGCTATACCGTTCTGGCCGAAACGTGATTCCCGTTAGGCCAGCGTCAGCAATAAAAGCTATTTCCTCAACAGCTGCGTCAACGGACTGCAACGGGCACACTCCCATGCCGAATAGTCGTTCGCTGTCTTCGCTAACAAAATCTTTCATCCAGCGGTTATAAGCCCTAGCGTTAGCAGCAGCCACTTCACCATCTTGTATATCACCAGACATTAAGTGCACAGACGGGAACATCAAACCAGCAGCTAGGCCTTCGGCATCCATAACCTTTAGCCGTTCCCCAGGGTCATAGCTTCCCGGAACAATATCATCCCAGGTGACATCAGTTCCGTAAGCATCAGGTATACAAGCCGGCGCTGCGCTCACGCCCATACTTTTACCTTCAGCAAAAACAGCGTCGCGACCATTAGTCGTTGGTTGACATTGCATAACCAACTCTCGATATTTCGGATCTGCGTATTCTTCCCACACAGAGGATGGTTCAGCTATGTGGGCATCTGAATCGTAAACGGGTAAGTATGTTTCTGTCTTAAGAGGACCCTTCATGTTTACATTCTTGTCGCTAAACACAGACCCATGCTGAGAAACTCTACTTTTTTGAATGAAGCACCCTTAAGCCACAGTTAATCGCTGTTTGCACAACAGACAAATGCGACTCCCCTTCAAACTCTTTCCAATGTAAAACTAAGTCCTCGTAGTTTCGAGATTTCACTTGGTCATAGAACTCACGATGCGGCGAATATTCATCAGTTTCTAAAGAACCTTTTGACATGAAAACTTGAGCATCAAGCGCAGAATTATTCTCAAAATACTCTTCTTCTTTGCGAAACATAACTTGATCGTCCCACCAAACCGATGGACTCGCCAGTAGGTAATGGTCAAACATTTTTGGTGTATTAAGAAGAATCTGAACCCCACACAAAGCACTAAAAGAATGACCAATCAAAGTCAGCTCAGAGACACGATATTGAGACTTAAGAGTAGGAAGAACTACAGATTGAATCCACTCCGCAAAAAGAGAAGCTCCTCCAAGTTCGGAACCTGGAACTCGAACGCCGGTCATTAACGGAGCGTCAACTTGTGTCGTCGTATAATCCATAGCTCTTTGCTGAACTAACTCTCTATAAACAGGTTCATCATGAACGATGCCAACAACTATTGCTTCCGGGACTTCACGTGCAGGAGCAAGAAGACGAACGGTATCGACAGTTGACCCAAACGTCCATTGACCATCTAGACAAAGAAAAAGATGATGATCTCGGTCTCCCGCCTGCTCATATCGAGGAGGGAGGTCTACAAGCACCTGATAGCTGCGGCCGACGTCATGCCTACTGAACTGCTGAATATGCGGTTGCCAAGGAAAGCGATTCACATAGAAGGATTTAGCAGAGATTAGAGCTTTATGGGTATTCTTAAAAAAACTATAACTATTAACCAACGATAGATAAGCATTCACCTAGTAAGCATGATCAATGTTCAACAGCTAGGGATCCTAGCTAAGAAGGAGCACTTGGTGGCAATACTCCAATCACACATAGACACCTCAGCTGCATGGTTCGACGAGAATCGCAGAGACATGTTGGAACAAATATCAATAATTCAGGATTTACACGATGAGGCAGCGGCTGGCGGTGGCCAGGTAGCTATGGATCGCATGCGCAGCCGAGAAAAAATGCCAATTCGAGAACGCATATCATTAGTTCTTGATCCTGACTCACCATTTTTTGAAATAAGCTCCCTAGCTGGTTACTGCTCTAAATATTCAGTGGGTGGCGGCCTAGTAATGGGAATCGGAGTTATAAACGGCGTCGAATGCATGATCGAAGGTAACGACCCAACAGTTCTAGGTGGAGCAATTACATCTTTCGCCGGTCGAAAGATAATGCGAGCTATTCAAATCGCTCGTGAGAATCGAATGCCTTACGTTCAGTTTGTAGAATCTGCCGGCGGTGACCTTCGAGGTGATGATGATCCACAAAGACAGATGCTTGAACAAACGGACCACTTCGCCGAATCTGGGCGTCTTTTCTACGACGTGACAGAACTTTCAAAGATGCGGATTCCGTCAATCACAGTGGTATTTGGCAGTTCAACTGCCGGGGGTGCCTACCAACCGGGCATGAGCGACTACAACATCTTCATTCGCAACCAATCGAAAGTTTTTTTAGGAGGTCCCCCACTGGTCAAAATGGCAACGGGCGAAGATAGCGATGACGAGACCCTCGGTGGCGCTCAGATGCACGCCGAAATTTCAGGTTTAGCTGATTATCTAGCCGAAGATGAAGCAGATGCAATTCGTATGTGCCGAGAGGTTGTCTCACATCTGAACTGGCGAAAACTCGGACCTGGTCCTTCTATGCCTGCAGATAAACCTATCTACAGCTCAGAGGATTTACTAAGTTTGATGCCGCGTGATCTTCAAGCTCTAATCGACTGCCGAGAAGTCATTGCCCGAATCGTAGACGGTTCACGCTTCGAAGAATTCAAAGCCAGATATGGGACTACAGCTATTTGCGGCTGGGCTTCTATTCATGGTTTCCCTATCGCTATTATCGGGAACAATGGTCCGCTCTTTAGTGAGAGCGCAGAAAAATGCGCACAGTTCATTCAGCTTTGTAATCAGCAGGATATACCTATACTTTTCCTGCAGAACATCACCGGGTACATGGTCGGTAAAGATTTCGAACACAGCGGTATCGTCAAAAATGGCTCCAAAATGATTAACGCCGTTTCTAACTCCACGGTTCCCCACATCACGGTAATTCTTGGTAACAGCTATGGAGCTGGGAACTACGGTATGTCCGGACGTGCTTTCAACACAAGGTTCACTTATCTATGGCCGACGGCAAAAATTGCGATCATGGGACCCAAACAAATAGCCGGAGTCATGTCTCTCGTTCGGCGAGGCCAAGCTGCGCGCAAGGGACTTGAGTTCGACGAAGACGCAGATCGTAAGACAACAGAACAAGTTGAGTATTATCACGAACAAAAATCATTAGCTCTATACGCCACTGGTCGAGTTACCGATGATGGGATAATCGACCCCCGAGATACAAGAGATATTGTCGCAATGTCTCTTTCCGCATGCCACAACAACGCAATTGAAGGTGCCGAAGGCTTCGGCGTCTTCCGGATGTAAGGGCTCAACCAATGAACATTTCAAGAGTTCTCGTCGCTAATCGAGGAGAAATAGCTCGCAGAGTATTCCAATCAGCAAAAAAGATGGGACTCTCAACTATCGCCATTCATTCTGATGGCGATGAACATGAAGCTTTCGTGACTGACGCTGATTTTGCTTTCAATATCGGTGGCACGACTGCAGCTGAGTCGTATCTAGATATGGACAAAGTGCTGAATGCAGCTATAGCAACTGGAGCGGACGCAATACACCCTGGCTATGGTTTTCTATCAGAGAACGCAGAGTTTGCTGAAAAGGTCCAAAAAGCCGGAATTACGTGGGTTGGGCCACCTCCCGAAGCCATTAGCGCTATGGGAGACAAACTCGCTGCGAAGCGAATGATGATAGCCGCCGGCGTGCCCACGCTGCCGTCAGCAGAAATTGATCCGAGCAGCGATCTCACCGAGATAAGTAAGGAAATCGGTTTCCCGCTTCTTGTGAAAGCGAGCGCAGGCGGAGGCGGAAAAGGCATGCGGGTCGTAGAAACTATAGATGATTTAGAAGATGCTATCGCTAGCTCAAAAAGAGAGGCTAGTGCAGCTTTCGGAAACGATACGGTTTTTTTAGAACGTTATCTACCTGCCCCTCGCCATGTGGAAATTCAAGTCTTAGGTGACCAGCATGGTAATGTGCTCCACTGTTTCGAGCGAGAGTGCTCGATCCAGCGTCGCCATCAAAAGGTTATAGAAGAGGCACCTTCACCAGCGATGAGCATAAATTTACGCCACCGCATGGGAGCTGCTGCTGTTACAGCGGTAGAAGCAATGGGTTACTATTCGGTAGGTACAGTAGAATTTTTACTTGACGGCGAAGGCGACGAAGCTCAGTTTTTCTTCTTAGAGATCAACACAAGATTACAAGTTGAGCATCCAGTTACAGAAGCAATCACCGGAATCGACCTAGTACGCGAACAAATTTTAGTGGCAGCTAAGAATCATTTAAGTTTTACACAATCTGATTTATCGATAACTGGTCATGCTATTGAAGCAAGACTCTACGCCGAAGATCCCAGCAATAACTTCTTGCCAGCCACGGGAACACTTCACGTTTGGAAACCTGCGACTGAACCCAAAGTGCGTTTTGACTCTGGCATTGAGCAGGGATCTGTAGTCAGCGTCGAGTTCGACCCAATGCTTGCGAAAGTTATTGCGCATGCTCCTACCCGAACAGAGGCTTCACTAAAACTAGCTCTAGCACTAGAGCGAACCCATCTACACGGCGTTACAACGAACAGAGATTTCTTAGTATCTACATTGCGAAGTGAAGAATTTTTGGCCGGAAACACAACTACAGATTTTATTGAAAGAGTTGACTTAGTTAGACAGCGAGAAGCTGAGCAAGCCGAAATTCATACGGCGGCAATCTCGGCGGCTCTTTTATCTCAAGCAGCAAATAGGATCCAAAGTAAAATTTTGCAGTTCATGCCTTCCGGTTTCAGAAATAGTTCGATGCCTGATGAAGAAATACTTTTTAATTTTGCAGAAACCTCAGTGAAAGTCACCTATCGCCGAAATCGCAATGGCTCTTTTAAAATGTCTGTTAATGATGGGCAAGAGCAAACAGTGCGACTTCTTTCTAATACCGAAGAGTCATTTGAAATAGCAGTGGGCGATATGAGATGGAGTGCTACCGCAACAAAAGTATCGGATCGTTGGTACATAGATTCTCCACATGGCGGCATCTGTCTAGTCGAAAAAAGTAGGTTTCCTGAGCTCGAAGTCGGAGAAGTGGAGGGAGGTCTCGTAGCTCCAATGCCTGGAAAAATATTAGCCTTACATGTCGCAAATGGTGATCAAGTAAAGTCCGGACAGGTACTAGTTCTCATGGAAGCCATGAAAATGGAACATCAGATTACAGCGCCCCTAGATGGCACTGTTACCGAGGTTCTAGCTTCTGAGGGAGATCAGGTAGACAACGGGCAATTATTAGTCGTAGTTAGCACCGAAGAATGAGTTATCGTCTGACCTTCGGTGGATAAAATAGCACGAACAAAACCGACTGAGCACAAAACAGTACTGCTGAAATAATCCAAACTCTTTGCATCGAGTAGAGCAAGGTGCCAACGCTTTGATTATCCCCAACAATCGTAATAGCTAAGCCGACTCCTAAAGCTGTGCTTAGCTGGAAAACCGTTGTACGGCCAGCTCCGCCCATACCGAAACGCGCAGGTGGAATCTCACTCATTGCAGCACCTATTAGCATCGCGAAGCTACACCCAGCGGCAACTCCCATAAACACGCCGGGAATAAGAATACCGACCACGTAAGAGGGAGTCGAGGTCGTGAAAATAAAATGCAACAGACATGAAATAAAACCTGCTGCTCCTCCAATTATGACTATCGGACGGTTACCTATTCTGTCAGCTAGACGCCCATTGGTTGCGGATAATACAGCCGAGATAACTGGCCCTGGTGCTATTGCGAATCCAGACTTAAGAACCGACCAGCCCCATACTCTCTGCAAAAACTCAGGTAAAACTATTAACCAACCGAAAAATGCCACTATAAAAAACACGGAGCCAATATTGGCTACTGTAAATGACCGCAGTTGGAACAATCTGAGATCAAATAATGGCTCTTGATGTGTAAGAGACCGCCTCACAAAAATAGTAAGCATCAACAAACCAACTGATATTGGGATTAGTGAGCCCACCAAACCAATTTGCTTTCCTTGCACCATCGCAAAGAGCAGTGCTCCTATTCCTAAAGACGCCATCGGCACACTAACTAGATCTACTCGGTTGCTAACCCCTTCACCTTTGCTTTCCGATAACCATAAACGGCCAGCAACGAAAGCGAATGCAGCTACTGGGACATTAACCAAGAACACAGCACGCCAGCCAAAAACATCTACAAGTAACGCACCTACTGACGGAGCTAAAGCAGCAGCAAGACCACTAACTGCGGCCCAAATTCCTATGGCAGATTGTCGACGTTCAGCCGGAACTGCCATAAGCAAAAGAGCAAGGCCAGCCGGGAACTGAGCTGCACCTCCGATGGATTGAAGCACACGGGCCGCGATAAGTAAGCCTGATGTTGGGGCTACACCCGAAAGTAGCGATCCAACCATAAATGCAGCGAGACCCCAAAGAAAGATACGCTTTCGCCCATAACGATCGGCTAGCCATCCGGCAGGCAGCAACAACGATGCGACGCCAATGTTGTATGCCGTGATAGTCCAAGACAACGTTGCTGCAGAGGCAGATGGGAAAGCGGCTGCCATTTCCTCTCGCGCTACCGAAATAATAGTTATCTCCATAGCAACCATGAAGCCGACTAAAGATGTAATGCACAATGTGCGCATCGCTAAGCGATCGATTTTTGAGCTAACACTAGATTCACTCATAGTTAGTTTGAAAGACCCGCCGCAGTTCTATCTGACGCAATACCAGAATCCATTTCAGTAAGAACTGAAGCTCGCATCGCTTTGACAGTCTTCTCATAAGACTTTGAGTCTAAATCCATCGCAAAACCTTGAGCTACTTCGACCGCTCGTTCCACAACCTTGTCTGCTGCCACAACTTCATCAAGGAAACCAGCGTCAACCGCTACGTCCGAAGTCATTAATTTCGCATTAACAACAGCTACTTGAAGGTACCGTGTCGCAATCCGCTCGTTAGCTATTGCTAATGCCCATTTCGGTAACATAAGACCAATAGCTACTTCGTTAAGCCCGATCTTTACAACGGCATCAGTACCTACTCGGTAGTCACAACCAAGGAGCATTAACGCTCCCGCAGCTACTGCATGTCCGGTACACGCAGCAACAACTGGAATCTTGGATCCGTATGCTTGCCGAATCAAAGAACCGCCAGCCGAAGTCATTTCCACGATTTTTTTGCGATCCCCTGTTCCAATTATACCCAAATCAAATCCAGCAAAAAAAGCCTTCTGGTTTCCGGCTATTACGACTGCACCAATTTCCTCGTTAGCTTCAGCCACAGCTATCTCTTCGCTGAGAGTTTGAACCAAAGCAGTAGAAAATGCATTTGCGCGTTCATCATCGACTTTTATAAGACAAACGGCTTCGATTCGTTCAACCTGCACATGCGGATGTTCCATAAGACAACATCGTAGCTTGCACAAAACAAGCTACTAAATAAGGTTCCGAAATTATTTCTGCGCGTCCTCTTCCATACTCCCTTCCAAACCATCGCTAGAATTTAGCTATGGCTACTTTAGTTTCAGACATTGAAATGGAAACAATCAATGTTGATCTTGCTCAATCAGAGTCCGAACGGCGAGACGGTGCAAGACTTCTAAGCAACGGCGATTGGATTGCGCGCGCAGATGGTGGCTATGCAATCACGTATCACGATGACTGCACGAGCATGCTACGCGACAAGCGCTGGTTCAGTGCACTAGCTCTTATCTCACAAATGCAAAATTATGTTGACGAAGAATGGGCGAAAAGAGGACGGAAAAGTATTCTTTCCACCGAGGGTTTAGAACATCAACGAATTCGGAGGATTGTTAGTCCGGCATTTACGCCCAAATCTGCGGATCGTTTACGACCATTCATGAATACGGTGATTAATGAGCTACTCGACCCGATATGTGAGGTCGGTGAGACCGAATTTGTTAGCGATATCTGCGAACCATACCCAATTCCAATTATCTGCGAACTGCTAGGCGCCCCAAAAGAAGACTGGGAACTTTTTAGTCGACTAGCGGAAGACATATTCAGGATTTTTAATGGAAACCTTGCCGAAGATGCCCCCAAAATTATGGCGGCACAAGACGAGATGGATGCGTACATGCGCTCTCTCATCGCAAAACGAAGAAGCCATCCTCAAGAAGATTTACTTACAGATCTGATTCGCGCTGAAGAAGATGGAGACCGCCTCTCAACAGACGAACTGCTTTCTATGGCAAATGCCTTGCTTCTCGCTGGAACTGACACCACACGCAACCAATTAGCCTGCGCTGTTTCGCTATTTGCCGAACACCCAGTTGAATTTCAAAAAATTCGAGACGATCTTTCTCTAGCACCCCAAGCGGTTGAAGAAACAATGCGATATTTGGGCGCCGTAAGAGGTACCGGTCGTTATGCAAGTGAAGATATCGAATATCGTGGCATTCTATTTCCCAAAGATACGCTTATTTTTCCTAGTTTCGTAGCGGCAAACCACGACAAAAAAAAGTTCATTCACCCAAACGAGTTCAATATCACGCGAGAAGACAAAGTTCCCCATCTCACTTTCGGAAGCGGTATTCATTTTTGCTTAGGTGCTTTTCTAGCAAGAGCAGAACTTCAAGAGGCATTTATAGCTATCGCTACTCGAATGCCCGGACTGAAAAATTCTGGCCAAGTGAAATGGAAGCCAATGAGGACCGGGATCTGGGGACCAAAAGAACTCCCACTTACTTTTGACCCAGGCTTTTAAAAATCTAATTAGTGCCTGCGTTGCTCAAGCTTTGAAGGTATGTAATGCTCCCAATGTTAGAAACTGTGACCCACGTGAGTTTCATTTCGTTCGAGTCAGTTTCAACAACACTCAAAAACTTATGTAGCTAAGGCCAGCTAAAATCGCAATTTTAGCAACGCAACAAATTAAAGCTAAAGCCGCAAAGATGATTCCCGTTGATCTTCGACAGTTATTTAGTACAGACAATTTCGGACGAGGTTTTGACGCCTTTTAGCTGGCAAGCCCTAGACATCATTTCGGCATAGCGACTAAATACTCCATATCATTAGCAGTCAGCCCTCCAACCCCTAATGCTGGTTAAATTTCGAGATTCGCTGACTCACAAGGCCAAACGCTCACATAATTTTTTCTTAACTACTTCTTAGGAGTTCAGAGTGCCAAACGATTCGATTCGATGGGGGCGAATCATTGCTGTCGCGTCTGCCGGAATAGTTTCACACTCATTCGGGAGAGCAACTCTCCCCCTTCTTCTACCAGCTATTTCAGATGAGTTAGGGATCAGCAGCACCACCGCCGGAATCGTCGGATCTACCAACATGGCATCATATTTCTTAGGCGTGATTATTGTCACTTATTTAGCCGGCAGAATGCACCCCATTCGATTACTCAGATTGGGAATGGGAATAGTGATCACCGGTCTTGTAATTTTAGGCACTACATCGTCTCAGACACAGCTGATAGCCGGAACAGCTCTTACTGGGCTGGGAGGCGCCGGGATTTGGTTAACTGCGCCCCTGATCGCTACGACCAATGTTCCCGTTCATAGACGTGGCGCTGCGATGGGGACACTGACCGCTTGTATGGGCGTAGCAAGCATCGCTATTCCAATAATTACTACAATCACTCGTAATCTAATTAGTAACCAAGATGCGTGGCGTCCAGTCTGGATAATCGAAGTTTTCATAGCAGTAATACTCTTTGTAGCGATTTCGGCGGTAGTTCGAGTTGATAACGTGCAGAACCAGCTTTCAAGTTCCACTGGCATTCGCGCAGTTAGGAATCTACGCAAATGGCGAACGGCTGTTATTTTCTATATGTCTTTCGCATTCATAGCAGCTACTTACTATCAATTTTTCGGATTAGCCCTCGAGAAAGACCATGGTTTTTCCCGTTCGTTCACGACGCTAACGGCATCAATCCTTGGGATCGGGAGCGTTATCGGCGCCCTAACATTCGGGCGTCTAAGCGACCGGCTAGGTCGACCAATCACAATGTCCATAGCTATGTTGCTTACATCTCTTTCTTGTATCGCAATTCCAATCGGTTCTGAAAAAATCACGGTTATAGCAATAGCTCTTTACGGCGCTGCATCTTTTTCAATTCCCGCACTCATAGCAACTTTCGTTCGCGACCAGGTTTCTGATCAACAATTCACGGCTGTTTTCGGGGCGATGACTATTTTTTATGGTCCTGCATCTATTTTAGGACCATTAGCTGGTGGCTACCTTGGTGATAGGACAGGCACCTATTCCAGTACGTATCTATTATTAGGTGCTATATGTTTTGTGGCTGCTGTCGTAGCTTGCTGGCTTCCAAAACTTTCTGCCGAACAGTACGAAACCTCTCTGCGTAATTCGCCGCAGAATAAAGTCTTGAATTTATTAGACGAATTGGAAGAAAGTTTCGGCAACTTCAATAAAAGTAAGACATAACGATGCCTCACAACTTTGAACCAAAAATTCAAATTTATTAAAACAAAGGGCTAAATCCACCACTTGATAGCTCAAGTCTGGTGTCCTCTACCTTTGCTGTCCATAAAGGAGAACCCCCATGGCTACTAAGTCAGAAACCATTCAGGCCGTCGCAGATCGCGCTGGCGTAAGTAAGAAAGATGCCGAAAATATTCTTGGCGCTTTTTTTGATCACACTGCAGAACGAATCAAAAAAGGAGAAAAAATTGCATGGCCAGGCTTTGGGTCATTCTCCATGTCAGAGCGTGGTCCGCGTAAGGGAAGAAATCCTCAAACCGGCGAGGCAATCAAAATCAAAAAAAGCCGCTCAATAAAACTTTCTACATCTGCTCCAATGAAACTGTGGTTGCTCGGAAAAGCTGGCAAGCGCTAACTCATTTTAAGATCTAAAGCAAACGTAGCGGGCGACCAGGTTTTCACCTAACCGCCCGTTACGTTTACTTTTGCCAGACTTAACTTAAGTGCCTGATTACCGATTAATCAAGAATCGAACCGATAACGCCCCAACGACTTGTGCGAACTTAGCAAAAGTCACTTATTGTCTGGCTGACAGTCCACGCCCAACATTTCGTCCCAAATATGAAAGTATTTCAGCGAAGATAAGATATGCAACGAAGCAACACTGAAGCAGATTCAATTCCGTGTTAGCAGCAACTGAAATTCGATGATCCCAAAATCTTCAGCTGAAACAACAATAGGGGCTGACGGAACCTCAACTCCAAAATCAGAAAAAACTACTTTAGCTGAGCCGACAAGAACGATTTGATTATTTACTAGCTGTGCGTCAATACTAAAATTTGCTGGTTGAGAAATTGCATTAATAGTCAGCTGGCCTAAGGCTTCAGCCTGGATTGCTTGACCCTCGATGCCGGCAATATCAAACTTTATAGTGTCCTGTAAAACAAACGAAGCAAACGGATTTTCTTTAACTTTTAAAGCATTACGTGCCGCTCGATCACGTCGTGAATCATTCGTTACGATTGTTGACAAATCAGCTTCGATAATTGTTTCAACTAGGGAACTCCCATCAATCACTATTTTACCGGAGACGACATCAGTTCTTCCAACGGCTGTAACTGATCCAATGCCGACTAGCTTTTCATCGATTCGAAAACCCACAAACGATCCACTTGCATCCTCGAAAGTGAAATTCCCACTTGTGTTATCTATAACCCATTCCCCAGATGCTGATTCACTTTCTGCTGGATCTCCGCTTGAAATAGTTTTGTTATCTCCAGATTCTTCAGTCTGAGTCAACGTCGCAACAGCGTCTTCGAGTGTTACAACACTCGGTGCGTTGCTGAGGATCCTCCAAATGCCATATGCGCCACTAAGCGCCACAATTAAAAAAATTAGGGAAAGCGTCAACCATATTTTTTTTCGACTTGTCACGAAGACTCTCCTTGGCATTCAAAACTAAGTTGGAACCCGAGAACCTTTACAGGCGACTTACCTCCAATTTCGAAAGCAATGTTTGGGTACTCGACAAAACCCAGTTTGCGATATAGGCGCTGGGCCGCTTGCATATATTCGGTTGTATTTAAGACAATCGAGGCTTTACCTGTATTCCTAGCCTCACGAATGCACCACTCTACAAGAGAGCGCCCCACTCCTCTACCTTGAACAGATGGCATGGTAGCTAAAACACGAAACCCAGCAGTACCTTTTTCTAGCGCCGCTTCAGTTTGACTTGAGTAATCATCGCAGTAAGACACCACTCCGACTAACTCACCTTTTATTTCAGCCACTAAAATTTTAGAATTAACTGAACGGGCTTTGACATCTCTTAATTCCGCCCCATACCAACCTAAATCTTCGGGTAGCGACGTATCAGCGAATAGAGGCTTATAGGCATTAAAAGTGAGTTCGCCAAGTACCGCATATTCTTCGATTTGTGCCTCGCGTATACGCATTCGGCTAATCCTAGCTACGAAGCACCTATCAAACGGTAGCGTCATATCTAGATTTACGTAACTGGAAAGAATAATGAAACTCAACAACCTGCGAACTGGTCTTACATTTGATGATGTCCTTCTAGTTCCTCAAAAATCAACTATCCGTTCGAGGCACGATGTTTCTTTAGAAACTACATTTTCTAGAAACATTGAACTTGCAATTCCAATATCCGCAGCGAATATGGACACTGTCTGCGAATCAGAAATGGCTATTGCTATGGCAAATTTAGGTGGAATTGGAGTAATCCACCGCTTTATGACCATGACGGCTCAAGCTAATCAAATACGTTTAGTTAAAGATCAAGGTGATCTTCTTGTTGGCGCTGCAATTGGTACAGATCACGACATGTTAGATAGATCAAGAGAATTAGTCGACTCCGGTGCTGATGCACTTGTACTTGACATAGCGCATGGTCACGCAGATCATGCGATCCAAGCTGTTGTTGAACTAAAAAAGATGTTTAGTTCTATCGATGTCATAGCCGGCAACGTGGCAACTCGCAAAGGCGCAGAAGATCTCGTACGAGCAGGAGCTGATGCCATCAAAGTTGGAGTCGGTCCCGGCGGAGTTTGCACAACGAGGCTCGTGGCTGGAGTGGGAGTCCCTCAGCTAACAGCAATCGACGACATTACTGGCATCGATGTCCCAATAATTGCAGATGGGGGAATCCGAACCTCAGGTGATATCGCTAAGGCTCTAGCGATCGGCGCCAATAGCGTCATGATCGGGAGCCTCCTTGCTGGAACTAAGGAAAGCCCCGGTGAGATAGAGCAGGGTCCCACTGGATTGAGGAAACGTATACGAGGTATGGCGAGTTTTGAAGCTGTAGAAGCTAGAGCTGAGCGTCAAGGCGAAGATCTAGACGAACAATTTTTTGAACAACGAGCCGCTGAGGGTGTCGAAGGAACAGTCCCATACCGAGGGGAAGTTTCAAAACTAATATGGAACCTGCTTGCAGGTCTTCGAAGCTCAATGAGTTATAGCGATTCTACTACTTTGAAAGAATTCGCTAGAAAATCAGAGTTTATTCGTGTTACACCACTCGGATTTCCTGAGAACACTCCACATGCAACCACCAGGACTAGCTAAATGACCCAAAATCAAGTCGACGAGCTAATTGCTTTAAGTAACCCATACCCGAATCGTGACTATCAAGTGCAGTGCAGCACTCCTGAACTAACTTGCGTTTGCCCGGTGACCGGGCAGCCTGACTTTGGGACAGTCACTATGACCTATGTCCCAGATCAAACAATAGTTGAGCTAAAATCTTTGAAAATATACTTAGGAAAATTTCGGGATCAAGGAATACATCATGAAGGAATTACTAACAAAATCCTCGATGACCTTGTATCGCTTCTGTCTCCGCGTTCGATGACTATCGAAACAGACTGGCTGGTTCGAGGTGGAATTAGGACCGTAGTCAAAGCTTCACATACTGCTTAAACTAGAGATTCGGAAGAATACCCTCTGCGAATCGCTGAATCTGCTCAGTGGTTTTCGAATAATTATCTCCGGGCATATTTGGGAAAATAACTAAATTTTCTAAACCTCCAAGTTCTTCCCGGTAAGCCTCAATGCTTTCAAGAACGTCATCCGCAGTTCCAATGAGCCAAGTCCGGTTGTCGATAGACTGTTCAAGAGTCGGAATTAAACCAGCTGCGAACGGTTCATTATCTTCGCCCACGTACCCGCGACTCCACCCATACGGTCCTAAAAATTTCCAAAACTCATCATGCCCGGGTCGTACCGATGCCGCTGCAGCCTCATAACTATCTTCGATACACACGCTTACAACTAGCTTCCTATGCTGGCCTGGATGAAGTTCAACTCCGTTAGCGTTTTGCCATAAATCCCCGAATCGTTTCCACCATTCAGCGAGCACGCGATAATTCTTCAGCCAAAAAACACCTCCATAACCTTTTTTAGGGACAGCCTCTAACGTCGGCGGGCTAGTCACCGCCTGCCAAATTTCGTATGGGTATATAGGGCGGGGTATTAACGAAAGAGTTTCAACAAACCCTCCGCGATCAGGTATCCCTGCTGGAGGGAACTCATAAACCGACCCATGATAACTAAACGTTTCATTGTCCAGAGCTAAACGAACTACTTCAACTGCTTCATCAAACTGTTTCCGATTGAATTCATCGGCGGACATTGCCTCTGGGTTATCAAAAGAACCTATTTTAGTTCCAAGAGACTCAGCTTCTCTGGGCACTGTGCCTCTGCCAAGGCCTAAAATACCCCGACCCCCGGATATGTTATGCATGGCCGAGAAATCTTCAGCTAGGCGCAGTGGGTGCCATTGGCCAACCACATTAAACATTGTTCCTATTCGTATCTGTTCAGTTCTTTCTGCAAGGACGCTTCCAAACAACAATCCGTTGGGGATGACCTCATAACCTTCATGCTGGAAGTGGTGCTCAGTAAGCCAGTAGCTATCAAAACCCAGCCGATCTGCTTCTACTCCTATTTCTAGAAGTTGCTCAGTAGCTCTCCAGGCTTCGGCGGAACTGTACCTTCGGTCCGTAGCTAGAGGCAGTCCAGCTCCAGCATCATCCATTTCGACACCGCCGAACAGGAAAACTCCAGTCTTCATGCTTTTACCCAATCATTTTAGAAACACCACGTAGTGAAAGTAGCAGAATATTCAAAGACCAGAGCCTTTGGTACTGGTCAGCACAAACAATGTCGGCTTGCTTAGAATCAACCGCTCGAGGCGAGTAGCTGCGATTGCTGCAACGCTAGCTACCCACCCTCAAACAGTAAACTTTGAGCTCAACGACCAATCGTTGGGTCTATGAACCTATTTGTAACTAGATCAGATGCTGACAACCCCGCAGAAACCTTTATCGAAGGGACTTTCGAGTCAATAATAGAAATCACTTTATTTACTCGGTCCAAGTCAAAGTTACCAAGAATGTCATCATCGCCGTTAGATACGATTCCTAATGAGTCCATCATCGATACGGTATTCGCTATTCCTTCGGCACTCAGTTGCCAGAACGTATCCAAATCAATTACCGCTTGCAGTATCGCTGCGCTTGTAGCTTCGGGATCGTTCTGAAAGTCAACAGCCGATTGCTGAACTAATGGAACCAAGGCGTGCAAGCAACTTTCAGCTTGAGCATCGAGGTCTTTGTCAAGAATCGCAAGAGGGCCTTGGTATATCGGATATCCGGCATCATGAATTAGTAGAAATTCGACTGGTGTACCCCAGTCCGCAAAAGAATTTTCATAGTTGTAAGGTTCTTGAGTAGCAAATCCTTGCTGAATTATTGCGCCGCCTTCAGCTATGAAACGAACCGGTCCGCCATCATATGAAGGATCCAGCTGCGACTCATCAACGATCCCTGCACCTACTAAGTACTCAGTATAGGAAGCGCCGCCAAAGTGATTAATGACCGCACCGGTTCCTTTTACGTCATCCCACGAAGAAATATCATAAGTCTGCGGATCCCACATAATGATTTGAGGATTGATTTCGAATGGGGTCATCACAGCCGTAGAAGGAAAATCTTCATAGTTCAGGATGGCTTCATCGCTATTGACATACCCAAGGAAAATACTTGGGTCAGTAGCCATTAAAGCCACGGTTGGTTGAAAGCCTATAAATGGTCCACCGGCTCGGATCTCAACGGTCATGCTTGGATCAGCTGCCAACACACCTGTAAAGCGACCAGACTCTGGATCAATACTGCCATCTCCAGCGGTTAAATTGTATAAAGCACCATGCTCAGCCTCAGGAAACCAATCTGTTTGGAACACTATTGGATTCGGGCAATCGCTCAGAGATCCCATAGCGTCATCTGACGCTTCCTCAGTCACATTGTTAGATGCGGGCTCGGCAGACACTGCTGAGGATGAGGAATCATTACTATCTCCGCATGATGCGGCAAAAGCCCCAAAGGCAAGCAATAGCACAAAAGCAAACTGCGTTTTTTTAGTCATTAGGTCTTCAGCCCTCCTGAGGCTTAGCGTAGTTTTTGCCGAAATTGTCTCAGAAAAAAAACATCGGCATACAGAGTCAAACAGAAACAAAGTTACAACGTTGTGATTTAATAATATGTTCTTAAAATTTCTTCAAATTCAGGCACCGTCATGCCATGCACCAGTTATTGCGCGTCCGATAAATCCAAACACTTGGAACATAGCTATTCCCAATAACGCAGATAATATTATGCCTCCAATTAACATTTCAGTTTCCAAAAAATTGGTGTAGTCACGAATTTTTATTCCAAGGCCCTTCTGACCCCTCCCAAAGAAAAAATCGCCAACGATCGCCCCAATAACCGACAGACCAGCCGAAATTCTGAAACCTGTAAACATTGCCGGCAGGGCTGCGGGAAAATGCAATTTCCTCAGACGCGTCAGCCGAGGAGCGTTATGAAGCAGAAACAAATCTCCATGTCCGCGCTCGGTGGACTTTAGACCAAATAAGGTATTCGTAATTATTGGGAAAAGGCTAATTATTACGCAAACGATAACTCGACTCTTAAACCCGAAACCCCACCTCAGACCAATCAACGGCACCAATGCAAGAATGGGAACAGTCTGCAACAAAACAGCATACGGATAAAAAGACCGTTCAATCCACTTAGCTTGGCTCATAAGAACTGCAAACAAAATTCCTACTACCATGGCTATTACTAACCCAACACTGGCCACTTTCGTAGTAACCCATGTAGCTTTCAGCAGCTCAGTTAAATTCGACAAATCACCAAATACAGTCTGAACTACGGCGTGTGGGTATGGGGAGGAAATATTTCTCTCCGTTGGTCCAACTAAAGCAGAATATCCATACCAAGCTCCAACGAACGTTAAAAACACTAAAGCTGGGGGGCCTCCCGTGCCTAGCCATCCATATCGTAAACTTGTCTTACTCATGAATGCCCATCTCTCAAAGCCTGGGAGATAGTACCGCTGAGCTCTGCAAACAGCGGGTCGTATCGTAACTCTTCACTTCGGGGGTACTCGAAGGGAATTTCAAAGTCACCAACAATTCGTCCTGGCCGGTCGCTCATCACTAAGACTCGCGTCGACAAAAAAGTGGCTTCTGAGATTGAATGCGTTATAAACAAACCACCGAACCGCTCACGCAGAAATAATGCAATTAGTTCATCGTTTAAGCGCTCACGTGTAATTTCATCGAGTGCTCCGAATGGTTCGTCGAATAAGAATAAGCCAGGGTGCAGCGTCAATGAGCGAGCCAAAGAAACTCTCATCTTCATTCCACCGGAAAGACGAATCGGATGATGTTTCTCAAATCCTGAAAGTCCAACTAGTTCAATCGCCGCTGCAGCGTTCTCCCGTCGTGCCTGTTTATCAACACCTTCAAGCTCCATAAACAGCTCAATATTCTTCTGAACAGAACGCCAAGGTAAGAGAGTTGCGTCTTGAAACACATAACCAATGTTTTGGTCATCGAGTTCCACTTGCCCTTCAGACGGGCTTAAGAGTCCACTGGCAATACGTAGCACAGTAGATTTCCCGCAACCTGATGGTCCCACAATGCTAACAAACTCACCTGGCCGCACGGTCAGCGAGACCTCATCCAGAGCCTTGGTCCCATCTGGAAATACCATGGAAACCTTGTCGAAGGTAAGCGCGGGAGCAGAAGTTAAACTAGTCATTGGTTCTCACTATCTAGTCCTAGTTCAAACCAGCCAGTAGTCATAATGAATCAGCAGATTTTTTATCATTATCATCAATAATTCTATTAAAAATCTCTAATCATCTCGGTAACAGACGTAGTCCTCACTACAACCTCGCCATCGCGTATAACAACTCTGTCGGTTGGAGCGGTCGCAATCAACTCGCGAACCGTGCTCACAGGCGCTGCGACCAGGCTAGCTTTTAAACCAAGTTTGTATCCGCACAGGGGCAGGCCCATCACAATTCGAGAAGAATCTGTTACCAAATCCAGTCCACTTTCTACTGATTGGTGCGAAGCTACTACTGCAAGCGCCGCCGTTTCGAGAGCATCTGCTCGACCCATAGTATTAAAGGGATCTTGAACATTGTCGCCTCCGGCCCCAACGACAACCCCTTCGTCACGTAGCAGACTTATAGGAGTGATTCCTCGAGGAGGAGCAGTAGGGCGATCGCGGGCCTGTAAAAATAAATTAGTTTGAGGTAACGAAACCACATTGATCGAGGCCTCTTTGAGCAAACTCGCTATAGACCGTTGTCGTTTTGGCTCCAGGACACTCAAACTTACGCAATGGCTAGCTGTAACCGCTTGATCAAAACCTTTTTCCAACACTGCTCGACCCAAGACAACGACAGAAAGCATTGCCGGATCCAAAGTCTCATCCATATGAAGATCTAAAGGTAGTTGAGCTTCAAGTGCTGCATCTATCGCAACAGCTATGGCCTTCTCGGGATCACTATCTAAATGCGGACAACCTCCCACAACATCCACACCTCTTTCGATCGCCTTCTGTAATGATTTCCTATTTTCTTTTCCTTCTTGGCCGCTAATTGGAGTGGCTACAAGTGCAACAATTTGCAGATCAATTAGCCCTGACAATTCTTCACGTAGCCGACACAAAGCATCGACGGCAACTAATCCTGCATTGGCGCCAACATCCACGTGTGTGCGAACTGAAAGAGTTCCGTTTGCTAAGGCCATCCTTAAGACTTTTCGTGAGCGCTGATAAATTTCTTCTTCAGTACGATCTCCATAGCGGCTCTGCCAAGCCCTGATAGCTCCTTCGAGATCTCCTCGCTCGTTAGTGATTATGTCCGCTGTTAAGGCCTTATCAAGGTGTGCGTGAGGATCACAAAAAGCAGGAACAACAAGCTGTCCACCTAAGTCGATATCAACTTTCGATTTTCCTGGGCTCAGATGTTCTACAACCACACCATCAAGAACTTTAAGGTCCACTAGCTCCCCGCTAGGGAGCTTGCTATTTCCTATAACAGTAATCACACTAAGCACGGTAGCCGCATCATGTCTGCAGGCCGTATCATCTAATCGCATGAAGGCGCTAATTCTATATGCTAACCCCGACTCAGATAGCTATAGCGCCGACCTTAAAGCCTCAGCGAGTAAAGGTTTACTCGCAGCTGGACATGATGTTTCAGAAATAGATTTATATGCCATGAATTTCCAGGCGGCCATGAGCCCGGAGGAAAGGCTTCGATACCATGATGCCGATCCAATTGTTGACCACCAGATTCAGGAACAAGCAGATCTTGTAGCAGCATCACAAATCCTAGTTTTTGTCTACCCCACTTGGTGGTTCGGTATGCCGGCGGTTCTTAAGGGATGGTTCGATCGGGTAATGATTCCAACGGTGGCATTTGATATCAACCCTGAAACAAAACTGATTGAGTCAAAGTTACGTCACGTGCGACGGCTAGTCGGGATAACTACAACAGGATCTCGTAAATGGCAAAGCTTCTTGATAGCTGATACGGGCAGATGGCTGATCTGCAGAGCCATGCGGCTACTCTCTCATCCGAACGCTAGAAGTACCTGGCTACATTTTGATCGCGTAGACCAGAGATCTTTTCGACAAAGAGAAATGTTTCTGAAAAAAGTAGAAATTAAGCTCAGTCGCTTATGAGGTTTGGAAACACGTTAGGTAAAAAATGTTTGGTTGTGCATGCCCATCCGCTTCCAAGCTCATTCAACACAGCTCTTAGAGATGCAGTACTGGAGTCGCTCAGCCTCGAAAAACGAGAAGTGATCAGTATTGACCTCTACGAAGAAGGGTTTCGACCCGAACTGAGTATCGAAGAAAAAATCGGGCATTTGAATCCAATAGCTAAAAAACCTCTTATCAACGATCACACAGAAAAATTACAGTGGGCTGATCATTTAATTTTAGTCCATCCAACTTGGTGGGGCGGAGCTCCCGCAATGTTGAAAGGATGGTTTGACAGGGTATGGGTTAACGAAGTTGCTTTCACTCTTCCTCCCGGTAAGGCCAACATCAAAGGTCTGTTGTCAAACATCCGCAGAATTTCAGTTGTCACAACCCATGGCTCTGGTCCTTTCAGAAATAGGTTGCAGGGTCTTGGTAGCAAAAGAACACCGCTTCGAGGCCTTCGTCTCCTCTGCCATAAACGATGTAAGACAGATTGGTTGGCCATGTATTATTTGGACCGTTCTGACTTACTCAGAAGAGATGAATTTTTAGAACGAGTTCGAAAGCGTTTTAGCTAAAAGTCTTTCTCTCTGAAATAAGACTGGTTTACAAAAACGAAAATTTTGACACTTCTTCTAGTTGCTTACCTACGAACTCTAAAGCCGCAGCAAAAAGCTCTTGTCCCGCTGCGCTCGTAGCCCCGGTCGGATCACCGATATGTCCATCTTTGCCAAAATCGCTCGCCAGCCAACCAAACGAAGTCGTACCTCCAAAACGCACGTACTGATTCTTACTCAACTCTTCGGGAATATTGCGTGAAGCACTCTTCATATCGACGAGCTCAGGACACAGATGCAGCATTACAGACGTTTCTTCGTACCCTCCATGAATTCCCATCCCCATTTCGTTCGAAGGTGAATGCCCTCCTTGATCTGGTGGAATGAACGGGTGCATCAAGAAAGTCATTAAGCCGTGTGCTGCTCGAAGATCACGGCACGCAACGTTCAGTAATGAAGAGTTGCCTCCATGGCCGTTAACAAAGACAACTTTTCGAATCGGGGTTTCTTTGATCCCATTTCCAAGATCATCAAGTACCGCAAGTAAAGTTTCTGCACGAAGAGACAACGATCCAGCAAAGCCAACATGCTCATTAGATTTACTAACAGCTATCGGTGGAAGAGCCCATAGATCTAGTTCTTCGCCTCGCTCAGCGATAATCCTGGACACAGTAGTTTCAGCAATGACCAAGTCAACGCTTAACGGTAAATGCGGGCCATGTTGCTCAATCGCCCCAACAGGAACGAGGAGAATAGATGAAGAGCTAAGTCGATGACTGATATCAGTTGATTTCAAATCTGCGAAATTCCGAGACATTTTCATAAAAACTGCGCTCCCGATAGCTATTAGCTATGCATCTAGAACAACAGACCCCTTTCTTGGGTTCACTAATGGTGTCTCCGTGGACCAAGGAAAGTTAATCCACTTATCTGTATGTTTCCACACATATTCACAGTCCACTACCGACTGAGGCTTTTGGTAAAGAACGGCCGAGCGCACATCAGCTACTTCACCTAAACAATGTTCACGCACCAAGGCCAATGTGTGCCCCGTATCTGCAACATCATCAGCAATTAACACTTTCAGATCTCTGAGATCAACCATGTCAACATATGGAGGAAGCATTACAGGAACTTCGAGGCGCTCGTCTACCCCCGTATAGTACTCCACGTTCATTACATACAAATTTTTCACCGATAGCGCGTAGCCAAGCGAACCAGCGATAAAGAGACCTCCTCGAGCAATGGCTAATACTATGTCAGGTCGGTACTCATCATCCGCCACAATCTGAGCGAGTGCCCGAGCGGCAGAACCATATTTTTCCCAATTAAGTTCTTCACGGTCGCTATTCATAGGACTCCTCGGGTAATAGTCACAATTATCTAAAATGAACCTAGAGATGCTCAATCGAGTAAGCAGGTAGATAGATCGAGCATTTGCAAATTAGCGGGCTCTTGGGCCAATGTTGGTTTTTAATTAGAAGTTTCCAAATCGTTCAGAACTGAAGTTGTCTCATCGACTCTCATGCACCCCTAGACACGCACCAGATTCACTCTTACGAAAACTATTAAGTAAGAAACAAACTTGTCTATCGGCTTAAAAGTTTTTAACTCGGTTAACAATCAAGTCAATCTTGTCTCAACTTCCTATCTCGGCCTTTACCGAACTAGCTTTAAGGCATGCCACTTCTGGCGCTTAGCGACAAAAAAGTATTGCAACACATTTTGTCTCAAGGCAGAACGTGCGTAGTGTCCGAAGTTGTAAGCGCGCTCGCTATAAGCGAGCAAGAAGTGATCCAAGCTTTTGACAATCTTCGGAGAACTGGACTAACAAAAGCCGAAATTGATACCCCAGGATTTCAGACAAATCGTTGGACTTTAACAACCCGGGGCTATCAGGTTGGTCCTTCACTAGTACTGGACGTTGTTCCATCGGAAAATAATCGTGTAACTCCGGACAGCGTTGATCCAGCAGATGGGTGGGGCTTTCCATGGAAACCGGTGAAAGCCGAAGCCCCTGTTTATGCCAACAACTTGTCAAAACGGGCACGCCGACGCGGAAACAAGACTTGGCGCCCAACGCTAGCTGTTTATGTTCCCGAGCGGCCGCCCAAACGCCGCAGGTGGGGGTTACTCTTTTTCGCTACAACTTTTACTCTTATTGGAATAGGACTTCTTTTCGTAACCATTCGGCAGGTAAATATAGAAATATCTGGAATAGATGACGCCGCTTCTCTCCAACCCCTGAATATCGAAGGTAAAGAAATTAGCTTCAACATAGATGGAACTAACGCCCGTTCTGCTCAAATTTTTTTAGATGATTCGCTTATCAGCGGATTTCAGCGCTATGGGAATCAAATTTTTTGGGTAGTACCTCCTTTACCTGAGGGGAAACACATTCTCCGTCTGACTGTAGATCGTCGGATTTATGGTGAAGTTTCACGAGAAATTAAATTTAATATTGATGGCACACCGCCAATTTTGATAATTCCAAATGTCTTGGATCCAGTTGAAATGGGACAAGCTGTAACTATTAGCGGAATTTCCGAATCAGATGCCACAGTTGTAGTTGGCGGCATTCCAGTGTCATCATCTGGTGGGAAATTCCAGCTTCAGCTGGACCGTCCACCCGCTGGGCCTTTGAGCGTTCTGGCTATTGATCAAGCTGGTAATACTTCTTTGCTAGAGATCGTAGTGCCAATCAAGTACCCGGAAACGCACGCAGTCCACGTAAGCGCAGCAGCATGGGCTTACCCCGACCTCAAAAACCCTATTATTGATTTAATTAAAGCAGGTAAAATTAACGCCGTAGAGCTAACTTTAAAAGATGAAAGCGGATACCTCGGATACAACTCGAAGTTGCAATTAGCACGCGATGCCGGGTCAATTCGAAGTCAGTTTGATTTAGTCGACGCCATTAAAGAACTCCATTCTTTGGGCGTTCGAGTAATTGGAAGAATCGTCGCGTTTCGTGACCCTATTTTATCTCAGCATGCTTGGAGTCTCGGAAACAAAGATTGGGTTCTGCAAGGTATCGATGGGCAGCCTTTGAGTAAATACGGTGGTTTCACTAATTTTTATAATGATCAGGTTCAGGAGTACAACCTAGCTATCGCTACCGAAGCCGCTAAAGCCGGAATCGATGACATTCTTTGGGACTATATGCGTCGACCTGAAGGCAGTTTAGATAAAATGCGAATTCCGGGATTTACCTCGAGTTCGGAGAAGCCCTCTTCAGTGATAAACAAGTTCCTTGCAAAGGCACAATCTAATCTCCATGAGTTTGATGTCTTCCAAGGCGTGTCTGTCTTTGGGATTGCTGCTACACGTGGGGAACAAATAGCCCAAGATATTCCAGGAATGGCAAAGGTCGTAGATTACATCGCCCCGATGATTTACCCATCTCATTGGGCCAAGGGTGAGCACGGAGTCTCTCACCCTGAAGCGCAGCCTTATGAAATCACCTCAGCCGCACTCGCTGAATTTCAGCGAGTGCTTAGTGGTACTAACACCGCTATCGTTCCTTGGCTGCAGGATTTCACGTTGCGAGTGAGATACGGAAGTAAAGAAGTAAAGGCCCAAATAGATGCTGCAGCAGATGTCGGAATATTTGAC